>Ga0067045_1002345_pt1:0-240000 | contig 242978 bp, 239 predicted proteins | sample TerdegcTABiofilm_FD_59184 | JGI IMG/M metagenome (GOLD analysis project Ga0067045, IMG submission 59184) | Combined Assembly of (Gp0054472, Gp0054536) Wastewater bioreactor microbial communities from Singapore -Terephthalate degrading... | reverse complement strand
AATACCACCCTTGTGTTGTTGGGGCTCTAACCGTGAGCCGTTATCCGGTTCCGGGACACTGCCTGGCGGGTAGTTTGACTGGGGCGGTCGCCTCCTAAAGAGTAACGGAGGCGTCCAAAGGTCTCCTCAGGCTGGACGGAAACCAGCCGTTGAGTGCAAAGGCATAAGGAGGCTTGACTGTGAGGCTGACAAGCCGAGCAGGGGGGAAACCCGGGCTTAGTGATCCGGTGGCTCTGTGTGGAAGGGCCATCGCTCAACGGATAAAAGGTACGCCGGGGATAACAGGCTGATCGGTCCCAAGAGTTCATATCGACGGACCGGTTTGGCACCTCGATGTCGACTCATCGCATCCTGGGGCTGAAGTAGGTCCCAAGGGTTGGGCTGTTCGCCCATTAAAGCGGTACGTGAGTTGGGTTCAGAACGTCGTGAGACAGTTCGGTCCCTATCTGCTGTGGGCGCAGGAGACTTGAGGGAGGCTGCCCCTAGTACGAGAGGACCGGGGTGGGCGGACCTCTGGTGTTCCAGTTGTCGCACCAGCGGCAATGCTGGGTAGCTATGTCCGCAAGGGATAACCGCTGAAGGCATCTAAGCGGGAAGCCCATCCCAAGATTAGGTCTCCCGTCCTGAGGAAACTCAGGACCTAAAGGCCCCTGGTAGACTACCAGGTTGATAGGCTGGAGGTGTAAGCATCGTGAGGTGTTTAGCCTACCAGTACTAATAGGCCGTGAGTCTTGACTTACTCTTTTATTTCTTCTTGTCAAAAAATATTTTATAGAAAGAGGAAGGGTTAATTCCCTTTCTCTTTTTTATTTATTTTTTTATTTAAATTATTAAAAAGGGGTTGAATTTTTTTAAAAAATTAGTAAGATTGAAATATAAAATATTTTATAGAGGATTAATATGAAGGAAAGAGATATTTTTGAAGAAATTGTAAATCTTGGCAAAAAAAGGGGAAAACTCACATATGATGAAATTAATGAAGCCCTGCCGTCAGAATACTATTCTCCTGAGGAGATTGAGGACCTAATAGATGTTTTAAGTGATATGGGAGTGAGAGTAGTTGATGAAGACGAAGAAGAAGTATTTTTAGAAGAAGAGGAAGAAATTGAAGAGGAAGAACATGTAGAGGATTTAGTTCAAGCATATTTTAATTCAATGGGAGATATTCCAATACTTACCAAAGAAGAGGAAGTAGAACTTGCTAAAAAACTTCAGGAAGGAAAAAGTATAATTAAAGAGACGGTGATGGGACTATCTCTTTATCAAAAAATTTTAGAAGAAATAAATAAGGAGGAAGATTCTGAAACTTTAACTGAAGAAGATAAAGCTGAAGAAGCATTAAGCAGAACAATTATTCGTTTAGAAAATTTAATAAATGATATTGAAAAGATAGAACAAAAAATCAAAGAGTATGGTTCTTTAAAAGAGTTGCGTAAACAAATAAATGAGAAAAAGAGAGTAGGTGAAAATACAAAACAATTAGAAAATCTTTATAAAGAAATTCATGCAGAGATTAAAAAAATTGAAAATGAATCAGGACTTAAGATAGATGAATTAAAAAATATTTGGCAAAAGATATATAAAGCTAAATGCCTTGTTGAAGATACAAAAAATGAATTAATTACGAGAAATTTAAGACTTGTTGTGAATATTGCAAAAAACTATGTTGGAAGGGGACTTCCTCTTCTTGATTTGATAGAGGAAGGCAATATAGGACTTATGAAAGCTGTTGATAAATTTAAGTATGAAAAAGGATTTAAGTTTTCTACTTATGCAACTTGGTGGATTAGACAGGCTATTACGAGAGCTTTGATTGACCAAACTAAGACAATAAGGGTGCCTGTTCATATGATGGAGTTCTATAATAGAGTTACTAAAGCTTCCCGTGAACTTACTCAACAACTTGGTAGAGAACCAAATAATGAGGAAATTGCTGAAAAACTCGGAGTTCCTGTAAGAAAAGTAGAAGAAGTTTTCAGAGCTATACAGGATCCTATAGGACTTCAAACGCCTATAGGAGACGAAGATACAGAGTTAGAAGATTTTATTGGAGATAAAACATCCCCTTCTCCTGTTTCAGAAGCTGAAAGAACAGAGCTTAGTGAGCATATTCAGCGAATTTTGAAAACTCTAACCCCAAAAGAAGAAAAAGTAATAAAAATGAGATTCGGAATTGGTGAAGATAGAGATCATACACTTGAAGAAGTTGGAAGATATTTATCTATTACAAGAGAAAGAGTGCGGCAAATTGAGACAAAAGCTTTGAGAAAACTTAAACATCCAAGTAGAATGAGACTTCTTAAGATGTTAACAAGTGATATTGTAGAAAATAAAAAGTGAGTTATCTAATAGAAATAGCAAAGCTTTTAAGGTATTATATTCTCAAATCAACAACTCAGGCAGGTTCAGGACATCCCACAACCTGCCTTTCATCAGTAGAACTCATGGCAAGCCTCCTTTTCGGAGGCTTTTTTCATTTTGATGCAGACAATCCTGATGCTCCAAACAATGATAGACTAATATTTTCAAAGGGACATGCTGCGCCACTTCTTTATTCTCTCTGGACAGTGGCTGGTAAACTCACAGAGGAAGAGCTTCTTACCCTGAGAAAATTCGGCTCTCCCCTTGAGGGGCATCCTGTAAGAGCATTTCCATATTCAGAGGCTGCAACAGGCTCACTTGGACAGGGACTTTCAATCGGAGTTGGAATGGCAATAAATGGAAAATACATTGATAGACTTCCTTATAGAGTATTTGTTTTGCTTGGTGATAGTGAAATGGCTGAAGGCTCTGTATGGGAGGCAATTCAGCTTGCCGCGTACTATCAGCTTGACAATCTCATTGGAATAATTGATGTAAACAGGCTTGGTCAGCGCGGTGAGACAATGTATGGACATGACCTTGATGTCTATGCAAAGAGAATTTCTGCATTTGGATGGAAAACAATATGCATTGATGGACATGAGTTTAATGAGATTTTTAAAGCCTATGAGGAAGCATTAAAAAGCGATGCTCCTACAATGATTATAGCTAAAACAATAAAGGGTAAAGGAGTCTCTTTTCTTGAAGATAAAGAAGGCAGACACGGAGTAGCACTGACTGAGGCGGAGTTTAAAGAAGCTATAAAAGAACTCGGTGAAGTAAAGAAAGTTACAGCTTTAATAAAAAAGCCTGAGGAGTTGAATCCTAATCCTAAACCCATAGAAATAAAGGAATTCAGCAAAAGATACAGTTTCGGTGAAATGGTTGCAACGAGACGTGCCTATGGTGAGGCTCTGGTTAAGATATTTCCTGAGTTTCCAGATATAGTTGTTTTAGATGCAGAGGTAAGTAACTCAACATATGCAGAGATATTTAAAACATATTATCCTGAAAGATTTTTTGAATGCTTTGTGGCAGAGCAAAACATGGTAGGTATGGCTGTAGGGCTTGCGTTGAGAGGAAAAATTCCCTTTGTCTCAACCTTTGCAGCTTTTCTTGCCCGTGCCTTTGACCATATTAGAATGGCTCAATACAGTGAGGCAAATATTAAGTTTGTTGGCTCTCACGCTGGTGTCTCAATTGGCCAGGACGGACCAAGCCAGATGGGGCTTGAGGACATAGCAATGATGCGAAGCATTTTAAATAGTGTGGTGCTTTATCCAAGTGATGCAGTATCAACAGAAAAGCTTGTAAGAGAGGCTGCTAAACACAATGGAATTGTTTACATTAGAACTACACGCTCTGCCACACCTGTGATTTACAGTTATGATGAAGAATTTCCTATCGGAGGGTCAAAAGTTTTGAAAGCATCAGATAAAGATTTATTTACAGTTGTAGGAGCAGGAATCACACTACATGAGGCATTGAAGGCTTATGAAGAATTAAAAAACAAAGGGATTTACATTAGAGTAATTGACCTTTACAGTGTAAAACCATTGGATACTAAGACTCTGAAAAAAGCACTTTCTGAAACAAAGGCGATAATAACAGTTGAAGACCACTATCCAGCAGGTGGAATCGGAGAGGCTGTAAAAGCTGAGATAGGCTCTGACAGAGTTTATAGCCTTGCTTGTAGGAAAACCCCAAAAAGTGGTACACCCGAAGAACTTCTTGATTATGAAGAAATTTCAGCAAAAGCGATAGTGAGCAAAGTTCTTGAGCTTACGAATAAGATTTCTTAAATTTGGTAATTCTATAGGGCTTTCTTCTATATCTTCCATAAGTAATTTTATTGCTTGAGGAATGAATTTGAGGAAGTTTCTTTTGCCTCTCTTTAGGGATAAAAAGCCGTAAGCACCAAGTGCTTGCATGTGTCTTTGGATTCTGCACAGGGAGAGTTCCTCAAGAAAGGCTAAAGGCGGAAGGTTGGCTAAAGAATTAAAAGCTCTCTCAATGTAGTAATTTACAAGTTCCTGCCTTATCTTATCATTTAACTCTACATAAGGGTCCCAAAGCAAAGAGGCTATGTCATATGCTGCTGGTCCACATCGGGCTGATTGATAGTCAACAAAGTAGACTTCATAATTGAGAGAAGATTTCTCGGCACTTTGTGCCTCGGAATGACAGGAATTGAGTGACTTAAGCATAATGTTTTGGCTTTGCAAGTCTCTGTGAAGGATTACTTTTTTTGCTTTTGAGAGTTTTTCTGCGATGAGATGTAGTTCTTGCTGTAAGTCAGCCAGATATGTGTCTCCAATGGTTGATAAATTGAGTTTAAAAACTCCCTCCACGCATTCTTTCAAAAAATACTCACTTTCCCATATAAAATAGGCATAGTCAAACTCTGGTAAAGTTCCTTCTAATTCCTTTGCTTCAGAGGAGATTTTCCAGTGAAGATGCACAATGTGTTCAATTATTTTTTTGTATACATTGAGTATTTCTTCGCTATTTCTTTTGCATTGTAACCAGCTGTAAAGGGTTAGGTCTCCTAAGTCTTCAAAGATAATTAATTTTTGTTCTTTACTTACATTAATTATTTCAGCAACAGGAAAGCCTTTTTGTTTTAGGAACTTTCCAATGGTAACGGTTTTATCAAACTCTTGATTTATCTCATTCCATTGGCAAAAGACATTATCATTTTCTCTAAAATAATTTCTCGTAGAGCCTCCATGAGTGAGTATCTCTTTTTTACCCTGCCAGTTAGAGATGGAAAGCATAAAATCTTTACCTACTATGCAGTTTGAAATCAGGGTAGTTTCAGGTGAAAAATCTGTCTCAGGCAGAATGATAATGTTTTTACCTATAAAAGATTTTTTGATTCTTACATTTCTTTCAATTACTATGTTTCCCTGAGGTTCTATAAGTTCACATCCAGTTGAAGTAGGATGAACATAGAGGGATGTAAAATTTCTCTTTAATTTATCAAAGACTGCACGGGCAAACCCTTTCGGAGTGCCTATGTCATACCAGAAGCTATATTTTGCTGGAAAGACTTTTACTTTCAATCCCTGAGCCTTAGCTTTTAACCATAAATCAATGACTGATGAATGACCCTCTGGCAGAAGTTCTAAAACTTCAGGATTGTATATAGCCACTCCTGTGAAGGCAAAAAGAGACTGAAGGCTGAAGGCTGAAGAGTTAATTCCAATTAAATTGTCTTCTTCATCAACAATTAGTTTGTTGTCTGGTGGACAGTTATGCACTAAGAGAGTAATACTATTCCCTGAATCTATATGCCACTTTATTGCCTCTTTTAGATTTCCATCCCAGTAAATATCACCATTGTGAACGAGGAAAGGGCTGTCTTTGAGAAAATTCCTTGCATTATAAAGTGCTCCACCTGTGTTTAAAATTTCTTTTTCATGAAAAACTGTAAGAGAAAAGCCTCGTTCTTTTATGTCTTTTATGTATTGTTCAATCTCTTTCGCTTTATAGTGAAGATTTATCCCTATGCGTTCTATACCTGAAGACTTCAAAAAATTGTAAACATAATCAAGTAAAACCTCACCTGCAATGGGGAGAAGTGGTTTTGGAATATACTCTGTGATTGGTCTTAGTCTTTTTGAAAATCCAGCAGCAAGAATGAAGCCCTTTATGCTTTGAGTTAAGAATTCGCTGTCTTTCGCTCCTGAGATATCTTTTGACATTTCTAAACTCGCTCAGCTACAGTCGCAAAACTCGCCTTTCAGGCTCAAATAGTTGCGACTGTTTTACGCTCCGCTCGTTAAGAAATGTTACCAAAAGATATCTAAACTCTATCAATCCAGCTCATCCTCAAATCTAAAGTTATTCATAAAGCAAATATCTATTCCTAACTTTTTCAAAGGCTAATACTTCCTCGTTCCACCAGTCTTCTATATCTTTCAATGGCGTTCCTTTTTCAATATTTTTTCTTAATCTATCAGAGCCAGAAAGTATGTCAAAGGGAAGCTTTTCAAATTCATACTCATAGGGAGGTTGTCTCCATAAATTCACTTCTGGATAAAGTTCATGTATGGCAAGCAAAATCGCAACAGCGGTTTTAAAAGGTTTAAACTTTTCTCTATCAATAACATGTATTTGCGCACCTCCACAGAGTTCACCTGAAAATTTATTGAAAGTAGGAGTAAAGTAAAGGGGTCTAAAGATTACACCTTTTAGCTTAAAATCTTTAAGCCTTTTTACAAGTTTTTCAGGCTCAATAAAAGATGCACCGAATATTTCAAAGGGTCTTGTTGTTCCTCTTCCCTCACTGATTATTGTTCCTTCAAAAAGGCACATTCCGGGATAAACTGTTGCTGTATCCAAAGTTGGCATATTTGGTGAGGGCATTACCCACGGAAGTCCTGTTTGATCAAACCATTGATTGCGTTTCCAACCTTTAAGGGGTATAACAGTGAGGTCAAGCTTTGGATAGAAATTGTCCTTAAAATACAAAGCAATCTCGCCAATTGTCATTCCGTGCCTCACTGGCAGATGATGAAGTCCAACAAAGGATGAAAAATCTGGCTTGAGCACAGGTCCTTCAGTGAGATGCCCCCCAATTGGATTTACTCTGTCAAGAACTACTAAGGGTTTTTCAGCTTCCTCACAAGCTTCTATGCATAAAGCCATTGTCCAGATAAAAGTATAGTATCGAGCTCCTACATCTTGAAGGTCTATTATGAAAATTTCAATATCTTTAAGCATTTCAGCAGTAGGTTTCCTTGTTTTTCCATAAAGACTATAAACAGGTATTTTTGTGTTTTTATCAACAAATCCTTCCCACTCAATCATGTTGTCCTGAGTATTACCGAATATTCCATGTTGTGGTCCGAATAAGGCTATTATTCTTACTTTTTTGCTTTCAAGCAAAATATTCTTTGTATGAACAAGTTTTTTATTTACAGAAGCAGGGTGGATTAGCAGACCCGCCCTGAGTCCATAAAATCTTTTAGGAAGTATATTTTTAAATCTGTCTATTCCTGATTTAATCTTTTCTATTCTCATTTTGAGCAGTATGGAAGATATCCTATAGTCAATGGCTTTTGAATTAATCCGTCTTGACTTATAAGATATATTTCTTTTTTGCCTCTTCTATCTGACATGATTGTTAAAAAATTGCCATCAGGACAAAAAGAAGGTTGTTCATTATTCCCTTCTTTTGTTATTTGATTTTGTGTTCCTGATAGTAAATCAAGAATATAAATTTGGAAACCTCCTACGAGAGAGGAAAAGGCAAGCTTGCTTCCATCAGGGCTTATTGAAGGCTCAGTATTATATCTTCCTTGAAAAGTTATTCTTCTTGCTCCTGCTCCCTCAACGGCTTGATAAATCTGGGGAGAGCCTGCTCTGTTTGAAACAAAAAATATCTGGGATGCGTGCCATCGCGGAGAAGACTCAATCCAACGGGAAGAAGCAACGGTTCTGCTTTTCCCTGAAAGATCAGTTATCTTTATTTGTGATATTTCTCCATCATTTTCAAGATAGATAAACTGAGAATCTCCAATTACATCTCCAAGTTGAAGTAATGCCTTGCTTTTTATTATTTCTTTGTTTAATCTTGTTGAAAGGTCATAAATTTCTATATGCCAAAACTTTCCTTCAAGGGATGAATAAAAAATTTTATTTCCTCTCAGTACAACTCTTGAAATTATATCCCTTCTAATTCCTGTATCATGAATAGTTTTTCCATTCCAATTACTTATAAATATTCCCATTGATTTAGAAAATTTTTTTATAAAGATAAAACGATTAAAAAAAGGTGCTTTTTTGCCTGTCAATAGCTTGTATATATCAGAAGAAATGAGATTTCCTGTATATTCATTGTCATTCAGAGGATATTCTTTTGCGAAGATTGGTGAGGAGGCGGTAACCGTAAACACTTGAATTGAAATTTTATTTAAAGTTTCTGCCCTGACAACAATTTCAACATCAGAAGATTTCCATAAAGAAGGATCAAATCCTTCCCCTTTATACGGGAAAGGTCCGTAAATTCTGAAATACTCGGTAAATTCAAGATTTTCCTTCACTGTATTAAATAAAACAGGAACTTTTTCAAATCCTTCCATTGCTAAAGTAAGTTTTTTTATGCTAGGCTGTGTTATGTCAAGATAAATTTTTTCTGCAAATACTGGACCAATAAAAACAATTGAAATAATAAGAAATAGAGTTGCTATCAATCTTAATTTCATGGTTTAAACCTCAATCCAACCACTACTTCACCCTTAGGAGGAGGAAGCGGTGAAGAGTTTTTAAGAGCTTTGATTACGGAAGAATCAAATAATGTATTTCCTGAACTTTTTTCAAACCCTTCAATAACAATTTGTCCATTTAGAAGAATTCTGACTGAAATCACTGCTTCAAGATTTTTAGGAATAGTATCAGGAATGTTCCAGTGATGCCTTATTAAGCTTGAAATTACTGTTAAATAACTTGATGAAATGCCTTCACCTTTAATATTTTGTTGACCCTTTAATTCAATAGAACCTGATTGAATTTTATCAAGAATTTTCTTTTTAGCTTTAAGGGCATCAAGTCTTTCTTTAAGGAGTTGTTCATCTTCTTTTGTTATTTTCCGTGTTTTTTCAGTAGAGTTCTCTGAAAATGTTTTTTGTTTTATCTGTGCAATGTTTTCTAAGGAGTTTTTTTCATCTGTTGAGGAAACTGTCTGCAATGTATTGTTTGTTTCTTCAATTAAAGTTACGTAGGTTAGATTTTTAAAATCCTTAACTGAGTTTCTTATGCCGAATATTAATAATAAAATAAATAAGCCATGAAAAAAAATTGATAAAAAAAGAGAGGAATAAATCTTATTTGTCATCGAGTTTCTTTTGGTTCTGTTACCATTCCTATTTTTTCTATACCTGAAGCTTTAATTTCTCCCATAACTTCAGCTACAATCCCATATGGAACATCTTTATCAGCTCTTAAAAGTACAGCAGCATTAGTTTCCTTGTATGTGGAAAGCAATCCAGGCAGGTCATCCTTATGGATTATTTTATCATTTAAAAATATCTTCCCTTCTTTGTTGATAACAATATTGATTTTTTCAGTTTCTTCCAAGCTTTTTCCTTTTGCTTTTGGAAGATTAACATCGATACCTTGTTTTAAAAGAGGAGCTGTAATCATAAAGATAATGAGCAATACAAGCATTACATCAACTAAAGGAGTAACATTAATGTCTGCTATTGATGACCTTCTGCGTGGTGTTAATCCTGCCATGGGTATTTTAAAAGAGTTTCAGAAAAGTCTTGAACTTCATTTATTATTTTGTTTGCCTGTGATGTAAAGTAATTATAGGCAATTACTGCCGGTATCGCTGCAAAAAGACCAGCAGCGGTGGTAATTAGTGCCTCTGCGATGCCTGGCGCAACAGTTGCAATAGAGGCAGAGCCTTTGATCCCTATACTTCTGAAGGCATCCATGATTCCCCACACAGTCCCAAAAAGTCCTATAAAAGGAGTTGTTGAACCAGTTGTTGCAAGAAAGCCGAGATAACTTTCAATTTTATTTGCTTCATCAGAGGAATATTTTTTTACTATAGCGTCAAGATTAACGGGATTCCTACCTTGCGTTTCAGCAAAGACTGCTCTATAAAGAGATGCTATAGGACTTAATTCAAATCTTTTAGCTAAAGAAAAAAGTTCCTTTGTTCCATTAGAATTAATAAAAGCATCAAAGAATTTTTGATTTTCTTTTTTCATGTTTTTGAACATTTTCCATTTATAGAATATAATAGCCCAAGAAAATATAGAAAAGAAAAGAAGTATCAGTAAAACAGATTTTGCAATAAAGCCAGTTTGCTTTATAAGGTCAATTACTGTAGGTTCCATAAACAAAATATTAGAACATCCAAATCATAAAAGTCAAATACAGTTGGCAAATACCTTAAATCTTTGACTTCTCTTTGTTTTTTATGTTAATTTTTAAAAAGAAGGAATTTAACAAATAAGCTTTTAAGGGGGTGTATATATGCATACATTGAAAACTCTTGTTTTAATGGTTTTTCTTACAGTATTCTTTATCTTTGTGGGTTCACTGATTGGAGGCAAACATGGAGCTACTCTTGCTTTAATTATGGCTCTTGGAATGAACTTTTTTGCTTATTTCTTCAGTCATAAAATAGTGCTTGCTATGTATGGTGCAAAAGAAGTTTCAGAAGCTGAAGCCCCTGAACTTTACAACATTGTAAGAAGACTTGCACAAAAGGCAGAACTTCCTATGCCAAAAGTTTACATAATAGATTCTGAACAGCCAAATGCTTTTGCAACAGGACGTTCACCAAAGCATGGAGTTGTTGCAGTTACAACAGGCATTATGAGAATACTCTCTCGTGAAGAACTTGAAGGAGTTATTGGTCATGAGCTTGCCCATATTAAGCATAGAGATATACTAATAAGCACAATTGCTGCTACTATTGCAGGAGCTATTTCATATCTTGCACAGATGGCAATGTGGGCAAATATTTTTGGCGGAAGACATGATGACGAGGAAGGTGGAGGGCATCCAATCGTTGCGCTATTAATGATGATAATAGCTCCATTAATTGCCATGATAATACAGCTTGCAATAAGCAGGTCAAGAGAATACGCTGCAGACGAGGACGGTGCAAGGATTGCAGGAAATCCACTTTATTTATCAAATGCTTTACGTAAACTTCATTATGCATCTCAGGCAATACCTATGGATGCAAATCCAGGCACTGCACATATGTTTATTGTGAATCCTCTTTCTGGAAAAACATTGATGAAGCTTTTCAGCACCCATCCACCGATTGATGAAAGAATTGCTCGTCTTGAGGCTATGGCAAGGAGATACTAATGGCAAAAGTATTGATTTTAATGGGTAGTGACAGTGATTACGATATAATGAAAAAAGCTGTAAAGGTTTTTAAAGAGATGGATATCTCATTTGAAATTGATATATGTTCTGCCCATAGAACACCAGACAGAGCTAAAAAGTATGCTGAAGAAGCTGAAGAAAAAGGCATTGAGGTAATCATAGCAGCTGCTGGCATGGCTGCACATCTTGCAGGGTTCATTGCAGCTCATACAGTTATTCCTGTTATTGGCGTTCCTGTTGCAAGTGGTGCATTAAACGGGTTTGATGCATTGCTTTCAACTGTACAAATGCCTCCGGGAATACCTGTGGCAACAGTGGGAATAAATGGTGCTGAAAACGCAGCATATCTTGCATGTGAGATTTTATCTTTGAAATATCCAGAAATAAGAGAAAGAGTTAAACTGAAAAGAAAAGAAATGTATGATAAAGTTCTTGAGAAATCCGAAAAAATAAGAAAAGATTTAACAAATATTTAAGATATTCAGCCTAATAGTTCTGTATATCTTGCTTGATAAATTTTTAACTGAAATTCTTAAAGTAAACTCCAAATCAGCTCAAAAAGATGTCCATAAAATGGAACATGATCTTTCAGAAGAAACAATAAAAAAAGTAATTGAATTTACTCAATCCTTTGGTAAATCTGCTTAATTTAGAAGTCTAAAAATTAAAAATCATATTACGGTGGGCATTTACTGCATATTGATGCAAAAAGAGAAGTTGAAAGGTATCTATCTCCTCTGTCAGGCAATATTACAACAATAACGCCACTTCTTATTTCACTTGCTTTTTTAAGTGCTATATGCATTGCAGCACCTGATGACATTCCAACAAAGACACCTTCTTTAAATGCTAATTTTCTTGTTGTATCAAATGCTTCTTCATCATTTACATAAATTCTTTCATCCAGCTTTGAAGGGTCAAAAATTTTAGGCACTATTGACTCAGACATATTTTTTAATCCCTGAATTCTGTGCCCGGGAACAGGCTCAACTCCGATTATTTGAATGTTACTATTAAATTCTTTAAGACGCTTGCTAACTCCCATAACTGTTCCTGTTGTTCCCATTCCTGCTACAAAGTGTGTTACTTCACCTTTTGTTTGTTCTATAATTTCTTTAGCTGTTGTTTCATAATGAGCTATCACATTTGCTTCATTATCAAACTGATTTGGCATAAAATAAAGTTCAGGCGCATCCTCATAAATTTGGTGTGCAAGCCTTATTGCTCCATCTGTGCTTTCTTCCGCAGGAGTAAGAATAAGTTCTGCACTTAAAGCTTCAAGAACTCTTCTACGTTCAACACTGACACATTTGGGCATAACAAGTTTTATTCTGTATCCCTTAGCTGCAGCAATCATTGCAAGTCCGATTCCAGTGTTTCCAGATGTAGGTTCAAGTATTATTTTATCTTTAGTAAGAAATCCTTTTTCTTCAGCTTCTTTTATTAAGTAAAGAGCTGTTCTGTCTTTGATTGACCCTCCAGGATTTGCTCCTTCAAACTTTCCATAGAGTATAACTTTTGGATTAGGATTAATTCTGTCAAGTCTGATTAAAGGCGTATTACCTATAATATCTATAACACTCATAAATTTAATTATATCACAGGCTTTTAAATTTTTTCCTTACTTTCTCAATTTCTCCGCAACTGAATTTTCCCTCAGGACATTTTCCTGTTATACAGGCTGGTCCAGCATTTTTAAAAAGTCTTGGTGCAATTTTTTTTACAAGCTTTAACATCTCTGTTGCAAGTTCTCTTATTTCCCACTGGGCACGATTGCAACATCTTACTTTAAAAAAATGCAGTAACTCTCTTGCATTCATTGTTATCACTATTTTTGTCTCTGCGGCATTTGGAAGAACAAATCTTGCATCCTGTCTTGCAAGTTCTCCTTTAAGTCCTTGCTTTTCCAGTGCGTGAAGGATTTTACAATAATATTCATGGGACTTTTTCATCGCTTCAATAAATAAAGATTGTATTTCACTATCTTTTTTAATTGTATCAGGGATTATATAATCAAATCCTTTTTCTTCACTTACATATCTTTGAGACTGCTGACTATAAGAAGCTATTCTGTGCCTTACAAGTTGGTGAGAGCATGCACGTGAAATTCCTTCTACTGCAAATGTAAAGGATGCATGTTCAAAGGGACTCAAATGTCCGCTGTTAATAAGAAGGTTTATTAGATTATCTTTATCATTGTCAGATAGCTTCTCTTTCAATTCTTCTATCCCGACAGGACTGTAACATAGTCTTGCAGAAAGAGCAACCACATTTTCAGGTTCTGGAGTATGGGTAAGAATTGAGACTTTTAAAGAAGCCTCTTTCATATCACTCCCTTTGTAGAAGGAAGTTGTTGTCCATAAATCCGAGATGCATCACTTAGTGCTTTTGCAAAAGCCTTAAAAACTGCTTCTATTATGTGATGTAAGTCTTTCCCATAGAGGACATTGATATGAAGGGCGATTTTTCCATGATTAGAGACTGCTCTAAAAAATTCTTCAAACAGAGAAATATCAATATCTTTAATATATCCATCAAATTTAACATTATAAATAAGAAATTCTCTTCCTCCGATGTCTATTGAAACCTGTGCAAGAGCTTCGTCCATTGGAATGGACGCAAACCCATATCTTTTTATTCCATTTCTATCTAATAAAGTTTTATCAATTGCTTTACCCAAAACAATTCCTAAATCTTCAATTAGATGATGATAATCTACATGTATATCTCCTTTTGCTTTAAGCTTTATATCAAAGTTTCCATGAAATGCTAAAAGTTCAAACATGTGATCTAAAAAGCCTACTGAGGTATTAATATCACTGTTACCAGTGCCATCTAAATTAAACTCCAACTTAATATCTGTTTCTTTTGTTTTTCGGCTTACTGAGGCTTTTCTCAAAACTATCCTCCCAATATGTTATTTAATACTTTTAAAAACTCTTTATTTTCTTCCTTGGTGCCTACAGTAACCCTCAGTGCATTTTTGATAGTTGAAGACATATCTCTTATCAAGATCCCCGATTTTATCAATTTGGTATAGACATTTTGACTGTTTTTTACTTTAAAAAGAATAAAATTAGCTTCTGAAGGAAAAACTGTCACACCTTTTATTTTTGAAAGTTCTTTTTGTAGCCTAATTCTCTCTTTAACTATTTCAGTTATAAAATTTTTTATCTGAGCATAGAACTTACTGAGGGCTGCTGTTGCAATATATTGAGTAAGAACATCAACATTATAAGGAAGTCTTACTTTGTTGGCTTCACTTAGTAAATTTTCATTCCCGATAAGATATCCTACTCTTAATCCAGCAAGTCCGATTTTACTCAAAGTTCTAAGTATAGCTAAATTATCAAAATCTTTTAAAAATGGTAAAAAGCCTCTATCACTACAGAAAGGCTGATAAGCTTCATCAATAACTACAATTGAAGGATTTTTTCTTGCTGTATCAATGATTTTTAAAATTTTATCAGTAGAAAAAGTATTGCCTGTAGGGTTATTTGGAGAACTAATAAAAATTAAACGAGGTTTTTCTGTTTTTATTAGATTTATCATTTCTTCCTCGTTTATGTCAAAATCGCTGTCAAGCTTAGATTCAAATTTTTTGACTCCGACTGATTGAGCTATTATTCCATACATTGCAAAAGTAGGTATAGGATAAAGAACAGGACCTCCAAAAGTAAGTATTAAGTAGTATATTAATTCATCTGAGCCATTGCCTATCATTATGTTTGTATAGGAAATTTTCATTTTTTTTGCTAAAGCTTTTCTTAATTTTAAAGCCTCAGGGTCAGGATATCTGTTAAGAGGAATATTAACTTCTGAAATAAAATCAGATAATTTTACAGGAAACGGTGATTCATTAGCATCAAGTTTAATTTTGCAGGGAATTTCTTTAGCCTGATATGGACTTAGTTTTTTTATGTTTTCTCTCACAATAAATGCAGGATTAAACTTATTCATAGATTTTTATCATAATTGGTTATTAAAAGATTGTCAACTCTGATATTTTAAGGGTATAATAATGCCTTATGGATATAGAATTTATAAGAAATATTGGACATGAGTTGTTTAAAAAGATTTCCACTGTAAGACCTCAATTAAATAAAACATCTTTAGGGCAAGGGGCTTCAGGAGATATAACTTATCCAGTTGATAGATTAGTAGAAGATATGATAATTGATTTTTTTGAAAAAGAAGGCATTAATGTAAACATCATAACAGAAGAAAAAGGCGTAAAAACAATAGATGCTAACCTTCTTACTCTCATAATTGATCCAATTGATGGGAGTAAAAATGCTATTTCAGGTATTCCATTTTTTTCTACGTCAATTGCAATAGCTGATGGTAAAACATTAAAGAGTCTTCAACTTGGTTACATCATTAATCTTGTGAATGGAGATGAGTTCTGGACAAAAAGAGGTGAGGGTGCTTTTTTTAATGGAAAGAAAATCAAAACTGATAAAAAAAGTAAACCCTTAATAATTGGTTTTGAAGCATCAAATCCATATATAGCTATAAAAAATATTCTACCTTTGTTTAAAATGGCAAATAGGGTAAGATGTTTTGGAAGCACGGCTTTAGACCTTGCATATCTTTCCATAGGAGCTTTGAGTATTTTTGTTACTCCTACTCCTTCAAGAATTTTTGATTTTTCAGCAGGAATTTTAATTGCAAAAGAATCAGAAGCAACTATAACTGACATTAAAGGTAATTCAATTGAGGAGCTACCAATTGCTTTTGATACAAAGACAACCCTTGTGGTATCTGCAAGTGAACTGCTTCATAAAAAAGTATTGGAATTAATTGATAGAGAATAAGTAATGGAGTATTCATCTACAAAAAAACTGACTCTCACACTCGGTATAACTTTTTTTATATTTATAGCTGAGCTTATAGGTGGCATCATCAGCAATAGTCTTGCCTTACTAAGTGATGCAGGACATGTTTTTACAGATTCTTTCGCAATAATTTTAAGCTTGCTTGCATCAATTATTGTAAGAAAACCTTCAGGTAAAAAAGCTACTTATGGGTATCATAAAATTGGGATTCTTGCAGCTTTTATAAATGGAGTAAGCCTCATTGTGATTGCGGGACTAATATTTTTTGAAGGATATAGAAGACTGATAAATCCTCCTCATATTGATTTTAATATAATGCTTCCTGTGGCTTTTTTTGGTTTTATTGGCAATCTTGTAATGGCTTGGATTTTAGGACATAAACATGAAGATTTAAATATTAAAAGCGCTTGGCTTCATGTTCTTGGAGATACAGTTTCCTCTGCAGGAGTAATTATAGCTGGTTTAATAATAAAATTTACAGGATGGCTTATAGTTGACCCTTTAATAAGCTGGTTTGTAGGTTTTATTATCATTTTGGGTGGAATAAGAGTTGTTAAAGATTCACTCTGGATTTTTCTTGACTTTGTTCCAAAGGGTTTTGATATAGAAACCATATCAGATGAAATTAGAAAAATCAAAGGGATTATTGATATCCATGATGTTCATATATGGTCAATTGGATATGGAGTTACTGCATTTTCAGCTCATGTAGTGGTGGATAACTGCCTCCTAAGTGAAGCTGATATAATAAGAAAACAGATTGAGAATAAACTTACAAATATCGGAATTAAGCACAGTGTTATTCAGATAGAATGTATTAGATGTGAAAATAGTTCAATTTACTGTGATCATAAAAAATCAATGAATCACGGTCACCACTAATTTGTTTAAGTATCTGTTCAAGTCTGAACTGTAATTGGAGATGTAGCCCTTCAAGTTCTCTCAGTCTTTTCAATTTTTCTAAGGGTATTTTTTCTTTTATTTTATCGCATATAAAATTAATACAAAAAGCATCTCTTGCAAAAAGAACGCATCCTGAAGTTGTAAGGAAAAAACACATATCAGGAAATTCTGGTTCATCAGGGAACTTTGTTCCTAATAAAATATTTATCAGAAGAAGTTCATCCGTATATTTAAATTCTATTGCACTGCCACAACAGGCTTTACCCTCTTTGCCACATTTAGCGCATATTTCAGTCATTCCAGAGAGTAATCTTTCTTTATCTTCTTGAATTATAAACTCTTTTAGTTGTTTAAGTAATTCTTCTATCCTGGATAAGATGCCTTTTTTTTCTAATTCTTTAACTCTATCTTTAAGGATATCTATTTTTTCATTCATTAAATGCATAATTAATTTTAAACCTTGTGGTTAAAAAGTTGTGATAAAATATTTAAATGAGAAATTTAATTTTAATTATTTTGTTTCTCCTTATTCCCACTCTGCTTTCCGCTAGTGAATCAGCCTATGTTTTTGTTATTGATGAAAATTCAAATCCTTTTCAGGGTTATAGACTTCTTGAAACTCAAAGGGATGATATTTATATGACAAAAATACAGCCTATAAAAAAGTGGATTACTGTTCCACGTTCTCAGTTAATTGTTGTGCAGGATGGATATGTTTATCCTGTAAAGGATTCTATAATTATTGATAAACTAAAAGGGATTGCGTTGTTATTAATTGATTTTTCTCAGAGAAAATCTCTTTATTTTAATCCAGAAGAAATATTGATAGATAAAGATATAAAATTGCTTATTGAAAATAAGAAAAGAATTCTTCCAAAGGTTAAAGAACTTTTTCCATCTGAATTTAAAAAAATAGAGATTAAACAAGAAAAAATCCTTTTATCTGATTATGTTGCATTAGCTGAGCAATATGAAAAAAATGCGCAGTGGAGTAAGGCGTTATCAATTTATGAAGAATTGCTCAAACAGGAACCAAAAAACAAAAAAATTATAAACAAAATTGGACTTATTTACTACTATCTCAGTGATTTTAAGAAAGCAAAGGAATATTTTGAGATGCTACCAAAAGACGAAGAACAGACAATCATAAAGCTTGTTGGAATTTATATCATTGAAAAGAATTTTGAAGGAGCATTGAGAGTTATTAATAACTCAGGATTGAATTCTCCATATTTGCATTATCTTAAAGGTGTAGTTTACTATTTAACAAATAGAAAAGAAGAAGCTTATAAACAAGTCTCAATATTATTTTATATGGACAATAATCTTGCTCAAAATTTGAGAGATCTTTTGAGATAGTCTAATCAATAATCCTTACATCTATGATTTTTTCAACATTAAAATGTCTTTCCTGGTTTCTTAACATGCAGAATGCCTTTAAACCAAGAAATGTTTTATTTGCATATTCCATATCTCCAATGTAAACAGGCTTAATTAATCTTTTTGTCTTTATATCAGTTGATTTCAGGTAAACTATTTCAATTTCTTTCCCCTCATTTATTGCCGTTTCAATTATTGAAATTTTTTCTTGGAGTGGGAGATTTTTTTCTGAATGGTTATATTGAAATTCTGTAAGAAATTTTACTATTCTTCTGTCAAGAAGGACATTTTTCGGATAGACAGGCTTTTTTAATATCAATCCTTCAAGTGAACGACATCTTGAAAGAGCTACATATAGCTGTCCATGAGAAAATGTCCCTCTTCCAATGTCAAGTAATACTTTATCAAATGTAAGTCCCTGACTTTTGTGGATTGTGATAGCCCATGCAAGTTTTAAAGGATACTGCGTGAACCGACCAATGACGTCAGTTAAAATTTTTTTTCTATTTTTGTCATAGTAAAATTCATACATCTCCCATGTAAATGGAGTGACTTCAACAATTTCTCCATTTGTAAGTTCAACCAGTATTACATCAGGTTCAGCTTTTTTTGTGTTTATCTCAACAATTTTACCAATATCTCCATTTATCCACCTTCCTTTTGAATCATTATTAAGAAGCATTACCTGCGCGTCAACCTTGAGTATAAGTTCCTGAGAAGTTGGAAGGTCTTGTTCACTAAATTCTCCATCAACAAATCCGTAATATTTAAATTCTTTATTTTTAATTCTTGAAAGTTTATCAAAGTTTACTTCTTCTGCCATTTTATTGGTTGTTGTAAGATAAATATAAAAGTCATCTTCCGGAGGATTAAAATCAGGGTTGACTTTTTGATTCAATTTTTCAATAATCTCATCTGTAACAGTATTATTCCTTATTGAATTAAGAATTTCAAGGAAAGCACTATCTGACTGTCTGTAAACCTTTTCAAGTTCAATAAATTCAAAATCGCATTTTTGAAAAACATTAGAGCTAAAAAAATATGGAGTTTTATAGAGTTCTTTGAATACGCTCTTTTCTTTGGATGTAACAACAGGAGGAAGTTGATATAAATCACCGATAAATATCATCTGAATACCACCAAAGGATTTCTTTTTATTTGGTCCATGAATTTTTAAAAAACTATCAATACAGTCAAGAATATCAGCCCTTACCATTGATATTTCATCAATAACAATGCAGTCAAGTTTTTTATAAAGATTTGGATTTTTGGGTTTAATTTCTTTTACTTTATACAAAGTAATATCAGGTTTAAAATTAAAAAAAGAATGAATTGTCTGTCCCTTAACATTTACTGCTGCTACGCCTGTTGGTGCAATTACTGCAATATTCTTTGTTGTATTTTCTCTGAAGTAATTTAAAAATGTTGATTTTCCTGTCCCTGCTTTTCCAGTTATAAATAAGTTCTTCTCTGTATTTTCAGCTAAATGGAAAGCTTTAACGAATTCTTCATTTAAATCAAGCTCTATCATGGTAGAATTTCTATTGGGGTTCCATCAGGTACAAGCTTCCATATTTCATCCATCTCTTCATTTGTTACAGCAATACAGCCTTCTGTCCAGTCATCAATTATGTGATATTTACCAAGATATTCAACATGTTTTGAAAGTCCATGTATCATAATTCCACCACCAGGATTTACATGTAACTTTATTGCTTGTTCAATATCTTGTTCATTTGGATATGATATTTTTAGGGCTTTATAAAAATTACTGTTTGGATTTCTTCCTATTATGTAATATCTTCCTTCAGGTGTTTTGCCATCTCCTTGCGAAACCTTTTTCCCTACAGGAGTTTTGCCAAGCGCAACTTTATAAGCTTTAACTATTTTCCCTTCTTTCATTAGAAACATAGCTCTTTTTGATTTAATAACAACTACTAAATCAACAGTTTCATACGCTAAAGAGGTATTAACAGAAAAAATAAAAATTAAAATGCTAAAAAGAAGCATTCTTGAGAGCATGTTTGCAGAGACATTTCCTTTCTTCAGGTAATTTTTTTATGGTTTCTTTTATAAGGAAACCAACTGCATCAAGTGAATCCTCCATCGTTTCAATAACTTCTTTAACTGTAAGAGGAAATTTTGATATTCCTGCAGCATAATTGGCAACAACAGCCACTGCTGCATAACAAATTTCAACTTCTCGTGCTAAGGAAGCCTCGGGCATAATTGTCATACCAATAATATCAGCACCAATATTTTTAAAGAATTTTATTTCAGCAGCGGTCTCAAGTCTTGGTCCATTGACACATATATATGTAGCATGAGAGATTACATTAATGCCGATTTTCCTGGCTGTTTCTAATAAATAATGTCTTATTTCACTGCAGAATGGTTCTGTAAAATCTATGTGAACAACCTTTTTCTCTTCATAGAAAGTATTAGCTCTCATTCCTTGAGTAAAATCTATAATTTGATTGGGTATTACAATGCTGCCAGGTGGTATGTTTTCAGTTAGTGAGCCTGTAGCAAAAACTCCAAATATTCTTTCAATTCCAAAATTTTTAAATCCGTAAATATTGGCTCTATAATTAACTTTATGGGGTGGTATGCTGTGTTTTTGTCCATGTCGTCTGAGAAATAAAACTTCTATATCATCAATTTTTTCTATTTCATAAGGGCAGGAAGGTTCACCATAAGGTGTTTTTATGGTAATAATTTCTTTTTTTGCCTCTGATTCACTGAGTCCGCTGCCGCCAATTATTCCTATTTTCACCTGTTGTTTGTTATGCATTTTTCCCAAATGCGCCCAGGAGGATTTGAACCCCCGACCTACGGATTCGTAGTCCGCCGCTCTATCCTACTGAGCTATGGGCGCTAAAAATATTATAACATAGTTTATTTACACTCAGAGGAAACTTTTATTATAGTTTTCACATTCCCTCTTGGATTAAAATCACCTATTACTTCTAAATTTCTTGGCTTAAGAAGATTATGTAGATCCTCATAAATTTTATTTGTAACAGCTTCATGAGAAATATATTTGTCCCTATAAGAATTAAGATAAAGCTTTAAAGATTTAAGTTCAACAATTTTTTTATCAGGAATATAGCTTATTTTTATTGTTGCGAAATCAGGATATCCAGACCTTGGACATAAACAGGTAAACTCAGGAAAACTTATTTCAATCTTATAATCTCTATCAGGGTATGGATTGTCCCATGCTTCAAGTAATGCTTCTTTTATGGCTTTTTCCCCATATAACATTAATTTTCCCCCTTATACAGATTCTAATACAAGATTTTTTAGAGCTTCAATAAATTTCGGTGAAGTATTCAATGAATCAACTCTATGGAGTTGTATTCCAAAATCATTTGCCTTTTTTTTATAAACAATATCAATTTCATATAAAGTTTCTATATGGTCAGAAACAAAACTCACTGGAACAACTAATACTTTTTTATTTCCATTTTTAGCCAGTTCTTCAATTATTTCTTCAGTTGATGGTTTAACCCATTTAACAGGTCCTGTTCTACTTTGATAACCTATTTTAAATTGTTGTAACTTCATTTTATTGGCAATAGCTTTGACGCTTCTTTCAACTTCCAAAATATAAGGGTCTCCTTTTTTATAAAGTGAAAGGGGAATACCATGAGCACTAAAGAGAACAAAGCAGTCGTTTCCAAATTTTTCAAAGGATTTTTCAATCTGCTCAATCCATGCATCAATAAATAAAGGATAATCACACCATGAACTAATAATTTTGAACTCAAAATATCCATTTGCACATTGTTTAAATTTTTCAACTACAGATGATGTTGTGGCACTGCAAAATTGTGGATAAAGCGAAAGTGCAATAATCTTTTTTATATCTGATTTTTTAAATTCATTTAGAGATTCTTCAATAAACGGGTGCCAATAACGCATTCCAGGAAGAACTTTAAAATTGTTACCCAGAGCTTTTTCAACTGCTATTGCTTGGGCAGTTGTGATTTCTTTTAATGGAGATTTTCCTTTAATTTTTTGATATGCTTTTTTTACTTTCTCGGCTCTGAAGAAAGAAATGAACCATGCCAGTGGTTTCTGCATAAAACCAAAGTTTGCTATGTATGGATCACTGAAAAGATTATAAAGAAAAGGCTTTACTGCTGTAAGACTATCAGGTCCTCCCATGTTGAGTAATAATACCCCAATTTTATCCATTCCATCTCCTGTAAAGATTATTCTCAATTTCTATGCAATCAAGAAGTTTACCAACAACAAAGTTGACTATATCATCAATACTTTCTGGATTATTATAAAATGCAGGAATTGGGGGTGCTACAATAACACCAATTCTTGCAAGTTTAAGTAGATTTTCAAGATGAATTATACCAAGAGGCATTTCTCTTGGTGAAATAACAAGTTTTCTCCCTTCTTTAATTGTTACATCAGCAGCCCTTGTAATTAGATTATCTGCGTAACCATGAGCAATTGCCGAAACAGTCTTCATGGAGCATGGAACGATAAACATGCCACGAGTTTTGTAAGAGCCGCTTGCTATAGGAGCATCAATTTGGTTTTCAGAATAAAATTTTATTTTAGGATTATTGAACCTTTCTTTAAACTCATGAAAATTTTTAATTTCTGTTTCCAGTTTCATCACATATAAGGCTGAATTAGATAAAATTAAAGATATTTCAAAATTTTTAATAAGTTCTTCAAGAAGTCTGATTCCGTAAATTATACCTGAAGCTCCTGTTATTGCTAAAATAAATTTCTCCATTATTTTATATAGTAACATATTGATGTAATGTCATAAAGATGGATTAAAATAGGAAAAAATTTTTGTAGGAGGATAAATGATGAAAATAGGTTTTATAGGACTTGGAAATCTTGGAAAGGCTATGGCAAAAAGGTTAATTTCAGAAGGTGTTGAATTGATTGTCTGGAATAGAACTATTGACAAAGCAAAGGAATTAGGATGTCTTATAGCTAATACTCCGTCGGAGCTTATATCTCAAGTAGATATGCTTATTCTTAATCTAAAAGACAGTATTGCTGTAAAGGATGTGCTAATCAATCAAAATGGGCTTATTTATGGTAATTGTGAAAATAAAATAGTTATTGATACCACAACAAATCATTTTGAGGAAGTTTTAGAATTTTATAGTCTTCTAAAGGAGAAACGTGCTTATTATCTTGAATCTCCTGTATTGGGAAGTGTAATTCCAGCTTCTCAAGGACTTTTAACAGTACTTGTCAGTGGTGATAAAACTGCTTTTGAAAGAGCAAAGTTCATACTGGAGAAAATTGGTAAAAGTATATTTTATCTTGAAAAAGAGGGAGTTGCAACAAAAATGAAGCTGATAAATAACCTTGTTCTTGGCAGTTTTATGGCAACTCTGGCAGAAGCTATTGTATTTGCTGAAGAATCGGGTATAGATAAAGAGAGGGCAATTGAAATATTACTTTCAGGTGCGGGAAATTCTATGGTTCTCAATGTAAAGAAACAAAAGATTATTGATGAAGATTTTACACCACATTTTACAAACGCTTTGATTTACAAAGATTTAGACTATATTCATGATTTAGCAAAACTCCTGAAAAGACCATTATTCACTGGAAGCATTCTCAAGGAGATTTATGCTACAGCTCTATTAAAAGGAGTTGAAAATGAAGACTTCTCCAGCATTTATAAAATTTTTAAAAACTTCTAAAAGTAACTGAAACTAATAAAACTTTCCGATAAGGCTTTTAATCTTTTCAAACGCAAGTTTTTGCTCAACAAGAGGCTTTTCCTTAATCACAGGAATTTGTTCTTCAAATACAGGTCTTGATGTTTTATAAACAACTCCTATAGGGATACTATCACCCCATTCAAGGGATTTTTCAAAGGCTTTAGCTCTGTCAAAAGGATCATAATTTTCAGAAAGCCTGTATACTCTCTGTCTGTACCATTCAAAGGTGTTTATTTTATTAAAGCTAACACATGGCTGAAGAATGTCAATTAGACTAAATCCCCTGTGAGTTACTGCTTCTTTGATTAGTGCTTTTAAATGCTCCATATCACCGGCAAAACCTCTTGCAACAAAACTACAATTAAGCGCAACTGCCATTGCCAATGGATTAAACTGCTCTGAAAAAACCCCAAAAGGCTGAGTTTTTGTAATCATTCCTTTCATAGAGGTGGGTGATGCCTGTCCCTTAGTAAGTCCATAAATCTGATTGTTATGGATAAAAAGTTTCACATCTATATTACGCCTTATGGCATGAATAAGATGATTTCCTCCTTCACCATAGCAGTCACCATCACCTGCCACAGCAAATACCTTCAATTTATGATTGGCAAGCTTAATTCCTGTTGCAACAGGTAGTGTTCTTCCATGAAGTCCATTGAAGGTATTACATCTCGTATAATGCGGAAATTTTCCAGCCTGTCCAATGCCTGAGACTATTACAAATTCATGAGGGTTCAGTCCAAGTTCTGCCATTGCCTCATTGAAAGCTTTAAGTATTGAAAAATTACCACATCCTGGACACCAGGCAGGTTTCTGTCCACTATAATCTTGTAAGGTAGACATAAACTTTCTCCTTTAGTTCCTCTACTGTAAAGGGTCTTCCATCATAGCGATTTATGTGATTTTGAATGCTAAATCCTGTTTCCATTCTTACGAGTCTTGCAAATTGACTCGTAGCATTTTGCTCAATACCTATTGATAACTTTGCATTTTTTAGCACATTTATCCAGTTTTGTTGTTCAGGAAAAGGATATATCTCACTGAAATGAAGCATAGCAATTTTAAATTTATCAGAGAGTTCATCAACGACTTCCTTTGCAATTCCATACATTGAGCCCCAACAAACAATTACAATATCTGGAGATTGAATTCCATAAAGTTGGGGTGGAGCAATTTCTTTCCTGATAAGAGGCATTTTTCTAAAAAGTCTCTTTTCAACCATCTTTACTCTGGTCTCTGCATCCTCAATAATATGTCCTTCCTCATCATGCTCATCACTGTCTGTTACCACAAGATGAGAGGAACGTCCAGGAATCCCTAAGGGTGAAATCCCTGTTTCTGTAAAGGTATGACGCTTGTATTCTTTTAGTTTTTGAAATTCTTCTCTAATTCTATAATCAGTATATTTCAAACTTGTAAGGTCAAAGTCTTTATAGCTCCATTGACTGTCTGCAAGATATTGATCTGTGAGAATTATGACAGTAATCTGATACTTTTCAGCCAAGTCAAAAGCTTTATTAGTAAGATAAAACGCTTCTTCAGGACTTCCCGGCGCAAATATGACTTTTGGAAACTCTCCATGTCCTGCAAAGAGAGCATACAGTAAATCAGCCTGTTCAGTTCTTGTAGGCAATCCAGTTGCAGGACCAGGTCTCTGAGCGAGGGCTATTACAAGAGGAGTCTCAGTCATCGCTGCAAGAGATACTCCCTCAACCATCAAAGCGAAGCCACCCCCTGAAGTTCCAGTCATTGCCCTTACTCCAGCAAAGGATGCACCTATTGCCATATTTATGGCAGCAATTTCATCCTCAGCCTGCTCAACCACTATGCTGAAATCTTTTACGTTTTCTGCAATAAAATTAAAAATTCCCGTTGATGGAGTCATTGGATAGGCTGAATAAAAATTTAATCCTGACGCAATTGCACCGGCGCCAATTGCTTCATTGCCTGTAATCAGCATTTTGGAAGTCTCCAACCCTGATATCACGAATGAACAGGTAAGGCATCGCTCCTTTGCAAATTTATAACCTGCCTCTGCTGTCTTTAAATTTGCTGATATAACATCATCACCCTTTTTCTTGAAAGTTTTCTTTATAAGTTCATACATAATCTCAGGAGACATTCCAAGCATTCCAATTACTGCACCAACTGCAACGGTATTTGCCATTATTTTGCTTCCACCATAAGTTACTGCTAATTCAGATAGTGGAATATCAAGAAAATTAGATTTCTCAAATTTTTGTCTTAAAAATGAGGAATCATAAAGGACATGTCCATTTGGTTTTAATTCTCTTTCATGCTGGGTTATGCTTTCATTGTCAAGGGCAACGAGAATGTCAATGACACTTTTTGAGGCAGTTACGGGATTATTGGATATTCTAATCTGATAAAAATTGTGTCCACCTCTTATGCGGGATTCATAGTCCTGATGGGTGAAAACATAGTAACCTGCCCGAGCAAATATGCGGGACAGGGTCTCACCTATTGTCTGGATTCCCTGTCCCGCTTCACCACCTATTTTTATTGAATAATCCATTATGTAGGAGTTACGCCATATTTGACGATGTTAATTAAATTGTCATCAGGCTTTGGAAGACCTGCAATTTTCCATGCAACAATCGGGTCTATTAGTTTTTCTGCAATGCAATCCTTTGGTTGATTAATGTTTTTACAGACATGGCTTAAAACAGGGAAATAATTGTAAATTTTATAGTACTCATGAATGAATTTAACTATATCAAGTTGCTCTTTTGTGAGAATTCCCACGCCTTCTTTTATTGCAATCATCTGAGCTACTTTTTCATTCCAATCATTGATGTTTTTTAGGTATCCTCCTTCATCAAGGGCGACTGTCTTCTCAATTGCTTTGTACTGAGCCACTTCTTCAGGTTTTTCCCTTTCAAATCGTTCCTTTTCGGTGAAGTTTTTAATGAACTGTCCAATCTGCACTCCAAGATAAACACATTTTACATTATTCATGCAATCGTCTGCATCTTGCTTATCAAGATGGGTTATTAGTTCAGATGTTCCCTTTTGAAATCTAATTATGTAGGATTGTTTTTCTTCACTGTAATAAATGTTAACGTTGAAACTCTGTTGTTTTACTTCCGGGTACATCTCAAATATTTTATTTTTTAAATCTTCAATTGTGTAAGCCATTTTTAGCTCCTATCTAATTCTTTTTTCTACTTCTTTCCAGTTTATGTTTTTAAAGAAGGCTTCAATGTAATCTGCTCTTTTTAGTCCATAATCAATCATGAATGCATGTTCAAAAACGTCCATTATTAGAAGGGGATTGCAGCCAGCTGGATGCCCTACATCATGTTCATTAATCCAGAAATTAATTAATTTTCCTGAGAGGATATCCTGATATAGAATTATCCAGCCTATACCACGCATTGTGCCTGTGGCTTTAAAATCCTTAAGCCAGTTTTCAAAACTTCCGAAGTTTTCATTGATAAGTTTTGCTAATTTCCCATCCTTTGGAAATACTCCATCTCCACCAAGATTTTCAAAGTAGTACTCATGAAGTCTAACACCATTCCATTCCCAGCCAAGCCTTCTTTTAAGTTCTGCATACTCGGGTATGGTTGTTTTGCCTTCCTTTAACATTGTTTCAAGAATCTCAAGAACTTTATTTGTGTTTGTAACATATCCCTGGTATAGTGTGAAGTGATTTTTAAGAAGTGTCTCACTAAAACCTGGCATGCCAATCAGTTTTGAATAATCCTTTGCCTCATATGGCATAATTACCTCCTAAATTATAGATTTGAGACTGTTCAAAAACTTGTAATTTATTGAAAATCAACAAATTACAAGTTCTAAAATTTTTCAATTACCTCCACTGTCATTCCGAGCCGAGCGAAGCGAGCCCTGAGCTGCAGGCGAAGGGTCTGCGAGGAATCCTCAGATTCCGATTTAAGGAGGAGATCCTTAGGCTTCGCTTCAGGATGACCCTTTGGGTCAGATTCCTCGCGCCCATTGAGGGTGCTCGGAATGACCTTTAGTAATTAAACAGCCTCTGTAAATTTTATAATCAATATTAACAAATAAAATTTTAATTGTCAATATCTCTTCTCTCTAAGGTTAAGAGACAGTATCCGGAGATGAAAAATTTTTTTATTGAATAATATGATGGATTAAAAAATTCTTTAGAATCTCAGCTGTATTTAAAACTTTTTCACTCATTGGTTTGCCAAAATTGGTATTTTCAGGCTGAATACCGATTATGAGAACTTTACCTTTGATTCTTGATTTTATATATTTAATACACATTTTAAGATTAGTCTGATGATTTGAAATTTTAATGTTTTGTAAATCTTCTTCTTTTAGAAAAGCTACAGAGCCTGGTTCTTGTTGCATATAGAAAGCATCAATAAAAATAACAGTGTCTGGCTGTTTCTGAATTATTTTTTCAATAAATCTTTCAGGTTGTTCTTCGCAATCAATTAAAATTGCATTTGTTTTCCTATTGCTAAGTTCTTTAACAATATATGAGCCAACAGCGTCATCTCCTCTAAGAGGATTACCTATTCCTGCAATTAAAACTTTTCCCCTAATGTTATTTAAAAATTCATTTAATTCCAATTTGTTCAGCTACGAGAGGCTTTATTTTCTTTTTTGATATACCAAGTGCTTGGGCAATTCCAAAAAGAATTGCTTCAGGACGTGGAGGACATCCTGGTATGTATAGATGAACAGGTATTATTTTATCAACTCCGCCAACTACATTGTAACTGTCAAACCATATTCCGCCTGCTGTGGCACATGAGCCAAGAGCAATAACAATTTTTGGTTCAGGAGTTGCCTCATAGACTGATTTAACAAATTCTACAGTAGGTCTTGTTACAGGACCTGAAATAACCAATGCATCTGCATGTCTTGGTGAACTGACCGCTTTCATCCCAAACCTTTCAATGTCATAATAAGGTGTGAGTACATCAAGAAGTTCTATATCGCAGCCATTACATGCTCCAGTATTAACATGAAATATCCATACTGATTTTTTGAGTGCTTTCTCAGCTAATTTTTTAAGCAAGGACATTTTAGCCCCCTTAGTCTATAATTTTAATAATCCCCCTTGTTGCACTGTCAATTATAGGATAAATAATTTCTGGATATATTCCAAAAATTATTAGCAATACAACAAATAATCCAGTACAAAATATCATCAGAAATGGTACTGAACTATTAGAAACTTTACTTTTGTCATTTTTCTGCCAGAATATTGATATAGCAGTTTTTAAAAGAATGACAACACTTAAAAACTCTGAAACAATTAACAATATAGATACTAATAAAAATCCTTCATTTGTAAGCGCCAAAAATATTGTAATTGAACTTAAAAAGCTTGCAAAGAGAGGCATCCCTCCTACTGCTAAGGTTCCTATAAAAAATGATATTGTAATCGCAGGCATTTTGATTATTAATGTTTTTATTTCTTCAATCTTTCTGCTTCCACATGTATAAATTATTGCACCTGTAGCAAAAAATAATGCTCCTTTCATGAGAGTGTGATTGATAAGATGAAATACTCCTCCGAATATTCCTTCATATGTTTTTAAAACTAAAGCCGATGCAATAAATCCCATTTCACTGATACTTACATATGCTATAAGTTTTTTGATATCTTTTTGATTAAATGCAAGAATAGCTCCAAATAACATACTCAATGATGAAAGAGTTATTACCAAAATCTTTATCTCTTCATAGTTAAACGAGAATATTGTTACTGTACGAACCAATCCATAAAATCCGAGTTTTGTTACAGCTCCGGTTAAAAATACTGTAACTGCTGAAGGAGATTCTGCATATGAGTCAGGTAGCCATAGATGGAATGGTATCAAGCCTACTTTTGTAAAAAATCCTATAATAAATAAAAATGCTGACAACAAAGCAATATTTCTGGGTAAGCTTTTAATAACTTCTCCAATATTGGTTATCATTACAGGATTTCCAGCCATATAGAAAAGTAAAATAATCCCCAACAAGCTAAAAAGAATTCCTACATTAATTAAAATAAGATATTTAAATCCTGCTTTCAGTGATTCTTTATTTAAATTAAAGACAATAAGATAAACCGAAAGAATGCTACCGAGTTCAAGTGTAATATACAACCAGAAAAGATTATTCAAACTGAATGTGAGATTCATAAATCCTGTTGAAAGAAGTATAACACTATAGTAAATATGAAAGTTTTCTTTTCTATGGCTGTATGCTTTGGAAATATAAGCTGATGAATATAAAATTACCATTAGAGCAACAAACTCAACCATTAATTGCATAATTATACTGAATCCATCTATATAAAATGTTTGAGTAAGCAACAACGCCTTTTTATCTGATAGATTTAAGGCATTCCAGCATGAAGCTGTAGAGAATATAGCTAAACTTATTGATAAAATTGAAATTAACTCTTTTATAAATCTTTTTTTACCGAAAAGAAAAACTATCAAAGATGCCAAAGAAGGAGCTATGAAACTAAAGAAATATATCAACCATTCAAAGCTCATAGTTGACTCCTTTGAGAGTTTGATTCTTTAAATTTTTTAATCTCTTCTTTAACAAATACTTCATTTAGTCTGATAATAAGATAAACAAAAAATAGTATAGCTATAATGAAATTAAAAGTTAGAGAAATCTCAATAAATTTTGGCATATGTGGAATCATGCTTATTATTAAAAAATGGATGCCGTTTTCAATAATAAAAAAGCTTATTATCATTTTTACAATGTCTCTTTTAGACATAAAGAGACAAAAACCATAAATAAAAAGAGTCAATCCACATGAAAAGCTTGAAATTACATAAGGGAGATAGAATGATTTAAATATTTCAACAAAATGATAACCAACAGAAAGCACAACTATTGATAAAGCTATAGAAAGAGGATGAGATATTGATGGTTTTGTTTCTATTTCAAGTCTATTTTTTAGACATTTAAGTAAAAGAATTGGCATTAAAATGGCTCTTACAACTAAATCTAATATTCCTATGAGATAAAGAGATGATATTTCATTGATGTATCCGATAGTAAAAACTGCAATAACAATAAACAGAGAATGAGGGACAAGACTTAAAACTGAAAATTTTAAATTTTTAGCTTCGCCTGTAAGAAAAGTAAAAAATAAAATTGCGATGTAGATTATTTCCATATTACACTCCTAATAGAGCTAAAAGTATAGATGTTAATGAAAAAAGAGCAAGAGTTAAGTTATATTTCAATGCTTGGTCAATCCTGAGTCTTGGATTTAAAGCCTCAATAAGTGTACTTATAAAAATAATTGCTGTGACTTTTACTAATGCAATTAATATATTCAGTAAATCGTTTTCTAAAAAGGGCCAAGGAACAAAAATTTGTGTAAATACAAGGCAGAAAAGAACCTGTCTTGACATGTTTGCCCATTTAACGCACGCATACTTAGGACCACTTAATTCAATTAAAACACCTTCTGCGATTTCCTGTTCAGCTTCAGATATATCAAAAGGAATTTTACCAATCAGTGCCTGAAGTGAAAGAAATACGCATACTGTTGACAAAAGCATTGAAACATTTGGACCATTTGAATAATACCATAAGACTATATCTCCAATTTTAAAAGAACCAGCGTTTATAGCACCTGTTATAAGAGCAATTGCGAGAATTGGTTCAACTGAAAGATGAAGCATCATTTTTCTTGAAGCTCCGATATAAGCAAAGGGATTTTCTGAGGCAGAGGCTGTAATAATTATTGCAATTCCAACAACTGTGATTATATAAATAAAAAGAAATATATCGCCCCAGAAGTTTAATGGTGGAGTTAATTCTGTTATGGGGATTAAAAGAGATGCCATACCGATACTTATAATTGAAAGATATGGTGAAAGTCTGAAAAGCGGATTTATTGTTGACTTTAAATCTTCTTTGCCCATTAATTTGATAATATCGTAGTAAGATTGAAGGGGAGGAGGTCCGATTCTGCTTTGTATTAATGCTCTTACTTTTCTTGTAAATCCATCAAAAAATGGGGATAAAATTAAAACAATTAATATATTCACAATGGATGAAAAAATTACAAATTCAGGATTCATTACCTTCCTCCTGAAAAATAAAAAAGTAAAATAAAAATGAAGATGCTACCAAATATTAGCCATATAATATATTTTTCTGTTATTGAATTATAAATCTGAGCTAAAAATTCAAAAAATTTTGTCAGTTTATCTACAATGGGATAGTAAAGCCATTCATCAACGCGAAGAATTTTTAAAAAGCTTTCTGGTACCGAAAATTTAATTGCTGGAATTCCAACTGGATAAAATCCTTTAAATTGAATCTTTCCTATTTTGAAGCTCACGAGATCTTTAAATGGCTGATAAAAACTATGCCCCTTGTATACCACTTCTTCAGGAGCATGTTCTTTACCGCCATACCATGTTTCTACATCTCTCTTTGGTGCTTTAGCATATCGTTCAAAAGAAAAAATTAAAATAGTCAGAATTATTAAAGGAATCATGATAAAAATAGGAAACCAGGCACCTTGGGAATAATTTTCAACAAAATTGATACCAACTCCTAACATATTACCAACAAATACTGAGGAAAATTTTGGTAATGAACCAGATGAAGCAATTACCGCGTTATAAATAATTTTTAAAGGAATAAAAGGAAATAGCCCTGCTAAAAGGCAAATAAATGCAAGTATTATTTGAGATAAAACCATACTCCATGGTAGATTCCTTTTTTCATCAATTGTACCTTGAAGCTTTCCCATAAAAGCTGAGTTTACAAATTTAAGAAAAGATGCTAAGGTTACGGCAGAGATAAAAACAGAGATAATTCCGAAAACTATAAATCCCCCCCTTATCAAGAAGAATACTTCTGATTGTTTTGCTGACCAGATTGATGATTCAAAAATCAGCAGTTTTGATATAAAACCATTAAAAGGTGGAACTCCCGCTATTGATAAAGAACCAATCAGCGCGGTGATTGCTGTAAGAGGCATTACTTTCATCAATCCTGAGACCTTATTCAGGTCAGTAGTTCCTGTTTTATAAAAAATAGAGCCAGCATTGAGAAACAAGAGACTTTTATAGATAGAATTATTGAAAACATGAAATAATCCTCCAACTAATGCAATAGAAGCAAGAAAAGGATTAATTTTTATAAAATAAAGTCCTACTCCTATCCCAAGGAACATATATCCAACCTGTCCAATGGCATGAAATGACATAAGTCTCTTAGCTTCATCCTGTGTTAGAGCAGCAATTGTTCCCACAAAGATTGAAAAAACTCCGAAAGATGCGATTATAAATCCCCATATTTGAGTATGAAATGAAAAAGGTATTACTGAGCAGAAAAATCTAAAAAGTGCATAAACTGCAAGCTTTGACATTACTCCACCAAAAAAAGAAGAAGCTGATGATGGAGGTTGAGGATATGTATTTGGTAACCAGAATCCAAAAGGAAGAACACCAGCTTTTGTGACAAAAGCTATGAAAATACAGAATAAAATAAAATGAGATAGATAAGGTTGATTTTTTATTATTAATGAAAAACTTTTATTGATTTCTTTAAAAGAAAAATCATTGCTATATGAATAAAGTATTACAGAAGCAAGAATTAAAAAAGCTGTTGTCACATGTGTTGCAATAAAGTATTGAAGTCCTCCTTTAAGTGCTGATTTCTTTTCTCTTTCAAAAATAACAAGAAACCATGAACTTAGTGTCATCAACTCCCAGAACACTATGAAAAAGAGAAAATCTTTTACAGAGACTACTCCAATAGAGGCAATAAAAAGTAGTATTAAAAATGGATAAAATCTTTTTGGCGAGTTCGTTTTATATACATCAAGATATTTCCATGAAAATAAAGATACACAAAAAGAAACCAGAGATATTATCAACAGAAATAAAGCAGAGAGAGAATCAATACTTATAGTAAAAGAAGAGTTCAGTAGTGGTTTAAGTGAAAAGATTTCCTGTTCAATAAATTTGTTTTCAATTATTACATCTAAGGAAAAATAAAAAATACAAAATGAAGAAAAAATCATCATAATTAATGTTATAAATCCAGAAAAATTTTTATTTTTAATAAAAGATGTTAAAACCATCCCTGAGATTAGAGCTAAAAAGGAAACATCAATATATTGCATTTAATATCCTCCTAATAATGCTTTAATAAAAGGATAGCCAATTATAGGAGATACAATGTTCAGAACTAAAAGACATATTAAGCTAAGTTTCATAGATAAAGGGATTTTATCAGCAGCGTTCAATACCTTTTGTGATGCTTCACCGAAAAAGACTTTGTGTCCGACAAAAATATACCAGCAAAAAGCAAGAATGCTTTCAAAAATAGCAATTAAACCAAAGAGATTTGTAGTCACATTTTTAAGCTCAAAAGCTCCCGTAAAAATCATAAATTTACTCCAGAATCCTGAAAAAGGTGGAATCCCAATTATCGCAAACATTCCTGTAAGAAAACATGCTGTAAAAAGAGGAAATCTTTTTGAGACTCCTTGAAGTTCTCTAATACTTTTTGAACCAGTGGCATAGGCAATTGCACCAACTGAGAGAAAAAGTAATCCCTTAGCAAACCCATGATTTATTATATGAAAAATTCCTCCTATTCCCCCTGTTTTTGAACCATAAATTCCGAGAGATATACCAAAAAGAATATATCCAAGATGACCGATTGTTGAATAAGCAAGCAGTTTTTTTAAGTCATCCTGGAAATAATATAAAATCACTGAAACCATCATTGTTGAAATAGCAATTATTCCTATGACAAAAACTTCACTTTCTGCCAAAGAAGCATTTGAAAGATAAATTCTTGCCATTAAATAAACTCCTGCCTTAACCATTGCTGCTGCATGAAGATAAGCACTTACAGGTGTTGGTGCAACCATTGCATCTGGTAGCCATGTAAAAAGAGGTATTTGAGCGGATTTTGCTGATGCTGCAAAAAATAAAAGGATAAAAACAAGAGACTTAGTAGATAATGACCCGATTACAGAAAAATCAAATGATTTTGCTTCAGAATACATTAAAGCAAGAGCAATCAAGAAACTAAGTCCTCCAATATGAGTCATTATAAAGGCTTTTAATCCAGAAAAGAGAGCTTTTTGTTCTTTTGTATATGAAATTAATGCCCACGAACAAAGAGTTGTTATTTCCCAAAAGAAAAATAGCTGTAAAAAATTAACTGCTGTAACAATTCCAACCATTGCACCTATAAAAAGAAGCATGAAGAAATAATAATTTCCGAGTGGTTTATAAAATTGATGATCAGCATTTAAAGGAGACATGTATCCAGCGGAATATAAAATGACCAAAAAGCCAATTACAATTATAAGAATAAGCAAAATTGATGTTAAAGGGTCACAAATAAGTCCGAAATTTATTTCACTATTTAACCATTTAAAGAGTGAAAAATTGTAATAAATCTTAATTTTTGAAATAGAAATCTCAAAAAAATTGAACAGTCCAAATAAAAGCGTAATTAAAGAAAAAATAGAAGCCATAAATCCAGCTTTATTTTTGCATATGTAAGCAAAAAATGCTCCTATAAATGGTGTAATTAGTGTTAATATAAGAAAATCCATAGATAATCCTTAAACATTTCCTTTTCTTTTACATTCAGCACATATTTTAAGTTTGTTAATCTGCTCTTCACTTTTATCTTGAAGTCTTTCTATTTGTTTATTCAACATATTCAATGAAGTAAACGGCTTGCCACAAACAATGCATTTAACCATTTTTATTTTTATAGTAATCTCAAGATCTTTTTTATTATCAGTTGCAAGTTCATACTCATGGGTAATACAAATTGCTTTTTCAGGACAGGCAGCAGCGCATCTTCCGCAATATATACATCTTCCTGACGAAAACATTACTATTCTTTCATCTTTGTAATTTTCAATAGTTATTAATCTTGAAGGACATGTTCTCACGCAATTGCCACATCCTATGCATTTATTAGGGTCAACCTCAAGCCTTCCTCTTAGATTTTCCGGTGGAGTAACCGGAACAAATGGATAGGGTCTTGTGATTTTTTTATGTCTTGATGATAGTAAAAGTGCTTTTATCTTGCTTTTAAACATTTTTTAATTCCTCTGCTGTATAGACCTTTATAGAATTTGTTTTTAAATCAACAATTTCATATCTTTCAGTGCAGGAAAAACACGGGTCAATGCTTCCAATAATTAAAGGAGCATCAGCTATTGAAGCCCCTTTAAGCATAACTGAGAGAGCCTGATAATTTTGATATGATGGAGCTCTTACGCTCCATCGGTGAGGTCTTCCCTCTGGTCCTGTCATGACATAATGAAAAAGTTGTCCTCTTGGTGCTTCAATATATGAGACTGCCTCTTTCCATGGCTCAATTTTTGAGATTTTTATTGAAGTTGGTCCCTCTGGAATATTCTCAAGAATCTGTCTGATAATATTTATTGAAATTAAAATTTCCTCTAACCTTACGATGGTTCTTGCCCATACATCTCCTGATTTGTTCAAAGGAATTCTAATATTTAACATCGGATAAGCAGCATATGGAAAATTAGTTCTCATATCAATATTTATTCCTGAACCTCTTGCAACAGGACCGCATACACAGTACTTTTTAGCATCATCGTATTTTAAGACCCCTACATTTTTAAATCTTAATTGTATTACCTCATCATCAAGAATAATTTCTCTGAGTTCTCTTACTTCCTTTTCAATTTGAGAGATTACCTTGTCTATATCTTTTAGGTGCTGGTTATGAACATCTATTGTCACTCCTCCAACAATATTTATGCCATAAGTTTTTCTATTTCCTGTAATAATTTCACAGATGTACATTACTGGTTCACGAATTCTCCAAGCCTGCATAAAAAGCGTATCAAAACCAACAATATGAGCTGCTAAACCTACCCATAAAAGATGACTATGGAGTCTCTCAAGTTCAAGAAAAAGGCTACGAATAAATTTTGCTCTTAAAGGAATCTCAATACCAGCAGCTTTTTCAACTGCTTGACAGTAAGCACATGAATGAACGAATCCGCAGATACCACAAATTCTTTCTGCAAGAAACGGAATCTGTTGATAATTCAAAACACTCTCAGCAAGTTTTTCAATACCTCTATGCACATAAAAACCTCTGTAGTCAAAATCAGCAATTTCTTCTCCATCCACAATCAATCTAAAGTAAGCGGGTTCTTCAAGTGATGGATAAAATGGTCCAATTGGAATAACTGTTTTACCTTCTTCAGGTTTTTTAAGTGGAGCAGGTTGTTTTGATTCAGGTGGTTTACTGTTGTAAGAAAAATTTTTTCTTAATGGATGAACTTCTTGGGGCCAATTATCTGGTAGAACAAGTCTTCTTGGATCAGGATGACCTTCAAAATTTATACCAAATAAATCATTACATTCTCTCTCAGACCATATAACTGCAGGAATTATTTCGGAGATTGAGGATATTGAAAGTTCTGAGGCTTCCAGAGGAATTTTTACAATAACATTCATGCTGTCATCAATAAGTGAAAAAAAGTAGTTAAGTTCAATTTGATTTTTTTGATTAATGAAATCAATTGCTGTAAGATGAGCAAATCTTGCTCCTTGCATTACAAGCAGTTTTGCAACTTCTTTTATTTGGGAAGGCTTTGAGTATACAATAAGGTTCTCATCTGTCGTTTCAACCTTATCGGTTATATTTACTATAGTTTCCCTGATTTCACTCATAATAAAAGATTATATAAAAAAGTAAATTAGATTCAAATAATAATTACTAATACTCAAATAATATTTTTTTGCTATAATTTGAATATGTGGAAAAATTATGAGGCTGTTCAATTACTGAAGGTCATTCCAAGCACCCTCAATGGGCGCGAGGAATCTGACCCAAAGGGTCATCCTGAAGCGAAGCCTAAGGATCTCCCATTAAATCGGAATCTGAGGATTCCTTGCAGACCCTTTGCCTGCGGCTCAGGGCTCGCTTCGCTCGGCTCGGAATGACAGAGGGAGGTAATTGAAAAATTTAGGACTTGTAATTTATTTAATTTCAATAGGTTACAAGTTTTTGAATAGTCTCAAAATTATTCGTAGGAGGAGGTATTATGGAAATAGATGCAAGAGGTCTTGAATGTCCTAAACCCATTATACTTGCTGAGAATGCATTATCAAAAATTGAAGAAGGGGTATTAACTATAATTGTTGACAATGAAGGGTCTTTAGAAAACTTAAAAAAATATGCTACAAGATTCGGATATTACTATGAAGTTGAAAAAAATGAAAATTACTGGAAGCTAAAAATAGTTAAAGGTTATACATGCCAGCTCAATAACATATCTGAAAAAGCAATTAAAAAAAATTTACTTGTTATTATTTCATCAGATGTGATAGGAAAAGACGAAAATCTCGGAAGGATTCTTATGAAAGCCTTTTTTGATACAATGATAGTAACTGGGCAGTTACCTCAAATGATTTTTTTAATGAATACAGCTGTCAAGTTATCAACCATAGATGAAGAATTTATATCCATTCTTAAAAAAGTTGAACAAATGGGAACGGAAATATTTACATGTGGAACATGTCTTAAATATTACAATCTTGAGGATAGTTTAAAAGTTGGATATAGAGGTACAACAAATCATTTTGTTGAAGGAATGTTTGATTTTCACAAAACTGTGTGGATTGGTTAACCATTGTTGAAATAAAAATATAAAACAAAATAAAATTTAAATATGCCCCAACAATTAAATAAAAATTTAAAATTTATAAGAAGAAAAAAGCATGATATTGCTATTTCCAAATATACAAAAATCATAGAAAAAGAACCTGATAATTATCAAGCATATAAAGAAAGAGGAAATGCATACTACAGAAAAAAACTTTATCATCTTGCAATAGCAGACTATACCAAAGCTATAGAGTTAAATCCTGAATATTTTCTTGCATACAATAATCGCGGAATAGTTTATTCTGTTCTTGGACTTTATGAATTAGCTATTGCTGATTATAATAAAGCTATTGAATTAAAACCCCATAATGGTATGCCGTATAACAATAGAGGATTTACTTATTTATTAATGGGTAAGATTGAAGAAGCTGAAAAAGATATAAAGAAATCAGTGGAGCTTAATCCTAATAATATATATGCATTAAATAGCATGGCAGAGCTTTTTGCTATAAAAGGAATGCCTGAGGAAGCGTGTAAGTGGTTAAAAAAAGCAATCACAAAAGGCTATAATAATTGGAAATATCTTAAAACATCAAAAACATATGATTCTATAAGAAACCATCCATGCTTTCAAGCTATTCTTGAAAAAAGTTTTTAATATCTTCCCACACAGAAATATTTAAACCCTAACTGTTTTATTTTCTGCGGATCATAGATATTTCTGAAATCAAAAAAGAGATTACCATTCATAAGATTTTTTATTTTTTCAATATCCAGGTTCCTAAATTGATTCCACTCTGTAACAATTACTAATGCATCAGCATTTTTTGCAACGGAGTAGGGATCGGAACAGTAGATTATATCAGGAAAAATATTTTTAGTATTTTCCATTGCTGCAGGATCATAAACTTTTAGTAATGCTTTTTTGTTTAAAAGAGTGTGAATTATGTATAGTGCTGGAGATTCTCTAATATCATCAGTATTTGGTTTGAATGATAAACCAAGTATACCTACTGTTTTCCCTTGGATATTGTTATCAAATGCATTTATTATTTTTGCAGTTAATCTTTCTTTTTGTCTCTGATTAGCCTCAATTGCAGCCTTAACAATACTGAGTTCAACTCCTTTTTCCTCAGCAATTTTAACAAGTGCCATTGTATCCTTTGGTAAGCATGAACCTCCAAAACCTATACCTGCATGAAGAAATTTAGAACCAATTCTTCCATCAAGTCCCATTGCCTTAGCAACAGTATTTACATTTGCTCCAACTGCTTCACATAATGCTGATATTTCATTGATAAAAGATATCTTAGTGGCGAGAAAACTGTTAGTAGCATATTTTATTAATTCAGATGTTGCTATGTCTGTAATTACAAAGGGAGTTTCAATTAAATATAGGGGTCTATACAGATCTTTCATTATTGCAATTGCCTGTTCACTTTCTGCTCCGATTACAACTCTATTGGGACGCATAAAGTCTTCAACAGCCGAGCCTTCTCTTAAAAACTCAGGATTTGAAACAATATCAAATTCAACAGGTTTTTCAAGATTTTTTTTGATAATTTCTTTTATCATTAATCCTGTTCCAACAGGAACTGTGCTTTTTGTAACAATAACTTTATAACTTTTCATATTTTTTGCGATTTCTTTTGCAACTTCTTCAACATATTCAAGATTTGCAGAGCCATCTCCACGAGGTGGTGTTCCTACAGCAATAAATACTACAAGAGATTCATTAATAGCTTCATCAATACGAGTTGTAAATTTTAATCTATTTTCCTTTAAATTTCTTTTTACAATATCTTCAAGTCCTGGCTCAAAAAATGGGATAATTCCTTTTTTAAGTTTCTTAATTTTTTCATGATCTTTATCTACGCAAGTTACAAAAACTCCGAATTCAGCAAAACATGCACCTGTAACAAGTCCAACATACCCTGTCCCAATTATAGCTATATGCATGAATAATCCCCCTTGTTATATAAATTTTGTATTTAATATTATACCTTATCTATATATTCTGTCTGAAATTACTAAAAAATATTATTTCCCAGAATTGTTGTTCCTTTCTAAATAAAGCATGTCTTTGAATGACTTCTTCAAAATTAGTTTTAATTTGAAATTGACTTTATAAAAATTTTAATTTAAAATAATTCTAATTTAGAATGATTATTAAACAATAAAGGAGGGATGTAAAAATGGCAACTTTTAAATGTAGTAACTGCGGAACAACGAAAGAGGGGAAATGTAAACCGAAAAAATGTCCAAAATGTGGTAAAACAGGTACAATGGAAAAAGTTTAAAAAATTAAAAATGCATGCCCTATTTGTAAATTTAAAAAACCTGGCTTCTACGCTGTAAAATAAAAAAGCCGTGGCATAAACCACGGCTTTTTTATACGTCCCCAAGGGGATTTGAACCCCTGTTACCGCCTTGAAAGGGCGATGTCCTAGGCCTGGCTAGACGATGGGGACATTAAAATGAGCCGCGTTGGATTCGAACCAACGACACCCGCCTTAAAAGGGCGGTGCTCTGCCTGCTGAGCTAGCGGCCCATTAAATACTTTAATAATCTAAACTTTTAAAGAAATTTTTGTCAAATATCATTAGAGTTTTACATTTTAAATGGGCAGGGACGGAATTGAACCGCCGACACGGGGCTTTTCAGGCCCCTGCTCTACCGACTGAGCTACCTGCCCATTTAAAGCAACGAAGATTATTTAAAAATAATACATTTTGCCCTAAAAAGTCAAATAAATTCCTCTTTCTGGTGGAGAGGGATGGTGGGAATTGAACCCACTGCACGAAATCTTCGTGCATCACTGGTTTTGCAGACCAGGAGAGACACCAGTCTCGCATCCCTCCTGATAACTTTAAAATAAATATTTCCGAAAAGTAAAATAGATTTTTCCTATTAAAACCACATTAGTTTATCAAAATCATATGGGGGAATGTGAATTTTTATAAAACCAATAATTGGAGCGCGATCAATTAAATAACAATTTTTAAAAATCTCTATAAAAAGATATATATTTTCTTCCTGTTTTATATCTATAATTTCAAAAGGCAGTTCTATTTCAAATATTTCATTAAAAACAACACTTTCAATTTCTTTCTTTTTTATCCATACTTCATTTTCTTGAAAAAATACTTCTGCTAATTGAGCTTTTATATTATCACAAACTATCTTTATTCTCTTGGGTTCAATAATTTGTATGTGTAATTTTAAATCTTCAAAATCTTTAAGCGAAGAAAAAGGGTCAAGCCTAAGAAAAAGACTCTGTCTATTAAATCCGTAATAAAGATATGAAAACAGGCTTTCTGCCCTATGCATGCTTCCGCCCATTCTTTGTAAGTTAAACCTTCCTGCCTCAAGCCATTCAAAATAACCTGTTATTTTTCCATCAATTTTTGGATATATAAATCCCTTCGGCTCTATTTCTGGCTTAATCTCTCTCATTTTTTTACTTATAGGAATATAGAGAAAAGATGGAGGTTCTTTGCCAATTTTTAAATATACACTCATTAGATGATGTCTATAAATATCATCAAAAACATCTTTTGTTTCTGTATAATGTTCATCACCATACCACCAGTTCCAATCACTTCCTTCTGAAATGTATATTTCTTCCCATGCCTGAGATGTATTTTTATTAGGATTTTCTTTTTGATAAGAAAGTAGTTCCTGCCTCACTTTATAAAGATAATCCCATGAGAGATTGTCTTCTTCATGTCCTATCCATATTGAAAAATTTGCATTAATCCAAGAGCCAGGGAAAATTTTTTTTAATGTTGTTGCATAAGGATTTTGTCTAAGATAATCTGAAAATGTAATAGTTTTTATATCTTTACTTTTTTGTAGACTTCCGTATAGTTTTTCAAGAAAAATATTTCCATCATTTTCATAATATTCCCAGGCATTTTCTCCATCCAGAATTACAGAAACTATTCCAGAGGTCGTTGAGGAACGAACTCTTTTTAAAAAATCATCTACTGCTTTCTGAGCATCCCAGCTTGAATAAACAAATCCTATTAAATCTGAAAGAATTCTATCTCTAAAAAAAATTTTTACTCCTTCAAATTCATACATCTGATAAAGCATTGAGGGATTAATTAAATTTTCACCAACTCTAAATTTCTCATTTATTGATTTGCTCAAGATTTCTTCATCTGTTGCTATCCATTTAATTCCTGCTTGTGCAATCAATTTTATTATTTCTTCACTTACTGAGCCTTCAGATGGCCACATTCCATAAGGTTTAAAGCCAAATATTTCCTCAAAATAGGAAATGGCTTTATTTATTTGAGTCTGAGCATCTTCAGGTGCTTTGAAATTATACTGAGGTAATAATGCATAAGGCATACATTCTTTTGCTTTATAGTTATCATAAATTAAAGGAAGTATAGGATGATAAAATGGAGATACTGAAAGTTCAATCTGTCCTGATTTAGCCATTTCTTTATAAGATGGAATTATCTGTTTGATAATTTCAATATGTTTGTCAAGAAGGAGTTTTTTTTCTTCTTCTGTGAAATTGGCTTCTTTGTTCTGTAATTCTTTTAGAAAAAAATCTTTTTCTCTATGTAAAGGGTCTATCCATACAAGATTAAAAAGAACTTGAATATCTCTAAATTCCTGAGGTGTAAATTTCTTTGATATTTTTAAAGGATCACCATAAATTTTCCCCCTTTTTTCAAGTAATTCTCTGTATCTTTTAAATGGATATATCATGTTTTTCCAGTTTGCAAGGAAGAAATTTTCAAGAATAAAAACTTTTTGCTCTTCATTGAGTTCTTCTGCAGGAATAATAGTGTGTTCAAAGAATATGTCAGTTGCTCCATTTTCATACTCTTTAAGTTGTTTTAATAAAGAAGGCACTAAATTAAAGGTAATCTTTAATTCAGGAAATTTTTTTAAAATAAGAAGCATATCAAGATAATCTTTTGTTGCATGAAGCCTTACCCATGGAAGCATAAATTTATTCTTCAATGGGTCATAATAGTATGGTTGATGCATATGCCAGAGAATTGCTAAATTAATGCTCATTTTTCTTCTTTTTGGAATTGAAAAACCATTTCTCCCGGCTTTACAAGCCCAAAATTTTCTCTGGCATATTTTTCTAAATAAGAACGATCATTTTTTAAAAGTTCTATTTCATTTTTAAGAAGCTTATTTTCTGTTGAAATTTCATTAATTTCTTTCAGAATTTTCTGTTCATTCTTTTTTAATTGTCTGTATTTTAAATAGCCCATATCTCCAAAGAAAAAACTATAACCAAGAAAGAGAATAATCAATAAAAACAGGAAAAAGAATATTTTATCTTTTTTCTTTCTCTCTCTTAAAAGTTGTTCCTTAAGAGAATATTTTTTCATCTTAAAAGCCAAGATTATAAAAAGCTGAAAGCCCCTTGAACTGAGCTACATCATTTAGCTCTTCTTCTATCTGTAGAAGCCTATTATATTTAGCAATTCTCTCACCCCTTGAAAGAGAACCTGTTTTTATGAAGCCTGTATTACATGACACTGAAAGGTCTGCTATTATTGTATCTTCTGTTTCACCAGAACGGTGGGACACAACCGCGGTGTATTTATTATTCTTTGTAAGTTCAATGGCTTCCAGAGTTTCAGAAACTGTTCCAATCTGATTAAGTTTAATAAGGATTGAGTTTGCAATTCCTCTTTTCATTGCTTCTTTAATTATTTTGGGATTTGTAACAACAAGATCATCTGCCACAATTTGAATTTTATTTTTAAGTCTCTGACTTATTAATTCCCATCCTTCCCAGTCTGCCTCACTCATTCCATCTTCTATTGAAATTATTGGATATTTATCAACCAGAGCTTCATAATAATCAACCATGTCTTTTGAATCAATCTTTTTACCTTCAACAGTATAAAATCCTTCAGCAAAAAATTCTGATGCAGCAGGATCTAAAGCTATATAAATATCTTTTCCAGGTTCATATCCAGCCTCTTTTATTGCATCAATAATTAGTTTAATTGCATCTTCATTTTTTTCAAGCATTGGAGAAAATCCGCCTTCGTCACCAACTGCTGTGTTTAGTCTTTTCTTTTTGAGAATTCCCTTTAAACTATGGAAAACTTCAACCCCTGCTCTTAGGGCTTGAGAAAACTTTACAAAACCAGCAGGAACAATCATGAACTCCTGAATATCAAGATTGTTATCTGCATGAATTCCGCCATTTATTATATTCATCATTGGAACAGGTAAAACCTTTGCATTAGTACCACCGAGATATCTATAAAGTGGAAGTCCAACTTCTTCTGCAGAAGCTTTGCAAACAGCCATTGATACTGCTAAAATCGCATTTGCACCGAGTTTACTTTTATTTTCTGTCCCGTCAAGTTCTATAAGAAATCTGTCAATGCCTTCTTGATCAAGAGATTCCATACCAATGATATTTGGTGCAATTTCATTTATTATGTTGTCAATAGCCTTTTGCACTCCCTTACCAAAATATCTCTTTTTATCACCATCTCTTAACTCAAGAGCCTCTCTTGTTCCTGTAGAGGCTCCTGAGGGTACGGTAGCTCTTCCCATAACTCCGCTATCAAGGTAGATATCTACCTGAACTGTTGGATTTCCTCTTGAGTCAAGTACCTCTCTTGCGATTATATCAATAATTTCTCCCATAATAAAACCTCCTTTTAGATAAAGTTTAACTATAATATCTCAAAATGGCAAATTCAATCAACGCAGTAAAGAATAGAATTACACACCCTGGAATAATTTTTTTATAAATTCCCAACATATCTGCTTTGAAATACTCTCTTGTAAGGATTAAACAAAGATGAAGTGGAGAAATAAGAACACCTACATATCCTGAAACAAAGGCAATAGAGATTTCATAAGCCAATGTTTCTTTTAAATGTAAAAGCAGAGGGAAAGTGCTTCCTACAAATCCTACACTTATTCCTGTAATAAGTCCAATAAATAAAGGGAGTGTTATAAAAATAACTAAGTAAGGAATCCCCGATTGTGTAATTGTTTTAGCTATCCCATCTACAGCACCTGAAATTTGAAGCATTTCTTTAAAAATAATTACTCCAGCTACAAGGATAAAAACATCTGATGTAAAACCATATCTTATGATTGATAAAATTTCTCTAAGGTTCTTTTTATGATATAAGCATACTATTAGAATATTTATAATAAGAGCGATGTAAAGTTCAATTTTAAAGATTATTACAGTCAAAAGAACAAGCAATATTGGTGTAAAGCTGAATAAATTTTTCATATGATTTTTGGTTTTATCAAATTTTTGTTCATTTTTTAAATTATGCATACTTAAAATAAAACCTGTAATGAAGAGTATTAAGGCAATAGGAAGATTTAATAATATTAGTTTTCTTAAAGAAACACCACAGATTGCTGATGCAAGAATTATCCCAGGATAAAGTGGTAAAATAAGTTCCCATGGATGTCTATACCAGTAGTTTATAAATGCTTTTTCCTCTTTTGATATATTTAGATTTCGCGTAGCTGAATCAACCATTGGTGCTGAAAGATATGCTCCACCAAGAGAAGGTAACATACCAATTATCAAAGGCATTGATACTATTGAAAGCTTTTTATTATTAAGCATTGACTGAGAGGTTTCTGTCATTTTCTGCATTAATTCTGTTTTTCTTAGAGCATACTCAAAAGATTTAATTAAAGTAAGAGATAAAAAAAGATTTATTGAGGTATGTGAACTAATACTTTTTAAAAGCGTTAATGATAAATTTTGAAAATCAAACCGATAAAAAATCAAGAATATTAAAGAACCTGCAAAAAGAGCATATCCCACATTTACTTTTTTACGAAGTAAAAATAGGATAAAAATAAAGATAAAACAAACTTTGACAATATCAATCATTTTATTTTGTGAATTGCTTCACCAGATATGTCTTTAATTGCTTCTCCTATACACTCAGAAAGAGTAGGATGGGAATGAATTAATTCTTTTAAATCATTTATCTTTATCTTAAATTTTACAGCCATTGCAAGTTCATGGATAAGTTCAGAAGCATCTGCACCAACTATATGAGCACCAACTATAATGTCAGAGTCTTTATCTGCAATTACTTTTATAAAGCCTTCAATCTCTCCAACTACGTGAGCTTTGCCAATCGCTCTAAAAGGAAAAATTCCTTTTTTAACGTTAAATCCTTTCTGTATAGCATCAGCTTCTTTTAATCCAACTGAGGCAACTTCAGTTACTGTAAAAATTGTTGAAGGGATAACAGTATAATCCATCTTTTTGTTATCTCCCATGGCATTTTTTGCTGCTATTTCTCCTTCTTTGTAGGCAACATGAGCAAGTAACCAATTTCCTATAACATCACCTGCTGCAAAGATATTTTCAATATTTGTTTGCATTCTTTCATTTACAATAATTTCTTTTTTATTGCCAAGCTTGATTTCAGAAGTTTTAATACAGTCAGTATTGAAAGCTCTGCCAACAGATACAAGAACAATCTCAGATGTTAATATTTTTTCATTTGAAAGAGTTATCTGAACTGAATTATCAAAAATTTTTAAGTCCTGTATTCTGACTCCGGTATAAAACTGTATTTTTCTTTTTTTGAAAAGTTTTTCTACTTCTTTTGAGATATCTTCCTCTTCCATTGGTAAAATTTTGGGCATTAATTCTATTAAAGTTACTTTACTTCCTAAAAGATGGAATATCCATGCGAACTCACATCCAATAGCTCCTGCTCCAATAATTGTAATTGATTCAGGTATTTTTTTTAGATTCCATAAGTCATCGCTTGAAAGAATTTTTTTACCATCAAAACTAAGCATTGGAAGTTTAGCAGGTTTTGAACCTGTAGCAATGATTATTCTATCAGCCTGAATTTTTTCTGAAGTTTCTTTTAAAAATACTGTTTGTGGATTAATCAATTCTGCTTCTGATTTAATAATTTTTACCCCCGAATGTTTTAAAAGCATTAGTAGTCCCTTTTTTTGAGTATCTACCACATTATCTTTTTTTTGCATCAAAGTTTGTAAATCAACTGAAATGTTGGGATAATTTATCTCATTAATGATTTTTTGATTTTTAATCTTTTCCAGTAATCCAAGAGAATGAATTATTGTTTTTGTAGGAATGCATCCTTTATTAAGACAGGTGCCACCAAGTTCTTCTCGTTCAATTAATAATACCTCTGCACCTAATCTTTTCAAGGAAAGAGCAGCAACGTAACCCGCAGGACCCCCACCAATTACAACTGCTTTCATTCTCTTTCTTCTTCAAGGTAACTTTCATAATCCTCATAATCCATTAAGTCTTCTAATTCACGAGGATTATCCATCTCAATCACAGCAATCCAACCTTTTCCATAGGGGTCTTCATTAATAATCTCTGGGTGGTCAATTAATTCTTCGTTGATTTCAACAATTGTGCCACTAACAGGAGCTATTACAGGTGAGGAAGTTTTTGTTGACTCAATTTCTGCCATTTCTGTATCTGCTTCAACATGGTTATCAATCTCAGGTAGTTCAATATAAATAATATCTCCAAGAGATTCCTGGGCGTAATCAGAGATTCCAACTTTTACTTTTTTAGTTTTACCTGAGATTTTTACCCAGGTATGCTCTTTGTGAAATTTGTAATTTTCTAAACTCATTTTTCCTCCATTTTTAAAAAGTTTTTCATTTTGATTATTTAATTTGATAGAAAACAATTTGTCAAGTAAAAAACAAAAATTATTGTTTTTTCTCAAATAAATTTTTATTTTTTGAGGATTTATTTTATTCTTTTTATCCTTGCACCAAGTTGAATAAGTTTTTTATCAAGTTCTTCATATCCGCGGTCAAGATGGTAAATTCTATCAATCAGTGTTTCTTCTTCAGCAATTAATCCAGCAATTACAAGGGATGCTGATGCTCTTAAATCAGTTGCCATAACTGGTGCGCCTTTTAATTTTTTTACTCCTCTAATAGTAGCAGTATTTCCTTCTACTGTTATATCTGCTCCCATTCTTCTAAGTTCAGCTACATGCATAAATCTGTTTTCAAAAATTGTTTCTTTTATTACACTTGTTCCATTTGCTACAGTCATCATTGCCATAAATTGTGCCTGCATATCTGTTGGAAATCCAGGATAGGGCATTGTTTTTATATCAACTGCTTGAAGTCTCTTAGGACCGATAACCCTTATTCCGTTTTCTATTTCTTTAAAACTTATTCCTGCATCCTTCATTTTTAAAATTATAGCATCAATATGGTCAATTCTGCACCCTTTTAAACTTATATCACCCCCACATGCACCAGCAATTGCTATAAATGTCCCTGTTTCTATCCTATCAGGTATAATTTCATATTCTTGAGGAGGCTTAAGTTCATCTACTCCTTCTACTTTAATAATACTTGTTCCAGCACCTTCAATTTTTGCGCCCATCAATATTAAATAATTTGCAAGGTCAACAATTTCAGGTTCTTTTGCAGCATTTTCAATAATTGTAGTTCCCTTTGCTAATGTTGCAGCCATCATTAAATTTTCCGTTCCTGTTACAGTTGGAATATCAAAATATATTTTAGTTCCCATAAGTCGTGAAGCTTTTGCAATTATATAACCTTCCTGAAGAGATATTTTAGCGCCCATTTTTTGAAGTCCGTTAATATGAAGATTTACAGGTCTTGCACCAATAGCACACCCACCTGGCAAAGATACTTTTGCTCTACCAAATCTTGCTACAAGTGGACCAAGCACTAAAATTGATGCTCGCATTGTTTTAACAAGGTCATATGATGCTTCAAATTTATTTATCTTTATAGTATTGATTTTGCATAATTCATTAAATTCAACTATGCCTCCCATTCTTTTTATAAGTTCAGTCATTGTAAAAACATCTCTTAATTTTGGAATTCTTTTAAAGATATGCACCCCTTGAGCCAGGAGAGTAGATGCCATAATTGGAAGGGCTGCATTTTTAGCTCCGCTTATTGTGACTTCACCTTTTAAGGGTAATCCTCCAAAAATAAGTAGCTTATCCATGTTAAATATATTAAACTAAAATAAGAGGATAAGGAAATATGCTTACAATAGAAAATGTAATAGAAAAGGTTTTGCAATATAGGCCCAATGCCAATGTTGAGCTGATAAAAAAGGCTTATATTTTTTCAAGAGAAGCTCATTGTGCACAAAAAAGAAAAGAAGGTATTCCATACATATATCATCCTTTAGCTGTTGCAGCAATACTTGCAGATATGAAACTTGATTCCACTACCATAGCAGCAGGGCTTCTTCATGACACAGTAGAAGATGCTGAAATGACAATTGATGACATTGGTGAAATATTTACTCCAGATGTTGCCTTTCTTGTAGATGCTGTGACTAAATTAAGCAAACTTCAGTTTTCAACTGTTGAAGAAGCACAGGCAGAGAGTTTCAGAAAAATGTTTCTCGCTATGTCAAAAGATATAAGAGTTATTTTAATAAAATTCGCTGATAGGCTTCATAATATGAGAACAATTGAGTTTCTTCCTCCGGATAAACAAAAAAGAATAGCAAAAGAGACTCTTGAAATATATGCTCCACTTGCAAATAGACTTGGAATTGGATGGATGCGTTCAGAGTTTGAAGACCTCTCATTTAAAGTACTTTACCCTGATGAATATGATGACCTTGTCAAAAAAGTGGCAAAAAGAAAAGAAGACCAGCAGGCATATATTGATAATGTAATAAATATCCTTTCTGAAAAAATTTCAGCAATGAATATTCCATTCAAGATATATGGGAGAGTGAAACACTATTATGGAATATATCAGAAACTTATTAAACAAAAAATTCCTTTTGAACAGGTTTACGATGTTATAGGAATAAGAATTATTACAGACACAGTTCCACATTGTTACGATATTCTTGGGATTATTCATTCATTATGGACACTGATACCGGGTAGATTTAAAGATTTTATAAGCCTTCCAAAATCAAATTATTATCAATCACTTCATACAACTGTTATAGGACCTGGTGGTGAAAGGGTAGAATTCCAGATTAGAACAGAAGAAATGGATATAATTGCAGAAGAGGGTATTGCTGCACATTGGAGATATAAAGAAAGAAAAGATTTAACTGAAAGAGAAGCAAAAATTGTTTCATGGCTTAGAGACCTTATTAAAGAAATATCTGATCCTAAAGAATTACTTGATGCTGTAAAAGCAGAAGTTGTGCCTGATACAATTTATATTTTTACTCCTAAGGGAGATGTAAAAGAACTTCCAGTAAATTCTACTCCAGTAGATTTCGCATATGCTATACACTCTGAAGTAGGAGCAAGATGCGCTGGTGCAAAAGTTAATGGTAGAATAGTTCCTCTTAATTATCAACTCCAAAGTGGTGATGTAGTTGAAATAATAACAAGCCCTCATCAGAAACCCAGAAAAGACTGGTTACAGTTTGTTGTTACTCAGAGAGCAAGAAATAGAATAAAACATTTTCTCAGACAGGAAGAAAGACAGCAGGGAATTGATATAGGAAAACAATTGCTTGAAGCAGAATTACGTAAACAGGGCATTCAATCATCTATTCTTAAAACTGAAAAAATGGAAGAAATTTTACAAGCTTTTTCTGTTCAATCTATTGAGGATTTATATCTTCTTATCGGACATGGGAAAATATCTGTTCATCAGGTTGTGAATAGACTTTCTCCTGAAATTCCGCAGGATGAAATAGTTGTCCCCAAAAAAGTCATTCCCAGAAAAGAGCATAAGCAGTTTATTTCTCTTAAAGGAGTTGATGAGGTTCTATATCATATAGCAAAATGCTGCATGCCTGTGCCAGGAGATGAAATCATAGGCTTTATCACAAGAGGGAAGGGCATATCAGTACACAGAAAGGATTGTTTAAACATTCAACATTTGGAACATGATAGATTAATAGAGGTTTTCTGGACAGCCGATGATAACTCAAAAGTTCAAACAAAGATAAGCATAGAATGTATTGATGCACCAGGGATTCTTGCAACTATCACAGGTCTTTTGTCAGCAAATCAGGTTAATATTACTGCAGTAAAGGCTAATTCAACATCAGATAAAAGGGCATTAATTGATTTCACTATTGAAGTAAAGGACAGAACACATCTTTCAGATATCATCAATAAAATTTCCCAAATTGGTGAAGTTATATCAGTAAAAAGATAAATCAACCTCTATAGCACCTTTTCTTATTAATTGAGGAGGATCAACAGTAGCATCAACTATTGTTGAAGGTATTCCAGGAAGCTTTCCTCCATCAATTAATAAATCAATAAATGAATCTTTGAAGTATTTCATTACAGTTTCAACACAATCTGCAGCAGGATAGCCTGATATATTTGCAGAAGTTGCGGTAATCGGAAACTGAGATAGTTGAATCAGCTTCAAAGCAAATGATTCTCCAGGCATTCTCACTGCTATTTTATTGTCTTTTGTTATTCTTTTAGGCAGATTTTTTTTTGCAGGAAGAAGTAAAGTTAAAGGTCCAGGCCAGTATTTTTCTATAAACTTTTTTGCTATAGAAGGTATAAATTCAGTAATTAAGTCAAGATGTTGTAAATTTACAATCAGTGGAAAGCTTTTTTCTTCAGGACGTTTTTTTATTTCAAATAGTTTTCTAAGAAGTTTTTTACTGTTATATTTTACACCTATTCCATAAAGAGTTTCAGTAGGATAAATTATTATTCCATCATTTTCAAGTATTTTTAACACTTCTATTATATCTATTTCTTCAGCTTTTACGATTTTCATCTAATTCTTCAAGTAATGCATGAAGTTTTTTTAACTCTTGTTTTCCAATTTCTTTATCTTTAAAATAAATTTCTTGATATTCTTTAATAAAGCTTTCTGCTTTTTGTTTTAAGGTTGAATCATTTATTATTGAAATAAACTCTTCCAATCCTTGATATTTTTTTCTTTCAAATCCGTATTTTTTCATTATACTAAAAAATCTGTTTAAAGGGCTTCTCTTTTCTTTAACATAACAATAAATTTTAAAAGATACATACAAAATAATTAAAAATAATGGAATAAAAAAAGTTTTTATATCAAATTTAATCGCTGGGATTTTTATAGATTTTGCTAATTTAAGCTGGGCTTTTATATCATAATCAAGCACAATACTATTCCATAGATAATCAATAAGGTGAAAAATAACAGGCTCTATATCACGAGATATTTTACCTGACGGATCAAATCTAAGCCATTTTCCATCAATCCATGCTTCAACCCATAAATGAGCATCAGAAGCCCTTACAATGTAATAGCCCCCAAAAGAATTATATGTTCCTCCTTTAAATCCGCCAACAACTCTTGACGGTATACCCTTAATTCTCAACATCAAAGCCATAGCGGTTGCAAAATATTCACAGTTTCCTTTCTTTTTTTTGAATAGAAAATCTTCAATTGAATTTTCACCTGTGGGCAGATCTCTAAGAGAATACTGATAGTTACTTAAAAATTTTAATATTCTGTCTATAATTTCTTTTTTATCTGATGCTTGAAAGGTAATTTCTTTTGTAAGCATTTCAATTTTTTTTGAAGTATCAGGAGGAACTGTAATATAAATAGATGAAGGGTTATCTTCCTTAAGTTGGTAGTTTATAAAAGAAGTGGCAGAATATTTTATGTTTTTTTCTAATGGAAAACCTATCCTGTAAGTTCCAGGATATTCATATAAAACATTTTTTAAAGAAACATTCAAGGGATAATCAAGAGTTGGCAGATACTGTTCTGTTAAAGGCTCAAGGGTTATAGTATAATTTATTTTTTCTCCATAAATATTTGATTTATCTGCTCCAGAAACTTTTTTTTGCCATACCTTGCCATTAAATGTATCAAATGTAATAACTCTCCAGTAAAGTTCTTTTTCTGGTAATTTATTCATTTTTATTCTCATTACTATTGTTCTGTCTTCTTCTATATCCCTGATAGAACCAAGATTTACAGTTGATGAAAAACCAGTTTTAGTTTTAGTAAAACCTACGTCCATTAAGGGAACAGGAGTTCTCGGTAAAATAATAAAAAAGAACGCACTTAAGGGGATTGCTGCAATTGAAATAAAAATTGCAATCTTCATAAGATTTAAGAGTCTTTCAAAATTTATAGATTCCTCTTTTATTTCTTTGATGTATGTAAGCAATAATATTGCAAAAATCGTAAAAATAAGCATTAAAAGAAGTCTTAAAAGAAATATCCACGAAAAATTAAAAAGTGAAGAACTCCCAAGCAAAAGCAATGAAAGGAGATAAATTTGAAAATATTCTCTTGAACTTTTTTTACTCAGAAATCTTACAGAAAGAATTAATGTTAAAGATTCTATTGATGGCAAAAGAATATCTTCTGGAGAGGAAATCATAAATGGCATAATAATCAGAACAACAGAAATAATATTTAGAATCCATACTGGTAAAAAAATTTTTCTGATATGTAGCAATATAGAACTGATAATTATTAAAACAAATATAAAATTTACATAATAAGAAATATAAGGGAAAATTGCAGTAAAAGGTATTACTGCAATCAAAATACTCAAGGCAAAGATACTATTCTGAACTTTACTCAGGGTTATAAATTGCAAGAGCATAAAGCATTCTCCTTAGATGAGGTTGTCCTGTATCTGGAGGATAAAAGTCTTTACCAAGTTTTAATCCTATAGGATTTCCCATTTTTGAAAATTCAATCAGTGCATAAACTGTTTTGCTAATCTTTTCTTCAATGTTTCCGTGGAAGTCATTCAAGCTGATAATAATAGGACTTCCCTGTGGAGGTGAAAACTCTTTTGTTTTGAGAGAAGATGTTTTTGCTGTTGCTTTCCAGTGGACATATTTTAAAGGGTCCCCCTGGACATAGGTTCTTACTCCTGTAACTTCACCATCATAAGATTTTCCTCTTGAAATACTTGATTCTTTAAGAGTTTTACCTTCTAATGTTAAAAATGATAAATCACACTTTAAGGGATGTGGAAGCACTATTATTTCAAAATTTATTGGGATAGTGGTTGATCTTTTAAAAAAATAAAAAGGAAAGAAAGATGAAATTATTATTTCTTCAAGAATATATTTGCCTCTCTTAGGAAATATTAGATTTATATAAAAGATGCCTTCACCTTTCAGGTAGGGTATGACTATTTCATTCTGAAGTGCTTTAATTCTTAAAAGAAAAAGTCCAAAAAAATATTTATTTTTTGCTTTAATTTTTAACTTCGCAGGTTTTAATGCAAAAATATCTTGTGATTTCATAATTGAAATTTCAATATTTTTTAGATTAAAAAATGAAACAATGCCACTTAAAGTCATAATACTTAAAAGGAAAGACACCATCAGAAACAATAAATTGTTTCCTGTATTTACTGCTCCGAAGCCTATTAAAAGAGTAATTGCTATATATATCCACCCAGTATTTGTAATTTTTACGGAGGAGTGGAAATAGTTTGAAGGATTGATGATATCACCTCTTCTTTTGATACAATTTCTTCTTTAAGTATTATGCGATGGGGAACAACAAAAGGAATCATTTCTTTAACATCCTCTGGAATTACGTAATCTCTTCCACGAAATTTTGCATAAGCTTTAGCAGTGTATGTAATTGCAAGTCCTCCTCTTGTAGAAAGACCCAATAAAATACGGCTGTCTTGCCTTGTAATATTTATAAAATCAAGTATCCAGTTAATAATTTTATCCGATAAATAAACCTGTTTTATTTCATCTTGAAGCCTGATTATTTCCTCTTTATCCATTACAGCGGTGAGTTTATACAGTTTTTCTCTTGAACTTCCTTCTTGAAGTATCTTTTTCTCAGCTTCTTTTTCAGGATATCCTATACTTATTTTCATCATAAATCTATCAAGCTGACTTTCTGGTAACGGAAATGTTCCATAAATTTCAATCGGATTCTGGGTTGCTATCACAAAAAAAGGCTTTGGAAGTTTATATGTTTTTCCATCTACTGTAACCTGTTCTTCTGCCATTGCTTCCAGAAGAGCAGACTGTGTCTTAGGAGTTGCTCTGTTTATTTCATCAACAAGCACTATATTGTTTAAGAGAGGACCTGCTTTGAACTCAAATTCACCTGTATTTTTATTGTATATTGAAAGTCCTGTAATATCGGTTGGCAGCAAATCATTTGTGCATTGGATTCTTCCAAAGCTTAAATTAAGTGCTTTTGATAAAGAAATTGCAAGAGATGTTTTACCAAGTCCTGGAAAGTCTTCAATTAGGAGATGCCCCTTTGAAAATATGGAAATAAGAGAAAGAATTATTGCTGTTTCTTTACCCTGAAGATACTCTCCAAGACAGTTGATAATCTGAAGTATTTTTTGATTTTTTATCTTTTCAATCATAAAGAGGGGGACAATGCCCCCTCTTTTATTTTAACCTTCTAAATAAACCTTTTCAACAGGTGGTGCTACTTGTTTCTTACGGGACAATACTCCAGGTAACCAAACAGAAGGACCTGATACTTTTACATTAAAGGCTTTTTCAATTTTTGAAGCATCTCCTGAATAGAAAAGTTCGGTGCCTTCCTTTACTATGTCTGTTGCCATAAAAATAACCATGTCATAGCCTTTGCTACTCTTTAAATCATTGAGATATTTAACAAATTCATCTTTTCTTTCATAGACTTCTTCAATATCAACAACTTCTGTCTGTCCAATACCAACTTTTAGTCCTTTGAAGTCATAGTCTTTGAAGTCAACATGAACAACATCGGCAATTGGTTTTCCTTTGATGCTTGCTTTAGCTTTTTTGAGGTCAACGCCGAATTTTGTTATATCAGAAATCCCAGCAACTTGGGCAAGCTCTGCAGCAATTTTTTTGTCTTCTTCTGTTGTGGTAGGAGATTTAAATATTACTGTATCAGAAAGAATTGCAGAAAGAAGCAAACCAGCATATGCTTTATTTGCTTTTACTTCATTAGAGAACATTTTTGCAAGAATTGTTGCTGTGCTTCCTACTGGTTCAACATGAATGAAAATAGGGTCAGGATAGTTAAAGTTCATTTTGTGGTGGTCAATAATTGCGAGTATTTTCTCTGCTCCGTCAACTCTTTGTTTTTCTTCGTTGTGGTCAACAAGAACAAGTGTTTTCCCTGCAGCGTTCTCTAAAATTTCAGGGGCTGGAACACCGAACTGTTTAAGTGCGAATTCTGTTTCCTCATTAATTGGACCTGCTGTTGCTGCTTTGTACCCCTTAATGCCAGCATAAACAATTGCTGAACAGACTGTGTCTGTGTCTGGTGCCTTATGGCCGATTACATAAATATCGCTCATCTTTTCCCTCCTAAAAAAATTTTTTTAAAATTGTAAAATTTTGACAATTTCATACTTAAAATGTCAAGGAAAGAGCCATTAAAATTTAAAATAGAGTTATTAAAGCTTTTCAAGTAATTTTCTTACTGATATTTTTAGTTCTGGATGAACAAAATCAGGTGCAATTTCGCAAAGAGGTTTTAATACAAAATCTCTTTCATGCATCAGTGGATGGGGTATGGTTAGTTCATCACTTTTGAAAATCAAGTCATCATAGAATATTATGTCAATATCTATAATTCTGGGTCCATATCTCACAGTTTTCTTTCTCCCAATCTTCTTCTCTATTTTTTTTATCTCTTTTAACAATTCAAGAGGCTCCAAAGAAGTCAGGCATTCAAGTGCCTGATTTAAAAACTCAGGCTGTTCAGTATATCCCCAGGGCGAAGTATTATACAGAGAAGACTTTTTTGAAATCATTAACCCGCAGGCTTTCAGTTCATTTATAGCATTATCAATATTTTTTCCCCTGTTCCCTAAATTTGAACCAAGCAAAAGATAAACCTTATGCATAAAAGATATTTTAATGGTATAATTAGAAAAATTCTATAGTAATTTAATTGATAATTAAAGGGACAAAAAAACTTTAAATATTAATTAATAATTTATGCCACTTGAAATTGAATTTAGCAAACATTCATTATTAAAAATAGATATACTGAAATCTCATGGGATTGAGATAACTAAAGAAAAAATTGAAGAAATTATCAAAACTCCTGATAAAATAGAATTAGGATATAAGGAAAGACTAATAGCTCAGAAGGTTATTGATGAAATCCATGTTCTCAGAGTTGTTTATGAATCCAGTTCAGAAAAGATTTATGTAGTAACAGTTTATCCGGGAAGGAGGTTAAGGTATGAGAAAGATTAGGTACAGTAAAGATGTTGACGCTCTTTTGATAGAACTTTCTGATAAACCTATAGACTATGCAGAAGAAGAAGGACAAATAATTATTCATTTTTCAAAAGATGGAGAACCAGTTCTTTTGGAAATACTTGATGCAAAAGATTTTATTCTGAATTCTCTTTCAAGCGTTGTAAAAGAAAAAGTAATAGCTATTCCATAAGAAAATAGACCATTAAGAATTTGTTGTGGTATATACAAAATGAAAAGATCACTGATGCTGCTCAATTAATAACGGTCAGATTCCTCGCCTTCGGCTTGGAATGACATATAGAGGTAATTGAAAAATTTTAGGGCTTGTAATTTATTGAATTTCAATAGGTTACAAGTTTTTGAGGAAGTCTCATAACCAAAAAGGAGGTTTTCATGCTTAAGGCAAAGGTAAAATGGACTGGTGGTTTACAGTTTGTGGGACAGTCTGGAACAGGTCATGCAATTGTTATGGATGGAAGTCCTGATTATGGTGGTGAAAACTCTGGAATGCGTCCAATGGAGCTTTTGCTTGTGGGTTTGGGTGGTTGCAGTGGTATGGATATTGCTTCAATTCTTGCAAAGAAAAAGCAAGATGTAAGAAGCATAGAGATAAATGTGCAGGGTAAACAACCTGATGAATATCCAAAAAGATTTACAGAGATAGAAATAGAGTTTATTGTGAAGGGGAAAAATTTATCAGAGGAGGCAGTTAAAAGAGCTGTTCAGCTTTCAATGGAAAAATACTGTTCTGTTAAGGCAACGCTTGAACATTCAGCAAAAATTATTCATTCATACAAGATAGTTGAGGTGGATTAACCGCGTCCGTATTTGTAATAGGCTGCGCAGCTTCCTTCAGAGCTTACCATACAGGCACCAACAGGATTTTCCGGAGTGCATATTTTCGCAAATAGGGGGCATTCAGTTGGTAGTTTAACACCCCTTAAAACAAGCCCGCATTTACATCCCTGTGGTTCTCTTGCTTTAATCCCTGAAATACTGAATATTTTTTGAGCATCTCTATAAGCATACTCTTCTTTTAGTTTGAGCCCGCTTTTTGGGATTATTCCAATGCCTCGCCAGTTACTGTCAGCAGGTTCAAAGTATCTGTTTATAAATTCTATTGCTTTAGGATTTCCATCTGGTTTCACCGCATCTTTGTATTGTATCTCAACCTTTGGTTCATTATCCGAGATTTGTTTTAATAGCATCGCAATTGCATGAAGAATATCATCAGCATCAAATCCTGTAATTACGCATGCTTTTTTATACTGTAAAGGAATGAACTCATAAACTTTGCTACCGATTATTGTGCTTACATGCCCTGGAAGAATAAAACCATCAAGTTTAAGTTCCTCTGTATTTACAAGGACTTCTAATGCTGGAGGAACTAACTTATGCACAGAATAAATATAGAAATTTTCAATATTTTTCCTATCTGCCTCAAAAAGAGTAGCAGCGATAAGTGGGGAGGTAGTTTCAAATCCTACAGCAAAAAAAACAATTCTTTTATTTTTATTGTTTTCAGCGATTTTTAAAGCATCAAGAGGGGAATAAACCATTCTTATATCAGCTCCTTCAGCTTTGGCTTTATACAGAGAACCATTACTTCCAGGGACTCTCATCATATCACCAAAAGTTGTAAGAATAACATCAGGTTGTTTTGATATATAGAGCATTCTATCAACATCTTCAATCGGAGTTACGCATACAGGACATCCCGGTCCACTTAGTAGTTTTATATTTGAAGGTATCAGGCTTCTAATGCCATGCCTAAAAATTGAGACAGTATGGGTCCCGCATACTTCCATTAAATTTATCTGCCTTTGGATTTTTTTTGAAAGTTTTTCAATGACTCCTATAAACTCTTTCAATTCATTCCTCCCTCTTCAAATATTTTATCTGTTAAATTTTTAACTTCTTTAAATCCGTGTATATTAAAAGTATTTAATATCTTTTCAAGATTGTTTTTCCATTTATTAAATTCATTGATTCTTATTTCTTCTATCTTTTGCCAATCATTTAATATCAATGCTTTTTCAATTTGATGCATAGTAATTTTCAAAATTTTTTTCTGATATATTCCCTGTGACAGAATATATAATCCAAGAAGCTTTTTATCTTTTTCAATAAATGCCCTATGAACAGGTCCATTTTCAGATAAATCAGCAACAAAATCTTTAATTCCTCTTAGAATATGTTCGGCTTTAGAGGTGTCACAATATTTTATAATTTCATTCCACTGAAGAGTATTTTCTTTTTGCTCTGCAATCTCATGATAAAGCACGATTTTAGAATATTTATCAACAATATTTTTAAACTTTTCAAAGGGATATTTCCATTCATTGGGATTACCAAATTCTGATAAAATAATTTCGTATATCGCTCCTTTTTTACTAACCCAACTCTGTAAATTTTCCCATAACCTGTATTTTATATCAGTTAATCTTATAAAAATATTTTCCCCAATACTCATTCCGGGTGATGAGAAGATATCTCTTACAACTTCCTTATCAATAAAATAGACATTATAACCATCAATCTTTTCAAATCTATGTATTGAACCAATAAAAAAGCTCGGTTTCATAAATAAAGCATATCCTGCGCCATAAACAAAACCATTTTTTACAGTAATACTATTTATATCATCAATATCAAAGGGAGAGTAAAAATTGCCATTAATTTTAATTGGGATTAATTTAGCATTCTCAAGCTCTTTCCATCTTTTTTCTTTTTTTTCAATCCAGGGGAATATTTCCTCATTTTTTATATTTTCCCATGGTTCAAGCTCTCTTTCAATTTTAAAGAGTTCTCTAAGACGCAAAAGTAACGTACAGATTGAAAAGTATCCCCAATAATTAGCATCTGAAACATCACAATTATATTTAACAGTATTAAAAAATTCAGGATTTAACATAGTTTTATCATATCATATTAGCAGGTTTTTCTTGAACAAATAGGTTACTGTGGTTTAACATACAAATATGGTTAAAATTTTAGAGAAAATTTTTGGCACAAAAAATGAGAGGGAGCTTAAGAGGTACTTTACAATTGTTGAAGACATAAACAGATTGGAGAGTCAGATATCCTCTCTTTCAGATGAAAAACTAAAGCAAAAAACAGATGAATTCAGAGAAAGACTTGCCAAAGGTGAAAGCCTTGATGACATTTTAAAAGAAGCTTTTGCAGTTGTTCGTGAAGTTGCAAAGAGAACTCTTGGAATGCGACATTTTGATGTTCAACTTGTTGGTGGACTGGTTTTGCATGAAGGCAAAATTGCTGAGATGAAAACAGGTGAAGGTAAAACCCTCGTTGCAACTCTTGCTGCCTATTTAAATGCCTTAGAAGGCAAGGGTGTACATATTGTAACTGTAAATGATTATCTTGCCAGAAGAGATGTTCAATGGATGGGAGCAATATACAATTTTCTTGGATTAAGTGTTGGTGTAATTCAGCCGGATGCTTCATTTCTTTATGATCCTAATTACAGATTACCTGATAGACGTTTTGATAGACTTCGTCCTTGCAGTAAAAAAGAAGCTTATCTTGCAGATATAACTTATGGAACGAATAATGAATTTGGATTTGACTATCTCAGAGATAATATGCGATACAGCATAGATGAACTATGTCAGAGAGAACTTAATTATGCAATTGTTGATGAGGTTGACAGCATTCTTATAGATGAAGCAAGGACACCCCTTATTATCTCAGGTCCATCAGAAGAATCAACAGATATTTATTATGCTGTAAACAGAATTATTAAATATTTAAAGCCTGAAAATGACTTCAAGCTTGACGAAAAACTTAAAACAGTTGTATTGACTGAGCAAGGCTCTCAAAAGGCTGAAAAACTTCTCGGAATAGATAATTTATATAATCCTTCAAATATTCAGGTTGTTCATCATATAAATCAGGCAATTAGAGCTCACTATTTCTTTAAAAAAGAGGTTGATTACGTTGTTAAGGATGGAAAGATCGTCATAGTTGATGAATTCACAGGAAGACTTTTAGAGGGAAGACGCTGGTCTGATGGACTGCATCAGGCAATAGAAGCAAAAGAAGGCTTAAAAATAGAAGCAGAGAATCAAACCCTTGCAACCATAACATTTCAGAATTATTTCAGAATGTATAAAAAACTTGCAGGAATGACAGGAACTGCTGATACTGAAGCATCAGAGTTTGCAGAGATATATAATCTTGAAGTTGTTGTTATTCCAACGCATAAACCAATGATAAGAGAGGATTATCCAGATGCAGTATATAAAACAGAAAAAGCAAAATATGAGGCTGTTGTAAAAGAGATTGAAGAATGTTATAAAGTTGGGAGACCTGTACTTGTTGGAACAACGTCAATTGAGAAATCTGAATTAATAAGTAAAATGCTCAAGAAAAAAGGAGTTCCTCATAATGTTCTCAATGCCAAATACCATGATAAAGAAGCCGAAATAATAGCTCAGGCAGGAAGAATTGGTGCTGTGACAATTGCTACAAACATGGCAGGTAGAGGAACAGATATACTTCTTGGTGGAAACCCGGAATTTCTTGCAAGAGAAATGCTTGCGGGAAAGGACTATACAGAAGAGGAATACAAAAAAGCTTTAGAAAAAGCGAAAGAAATCTGTAAAGAAGAACATGACAAAGTTGTATCCCTTGGAGGATTGCATATTATTGGAACAGAAAGACATGAATCCCGTAGAATTGACAATCAGCTAAGGGGTAGGGCAGGTAGACAGGGTGACCCTGGTTCATCAAGGTTTTATCTTTCTCTTGAAGATGAACTATTAAGGCTTTTTGGAGGAGAAAGACTTCAGAGTCTTATGCATTTTTTAAAGATTGAAGATGATACTCCCATTGAAAATAAAATGGTTTCAAAAGCCATTGAGAACGCTCAAAAAAGAGTTGAGGCTCACAACTTTGATATAAGAAAACATTTACTTAAATATGATGATGTAATGAATAGTCAAAGGAAGGAGATTTATTCTTTTCGTAAAGAAGTATTAGAAAGTGATTCTTTAAAAGATAAAGTTTTTGAACTTCTTGAGATAGAAATTGATGAAATGGTTGATTTTTATTTAGCTCAAGAAAGTGAAGGAGTTGAAAAATTAAAAGAACAGCTAAGTGCAAGATTTGATATAGAAGTTGATTTAAGCAACAAATCAAAGGATGAGATAAAGGAATATTTACTTGAAAAACTTAGAGAAGCTTATGAAAAGAAAGAGCAAAAAATTGGACAAGAACTTATGCGTGATGTGGAAAAGATGATTTTCCTTCATGTAATAGATACAAAATGGAAGGACCATCTCTTAGGAATAGACCATATAAAAGAAGGAATAGGTTTAAGAGGATATGCTCAAAGGGATCCTCTTGTAGAATATAAAAAAGAGGCATTTGAACTTTTTGAGGAAATGTCAAGAAATATTATATCAGACATCCTTACAAGGCTGTTTAAGATTCAGATAAAAGAGGAATCTCAGGTCAAAGTAGCAAGGGCTCAAAAAATTCAGAGAAGTGACGGAGATGGTGCACGCCGTCCTGTAGAAAAACCTAAAAAAATTGGACGCAATGACCCATGTCCTTGTGGAAGCGGGAAAAAATATAAAAAATGCTGCGGTAAAAATAGTTAATCTTTAATTTCCACTGGTTTATCTCTTTCTTTATCAACAATACATAAAAATCCAAAAGGTTCTTTATAGGGATTTAAAAGTTGATGAATTTCATTTGGTGCAATATAGGCTATATCAAGATATTTTAAAACTTTATATTTATTTCCTAATCTAATCTTACCCTTACCCTTAAGGCATATAACAACATGAGCATGCTTATGATACTCCAAAGAAGAGCATCCTCCTTGAGCTATTTCAAAATATCTCACCTCAAACTTAATTGCATTGCTTGCTATAAGGGGAAATCTTTCAATTAAAGCCCAGTTTCCAGATTTATCTTTATAAGGAATGCTTTTTATCGTATTCCATTGATTGTTTTTAAATCGTATAATTTTATTTTTTGATAAATTTTTTTTATTTTGAATATCACAAAAATTGTTTTGCTTTTTTATCTTTTCCATGTTATATAATTATAATCCAAAATTGAAAATAATAAAAATTCTAAAATAAAAAGGAGGGGATTATGTTTGAAAAGCTGGTGAATTTTTTTAATTCTTTCTCGTTGAGTAAAAAAGTCTTTATTCTTGCTGTTATCTCAATCCTTATTGTTTATTCTATTGTGGCATTGGTTATTTATCTTCAAACAAAATCCAAAATTGAGTATTATAATATTGAATCACTGAAGAGAGAAGTAGGACTTATCAAAGAGCAGATTAGTTGTTTTGATGAGACTGCAAAGGATTCAGCAGAAAAATTTATGAAGATTTTCCAAAGCATGGCTCCAGGCATTAAACCTAATAATGATGTATGTGATAAATTCACTTCATTGACAGGTGGTTCAGTAGCAACAATTTTTGAGAAAAAAGGAGATGACTTTTTAAGAATTGCTACATCTCTTAAAAAAGAAGATGGAACAAGAGCGGTAGGAACAACACTTGATAGAAATCATCCTGCTTATCCTTTGCTTCTTAAAGGTGAAACTTATGTTGGGAAAGCAACTCTTTTTGGTAAAGATTACATGACCAAGTATGTTCCTGTTAAAGATTCTTCAGGTAATGTAGTGGGTGTATATTTTATAGGATTTGATATATCAAAGACAATGAAGCATCTAAAAGATTTTATTCGCTCTATCAAAGTTGGTAAAACAGGATATATGTATGTTCTTGATACATCTGAAAAAAATAAAGGTACACTAATTGTTCATCCTGCTTTAGAAGGAAAGAATATTCTTGATAGCAAAGATGCCAAGGGAAAAGAGTTTATAAAAGAAATGGTACAAAAGAAAGAAGGTTTAATTTATTACCCATGGAAAAATCCAAATGAAATATTTGCAAAGGAAAAAGTTGTTGCTTATACTCATTATCCTGCATGGAACTGGTTAATTGGTTCAGGGACATATGTGGATGAAATAGCAAGCGAAGTCGCAACTATAAGAAATGTAATGTGGATAGTAAATATTCTTGGTGCTATTTTAGTATCCTTACTTATATTATTTGTCACGCAGAGGTCTTTAAAACCATTACCTGATATGGCATATAAGCTTGAGGATGTAGCAAGAGGAGACTTTAGTAAAATAGGTTTTGGAAAAGGCTACAGAAACAGAAAAGACGAGATAGGACTTATTGCAAGAAGTATAATTAAAGTTCAAGAATTTACTCAGGCATTGGTTAAAGAAATAAAAAGTTCAGCTACAATGGTCAATAGTGTTATAGGATCCTTAGAGCAAAACATTGATAATGTAAAGACTAAGACAGATGAGCAGACAGCTCAGGCACATCAGATTGCTACCGCTGCTGAGGAGATGAGTCAGACAATTACTGATATTGCAAAAAATGCAGCCAGTGCTTCTGACCTTGCAAATGAGTCAAGAAATGTTTCAAATGAGGGTGTTGCCCTTTCTGATAGTGCCATGAAAACAGTTCAATCTGCAAATAAATCAACAGAGGAACTCAAAAAGACAATGGATGCCTTGAATAGCAGAGTTGAAGAAATTGGTGATATAGTAACAGTTATTAAAGATATAGCAGACCAAACAAATCTTCTCGCCTTAAATGCAGCAATTGAAGCAGCAAGAGCAGGCGAGCAGGGTAGGGGCTTTGCAGTTGTTGCTGATGAGGTAAGAAAACTTGCTGAAAGAACAATCAAAGCAACAGATGAAATAACAGAAAAAATTACAGCTGTTCAGAACGAATCCCGTGAATCCCTTAAAAGCATGGATATTACTGCAAAGGAAGTTGCAGAGGCTTTAAAGTCTTTAAATGAAGTGAAAAAATCTCTCAACAAAATTGCTGATTTTTCCCAAAAAGTTAAAGACTCTATTACACAGATTGCAACGGCAACTGAAGAACAATCCTCAGCCAGTGAAGAGGTAGCGCGTTATGCAGAACGTTCAAGTGCACTTGCACAGGAAGTTAAAGGAACAACAGAAATGGTAGTTCAGGAAGTTGAGAATCTCAATGATGTGATACGGAAACTTACAGATTCAATAAAAGGTGTGAAAATATAATTGCGAGTAGCAAAACTTTATAAATTTGGAGATATAAGAATAGAAGAAATACCCTTACCAGAACCTTCACCAAAAGAGGCTCTGGTAAGGGTAAAAGCATGCGGAATATGCTCTGGTGATGTAATGCCTTGGTATATTGAAAAGAAAGCACCTTTAGTTTTAGGACATGAGATTTCAGGAGAGATTATAAAAATTGGAGATAAAATTAAATCAGAAATATCTTTGAAAGAAGGAGATAGAGTAGCGGTTCATCATCATGCGCCGTGTATGAGCTGTTTTTTCTGTAGAAGAGGTGACTTTGTTCAATGCGAAACATGGAAAAAATCAAAGATTATTCCAGGAGGACTCGCTGAATACATAGTTGTTCCAGAAGTTAATTTAAAAAATGACACTTTAAGGCTTCCAGATTCAGTATCCTTTGAAGAAGGAGCACTTGTTGAACCAGTTGCATGTGTTGTTAAGTCTTTAAAAAGAGCAAACATAAAAAAAGGTGATACTATAGTTGTAATCGGACTTGGCGTAATGGGTCAAATACATATAATGCTTGCTAAAGAATTTGGTGCTGAGAGAGTTATTGGGGTAGATATGGTAAGTTTTAGGCTTAAAAAAGCTTTACAAGCTGGTGCTGATTATGTAATTGATGTTTCACAGAAAAATATTTATGAAGAAATAAAAAAAATAACAGATGGACTAATGGCTCAAGAAGTAATTGTTGGTCCAGGAAATGTAAATTTAATTACGGATTCTTTGAAACTTGTTTCACGGGGTGGTACGCTTTTAATATTTACTCCAACACCACCTGAAGAAAAATTAAGTTTCTTTGTAAATGATATTTACTTTAATGATATAACTATTACCACAAGTTATTCATGTGGCTCTGATGATATGAAAAGAGCATTAAATTTTATAGAAACTGGTATAGTGCGTTCTAATTTGCTTATTACTCACAGATTCAAGCTTAACGAAACTAAAAAAGCATATGATATTACATCACTTGCCAAAGATTCCCTAAAATGCATGATATTATTTTAATTAATTGAATTTTTGTCTGTTAATTATATTGCTAAACTGTATTGCTGAATGTCTTTTAAATAGTTTTGCCTGTAATTTTGAATTATATTTTTATTTCCGTAATATTTGCCATTAATTGTTATAAAATGCTTTGCTCTTTTTATTACAACTCCAAGATTTTTCAATCCATCAAGTGTTAACATTGTATTTTTTCTTTCTTTTAAAATTCTTTTTGCAGAAGTAGGTCCTATTCCTGGAACTCTCAGAAGTGTTTCAAAAGAAGCTTTTTGAATTTCAATAGGAAATAAATTAATATTTTTTAATGCCCAATCAAGTTTGGGGTCTATTTTTTCATCTAAATAAGGCTTTTCATCTGAAACTATTTCTTCTGTACGAAATCCATAATATCTTATGAGCCAGTCAGCTTGATAGAGTCTATGTTCTTTAAGAAGTGGCGGTTTTGAAATTTGAGGAAGTCTCGGATCATCATTTACTGGAATATATGCTGAGTAATAAACTCTTTTAAGTCTACTGTTATTTCTATAAAGATTTTCAGATAGTTTAAGAATTTGATAATCTGTATCTGGAGTGACTCCAACAATTAATTGAGTTGTCTGACTTTTTGCACCTATGGGCTTACTTTCAATAATTTTATTAATCTTTTCAATTGCATTGACAATAGAAAGCAATCTTTTTTCAGGAGCAATTAATGAAAGAGATTTTTCAGTTGGCAATTCTAAATTTATGCTTACTCTATCTGCTAATGTGATTGCTTCAGTGATGGCTGTTTCATCAGAATCTGGAATAATTTTTAAATGAATATAACCCTTAAATTGATATTTTGTTCTTAAAATTTTAACTGTATCTACCATCATTTCCATTGTTTTATTGGGATTACCAATTATTCCAGAACTTAAAAAAACTCCTTCAATCTGTTTTTTCCTATAAAATTCATAAGCAATTTTTGCAAATTCTTCAGGTTTTAGAACTGTTCTTGGAATATCGTTTCTTTTTCTATTTATGCAATAAGCACAATCATTTACACAAAAATTTGTAAGTAATACTTTAAGAAGAGCTACACATCTTCCATTAGATGTCCATGTGTTATGTATTCCAAATTTAGAAAAACTTTCTTTTTTTGAAAAATTTTTTCTATCAAATGATGGTGAACAAGAAACATCAAATTTTGCACCAGTTGCAAGAAGGGATAATCTCTCGTAGATATCAGGAACTTTTTTTACAATCATTTCAATTTATATATTAACATTTTTTAGGTTTTTTATTGACTAAAATAATCTTTTGCTGGTAAAGTATTTATTAAAATTCTAAAAAGAGAGGAGGGGAGAAACTGGATGCCCTCTGTAAATGTTAGGGATATGGATTCATTTGAGGCAGCGCTGAAAATGTTTAAAAAGCAGTGCGAAAGAGAAGGAATACTTTCTGAAATTAAAAAAAGAGAACATTATGAAAAGCCAAGTGTTAAAAGAAAGAAAAAAGTTCTTGCTGCCAGAAAAAAATTAGCAAAAAAAATGAAAATGTTATCAAGGTAATTTCTGTCTACTAATATGCGGGAGATTCTGTGAAAGCAGAATCTCCTCAATTTTATTTGATAACCAGGAGGATTCATGAAACTGATAGAGCTATATAAAAAAGCCATTCAAACAGGAATTGAAAATGATCCAAGAGGTAAAGAAGTAGTTTTAAAAGAACTTGAAAAAAGAAAAAAGGATTATGAGGGAATTCCTGATAAGAAAAAAGAATTTTTTGATACAGAATCTCTTGAAAATCCTTATAGCGATTCAAGAATTCTCTTTGGTACAGGTGATGAAGAGATAAAGACAATAATTGCTGGAATAGATATGGAAGTAGGGGAATTGGTTTTAGCGGATTCTTTAAGAAAAAATGGCACTCAGGTAGATTTAGTTCTCTCACATCATCCCGAAGGCGGAGCTTATGCACGACTTTTTTCTGTAATGTATATGCAGGCAGATATTCTTGGAAGATTTGGTGTCCCAATAAATATAGCTGAAAGCCTAATGGAAGGTAGAATAAAGGAAGTAGAAAGAAGATTAATGCCTGTTAATCATACAAGAGCTGTGGATGCAGCAAGATTACTCAATATACCTTTTATGTGTCTGCATACACCAGCAGATAATATGGTTGCTACATATTTACAAAAACTTTTTGATGAAAAGAAACCTTATACATTGGACGATGTTATAGAATTACTTTTAGAGATTCCTGAATACAGAGATGCAGAAAAAAATAATGCAGGACCTAAAATTCTCATTGGAAGTAAAGAAAGAAAAGCAGGAAAAATATTTGTAGATATGACAGGTGGAACAGAGGGCTCAAAAGATATCTTCCAGAGCATGGCTTTAAGTGGTATAAATACAGTAGTTGCTATGCATTTAAGTGAAGACCATCGTAAAGAAGCAGAAAAAAATCATATAAATGTAGTTATTGCTGGACATATAGCCAGTGACACTGTTGGACTAAATTTACTTCTTGATAAAATAACTGAAGGGGAAGATATCAAAATTTTAGAATGTTCTGGATTTAAACGTATTAAAAGGCATTAAGCCTTTGGAATGGATTATCAGAAAGTTTTAGAAGAGATAAAACACAGATTAGATATAGTAGAACTTATTTCTGAATACATAGATTTAAAAAAAACAGGTCAAAATTATAAGTCTCTTTGTCCTTTTCATTCAGAAAAAACTCCTTCATTTTTTGTAAACCCTTCAAAACAAATTTTCCATTGTTTCGGATGCGGAAAAGGCGGCGATATTGTCACTTTTGTGATGGAATATGAAAAAGTAAGCTTTCTTGAAGCTATCTCAATTCTTGCCCAAAAAACAGGTTTAGAATTTGAATCTGTAAAAAAAAGTGTATCTCATATTTCCAAAGAAAGGCTTTATGCAATATACGAGAGTGCTACACGTTATTATATGAAACAGTTGAACAATTCTGAAAACGCCAAGCAATATCTTATAAAAAGAGGAATTAATCAAAAAACTATAGAAATTTTTCAAATTGGATATGCTCCTGCAGAAAAAAATTCTTTATATAATTTTTTAAAAGAGAAAAATTTTGATGATATCTTAATTAACTCATCCAGACTGGTTAGCAACTCTTATGATTTTTTCAGAAACAGAATTATTATCCCAATTCATGATTTAACAGGTAGAGTTATAGGATTCGGAGGAAGACTGATAGATTCATCATCTGAACTCCCAAAGTATATTAATTCTCCAGATACGCCGATATTTAAAAAAGGAGAAAATCTTTTTGGATTATGGCATTCAAAACAACACATTAGAGAAAAAGGATATGTAATTGTAGTGGAAGGATATATGGATGTAATCCTCTGTCATCAATATGGATTTAAAAATGTAGTTGCTCCTTTGGGAACTGCTCTTACCCAAGAACAGTTAGAAAAAACAAAAAGAATTTTGAATAATTTAAAAAAATTCACCAATAAAATATTATTAATATTTGATGGAGACGAAGCCGGAATTCATGCCGCACAAAGATCATTATTACCACTTTTTTATGGTGGTTTTATAGCCAAGATAGTTTTATTACCTGAAAAAGAAGACCCAGCCAGTTTTTTACAAAAATATGGAGATAAAGCATTCAAAAATTATATTTCAAAAGCTCTGTCTCCTATTGATTTAATTATAAAAACCTATCCAAAAAATAAATTAAATGAAGGAATTCATAGTTTTCTTAATAGTTTAAGCTATCTCAAAGACCTAATTTATAGGGATGAGCTTTTAAAAGAACTTTCAGAAAAAACGGGCATTAATGAAAAGACCCTCAGAGATGAACTTAAGCAAATTGTTCATAATAAAAACTTTAAAAAAGAAAAAATTAATATTAAAAATTATTTAGTCTCTAAAGAAGAAGAAATTCTTCTTCGTATAGCATTATCTTATCCTGAAAAAATCAATTATATATTGCAAAAAATTAATATTGAAGATTTTGAAGTGACGATAATAAGGAATATTTTTTCTAAAATAGAAGAGTTACAAAAATATGGTCAATTTTCATTGAATAAACTTTTAAATATAATTGATGAAGAAGAAAAGACATTTATTTCAAAATTGATTATGACTTCTGAAATTGATGAAGAGTTAATAATGCAAAATATGAATGATTGTCTTAAAAGTCTTGCTATTAAATCTATTGATAAAAAAATCAAAAAAATTGCAAAATCAGGAGATGAAAAAACTCTTCAGGAACTAATTAGAATGAAAAAAAATATTATAAAAAATCACAATGGATAAAAGTAAGAATTTTTCAGAGGAACTTGCAGAAAAAGATCAAATAGTGAATAAAACTTCACCAACCTATGATTCTTTAAACCTTTATTTTAAGTGTATTAGTTCATTTCCGGTTTTGTCAAAACAGGAAGAAAAAAATCTTGCCAAAACTATAACTGATAAAAAAATGGAGCTCATAAAAGAACTGCTTCATATACCTTTTGTTCAGAAAAAAATTTATGAATTAAGTAATGTCTTTTCAAAAAATCCTGAAAAAGCTAAAGAAATGCTGGATGATGAAGAAGAGATTGATATTGAACAAATTAAGGAAAGATTTATTAAAGTTTCAGAAAACATAAAAAAAATTATGAGAAGGAAAAAAACTACAAAAGAATTTTTGAAAAAAATTTTTGATATTCCCTTAAGAGATGAGTTAACAAATATGTTTGTAGAAGAACTTGATAAATTCAGAAGAGAAATTATAAAAGGTGAGAATTTACAGCCTATTACAGGGATGACAAATGAAGAATTTCTTGATCATTTTATGACTATAAAAAAGATATTCAATGAATTTACTGAGGCTAAAAATAAGATGATAGAATCAAATCTTAAACTTGTTGTAAGCATTGCTAAAAAGTATACAGGAAGAGGATTAAATCTTGAGGATTTAATTCAGGAAGGGAATATAGGACTTATGAAAGCAGTTGAAAAATTTGAATATAAAAAAGGATTTAAATTCAGCACATACTCAACATGGTGGATAAGACAATCAATCAATAGAGCAATTGCAGAACATTCAAAAACAATTAGAATTCCTGTGCATGTCATAGATAACATATGCAAAATAAATAAAATATATCGTGAGTTATATCAAAATTCTGAAAATGAACCCGATATTGAAGAAATCTCATTAAATTTAAATATACCGAGCGATAAAATTGCAGATTTTCTTGCAATAAGTAAAGAACCTGTATCAATAGACATGTCACTCAGAGATGATGATTCTTTGCTAAAAGAGTTTATAGAAGATATGAATTCTCCGAATCCCTATGAAGAAGCATTACATGATGATCTAAAACATTTAATTGAAAAAGTTTTTTCTTTATTGAGTAAAAGAGAAAAAGAAATATTGATGAGAAGATACGGAATAAATGAAGAAAAACCAAAAAGTCTTGATGAAGTTGGTAAGGAATTCTCAGTATCAAGGGAACGTATAAGACAGATTGAATTAAGAGCAATGAGAAAATTAAAACGGTTATGCAGGCTCAAATGGTTGCGGGAGTTTATTAGAGAATCTTGACTAATCTGCCTTTGTAAGGTTATAGTAATTTTGTAGCAAGTATTTAAAGGGCCCATAGCTCAGCTGGCCAGAGCTACCGGCTCATAACCGGTTGGTCCCAGGTTCGAATCCTGGTGGGCCCATATTTTATAAGGAGAAATGCAACGTGAGTGAGGAATTAAACACTCTTATAAAGTTACAAAAAATTGATTCTCTTATCATTTCTTTAAAACAAAAACTTGAAATAATTCCTCTGGAAATTAAAAAACTTGAAGAAAAAATACAAGAAATTGATAAACAGTTTGAAAATGAAAAGAAAAAAATTATAAATTTAGAAAAAAATAAAAAAGAAAAGGAAAGAGAAATAGAGGATATAAATGAAAAAATAAAGAAACTAAAAGAAAAAACATCACAAATAAAAACAAATAAAGAATACCAAGCACTATTAAAAGAAATTGAATTGATTGAGGAAAATTTAAAAAAAGAAGAGGAAAACCTTCTTTTAATTCTTTATAATCTTGATGAAACCCAGAAAAATCTTAATGAAGTTAAATCAAATCTTGAATTAAAGAAAAAAGAGATAGATGAACAGAAAAAAGAATTGGAAAAAGAAAGAAATATTATTAATCAAAAAATTGAAGCCCTTAAAGAAGATAGAAAAAAATTAATAAATGAATTGCCCCCAGAATTTTATGAAGAATATAGAGAATTGATGAAAAAACATAAAGGACTGGCAGTTGTTGAGGTAAAAAACTTCATCTGTCAAGGTTGTTTTCTTCATATACCTCCCCAGCTTTATGTAGAAATAAAAATAAATCAATCCATTTATCACTGTCCTCAATGTGGACGATTTCTTTACTACAAACCTGAAGAAAAATTAGAGGAAGCTCAGGTTCAGTCTTAAATGAAAGCAAAGATTTACTGCGACGGTGCCTCGCGAGGAAATCCTGGAGATGCTGGTATCGGGTGTGTAATTATTTTTGATAACAAAAAAGTAGAAATCTCAGAATATATTGGTAAAACTACCAATAATGTAGCAGAATACACAGCATTAATTAAAGGACTGGAAGAAGCATTAAGACAAAAGGCACAGGAAATAGAGATTTTTTCAGATAGCGAACTTCTTGTCCATCAAATAAATGGAATTTATAAAGTTAGAAACAAAAATTTGGTTCCACTTTATGAAAAAGCTAAAAAACTTCTGAGTAACTTTAAAAAATATCAGATATTTCATATCTATAGAGAAAATAATTTTATAGCAGACAAACTCGCTAAAGAAGCTTCATGGAAATCAAAAAAATAAGATGTAATTTCTGCGGATTTTTAAAGAAAGGACTTGTTTTAAAACACTATAATTTAAAAGTCTGCTTAGAATGTTTTCCTGCTTTTTTTAAAAAAAGAGTTCAAGAAACAATAGAAAAATTCAAAATGTTTAGTAAAAAAGATAGTATTTTAATTGCTGTTTCAGGTGGAAAAGATAGTATGAGCATTCTTAAAGCACTAAAAGATATGGAATATAATATAAAGGCATTGCACATAGATGTTGGAATAGGAGAAGTTTCAAAAAAATCAAAAGAGTTTGTTCAAGAATTCTGTGAAAAAGAAGATATTCCATTAAAAACTATAAAATTACAGGAAGAAATTCAGTTACCACTTAAAGAACTATCAAAAATATCAAAAAGGCCTATTTGTGCAGTATGCGGAATGCTCAGAAGATATATTTTAAACAGGGAATCCTCAGGTCAAACAATTGTAACAGGTCATACTCTTAATGACGAAGTCGCTTTTATTTTGAAAAACATGATTTTTTGGAACGATGAACTTCTTGCAAGAATCTATCCTGTTTTGCATGAAAAAGAAGGTTTTAGTAGAAAAGTTAAACCCCTTTGCCTTATTACAGAAGAAGAAACCAGATTTTTTTGTGAAACTTTATCTATAAAATATATTGACGAACCATGTCCATATAAATCAGAAGTTTATGAATTATTTAAAAAAGTTGTTTATGAAATAAATTATGACTTTCCAGGTTCAATTATAGGATTTTATAAAGGCTATTTAAAAAGAGCAAAAAGATTCTATCCAGAGAATATAAACAATATATCTCTTCAGTCATGTAAAAATTGTGGATATATGACAATTTCTGAACTGTGTAGCATTTGCAGACTTAAAGAAAAGTTGTTACAATATAAACATGGATGAAGTTTTAAAGGCAGTAAAAGAGAGAAGAAGCGTCAGATCTTTTCTTAAAAAAGATATCTCCGAAGATTTAGTCAAAAAGCTCATTGAAGCCTTAATATGGGCACCTTCTGCTGGTAATCTTCAGGCAAGGAAGTTCTATTTTGTAAAGAATAAAGAAATGAAAATTAAGCTCGCTCAGGCAGCATTAAGTCAGATGTTCATTGCAGATGCTCCTCTTGTTATTGTTGGATGCATAGACAAAGAAAAAATCTATCCAAGATATGGAGAAAGAGGTGTAAATCTTTATGCAATTCAAGATGTTGCCTGTAGTATTACAAATGCTATGCTTGTAGCACATGAAAATGGTCTTGGTACTGTATGGGTAGGAGCTTTCAGAGAAGAAGAAGTTTCAAAAATTTTAGAATTACCAAAACATTTAAGACCTGTCGTAATTATGCCTGTTGGTTATCCAGGTTATGTACCTTCAGTTCCTCCAAGAGTTTCAATTCATGAGGCTATAGAGTTTATTGAATGAAAAATTTTCTTTTAGTTGCTATAGAAGCTGCAAAACAAGCAGAAAGTGTTATTAAAAATAGAATTGGCACAATTTCAAAGGAAGAAATAACACAAAAGAGCATTTCAGACTATGTCACAAAAGTTGATGTTCAATCAGAAAAAATAATAGTTGAGTGCATAAAAAAACAGTTTCCAACACATCAGATAATGTCTGAAGAATCATCAAATGACTATAAAAAAGCAGAATACCTATGGATAGTTGATCCTCTTGATGGAACAACAAATTTTATTCATGGATTTCCTGTCTTTGCAATATCTATTGCTCTAATGTATAAAGGAGAACTTGTTTTAGGAGTTGTTCATGACCCGATAAAAAATGAGACTTTTTATGCTGAAAAAGGCAGTGGTGCATTTTTAAATGAACAAAAAATTAAAGTATCATCAATGAAAGAGCCTGCTCTGAGTCTTATTGCCACAGGGTTTCCTTTCAGACATAAACAATACATTGATACCTATATAAAAATATTTCGAGAACTACTTTACTCAGTCAGCGATCTTAGAAGAGCTGGTGCTGCGGCAATTGACCTTGCCTATGTTGCATGCGGAAGAGTTGATGGATTTTTTGAATTTGCACTGAGTCCTTGGGATATTGCAGCAGGTGTAATCTTAATAAAAGAAGCTGGTGGAGTGGTTTCAGATTTTAAAGGAGAAAATGATTATTTAAAAACAGGGCATATAATTGCTGGTAATAGAGAAATTCATTTATTTTTGGTTGAAAAAATAAAAAAAGTTTTAGATTTTAAGTAAAATTTTTAATAAATTCTAAAACTTTTCTAACTCTTTCAGGAATATCAATATCTGGATTTTTTTCTTTTATTTTGAGCCATTTCCATAATCCAATAGGGCAGATTGTAGCAAAGCTTATTTTGAAATTCCGGCACACATCAGGACGGCTTTCATAAATTTTGCAAAATGCTTCTGTCCATTGATTTCCATTTTTTGATATGTTAACCAAATATGGACATTCTTGATTTTCTGCTTTCTTTTTTCCATCAGGAAGAGGTACAGCCCATTGATAACAACACTCAGCGCATCTAAGACATATAAAATTTTGTTCAACTGTCCCAAGAATTTCATTCAGTAATTTATCATTCAGACTCATATCTGTCCTCCAAAATGTTTAAAATATATTGAATGTCATCAGGCAAGGAAGCCTCAAACTGAAGAAGTTTTTCAGTTATTGGATGTATTAGTTCAATTTTATGAGCATGAAGCATCTGTCTTGACACAGGTATTTTTTTATTTCCTATTTCAATATATGTTTTTCTTCCATAAGTTTTATCTCCTATAACAGGATGTCCGATTGATGAAAAGTGAACTCTTATCTGATGAGTTCTACCTGTAAGAATTTTTACTTTCAAAAAAGTATAGTTTTTAAAATTTTTTATCACTTCCCACTCAGTTATTGCTTCTTTAGCTTTTTTTGATTTTATAGACATTTTTTTTCTATCATAAATTGCTCTTCCTACTGGAGTTGTTATTTTACCTGAACCTCTTAGTTGTCCATATACAAGAGCAAGATATTCTTTTTTTATTTCTCTTTTTTTAAAGGCTTCCACTAATTTATAATAAGTTTCATCATCCAATGCAACAACCATTACGCCTGATGTATCCTTATCAAGTCTATGAACAATTCCAGGTCTAAAAGGAGCACCAACATTTGCAAGCTTCTTTACATGATAAGCTAATGCGTTCATAAGTGTTCCATCAGGATGCCCTGCGCAAGGATAAACAACCATTCCAGCAGGTTTTGATAAGACAATTAAGTAATCATCTTTATAAATAACTTGAATTGGTATATTTTGTGGAATTAGTTTTTCAGAGTTTTCTAATTTCAGAGAAAATTCATCTGAAACTTCAATTAAATCATTAAATTTTATCTTATAACTCTTTGTTTTAACATAATTATTAACTTTTACAAACTTCTTTTCAATTGCTTCTTGAGCTTTTGCTCTACTTATATTTAATTTGTCAGAAATAAAAATATCAAGTCTTTTACCTTCATCAGCTTTTTCAGTCTGTAACAAAATGCTCATAACCCTAATTTTTCTTTTAAAAATTTTCCAGTATATGAATTTGGATTCAAAGCCACCTCTTCAGGAGTTCCTTTTGCTATTAGATAGCCTCCTGATGAACCACCCTCAGGTCCGAGGTCTATTATATAATCTGCACATTTTATTATTTCAAGGTCATGTTCAATAACTATAACAGTGTTTCCCATATCAACAAGCCTTTGAAGTATATTAAGCAGTCTTTCTATATCAACCATGTGTAGTCCAGTTGTAGGTTCATCAAGTATGTAAAGAGTCTTTCCTGTTGGCTTTTTACTCAGTTCTTTAGCAAGCTTAACTCTTTGGGCTTCTCCTCCTGAAAGTGTTGTTGCTGGCTGTCCAAGTGTTATATATCCAAGTCCTATATCTTCCATTATTTGGAGTTTTTGATTAAGCTTTGGTACAGCAGAGAAAAATTCAAGAGCTTCACTTACTGTCATTTGAAGCACTTCACTTATATTTTTCCCTTTATACTTAATTTGAAGTGTTTCTTCATTGTATCTTTTTCCTTTACAGTTGTCACAAACAACATAAACATCTGGTAGCAGATGCATCTTTATTTTTTTTATTCCATCACCTTGACAGGACTCACATCTTCCACCCAGAAGATTGAAGCTAAAGCGAGATTTTGAATATCCACGAACTCTTGCGTCTGGAAGAAGTGAAAAAAGTTCTCTAATTTCAGTCATAACTTGAGTATATGTAGCAGGTGTTGAACGAGATGTTCTTCCAATTGGAGATTGATCAACGCATACAACTTTGTCTATCTGTTCAATCCCCTCAATTGCTTTATAGTTACCAGGATAAACATTTGCATTATAAAGTTTTTTTACTAAAGCCTTATATAAAATTTCAAATATTAATGTGCTTTTACCAGAACCTGCAACACCTGTAACACATACAAATACTCCAAGAGGAATTTCAACATTTATATTTTTAAGATTGTAGGCTTGTGCTCCGATAATTTTTATAAATTTCTGAGATTTTCTTCTTTCTTCGGGTATTGAAATCTTGCTTGAACCTGTTAAATACTGAGCAGTAATTGAATTTCTACTTTTTAAGAGCTTATCAGGAGGGTATACTCCAGTTAGATATCCTCCATCTCTTCCTCCTCCTGGACCAAGTTCAACTACTAAATCAGCATTCATTATTGTACTTTCATCATGCTCAACAACAATAAGAGTATTTCCTCTTATTGAAAGTTCTTTCATGCTTTCTATGAGTTTTAAGCAATCTCTTGGATGAAGTCCTATGCTTGGCTCATCAAGAACATAAAGAACTCCACTTAAATGTGATCCGAGCTGGGTTGCAAGTCTTATTCTTTGGGCCTCCCCACCTGAAAGACTAAATGAAGGCCTATTTAAGCTTAAATACCCAACTCCAATTTTTTGGAGAAAATCAATTTTTATAAAAATTTCTTTTAGTATTCTTTCCGCGATTGGAGCGTTATAAGAAGAAAATTTTAATCCATATAAAAAATTTTTTAATTCATCAATTGAAAAGGTTGATAGCTCTGCTATGTTTTTTCCATTAATTTTTATTGCAAGACTTTCTTCCCTGAGTCTTGTGCCTTCGCAAAGTTTACAAGGAATTAAACTTAAAACATCTATTTCCTCCTCTTCTTCAATATTTTCATAACCCAATCCTTTACATCTCGGGCAAGCACCGTATTTGCTATTAAAAGAGAAAAGTCGTGGGTCAATGTCCGGTAAACTTATTCCACAATTGGGACAGGCAAGCACACTGCTAAAAATAATATCTCTATTTTCATTAACAATATTTACAACAACTGTCTGTGTATATTTCATTGCAAGTTCTAATGCTCTTTTTATTTGATTTTTGTATTTTTCTTTAACAATAATTCTATCAACAATGAGTTCAATCGTATGCCTTACATGTTTTTTTAGAGAAAATTCCTGTGTAAGTTCAACAATATTTCCATCAATTCTTGCCCTTATAAATCCTTCAGCTTTTGCTCTATCAAAAATTTCCTTATGTTCTCCTTTTTTTTCAATAACCACAGGTGCAAGAATCTGAATTTTAGTTCCTTCAGTCAAACTTAATATAAAATCAAGCATTTTATTTATATCCTGAGAAATAAGTCTTCTGCCGCATCTTGGACAGTAAGGTATTCCAATTTTAGCGTAAAGAAGTCTCAAATAATCGTAAATTTCGGTAATTGTTCCCACTGTTGAACGAGGACTTTTTGATATTGTTTTTTGGTCAACAGAGATTCCTGGTGAAAGTCCCTCAATAAAGTCAACATCTGGTTTTTGTAACTGATCAAAAATTGTTCTTAATTCTATTGGAAGACTTTGAAGGTATCTTCTATGGGCTTCTGCAAAAATCGTATCCATAGCAAGAGATGATTTTCCAGAGCCAGAAGGTCCTGTAATGACAATAATCTTATTTCTTGGAAGTATTAAATCAATATTTTTAAGATTGTGTTGTCTTGCTTTTTTTATTACAATGTTTTGCTGCATAGTTATTCTTTTTTGTATTCTTTTAACTCAGCAGTCACTCTTCCAACAGGAACTTTTGTCTCAATTTTTAGTGGAATTTTACTGTCATCTTTGCTGAGCCAGATAATAATGTCTCCTTTTCTTTTGAAAAGTCCTTCTGTATCAAGCAAAGGTTTTATAACAATTGCGTCAATTTCTTTTTTATTTGATAATTCTATCTTTTCTTCTTTAATTGGTTGAACCTGGACAGTCGTAAACTTATTACTATCAAAAATATCTACTGATACAGGTTCTTTCAGGCTTATTGGTAATGTTCTAAGATAAAAAAATCCTGAAAGAACATCCATGAATACTTTATCTATTCCCTTGTGATATGTTGTATTATTTTTAAGGTGATTAATAAAGATTATTTCCTTCTGATTATAATCAAATATGGTTTCTTTATTGCCTCTATATTTACCTTCTACTTGAACTAATTTAAAGTGTTTCGGTTTACCATATTCTATTTTACTTTCCGCATGGTCATTTACATAGTAAAAATTTGAAATAAAGCTCGCTGATTTAACCATAGAAGTTATCGTAACCTCACTTGAATCTCCCTTAACAGAAACAATTGCTGAACCGACATAAATTCCCATCCAGTATATATCAAATTTCATTGACTCATTAATAAACCGATTAAAAGGATTATTTTTTATTTCAGATTGTATTTTTTCATTTTCTTGACTAAATTCGGTCTGAGAAGATTCTTCTGTATTTTTTGTAAAATTTTCAGGTTTAACATTTTCAGAAACTTTTTCATTATTATTTTCTTTTTTATCTAAGTTTTTTAATTGTTCTGTATTGGGAATAATTTTATGCTTCTCGCTTTCTTTTTTGCTTTCAAAGATATATGTATCTATAAAATCTGTAAAAGATAGATTCAACTGAATTTTACCAAGAGCCATCATTATACTTATATGAACAATTATTGAAATTAATATTCCTGCTATAATCCATTTGGGTTTCATAAAAATAGTATAACACTTAGTTGACCAATAGATTAAAACATATATAGAATGAAAAGATTATAAAGGAGGCTATGTTTTGAAAAAAAAGATTTTAATATTGCTGATAATTTCAGCTCTTATAATTTTTTTTATTATCGGCAAAGCTGATGTTTCCTCTATTTTTCTTAAACCAGCTATTAATGAGCTTAAAGATATGCTTGGAATGGAAGTATCAATTGATAAAGTTTATATACATTTTATACCTCTTTATTTTGAATTTAAAAATGTCACTACATTTAATTCGGTAACAGATGAAAAAGATAATTTTAAGTTTAAAAAAGTAAAACTTTATATAGGTTTAACCAAAATTTTCAATAAAGAAATAGAAATAAGAAAAGCAGTTCTGTATTCAGCTGATTTTTCAGTAAAATACTCAACATTAAACAGATATATAGAAAATATTTCTGAATACTTGAAAAAGCCTTCAAAGTTTCCATTAAAAGTGAAGATTAATTCTCTTGAAATAGAAAACTTTTCTGGTTCAATTTATGACAGTGATTTAAAATTAAATCTGAAAGATCTTTATGGAAGAGTAATTCTAAAGGGAGAACCTGACATCTCAGTCCTTTCCAACATAAAACTTATCTCATTTAAATATCCTAATATTGATACTAATCTAAAAGCATCTTTTAAAATTAAAAATCAAGAAGTAATTCTTGAAGAACTTAAATTTTTTGATATTAACTCTTTGTTAAAAGCTTCTGGAAGAATAAACTACAGCAATTTCTTAGGAGAGTTTGTTGTTTCAAGTAAGATATTTTTTAAATCTCTCATGAAAATTTTTGGTATAGATAGAGAAGGTTATGGAGAAGTTAACATTGATGGGAAGTTAATATTTGATAAAGGTAAAAAATGGCAAGATAGAATAAGGTTAAATTTAACATTCAATAGTTCATTTTTTCTTGAAGAATTAATGCAGATTTTGAAAGTTTCTGAAAAACTAAGTGGATTCACTGAATCTGAAGGAAAAGTAGAAGGCACAATTTCTTCGCCTCAAATTTCTGCCAAAGCAAGTCTAAAAAAAGGAAACATTCTTGGAGTGAAAGTAGATGAGATAAATACTCAAGCTTTTTACAAAGATGGAATATTAGAGTTTAAAAATGGGAAAGTAAGGCTTTACGGAGGAGTTGCACAGGCGTATGTCTGGATAACTCTTCCTAAAGTAATAAAACACTATGTTTTTATAGACATGGATAATGTATCAAGTAATGGAATTTTTGAAGTTATTCATTGGAACCCTAACATTGCAGAAGGAACAGTAAAAGGATGGTTGATATCCGAGGGAGAAAATTTTTCTCCCAAAGGTTCATTTGTTTATTTAAGAAAATCTCAAAAACCTGATGATTTAAGAGGGAAAATTGAATGGATAAAGGGTGATTTTAGCTCAATAAATGAAATTTATAAATTTAGTTCATTAGAGATTGCTTTATCTAAAACTATGGCAAAAGCAAGTGGATATATAGATGTGCATAATAATCATCTTAACATTGAGTTTATTGCATTCAGTAAAGATATAAATGAACTTTTAATCCCATATCAAAAGGGTATCTATGGAGATATGAATATTAAAGGTAGGCTGTATGGAAATACTGAAAATCCAGAAATAGCTATTAACTTTTCATCAGAAAAAATTCATATCCTGGCACATGAAATTGAAAAATCTATTCCAGAACATCCAGTTACATTTGACCATCTTAAAGGCGACATTGTCTATAAAAAGAATCTTTTACTAATAAATAACATTGCGGGAAAGGATATTTCCATAAAAGGAAAAATTTTATTTCCTCAGGCAAAAAATATGTTTGAGATAACAAATCCTATATATGATATTTTATTTTCAGCAAAAAACATACCTATCCGAAATTTATATATAGAAGGTATTGATAAAGAAGTTAATACTTACATATCCGTGGATGGTTCCATAAAAGATAAAGGGAATATTACAGGAAAAATTATTTTTAGTCCGATATTTTTTAGAGATAATAAAATTATTGATAAACTTACTGCATTGATTGTATTTGATAGAAATTTTATTTTTATAAAAAATCTGGATATTAATAATAATGGAAATATATTAAATGCATCAGGGTATGTAGATTTACGCGGGGAACTAAATATTTCAGGCAAATCAAAAGCTTTTGATATAACAAATATAACAAAAGATTATGTCAAAAAATTAGGTATACACTACATGGAAAAAATGAATCTAACTAATTTGCATTTTAATATTTTGGGTTCAATAAAAAAACCAACAGTCACTGTAAATACAGGACTAATAACAAAACTTAAAAATGGTAAAAAAATAGATGGATTAATTAGTCTTAATTATGAAAAAAATCATTTGATTGCTAAGGCTAATATTACAAAGGGTATTTTGTTTAGCCTTGAAGGTTTTACAGATAAAAAAGAATGGAATATAGCAGGTAATTTTAGTTCAGCAAGAGTAGACCCATTAGTTGGACTTTTCATTAATAATCTTCCAGAGGATTTAGTAATCTTAATTGATGGAAAAATAAAAGCTTCATTGGTCAATCAAAATCTAAATGCTCAGATTGATTTAAAACAAATATTTACAAGACTCTATGGAATAGGACTTAATAATAAAAATCCTGTAAACATAAATATAGAAAAGGGAAATGTATATTTTAATCCTATAACTCTTTTAGGACAATCTACAGAACTAACAATAAAAGGTAAAATAGTTGATTACTTTGACATCCTCATTGAGGGCTCTACTGATTTGAGACCCCTTAAAGCTTTATTTAAAGTTGATGACATAAAAGGCAGAGCATCAATGCAAGTTTATATTTATGAGAGCAGAAAAAATCCTGAAATAGCAGGAGAAGTTGATATAGACAATGCATCAATCACTTTAAGGAAGGATATTCCCAGTTTAAATAATTTGAATGCTATTGTATCTTTCAATGAAAATAAAGTTGTGATAGAAAAAGCTTATGGCACATTTTCAGAAGGTAATATTCAGATGGACGGAACTGTATATCTTGAAAAGTTTGCTATAAAACAGCTTGCTCTTTCAGGAAAAATTTCTCAAGTTAGATGGATTTTTGCTCCCAGATGTTGGACATATCTTAATGGACAGATTTATCTTTCAGGCTCTTATAATCAACCTTTTTTATCAGGTCAGGTAAATATTCAAAATGGTGTCTATACAGAAAGATTTGATTGGACAAAACTGGCTCTTAAATCAAGTTCTTCAAAAACAGTTGTAACAAAAGACAGCTGGTTTAACAATTTAAGATTTAATTTGCGTGTCCAGACCAACAATTTTTTTGTTAATAATAATCTTGCTACGGTAAACCTTAATAGCGATATGGTTTTAAAAGGAAGCATTCCTGAACCTTCTTTAATTGGTTGGATAAATGCCAAAGATGGATGGATTTATTTTAGAGGGAATAAATTTGAGATTTCAAAGCTTTTTATCCAGTTCAATGATCCTACTTCAATAAAACCATATCTCAATATTTCCGCAAGAACAAGCATATCTCAATACAATATAAATTTGAATATTAATGGATATATTGACCAATTTAATCTTATACTCAGCTCAAATCCACCTCTTTCAGAATCAGAACTACTTAATATGTTGGTATTGGGACAAAATGGCGTAACAGGCAAAGGAATTCCAGGAGCCTCCGAAGCTGCTTCATTTATTACAGGACAAATGCAAGAAGTCATAGAAGAAAGAGTTAGAGGACTAACAGGGCTTGATGTTATGACAGTTGAACCAGGGATATCAAAAACAACAGGTTCTATCGGTCCAAGGGTAACAGTTGGTAAGAAACTTATGGATGGGAGAATGACAGTTACTTATTCAACCACAACAGGAACCACAGCTGAACAAATTATAAAAATAGAATATTTAGTGAAAAAGGGTATTTCTCTTGTAGGAACAAAGGATGAAATTGGAGGGCTTTCAGGTGCAATTAAGTTTCGTTTTGAGTTTCATTAGTATTTTTTTAATCTTATTTAATGTTGCTTACGCAGAAGAGATTATAAAAAAAATTGAAATTGAAGGTTTAAAATCTATATCAAAAGAAGAGTTCCTTTATCTTTTCGGAATAAAAGAAAATGAACCCTTTACTCAGGATCAAATAACTCAGGGAATCAAAAGAGTTTTTTTAAAAAATTTATTTGATGATATCATTGTTGAGCATAAAGAGCAAATAATAAAAATTTTAATTAAAGAAAAAATCGTGATCAATAAAATAGAAATACAAGGTAATGAACATTTTTCAGAGAGCTTTTTTAGAAAACTACTTACTTTCAAAAAAGGTGATAGATTAAAAGAACTGGAGATTAAAAAAACAAAGGATAACATAGAAAAAGAACTCAAAAAACATGGATTTACAAACTCCAGTGTCCAGATAAATAAAAACTTTAATGAAAACCATGTCAATATAGTAATTTATATACATGAAGGGGAACCTTTGAAAATAAAAAATATAAAATGGGAAGGATATTTTGAAGATTACATTACAAATTTTCTCTCTTTGAATGTTGGAGAACCTTTTGATGAAGTGTTACTTGAAGATTTTATTAATAAAGTAAAAAAATACTTTACTAAACAAGGGTTAATTGCCTCAGACATTACATATTCCTTTAAAGATGGAGAACTCATTTTAAAAATTAAAGAAGGTAAAAAACTAAATATAAAATTTAAAGGAGTTAATTCTTTAAATGAAAAAGACTTAAAAGATATAACAATAGCTCATTTTCAGGATAAAATAAATGAGAACATTATAAAAGATAGTATAAATAGTTTAATCACTTTTTATAAAATAAACGGCTTTCTTGAAATAAAAGTCATTCCTCTTATAGAAGAATCAGAAAAGGAATGGAAAATAACATACTTTATAAATGAAGGTGACAGGAAGTTTATTGAAAAAATTGGAATAGACACAGAATTTCCTAAAGAAGAATTGAAAAATATTCTTGTAAACAAAGAAGGGTTACCATTTAATCCAGAAGAGTTAGATAATGATAGACAGAGAATAGAAGAATATCTTAAAACAAAAGGATATTTTTATGCTAAAGTGTTTCCTCCTCAACTAAAAGATGAAGATAACAAAATAAACATTTTATTTAAAATTCAAGAAGGTAAGCAAGTTAAAATAAAACTAATAAATATTGAAGTAAAAGATAATTTATTAAAATCAGAAGTATCAGAAGTATTAAAAACATATAAAGATTATCCATTTAGCGAGACAATTTTTCTTGAAATAAAAAGAAAAATCAGAGAAATATATATCAAAAATGGATATTCTGATGTGTATATTGAAGGGAAGTATGAAATTAAAGAAGCTGATGCATATATAAATTTTAAAATTGACGCAGGTAATAAAAAATATTTTGGTAAATCAATTATTCTTGGTAACGAAAAAACAAAAACTAAATTTATTTATAAAAGACTCCTACCAAAAGAAGGCAAACCTTATAATCCATATACATTAGAAGAAGAAAGACAGATGCTTTATAAAACAGGACTTTTTTCACGAATAGAACTTCAACCTGAATCTAAGGATGAATCAATAGATTTAATTTATAACTTTGAAGAAATGCCAGCAGGAGCGTTTGAGTTTGGACTTGGATATGGAGAATATGAGAAAGCAAAAGGTTTTATAGACTTATCCTATATAAATCTCTTCGGTATGAATAAACAAATATTTTCAAGAATTGAATTAAGTACTCTTGAAAATAGAGCTTACATAACCTATGTTGACCCTTGGTTATGGAAAGATCTGACATTTAAATCATCTTTGCTTTTTGAGAAAATGGATGTTAAAAACATTGATACTAAAGATATTATTTATAAAATAAGGAGATATAATGCTTCTGCAGGTTTTGAAAAAAAGTTTTTTGAATCTTTTAAGGCTGAACTTCTTTATGAAGCAACTTATTCAAAAACATGGGATGTTATGCCTGAAGTTGTTATTTCTGATCAAGATATTGGAGAATTATTTATAAGTGGAATAAAAGCTTCATTAATTTATGATAACAGGGACAACCCTTTTGATCCAACAAAAGGATGGCTTGCTGGAGTTACATCAAAACTTAGCAATGAGTTCTTAGGTTCTGATATTAATTTTATAAAATCATCATTCTACATTAATAAATATACAGAAATAACAAAAGGACTGGTTTTAGCAACATCTTTGAGAGGAGGGTGGTCATGGCTTTATGGAGGTACAGACAATTTACCAATATCTGAAAGATATTTTCTTGGTGGAAGAGATACTGTCAGGGGTTATGCTCAAAATACACTCGGTCCAAAACAGAATAATCAACCGACTGGTGGAAATGCTTTTTTTATGGGAAACTTTGAGTTTAGAACTTACTTAGGCAAAAACTTTTTTATAGTTAATTTTCTTGATTTTGGTAATGTATGGAAAAGGGTAGGAGATATAGATATTTCAAACCTTAAATATACCACAGGAGCTGGGTTAAGATATAAAACCCCTGTTGGTCCAATAAGAATAGATTATGGATACAAATTAAATAGACAGGCAGGTGAATCACATGGTGAAATTCATTTTAGTATTGGTCATGCTTTTTAATATAGTTGTTGTTTCATCAGTTTTTCCTGAAACTATAGATAGAGTAATTGCTTATGTAGATTCCAATGCAATAACACTCAGGGATTTTGAAAAAGTAGCTTCTAAGATGAAAGAAAAAATCCCACAAATTAAAAATGAAGAAATATTAGAAACGATGATTAACAGGGTTCTTCTTCTTAGGAAAGCTAAGGAACTTTTTATTGAAGGGAAAGATGAGGAATTGATTAATAACTATGTTGATTTAAAAATAAAATCAGGCATTATAATTCCAGAAAACAAAATAAGAGAATATTACGAAGAAAATAAAATTAAATTTAAAGATACACCCTATATATACATAAGAGATGAAATAGAAAAATATTTGTTTGAAAAAGAGTTTAATCAAAAACTTAAAGAATATATTGAAGAATTAAGACAGAATACAGAGATTAAAATAATTTTTATACCTTAAATTCATAAATAAGAGCTACTTCGTCACATTCTGGGAATTTTGGACATCTTATGCAATCACCCCAAATTTTTTGTGGAAGCTTTGATTTATCCAATTCCATAAATCCTGTTTTTTTAAAAAATTCTGGAATGTATGTCAAAACAAAAACTTTATTAACACCAAGTTTTTTAGCTTCATTAAGACATTTTTTAACAAGAAGACTTCCGATTCCCTTTTTCTGTGACTCTTTTTTTACAGCAAGAGATCTTATTTCAGCAAGGTCCTCCCATAATATATGTAAAGCACATACTCCTTTTATTTCATTGTCCTGTTCAGCAATTAAAAAATCTCTAATATTTTCATAGAGTTCATTCAAAGAACGAGGAAGCATTTCACCTTTTTTGGCAAATTCATTGATTAGTTTGTGGATCAATTTTATATCAGATACTGTTGCTTTTCTAATCTTCAATAATGGAAAAACCTCTTAATATAAGATTTTTATTTATTTCAATCATTGTTTTTCTTTTGGCAGGAATTATTTCTTCAATGGTTTCAATGATTTTTTCAATGTTTAGTATTTTAGATATTTTTATAAAAGCTCCAAGAAGAATCATATTAGCAAGTTTTGGATTTGCAATTAAAGAGGCTTCCTTAGAAGCTTCAATCGGATACACATTAATATTATTCTGATATTTAGAATCTTTTATTATTGACGCATCATAAATAAGACAACCATTTTTTGCCACTCTATTAATAAATTTATTATAAGAAGCTTCATTCAAAACTATAAGATAATCAGCATTTTTGACTATTGGTGAACCTATAAGCTCATCAGAAATAACAACTATACAATTAGCTGTTCCTCCGCGCATTTCTGCACCATATGAAGGAAACCATGTTACTTCTTTATTTTCCTTCATAGCAGCATGGGCAATGACCTTGCCTAAAAAAAGAATCCCTTGTCCACCAGAACCTGCTATTATTATGCGTTGCTCCATTTATCCTTAAATATTCCTAATTTAAATTCATTCATCATATTTTCTCTAAGCCATTTTAAAGCTTCTTCAGGTGACATACCCCAATCAGTAGGGCAGGGTGAAAGCATCTCAACAAGGCTAAATCCTTTTCCTTCAATCTGATATTTAAAAGCTTTTTCAATATATTTTTTAGCCATAACAATATTTTTATAACTGTCAAGAGCTCCTCTCGCGACAAAAGCTGTGCCTTCAAGGACAGCAAGAAGTTCTGATACATGAATTGGATATCCTGCAACCTTAGGATCTCTACCCAATGGAGTGGTTGTAGTTTTTTGTCCTTTAAGAGTTGTAGGAGCCATTTGTCCGCCTGTCATTCCATAGTTTGCATTATTTATAAAAAATATTGTTATATTCTCTCCACGATTAGCAGCATGAATTATTTCAGCAGTTCCAATTGCAGCAAGATCGCCGTCTCCTTGGTAGGCAAATATCACTTTATCAGGACATGCTCTTTTCATGCCAGTTGCTGCTGCTGGCGGTCTTCCATGAGGAATTTCAAGTATATCTATATCAAAATAGTCATAGGCAAAGACAGCACATCCAACTGGTGCTATTCCAATTGTTATCTCTTTTATTCTGAGTTTATCAATAACTTCTGCAATAAGTCTGTGAGCAATACTATGTCCGCAACCAGGGCAGTATCTAAAAGGAACATTTTTTAGTGATTCAGGTCTTGAAAAGATTTTTTTCATAACAAATCATTATAGCAGAAATTCTTATATTTTTTCATTATTCCCTCAAGAATTCCATTTTCACTTATGATTACTTTATCTATATTCAAATATTCTATAATTTGTCTTAAAATAAGCAATCCAGAACATATTATGTCTGCTCTATCAGATGGTATTCCTTTAATTTTTTTTCGTTCTTCCAGAGAAATAGATAGTAATTTTTTAAGTATTTCTTTAATTTTATCAGTATCAATTTCGCTCATATGAGTTTTTTCAGGGCAATAGTTAGATAATTCCATATTAATCATACCAAGAGTTGAAGCTGTTCCACCTATTGCTATAAACTTGTCACTTTTTATTTTGGGTAAAGATTTTTCTATTTCTTTTTTTATGAATTCTTCCGCTTTAGATATAGATTCGTGAGAATAGGGGTCTATATTTAAAAATTTCTCTTTGATTTTTAATGCGCCTAAAAGTAAAGAGCCACTATTAACACTTTGCTTTTTCCAGTAAACCCATTCTGTACTTCCTCCTCCTATATCAAGTAGAAAAATAGAATCTTCTTTGTTAAATTTTTCATCCATAACTCCACATAGAGTATAATATGCCTCTTCTTTTCCGGAAATTATATGGATATTAATTCCCATGAGTTTTTTTATAGTTTCACAAAAATCTTTACTATTTTTTGCTTCTCTTAAAGCGCTTGTTCCAATGGCAATAATGCACGAAACATTGAATTTTTCAGATATTTTTTTGAATTTTTTTAAAGTATTAATTGATTTTTTTGATGATTCAGCTGAAAGAAGTCCACTTTTAATAATATTCTTGCCCAGACGAGTTACTACTCTATCAGAATAAAGCTTATTAATTTTATTTTCTTTTAAATTTCCTATTAACAGTCTTAAAGTATTACTTCCAATATCTATAACTGCAATATTTTCAATATGTTTCATAATAGCTGTTGACTATTTCAACAACTGCTTTATTCACAGAAACTTTTTTAGTTTCTTTTGTCCTTCTTTTTTTGATTTCCACTTTATTTTCTTTCAATCCCTTTTTTCCTATTACAATTTGAATCGGTATTCCGATTAAATCAGCATCTTTAAATTTAACTCCTGGTCGTTCATCTCTATCATCAATTAAAACTTCCATATGTCTGTCTGCAAAACTATTATATATTTCAGTAACTTTTTCATATAATTCTTCTGCTATACTAACGGTTTTTTCATCATCCATATTGAGAGGAATAATCTCAATGTCAAAAGGAGATATGCTTTTAGGCCATATTATTCCATCACTGTCATGATTCTGTTCTATTGCAGCTGCAGCAACCCTTGCTGGTCCTATTCCGTAACTTCCCATGATAATTGGTTTTTCCTTTCCATCTTTATCTAAAAAATAAGCATGCAAAGGCTCAGTATATTTTGTGCCAAGTTTAAAGATATTTCCAACTTCAATTGCTTTCTCAATTTTTAAAGAGTTGCCACATTTAGGACATCTGTCTTCTTCTTTAACTCTTCTTATATCCGCCCATTGAGCATCAAAGTGAATCCCTGGAATAATTCCCTGTAGATGATAATTCTTTTTATTTGCTCCTGAAATATAGGAAATTTCCTTTTGAATTGAAAAATCTGCTATTTTTTTGATTTTATGTCCTACAGGTCCGACAAATCCAAGTTCTACACCAAGTATTTCTAATGCCTGTTCTGATGTGGCAAAGCTGAACTCTCCAATAATTCTTGCAAGCTTTTTTTCATTTAACTCTTGGTCTCCTCTAAGCATAACCAATACAGGACCGTTTTTTTCAGATATAACTATAAGAGTTTTTATAAAATATTTTTCACTTAATCCTAAAAAATCCGATACTTCTTTTACTGACTTTTTCTCTGGAGTGTATATTTCTTTGTATTCAAAATTTAAAGAAGGTAGGGTAGGTAATTCAGATTTAGCTACTTCTATATTGGCAGAATATCCGCAGCTATCACATAAAACAATTTCATCTTCACCAGCTGGAGTTGGAGCCATAAACTCATGAGATTCCATGTCACCCATTATTCCAGGATCTGATTCAACTTGATAGTATTTTAACCCACATTTTGTAAAAATTCTATGATATGCTTCTGCATGAAGATTATAACTTTTATCCAGTCCTTCCCAGTCAATATCAAAACTGTAACTGTCCTTCATGATAAATTCTCTTGTCCTTAAAACACCCCCGCGCGGTCTTGCTTCATCTCTTAATTTTGTTTGAATTTGATACCATATTTGAGGTAGTTGTCTATAGGACTTTATTTCTTTAGAAGCTATCCATGTCATAATTTCTTCATGAGTCATTCCAAGACACATATCTCTACCAGTTCTATCTTTGAGTCTGAACATTTCCTCTTTTATGGTATACCATCTACCTGTTTCTTGCCATATCTCTGCTGGATGGAGAATGGGCATTGAAATTTCTTGTGCACCAATTCGTTCCATTTCTTCTTTCAATATCATGTTTATTTTATTTAAAACACGCCAACCAAGTGGCAAAAAAATGAACAATCCTGCAGCAAGCTGCCTTACATATCCAGCCTTAAGCATTAAAATATGAGATATTGCATTGATTCCAGAAGGAATTTCTCTCATTGTAGGAATAAACAACTTAGAATATCTCATCAAATCCTCCCATACATTAAAGTAATAAATAAGTATAGCACATTTTTAAAAACAACAACAGCATAAACCAGAATTTATCTACAAAATTATAAAATTTAACATAATATACATTATCAGACATAATTTCAATAATAAAAATTGTTGAAAAGTTGTCAGTATTTTTGTGTGAAAAATTCAAAAGTTAATAAATTTTTTGGAAAAATCTTAAATTGAGTATTAGTTAGGCAAATTGATTTTTTAGATGTTATCTATTCTTAATTAAACTTGTTAAAGCATATTCTCCTTTAATATTATTTACAATGACTTTAAAAATATTTCCAGCGACAAGTTTCTTATTATCAACAAAACATTTTATGTAATTATCAGAAGTTCCTGAGAAAAACCCATTTTTCTTATTTTCAATAATAACTTCAAGCTCAGAACCTATAAATTTTTTAATATATTCTAATTTTTTTCTTTTCCCCACTTCTATCAAGCAGTCAGCTCTTTGTCTTTTTATATTCTCAGGAATTTGTTCAGTCATTTCGGATGCTTTTGTAAAAGGTCGTTTTGAATATGGAAAGACATGTAAATATGAAAAGCCTATCTTTTCAATTAGTTGCAATGTTCTTTTAAAATCATCTTCAGTCTCTGAAGGAAAACCTACCATAACATCAGTTCCAATTGAAATATCAGGATAAAGTTTAAAAATTTTTTCTATTATTTGACTAAATTGAAAAGCATCATATCGTCTATTCATTAACCCCAAAATTCTATCACTACCATGCTGAAGCGGAATATGAAGATGCTTACAAATTCTATTATCAGATATTATTTCAAGAAATTCCTGATCAATATGATTAATTTCAATAGAACTTAATCTTATTCTAAACCCAGAGGTTTCTTTAAGTATTGCTTTAAGAAGTTTATTTAAACTTATTTTATTCTCATAATCTATTCCATATAATCCTATGTTAATTCCGCTTAACACAACTTCTTTAATTCCAATTGATTGATAATCTTTTATTTCTTTCATAATTTGTTCAATTTTATAACTTCTTGGTTTTCTTCTCAAATATGGAACAATGCAATAACTACAATACTGATTACATCCATCTTGAACCTTAATAATAGCTCTATGCCTTGATATTTTTAAGGTGTCACTTTTATTTAAATTTTCAAAGTTATTGATTATACTGTCTTTTTCAAAATTTGAAAAAACTTTTAAATTTTCTGAATTTTCAATTCTACAAAGCTCTACATAGCAACCCGTAACAAAAGCTTTTTTACCAAGTTTTTTCGCTTTATTTATTATATGTCTTGACTGAACTTCTGCTTTGTGCGTAACAGCACAGGTATTTATAATCCAAAGACTTGCTTCTTCTGGATTGCTGGTAACAACATATCCCTTAGTTGTCAAAAGTTTTTCCAATCTCTGAGCCTCTGCCTGATTAACTCTGCATCCATAAGTGATAAAACATACTTTCATGTGCTGATAATGTCTCCCTCTAAGGAGTGTCTGTGAGTTTTTGCAATTTTAACATTAACAATTTCACCAGCTTTAATATCTGAATAAATTTTTACAACTTTATTTGTTCTTGTTTTACCTGTTGTAAATCCTTCTTCATCTTTCCCTTCAACCAGAACTTCTTGGATTTTTCCTTCTAATCTTTTGTTTTTTCTTTCAGTTATTTCATCCTGAAGCTTTAAAACCTCTATAAGTCTTGCGGCTTTAACTTCTTCTGAAATATGCCCATCAAGTTTTGCAGCAGCAGTTCCAAGTCTTGGTGAAAATTTGAAAGCAAAAATGCCATCAAATCTAATTTCTTTTAAAGCATTAATTGTTTTTTCAAAATCTTCATGCTGTTCTTGAGGAAATCCGACGATAATATCTGAAGTAATTGCAATATCTGGAATTGCCTCACGAAGCCAGCAGATTTTTTCAAAATATTCTTCATATGTATATTTTCTGTTCATAAGTTTAAGAATTTTGTTTGAACCTGCTTGAAGTGGAAGATGAATATGTTCGCATATCTTTTTATAATCTTTCATTACATCAACAAGTTCTTTTGATAAATCCTTAGGATGTGAGGTTATAAAACGAATTCTTTTAATACCTTCAATTTTTTCAACTTTTTCAAGTAATAAAGGGAAATTAGTATTTCCATCTTTATAAGAATTTACATTTTGTCCAAGAAGTGTGACTTCCTTGTATCCTTGTTCTGCAAGAAGACTGATCTCTTTAATAATATCATCTACAGGTCTGCTTCTTTCTTTTCCTCTGGTATATGGAACAACACAGTAGGTACAGTAGTTATTGCATCCATAAATTATATTCACCCATGCTTTTACACAGTCTTTTCTTTTCACCGGTAGATTAATGTTAGCTACTTCAGGATTTTCATCAGTAAATATTCTATGCGAAACTTGATTTTCAATAATATTTTCAATAACATGAAGATTGTCAGGTCCTATAATATAATCAATATATGGTAATTTATTTAAAAGTTTTTCACCTTGAAGTTGAGCTGAACATCCTGCTACTATAATCTTTAATTGAGGATTTTTCTTTTTAAGATGTTTTACTCTTCCAAGACTGCTAAAAAATTTTTGTTCAGCTTTATGTCTTATTGCACAGGTATTAAAAATAACAATATCTGCTTTTTTAGGTTCATCAACTTCAATAAATCCTTTAGTCCCAAGAATACCAAGCATTCTCTCACTATCATGTTCATTCATTTGACAGCCAAATGTTTTTATATAAACTGCCCTACCCTTCATGTTTTATTATAACAGGCAAGAATACTACGTTTTCAAACTCTGAATATTTGAATGATTTTTCATACTTAAAGCATAATATAAAAATGATTTATGAATTCTTACAAGCCATACTTATTATCTTCGGTATTTCTGGTGTAATTATTTATATTCTTAGACAACTTAAAATCCCTTCCATTGTAGGATTTTTAATAGCAGGAACAGTTATAGGTCCTTATGGTATGGGATTAATAAAAGATCCTAATGAAGTAGAAATAATCGCAGAAATAGGCGTAATTCTACTTATGTTTACTATAGGTATTGAATTCTCTATCCCAAGACTTATGGCATTAAAAAAAGAAGTCTTTTTATTAGGAAGTCTTCAAGTTGCATTAACCATAATTGTTATAAGCATTATAAGTGAATTGGTATTGAATGTTTCTTTAAATAACTCAATTTTTTATGGGTTTATAATTGCTTTGAGCAGTACTGCCATTGTTATGAAACTTCTCTCTGACAAAGGAGAATTAAATTCTCCTCATGGTAAAATCTGTCTTGGAATCCTTCTTTTTCAAGATATTTGTGTTGTCCCACTTATGCTTTTTACTCAATTGCTTGCTGGACAAGGAGAAAGCTATTATAACTTTTTTACGGTCATTTTAAAAGCATCTATAATACTTTCAATAGTTTTTATATTTTCCAGGTTAGCTGTGCCTTATATTCTTCATGAAATTGTTAAAACAAAAAGCAGAGAACTTTTTATAATCACAACCATTTTTATATGTCTTGGAACTGCTTATTTTACCTCTAAATTAGGGCTTTCCCTTGCTCTTGGAGCTTTCTTAGCTGGAATAGTCATATCAGAGTCTGAATACTCAGCTCAGGCTGTATCAGACATATTGCCCTTTAAAGAAACTTTTTCAGGGATATTTTTTATCTCTGTTGGAATGCTTTTGAATATTGATTATATAAAAGCTCATCTATTAGAAGAAGTTATTCTTGTCGGTAGCATTTTCTTTTTTAAAGCCTTGGTCATTATTGTTATTGCTTACATTTTTATTCACTCATTAAGAGTATCGTTAAAATCTGCTCTATCATTATCTCAAATAGGTGAATTTTCATTTATACTGGCATTCACAGGAAAATCCTTAGGTCTTTTAAATGAAAATGCTTACCAAAGCTTTATTTCTGCTTCTGTAGTTACCATGTTATTTACTCCTTTGATAATTAAATATTCTCCAAAATTAATTGATTATTTAGTTCAGATGAAACCATTTAAAAGTCTTGAAAAGACGAGGAAAATAAAAGAATCAGATATAATTGTAAAAAAATCAAATCATGTTATTATTATTGGTTTTGGATTAAATGGAAGGAATCTTGCAAGAGTTCTTAAAGAAACTAATATACCTTACATAATTTTAGAGCTTAATCCTGATACAGTAAGAAAAATGAAAAAGAAAGGTGAGCCAATATATTATGGAGACGGAACAAGTCAGGAAATATTACATAAACTTGGTATTAAAAGAGCAAATGTCCTTGTTATTGCCATATCCGATCCTTCTGCGACAAGAAAGATAGTTCAACTTGCAAAGACTGAAAATCCTAAAATACATATAATTGTCAGAACTCGTTTTATTGCTGAAATTGAAGAATTGAAAAAATTAGGTGCAGATGAAGTTATACCAGAAGAGTTTGAAACATCACTGGAGATTTTTGCAAGAGTATTACATCATTTTGGGATACCCAGAAATCAAATATTACAAATGATAGAAAAAATTAGAGCTGAAGGCTATGAAATTTTAAGAATTACTGATATACCAAAAACCAGGGCTGGGGTTGAATGCGTAATATTTGAAGGTCTTGATATGGATAGTTTTTTAGTAAAAAAAGGCTCGTGGCTAATTGGACATTCTCTTAAATCTCTGGATATAAGACACAAAGCCAAAGTTACAGTAATTGCTGTTCAAAGGGGGGAAGAGACGATTCTAAACCCTTCTGCTGATTTTGTTCTAAAAGAGGGAGATATAATAATTTATGTGGGTAGCAAGAAACAATTAATTGATGCATTTAATTTTTTCCAGAAAAAAGATTAAATCCTCTCCCAAAAGTTATCGTATAAAATTAGTGAATATTTTAGCCTCTCTTTCAGGATTTATTATTTTGTCTTTTCCATTTTCAACAAGTTTTAATGTCCATGCCATATTTTTTCCAAATATTCTCATTATCTGCATTCCTTCCTCATCCTTTAAAACCTCTCCTGGATTCATTCCGTATATGACGTTCCAGTAATTAGAAGATGGAACAATCATTTCTGCATAATGTAGATAATGTAAAAGTTGATCAAAGGTTGTTACACCTCCAGAACGTCTATCAGCTACAACCGCTGCTCCAACTTTGTGTCTGAATAGTCCATCATTAACAGATGCAACCAAAAAAGCTCTATCTAAAAAGCATTTAAATGTACCTGCGATTCCTGAAAAGTAAACTGGAGAACCTAATATTATGCCATCAGATTCTTTTATTTTTTGAATCCATTCATTAACTTCATCATTAATACTACATTTCTCATTTTTATTTTTAGCACATTTATAACAAGCTATGCATCCTCTTATTCTTTTATTTCCCACTTGAATTATTTCTACTTTTATATTTTCTTTTTTAAGTTCTTCAGCTACAACTTTAATAGCATGATAGGTATTGCCATTTTTTCTTGGACTTCCATTAAAAGCTACTACTTTCATTTTGCCCTCCTACTTCATTTTTTTATTAATATATTAAATTTATCCTACTTTTGTCACTCAGCACTTTTGCAGGGAATTTATTTTAATACAGTCTTTTTAATTTATTTTTTCAACAAATCAATAACAGTAATCTCTGGTGGAGCAAATATTCTTACTGGTGGTCCCCATGTGCCTGTGCCTCTACTTATATAAAGATAAACATCTTTGTTAATTTTTGTTAATCCAGAATCATTATTATTGTAGTGTAGCTTTGTTGCTATACTAAAAGGAAAAAACTGCCCTTTATGAGTATGCCCTGAAAGTTGCAAATCAAAATATTCTATTAATTCTTTATCAATCAATGGTCTATGTTTAAGAAGTATAGTAAAACCTTTATTTTTGAAATAGTTTAAAAGAGAGACTTTATCTTGATTTACCTTTAAACCATATCTTTCAGATTCTGTATCATCTAATCCTGCTATATTAATGTTTAACTCCTTTATTTTCGCTCCAGCATTCCTTAAGACCTTGAATCCAGCTTTTTCAGTGAAAAAAAGAGCCTTATTTAAGCCAGCGTAAAACTCATGATTTCCTGTAATTGCAAATTTTCCATAGGGGGTTTTTATCTCTTTTAATAGTTCCGCTATATGATTCATTCTATCTATCTGCGCATCAACAAGATCGCCAGTTGAAACAAGAATATCAGGATTAACTTCTTTAATTTTTTCAACAATCTTTTTAATTCTTCCCTCTCTCACGATTAAACCAATATGCACATCTGATATCTGAACAATTCTTACATTTTTTGTTATTTTGTCAGATTTGATATAAAATCTCTCAACTCGTATATTCATTGCTTCCAAATAACCATAGATTAGAAAAATAACTGATAAACCTAAGGGGAATAAAAAGTACACTGTTTTAGGAATTTTTTGTAATATAATAAATAAATTCTTTCCTGATATTTTTGATATTACAAGCATTGATAATCTTCCAAAATCAGTTAGAATTCCAAAAAATAAAAATAGAACAACAAAAGCCATCCATAGATACCCAATCCATGAAAGCCCTATTGCAAAAGTCTCATAACCATTTTTTTCAGATACTCTAATAATTAATGGAGAAAATATCATCAGTAATAAAAAAACGCTTATAATTAGCTGAAATTGCCATCCAAAATTTAAAATTGATTTCAGTTTAACAAAAAAATAGAAATTAATTATTCCATAAATAGTAAAAAATATTATGAAAAACATCCTTCTTTAACTCCTCTGTTAAAAAAATGTTAGTTCAAAACTTTTATTTTTCATTATAACAATTATTTAGTTGGAGATAAATTTTTAATTTTCTATTGACTTTTATCTTTTATTAAATTATAATAATTATAAAATAAATTTTGGAGGTGGATTTATGGAAACAAAAATGCCTTTATTAGGAGAAAAAGTGGATGACAGAAAAATTAAAACTACTCACGGTATCATCAATTTCCCTTCTGATTATAAGGGGAAATGGGTAATTCTTTTCAGTCACCCTGCAGATTTTACTCCTGTTTGCACAACTGAATTTGTAGCTTTTCAGAAAAGAATTGATGAATTTAAATCGTTAAATTGTGAGTTAATTGGACTATCTATTGATCAAGTTTTTTCTCACATCAAATGGGTTGAGTGGATTAAGGAAAAACTTGGAGTAGAGATTACTTTTCCAATTATTTCTGATGATATGGGAGAGATTGCAAAATCATTTGGGATGATAAGTCCAGCTAAGGGAACTAATACAATAAGAGCAGTATTTGTTATTGATCCAAATGGAATATTGAGAGTTATTCTCTATTATCCACAGGAAATTGGAAGAAATATTGATGAAATCGTAAGAACTGTAAAAGCATTGCAGATTTCGGATGCAAATAAGGTAGCTATTCCAGCTGGTTGGCCTAATAATGAACTAATCGGAGACAAAGTTATAGTTCCTCCTGCATCAGATGTAAAGACAGCACAGGAAAGACCGAAGCAATTTGAATGCTTTGATTGGTGGTTTTGTTATAAAAAACTATAATATTTTTTAAGAGAGCTCGTTTATCGGGCTCTCTTATTTTTCATGAATAAGAATTCTTCGGAGAGACACCGTAAATCTTCCAGATAAAAAACGGAGAGGGAGGGATTTGAACCCTCGGTGGAGCTTTTAGACCCCACACGCGATTTCCAGTCGCGCCCGTTCGGCCACTCCGGCACCTCTCCACAGATTTTTTTATTTTAGCATTTAGAGGGTTATATTTTCAAAGAATTTTAAGAGTTTTTCTTCATTTTTCTTTAAGAACTGTTCAAGTTCTTCCTTTGTAAGAGGAGAACACTCATCTGGATTTTCTTTGTTTAGTTTAACTAACATTATTCTTTTAATTTTTCCATTAAGTACAGCAACACACATAACAATATCATCTATTAAAAATTCAATTTCTTCAAACTCTTCTATTTTCTCAGGAATGTTTTGACAACAGATTGAAAGACTTTTTAAGAATTCAGGATTTTGAATATATTCTAATTTAAAAGGTTTACCAATAAACTTTTTGAATTTTTCCATTCATTCATTCTCCATAAAAAAGCCGGGAATTTCATTTCCCGGCTTTTTTAAGCATATTAAGACAATATTATCCTTTCTTATGACATTCATTACATTTTGTTGGAGCAGCTTTACCTTCCTCAACCGCTTTTTTATGGCAGTCTATACAATTTTTGTGATAAGCGTCCATAGCTTTTGATGCTCCATTTTTAGCTTCTGCAGGATCATGACAATCAGTGCATTTTTGGACTTTTACCTTAGGGTCAGCTTCTTTGTGATGGCATACTTTACAGTCTACTTTATAATCTGTGGAATGTTTAGCATGTGAAAATTTTACAGGTGGAAATTTTGCACCTTCAAGCTTTAAATCGTATACATCCTGAGGTTGAGCATATACAAAAGAAATTGCAAACAGAAAAGTGACAGCAATAAGAACTATCAAACCTTTTTTAGATTTCACTTTTTTCACCTCCTTTCATTTATTTTTATATATCAATGCTCTTCATGTTCCTCTTCATAACCTGTAAACATGGCTTTAATATGAGCCATAGGGGTATGTCCTAATGTAGCAAGATAGAAATGCACTATTATAAAAGCACTGAAAAATATCCACAATCCTGTATGAATAAGAGTAGCAATCTGAATTCCTCCAATTAAACTGATTATTGAGCTAAATAATTGAGGATCCCAAAGCATTAATCCAGTAATAATTTGTAGAGGAATAAGAAGAACCATAATCATTAAATAAGATATCTGCTGCATTGGATTAAATTTATGCTCTGGCGTTGGATGATGAGGATTCTTATCGCCAACCATTATTCCATATCCGTAATATTTTGCCTGTCTGATTGAATTCTTAATAAATTCTACAGGCCTCCAAAATGGTGGAATATATATTTTGAAAAGTTTACCTGTAAAAAGATAGTAAAGAAGCCATATAAAATAGTTAGCAAGAAGAATAAATCCAAGCCAACTATGAACATCTACCGCTGTTTCAAAACTCATAATTCCCATGTTCTCAGCAAATCTAATTTGTGCTCCTGTTATTATTAAAATTATAAATCCTAATGCATTTATCCAGTGCCATATTCTAACTGGCAACGGATGAAGATAAATCTTTTTCATTATTTGCCCTCCCTTCTCTTTCTTCTAATTGGAGCTGTTAAAATTCTGAGCGTTAAATGTCCCACAGGAACTGCCACACCGCCTAATAAAGCTATGAAGAATAAAATATCAAGTATTTTTATTTTTGTCAGTCCTAATACATAAAAATCTTTAATATTTGGAATTGCATAGGCTGAGTTTATTGCACTTCTTTCCAAATCAAATTTAACAGCCTTTCCCCCTTCCCTATTAATTTCAATCTTTGCTGCAAAAGAAGCTGAAGGATCGTGACAGGCTGCACAGTCTTTAATAGCTTTAGATTTTGGTTCAATTTTATGAGCATCATTAGAATTTATAACATCAATTCTTCCAGAAAGATTTGCCTTTGCTTTTGCCTTAACTGAAGACATAAACTGCCAGAGTTCTTGTTCTTGAATTTTCCCGTCATTATTGTAATCAATTTTACCTTTAACCTCTTTTGGATCAACACCAAAAATTTTAGCAACTTCAGATTCTGTTAATGGTTTTTTCTTAGCTCTATCAAAAAGTGTAAGATAAATAGCTTTATTAACTGTGGTATGACATGCAGCACAGGATGCTGAATTAAAGTGAGCATCTACAAATGTAGTGAGTTTTACAGGAGGATTCCAGAGCCATTTGTTATGGCTTGTTTTGACATCTTTATGGCATTTAACACATGAATTACCAAGTTGAGCAATATTTGCTGCAAGAACATCGTGAGAATTATGGCAGGATGCACAGGTTGGAGCATTCTGCTTACCATCATTTATGGCTTTCTGATGAACGCTTTCTTTAAATGCCCGTCCTGACTCATTGTGACATTTTACACAAAGCTCTGAGCTTGCAGATTTATCTTTAGTGATTAATACAACTTTATGATAATCATGACATTTTAGGCAATCTGGTGATTGTTGATTTCCTTTCTTAAGAGCTTCAGCATGAATGCTAATATCGTATTTTTTAACTGCATCTTGATGGCAGTTGTTGCAAACATCTTTTGCCTTTGCTCTGTAATTCGCCACAGACTCAAAGCTTCTCACCGGATGTTGCGTTGTAGAAAATTCTTTATGACATTCCGTACATTTAAGTTTCTTATGAACCGAATTTAAAATATCTGTCTCTTTTACCTGAACTGATAATGTTTCTCCATTTTTCATTTTCATTGAAATAGGTCTGCTATGGCAGTTTAAGCAATATTGATTTTCTGGAAGTGTCTTGGCAACCTTAGTTGGCTTTACACCGTGATAGCCATGACATTCAATACAGGATGTTGTCTTAGTAAGAGCATAATGAGCTGGATTTTTCTGTAATTCTTTGTCTGTATGACATTTTGTGCATATTCTTGTCATTTCTTTTCTGTATTGATTTTTATCTTTATAATTATATATAGGATGGTTTACCTTTGAAAAATCATCGTGGCAGACAAGACATTGAAACTTGGCATGGACTGATTTTTTAATTTCGGACTCATTAACTTTAAGAGAAATCTTTTCTTTGCTTGGCAAAGTTTTAGTAATGTTAGACTGATGACATGTTAGACAATATTCAGAAAAACTTGCTTTCTTTTTCCAATCCTTCATTGAAGTTATGTAATGTGAACCATGACATTCAGAACAGAAAACTTCACCTTTTTTCACTACTTCTCCATGAACTTTAGGTTTCATTAATGAATCTTGAGGGTGACAGTTCAAACAGTTTTTAGAAAATTCTTTAATATATACCTTCCTGTCAGTTATTTTTTTGGGTTTTGGATGATTTTTTAATGTGATATCTGGATGACAGGATGAACAATCCATCGCGCCATGAACAGATTTTTCAAATTTGTTACCATCAATATAAAGGGAAAGGGATCCACCACTATCTAACGCTTTCTGTAATGTTTTCATTCCATGACATCGTAAACAAGCTTTAGTATCATCCGAAATTGCATCATTTAAAGGAACTAAGTAGGAGATTAAGAAACACAATATTACTACCCCACTAATAACAATTGCCCTCATCCCTCACTCCTTATGTATAGATTTTAAATTAAATTGCAAAATTATAACACAAATGAGTGAAAGAATATCAATGTATTTTAATGAGAAGAGCTATAAAAATTTTTTAAAGAATTAATTAATACTTTTTATAAAAAAGAGGGTCTTCGCAGGTCTTTTTAAGGCATGATTTTAAAATTAGTTCAATTTTTGAAGCAATTTCCTCATTAAACCCAACAAAACTTTTGTCGCCTATGAAAGTAACAGGTACTCCTGTTGGACTTATACCATAAGACCTTGACATTGTCATTAAAAGTTCTCTGGGAGCTTGATTATGTATAACCTCATAATCTTTTATTTCAAGTCTTGGATATTTCTTTTTTAGGGTAGTCAAAAAAATTTTTTCCTTCGCACAGTAAGGGCAACCCTCACCCCAGAAAAAATAAAGAATTACAGATTTTTTGTTTTCAGCAAAAGAGAGATTAGAGGAAAAAGTCAATAAAAATACGAATGTTAATATTAAAACATACCAACTTTTGACCTTAATCATAGAAAAATATAGCATATATATGATAAATTAATCAATTCATAGTCTTTCACAACTATTGTATTTAGGAGGCTTTAATGTCAAAAATTGATAGATGGAATGAAAAGATTTGGAATTTCTTCGCATCAGTTGATCTTGCCATAGCTTTGTTTATTATTATCTCAATTGGTGCAGCAATCGGAACAATCATCCCACAACAAACAGACCCTGAAGCAATAGTAAGGTTTTTTTCTAAATTTCTTCCTCCTGTAAGTGCTATGAAAGCTTATGAGATAGTAAACCTTTTAGATTTGAATAATCTTTATCACAGTTGGTGGTTTACTTTTTTACTTTTTATGTTTGCTTTAAACTTAATTGTTTGCTCTACGGACAGACTGCCTTCACTTTTAAAATCATTTAAAACCTCTTCCCATCCTCTGCCGGCTCAAGTTTTAGAGAAAATGCCAATAAAGAAAAAAATAGATAATATTCAACCTAATATTTTGGATAAAATTAATGGAATATTAAAAAATAAAGGTTTTTCAATACATGTTTTTGAAACCCAAGAAGGGATACAAATTCAAGCTCAAAAATGGAGTAAAACAAGATTAGCTGTATATTTAACTCATTTGAGCATCCTTATTATACTTGTCGGAACTCTCATGGGAACTTTTTGGGGTTTTAGAGGCTCTATGAATATAGTAGAGGGAACAGGATTAAACTTTGCAATTTCTGATAGTGGCAAAGCAATTCCTTTAGATTTTGAAGTTAGATGCGATAAATTTGAAGCTGAATACTATGAAAATTCTTCTATACCAAAGGCTTATAGAAGTTACATAAGAATTTTAGAAAATGGACAAGTTATAAAATTTGATAATAAAGAAAATGTTATAATTGAAGTTAATCAACCATTTTCATATAAAGGAATCACTTTTTATCAGGCAAGTTATGGTTTTCAACCTTCAGAACATGCTGAATTTAGATTCACCTATTTTGATAAAACAGGTAAAGAACATAAAATAAATGCCCGCTTTGAAGAGAAATTTAATATTCCTGGTACATCTGCTATCGCTTCTGTTATTGATTTTTCACCTGCATTAGGGATTGATGAACAGGGAAAACTTTTCAATATGGATACAAATATGATAAATCCTGCTGTTTTAGTGCAATTTGATGACAAAGGCAAGAAAACTGAACAATGGATACTAACAAGAATTCCTGAAACATGGGTAACCCCTTATGGAAAACTAAAGTTTAATGAACTATGGGGAGCACAATTTACAGGACTTCAGATAAGAAAAGACCCTGGAATTCCTTTAATTTATATAGGTTCAATCTTTCTGTGTATAGGTCTTTTTATTTCTCTTTTTTTACGACCTATTACATTATTTGTAACCATAAGTAAAGATAATTTAATATTTTATTGTCCATCTTCAAAAACTTCTTTAATAATTGAAAAACAGATTAATGAAATTATCAACAAACTGAAAGGAGAAAATATATGAGCTATCAAACAATCTCAATTGCGGGATTACTTTACATACTTGCAATGCCTATTTATATTGTTTACGTTCTAACTAAAAATAATAAAGTTGGATACATTGCAACTGCTACATTGTCTTTTGGCGCTTTAATTCATATTTATGGATTTATTCAAAGATTTAAGGAAATGTATGCAATAAATCATTCAATTATGAGAAGCATTCCTATTACAAATCTCTACGAAAGTTTGATTTTCTTTGTTTTGTGTTTAATAGTGGGATATTTATTTATTGAGTGGAAATATAAAAAGAAAAGTTTTGGAGTTTTTATCTCTATAGTAGCAGGAATTACAATTGGACTTACAGACCTTCTTGGAATTTCAAAAGAAGTTCAACCTTTAGTGCCTGCATTAAAAAGTAATTGGCTTCTTGCACATGTAACGCTCAGTTTTATATCCTATGCTGCCTTTGGAATAAGTTTTATAACAGGACTGCTTCATGTTATTATGGAATCGCAGGATAAAAAATCCTTTAAATATATCTTCTCAACAACTTTGCTTGGATTTATGCTGTTTATGTTTATATCTGTGATAATTGATATCATTACTGCATCAAATCCAAAAACTGTTAAAATTTTTCATTCTACAATTGGCAATCCGTCAGTTTTCATATCAATAATAAGCTGGATGATATTAATATTTTTGATTTTTATTACATGGAAATTTGGTCATATATTAAATAAAATTCTCAATAGTTTCAAAATAGATTCAAATTTTCTTGAAGATATAACCTATAAAGGAATAGCTTTCGGCTTTCCTATATTTACTATTGGTGGACTTGTTTTTGGAGCAATATGGGCTGATCAGGCATGGGGAAGATACTGGGGATGGGACCCAAAGGAAACATGGTCTTTGATTACATGGTTTGTCTACGCCTTTTATTTTCATGCAAAATTTATCAGAGGATGGCGGGGAACAAAAACTTCAATGATTGCTGTAGTCGGATTTATTGTTACAATATTCACATATCTTGGAGTAAATTTATTTTTAAGCGGACTCCACTCTTACGGAAGCATGTAGACCCATGCTTATACTTGGAATTGACACATCTTGTGATGATACTTCTGTCGCAGTACTTGAAAATAGAAATATCTTGAGTAATATTGTTTCATCACAGATAAAATTTCATAGCAAATACGGAGGAATTGTCCCAGAGATTGCCTCACGAAAGCATATTGAATGGATATGGGATGTGACAGAAAAAGCTCTATCAGAGGCAAAGACTGATTTAAAAGATATTGATTTGATTGCAGTTTGTTATGGTCCTGGACTTATTGGTTCGCTTTTAGTAGGGCTTTGTTTTGCAAAATCTTTAAGTTATGCTTCAGGAAAACCATTAGTTGGAGTAAATCACATTGAAGGGCATATTCAGGCAATCTTTCTTGAAAAATCTTATCCAGAATATCCATTCCTTTGCCTGATTGTTTCAGGTGGACATACAAGTCTGTACAGAGTGAATGATTTCGGTGCTTATAAAGAACTTGGAAGAACCCGTGATGATGCTGCTGGTGAAGCCTATGACAAAGTAGCAAAAATGCTTGGACTTGGATATCCAGGAGGACCTGTAATTGATGCATTAGCAAAGGAAGGTTGTAATGAAAAATTTAATCTTCCAAGACCGTATCTTCATGGAAGTTTGGATTTTAGCTTTAGTGGTTTAAAAACAGCTATTAAAGTTCTTTTAAAAAATCTTGGATATAAAGAAGGTAATGTCCCAGATGAAATAAAAAAAGATATTGCAGCATCATTTCAAACTTCAGTTGTTGATGTATTGATTGAAAAAATAAAATGGGCGATATCTTCAGAAAAGTTAAATAGAGTTGTTATCACAGGAGGAGTTGCTGCAAATAGTGAATTACGAAGACGTGCTGAAATGTTAAAAGACAAAGGAATAAATGTTTATCTTCCTTCTAAATCTTTGTGTACAGACAATGCTGCCATGATAGCTATTACTGGATATAATAAATTTTTAAAGGGTGAAATTTCTGATCTTTTTCTTAATGCCAGAGCTTATTTACCTTTATAAGAAGCTGTTCAATTACTAACTATCATTCCGAAGGGATGATGCCCCGAGGAATCTGACCCTAAAGGGTTATCCCAAGGGCATTGCCCGAAGGATCTCCTTTGTTGAAAAATGAAGGAGATTTCTCGCTTTCGCTCGGAATGACAAATGGAGGTAAATAACAAACATTATGAGTTAAAATATTAAATACGTTGTAATTCATTGATTTATAAGAAGTTGTAAATTTTTGAACAGGCTCATATAAAAAATTAGGAGGGTAAAATATGAAAATTATTCTTGCATATTCAGGAGGTCTTGATACCTCTGTTGCAATTAAATGGTTAAAAGAAAAATATGGTGCAGATGTTATTGCTTTCTGTGCAGATATTGGACAGGAAGAAAACTTTCAAGAAATTGCTGAAAAGGCTATTAAAACAGGTGCTTCTAATGTATATATAGAGGATCTTAAAGAAGAATTTATCCGGAATTTTGTGTTTCCAATGTTGAGAGCAAATGCAGTATATGAAACAGGATATCTTATGGGAACATCTATTGCCAGACCTCTTATTGCAAAAACACAGATTGATATAGCTATAAAAGAGAAAGCTGAAGCAGTTGCTCATGGCGCTACGGGAAAAGGAAATGATCAGGTAAGATTTGAATTAACTTATTATGCTCTGAAACCTGACATAAAAGTAATTGCACCATGGCGTGAATGGGAGTTTGACTCACGAAGCTCTCTTATTGAATATGCTCAAAAACATAATATACCCGTGCAGGCAACAAAGGAAAAACCTTATAGTATAGACAGAAATCTTTTTCATATAAGCTATGAAGGTGGAATTCTTGAAGACCCATGGAATGAACCACCCCAGGACATGTATACAATGGTAATACCACCTGAGAAAGCTCCAGATAAACCTGTTTATATTGAAATAACATATGAAAGCGGTAATCCTGTAGTATTAAATGGTGAAAAACTTTCAAGTGTAGAATTGTTTAATAAATTAAATAAAATTGCAGGAGAAAATGGGATTGGAAGAGTAGATATTGTGGAAAATCGTTATGTTGGAATAAAATCAAGAGGAGTATATGAAACTCCTGCCGGGACGGTTCTTCATATTGCTCATAAAGCAATTGAATCAATAACAATGGATAGAGAATTAATGCATTTAAGAGATAGCCTTATTCCACGATATTCTGAACTAATCTATTATGGATACTGGTTTTCACCTGAAAGAGAAGCTTTGCAGAAGTTAATTGACGAAACTCAAAAAAATGTAACAGGAACTGTAAGGCTCAAACTTTACAAAGGTAATTGTATTGTTGTCGGAAGAAAATCCCCCTACTCTCTTTATAGTATAGAGCATGCGACCTTTGAAAAAGACAGGGTTTATAATCAGAAAGACGCTGAAGGATTTATAAAAATTAATGCATTAAGATTAAGGATGTTAAAAAAGAGTAATGATTAGTGAAGAAATAAGATATTGTCTTGCTTTAAATGAGATAAAAGACATAGGTCCTGTTCTTCTAAAAAGGCTTTTTTCAAGGTTTGGTTTAGCAAAACAGATTTTTAATGCAACCATTGATGAACTTGCTTATGTTGAAGGAATAGGTATAGAAAAAGCAAAAAGAATAAAAAATTTTGACAAATGGAATGTTATAGAAAAATTAATAAAACTCTGCGAAAATAGAGATATAGCAATTTATTCATTTAGTGATGAGAAATATCCCAAGCTTTTAAGAGAAATCTATGATCCACCTGTAGTTTTATTCTGCAGAGGGGAACTAATATCAGAGAATGATGCTGCCCTATCCATTGTTGGTTCAAGAAGACTAAGCGAATATGGCAGAAGAATAACAGAAAGATTAGCATATGACCTTGCATGTCTTGGGATAACCATAGTAAGCGGGCTTGCAAGAGGAATTGACTCAGTTGCTCATAACTCCACTCTTTCAGCAGGAGGAAGAACTATCGCTATTCTTGGAAGCGGAGTTTCATGTATATATCCTCCTGAAAATAAAATGCTTGCAGAAAAAATTATAAAAAATGGTGCCATTATAAGTGAATTTTATCCAGATGAAGGACCAAGAAAAGAGAATTTTCCAAGAAGAAATAGAATAATAAGTGGATTATCATTCGGAACTCTTGTTACAGAAGCTACGATAAATTCTGGTGCATTAATAACAGCATCTTTTGCTTTGGAACAGGGTAGAGAAGTTTTTGCAGTTCCTGGAAACATTACTTCAAAAAACTCTGAAGGAACAAATTATTTAATACAAAAAGGAGCAAAACTTGTAACAAAAGTAGAAGATATACTTGAGGAGATTGAACAATTTATTCCATTATTAAAAAAAATAACAACTGAGTTATCAAACGAAACAACTAAAACTGACAGGCTTGATAATGATGAAAAAATAGTATTTAATATATTGAATGAGCCTTTGTATCTGGATGAAATAATATTAAAAACAGGCATGAATACAGCTAAGGTTCTTGAAATACTTCTCAGCCTTGAAATAGATGGATTAATCAATAAAATAGAAGGCAAATATGTAAGGAGGATATGAATGAAGCTTCTTGATTTTCTGAGAGTTCTTGCAAGAGAGCTTATTGATAACGATTATAACGATGAAACATTAAAAGATTTCTCTCTTCTGGACATTGATTTACATCAGATTAAAGAAGAACTGAATTTCATTGAAGGAAGCGAACTTCTTGACCGTGAAGAAATTGATATGATTAGAGCACTGCTTGTTTATTTACTCATGAGGGAAACAGAACTTCATGATGATGACATATATAGTTTCATTTTTAGTAAAGGGAAACAGATAGTATGGAATTGAAAGGAAAAAATCTCATAATTGTTGAATCACCTGCAAAAGCAAAAACAATTAATAAAATCGTTGGGAAAGATTTTCAGGTGAAAGCATCTATTGGACATATAAAAGACCTCCCAGAAGACAGACTTGGTGTTGATATAGAAAAAGGATTTCAGCCTGACTATATCATAATTCCAGGTAAAGAAAAAATTGTAAAAGAACTCAAAGATTCAGCAAAGAATGCTCAAAAAATTTTTATTGCTACTGACCCTGATAGAGAAGGCGAAGCAATAGCCTATCATATTGCAGAAGAAATAAAAGTGCCAGAAAATAAAGTTTATAGAGCCATTTTTCATGAAATAACTCCAAATGCTGTGAAAGCAGCGATAGCAAATCCCTCAAAAATAGATATAAACAAAGTATATTCACAGCAAGCAAGAAGAATTCTGGACAGACTTGTAGGTTATAATCTAAGCCCATTTCTATGGAAAAAGGTAAAAAAAGGACTTTCTGCTGGAAGAGTTCAGTCTGTTGCCTTAAGAATGGTTGTTGAGAGAGAAAAAGAGATTCTTATATTTCAGCCAGAAAATTACTGGACCATTGTTGGTAATTTTAAAAATGATGAAAATCTAAAAGAACTTCGTGCAAATCTTTATAAATATAAAGGTAAACTGATTATTGACCGTAAAGAAGAAAAAGCAAAATTTTTAATTACTGATGAAGAAACTGCTCAAAAAATTATTGAAGAACTTAAAAAATTAAATTATATACTTACAAAAGTAGAAAAAAAGAAGAAAAAGAAAAATCCACCAGAACCTTTCAGAACAGCAACACTGCAAGCACAGGCTTCTTCAACTTTGGGTTTTTCTCCTAAAAAAACCATGATGCTTGCACAACAGCTTTATGAAGGCATAGATATAGAAGGTACAAGGATCGGTCTTATCACGTATATGAGAACTGACTCAACAAGAGTTGCTGAAGAAGCAAAAAAATGGGCAAAAAATATCATAGAAAAAAATTTCGGCAAAGAGTTTGTTGGTAATCATAAAATCCACGAAACAAAAAAACAGAAAACTCCAATACAAGATGCTCACGAATGTATAAGACCTACTTATCCTGATAAATCGCCTGAAAGCATTAAAAAATATCTTACAAAGGAGCAGTATAGTCTTTATAAGCTTATATGGGATAGGTTTCTGGCAAGCCAGATGTCGCCAGCTGAAGTAGAGCAAACTACATATATAATTGAAGATTTGGATAGTATTGCTCAATTTAGAGTAACTGGCTCTGTAATTACATTTCCAGGTTTTCTAATTATCTATAAAGACGAAGAATCCGAAGAAGATACTGTTTTACCTCAATTGAATGAAAAAACTTCACTCAAAATTTCAGAACTTGAAGCTCAAAAACATACAACAGAGCCACCTCCAAGATATACAGAAGCAACTCTTGTTAAAGCACTTGAAGAAAAGGGAATCGGAAGACCATCCACTTACGCGACTATATTAAGCACTATTCAGGAAAGAGGATATGTAAAAAAAGTTAAACAAAAGCTTCAGCCCACCTACTTAGGCTTTGTTGTTAATGACCTTCTTGAAGAAAAATTTCCAGAACTGATGGATTATAGCTTCACTGCAAAGATGGAAGAAGATCTTGATAAAATTTCATTAAATGAAGCAAAGTGGAATAAAGTAATAGAGGAATTTTATAAAGAATTTGAAAATGACCTTGACCAAGCATCCAAAATATCAAAAGTAATAAAACCAAAGGAAATAAAAACCTCTTTTAAATGTGAAAAATGCGGCAAAGACATGGTTATAAGATGGAGTAAGGGAGTGCCATTTTTAGCATGTTCTGGATATCCTGAATGTAAAAATACCAGATCTTTAAATAATAATGAAAATGGATCTACAAAGAAAACCTTAGATAAAAAGTGTCCTCAATGCGGAGCTCAACTTGTAGTTAGAAATGGTAAAAGAGGAGAATTTATCGCATGTTCAAACTATCCTAAATGTAAATTCACCCAATCAATAACTGCACAAGTAAAATGTCCCCAATGTGGAGGTGATATTTTAAAAAAACAAACTAAAAAAGGTAGAACTTTCTGGGCATGTGCAAATTATCCAAAATGTAAATTTACACTTTCAAATGAACCAGTTCCTGCAGAATGTCCTAAATGTAAGTCTTCATATATGTTAAAAAAGAAAGATAGAAATGGAACTGAATTTTTAATTTGCCATAATAAAGCATGTAAAGGTAAAATAAAAATAAAAGAACATTCAACTGGGACCGACCCTGCGCAACAGAAGGATGCAAACCCCGCCAGGTCCGGAAGGAAGCAACGGTAAGCATTTAATTCTGTGTGCCGCAGTAAGTCGGTCCCTTTATTAAAGGAAACAATATGGAATATCTTGGACTTGCAAGAAAATATAGACCACAAAAATTTTCAGACCTTACAGGACAAGATGTTGTTATAAAAATTCTTCAAAACTCATTGCAAACTGGTAAAATTTCTCATGCCTATGTTTTTTCAGGACCAAAAGGTGTTGGTAAAACATCAACAGCGAGAATTCTTGCAAAAGCTTTAAACTGCATAGACTCCCAAAATAAGCCATGTGATAAATGTCCTTCATGTGTTGCAATAAAAGAAGGTAGAGCAATGAGTGTTATAGAAATAGATGCCGCATCCCATACTTCTGTAGAAAACATAAGAGATTTAAGAGAAAATATTCGTTATGCTTCTGCGGAAGGATTTTATAAAGTTTATATAATTGATGAAGCTCATATGCTCAGCCAATCAGCTTTTAATGCCTTTCTTAAAACCCTTGAAGAGCCTCCTCCACATGTAGTATTTGTTTTAGCAACAACTGAACCAAGAAAAATTCCCCTTACTGTGTTAAGTCGTTGTCAACATTTACAATTTAAAAGAATTCCGATTAATTTAATAAAACAAAGACTTCAATTTATCTGCAATCAGGAAAATATAAATGCTACAGAAGAAGCACTTTATACTATAGCTTCAAATTCTGAAGGAAGTATGAGAGATGCATTGACAATGCTTGATCAAGTTACATCATTTACAGAAAATGTAACACAAGATAATGTAAATTTATTAATTGGTGGCACAGATGTGAATGTGCTTTATGAACTTACAGAATGTTTAATTGATGGTAATAGAGAAAAAATTATTCTAAAAGTAGAAGAACTTAATAATTTTGGAACAGATTTCAAACGACTTGTAGGTGACCTAATCAACTTTATAAGAAATACTCTTATTAGTAAAATTACAAAAAGTTTTAAACTTTACATAAGCGAATCAGAGGCATCTTTGATAGAAAAGTTGAATAAAAAAACATCTGAGGAGCATTTAGTTGTTCTTTTAAAAGAATTGATTAATTCAGAATTTGCAATCAGGAGTTCATTTTTTCCCAGAGTTATTTTTGAAATAACTCTACTCAAACTCAGTTTTCTTGCTCATTTTAAAAATATAGATGATATTATAGAGGAAGCGAAAAAAAAATCACCATTACAGCCTCCTTCTCTCCCTTTAAATAATAATGATGATATATCTTTATCTCAAAATTGGTTTAAATTTCTTGAAAAACTTGAAGCTCAAAATCATTTACTTGCTATGAAAATCAAACATGCTAAAGTTAACTTTGCAGACAAAGAAATCCAACTTATTTATAATGGAGGAGCGTCATTTTATGCTGAATCAATAAAGGAAAATTTATCAGAAATTCAAAACATATTGAAAGAATTTATTTCTGATGTTAAGATAACTATACATTCTTATGAGGATATGAGCTCAAAGGATTCAAAACAGACAGAAAATTTAAAACAGGAGGCAATTAACCATCCAATTGTAAAAAAAACATTACAACTTTTTGAAGGAAGAATTTTCAATATAATACCTAAAAAAGGAGGCAATAATGTCTAAAAAAATGTTTGGTGAAATAATGAGACAGGCTCAGAAAATTCAAGAAGAAATTCAGAAAAAACAAGAAGAAGTAAAAAAAATGACTGTTGAAGCAACATCAGGTGGTGGCATGGTTACTGTTCAGGCAAATGGTGCTGGAGAGATAGTTTCAATAAAAATTGATAGAGAAGTTGTAAATCCTGATGATATTGAAATGCTTGAAGATTTAGTTCTTGCTGCTGTAAATGAAGCAATAAAAAGAGCTCATGAACTCGCCCAAAGTGAAATGGCTAAGGTTTCCATGCCATTTAATCTTCCTGGCATGCCTGATTTAAGCAGTCTTTTTGGCAAACTATGAGCAATCCCTTAGAAAATCTTATTGAAAACCTGTGTAAATTGCCAGGCATTGGCAGAAAAACTGCTCAAAGACTGGCATTTTTTATAATGAATATGCCTGAAAACGAAGCTCTTGAAATTGCTGAGGCAATTATAAATTTGAAAAAGAAAGCCAAATTTTGCTCTGTTTGTTTTAATATAACTGAAAATGAAAAATGTAACATATGCAGTAATTCTATAAGAGACCATTCAATTATCTGCGTGGTAGAAGAACCGAGCAATATAATTTTATTTGAAAAAACAGGTTATAAAGGTGTATATCATGTTCTTGGTGGAAATATATCACCTGTTGATGGATTAACTCCTGATAAACTAAAAATAAAAGAACTGGAAGAAAGAGTTAAAATAGGACAAATCCGTGAAGTAATTATTTCAACAAGTCCAAACACCAAAGGAGAACTTACAGCTCAATGGATTGCTGATTTATTAAAAAAATACAATGTAAAAATTTCAAGAATTGCTTATGGACTTCCAATAGGTATTGACATTGAATTTGCAGATGAAGTAACATTGTCAAAGGCTTTGGAAGGAAGGAAGCCAGTTAATGTATGAAGAATTAAAAAAAAGAAGATTAGAGCTTAAAAAAACATTAGAAGAAATTGCTGAAAAAACAAAAATAAAAAAACATTGTCTACAGTTAATAGAAGAAGGTAAATTTGATGAATTACCAATTGAAGTTTACACAAGAGCATATATTAAAACATATGCTGAAAGCATCGGAATTGATCCATCTATTATCTTAAAAGACTATGAAGAATACCTTAAAACAAAAAAACAAAATGTGCAACAAATTGAACTTAAACCTAAATTTGAATCTGAACCTGAACCTAAACCTGAAATTTTAAAAAAATCCTCAGATAAAAAAATTTTTTCTCTTAAAAAATTTCCTGCTTGGGCAATGACTGCGGGGATTATTTTTGCTGTTATTTTTGTTATAATTTTTCTTATTCAATTTGACAAAAAAGAATATGAAATACCTCCACCTCCCTCTATAAAACAAGAAGTAATATCAGAAAATACGAAAGTTCAAGAAAAAATAGATAAAAATGAACAAAAACAAGAAATATCTGTACATCAACAAAGTCTTAAAATTGAAGCTATTGATAAGGTATGGATGAGAATTACAATAGATGATAAAGAAAAAAAGGAGTTTCTCCTCAATCCAGGACAAAAAATAGAACTTCAAGCGGATAAATCTTTTAAACTCCATATAGGAAATGCTGGAGGCGTCAAAATCTTATTTAATGACAAAGATTTGGGAAAACTTGGAGAAACAGGACAGGTAGTATACCTTAATCTTCCACAGGACAAAAATTGAAACCCGAAGAAGTTTTAGATTTCATAAAAAAATCTGGAAGACCTTTGAGTTTTAGAGAAATATCAGAGTCCTTTGGTCTTAAAGCCTCGGAAAGAAAAAAACTGAAACGTATGCTTAAAGAACTTCTCTCGCAGGGAAAAATTTTAAGAAATAGAAAAGGACTCTATCTAACCATTAAAGAAGCAAAATTAATAACAGGATTTTTTGAGGCTCACAAAAATGGATTTGGTTTTGTCATTCCTGATTCTCCCAAAGAAACGGACATATTTATCCCTCCTCATGCAACTATGGGAGCAATGCATGGAGACAGAGTAGTAGCGAGGGTAGAACAGAGAAAAAAAAGAGAAGGGAGAATAGTAAGAATTCTTGAAAGAGCTACAAGAAGAGTTGTTGGGATAGTTGAAAAATCAGGTCCTATTTTTTACATTCAACCCCGGAAAAAAAATATAAATCAGCAAATAGTTATTGCTTCAGGAGATATTAAAGTAAATCCAGGAAGTCTGGTACTTGCTGAAATAGTTACATATCAAGCAGTAAATAAACCTCTTGTTGCAAAGATATTGAAAGTTTTTGAAAAACCTAAAACTCCTAAAGAGGACATTGAAATATTAACATATGAATACGAATTACCCAAAAAATTCTCTAAGGAAGTTTCAAATTTTTCTGAAGAACTTTCTCTTAAAGGCATTTCCAAAAAACAGTTTAAAAATAGAGTTGACTTGAGAGAACTGCCAACTGTAACCATAGATGGAGAAAATGCAAAAGATTTTGACGATGCTGTATCAATTAAAAAAATACGAAATGGGTTCATTCTTTGGGTTCATATTGCAGATGTAAGTCACTATATAAAATGGAATTCTACAATAGATGGCGAAGCAAGACATAGAGGAACAAGTGTTTATCTTCCAGACAGAGTGATACCAATGCTTCCTCCTGAATTAAGTGAAAATCTTTGTAGTTTACTTCCAAAAATCCCAAGACTTACCTTTACAGTTGAAATGCATTTTAGTAATTCAGGAGAAAGAAAAGAATCTCTTTTTTATCCGAGTATCATTCAAACAGCTGAAAGAATGACCTATACTTCAGTAAAAAAAATATTAATAGATAAAGACAAAGAGGAAATTAAAAGATACAAACCACTTGTACCTTACTTTGAAAAAATGGCTGAACTCTGTGAAATTCTTAAAAACAAAAGAAAAAAAAGAGGTAGCCTTGACTTTGATTTACCTGAACCTGAAGTTTTACTTGATATAAAAGGAGATCCTCATGCAATCATCAAAGCTGAAAGAAATCTTGCCCATTTTATAATAGAAGAATTCATGATAGCAGCTAATGAAGCAGTAGCAGAGTTTTTATACTCAAATAACATCCCGTCTCTTTATCGCGTCCATGAAGAACCGGAAACTAATAAAATTCAGTATATCACACGAATTGTAAAGAATCTCGGAATTTTGAAGCAAGATTTAAAACCATCTGATTTTCATGAATTTATTGAAATAATTAAAGGAACACCTTATGAAGAAATAGTAAACTATCTAATTTTAAGAAGTCTAAAACAGGCACGTTACAGTTCAGAAAATGTTGGACACTTTGGACTGGCTTCTGAATGTTATACTCATTTTACCTCTCCAATAAGAAGATATCCTGATCTTGTTGTTCACAGAATTTTAAAAGAGTTTTTACAAAAAGGAAAAATAACAAAGGAAAGACAAAAAGAGCTTAAAGAAATTTTGCCTCATATCGCAATACACAGTTCAAGAATGGAAAGAAGAGCTGATGAGGTTGAAAGGGACGCTATTCAGATAATGAGAGTTTGGTTTATGAAAGATAAAGTTGGTGAAGAATTTGAAGGTAGGGTTACAATGGTTACTCCTGAAGGCTTGCGAGTAAGACTTGAAGAATATTATATTGAAGGATTTCTACATCTTTCTCACATGATTGATGATTTTTATCAATTTGATGAGAAGAGATACTGTTTAATAGGACTAAAAAAGAAAAGAAAATTCACAATAGGAACCAAGCTTAATGTAAGAGTTTCAAAGGTTAGCCTTGAGGAAAGAGAGATAATTTTTGACCTTCTATAAATAAAACTTCATAGGTAGCATAAATTCCCTCATGATTACCAAAAAGTCTTTTATATGTATCGCAAAAATTTTTAAATGAATTTTTTCCTGAAAATTTACTATTTTTCGTATAATTTGTGCCCGTGAGCTTATGTGTAAGAAGCAAATCTGTAGGAGAATCATAAACTTCTCTGTAAGTTTTTATTTTATAATCAAAATGAAATCCTGTTTTTTGAATTATTTTCAAATAAAAATCTGCTTCTTTTAAAGGATATACTGAACCAAATCGTGTAATTTCTGAAACTTCTTTAAGTTCTTTCAAAGTACCTGAAGTAAAAATTGAAAAATGAAATTTTCCATTTTTTTTAAGAACATCAAAAAGTTTGATAAAATTTTTTTCAGGATTTTGAATCCAGTGAAGTGTTGATGAACTTATCAATAAATCTGCCAAACTATCTTTAATTGGCATAGCCTCAGCACAGGCATTTATAAAAAAATGTTTGTTTATTGAATTTGTTTTCAGTCTTTTAAGGAATTCAAAAGATATATCAACATGTATAAATTTTTCAAATGAGAGAGTCTCTGAGAGAGGAATAGTTAAAAATCCTCTTCCGCTTCCAATTTCAATAATAGTTGAATAATGTTTTTTCTCAATTTTTTTTAAAACTTCCTCAGCTACTTTTTTTTGTATTTTGCCTGCTTTCTCATAAGTTTCTACTGCTCTGTCAAAGTAATATTTAAGAGGTTTCATTTTTAATTTTAACACAGCCTAACCTTTATGAGTTTTAACAATGTTTAAAAGACTTTCACTTTTGAGTGAATCTATTGAATGATATGTTGCTTGAAGCCATTCTGCAATCTCAATTGCTAAATCCATTTTCATAAATTTGTCCTTTTTTTCTGTATCAATAACAATGAAATCTGTTAACGGAAAATCTTTTAACATAAAACAAACACTTTTAAGTTCTTCCAAAACAGGTTTATCACTCAAGGATACATTTGGTTTTCCATCTGTAATAATCAAAATTAATAATCTATTTTCAGGATACTTAAAATGTGTTATTTTCATTAATTTATAAGCCTCCATAAGTCCAGCTGAAAGAGGAGTTTTACCTCCAGTCGGAATCTCTCTCAGACGTTTTAACGCGAGTTCCACTGAAGATGTAAGCGGAAGTAATATCTCAGCTTTATCTTTTCTGAAAACAATCATAGCCACTTTATCACGCTTTTTATAGCAATCTATAAGCAACGAAAGCACTGCTCCTTTTGTTGCCTTCATTCTCTGCTCTACACCCATAGAACCTGAACCATCAACAACAAAAATTACATTATGGCTCATTCTTCTCTCTTTTTCTTTGTATCTAAGGTCATCATCAAAAATTACTACATTATCCTTCATTGCTCTGAGTTTTTGAAAAGGTGCTGCGGCTCTCAGAGTTGCATCAATTGCAATATCTGGTCTTTTTTGCATAAGACTTCTTACATATCTACCTCCCCTACCCTTTGTTTTAGTCTTTGTTCTTCTTCCTGTTGTTTGCCTTACTATTCTATCTTTCTTGAAAATAAATCTCTTTACTTTAAATTTTTCACCAATTGGGAAAATTTCCTCTTTTTCAGAAGAAGGAATACTCTGAGATTTACCATCATGGGATTCTTGGCTTTGGGAAAGAGGAGTTTTTTGTTCTCTGTCTTTTTGCTCTTGTCTGTTTTCTGAATTATTTGAACTGTCGGTTTCATGTTCTTGTTCGTGTTTCTTTTCTTCAGGCTCTGGTTCAATAGCTCTTCTTCTATGATTTAAAACAAGGTGTGCCACTGCTTTAACATGCTCCTCAGTAACAGTCTCCTCTTCCCTGTATGCAGCAAAGGCTTTAGAGGCATAGTAAAGATAAATATCTCCTCTATGCCCAGAAACAGCTTCATTTAAAATCAAATTTGCAATAAATTCTTTTATCTCATCTGAAACTTTAACTTTTTTTATAAACTCTTTGTATTTTAATATTTTTCTAAATAATTGATGTTGCTCTGTAAAATGGCATTCATCTAAAGCATTTAACTTCAATATTTCGACTTTTTTATCTTTATCCCTTACTTCATCCATAATCACGCACATGCCGAATCTGTCAAGAAAGTGAGATGAAAAATCAGCCTCTTCAGGATTCATGGTTGCAATAATCTGAAACTGAGCAGGCTCTCTCAAAGTAATTCCTTCTCTTTCAATGATATTTTCTTCTCTTGCCTGAACTTCAAAAACAATTGAGAGAATATCCTGTGGAAAAAGATTAATATCTTCAACGATAAGAAAACCTCTGTTTGCCCTTGAAAGAAGTCCTTTCTGAAAAACTCTTTTCCCAGTTTTTATAGTTTCTTCAATATCAATTCCACCCAAAACCGCCTCTTCAGTAGAATTCATTGGAAGTAGAACAGAGGGAATTTTCAGCTGTCTCAACATATCGCAAAATGCTCTAAGAAGAGTTGATTTTCCTGTGCCTCTTTTTCCAGCCAGTAAAACACCGCCAGATTTTGGCTCAATTAAATTAAGTAAGAGAGCAAGTTTGGCATTTTCCTGATTTACGAAGTTAAAAAAGTTTATTTTATATTCTTTCAAGGATTGCATGAAGTTTCTCTGCCTCTTGCGAGATATCCTCAAAGGGAAGCCTTTTAAGTCTGTGTCTCAGAGCAAGCGGAGCAATCTTTTTTATATCTTCCTGGGTTATTTCAGCTCTTCCACTGAATGCAGCAAAAGCTCTTGCAGCCTTAAGCATGACTATGTCTGCCCTGTGACCATCAAGGTTTAGCTCCGCGGTGATATCCACAACAGCTGAGACTGATTCTTCATTGATAGTTACATCTTTAAGTCTTTCTTTTGCATTGATTATCTTTTCTGCAAGCTCTGCCTGAGCATTCTGCCACTTTTTATGGAATCCCTCGTGGTCATCATCAAACTCTGCTTTTCTTTTTAAAATTTCAACCCTTAGTGCTTTATCCCTTATTGAATTAACCTGAACACAGAGACCAAATCTGTCAAGAAGCTGAGGTCTCAGCTCTCCTTCCTCAGGATTCATAGTGCCTACAAGAATAAATCTTGCAGGATGAACAAAGGAAACACCTTCTCTTTCAACTGTATTAATTCCCATAGCAGCAGAGTCAAGCAAAAGGTCAACAATATGGTCTTCAAGCAAATTTACCTCATCAACATAGAGAAAATTTCTGTTTGCATCAGCAAGAATTCCTGGCTCAAAGCGTTTCTCACCTCTTTTTATGGCATGTTCAATATCAAGGCTGCCTACAACTCTGTCTTCTGTAACACCCAAAGGAAGCTCCACAACCCGCATTTTTTTCTTTTCATTCTCTAAGGCTTGATTTTTTTCAATCTTATCCAAACAATCACTACAAAAAGGTCCCTGAGGTGAGCAACAGAATCTACATCCTTTAACAGCATCAATTTCAGGAAGTAAATCAGCCAAAGCACGCACTGTTGTTGATTTAGCTGTGCCTTTCTCTCCCATTATTAAAACACCACCAATACTTGGGTCAATAACATTCAAAATAAGAGCAAGCTTCATCTCCTCCTGGTCAACAATAGCAGTAAAAGGGAATATCATTTTAATTGCCTCCACTACGCTACTTGAGACTTAAGAAGAAATGATAGTGGTTTTTCTTTTAATGCACTTACTTTTAAGATTGAAAAACCTATTAAATTACCTTCTTCGTCCACTTTTTCCATAACCGCATCATTTTCCGTTTCTCTAAAATAACCTTTTTTTCTCTCAAAAAGCACCTCAATATAATCCCCTTCTTTGTCATACCAAACAACTATCTCTTTTGCCATATTAATTCTCCTTTTTTAACGCTATCTGTAAAATATGCTGTTATTATAAATATATCATCATTGGAAACTTTAACCACAACACACAGGTATTTTTCCGTTACTGGAGTTACTGGATAGTGCTTATAGAAAAGTTCTACCTGATAGTCTGTTCTTGACCTCACAATTATATCTGGATTTAGCAAAGTTTCTTTTACTTTTTCCATTTGGTTTTCCATCTCTGGATGACTGGTCTCAAAATGGTTCTTTCTTTCATCTGTAAGGCGAATATTTCTTTTAAACAAATCATCTAATATCAACCAATTACCTCCTTCATCTTCTCCTTCCAGAATTGAACCTCTTCTGCTGTTACAATATCAATTGAGCCACCCTGAAAGCTTCCCTTTGTATCACCCATTTTCTCCTCAATCCATCCCTCAATCTCAAGATATATTGCTTTCAATGCTTCTTTTACATCCTCTGCAGGGTTCCAGAGTCCTCTTTCCAATGCTTCAATTAGTCTTCGTGCAATCTCCTCCATTGCCCAAGGATTATGCTCTTCAAAGAATTTTCTGTTTTCCTCATTCATCATGAATGTTCTTGCTATGTCATCAAAAATCCAGTCATCAACCTCTTTTGTTGTTGCCTCCCAACCGTAAACTCTGCCTATTCTTTTTGATATATCTCCAGCACCTTTGTAGCCATGTCTTTTCATTCCCTCAATCCATTTTGGATTTAAAAGCTTGGTCCTTACAACTCTTCTTATTTCATCTGCAAGGTCTCTCACTTCAACATGGTCAGGATTACGAGTATCTCCATAATAGGTCTTAACTTCTTTCCCACTTAGATGTCTTGCAGCAGCAGTCATTCCTCCATGTGTGCCAAAATAGCAGCAACATCCAAAAAGGTCGTATTCATCTGAGACAACTTTGTTATAGGTTATATCAACACTTTTAAGTATGCTTGCGAATTCTTTATGTTTACTTTCACCCCATATGCCTTTTCCGTAAGCATAGCCGTTCCAGTAAAGAAAAACCTCTGCAAGGTCTTTTTCTTCTTTCCAAGCAGAAGCATAAACTGCAAGCTGTGTTCCAGCCTGATATGTTCCTGGCATTGAGCAAAAAATTCTCAATGTGGCAGAACGAATATCCACACCGTTCTGAGCCATTTGCTCTAAGGCATGTTTTCGCACAAAGTTCATCTCCTCTGGCTCATCAAGGGTTGCTACTTGCTGAATAGCTTCATCAATTAGCTCAATGCACATTGGGAAATTATCTCTTGTAATACCAGAGACCCTTATGGTTACATCAATTCTGGGTCTTCCAAGTTCACTAAGTGGAATTATTTCAAAGCCCTTCACCCTTCCATTTGAAAGCCATTTGGGTTTTACACCAAGAAGATACATAATCTGACCCATTCCCTCTCCATCTGCCCACATTATGTCCGTGCATTGCCAGTATACCGCCACATTTTCAGGGTATCTACCCTCTTCAGAAAGATGCTTTTCAATCAGCTTCTGAGCAAGCCTTTTGCCTATCTCAAAGGCAGTTCGTGTGGGAACTCTATAGGGGTCAAGACTGTAAAAATTCCTTCCTGTAGGCAAAACATCATCTCTTCCTCTTGTTATAAGTCCTGATGGACCTGGGGGAATGTAACTACCATAAAAACCGCTAAGAAGTGAATCAATTTCTTTTGATTCTTCAATCTTTCTGTTAAGCTCAAGAATCTTTTCTTTTATTGCTTTCCATTTTGGGTCCTGCCAGTTTATTCTGTCCAGAATTTTCATACTGAGACCTCCATTAATACTTTCTTTACAAGTTCTTTGCCGATTTTATCTATCTCTTCAGAAATGGCTCCAAAGGCTTTACCAGTGAGAGGGTCAATTTTTTGAGAATTTGCCAAAATTTCTTCCCAATCATATCCAAGCAGTTTTGCTATCTCCTTTCTAAGGGAAAGCTCCTGTCCAGCATCATATCGCATTATTGAGTATATAAAATCTACTCTTCTGTCACCTTCAGGCAGTTTTCCAAATATATGCATCCCATCCTGAATCTGGGAGTTTCTTATTAGAGAAAGCTTTATGTGGGTTTCTTCAACTATTTTTTCAAAGGGAATCTGATGTAGCTCCTCATGACTTAGCTCAGAAAGACACACTTTTTTACCATGCCAGAGGATTTTTATCTCCTTGTCAAGCTTTGCTTTAGCTATTGCATGGATTATCATATGCTCAAGCGTATGAAGTCTTGCAGGCTCTTTTCTTTTCGCCTCCTCATATTCACCAAGAAGCCTGTCAAGCTCCATTAACTCATCATAAAGCCCCCCTTCAGTAAGCACTGTCTGCATGTGATTAACAAGCACTGCATAACTACGCCTCTTTGCAATAGTGCCTTCTGGAGGATTATCAGCATTGTAAATATAAAGATGAGGCATGGTATCTATGGTAATATCAGGAAAGCAGGCTGAACTTAAACCAACACCTTTCCCCGGCAAAAATTCTAAGTTTCCATGTGTTCCTACATGCACAACTGCATGGGCTTTAAACTCACGACTTAGCCACTTATATGTTGCAACATACTGATGTGGTGGAGGAGTGTCAGGGTCATGGAGAATTCTACATACTTGACCATCACATCTTGCTCCTGCACAACCGCGTTTTGGCTGAACCATTATGAGCACATTTCCGAATCTTAATCCAGTTATCACAATCTTGCCATTATAAACCATTGCAGGAGGTATTCCGTTTTTATGCTCCCCAGGAGGTTCACCCCATGAATCAATCATACGTAAACGGGTTTTTTCAGGAATTTCGTTAAACCACTCCATGTATTTTTCTTTATCAATAAAAGCTATGGCACCACCTTTTTCAACGATTTCTTCCACTGTTGTCCATCTGAACTCTGATATTGCCTTTTTGTTCATTATCTCATCAATCAGTGCTTTGCCACTTTCAGGAGGGTCTACAATGTATCCAACCTCTTTCATTTTCTTCATAATTTCAGCAACGCTTTCAAGGCTGTCAAGATGGGCTGCAGAGCCAACTGTTGCCTCCACAGAAGCACAGGGATTGTTATGGAGGACGAAAGCAACCTTTCTTTCATTAACCGGGGTTCTTTTAAGTTCAATCCATCGGCAGATTCTATCAACAAATTTGTTTACTCTTTCCCTAATAGGCATTTTTCTTCTTTCAGACTCTTCTCCTTCAACCTGTGCTGATACTATTACTGGCTCAATAACTCCCTCAAACTCTGGCAAAGCAATACTCCAGCCTATGTCAAGATTGAGTTCTTCTTTTTCCCACTCATCAATAGTTTTGTAATAGGAACTTACAGGACAAAAAACAGGCACATTAAGCCTCTTGAGTATCTCAACTCCGTCAGAGGCTACATCGGTGTTGTCCATTCTTTTCTCTCTGCTTGTTCCAAGAAAGAATGAGATTAACTTAATAAATCCATCTATTCTTGGTTTTCCTTTTCTGTCAATAAACCACTCAAGCACAACTTCTCCGCTTCCCTTTGTGCCAAGAGCATTATCTTTTACAGAGTAAGCAAATGCAGCAATTACATTGAATCCCCTTTCCTCAAGCTCTTTAATCAATAAATCTTCAACCTCTGTGTTTCCATTTATCCAGTAATGTCTGGAAAAGAGAATGCCAATTGTAGGTCTCTCAGTTAGTAGTGAGTCAGCATCTTGACCCTTAGGATAAGACGAAAGAATGTCATTCCGAGACACTTTAGTGCCGAGAAATCTCCTACTTCCATACCATTCTAAGTATTCATCAACATTGGTAAAAATTCTATCTGCATCAGGATGATAAAGTCCTTCCCAGGAAATTTGTTCAGGCTCTTCGTAGGAAATATCATTATCTAACAACTTATTTACAATAAATCTAAACATGTTGGTAACATTTTTTTCACCATTTATAACAAGATAGCTGTATGCCTTACTCAGAAGTTCAGGCTCTACATTTGAGAGCATCCAGTATGATGGGTCATGTCCGAGACAGACAACTTTTGCCTTTGTCTGTTCGCTCTTTATTCTTTTCTCAATCTCTTCCCATACTGCCTCATTTGAGCGATAAAGAAAGATAATCTCAGCCTCTTCCATATCTTTGAAAACTTCTTCAAGCCTTTCAGGTTCAGCATCCAGAACTCTTGCTGAGTATACTTTCAGAGATAAATCTTTTATATTTTTTGATACCTGAAGTACAATATTGTAATAACTCTGCCATATAACTGCTAAAATTTTAAGCATCTGTTACCTCCATTGAATATTTTGAAAAATGGCTTAATTTCGTTATAATATTTTCAAAAAGGGAGGTGTTTTGATGAAGAAATATTCTTTCCCTGTAATCATTGAAACAGATGAAGATGGTTTTTTTATAGTAAGCTGTCCTTTGTTTAAAGGTTGTCATTCTTACGGAAAAACAATTGATGAAGCGCTTAAAAACATAAGAGAAGCTATAGAGCTTTGTTTGGAAGAGGCAAAAGAAGAAGACCTTAAAAGATACATAGGCACAGAAACCATAGAAATACCTGTTAATGCATAAACTTCCAGCTATTACAGGCAAAGATTTAATAAAATTTCTTGAATCAATTGGATTTAAGGTTATTCGTATAAAAGGTTCACATGTAAGGCTAAAAAATGAGGAAGGTAAAGCCACCACAGTGCCTTTGCATGGCAGTGAAACTTTACCTAAAGGACTTTTAAGAAAAATAATAAGAGAAGATTTAGAAATGTCACTTGAAGAATTCCTTATCTTATTCAATAACTTCAAAAGTTAACCCTCCTAAAGCAATGGGCATACTATGCTCTGTCCATTAATGTTGCTTTTTATTACTTCTATATCATAGACCTTTCGTATGAGCTCCTCTGAAATAATCTCATCGGGGTTACCTTCTGCTATCTTTGTTCCAGAATTTATAACCACCACCTTATCAGAAAAAAGCCCTGCAAGATTTGGGTCATGAAGGGTCATTACAACTACTAAAGCCCGATTTTTCGCAATCTCTTTAATCTTCTTAAGCACATTTATCTGATTTCTAAAATCAAGGTGACTTGTTGGTTCATCAAGTAACATCACAGGTGTATCCTGTGCAAGGGCTCTTGCAATCAAAGTGAGTTGACGCTCTCCACCACTAATTTTTGTATAGGGGATATCCTGCAAATGTTCAATTCCAACTATTGTCAAAGCCTCTTTAACTTTTTCATAATCCCTCTTTCCAGGAGATGAAAAAACTCCCACATAGCTTGCCCTTCCCATTAATACAACATCAAATACTGAGTATGGAAATGGAGGTTCGTGTTCCTGTGGAACCATGGAAAATACTTTTGCTCTTTTTCTGAATGAGAGTTTATCAATCGGGTTTGCATCAAAGAAAATCTCACCCTGGTGATATTTCCATAACCCCGCAATACATTTAAAAAGTGTTGTTTTCCCTGAACCATTAGGTCCGAGAATTGTGGTAATAGAGCCCCTTTCCGCATTAAAGCTAATACCTTTAAGAACATCGTCTTTTTTATCTTTATGCCTAAAATATATATTTCTTACACTAACCATAATTTATTCCTTTTATACCCTCTTCCCTTTTTCTGTCATTCCGAGCAAAGCGAGGAATCTCCTCCCTCGCTCCGAGTGATAGAAGAAAATATCTACTTCCCCCATGCCTCTTTACCGCCACGCTTCATGAGATATATAAAAAAGGGTGCACCTGTAAGTGCGGTGATTATTCCTACGGGTATATCAAAAGTTGTAAGTGTCCTTGAAACCGTATCTGCAGCAATCATAAAGGCTGCTCCTGCTGCAATACTTAAAGGAACAAGGCTTTTATGGTCCGGTCCTGTAAGCATCCTTACAAGATGGGGAACCATAAGCCCCACCCATCCAATTATTCCACAAAGGGAGGTAGCCACTGCTACCGCAAAAGTTGAAAAGCCTATGAAAAGCAATCTCTCCCGTCTTATATTCACCCCCAATGCCTTTGCTTCCTCCTCTCCCATGCTCATTACATTAAGCCTCCATCGCATAAGAAAAATGGGTACAACTCCAGCTAAAACTCCAGCTCCAGCTATTTTTACTGCTCTCCAGTCTGCAAGGCTAAAGCTTCCCATGAGCCAGTAAACAATGCTTTGAAGTTTGTGGGGGTCAACAAGAAACTTTACTATTGAAACCATTGCTGTGAAAAAGGCAGATACAATCACTCCTGATAAAATCAAGGGAAGACGGGAGACTTCTCCCTGAGTTCTTGCAACACCATAGGCAACCATTACAGCAACTGTAGCAAAAACAAAAGCTGTAATCTGAAGGGGTAAAAAGCTCAAAAAACCTATTGTTATAGCACATCCGAATGCTGCACCTGCTGAAATACCAAGTATGAATGGGTCAACAAGAGGGTTTCGGAAAATTCCCTGAAGCGTAACTCCAGCCGAAGACAATGCTGCACCAACAAGTCCTGCAAGAATAACTCTTGGAAGCCTTATGTCAATGATTATCGCTTTCTCAGGTATATCTCCGATATCAAAGATGTGAAGAGTTTCATTCAAGAGTATTTTTATCACCATAGTGGGTGTTACTCCATATGCACCAAGAAAAAGAGATGCCCATGTGATAAATACCGGCGAGATAAAAATTAATATACTCCTAAAACCCTTCATACTGTCTCACTTTATAATAAGATATTCCGAATACTTTTTTATAAAAATCATCTATTACCTTTTCAAAATTAATATCCCTAAATACTTCAGGATAAATCTTCATTGCCATATAAAGAGCAATTGGTGCAAGACGGGGTGACCATGTAGACCACTTTGGAAGCTTATAAACTTGCTTTGTCTGCACAGCCTTGATAAACCTCCATTGACTGTTATTGTATAACCAAGACTCATCATATCCAGCAGAACCCCAGATAAAAATAAGGTCTGGATTCCATTGAACTATTTTCTCCAAAGAAACATCAATGTGTCTTTGAATAAAGGTCTCCGCTGGGTTTACCCCTCCAGCGATTTTTATTATATCATTAGTAACACCCAATGCTCCCGAGACTCTTGTTGGTGCTCCTCCAAGATGAATGACCTTTTTTCTTCTTTCGACCGGTATTTTACTGACTCTTTCAGTGATGAGCTTAAACACTCTCTCCATCTCTCTGATTACTTCTTCCACTCTTTTTTCTTTTCCGAAAATAATTCCATGCATTCTCATGTCTTTGTATAGCTCAACGAGACTTTCAGGATACATTCCGATTACTTTTATTCCCTTTTCTTCAAGGAATTTTATCGTATCTGGGTTGTATGTCCAAGTAATTACTAAATCAGGATTTAGCTTCATTACAGCTTCTACATTAACATCGCTTCCTGTGCCTACCAATGGTTTTCTTAAATTTTTATTATCAGTCACGATTGCCTTGTAAAGTCCACAGTTTTCCTCTGCCCAGCGAGAAACTCCTGAAACCTGACTCCATAAATTTAATGCAGGTATTAACTCGTATGAGATAACAACAACAGCTCTTTTAACAGGCACATTGAGAGACACTTTTCTTCCAAGTTTGTCAGTTATAGTGATGGTAGAGGCAGAGGCTACCCCTACCATCACTAAAGTGATTAAAATTATTAAAACTTTAATGTAAGCTCTGTAAACCATGACCTACCCGGTGCTTTGTAGTATTGATAGTATTTTCTGTCAAAGATGTTATCAACTGAAAAACTGAGCTTTGCAAACTTTGTAAATTGATAGCCAATTTTTCCATCTACAACAAAATAAGGATCGTAGGAACCATAGACATTGTTTGCATAATCTCTGTTCCTATCATCAGCATACATTTTACCGACATATCTTCCTACTATATAGGCTGAAAAACCTGATTTTTCAAATTCTGCACCAATATTTGCTTTCCAGAGAGGATTATAAGTAAGTCTTTTCCCCACAGAAAGAGGTTCTGCTGTATTTTCTTTGATTTCAGAATCTGTATAAGTAAAATTAGAAAAAAGCCTCAACCATTTTTCTAATCTCTGCTCAATTTCAAACTCAACTCCTCTGGATTCTGCTTTTCCAACATTGATGTAGTCCCTGTTTGTGCCTGTAGATTTTCTGTATATTAAATCATTCATATGGTTTTCAAAATAGGTTAATGAAGCTTTTGCATCTTTCCATAACTTTTGCTCAATCCCCAAGTCCCATGACACAGCAGTTTCAGGATCTAAATAAGGATTGGGAAGATATATGGTTCCTGTAGAAGATCTCCATGTTCTATAAAGTTCATAAACTGTGGGTGGTCTGAAAGCTTTTCCAATAGAACCACGAAGAGTCGTCGTGTCAAAAGGCTTATAAACTATTGCAAACTTTGGGCTGAAAGAAGACTTGGATTTTGAAGGATAGGATTCTATTTTTGTTGGAGTCTGGGTTGTATCATAAGCATATCCTTCATAGGTCTTCCACCAGTCCTCTCTAAAACCTACATAGACTGTTAAATTGTTAAGAAACATTATTTCATCCTGAATAAAAACAGAGTAAATTCTGCCTTTACCTTTTGATTCACTTCTTAGAACTCCTGTCTTTGAATCCTCATCTTTCCAGTTACTAAGATATTCATCTTTTGTCTTTGCATAATCGTGCTTAAAGGAGCCACCAAATGTTAGAATCTGGTTATTAAAAATCGGAATCGTAAATTGTATATCTCCCATATATGACTCTGCAGGTGTATTTGTTACATAGCCACATGTTGAACCCGGAGTTGTACATCCCCAGATTTTAGCAGAAGTAGAAGGAGTTACATACCAGTCTTTTTCTATATCAAGATATGAAAGATTAAGTTTCATTTTCATGTCTTTGTAAAGATTTGTCTCAAACCCTAAGGCATAGGTATTCTGGGTTCTACCACCTGCACCATTGAGAAAAGTATACTCACTTGTGCCTAAATAATAAGGGTTTCCAGAGGCATCTTTTAAGTAAGTATGTGGGTTATCATAATTATATTCATAACGATTTCTCATGAATGAAAGATTTATTTTTGTATCTTTTGTAAACTCATACTGTGCTTTAAATGTTATTCCATCATCCCACCAGCGATTGTCTCCTTTATCACCCACAAGGTAGCCAGTACTTACTCCATAGGTGGAACTATAATAAGTAACATATTCTCCCCCAGTATATGTGCCTGAAGGCTTTGATGATCTTATATTCAAATCATTTGGATAACCATTAGTTCCCTGCCAGCCGTAGCTTAAGAAGATGCTTAGTTTATCCCAGAGTTTGTCTCCATAGGATGTATAAGTTCTCCGTAAGTCATCCATTGCCTCGCCTCTGTTCCAGCTTGAGCCATAGCCTGTTTTAAAAGTGAACTCTCTTTTTTCAGGCATCTTCGTAATAAAGTTCACTACTCCACCCATTGCATATCCACCATAAAGAGAGGAAAAGGGACCTTTTACAACTTCCACTCTTTCAAGGTCTTCTGGATAGTATCCCCCCATTCTTACATTTCCAGTATATGGATTATTTAAAACAATTCCATCCATAAGAATTAGTGTTCTTTTTTGATCTGGTATCCCTCTTAAGGTTATTGCTGAGAGCGTATCCATTAATCCCTTACCTCTTCTTACAAATACACCTGAAACATCATTCAATGCCTGATCAATTGTTTTAGGTGCTTTAAGTTCAATTTTTTCTTTTGTAATAACACTCACACTTGCAGGTGCTGACTCAATAGGCGTCTCAGTTCTCGTTGCTGTCACAACAATTTCCTCAAGCTTTACTTCCTCCTTTTGCTCTGCCTTAGCAGGACTGAAAAAATATAGAACACAAAATAACATAAATACCATTAAATAAATCATCTCAACCCCTCCACAATTCAGTTTTCATGAATTTCATCCTGTCATTCTGAGTCTGCGAAGCAAGCGAGGAATCTCCTCCCTTTTTATTAAACTTCGGAAGAGACCCTTCGGGGCTACATCCCTCAGGATGACAGTTTTTGCTCCCTTCAGAGAGGTTTGAGACCCTTCATGAGCCTAATTCATAAAAAAAGCCGTGGTAAGGCTTCCGCCTTCCACGGCCTTCATGACCAGTTTTACCCTTCGTGGGTAGAAAAATTAAAACAAAAAATGGTAGGTTATGTCAACTATTCTCTTTCAAATCCGTACTTATCAGCATTCTTTAATAATTCCTGATAATAAATGTAGAATTTTAAAATATCCTCAAAATGTTGATTTATAACTGTGTATAATTCTTCAGGAGTTACTTCCCAGTAAATATGAACAAGCCTGTTACGATATCCAGCAAGATTTTTATTTTTTTCAGCAAAATCTACTGGAATAAGTCCATGTTTGCCAAGACTTACTATTATATCCTGATAATCTTTTGTTCTTGCTCCCAATCTTGAAAGAAAGTGACTCCCTACTGTCAGTATACCTTCAAGTGCTCTTCTTAGATAGTATTCTGCAATAATGTAATTTTTTTTATTCTTGACAAATTCATCTATATCCATAGTTTTAAAAGATTCCATTTCTTTTAATGCCTCTTCAATCTGGAAAAGTATGCTTCTTATCTTAGAAATATTTATCGGCTTTTTTTTAATCATTTGCAATTAAAGCCTCATTAAATATGTTTTCAAAGTATTTGAAATCAAGATATTGCATTACAATTTTGTCTTTGTATTCGTAGAAAAATTCTATATCAGAACAAAAAAGCAATTTTCCTTCTGTAACTGCATTAAATTGAAGACTCAGAGGCGATTCATGTAAATAGACTATATCAATCTTGCCTTTAAAATTTTCCGAAAGTTCATCATAAATTTCTCCATATATTTTGACTGGATCTTTTAATATTACAGTTTTGTCTTTAAATAACACAGCAAAATCAATATCGCTTCCTTTATGAAATGTGCCATCTATTACAGAGCCAAAAATTAGTATGGCAACCACTCCAAGAGATTCGAGCTTTTCTTCATCAAACTTTGGTTTTTTCTTCAAATGCATAACATATTATAACAAATAGCCTGATTTTATTTTTTTATGCTTCTATGATAGCAAATTGAGATTAAATATTAAGAGGATAAATCATATTTCTTTATATAAAGCTTTAACTTATGGATTTATTCCTTTTTACTAAAAGCAGAAAGGTTTTATATCAAGAACAGGTGTTCCATCATACATATCAAGCCTTTTAACTTTAATTACATTGTCTATCACATCCAATACCTCAAGAACTGATAGCCCGATAGGATTGGGTCTATGAGGTGAGCAGGTGCTGAAGACTCCTTTTGTTTCATTTAAGTGAGGTGGTTTCTGAATGAGTTTATCAGAAGTAAAAGGAGGAGACTTATGAAACACAAAAAGCACTACAATTTTATCTCCTGTCTTAATATCTCTTATTCCAAGCTTGTATTCAGTGTCAATTACAATCTCGCCTTCCACATCAGAAACGCTCCAGTGTCTGGGCAATTCGGTAGCAGGGGTTTTTACATATCCAATTGGCTTAAATCTATACTGCATAATTTTTTTCACAAAACTCCTTCAATTTTTTAAAAAACAAAAGTATTGTTTTTTGATATTCCAACTTTTATAGAAGACCGATAAACTCAATGAGCAGTATTCTATTTTTGTAAGTTTTTGAACAATTTCTTTCAATTTATTTTCAAGCTTGTCAGACATTTTATTTAATATAAATATACATCTTTATCCTCCATGTGAGCAAGAAAAAATGACCTATTATCCTCCTCTCCAAAGAAGGAAATTCCACCTCAAACTAAAAGAGAAATTCTTTGACCCATTGAGAGTCATTGGAATGAGTATTACAAATTGACCAGCTTTAAATATATGATAAAATAATTAATGAATTCTGTTGTAAATCAAAAACTTAATATTAATACTGCTTTATTAGAAGAAGTAAAAAAAATCACCTCCCTCATCAAAACTAACAATGAAATTTATAACCTTTCTATAACCTCCTTTTCATTATTTATTTGTTTTTATAAAAACAACTTTATAGTATTTGAAGAAAATGAAGACCAAGCAGCTAAACTTTACGCGGCTTTTAAAACTTTTTCATCTTTTTTCAATACTACTGATGAAATAGTTTTCTTACCATCTAAGGGCACAGAAAGAATGATTGCAATATTTAAAATTCTGAATGAGAGAAATAAAAAAATAATAACAACAGTTGATTCTGCTAAAATTCCTCCCCATATTGAAACCATTAATATAAAAAAGGGAGGGACTATTGAAAGAGAATTTCTGGCAAAAAATCTTATTAACTTAGGATACAGTAAAGTTGAATTAGTTACACAGGAAGGAGAATTTTCTGAACATGGATGGGTATTTGATATATGGGGAATTGGAGAGGAATATCCTGCGAGAATTGAATTCTTTGGAGATGAAATAGAAGAGATAAAGTTATTTTATCCAGATACGCAACGCTCATTTAAAGATAAAAATGAGATATGGATAATACAGGCAGAAGAAAAAGAAATAAACAACATAGAGTTACTTGAATTATTTGAATTCGATAATATTTTTACGGTTGACAAAAATTTCACCAACAAAAAGTTCAATATAGTGAAAATATCACATTTACCTGTTAAATTTTCCACCAAATCAGTTGATGCAGGAGATAAAACATTTTATGGATTGGGAATATTGCCAAATGAAAGAAGCTCTATTTTAGATTTTCCCAGAAATTTAAAAAAACTGGGAATTCCTATAATCTTTTCTATAAGTTCTCGGGGAAAAGCTGAAACAATAAAAGAAGTTCTTTTTAACCACGATATCATCGCTCCATTAATTCATAAAAACGAGATTGGAACATATTCAGGCAAATATGCAATAACGATATCAGATCTTCAGGAGGGATTTTATAGAGAAAATCTTATGATAATTACAGATTTTGAACTATTTGGCGAGAAAACCCTTAAGAAGAAAAAACTTGCCATCCAGAAATTACCTATTGATGGACTTGAAATAAATGAAGGTGATTATATAGTTCATAAAGAGCATGGAATAGGGATTTTTCGTGGTATAAAAAGACAGAAATACGAAGGGACTGAAGAAGATGTGCTTGTTTTGGAATATAAAGATGGAGATATTCTTTACGTCCCTACTTGGAATATTGGAAAAATCTATAGATATTCTGCAAAAGAAGGTTTTATTCCACCGATTGATAAACTGGGAAGTAATAGGTGGCAGAAAGCAAAAGAAAGAGAAAGAAAAAGAATACATGATATAGCTGATAAACTTATTAAGCTTTATGCTCAGAGAAAAACTGAGCGAGGATTTATTTATTCAGAAGATACTGAAATTCATAAAAATTTTGATGACTTTTTCCCCTATGAAGAAACTGAAGACCAGCAAAAGGCTATTGATGCAATACTAAAAAAAATGAGGGAACCTTTCCCTATGGAGGTGCTTCTTTGTGGGGATGCTGGATATGGGAAGACAGAAGTTGCTATGAGAGCTTCATTCAGAGCGGTTTATGATGGGAAACAAGTTGCAGTTTTGGTGCCAACAACTCTTTTATGTGAACAACATTACAGGACATTTAAAAAAAGATTTGAAGCATTTCCTGTAAAAATTGAATATTTAAGCCGATTTCGTTCAGAAAAGGAAATTAAAAAAGTTATTGAAGATACAAAATTGGGGAAAGTTGATATTCTCATTGGCACTCATATAATTATTTTGAAAGAAGTTGATTTTTTTGACCTCGGGCTTTTGATTATTGATGAAGAACAGAAGTTCGGGGTAATTCATAAAGAGAAAATAAAAGAAAAATATCCAAAAGTTGATCTCATTACAATAACTGCTACTCCTATACCAAGAACTCTTCAAATAGGATTAAGCGGACTGTGGGATATATTCGTAATACAGACTCCACCTAAGGAAAGACTTGCTGTTAAAACATTTGTCATTCAGGAAAATGAATTAATAATTAAAGAGGCAATTGAAAAAGAAATTCAAAGAGGAGGACAGATTTATTTTCTTCATAATAGAATCCACGATATAGAATTAGTAAAATCAAAAATTCAAAAACTTGTTCCTATGGCACGAATTGGAGTTGCGCATGGTAGAATGAAAGAAAAAATGCTTGACAAAATAATGCTTGATTTTATTTATGGGAAAATTGATATCTTACTATGTACATCTATTATAGCCTCAGGACTTGATATTCCAAATGTAAATACAATTATTATTGATCAGGCTCAAACTTTTGGATTAAGCGATCTTTATCAAATAAGAGGAAGAGTTGGCAGGTCATACAGGCAGGCAAATGCTTATTTAGTCATTCCTCCTGAAGAAATTCTTAGTGAAGATGCAAAAAAAAGAATAAAAGCTATTCAAGAAATGAGCTATCTCGGAGCAGGTTTTCATATTGCTTTAAGAGACCTTGAAATAAGAGGTGCAGGAGAGCTTCTTGGTGTTGAACAATCAGGAGTAAACAGATTAGGTTTTGATCTTTATATAGAAATGTTAAATGAAGCTGTCAAAGAAATAAAAGGCGAAGTTTTGCCAGCACTGAAACTACCAGAAATTAAATTTTCTATACCAGCTTTTATCCCCGAAGAATACATAAAAGAGACTCCTATGAGAATAAGAATTTATAGAAAATTGAGTCAAATTTCAGAAGACTCTGAGATAGAAAAACTTTATGATGAAATTATTGATAGATTTGGAATGCCTCCAAAGGAGGTTGAAAATATCTTCAAAATCGCTCGCATAAGACTCCTTGTTTCAAAAATTAAAGCCTCAGAGGTTAAACAAAAAAAGAATACATTTAAATTTAAAATGGAGGAAAATCTTGATACAGGTTTTGTAAACCGCTTATTACATATATTAACAGGATTTAAAAACAGGGGCATAATAAAAAATCTGAAATTTTATCAAGATGGCTTTGAAGTTAATATTGAAGAACTTGACGGTTTAATTTTATTTCTTAAAAGACTTATTGCAAAGGTTGAAGATAAAAAATGATATACTATAAAACTATGAGGTCCAAATTTCTGGGAGTCTTGATTGCTTTTATTGTTATTGCATGCACATCTGAAGAAAGAATCAGACAGATGAACGAATCTGATTTTCATAAAGAAATTGGATTTGCTTACTATATTGAAAAAAACTACCAGCTCGCATACTCAGAGTTTCATAAGGCTCTTCAAATTGACCCTGATAATAAAGACGCACTTCATGGGTTGGCTCTTGTTCATATGGAATTTCAAGAATATGAGATGGCAAAAGATTTGTTTTTAAGAACACTTTCTCTTGATAACAACTATGCTGATGCATGGTTTAATCTCGGAGTATGCTATCAAAAACTCAATATGCATAAAGAAGCCATTGATGCTTTCCAAAAAGCATTGAATAATCCTTTATTTGTTACTCAAGATAAAGCTTATTTTGGGCAGGGACTTTCTTTATACAGAGTTGGGCAATATGAAGAAGCTAAAAATGCCTTTGACAAGGCAATAAAAAGAAACGTATTACTTATTCCAGCCCATCTTTATCTTGCTCTCACATATCAAAAGCTTAATCAATATTCAGAAGCAGTAAAAACATTGAAAAATTCCATTAAACTTGATCAGTCCTTTAAAGGAGATATAGATAAATTTATAAAAAATCTTGTAGATGATTTAAAAAAAGGACAGACTAACATGCCTAAGGAAGACATTCTTGACCTTCTTGAAATTCTAAAATACTAAAATGGCAAAAAGTAAAATAGTTAAAGCTGCTGGAGCTATCTCATTAGCTACTACATTTAGTAGAATTCTTGGATATATAAAAGACATGATTCTTGCCAAATATTTTGGTGCAACTGGCATAAGTGATGTATTTTTCGTTGCCTTTCGTATTCCTAATCTGTTAAGAGAACTTTTTGCAGAAGGCTCAATGTCTTCGGCTGTTATTCCTGTGTTGAAAGAATCCCAGATAAAAAATGGTCAAGAAGAAACCCAAAAAATTGTAAAGAGTTTATTTACATTCATAATGATAGTTGTAGGAATTATTACTATTTTAGGAATAATTTTTAGCCCTCTTATTGTAAAACTAATTGCCCCAGGATTTGTTGAAAATCCTCAAAAATTTGACTTAACAGTGTTACTGACAAGAATAATGTTTCCATTTCTACTCTTTATCAGTCTTGCAGCACTTACAATGGGTACTCTCAATACAAATAATATTTTTTTTATACCAGCTCTTGCTCCATGTTTTTTAAACATTGCAATAATTATTTTTATAGTTGGATTTAGCTCATTATTTTTCAATCCAATAATATCTGTTGCAGTAGGTGTAACTGTAGGAGGTGCTCTTCAATGGCTTGTTCAAATACCTACTTTTTATAAAAATGGCTTCAAATTTGGAATAGCGCCATTTCATTCTGCTTTGAAAAAAATTGCTATTCTTGTAATTCCGACAACAATAGCAATGGCAGTAAACCAGATAAATATATTTGTAAGCACAATTATTGCGAGTTTCCTTCCCGAAGGAAGTGTTACATATCTTTATTATTCAATGAGACTTATTCAACTTCCAATTGGTATTTTCGGTGTAGCTGTTGGAATGGCTGTACTTCCAACCCTTTCTCAACATGTAGCTGAAGGTAAAAAAGATATCTTTACAAAAGATTTTACATTTTCCCTTAAATTCTTATTCTTTTTAACTATTCCTTCTACATTAGGATTGATGATGTTAAAAGAACCAATAATAAACACTCTTTTTCAAAGAGGTGTTTTTGATATAACAGCTACAATAAATACTGCCCAAGCTTTACTATTTTATAGCGTAGGAATCATTGGTACAGTTGGGTCAAGAGCAATCACTGCTACTTTTTATTCTATTCAAGATACAAAAACACCTGTAATATGCGCTGCTACAGCAATGTTGACAAATGTGATAGTTTCTATTGCTCTTATGAATTCAATGCAACACAAGGGACTGGCACTTGCTTATTCAGTGGCTGCTACTGTCCAGTTTTTTATGTTAGGATATTTTATAAAAAGAAAAATTCCTCAGATTTCCTTCAATTCAATAATTTCATCTTTTTTAAAAAGCTTTGTAGCTGCGTTTATTAGTGTAAGCATAGCTAAACTTATTTGTGAGATTAACCCTTCCTTGTGGTTACATAGTGAAAAAATGTTTCTAAAATTTATATGGCTTGCCTGTGCAATTTCTGTCGCTGCATTTTTCTATTTAGTTCTATGCTATTTGCTCAAACATGAAGAACTGGGTTATATTTTAAAAAAGATACGGAGGCAAGGATGAAAATAAAAAAATTTGAAGTTGGACCACTATTTGTAAACTGTTACATTATATATGACGAAAGGACAAAGGAAGCAGTTGTAATTGACCCTGGCGATGAACCTGATTTAATTCTTGATTTCATAAAAGAAGAAAATCTCAATCTTAAATATATACTTTGCACACATGGACATTTTGACCACATAGGCTCAGTCAAAGAATTAAGGGATGAAACAGGCGCAAAAGTTGTTTTACATGAGAAAGACATTGAAATATATAGGAATTCTCCTCAAATAGCCATGCAATTTTTTGGCATAGAAATAGAACCTCAACCTGAACCAGATATTCTTATCAAAAATGGCGAAATATTAAATACCGGAAATATTCAGCTAACAGTAATACATACCTCCGGGCATTCTCCTGGAAGTGTATGCTTTTATACTGACGGATATATATTCACAGGAGATACGCTTTTTGCAGGCTCTGTTGGAAGGACAGACATTATTGGAGGCAGTATGAATGAACTGCTTAATTCGCTCAAAAAGATAGCTTCTTTACCTGATGAAACCATAGTTTTCCCAGGTCATGGACCTAAAACTAAAATAGGAATTGAAAAGAAAACAAATCCCTTTTATCATGAAGTTATTTAAATTCTTATTAATTGTATTTCTTTTAATCTCCTTATCTTGTAGCAAAAGTTCAAAAAATGAAAATGCAAAAACTTCATCTCAATATTCAGAAGGGACATCTATTATTATTGGTGTTTTACCTGAAGAATCTCCAAAAGTAATATATGAAAAACTTTATCCTTTGAAAAAATTCCTAAGTGAAAATTTTAAAAGACCTGTCTTAATTGATATTGCAAGAGATTTTAAAGATTTAGAAAAGAAAATAAAAGAAGACAAAATTAATTTAATCATTGTTGACCCTGCTACTTACTGTGAACTTAAATGGAATATGAAAAATAAAATATTTCCTTTGATTAAACCAGAAGGTGGTATAGCTGAAACAAGAAGTGTTTTTGTAACAAAACAAGGTAATAATATTGAAAAAATTTTTGATTCTCTTGGGAAAAAACTTGCGCTTGGTGAAGAAAAATCTTCATTTAGCTATCTTATTCCTCTGTCAATGCTTAGAGATGTTGACATTTCAATAAAAGATTTCAAATCCGTTGATATGTTACAAAAGGAACAAAGGATTGCCCTTTCCATATTAATCGGAAACCATGACATAGGAGCTATGAGCGAAATAACTGCAAACAAATATCTTAAAGACGGGCTTAAAATAATAAGATATTCTGAACCCACTCCAAGATTTTTAATAGCATACATTAATAATTTAAAAAAAGATGAAGTGGAAACTATTAAAAATAGCATCTTAACCAGAGCAGATAGAGAACTTCTTGAAGCCATAGGTGTTGAAAAATTCAGTCTGGCTGAAGATAGAGATTTTGATTATATCAGGGTACTAATTAAAAATCTCAAAGGTAAAGATTATATTGATTACGGATCAAAAACAATAAAAGTAGCCATATTACCCTTATACAGTCCTCTTACAATCTATAAAAGATATGACCCTCTAATGAGATATCTTTCTGAAAAAACGGGTTATGAGTTTAAACTTGTAATACCTAAAAATTTTGAAGAATTTATAAACATTGTTAGTCAAGGTAAAGTTCATTTTTCATATCAAAATCCCTATGTATTTTCCATCGTTTCTAAAAGGTATTCAATAAGACCTCTTGCAATAACAGTTGGCGAAGATTGCACCACAGACGAAGGTATTTGCGGTAATGAAAAATTCAGAGGTCTAATAATAACAAGAAAAGACAGCAATATACATAAACTCACTGACCTTAAAGGAAAAAAAATAATGATTGTATCTCCTACATCAGCAGGAGGATATTTGTCTCAGAAGCTTTATCTTGAGAAAAAAGGTTTTAATTTACAAAGAGATTTTAAACTTATAGATGCAAAAAGGCAGGAAAAAGTTATTATAGGGGTTTATAAAGGTGAAGCAGATGTAGGATTCATAAGAGAAGCTGCTTTAAGTGTCTGGTCCAACGAAGTAGATATCTCAAAAATAAAAATTCTTGATTACGGAGACTATCTACCAAACTGGCCATTTGCCGTTGTGAATAATCAAAATAAAGAATTAACAGAAAAGGTCAAGAAATTAATTACTAACATAGATAACCCTTTAATACTTAAAAAAGCTAAGATTAAAGCATTCAAAGAGGCAACAGATGAAGATTTTAAAATACTTAAAATACTTAGTAACTGAAAGAATTATCAAAAAACTTCAAAGAACAAGCATCGGAATAAAAATATTTCTATCATTTTTACTTCTATTTTTAATCATTATGATTTCAATTAATCTGTTAATTCTTAACTATCAGAAAAGCTCTCTAAAAAATCAGATTAACACAAATATTACGGTCCTGCTTGAGAATGTTTCAAAGGATGTTATAGACCATCTTGTCTTTTTTGATCCCTTAGCTATTGATGAAAAAATCTCTATTGTTATGAACAATCCAGGAATTGATTACATAATGCTTGCTGATAAAAATGGCAAAATTGTTGGGCATAGTGATAAAAGTCAGCTTGGCAGTTATATAAAAATGGAACCGTCAATTTATAAAAGATGGCAAAAATCAGACACAGATGGAATTAATCATATAAATTTACCAGTTATTGTTGGCGATAGCTATTTTGGAATCTTAAGGGTTGGTATATCTGAAGACAAAATAAATGCTTACATTGAACAGTCCACCAGAAATTTGAAAAATTATATTTATATTTTAAGTTTAATATTTTTTCTTTTAACTGTTATTATGGCATTTATGCTTTCAAAAACACTTATAAAACCTTTGCAAAGACTTAAAAATAAAATGTCAAGTATTCAGGCAGATAAACTTGAAATATGTGAAAATCCATCAACTGTTTTTTGTAAAGATATCTTTAACTGTGAAAAAAGTGACTGCCCTGCCTATGGCAAAGAAAGATGCTGGTTTATAACTGAAGCAAAGGAAAACTGTAAAAAATGCCATAACATTGATTGCAAGGATTGTTATGTTTATAAAATTTCTTGTGGTGATGAAATCGGATATCTAATTGAAACATTCAATGAGATGATATTAAAACTTAAGCATTCCCTTGAAGAACTTGATAGAACAACAAAAGAAAAACTAAGACTTGAAAAATCCTCTGCGATGGCAGAGATGGCAATGACCGTTGCCCATGAGATAAAAAATCCTCTTAATGCAATAAAGGCTTCTACCTCTTATTTAAAGGCAAATTTTCAGGGAGAGGTTTTAAAAGAGTTTCTTTCAATTATTGATAAAGAAACAGAGAGATTAAATGAATTGATAACAAGTTTTCTATCTTATGCAAGACCTGTACCCCTTAAATATGAAAAGGGAAACATCAACAATGCACTAAAAGATGTGATAAAACTCGTGGAAACAGAAATCAAAGAGGAGAATAAAATTCTTCAAACTGACTTTGACCCCTCAATACCTGAATTTTATTTTGACCATCATCAAATAAAACAAGCTGTGCTGAATCTTTTAGTAAATGCTACAGACGCCACTGAAAAGGGAGACACAATAATGATCAAAACAGAGAGAATTGATGGAAAGATAAAAATTACAATAAAGGATTCAGGAACTGGAATCCCTGAAGAACTTATGGGTAAAATATTTGAGCCCTTTTTTACCACAAAGACTACAGGTTCAGGTCTTGGACTTGCCTGTGTTGAAAGAATAATAAAGGACCATGAAGGCAATATAAAGGTTACGAGTAAACTTAATGAAGGAACCGAATTTACAATAGAGTTGCCAATTAAAGAGGGTTAAATATGGCAAATATTCTATACATAGATGATGAGATAAGTGCCTTGAAAGCTATTTCAGCAATTCTTAGGAAAGAAGGATATACTGTTTTCACCTCAACTACTGCTGAAGAGGGAATGGAAGTTCTTAAAACTACCACTATTGAGTGTATTCTTCTTGACTACAGATTGCCCGGAATGGATGGAATAGATTTATTAAGATGGCTCAAACACTGTGAAATGTCAATTCCAACTGTAATGCTTACAGCCTATGGAACAATTGAAAAAGCAGTAGAAGCAATGAAACTTGGTGCTTATCATTATTTGATAAAACCAGTAGACACAGAGTTGCTTTTAAATGTGATAAAAGAAGCCATTGAAAAATCAAAGGGAATTCAAAAATTAGAAAAAATAGAAACCCCCTTTCCAGAAATAATTGGTAAAAGTAAAACAATACAGGAAATATTTTATATAATGCAGATGGTTGCAGAAAGTAACGCCAATGTACTTATTACAGGCGAATCAGGCACAGGTAAAGAACTTGTAGCAAGGGCAATACACAAAAATTCTCTTAGAAAATCTAAACCCTTTATTATAGTTGACTGTACCACAATACCTGAAAATCTACTTGAGAGTGAGCTTTTTGGACACGAAAAGGGAGCTTTTACAGGAGCTACTGAGAGAAAAACAGGACTTATTGAACTTGCCAATGAAGGCACTGTTTTTCTTGATGAGATCGGGGAATTACCAATGCTTTTACAAAAAAAACTTTTAAGATTTCTTCAGGAAAAAGAGATACAGAGAATTGGAAGCACACAAAGAATCAAAGTGGATGTAAGAGTAATCTCAGCTACAAACAAAGACCTTGAAAAAGCTATTAAGGAAGGTTCATTCAGAGAAGACCTTTACTGGAGATTGAATGTTGTGAGAATAAATCTACCTCCACTAAGAGAAAGAAAGGAAGATATTCCTTTGCTTGTGAATCATTTTCTAAATAAATTTTCAAAGGAAAACAACAAACCTATCCCTCAACTTGAGCCAGAAGTTATGAATGCTCTTATAAACTATTATTGGCCTGGAAACATAAGAGAACTGGCAAATGTCATAGAGAGAGCTGTTGTGCTCTCACCTTCAGGATTAATTTCTATAAAACATCTACCAAGAAGAATACAGGAAAACACTGGATGGACTATTATTAAAGAAAATACCTTCAATCTTCTTGAAGTTGAGAAGGCTTTGATTCTTAAAGCATTAAATTCCACAGGATGGAATCAAACAAAAGCTGCTGAAATACTTGGCATTTCAAGAAAACAACTTCGCACTAAGATGAAACATCACGGATTTCTCACACAATCTGAAGAAGAATAAAAATTAATAAGGGCTTGGAAATCCTATATCCAAGCCCTTATTAAAGGAGGGTGGGGTGTGGGATGAGAGGTTTACTCAAACTTTAAAATATTCAACGCTCTCATCAAGAGCTTTTGTCTCTGCAGACAATTTAGTAGTAATATCTCTTACAAATTCAATCATTTTTACTGTATTATTAATGTTTTCCCTTATAGTATCCATATTTTGTGCAATTTCCTCACTTGTTGCAGACAACTCTTCTGTAGCAACTGCAATTCTCTGTATCATATCCATTGCCTTTTCTGTAGCAGATACAATCTCATCAAGAGCGCGCATTGCATCATTTGCTAAAGCGACTCCTCCTTCTGCCTGAGAACTGCTTGCATTCATTGCATTTACAGAAGCGTCTGACTTTGACTGAATATTTCTAATCTTGTCAGCAATCTCCTCTGTTGCTTTCGCAGTGCGTTCTGCAAGCTTGCGAACTTCATCGGCAACAACCGCAAAGCCCCTTCCCTGCTCACCTGCTCTTGCTGCTTCAATTGCTGCATTTAAAGCAAGAAGATTAGTCTGATCAGCAATGTCCTTTATGGTAAGCACAATCTCGCCAATTTCCTGTGAACTTTGTCCAAGTTCTTCAATTGTGCCAGCAGCTGCTTTGATTGAGTTAGCTATATCTATCATAGCCTTTACTGCTTTATCCACTGCAGTCTTGCCTTTTTCAGCAGTTTCATTTGCCTGTTTTGCTGAATCAGAAGCATGAGCTGCATTTTTAGCTACATCAATTATTGTCTGCGATATCTCTGTAGAGGCAGATGCCATCTGGTCTATACGCGATAACTGTTCTCGAGAGTTTTTCTCTAAATCATCTGTCTCTTTTGAAAGAGAGGCAACCATGGTATTGGTATTTTTTACCACTTCTCTGATTTTACCTATTGTTGCCCTTAAACTTTTTGTAATTCTCTGATATATATCTCCAATTAAATCACAGGCTTGTGTTTTTTCCTCCCTAAGGTCTCCCTGTTCAAGTCTATTAAAACATCCTAAAGCTGAGGACATATTTTTTTCATAGGATTTATATGAATAATAAAGCATTCCACTCAAGCCTGCAAGAGAAATAAAAAGAACAATTGAATAAATTATCGCATTTCTTTTTCTTACCTCTGAAATTTCTTTGTTAGTTTTTTCAAATTCTTTCTGATGAGTATCTGTTATTTTGAAAATCATATCCTTTATTTCTCTCCATACCTTTGTCTCTTCAACTATCTTCTTAACTGCCTCATCCTTTTTACCTTGTTCTGCTAATTGTTGAATTTCCATTTTCATAGAGTGATCTTTCTGCCACATTTGTTGGATTGTTTTCAATTGTTCCTGCATTTCTCCTTTTGTTAATTTTATAGCTGCTTCATTTGATTTCATAAATTCCTGATGCGCCTTTTGATAGTTTTTCTTTGCCTGCTCATCCTTTGGATTAATAAAAACATTTCTTGTTGCCTGACCTGTCTGAAGTCCCTGGGCATACATATCATTTAAAGCAACAAGGAGCATTATGTCCTTTTTTGTTAATTTTTCAACTCTTTCCTGAAATCCCTTCTCATTAAAATAAGACAGAATAAAAAGTCCAGCAAGAACAAGCAAAATCATAATATTAATAAATTGAAGCAATCTTTTTACATTCATTTTATCCCCTCCATTTCTTTATACTATTTAAAAAATTAATAACAGATTTGGGAAAAGTCCCAAAAAAATTAACAATAAAGCTCCTGATAATGCCATGCTGTTATTCAGAGGATGATTATAAATATCTATAACTAAAGAATCTTTATAAAGATAAAAAACTGGTCTTAAATAGTAAAAAGCGGAAAATATGCTCATTAGTAATGCAAAAAAAACTAATGAACCGTATCCATAAGAAAGAAGATTTTTAAAAAGATTAAATTTTACAATAAAACCTGCGGTAGGAGGTACTCCTGTAAGAGAAAACATTATCACTATAATGCAGAAAGAAAGAAGAGGATTTTTTCTTCCCACTCCTAAATAATTCTGAATACTTTCACCATTTTTTATGTTCATAATAAAAGCAAAAGCGCTGAGATTCATAAAAACATATACAATCAAATAGGGGATCAGTGATATTAGAAGTTCTTTCTCTGGAAGTAAAAATGCCATAAACATATAACCAGCATGAGCAATTGAGGAATACGCAAGCATTCTTTTTAAATTATTCTGCCTTAAAGCAAGAACATTACCAACTAACATTGAAAGAGCTGATATGATAACTATCAAATCTTGAATGTTAAGTTTTAAATTAATTGAAAGAAAAATATTAATTAAAGCTCCAAAAACTGCTACTTTAGGTGCTGTTGATAAAAATGCTGTTACAGCAGTGGGTGCTCCTTGATATACATCTGGTGCCCATGCATGGAAAGGTGCAAGAGACAGTTTAAAGGCAAATGCAGAGATTAAAAAAACAACACCCAATAGGATATTTAAATTCTCTGTCTTCAATAATTTAAAAGTTTCATAAGATGTGCTTCCTGTTTGAGCATAAAAGAAAACAATTGAACCAAGAAGAATAATTGAAGACAGAGTTCCAAGAATAAAATATTTCATACCAGCCTCAATACTTAGACTTTCCTTTCTGTAAAAGCCTGCAAGAATATAAAGAGATAGGGAAAAAGTCTCAAGAGCAAGATAAAGAATAAGAAGATCATTAGCAACTATCATTAGATTCATTCCAAATAGTGATAAAAGAAGCAGAAAAACATACTCTACCGATTTACTACTTTTTAATTTAAGGTCACTGTAGGATAATCCAATGATAAAAACTCCTATAAACAAGACTAAAATCCTTAAGGTCTGTCTGTACAAGTCAATTTTTATTAATTCCGAAGTAAATTCCTTTTGTCCAAAATTAAATACCGATAATATTATAGCTGTAAGTATGCTTAAAAAACTCAAAATATAGGTTGTTCTATAATTTCTACTGATAAATCCATAAAAAAAGGAAATTATTGCTAAGATTAGCAGGCTTATTTCTGGTATCAAAACCTTGTACTGAATCATCCCTTACCTCCAAAGCTTACGATTTCATTTACTCCAGAAAGCACATAATCTGGATTTAATCCGAGGTAGATGGATATAAGTAGAAGTATTGCCAAAAAAAATAATTCCCAGGAGATTACATCCCTTACATAGGTAGAAAGCTCTGCTCCTGGCTTTCTAAGATATACTCTATAAAAGAACCAGGATAGATAAACTACTCCCAGAGCAACACCGAATACACCAATAAAACCAAGAAATAAATTTTCCCTAAATATACCACTAAGGAGTAATAACTCTCCATTAAAGTAATTAAGTCCGGGAAATCCACCCATTGCCATGATTAATGAAAAAGTGAAAAAAGTTAAAGCCGGAACCCTTTTTGAAAGAGCTCCGAATTTTTCCAAATCAAAACTTTTTGTCTCTCTATTTAAAAGTTCAGCTACATAAAAAAGGGCTGCTGCAAGAATGCCATGATTTATACTCTGAAGAAGAACTCCCTGGTATCCCTGTAGATTACCCGTAAAAGCTCCTGCTGTAATTATTCCCACATGACTGAGGCTCATATATGCAAAAAGAACTTTAATGTTTTTAGAGTTTAAGGCAAGAAAAGCAGAGTATACAAAAGAAATAAGGCAAGTAAGAATTATCCACTGATTCACGACTGATAAAATATCATTAAAATAAGGTATTACCCTCAGGATTCCATAAATTCCCATTTTCCCAAGCACTGCGGACAAGAATATTGTAACTGGCATAGCTGCCTCATAGTAGGCATCCTTTAGCCATCCATGAAGGGGAACTATGGGAATTTTAACAAAGAAGGCAAGTATAAAACCAAAAAGGAGCAATAGTTTTGCAGTCTCGCTTATTTTTAAATTTTCAAGAGATGTAAAAGAGAAGCTTCCTCCGTAATAGTAAGTAGCTATGATTGCAAGAAATAGAAATATACTAAAACCGAAAGTATATATCAAAAATTTAATAGAAGCCTGAAAGGAATTCTCACCACCCCATCGCTGAATAAGTAAAACTGCCGGGATTAACATAGCTTCATAGAAAAAAAAGAACTGCAAGAAATTGGTTGACATGAAAAAAGCATTAACTGAGACAGAGAGTAATAATAAAAGACTCATAAAAGATGAAATTTTATCTTTTATTGTCTTAGTTGCTAAAAGTATAATCGCCAAAGTTATAAAGGTAGTAAGCAAAACAAAGGGAGAATTTATATGGTCAAAACCAAGAGTAAAATTAAGTTGCCATGCAGATATCCATTCGTAGGAAGTTAAAAATTGAAAACCTTTCTTTGTTCTGTCAAAATTAAGGTAATAAATTAGAGCCATTATGAACGACAGCGAGGATGACATTAGGGCAATTAAGTTAACAATTTTTCTGATACCTATTTTCCAAATTAAAAAGGCACCAAGCAAAGGAAATATTAGTATTAATTCAATTCCTACCATATTACTCTCCTAAAACAAAAGATATATCAAAAGCACAAGCCCTATAAAACTTAACATATAAAAAGCATAGTCCTGAATCTTACCAGTATGAAAAATTGCTAATCCATCACTCATAGTCTTTGCTAAATTGGACATAAAAGTAGGTATCCCATTCATTTTTCTGTCTTCATAAGCCATAATTTTGGATGAAAGAGGTAAAATTATTCGGTCTATTAACCATCTCCATATTTTGTTTATAAATCCATACTCTGCAGGGACAACAGTTTTATTTAGAGATTTTAATGAGTATTTTGCCCCCACCCTATAGAACCAATCTATGTCAAGATTGATATATGATTTTGGCTTAAGTGTCTTAAGAAACATGGCAAAAACAAGCCCTGTAAAACTGAATATTCCCAATGTGTCAAGAATATGCTGGACTGTATAAGGCTCATAATCTATTGGATATGGCAAGAAATTGTAGAAGAACTGTGGGAAAATTCCAATTAATATACATAGTGCTGATGTTGTGAGCATAGTAATCTTCATATTTAAAGGAATCTCTTTGACCTGATAGTCTGCCTTTTTCTCTGAAAAGAAAGTATAGTATCCCATTTTACAGATAATGCTTATAATAGTTCCGCATGTTGCCACATTGAGCATAATGTAGGCAAAGACATTTTTGAGTTCACCTGCGGCAGAGATGATTGGTGATTTTCCAATAAATCCGTTAGTAAGCGGAAATCCAGCAATTGAAAAAGCACCTACAAAAAAGCTTATGGCAGTAAGTGGTGCATATTTTCCAAAATCACCAAGTTCTGTCATCTTTTCCTTTCCTGTGGCATAAATTACTGCTCCTGCAGACATGAAAAGAAGGCATTTATAAAGTATGTGGTTGAATGCATGTGAAGCTGAACCATTAAGCCCCAAAGTAATGGTACCGAGTCCTACTCCAGCAACCATATAGCCAACCTGACTTACTATGTGGTATGAAAGTAGTCTTCTTAGATTATTCTCAAGTAACGCATATATGACACCATAAACTGCCATAACAGAGCCAAGGTATATCAGTATCTCTGCTCCAGGAAATCCTCTTATTAAAGCGTAAACTGCTGCTTTGGTAGTAAATGGATTAAGGAAAACACTTCCATAAATTGTTGCAGATGGATAGGCATCTGGTAGCCACGCATGCAAGGGTGGTACCGCAGCGCAAAGTATAAAGCCAATAAGAGTAAGCCACCAGAAAAGCTCTCCAGAGTAGCTCATAAAGGAGTCAAACTGAAAACTTCCTGTTTGAGAGATATAGATCATTATGCCTGCAAAAAGGGAAAGACCACCCGCTACATGAACAAGAATGTATCTGTAGCCTGCCTCTGTTGCCTCTTTTGTTCTCTGAGACCAGATAAGTAAAACCGCGCAAAAAGACAACATCTCCCAGAAAAGATAGAAGCTTAAAATATCTGCTGCAAAGCTAACGCCTACTGATGCACCTGTATAGAGAAGTCCAGCCAACTGTTGAATCCAATCATCTATATGATAGCAATAGATTATCCCAATCAAACCAATAAAACTAAATATATAGGCAAAAAGAAGGCTCAGTTTGTCCACCCTAACAAGAGGCGATATATCCATACCAAACAAACTCATATAACCATAAAATCCCTGCTTGGCTATTAATGTAAGGAAAAAGCCTAATGTAGCGATGAGAACACTGTAGGGTCCTCTCATATTCTTGGGTAATGCTGGCAACAAAAGAGCTCCGAAGATCAGAACCACTCCCGGATGAATAAAATCAGTCATAGTAGTCCTCCTTCTTTGTTACTACTTTACTTAATGACTTAGCAACAATGATGATAAAGAGAGTCCCTAAAAGACCTACCAGGGCACCAAAGGCTGGAAGTTCTTCAAATTCAAAATATCCGTGTCCAAGACGCATCACCTTTAGAAATAATACCTCTAAAATAACCACAACAAGACATGTAATATAGAGAGCTTTTTTATAATTCATTGCATCACTCTCCTTATAATTTCCATGAGAAAATCTGGATATACTCCAAGAATAATCGTAAATAAAGCAGTAATGAGCAAAGGTATAGCACAGAAGTAGTTTTCCTTAACATTTTGCCATCTGTTTTCCTGTAATGGTTTTCTAAAGAAAGCTTTATAGGAAATCGGAAGAAAATAGACTGCATTAAGAAATGAACTGGCAATAAAAATTCCAAGAAGTTCGGGTCTGCCTATCTGCAAAGCTCCCATTGCAAGATTATATTTGCTTATAAAGCCTGCAAAAAGAGGTATTCCTATCATGCTCAAAGTAGCAAGAAAAAAGGAAAACATGGTAATTGGCATAACCTTACCTATTCCGTCAAGTTCGCTTATTTTCTTTACATGAGTTGATACATAAACAGAGCCTGCCACAAAGAACATGGTTATTTTAGAGAAAGCATGCATACTTATATGAATAAGTCCTCCCGTTATTCCTAAAGGCGAAAACATGGCAACTCCGATAATTATGTATGAAAGATTTGCCACTGTTGAAAAAGCAAGTCTTGCTTTGAAATCATCTCTTGTAAGAGCAATAAGTGAGCCCATTATTATAGTAAAGCCTGTGAGGAAAAATATTAAATCCTGCATTCCAATTGCCTTTATCGTTGCTTCTCCATAGATATTAAGCAAAACTCTTGAAACAGTGAATACACCTGCTTTAACAACAGCAACAGCGTGAAGCAATGCACTAACAGGAGTAGGAGCTACCATTGCTGCAGGCAGCCAACTATGAAGAGGCATCACAGCAGATTTATTAAACCCATAGATGAAAAGTATAAGCAATATTTGTAGAATAAGTTTATTTTCTTCAACGATTTCAGGCGCAAAGATTCCACCTTTCCTAAAATCAAGTGTTCCCGTAAGAATATAAGTAATAACTATGGCAGCAAATAGGAAAATTTTCGCTGTACCTAAGAGATACACAATATACTGTCTACCACCCCCAAGTCCTTCTCTGTCTTCGTGATGGGCTACAAGAGGATAGGTTACAATAGTTAATGCCTCATAAAAGATAAACATTGTAAATAGATTTGCAGCAAAGGCAATACCTATTGCAGAACTCAGAGAAAGGGCAAAACAGGCAAAATATCTTGTCTGAGCATGCTCTCTAAGAGTTCGCATATAGCCGATTGAGTAAAAAGTTGTTAAAATCCATAGGAATGAAGCGCCGAAGGCAAAAAGTAAACCCAATCCATCAACCCTGAAGGAAAGCTCTATTCCAGGTAAAATTGTAGCAATTTTTAATCCTATAGTTTCCCCTCTTAAAAAAGGAGGAATAAGCATACAGACAAAGGAAAACTTTAAAACTCCTGCTATTACAGATGTGGCTTCTCTCAGGTTTGGATTCCTCTCTCCAATTAGAACAATTATTACAGCTCCTATAGCAGATACTAATATAGCTAAAAGCGGTAGTAGCTCTATCATTCTTTACTCCTCTTTAAGTTCTCTTATTTCTTCTGTGTCCACACTTTTTTTCAGATTAAAGTGAGCGATAAGGAGAGAAAGTCCTACAGCAACAGAACCTGCAGCAACAGCTATTGTAAATATTGCGAGCACTTGTCCTCTAATGTCATTCATGTAGTGAGAGAGTGCAACCAAGGCAAGATTAACTCCTGCAAGCATCACTTCAAGCGATACGAAAACAATTATTAGATTTCTGTTTATAAGGAGATTTATCAATCCCATACTAAAAATTAATCCAGCAAGTATGAGATAAGCTTCAAGAGGTATCATCTTTTCTCCTCCATGCTAATACAGAGACTGCAATCATCGGAATGAGCAAAATAACTCCAAGAATGAGCACAGCCAGAGAATATTCATTAAAAAGCATTACACCGATGGCTTTTGTGTTACCCACATCATGAACGTATTTTATTGTATATTTTCCACTGTATTCAGCTTTAATAGATGAAAAAACAGCTAATAGCGTAGCAGTTATAGAAAGTCCAATAAGTAATCTTCCTTCAAGTATTGATGTATATCTTTTATGCTTTGGAAGTTGCCTCGCTCCAAGTAAAAACAAGGTAAAAAGAAACATAACCAGTATAGCACCTGCATAAACAATAACCTGAACCATAGCTAAAAATTCTGCATTAAGAAACAAGTATATAACTGCCACATGAAGAAAAAGAAGCAAAAGCCAGAGCACTGCATGGACAGGATTTTTTCTTGTAAGTGACATTATGGAAATACCTAAAGTAGCAAGACAAAAATATGCAAATATAAAATATATCATAATGCAAACCTCTTGAATATAGCGATTATTATAATATTCAAAATTCCAGCTGGAATTAGCACTTTCCAGCCAATGTTTAACAGCTGGTCAAACCTGTATCTTGGAAATGTTGCTCTAACCCAGATGTATAGGAATATGAAGGCATACACCTTTATAGCAAACCAGATTATTCCTGGAACTTTATCTAAGAATGGAAGTATATCAGTAATGAATTTTGGAATTGTCCATCCACCAAGGAAACAGAGGGCACATAGAGAAGCCATAATGTACATGGCAACATACTCAGCAAGGAAGAATAGAGCATATCTAAAGGCACTGTATTCCGTAAGATATCCTGCTACAAGCTCTGTCTCTGCCTCAGGTAGGTCAAAAGGTGCACGGTTTGTTTCTGCAAAGGCAGCAATGACGAAGACAACAAAGCCGATTATCTGCGGAATTGCATAGACTCCTAAGGCTGTATTGTGTTGGGCTATAACTATATCTCTTAAATTGAGGGAGCCTGCGGCAAGAACAACTCCAGCAAGGCTTAGTCCAAGAGCTATCTCATAAGAAAGAACCTGACTTGCCGAACGAAGTCCACCAAGGAAGGAGTACTTGCTGTTTGATGACCATCCAGCAAGTATTATTCCGTAAACAGAGACTGAAGCAGAGGCTAATATAAAAAGTAAGCCCACATTTAAATCGGCAAGGATAAAGTTAGAAGTAAAAGGGATAACTGTAAGATTAATCATTGTGAAGATTAAAACAATAAGGGGTGCAATTTGGAATATAAACTTTTCAGCATTTATAGGAACTATGTCTTCTTTAAAGAATATTTTTATGAAGTCGGCAATTGGCTGAAGCAGTCCATGAGGTCCTACTTCCATAGGTCCCATTCTTGCCTGTGCTCTGCCGATTATCTTTCTTTCTGCATAGGTTGTGTAAGCAACATGGGTAAGAACTATTCCAAAGACCACTGTTGTTTTGATTACCATTATGAGAAGCTCAATCATTTATTCTCCTCCACTGAAGAACTTTCAATAATCTCTCTAAAGCCTCTCCAAAGCTCTTTACCCTTAAGGGGATAATCTTTCCTTAGTGGATATCCATTCCAATCCTCAGGCATAAGTATTCTTCTAAGGTCTGGATGCCCAATAAATCTTATTCCGAACATGTCAAAGCATTCCCTTTCATGCCAGTTTGCACCTTCCCATAAATCTGTAACTGAGTCTATTTCTGGAGTCTCTTCGTTAACCTTTGCTCTAACTCTTATATGAAGTCTTCTCCAAATGCTGTAAAGATTGTAGACTATCTCAAACCTTGGTTTTTCAGGAGAATAATCAACACCGCATAGGTCTTGAAGATGATTGAATCCCTGTTGATCTTTAAGCCATCTTAAAATCTCTTTAATTCTGCTGGGTCTTACAATTACTGAAACCTGTCCCCTGAACTCTTTTATTTCGATTACTTCCTCTGGAAATTGCTCTTTCAACTTATATGCAATCTTAAGAGATTCCTCGGTCGCTCTCGCTCCCTCGGAATGACACAAAAAAGATATGCTTGGTTGAGTAGTTAATGGCTCTTCTTCTAAGACTCTCTCTATTTCCTGTGCCATGTGAGTGCTCCCATAAAGATTTCATAGATATATCCAATAAAAATCAGCAAGATAAATATAATCATCATCCAAAATCCCTCAAGGGATATGGCGTCAAAGGCAACTGCCCAAGGATAGAGAAAAATGACTTCCACATCAAAGACCACAAAGAGAATGGCAAGAAGGAAAAAGCCAATATAAAACCTCTCCTTTGGTTCACCACTTGGTGGGTTTCCAGATTCATAGGCAATAAACTTAATGGGATTAAATTTCCTTGGAGCTACAATCTTATTAACAATAAGTCCTCCTAAGCCAAAGACCGTGGCAAATATCATGGCAATTAGAACAGGTAGATATTTGTAAGGTATATATGAACCTGGCTCCATTATTGACTTTCCTCCCTTCTAATGATTGGATTGGGCTGTCTTTTTCCAACGGAAAGTCTACCTCTACCAATTCCAGGCAAATACCAGAATTTATTCAAATATTCCTTCCTTTCGTACTGTCCAATAAATTCATCCCAGTTATTGAGAAGTCTATCTCTGTTAAAGTAGTTTTCCTCTCTTGTGTAAGAGGCATACTCAAAATACTCAGTAAGAACTATTGCATTTACAGGACAGGCTTCTTCACAGTATCCGCAGAAGATACATCTTAATGCATCTATTTCATACTTCGTTAAAACTCTTGCTCCTGTTTCAGGGTTTATTGAATAGTCAATGTATATGCACTGGCTTGGGCATACCTGAGCACACTTTGTACAGGCAACACAGCGCTCCTTTCCTGTTTCGGGATCACGAACAAAGGCATGCCTTCCCCTGAAACCATCCTCAAGAGGTCTTTTCTGCTTTGGATATCTAATAGTTACCGGTGTTGTGAAAATGGTTTTGAATGTAATTAATAAACCTTTAATTAGGTCAATGAATAATATCTTTTTCAGTAAATTGTTCATCGGTCAGCCTCTCCCATAACTATGTCCAGAGTTCCAATTATTGCTATTACATCTGCAAGAAGATGTCCCTCACAAAGCTTTGGAATTGCAGATATGTGAATAAATGAAGGTGCTCTAACTCTCATTCTGTAAGGTCTTCCTGAACCGTCACTCACTATATAAAAGCCAAGCTCACCTTTTGGCGCTTCTATGGCTGAATAGATTTCTCCTTTGGGCATTATTTCCTGTTTTTCCTCTGAAAATGCAATAAATCCATTCCAGAGAGAATCCCCTGGTTCAATCTTTCTTTTTGCCTGATGGGGCAAATCAATATCAGGAGATTTATCTGATAAAATTTTTCCTTCTGGCATCTTTTCAATACATTGTTTTACAATCAGTACAGACTGTCTCATTTCCCTTATTCTGCATAAATACCTATCATAAGTATCCCCTTTTTCTCCAAGAGGTACTTCAAAATCAATTTCGCTGTATGCATCATATGGTATTTGTTTTCTTATATCGTAGTAAACTCCAGAACCTCTCAAAGCAGGACCTGTAAGTCCTAATAGAACTGCATCCTCTGGTGCGATGACTCCAACCCCTCGAGTTCTCGCAATCCAGATACGGTTTTCTGTAAGAAGTGTTTCATATTCATCAACTCTGATGAGCATTAAATCCATAAACTTATAAATCTCATCAAGAACATGCTCTTTTATATCAACCCTTACCCCTCCAATTCTTGGATAGCTAACCGTAAGTCGGGCACCACATATTTTTTCAAAAAACTGCAATATCTGCTCTCTCTCTCTGAATGCATAAAGAAACACGGTCATTGCACCGATGTCTAAGGCATGGGTAGCAAGCCAGAGAAGATGACTACTTAATCTGGTCATTTCAGATACCATTGTTCTTATAAATTTTGCCCGTGGTGGTGGTTCTATTCCCATAAGTCTCTCAACGGCAAGACAGTAACCAATATTGTTGGTCATACTTGAGATGTAATCAAGCCTGTCTGTAAGAGTCATTGCACCTGGATAGGTCTTACTTTCAGAGAGTTTTTCCACACCTCTATGTAAATAACCAACATCTGGCTTTATATTGATTACCCTTTCACCCTCAAACTCACAGAGAAGTTTCAGCACCCCATGAGTAGCAGGATGATGTGGTCCCATCTGAAGAACAAAGGTTGTGTCACTTACTTTTTCTATTTCAGTCTCCCCCATCTTCCTTCTTCCCTCATAATTTTTTCTTTCAATTTAAGCACACCATACATCAATGCTTCAGGTCTTGGTGGACAACCAGGAACATAGACATCTACAGGTAAAAACTGGTCAGCACCTTGAACAGTGCTGTAGGTATTAAATATTCCACCTGTGCATGCACAACTTCCCATTGCTATGACATACTTTGGTTCTGGCATCTGGTCATAAACCCTTTTAACAATAGGTGCCATTTTGTATGTAACTGTTCCAGCTATGATTATTACATCTGCCTGACGTGGTGAGGCTCTAAAGAGTATTCCAAAACGGTCAAGGTCTAAATGGGATGCGCCTGCTGCCATCATCTCGATGGCGCAGCAGGCAAGACCAAAAGTGAGGGGCCAAAGAGAGTTTGACCTACCCCAGTTTACGACTTTGTCAAGAGTAGTAATTATGACATTGCTACCCTTGATTATCTTTGTTCCTTCTTCTACCTCAATAAGCTGTTTATCATTAGTAGAGGGAAGCATAGGTATCCTTCACAAACCTCTCTCTCTTGAGTTTTGAAGCCTCATCAGCAGAGACAAACTTCAATGCCTTTGTTGTGCACTTTGTAACACAAGCAGGCTTCAAACCCTGGTCTACCCTGTCCTTACAGTAATCACACTTTACAACTTTGCCAGTCTCAGGATTCCACTGAGGTACTCCCCATGGGCAAGCCGTAATGCAAGATTTACAGCCAACGCAAAGAGACTGCTCAACAAAAACTATTCCATCCTTTGAACGCTTCTGCATTGCACCTGTGGGACAGGCTTTTACACACCAGGGGTCTTCACAGTGAAAACAGGGCATAAAGACAAATCTTTGTCTTGGAAGTCCTCCGATTAGTTTTATATCTGTTTCAATTATTCTACAAAGTCTCGGTCCTACGGGAAGTTCATTTTTTGTTTTACAGTGCACCTCACAGGCATAACAACCTATGCAACGGTCATGGTCTTGATATATATAGTAGATGCTCATATCTGTCCTCCCTTAAGCCTTCTTCACTCTTACAAAGTTTTCAAAAAGCGCACCTGTGTGGCTTCCATGTGCCATTTTGTCAAAAGCTCCGCTAAGAAGTCTACCTTCATTTAGTCCTTTACCGAAGGAACGGGTCTTCCAGGGCACTTCATTCTCAAATCCTCTATACATAAACACAGCCTCTGGGTGAATAAACGGAGTAACTTTAGCTCTAATTTTCCCAGAAAAATCTCCAGAAGATACCTCTACCCAGTCACCATTCTTTATTCCAAGTTTTGCTGCAGCTTTATCGTTTATCCAGAGTTCGTTTTCAGGAACAATCTCATTGAGATATCTGTTGTTATGGGTCTGCACATGGGTGTGCACTGCCATTCTTCCAAAGACAAGTCTGAACTCGCCCTCTTCAATGTTAGGCTTTGCAGGTGTTTGATGTTCATAGAAGAATGGAACTTCTCTTTCAGCCATCTTGCTTGAGAAGAATTTCTACTTTACCTGAAGGAGTCTTGAATTTGAGCTCATCTCTTGAATACATTTTAGCATCTTTACAGAGAGCAACCTGTCCAGATTTATCGAAGTCCTCAATCTTAACTCCTGTTCCTTCAAGCTGATAATTCCAAAGATCTTCAATGGTTTCAAAGGGCATGTACTGTCCAACACCATAGGCATATAGAAGTCCCTTTGTTATCTCCCATTTACCCTTTGTATCATAGATTGGCTTAATTGCCTTTCTTCTCATTATGAATGCAGGCTTTGCACCTCTCTGAAGCCCTATCATGTCATCTCTTTCAAGATAGGTTGACTCTGGCAATACAACGTCGGCATACCAAGCCGTTGATGAATAGTTGGTGTCTATTGCCACTAACAGGTCAAGTCCATCAAGGACTTCTTTAATATCTTTTAGGGTAATTCCTGCAAAGGGATCGTAACGAACTACAAAGAGAGCCTTCACAGGATAGGGCTCGCCCTTTTTAATTGCTCTGTAAAGATGGAGAATGTGTCCTGCTCCATCGTAGAGAAATCCTTTACCTGCCTCAGCCTCAACTCTTTTTTCCTCAGGTGCAGGAATTTTTTCAAGTAGGCTGTTTAACCCTTTTGCTCCCACTTCCTTTGGTGTCTTTGCAAGAATCAAACCACCCTTCTGCTCTATGCTACCAAGTAGTGCATTAAGAATAATTACAGAACGGGCAAAATAGAAGGCATCCATATACCTTGCAGAAAACCAACCGGGATAGAGTATTACTCTTGGTTTTGCAGCACTCAAAGCCTTTGCTAAGTTAACTATTTCATAGGCAGGAATTCCTGTTTCCTTTTCAGCCCACTCAGGAGTGCAGTTTTTTACAAAGTTTTCAAGTTCTACAGTTCCATCAAAGAATTTATCAACAAAGTCTTTGTCGTAAAGATTTTCTTTTAAAATTACATGAATTAAAGCAAGATTGAAGGCATAGTCAGTGCCTGGTCTTATCTGATAGAACCTTGTTGCCTTTGTTGCAGTCTTTGATACTCTCACATCTAAATATGTGAGATCTGCTCCGTTTTCAAGAGCCTTAACAATATTGTTAACCTCTCTAACACCTAAGGCTTCAATGGCATTTCTGCCATAGAATACCATGTGTTTAGTATTGGCAAAGTCATATCCTACCTCCGGTCTACCGTAGCCAAGCAGAGTTTGATAGGCAAGGTCAACATTTTTTCTGCAGAAGTCGTCATGACTAAAGTAATTGGGAGAACCCATTCCTCTGACAATCAATCTCTGCATTTCTCCGAAAAGACCAGCTCCTCTGTCTAAAAGGGCTACGGTTCTTTTACCATACTTTGCCTGTATATCCTTGACTTTGTCTGCCACGTATTTGAAGGCCTCTTCCCAGCTTACCCTTTTAAACTGACCAGAGCCTCTCTCTCCAGTCCTTATCATCGGATACTGAAGCCTCTCGGAGTCGTAAAGAAGAGCAATACCAGCAGAGCCCCTGGCACAGAGGCTTCCCTCCATGCCAGGAACATAAGGATTACCTTCTATCCATATTACCCTTCCATTCTCTACTTCCACCCGAATAGGGCATCTTACGGAGCACATTCCACAGTTGCTGAATACTGATGTCTTCATTTTTAACCCCTTTTAAAATACACCTAACAGTTGTAAGGCTAAAATTAAAAGTCCTACACAGGCAACTCTTTTCACCATAACAGGATTGAGTTTTTTTGCAATCTTAGGACCTATATATCCACCAAGTATCGCTGCGGGGAACATTATTAAGAAGAATATTGGGTCAAAGTTTCCAAAACCATAGTGTCTGAATGTTCCCATGAGAGTATTAAAGAATATAGCAAGCAAAGAACTACCAACTATAACATACATGGGAAGCCTTAAGCCCACTGCCATGAGAGGAACCATGAAGGGTCCTCCTCCAAAGCCAAACATAGAAGATGCGATGGCTATTAAAAATGCACCTGGAATGCCTATTGCAAGATTTACTTTGAATTCTTGTCCCCAGAATTCTATTTTCATGGTTATTTACCTCCTTCTGCTTTTTTCTTTGCTGCTTCCTGAGCTCTTTTCTGATATTCTTTAAGAATTGCCTGTTCTTTTTTATTCTTCTCAAGATATCGTGGCGTTGTCTGCCAAAACATCAGTGCAGCAAGTATTATTAATACCCAACCAAATAGAAACTTATACTGCTCAAGGGTTATAAGCTCTGTAAGCTTTGGTCCAATAAATCCTCCAGCTAACATAGCAAGTCCGAGAGTAACTCCAAGTTTCCAGTTAATAAATTTGATTTTTGAGTAGTTGTAAATACCAGTGCCCTGAGAGAAAAGAACTGTTGGCATTACAGTTCCGGCAACAACAGTATGAGGCAATCCTAACATAACCAATATTGGGTTAAGAATGAACCCTCCACCTGCTCCCATCAAAACTCCAAAAGTTGTAATTGCCGCAGTAAGAAGGAATGGCCATATTACATTAACAGTCCTACCAGCATTTGGTAAATATACACTGGGAAATGTAACTGAGTTTTCAACTACAACCGGTTCACTCTTTATATCCTTGTCAACCTTTGCAACGACAAAATATTTTCCAGGAGCAGTGTTTGCTGGAAGTTCAATTGTAGCCTTAAATGTGCCATCTTCTGCTATTTTTAAGTTTGAAGAAAATACGTTACCAACGCTACGAAATCTTGCTTTAAGTAGCTGCATAGACCTGCGTTTGTTTTCCTTTTCATCCATTGGCTCAAGCTTTGCTCCTCTTGAACCAATTATGCTTGCCCACAAAGATGTCTGATACCTATCAATTTTCAACTTTGCAGGATAACCGTAAACAGCATCGGCACCAGCATTTTTTATAACTTCAGAAACACTCCACTTTCCACCTTTTGACTTGGCATCCTCTAAAACTGGCTTATATTTTTCAGGAACAATTAATCTGTAAAAGGCGGGCATATCATCAGTCATATAAAATATGTATGGCCTCTTACCAGTTTTGGGATCTGGGTCTGCGTCAAGCCTTGCAGCTCTTACAGTTTTTTCAGCCCAGACTTCAATGTATACATCTTTGCCAGCTGGTGCTTTACCAGTGATTGTAAGCTTACCTCCGCCTGAAAGATTTGTTTTATCAACGCTTACTGTAACAGTCTCTGCTGACTGTGCTTCCTTCGGAGCTTCAACGGCTTTCTGTTCAGCAGGCTTCTGAGCAAAACCAGTAGAGACAAAAACCGTTAAAACAAGAATTACTGTAAAAAGAGTTAAAAATCGCTTCATACAATTATCCTCCTCCTATTATCTAATTATCAAAACTGATTGAGTAGCATTTGCTGCCACTTTTTGTGTGACACTTCCAAAAAGTGTTCTTTCTGTTGCATCCTTACCTTTTGAACCAATAACAATTAAATCATAGCCATTTTTGGCATAATCAACAATTACATCAGCAGGCGAACCTTCAAGAATTATTGTCTCTCCTTTCACCCCCTTTTCATTTAAAATTTCCTGTGCTTTTTTGAGGTTTCCCTCAAATTCTGCCTTAAAAATCCCCTCAACTGTTGCACAGTCTACCCCAATCTCTAAAAAACAAACTTTCGGAACAACCGAGATAACAGTTATCTGAGAACCAAATTTTTGTGCCAGCTTGATAGCTTCGTTCAAAGCTTTTTTCGACCACTCTGAGCCATCAAAACATACTAAAATTTTTTGCATGGTAAACCTCCTACGAATAATTTTTCAAAAAAGAAGTAACTGCAAAATATTTGCCAAAAGATAAGTTATTGAAAATATTAGAAAATGGACAGATTAAGGTGTGCCATTAGGGACAAAAGTGACAAACTGCTGTCCCATTTGGGACAGCAGTTCTAAGTCACTGGATTACCTTTTTTCTTACATAAGGAAGAAGTCCGCCACTTAGGAGAAGGTCTCTTTCTCTTTCATTTAAGTTCGAATAAACCTTAAAAGAGTTCTTTTTCGATAAGTTTATAACTTCATATTGCTGTTCACTTTTAATTGCTTCAATCAAGCCATTGAGTTTTAAAATATCTCCCTGCTCTACTTTTTCATAATCCTCTGGATTTGTAAAAATTAGAGGCATGATTCCAAAGTTGATTAGATTGGCTCGATGAATTCTCGCAAAAGACTTTGCTATGACAGCTTTTATTCCAAGATACATTGGTGCTATTGCTGCATGTTCACGGGATGAACCCTGTCCGTAGTTTTCACCACCCACAATAATACCGCCGCCTTTATTTTTCGCATTCATAGCTCTTTCATAAAAGGTTTCGTCGAGATTTTTAAATGTGAACTTGGAAATCTCTGGAATATTAGACCTGTAAGGCAATACCTGCGTTCCTGCCGGCAAAATATCATCTGTTGTTATATTGTCACCAAGTTTTAGCAAAACTTCTGCCTCAATGCTCTCCTCAAGGGGGGCTTTTACGGGGACTTCTTTTATGTTCGGTCCCTTAATTATTTTTGCCTCCTTTTCTTTGCGGGGCGGAATAAGCATATTATCATTTATTAAAAATGTCTCCGGATCGCTAACTTCATTTATTCCTAAGTCTGTCTCTAAGGGATTTACTATCTCTCCATTTAATGCTGCAAGAGCACATACTACCGGTGATGCAAGATATACAAAGGCATCCTTTGTTCCTGAACGACCTTTAAAATTACGATTGTAGGAGCGAATTGAAACTTGACTGCTTCCAGGAGCACCACCCATTCCTATACACGGACCACAGGCAGATTCAAGTATTCTTGCACCTGCTGAAATCATTGCCTCAATATCGCCTTCCCGAGCAAGCATCTGATATACCTGCTTTGAGCCGGGATTTATAAAAAGAGTAACCTCCTCATTTACAGTCTTTCCTTTAAGAATAGATGCAACTGTTTTCATCATCTTGTAGGAAGAGTTTGTGCATGAACCAATGCAGACCTGATTAACCTTCATACCTTTAAGTTCTCTTACAGCAACCACATTGTCAGGGCTATGAGGTTGGGCTATCATTGGTTCAAGCTCTGAAAGGTCAAGCTCGATTATCTCAGCATATTCAGCATCCTCATCAGCCTCAAGGGGAATCCATTGATAATCTCTTCCCTGAGCTTTGAGAAATTTTAGTGTGTTTTCGTCGCTTGGGAAAATTGATGTTGTTGCACCAAGCTCTGCTCCCATGTTTGTAATTGTTGCCCTGTCAGTGACAGAGAGGTCTTTCACTCCCTCACCACCATATTCAAATATCTTTCCCACACCTCCCTTAACAGTGAGCATTTTAAGGAGAGTAAGTATAACATCCATCGCTGTCACATAAGGTCTTCTGAGCTTCCCATAGAGATTTATTTTTACCACTTTCGGCATGGTAAACTCAAAGGGCATTCCTGCCATAACAGAGGCTGCTTCAAGTCCACCAACTCCGATTGCAATCATTCCCATGCCTCCGCCCGTAGGAGTATGGCTGTCTGTTCCGAGTGCAATTAGTCCAGGTGCAGCAAATCTCTCAAGATGAACTTGATGACATATTCCATTGCCTGGCCTTGAAAAATAAGCTCCAAAGCGGGCTGCAGCGGTTCTCAGAAAGAGATGGTCATCGGCGTTCATAAAATTGCTCTGAAGCATGTTATGGTCAACATATGAGACAGCAAGAGGCACTCTTACCTTATCCAAACCAATAGCCTCGAATTCAAGCCATGCCATTGTGCCAGTTGCATCTTGTGTGTAAACTTGGTCAACTCTTACGCCAATCAGTTCTCCTTCTTTTACTTTTCCAGATACAATATGAGCTTCCAGTATTTTCTCTACAATATTCTTACCCATTGACTCCTCCTTGTAATAAATAGAAACTGTTTAAAAACTTGTAATTTATTGAAAATCAATAAACTACAGAACAGCCTCTTTCCAATATAAAGAATCGCCTTCAGCCATGCCTCAGGATAACTCAAAAAAGGATTGTTCCTTACTTTATTAAAAATTAGTATAATATTATATCTTATAAAAATTCAAAAGGAGGATACTGTGCACTTTTTCAGCCACAAAAAAGGAGAACTTTATGCAGAAGATGTGCCAGTAAAGGAGTTAATCAATAAATTTGGAACTCCTCTTTATATTTACAGTTATGGCACTTTAATAAGACACATAAGAGCCTATGAGGAAGCTTTCTGTGAAGTTCCGCATATTATATGCTATGCTGTTAAGGCAAATTCTAACCTTGCCATCTTGAGAATTTTTGCTGAACTTGGTATTGGTGCAGATATTGTATCAGGTGGAGAACTTTTTAAAGCATTGAAAGCAGGAATAAAACCATACAAGATTGTTTTTGCAGGTGTTGGTAAAACAGATGAAGAGATAGAATATGCTTTGAAAAATAACATACTTATGTTCAATGTAGAATCTGAAGCAGAACTTCATAAAATTAATGAGAAAGCTAAAAACCTTAAAAAAGTAGCTTCAGTTGCCTTAAGAGTGAATCCTGACATAGACCCAAAAACTCACAAATACATTGCTACAGGACTAAAAAGCAGCAAATTTGGAATCCCTATTGAAAAAGCTCTTGATTATTATAAACTCGCTAAATCAATGAAAAATATAAAAGTTATAGGAATTCACAAACACATCGGTTCTCAAATTACAGAAACTTCTGCATATGTGGAGGCTTTGAACAAAATTCTTTCTCTCTATGACCAGCTCGCAAACTATGACATGGAAATTGAATACATTGATATTGGAGGCGGACTGGGAATAACCTACAGAGACGAAGAACCTCCTCATCCAAAGGAACTGGCAGATGTATTAATACCTCTGGTAAAAAATAAAAAAGGCAAACTAATAATTGAGCCTGGAAGATCAATTGTAGGAAATGCAGGAATCCTTGTTACAAAGGTTCTTTATACCAAAGAGACAGAGCAGAAAAACTTTATCATAGTAGATGCAGGTATGAATGACCTCATAAGACCAACTCTTTATGGCTCTTATCATGAAATTCAACCTGTAACTCCCGGGAAAAAAGAGAAAATAGTAGCAGATATTGTTGGACCTATATGTGAATCAGGTGATTTTCTTGCAAAAGACAGAGAAATTGAGAAAGTATCTGCTGGAGAGTATCTTGCAGTTATGAGCGCAGGTGCCTATGGATTCAGTATGTCCTCTAACTATAATAGTCGTCCAAGAGTTGCAGAAGTTCTTGTTAAAGGTGACCAATATGCACTTATAAGAAAACGTGAAACCTATAAAGATTTAATAAGGAATGAAATTGTACCGGAGGAGTTACTCTAATGGAAAAGATCAATTTTGTAAAAATGCATGGACTTGGTAATGACTTTATATTGATTGATTGTCTTAAAAATGATTTGCCAAAACCTCAAGAATTCGCAATTCATTACTGTAATCGTCGTTTTGGCATTGGTGCAGATCAACTCCTGCTTTTGTATCCATCTCAGATAGCAGATTTTAAGATGAAAATTTTTAATGCCGACGGCTCTGAAGTTGAAATGTGCGGAAATGGTATAAGATGTTTTGCAAAGTACATATGGGACAGAGGACTATCAAATAAAGATGTTCTTGAGGTGGAAACTCTTGCCGGAATTATTAAGCCAAAGAAAGTTGGAGAACTTGTTCAGGTTGATATGGGAAAGCCAGAGTTTCATCCTAATAAAATTCCAGTTGATGTAGAAGGAGACTCTGCCTTTGATTTAATGCTTGAAGTATCTGGATGGCATGCAAGAATAAACTGTGTAAGTATGGGAAACCCCCATGCTGTGATATTCCTTGATGAAGAGCCTAAAAACTTTGCTGTTACAAAATACGGACCACTGATTGAAAACCATCCAATTTTTCCCAAAAGAACAAATGTTGAATTTGCTTATGTAAAAAACTCTTCTGAGATTGTGATGCGTGTCTGGGAAAGAGGAGCAGGAGAAACTCTTGCCTGCGGGACAGGAGCCTGTGCTACTGCAGTAGCCGCTATGGTTAAGGAATTTACAAACAAAAAAGTCACTGTACATCTGCTTGGTGGAGACCTTTTAATTGAATGGGCTGCTGATGGACATGTTTATATGACAGGACCAGCTCAGGAGGTTTTTGAAGGAGTTGTAAAAGTTCCACAAATTGGCTGAAAATCACAAAATTTACATTTATTTTTAAAATCAGAGGTTGGTTCAAAAGGTGTATTTTTATCTTTAATCTCATTAAGCAAGGTTTGCAAAATAATTGAAACAATTTTTATACCTTCTTCTTGATCTATCTGAGTAAACGGATCAAATCTAACTTTTTCATCATTTATTAAAGATTTTCCAAGTAAAAAATAATGCCCCTTCAAATTAAGAGGATTAATGCTATATTTTCTTGAATATAGAAGCATGTATATAGGAATTTGAAGACTGCCAATATATTTTGACCAACTTTGTCTATCTGATATATCAAGTTTATCAAATTTTATTTTATAGTTATTTTCATTTCCTGATGTTTTATAATCAACAATTATAATAGAGCTATCAATGTTTTCAACCAAGTCTATCCTGTATTTAAAGCTTGTGTCAAATAGGCTTTCTTCTATAAGTTCTTCCACTTCAAGAATTTTCAATTGATGTTCTTTAGCCATTTTTCTGTAGTATTCTATTAATTCAGATAGTCTTTGAAGTATCTGAAATTTTATTAAATAGAGATTGCCTGTTATTTTACTACCATACTTTTTCAAAAATATATCGTTGACAATTAGTTCAATATCATTTCCAAAATCTCCTGGATGAAGTTTTTTCCCTTTTCTTAATTTAAAATATTGTTTAAGTGATTCATGGACAATTATGCCGATATCAGAATGTTCAATCTCTGTAGAAATATCTTTTTTCTTTATTAACTTAAGTATGTAAAAGTAGTAAAACTTTAACCCACAATCAAGATAGACATCAATGGCTGATGGTGAGAGACAAAGACTGTTTATAATTGTCATTATTTGTTCTGTTTTATAAATTTCTGAAGGTCTTTTTGCTGCCAGATTTACTGACCATGAAATTGATTTTATTGGTATATTAAGTTTCTCGGAAACACTTTTTTCTATTTCCCATATAATTTTTTCAATAAATCTTGACCTTTCATTTTTATCATTCTTTATGTAACAAAGATGCACCTCTTCTGCATTATTAACTAAAAGGGAAAAGTAGTAATAAATAAGCTTTTCTCTATCTTGATAGACAGGTAAGTCAATAATTTTTCTTACGCTATAAGGTAGTAGATAATCTTCAGAAAGATCTGGGAAAACACCTTCATTTAAATCAAGGAAAATAACTTTTTTAAATTTGATATTCCTCGTCTCAAGAAATCCTAATATTTGCAACCCTTTTAATGGTGTTCCATGGAAAGGGACATTTTCAAATATTACAAGATTTTTAAAAAAATTGAAATAAGACTCTATATGTTCAAATTGAAAAGATTTTATTGTAGAGTTAGCTATTTTTTCAAATTGAGCAATAAAAAATTCAACATAAGGATAAAATAAATAATGAAATCTTGCTGTAGTTTTCTCATAAATAAAAAGCAAAACATCCTTGCAGTTATTTATAAATTCTTCAATGTTTCTAATTATTATAAATTTCTTTATTGTATTGTTATGAATTAGCTTGATATGCTCTTTTATATCATCAACTGTAAGATTAAAATCTTTCAAATTTGCTGATATTATTTCAGGCACTTCTTTTTCTAACCATTCAAGCTCAACAAATGGAGGAATTTCTTCAGATCTGAATAAATCTTCTATTTGATGAAAAATTATTCTGCTTAGTTCAGCGCTGTTTTTCACAAGAACATTTTTTGTATATGGATGGAGTACAAACTTAAAATAAGCTGGAACGTAAATTTGATTATTTTCCATTGAGTTTACTGCTTCAAAAAGATTATTAAAAAAACCATAAATTGGAGTTCTTGATAAAGGATATCCCATTGATATGTTATAATCCTCATCTTTTAAAAATGTAATACCCTGTCTTAATAAGGGGAAAAGTGTATCAGATTTTGGTAAAACTATCACTGTTTTTTCATCAATTGGAAAGTTTTCTATAAGGTGTCCAACTACTTTGACTTCTGCATGAGTATCAGGACAGCTATATAAATTGATCTTATCAAAAAGTTTTTTATTAAATTTCACTTCTTCTTGGAAAAGAAAATAGAAATTTTTTAAAGTCGCTAATTTTTGTAATATTTTTTTTTCAGAAGCTGTAAAAGCAAAAAAACCAGCATAAATTAAGTTGTTAAATTTTAAATAACTTTCTAAATCATCACTATCTGCTAATTTTCTATATCTTAATGCTCTTGTGCATAGATTTCTATCTATTAATTCCTTATAAAAGTCTTCATAAACAATAGATAGAAATCGTAATTTTTCCTGAGATTTAGCTGGAATATCAATAAGCGTTTCTACTTCTTTAAGTTGATGTATAGAGATTCCCTCTATATATAGTTCTTCAAAAAGATTAAAAAGCTTAAATCCAAAGGAAATAAAATTGTCAAATTTTCTAAAAAATGTTGTCAATAAATCATGTCTTAAACAAATTTCGTAAATAATTCCAACAGCTTCAACTGCTTCAATAAAACAGGCATTGCTTATTTTCTTAAATAAAAAGTTTACAAATTCATCTGCTGAAAAAATCAAAGGTGGAATAAAAGAGTGGTTTAGTCTCTGAGCAAGGGCTTTTTTTAAATAATATGAAGGTCTCTTACCAGGGAAAACAACGAGATTTTTAGAATAGTCATAGTTTTGAAATTCAAGCATTTCTATAACTTTTTGAATTAAATCATCAGAATGACCAACTACAACAATTTGTTCATCTTTCAGGAAACTTAGTTTCAATGTATTACTCAATCTGTTTAACCTCTCTTAAATCAAGATAGTAAAGATATCCATTGATTTTTTTATCTTTGAAAATTTCTGATAGTATATTCATATAAAGTTTTACTTGTAAAAAATGCTCCTTCTGAGGATGACCTGTTTTGTAATCAATTACAGTAACACTTTCTTTATCCTCAACAACTCTGTCAACTCTGTGAATGACACCGTTTTTGTCTATAATTTCAAATTCATTCAAGACTTTTTCATGCATTAAACTGAAAAATTTTTTTATATCAGGATGATTTATCATATCAATTATCAATTCCTTTATCTCTGAAGCTGAAAAATTACCATAAAACTCTTTATTCAATATTTCTATCTGACTATTTAGTTTTTCCAAAACTTCTTCGTTAGCATATTCTATTTGTTCAAGAATTTTGTGTATAAACTCGCCTCTATTCTTTTCAGCGAAATGAACTATCTCATTTGACACGGAAAAATCAAATAATACTGGATAATGACTAGCCCGAATTTCTAAAGATTTAGGTAGTATTACTGATTCATCTTTAAATAATTTATTACCGATGTTACTATTAAGGTATTCTGAAAGAATATCAAATGGAAATTTATCTTCATTATCAGTCCTGCATAAAATATATAATTCATCTTCTGCTCTTGTAAATGCAACATAAAGAGTATTCAACATCTCTGCAAGTTCTGATTTTTTCAAATCCTCTTTTATCTGTAAAAGAAATTCATTTTTCTCTGCCATCTTATCAGTAACTTTTAAAATATGTATGCCCTCTTCTACGTCATGGAGAACATATCTATTTTTTGGAGTATGTTCATTCTTTAAATAGACAAAAACAATGGGGAAACCTAATCCTTTGGCTTTATGGATAGTCATAACCTGTATAGCATTTATATCTGTTCCAAGATTTATGTTCCATATAGTTTCGTCATCACTGGGACTTTCAAAAAAGTCTATCAATGCTTTAATATTGCTGTATCCTTTTTCTTCAAAATTTTTGATAAGCTCAAGTAATTTAAGAAACGTTGCCTCTTCATCTGGCATAGTCTCAAACACTTTAAAAGTACTTAACGCAACAGAAAGTAAATCATAAACTGGCAAATATCCTGAAAAACGAAAGAGGTCTTTAAAATATTTGCCCCAAATATGAGGAAAATCTTTTTCAAAAAATTTATAAAGTGGAGATTTATCCCTATATTTTAAGAGAAATTCATCAGGGCAGAAATCTACTCCTTCATTGTTAATTAAATTTTTGAATATATCACTCAACAAAAAAGCTGAAAAAGAAAAATCATCTATCGGAGAATCAAGAAATTGAAGAAAGCTTAAAATCTCTGAAGTAACTTTCCTTTTTCTAACATCAAGACTGCTGTAAGATATAAATGGTAATTGTAAATCATTTAACCATTGTGTTATGTTAACAACCTGTTCATTTTTAAAAGCAAGAATTGCTATATCTTTGAAAAGATAACCCCTATTAGTGACATCATATATGGTTTCAACAAGATATTTTTTTATATTGGTTTCTTCCTCTTCATCTTCACTGAATGTTTTAAGCTCAACATAGCCTTTTTCAAAAAATTTCTCTTCTGCAATCTGCTCACACTCATGAAGTCCTGTATATCTGGCAGGTTCACTATAAATAGGATGGTTTGAAATTTTATCTTTAAAAATTTTCATTATAAAATCAATAATTACTTTCTTGCTTCTATAATTTTTATCAAGTGTTTTAACTATCTTGTTTGCTGAGGGGAACACTTCATTTTGCTCCAATGTTTTCATTATTTTATAATCTGCACCCCGAAAATTATATATAGCCTGCTTTGTATCACCAACAACAAAAAGACTTCCATTTTCAGCAAGTGCATTTTCAATTAAAAATTTTATGTTATTCCACTGCAATGGAGATGTATCCTGATATTCATCTATAAAAAAATGATGTATTTTTTCTCCGAGTCTAAAATATATATCAGGAACAATTAAGTTATTAAGATATTTAGAAAGCATTTTATTGATATCTTCAATAAAAATCTTAAACTCTTTTTGTTTTATTTGACTCAGTAAATTTTCAAACCCTTTGTAAACTTCAAGATATGGTAAATAAAAAGTTAATGCATAATAAAAAGCATATTTACTTAGAATATCAATAAAATCGCTCCACAAGTTAACGATTTTTTCATATTTCGGTAATAGAGTTGAATTTTTAGGTTTATTTACAGGTGCTTTCTTAATCCCTCTTTCTAAAAGTTCTCTAAAATTTTTATTTTCAATTATTCTATCAAAATCATCCAGAATCTTAGTTGAACGGGTTAGTTCAAGCCCTGAATCATTAATTTCTTTCTTCAGAAGTTGCATCATTTTTGTAAGTTCAACCTCAATATTATTTTTCATTTCTATATATTCCCCGGCAACTATAAACTCCTTGTCAGTACTATAAATTTTGGAATGTAATCCTTTAATTTCATTAAAAATTGCATCCGCTGGGTTCCAGAGGTATGTTTTACTGTTTAAACTTATAATTTTTATAACCTTTTCAAAAAAATCGGCTTTAATAGAATTTTCTTCAATATCCTTTAAAAACAAATCATAACTGTATTGCATGAGAGATTGATTATTCATAAGAATTTCAAAATCTGGATTATAATCAAAATCAATTGCTGAAGCTTTAAAAACTGAAGTCATAAAACTATCAATAGTTTTTACTTGAAAATCTGAATAATTGTTGAGTATTTCATCAAGTATTTGTCCAGCTTTAAGGGAAAGTTCTTCAGGAGATAGCCTTAGAAGTTCTGACAATCTATTTAAAGAATTTTCTTCTTTGCAATATAAATTCTTGAGCCATTCTATTATTCTATCTTTCATTTCATAGGAAGCATTGTTAGAAAAAGTTATGGCAAGAATATTTTTTAATGAATTATTTGGAATATCATCTGAAAGCAAAAAATATACAAATCTTTCGGTCAGGGCTGTGGTTTTTCCCGAACCAGCAGATGCTTTCAGAATAATATAATGTGGAAATTGGAACTCTAAGCTCTTTGTCATTAATTTAGTTTAATACATTACAAATCCCTTAATCTATTAAGAACTAAACTGAAGCTCTTATAACTTCCCTCCCTTTTTCTTTTAATTTTGCATGTGCTGCTGCAAGTTTAGCTATTGGAACTCTATAAGGAGAGCAACTCACATAATTAAGACCGATTTTATGACAAAATTCAATTGATGCAGGGTCTCCTCCATGTTCTCCACAAATACCAAGCTTGAGATTTTTATTCGTTTTCCTTCCCCTTTTAACCGCAATTTCCATAATCTGGCCAACACCCTCAGTATCTATTGATATAAATGGGTCTTCATCAATTATTTTATGGTCAATATAAAAAGGCAAAAATTTACCTGCATCATCTCTTGATAGTCCATAAACAGACTGGGTTAAATCATTAGTTCCGAAAGAGAAAAACTCCGCTTCCTGAGCAATCTGGTCAGCTGTTATAGCAGCACGGGCAAGTTCTATCATGGTACCTACAGAATATTTGATTTTGACATTATAAGCTTTCATAACTTCTTCAGCTGTTCTTACTGTTAAATCTTTCATTATTTTGAGTTCATTGACATGGGCAACAAGAGGAATCATTATTTCTGGAATTACTTTTATCTTTTTCTTTGCCAATTCGCAGGCTGCCTCCATTATTGCTCTTACCTGCATTTCATAAACTTCTGGATAAGTTATTCCAAGACGACAGCCTCTATGTCCAAGCATAGGATTGAATTCTTCAAGAGATTTAATCTTTGCTTTTATTCTTCTTACAGAAACTCCCATATCATTTGAAAGCCCTTCTATTTCTTCTTCTGTTTTTGGTAAAAATTCATGAAGTGGTGGATCAAGAAGTCTTATTGTTACAGGCAATCCCTTCATCTCCTTGAAAATACCAATGAAATCTTCTTTCTGATAAGGTTTGATTTTATCAAGAGCTTTTCTTCTCTGTTCAACAGTATCTGAAACAATCATCTCTCTGAATGCTTTAATTCTTTCTGCATCAAAAAACATATGTTCAGTTCTACAAAGCCCTATTCCTGTAGCACCAAAATCTCTTGCAACACGAGCATCCTTTGGAGTATCAGCATTTGCCCTTACCTGAAGTCTGCTAATTTCTTCAGACCATTTCATGATTGTATAAAACTCCTGTGGAAGTTTAGGCATTACAAGAGGTGCTTCACCAAGAATAACCTCTCCTGTTGTTCCGTTTAATGTTATATAATCACCTTCTTTAACTTTAATATCTGAAACTGTAAAATATTTTTCTTCTTCATTAATATTGATCGCTCCACAACCAACAACACAGCATTTCCCCATTCCTCTTCCTACAACTGCTGCATGAGATGTCATACCTCCCCGTGCTGTTAAAATCCCTTGAGCTGCAGCCATTCCTCCAATATCTTCTGGGGAAGTCTCATTCCTAACAAGAATAACTCTCTCTCCTTTTTCTGCCCACTCTTCAGCATCCTGCGCAGAGAAAACAACCCTACCAACTGCTGCTCCAGGGCTTGCTGGTAAACCTTTAGCAATTACTTTAACATTTGCTGTTGAATCAATTGTAGGATGAAGAAGTTGATTCAACTGTTCAGGTTCAATTCTTAAAAGAGCTGTTTTTTTATCAATAAGTTTCTCATTAACCATATCTACAGCAATTTTTATAGCTGCTGCTGCTGTTCTTTTTCCAACTCTTGTCTGAAGCATGTAGAGTTTTCCTTCTTGAATAGTAAACTCTATATCAAGCATATCCCTATAATGTTTTTCAAGCTTCTCGCATATTTTTTCAAGTTGTGCATAAATTTTAGGCATTCTTTTCTTAAGTTCTTCAATTTTAAGAGGCGTTCTGATTCCTGCTACAACATCCTCACCCTGTGCATTAGGTAGAAACTCTGCAAAAAATCTCTTTTCACCTGTAGATGGATTTCTTGTGAAACCTACACCTGTTCCAGAATTTTCACCCATATTACCATAAACCATTGCAACTATATTACAGGCTGTGCCAAGATCATCTGGTATTCCATGAAGTTTTCTATATGTAACAGCTCTGTCACCATACCATGAATCAAAAACTGCTTTAATTGCCATTTTAAGCTGTTCATAGGGGTCTGATGGAAATTCTTTGCCTGTTTCCTTTTTATACAACTCTTTATATTTTTTTACAATTGCTTTAAAATCTTTTGCATCAAGCTCTGTATCTAATTTGACACCTTTTTTCTCTTTAACTTTATCAAGTAAATCTTCAAATTTCTTCCTATCTATATCAGTAACAATACTTCCAAACATTGTTATAAATCGTCTATAGGTATCATAAGCAAATCTTTCATTATTGGTTTTATCTATAAGCCCCTTTAAAGTATCATCATTAAGTCCAAGATTGAGGACAGTATCCATCATTCCAGGCATTGAAAATTTTGCACCTGATCTTACTGATACAAGCAGAGGATTTTTGGGATCGCCAAATTTACATCCCATAGATTTTTCAACTCTTTTAAGATGAGTTAAAACCTCCTCCCACATTCCATTGGGAAATCTTTTTCCCTGCTTGAAATATTCGCGACAAGCTTCGGTAGTGATAGTAAATCCTGAAGGAACAGGAATGCCTAAATTGGTCATCTCTGCAAGGCCAGCTCCTTTACCTCCTAATAAATCTTTCATCTGAGCTGTTCCTTCTGCTTTCCCATCTCCGAAGTAGTAAACATATTTTTTGTTAATCTTTGATTGTTTGGTTTTTGAAACTTTTTTTAGAGGCTTTGTTTGTTTTTTAGTCTTTGATGCCATTTGTAAAGTCCTCCTAAGTGAAAATTATTTATGTAGCTATTCATATTACAATGATAAAGAAATTTTTTTCAAGAAAATCTTGACTTTTTTAAAAAACTATTTTCAAACTAAGCTTCATGGAAAAAATATTTGTTAAGCCTTTAAAAAGACACGGTAGTTTATGGATCTATCAAAATGAAATTTTGTCAGATATTACACATATCAATGCTGGTAGTTTGGTAAAAGTATTTGAAGAAAAAACAAATAAAATCATAGGCACAGGTTACATAAATCCTCAATCAGTTATAGCAGTACGGCTTCTCAGCTTCGGAGATGAACAAATTAATAAGAATTTTCTACGTGAAAGAATTCAAAAGAGCCATAAATACAGAGAAGACTTTTTGGGTTTAAAGGAAAGCTATAGATTAATCTTTAGTGAATCCGACTTCTTACCAGGATTAATAGTTGATAAATACGGTAAATGCCTTGTCATTCAGATATTAACTGCAGGAATGGAAAGATTGAAGGATTTAATTGTAGAAATACTTGATAAATTGCTTGTTCCTGAAGTAATTATCTTAAGGAATGACGCTCAACCAAGAGTCAAAGAAGGATTAAAGGTTGAAAAAATGGTTATAAAGGGTTGTGTTGATAACCTAATAATGACCAAAGAAGACGATTTAAAATTTTATTTTGACCCTTTGCATGGGCAAAAAACAGGTTTTTTTCTTGACCAGCGAGAAAATAGACTCTATCTTAAAAGCCTCATAAGTTCAGGCGAAGGACTTGATTTATTCTGTTATGTAGGTGCATGGAGTATACATTTAGCTAAAAGGGGAGCAAACATAACAGGCATTGACAGTTCTGAAAAAGCAATTGAAATTGCAAAACAGAATGCAATGCTGAACAATGTGCAAGATAAATGCAGATTCATAAAAGCTGATGTCTTTGATTATCTCAGATGGGAAGCAAAAAAGGGTAAAAAATATGATTTCATCGTGGTAGACCCACCTGCCTTTGTTAAATCAAGACAGGAAAAGAAAGATGCTATTGAAGGTTATGTTAATCTAAACAGGATGGCTTTAAAGCTGTTGAGAAAAAACGGTATTTTAGCGACTTCTTCTTGTTCTCAACATATTTCTGAGACTGATTTCTTAGAAATAATTAAAAAGACGTTTAAAGCTTCTAAAAAAACAGGAATACTTCTGTATAAAGGAACACAAAGCAAAGACCACCCGATTCTTCTTACAATGCCCGAGACATCCTACCTAAAGTGTTTAATGCTTAGAGTATTTTAGAAGGGGCTCAGAACCATTTATTTATAACGCTGAAAACCAATTTCTGAACAGTATCCCATTAGAAATAGTAAAAAATTATAATTGAAAAATTTTATATAGATTAAAACTATTGGACATATTAAATTTTCCTTTTTTAAAATTTCCGAAAAACTGGAGGAATAACCATGTCCAAAGACTACACGACATTATGGAAAGAAATAGGATTGAATTTAGGTAAACATGACGGGCTTCTCTCAGTTCTTTCCGATGCCTATAAAAACATTTATCTCTCACAGAAAAACAGACCTGAGGGAATGAAGTATTTTGATTTTGTCATATCTGAAGTTCATGGATTAAGAATTGAAGAGCTCTATGAAGCAAAGAAAGAAAAAAGAAAAGTAATCGGCACATTTTGCGTATATGTCCCTGAAGAACTTGTTCTCGCGGTAGATGGAGTTTTTGTAGGGCTTTGTGCAGGTGCAGAAGTTGGATTTGAGGAGGCGGAAAAATATGTTCCGAGAAACACTTGTGCTCTAATCAAGGCATTTATGGGATTTAAGCTTTCAGGACTCTGTCCCTATGTGGAGCTAACTGATTTAATTGTAGGAGAAACAACCTGCGATGGAAAAAAGAAAGCCTATGAAATATTTGATGAAATTACAAGAAAGATGTACGTTATGGAAATCCCTAATATGAAAAATGACTCTGATAGAAAACTTTGGCTTGAGGAAGTAAGAAAATTTAAAGATAAAATTGAAGAAATCTCTGGCAAAGAGATAACACTTAGCCTTCTTAAAAAATCAACAGAAATTGTTAACCAAAAAAGACTTGCCCTGCAAAGGCTTAACAAACTAAGGGCATATGACCCTTCTCCAATTTCAGGACTTGATGCATTGCTTGTAAATCAGATTGCCTTTTACGATGATCCTGTAAGATTTACCATGAAAGTAAATGAACTCTGCGACGAACTTGAAGAGAGGGTCAGGAAAGGTAATGGTATCGCGCCAAAAGGAACACCGCGAATTCTTATATCAGGTAGTCCATTTGCAATACCTAACTGGAAACTTCATGCAATAGTGGAAAACAGCGGTGCTGTTGTTGTCGGTGAGGAGTCCTGTGTGGGAAGTAGAAATTTTAGAGAGTTGACTGAAGAAAACTTTAACTCCCTTGAAGAAGGATTGGAAAAAATTGCAATGAGATATATGGGAATTGATTGTGCCTGTTTTACTCCAAACAAAGAGAGAATTGACAATGTTAAAAGTCTCTTTAAAGAACTCAAGGCAGATGGTGTGATTCACTGTGCCCTTCAGTTCTGCACTCCCTATATGATGGAAGCCTTCAAAATTGAGAAAAAGATTGATTTTCCCTACATGCGTATTGAAACAGACTACAGCATGGAAGATTTTGGCCAACTTAAAACAAGAGTTGAAGCTTTTATTGAGACGCTCAGATGAGCTTTCTTGGTATAGACATTGGTTCAAGATACATTAAAGCTGTTCTAATTGAAAAAGGGACGGTTATAGATTGGTTTAAAATTGAAACATCCTACGAACCTCTAAACAGAAGTTTAGAAATTTTAAAAAAATACAGTCCAATTAAAGCTGTTGCCACAGGTTATGGGAGACATCTTTTGAGTTTCAATGGAAATATTCCAACAATTACAGAAATTAAAGCCTTTGCAATTGGTGCAAGGGCTTTAATGCCTTCTTGCAGAACTATTATTGACATAGGAGGACAGGATACAAAAATAATAAGTCTTGATGAAAGGGGAAATATAAAGAAATTTGAGATGAACGATAGATGTGCGGCGGGAACAGGAAGATTTCTTGAGATAATGGCATCGGCATTGGCATACTCAATTGACGAATTTGGGAAAATAGAAGGAGAAATTGAAAGTCCCTTACAAATTAGCAGTATGTGCACTGTTTTTGCTGAATCAGAGGTTATTTCTCTTATATCAAAGGGGATATCCCGTGAAGAAATTGCCATAGCAATTCATAGAGCCATAGCAAAAAGGGTCATATCAATGCTTAAAAAGATATCCTTAGAGGAAGATATTGTCTTTGCGGGAGGATGTGCAGGAAATATTTTACTTAAAAAACTTATTGAAATTGATATCGGAAAGAGAATACTGATTCATGAAAAACATCATTTTGCCGGTGCTTTAGGCGCTGCAATTTATGCAGAAAAAAGCCTTATAGAAGAAGGAGGAGAGAAGGAGAATGAAAAGGTTTATTGTTAAAATTTTTATCTTACTATCAATAAGTTTCATGGGCTTCAATTTTTCACAGGCTTCTGAACAGTTTGATATTAATGACTCAATAATCAATGATAAATTCGAAGTTCCCCAAATATCTACAAATGAAATGAAAAAAGCATTAAAGAATGGTGCATTAATCATTGATAACAGACCATACTTTGAATGGGCAGTAAGTCATATTCCAAGTGCAGTAACAGTATCACCAAAGCCCGGTATTAGTAAAGCTCTATATACCTCTGACAAAGAGGAGATAAAGAAATTAGCAAATAATGACAAAAGTAAACTAATCATCTTGTATTGCGATGGCATATACTGTGGAAAAACAAAGCGAGTTTCAAAAGAACTCGTCCAAGAAGGATTTAAAAATGTTTACAGATATCAACTTGGTATTCCTGTATGGAGAGTTCTCGGCAATCTTACACAGTGCGAGATTGAGGGCATAAGGTATATTTATGAAAAAGACGGAACAGCATATTTCATTGATAGCAGAAAAGAAGAGGAATTCAAATTTAAAGCTCTAAAGAACTCCAAAAACATACCTTTTGATAAAGTGATTGAAGGAAAGGATGTGGGTGAAATTTTCAAGGCAAAGGAAGATGGTAGATTACCTGTTGAAGACAGAAACGCAAGAATAGTAGTTTTTGGTAAAGATTTAAAACAAACTCTTAAAGTTGCTGAGGGATTGACAAAAGAGGCATTTCATAATGTTTGTTACTATACCGGAAACCTTGAGGATATTTTAAAAATTGAGGGAAATAAGAATTAAAAACTTATAAAAGTCCTTTGTTATCAACTAAAAAAAGAAAAAGGAGGAGCATTATGAAGTATGGAGCAAGAAACGCAATCAATGCAAAGGTAAAGTCAGTGAAGAAAGGAGATGTAATGAGTCTGGTTAAATATGAGATTTTGGTTCCTGCTGAGATGGCATCTGTTCTTACAACTGAATCCTGCGAAGAACTAAACCTTCAACCAGGAGACAATGTAAAACTAATCATAAAAGCCATACACGTGTTACCTGTAAAAGAGTAGACTTTTATTAAACTTTATGATTATAAGACCTTTAGATACAAAAAGGGAGGATTTTAAAAACAAAAGATTCTAAAATTTGACTAAAACTTCTTTTTTTAATTAAACTGTTTAATTATGCCTAAGAAATTTATTGTTGCCAACTGGAAGATGCATAAAACAGTGAGAGAAGCTCTTGCATTTCTGGACGAATTTATTCCAATTACTAAGGGGTTAAACGGCAGAGAGATAGGTATCGCACCAACTTTTATTTGTATTGAAAGCGTTGGCAAAGTTTTGATAAATACCAGCATAAAACTCTGTGCACAAAATGCTTTCTATGAAAACAAAGGAGCCTACACAGGTGAAGTATCTCCGGCAATGCTAAAGGATTGTGGTGTTGAATATGTAATAATCGGACATTCGGAAAGAAGAAAGTATTTTTATGAAAATGATGACATTATTAATAAAAAGATTCATGCTTGTATTAAAGAAGGATTGAAAGTGATTTTCTGTATTGGTGAAACCTTTGAAGATAGACAGAACAATAAAACAATGGAAATTTTAAAAACTCAAATCAGAAATGGACTGTTGGAAATAAATTCTCCAGAAGCCCTTACAATTGCCTATGAGCCTGTATGGGCAATTGGAACAGGCGTTGTAGCCACTGAAGAGCAAATAAAACAATCACACTTGTTCATAAGGAATCAGCTTAAGGAAATCTATGGTGAAAGAGCTAATGAGGTTAGGATTCTTTACGGGGGGAGTGTGACTCCAGAAAACATCAAGTCTATTATGGCAATTGATAATGTTGAAGGAGTTCTGGTTGGTGGTGCAAGTTTAGATCCTTTAAAGTTTGCAAAAATTGTAAAGTATTAATTATAAATTAAGGAGGATGTGATGAAAACCTTACTTTTAATATTTCACATAATACTTTGTTTTGTAATGATTGCGGTAGTGTTACTTCACAGAGGTAAAGGAGCTGAACTTGGTCCTGCATTTGGTGGAGGGTCTTCACAGACACTGTTTGGACCAAGAGGTGCTGCCACATTTCTTAACAAGGTTGCAACCATAGTGGCTGTTTTATTTATGCTTTCATCATTCTTTCTGACCTACATCACTACAAGAAGTAAATCAGTCGTATCCGATGTAAATGTTCCTGTTCAAACTCAGCCAGTTCAACCAGCACAGCAACCAGTAGGAGAACAGCCTCAACAAAAATAAATGTTAAGAAAATATGTTGGCTTTTTTCTGCTTCTAACATTATTTACAGTTTCATGTGAAAAAGCTCCTGATGTAAAAGAACCCTTTTGTCTGACAGGAGCTTCCTCTGCTGATGCCAAAAGACTTCTTCCTCTATTTGCTTCTGATAGCGCAAGTGCTGATATTAGTGGAAGAATTTTTAATGGACTTACAAAGTATGACAAAGATTTAAACATAGTTGGTGACCTTGCTGAAAGCTGGACAATATCAAAGAATGGTAAAGAAATAATTTTTCATTTACGAAAAGGAATAAAATGGCATGATGGTGTTGATTTCACCTCAGATGATGTTGTTTTCACATATAAAGCAGTCACAGACCCTAAAAATCCAACACCTTACAGCAGCAATTACGGTCCTGTAAAAGAAGTAAAAACAATTGATAAATATACGATAAAGGTAGTTTATGATAAGCCTTTTGCTCCTGCTCTTGAGTCATGGGGAATGGGTATACTACCCAAACATTTACTTGAAGGCAGGGAGTTATTCTCGTCTCCTCTTAATAGAAATCCGATTGGAACAGGTCCATATAAAATGAAAGAATGGATTACAGGACAAAGGATTATTCTTCAAAAAAATGAGGATTATTATGAAGGTGCGCCTTTTTTTGAAAAATTTATCTCACGAATTATCCCGGATCCTTCCACAATGTTTCTTGAATTAAGATTTGGTGGAATAGATTTTATGGGACTTAATCCTGCTCAATATAAATATTACGGTGAAAAGTCATATTTTAAAAAATATTTTAATGTTTATAGATATCCTTCTTTTGGATACACATATATTGGATACAATCTGAAAAATCCTCTATTTTCTGAAAAAAAAATCCGTCAGGCAATTGCTCATGCAATAAATAAAAAAGAAATAATTGAAGGAGTTTTACTTGGTTATGGAACTCCATGCACAGGTCCTTTTCCTCCAACTTCATGGGCATTTAATCCTGATGTAAGAGATTTTGAATACAATCCTGAAAAAGCAAAAAAAATTCTTTTTGAACTTGGCTGGAAACAGGATACAGATGGAATATTAACAAAAGATGGCAGAAAATTTTCGTTTATTTTGCTTGTTAATCAGGGAAATGAGGCAAGGCTGAAAACAGCCCAGATTATCAAGGAACAGCTTAAAAAAATAGGAATTGAACTTAATATAAGAGTTCTTGAATGGCAAAGCTTTCTTGAACTTGTTACAAAAAGGCAGTTTCAGGCAGTCTTGCTTGGATGGTCACTTTCTCGTGATCCTGATTTATATGATATTTTCCATTCATCTAAAACTAAGCCAGGAGAGTTTAATTTTGTAGGTTATAGTAATCCTCAGGTGGATAGACTTATTGAAAGAGCAAGAGAGATTCTTAGTAGAGAAGAAAGAAAAAAACTTTACAGAAAAGTTCATGAACTTATTACTGAAGACCAGCCTTATACATTCCTTTATGTTCCAGATACAATAATTGCTGTTAATAAGAGGATAAAAGGTATTGAATTAGCTCCTGCGGGAATCTGGTATAACTATATCCACTGGTATGTGCCAAAAAATCGTCTGGACTGGTATAATTAAAAATATGAAAATTCTATTGATAAATTTATTTATTTTTCTATTTGCTAATCTTGTCTTTGCTCAGGATAACGCAATTACAAAGCTCAATAATGCTTACAAAAATATAAACGATGCAAGTGGAACTTTTATTCAAACAAGCTACATCAAAGACTTAGATAAAACTCAAAAATTTAAAGGGAAATTTTTTATAAAAGCTGATAGAATCAGATGGCAGTATGAAGGACAATTTCCTCAGATTATTTATCTTAATAAAGAAACTCTCATTGTATACGACAAAATAAGAAAACAGGCAATACAGAGCAGTTTTTCAGAAGAAAAATATGGACAACTTCCTCTTGCTCTTTTATCACGAATGGCTGACATTGAAAAAGATTTTGAAATTACAGAAAAATCAGAAAACACTTTAATCCTCATCCCTAAAACTAAAATGGGGAATATCAAAAAAATTGAACTTATCATTCATGAAGAAGACTTTCCAATAAAATCTCTCAAAATTACTGATAATGCATCAAATACAGTGAAGATAGACTTTTATTCAGTAAAAATAAATATCAATCTTAAAGATTCTATTTTTAAATTCGTTCCCAAAAAAGATGACACAGTTCTAAAATATTAACAATTCTATCAATTTCTTGGAGGTAAAAATGGCTAAAAAAAGAATTGCTATTACAATGGGAGACCCTGCAGGAGTTGGACCTGAAATAATTGTTAAGGCATTTGCACAGGAAGATATATATAAAATTTGTAATCCTATTGTAATAGGAGATAAAGCCGTTATTAAAGAATTGATAAAGGTAATTGGAATGGATTTTGATTTAGATAACATTGAGATGTTAAATCTAAATGAAATCAAAAATCCATCAAAATTATTAAAAGGGACTCCTTCTGAAGAATCAGGAAGAGCTTGTTTTTCTTATATAAGAAAAGCTGTAGAACTATACAGACTCGGAGTAGTACAGGCAATTGTAACATGTCCAATTACAAAAGTAGCTTTAAAAATGGCAGGACTTCCATGGCTTGGGCATACAGATATGCTTGCAGAACTAACAGATACAGAAGATTATGCAATGGCTTTTTATAGTGAACATCTAAAAGTAATTCTTGTAACAATTCATGTGCCTCTGAAAGAAGTTCCCTATTTAATAAAGAAAGAAAATGTAATAAAATCAATCTGTTTTGCAAAAAAAGCCTGCGATATGCTTCGTATAGAAAATCCTCGTATTGCAGTATGTGGACTTAATCCCCATGCAGGAGAAGAAGGGATTATTGGAAGAGAAGAAATTGAAGAAATCACTCCAGCAATAAAAGAAACAAAAGCTTTAGGCATAAATGTTTCAGGACCTTATCCATCTGACTCTCTTTTCTGGCGAGCTTACAAAGGAGAGTTTGATATGGTTGTTGCTATGTATCATGACCAAGCACTTGCACCTTTTAAACTTGTTGCCTTTGACAAAGGAGTAAATTTCACAGTAGGTCTTCCATTTATCAGAACATCTCCTGACCATGGAACAGCTTATGATATAGCATGGCAGGGAAAGGCTGAGCCAACAAGCCTCCTTGAGGCTATTAAACTTGCAGTAAGGATGGAGGTTTAATGAAACTTTTTTCTCCTTTTGAGATTAAAACAATTAAAATGAAAAACAGAATTGTTCGTTCAGCAACCTATGAAAAAATGGCTGATGAAGATGGTTTTGTAACTGAACAGTTGATAAATTTTTATGTGAATCTTGCTAAAGGCGGTGCTGGACTCATAATTACAGGGAATGCTCTTGTACATGTATCTGGCAGAAGTGCTCCTAAAATGCTCTGCATTCATAATGATTTTTATATTGATGGCTTTAAAAAACTCACTTCTTCGGTTCATGAAGTAGGCGGTAAAATTGTAATTCAACTTAGTCACGGTGGAAGACAGTGTGCATCTATTTTTCTCTATGGAAATCCTCCTGTAGCACCATCAGCAGTCTATGAACCTGTGTATAAAGTGATGCCGAGAGAGCTTACTCAAGAAGAAATATGGGAAATAATTGAATCTTTTGGTAAAGCTGCAAGAAGAGCAAAAGAGGCAGGATTTGACGGAGTTCAAATTCATGGAGCTCATGGATATCTTATTAATCAGTTTCTTTCTCCATACACAAACAGAAGAAATGACTACTGGGGAGGAGATGAAGAAAGGAGATTTCACTTTCTTGAAGAAGTATACAATAGCATAAGAGACAACGTTGGATATGACTATCCTGTCATGATAAAACTCAATGCCTGTGATTTTGTAAAAAATGGACTCACTCTCGAAGAAAGCCTAAGAATAGCAAAACGTCTTGAAAATATGGGAATTGACGCAATTGAAGTAAGTGGAGGAATTGTAGAATCAAAAATAGAAGAAAGACCTGTGAGAATGAAGATTGACTCACCTGAAAAAGAAGCTTACTTCAGAGAGTTCTCAAAAGAATTCAAAAAAAATCTAAAGGTTCCTATAATGCTTGTAGGAGGGATACGCTCTCGTCAAGTAGCAGAAGATATTTTGCAGAAAAATGACGCGGATTTAATATCTCTTTCAAGACCATTAATCCGTGAACCTGATTTACCAAATAAATGGATGAAAGGTAAAGAAAAATCTGATTGTATTTCTTGTAATGAATGCATGCGATTTATAAAATTAGACTATGTAAAATGCACCCAACTTGAAAAAAAGAGATAAAATGCTTTAATTTAGTTGTTAAATTTAGCAATTGTCATTTTGAGGGAGGAAGTCCAGAGAAATCTGTGCTAAAAGGGATATATTGAGCAAAAGCGAAGGGTTTCCTTATTTTTTTGTCATTCCAAGCACCCTCAATATGTGCAAGGAATTTCGCTTTTGTTCAACAGAAAAAAATAGATGGGATTCTTCGGCTGATTATGCAGCCTCGGAATGACACTTTTAGTGTCACCCCGAGCTTTAGCGAGGGGTCTCCTGTAAAAAAGGAGGGGATTCCTCACTTCGTTCGGAATGACAGAAAGAAAGTAGAATGACAGAAGAGAAACGCTTCTCGGAACAATAGAAGAGCATTGAAAGACGAAGAAAGGTTTTGAATGATAACAGGAAAAGCAAGAAATGACAGCACGTAAGGCAAAGTGGCAGATAAAGGTAATTGAAAAATAAGAGGACTTGTAGTTTATTGATTTTCAATAAATTTTAAGTTTTTGAACAGTCTCATAAAAGAAGAAGGAGGTAAGTTTTGGAACTGAACAAATTGAAGTTGACAGAGCTTGTCCCGTTAATCTCCAAGGGAGAAGTGAGACCACACGAAATAATAATAGATGTTTTCAAAAGAGTTCAGGAAGTTGAAGGTAAAGTTAAAGCTTATATCACTCTTACTGTTGAAAAAGCCTATGATATGGCAAGAGAGGCTGAAAATGCAATTTTTTCTGGAAAAAAAAGTTTACTAACAGGAATTCCCATAGCAGTTAAAGACAATATCTGCACAAAAGGTATCCTTACTACCTGTGCCTCAAAAATACTTTACAATTTCTATCCTCCCTATGAAAGCACTGTAACCTCAAAACTTTTGAATAATAAATATATCCTTATAGGCAAAACTAACATGGATGAATTTGCCATGGGTTCTTCCACCGAAAATTCAGGATTTCATGTTACAAAAAATCCCTGGGATTTAGAAAGGGTCCCTGGTGGAAGTTCTGGTGGTAGTGCTGCTGCAGTAGCAGCTGATGAATGTATTGCTGCACTTGGCTCTGATACAGGTGGCTCAATAAGGCAACCTGCTTCATTCTGCGGAGTTGTGGGATTAAAACCAACATACGGAAGAGTTTCCAGATTTGGACTTGTTGCGTTTGCATCATCACTTGACCAAATAGGACCAATTACAAAATGTGTAGCTGATGCTGCTTTGTTAATGAATGTGATATCAGGACATGACCCTATGGATTCAACATCTGCTCCTATTGAATCATCTGATTTTACAGAATATCTTGGCAAAGAAGTAAAGGGAATCAAAATAGGAATTCCTAAGGAATATTTTATAGAAGGGATGGATAAAGAGGTTGAAGAAAGGATAAAAGATGCAATTAAGGAACTTGAATCTCTTGGTTGCATACCTGTTGAGATTTCATTGCCTCATACAGAATATGCTGTAGCAACCTATTACATTATAGCTACATCTGAAGCTTCCTCTAATCTCGCCAGATATGATGGTGTAAAATATGGGCTAAGAGTACAGGGTAAAGATTTACTTGAAATGTATATGAAAACTCGCAGTAGAGGTTTTGGAACAGAGGTTAAAAGAAGAATCATGCTTGGAACTTATTCACTTTCAGCTGGATATTATGAAGCATACTATAAAAAAGCCCAGCAAGTAAGGACTCTAATCAAAAATGATTTTGAGAAAGCCTTTGAAAAAGTTGATTTTATTGTAACTCCAACAGCACCATCTCCTGCATTTAAAATTGGTGAAAAAATAGATGATCCACTTCAGATGTATCTTTCTGATATTTTTACAATTTCTGTAAATCTTGCAGGAGTGCCTGCAATATCCATACCCTGTGGATTTAGTGAAAAGGGATTACCAGTAGGACTACAAATAATAGGAAAACCATTTGATGAAGCAGGAATTTTACAATTAGCCTATGCCTATGAACAATCAACACCATGGCATAAAATGAAACCTCTTTTATAAAGGAGAGAAAATGCAATACGAAGCAGTGATTGGATTAGAAGTCCATGCTCAACTTTTAACTGAAAGTAAAATATTCTGTGGTTGCTCCACCCAGTTTGGAGCAGAACCAAATACACAGGTATGCCCTGTATGTCTGGGAATGCCAGGGGTGCTTCCTGTGCTTAATAAAAAAGCTGTAGAATACACGGTGAAAACAGGACTGGCTATGAACTGCAAAATTGCTCCTTACAGCAGATTTGCAAGAAAAAACTACTTTTATCCTGACCTTCCAAAAGGTTATCAGATAAGTCAGTATGAGTTACCTCTTTGCGAAGATGGATATCTTGAAATAATGCTTAATGGTACAAAAAGAAAAATTCGCATAAAAAGAATCCATCTTGAAGAAGATGCTGGTAAAAATATACATGACCCATCTGGATACAGTTTTGTTGATTTCAATAGAACAGGAGTGCCTTTAATGGAAATAGTTTCTGAGCCTGATATTCGTTCACCTAAGGAAGCTGCTTTGTATATGAAAAAATTAAGAGCGATACTTAGATATCTCGGAGTCTGTGATGGAAATCTTGAACAGGGCTCTCTTCGTTGCGATGCAAATGTCTCTGTCAGACCCGTTGGCTCAACTGAGTTTGGAGTAAAAACAGAGATTAAAAACATTAATTCCTTTAGATTTGTTGAAAAAGCACTTGAGTATGAGATTAAAAGGCAGATAAAGCTTATAGAAAATGGCGAAAAAATCATACAGGAAACAAGACTTTGGGATTCTCAAACAGGCACAACTCAGTCTATGCGTTCAAAAGAAGAAGCACATGATTATAGATATTTCCCTGAACCAGACCTTGTTCCTGTTGTAGTTTCAGAAGATTGGATTGAAAAAATAAAAAAAGATATGCCTGAACTTCCAGACCAAAAAATTGAAAGATTCATTAAGGAATACGGATTACCTCAATATGATTCAGAGATATTAACCGAGGAAAAAGCACTTTCCGAATGGTTTGAAGAAGCAGTAAAACTTGGTGGAAAGCCTAAGGAAGTAGCTAACTGGATAATGGTTGAACTGTTAAGATTACTCAATGAAGAAGGAAAAGATATAAACGAATGTTCATTAAAACCTATACAACTTGTTGAATTAATTGAGTTAATTAATAAAGGCACAATAAACAGAAATACTGCTAAAGAAGTTTTTGAAGAAATGTATAAAACAGGTAAAACAGCTGAAGCCATTGTCAGGGAAAAAGGACTTACTCAAATATCAGATGATAGTGTTATAATTGAGGCTATAAAAGAAGTTATGAATAAAAATCCTAAAGAAGTTGAAAGATTCAGAAATGGAGAGGAAAAATTGATAGGATTTTTTGTAGGACAAGTGATGAAAATTACCAAGGGGAAAGCAAACCCGAAACTTGTTAATGAACTTATTTTTAAAATTTTAAAAGAATAAAATAATGAAAACTATTATAGCGATTTTAATTACAACCTTGATTTTATCAAATAATGCCTTTGCATTAAAGTGTGATAAATGTCATAAGGATGACAAATCTATTGAAAATATGTTGAATCAACGTGGTATCAAAACAAAACAGGAATTAATAAACACATTACGTAATGGTCCCAAAGCAAAACTCCATAAAAACTTAACAAATGAAGATATTGAAGAAGCAGGAAAACAGTTAAATCTAAAATAGATTTTTAAACAAAATCCAGCCAGCGTTGATATTTAGAATTTTTACCTTTAACGATATCAAAAAATAAATTTTGAATTTTTTCAGTTATTGGTCCCCGACTTCCAATTCCTATTGTTCTACCATCAACCTCTCTGATTGGAGTAATTTCAGCAGCAGTCCCTGTAAAAAATGCCTCATCTGAAATATAAAGTTCATCTCTTGTAAATCTTTCCTCTTTTGTCTCTATACTTAAATCTTTAGCAATAGTTAGAACTGTATCTCTTGTTATTCCTTCAAGAATTGAAGTCAAAGGTGTTGTTTTTAAAATCCCTTTTCTAACAATGAAAATGTTTTCACCACTTCCTTCAGATACATATCCTTCTGTATCAAGCAATACAGCCTCATCATATCCACATGAAATTGCTTCAATTTTTGCAAGTTGACTGTTAACATAGTAACCTGCCACCTTACCTCTTGACAGATTGGAATTAACATGGTTTCTGATAAAAGATGAGGTTTTTACTCTGATCCCCTTTTGAAGTCCTTCTTCACCAAGATAAGCGCCCCAACTCCAAACAGCTATCGCAACCTGAATAGGATTATTTTTAGGATAAACCCCCATATTACCGTAACCAACAAAAACTATTGGTCTGATATAACAAGAGTTAATTTTGTTAACTCTAATAGTTTCCTTAACAGCTTCAAAAATTTCTTCTTCTGTAAATGGAATCTTAAGAGTAAAAATATGGGCAGACTTAAAAAGTCTTTCAATATGATCTTTTAATCTAAAAACTGCAGGTCCCTGTTCAGTATTGTAACACCTTATTCCTTCAAACACTGCTAAGCCGTAATGAAGTGAATGGGTTAGAACATGAACCTTTGCATCATCCCAATTTACAAACTTACCATCCATCCATATTTTTTCTGTCTTAGGAAACATAGGTTATATTAAACCTCATTTTAAATTTATAAGTCAAGTTTTAAATTAAGTTAAACTTAAACGATTTTAGAAATATCAAGAAATTAAAGTATTTTGTAAATAGAAAATTTTAAAGGGAGGGTGAAATTCCCTCCCTTTTTATTCATTAACAACCTTCAACAGCTTTCTTTTTCTTTGAGCCAGAAGTTCCTTCTTTACCTTTATCTTTTGTTACAACACCATCCTTAACTGTAACTTTGTCTCCAACCTTAATACCTTTTACATCTTTTACCTCAACTGTAACTTCTTTGCCATCAGCCTGTTTGATTGTAAGTTTTTTACCTTCAATCTTTGTAACCGTTCCTTTTACTTCAGATGCTTTTTTAGCCTCAGCAGCAAAGGAAACAAAAGCAACTCCTAAAAGAAATGTCAATACAACAATTAATGCAATAGCCTTCTTCATCATATCACCTCCTTTCTCTTATGAGAGACTGTTCAAAAACTTGTAGTTTATTGAAAATCAATAAACTACAAGCCCTGCTATTTTTCTATACCCCTAACTGTCCCGAAGGGTTACAGCAAAAATTGTCATTCCGAACGAAGTGAGGAATCTCCTCTGTTTTTAAGAGAAACCCTCGGGCAATGACTCTTTGAGTCAGATTCCTCAGGCTCATTGAGACCCTTCGGAATGATAGTTAGTCAATTGTTTACAATTATATCAATATGGTGACAGTTTTGTTAACTGTCCTGCATAAACTATTGCTGCTCTTAAAATCAGTGTTCCGGCAAGAACAAGCACTGCTGCAAAATTCATTCTAAAAATCTGAGCCTTAGTAAACTCTCCATGAAATCCGTCTTCAAACTCTTTTAGTTCACCAAGTTTGATTCTTAATGCAAGAGGTAATAGTAGAAATATAGCTATCAGCGCTATGCTAAAAATAAAATGTTCACTTGTTAGTGAAAAGAAAGGCTCAATTGCTTTCTTGTATGGTGCTGTTGATGTATAAAGTCCATAAAAGAAAAGAAGTATAACCACAAGCTCTGCAACGATTAACCATATATCAATCTTTGTAAAAAGAAACTTTATTTCTGGCTTTTTTGCAATAATAACTATCATAGCTGCACCAGAAGAAAGAGCAGAGACTAAAAAGAGAATTGGTAGTGTTGCATTATTCCAAAGAGGGATCGCTGCAAAAGAGCTTAAAAGCACACCTGTATAAATTCCAAGAAATATTCCAAGAGCAAAATTCAATTTTGCAATTGTCCTCATTTTTGGAGCAAACTTTTCTGCAAGTTTTATTAAAAATGGTAATTTTAAGCGATGCCTTTGTTCCTTAGGAATTACAGCTAAGATATAAAGTGCATTTCCTAATAAAACAGCCGGAACTCCCCATGTACCCCAAGACATGAGAGAAAGAGGTTGAAACGTTAAAAAACCCCAGATAAGACTTTGAGGTTTACCGAGGTCTATCATTATGAACTGAGCACCAATAGCAAGAGTTATAAAAGCAATAAGAGGAGCTCTCACACACTGGGCAAGCTCTTCCACAGGTTGTTTTGGAATTCTTAAGTTAGCAATTGAACACATAACAAGCATTCCTGCAGAAAGTCCACCAAGAAATAAATATATTACTATTCTCCAATCCCAAACCTCTAAATGGGGAAAGGTTATTGCATTTGTTCCAGTTATACTTAGTTCTATCATCATAGACCTCCTGCAAATTTCTTTTTAATGTAAAAAACTCTGGGGCGCGTTCCAGCAAACTCAAGTCTCACAGATGAATCATATTTTCTTAACAATTCCGCTACTTCACTGTTTGAGTCTTCAAGATCTCCAAATATTCTTGACTTTCCAAGACATGTTTCAACACAGGCAGGTTTTTTGCCTTCCTTAAGTCTATGTTCACAGAAGGAGCATTTATCTGCATATCCCTTAGGATGAGAATATCTTGCATCATAAGGACACGCTAAAATACAGGCTTTACAGCCTATACATTTTTTTCTGTCTATCTGAACTGTTCCATCCTTTGCCCTGTGAGATGCTCTCGTTGGACAAGCATCTATGCATGGAGCTTCTTCACAATGATTACAGAGTTCACTTCTTAATTCCATCCTAAGACTCGGGAATTCTCCTCTTACTTCTTCTACAACGCGGGTTCTGAAATGCTCTTCAGGCACATTGTTTTCTTTTTTACAGGCAATTACACAAGCCATGCATCCAATACATTTTTCCACGTCTATTACCATGACATACCTTGGCATATTAGACCTCCTTAGTAATCTTCACAAAGTTCACCCTCATACCTACACTTCCAGAAATTGGGTCAATTGCATATTTTGTTATCAACTGCTGATCATCAGCACCTCTTAAATATGCTCTGTGAAGAAGTTTTGATGTTGAACAAAATCCATGAACAAGATAAATGCAGTCTGGTCTAATTCTTTCTGTCACCTTTGCTCTAACTTTGTTACTTTTTACTCCATCCTGATTTACCAAAACAATGTAATCTCCATGCTTCAGTCCCATTCTTTTTGCAACTTTTGCATTTATCCAAGCTACATTTTCTTCCATAAGTTCCCAAAGTGAAGGATTATTTGTTGTTCGTGAAAATGTATGAACTGGCGCTCTTCCATATATGAGCCTAAACCACCCTTCAGAAGGTTGTTCATGTTTTGTATATTTTGGAATAGGATCAAAGCCATGTTTTTTCAATTCATTACTGTAAAGTTCAATTTTACCTGAAGTCGTTTTAAATTTATAATCCTCTCCTTGAGAAAGATAGGGTTTAGCACTCTCTGGGAAGTCAATATATCCCTTTTGGGCAAGTTCAGCGTAATCAATTCCCCAAGCTTCAGCTTTTGCTTTCAAAAAGTCATCAAAGGTATTCCATGGAAAGTATTCTTCAAGACCAAGCCTTTTACCAAGCTCTTTTGCTATCCACCAGCCAGGTTTTGTATCATACATTGGCTGAACCACAGGCTGACGGAAAGATATTCCAAAACTTCTTTCTTTCACTGTAAAAAAGTCATCATGTCTTTCCAGATAGGTGCACTCAGGAAGGACCACATCAGCAAGCATGACTCCGTCATAAGGCATCATGTCAACTGCCACAAGCAAGTCAAGCCTTTGGACAGCATTCAGAGTATCCCTTTGATTTGGCATAGCCTTCATTATGTTTGTTCCCGTTATAAACCATGCTTTTATTGGATAGGGATCCTCTGTAAGAGTTGCCTTTACAATAGCATGTGTTACTCCCTCTTCTCCTGCAAAAGGATAGTTTCCCTTATTTATCGCTGGTTTTTGTGGCTCAGGATAATCTTTGTCTGAAAGAAATACAGGTTCAAGTTTTTTCTTTGGATTTAGATATATGCCTCCAGGTCTTCCATAGGCTCCAAGAATTGCTGTCAAAATAGCAACAGCACGTTGTCTCTGAACATTATCAGAATACCAAGCAGTGTGTCTACCCGGATGTATTAAAACATTGGGTTTATTTTTACCTAATACTCTCGCGGTCTCAACAATACGTCCCGCAGGAATTTCTGTCTCTTTTTCTGCCCATTCTGGAGTATATTCCTTTACTGCTTGCGAGACTTCATTAAAGCCTGTGGTGTATTTTGCTACATAATCTTTATCATAGAGTCCTTCATTTATGATTATATTAATCCATGCAAGTAAAATTGCTAAATCAGTTGTAGGTTTTATTGGTAACCAGTATTTTGCCTTACCTGCTGCAGTTGAAAATCTTGGGTCAAGAACAATAACTGTAGCACCTTTTCCTACAGCTTCAGCAAATTCTTGACATTGAGAATTGTGGGCATTTTCACCAAGATGACTTCCTATGAGAACAATTGCTTTGCTATTTTGTAGGTCAAGTCTTTCCGGATTTCCTACATCCTCTCCAAAGGTAAGTTCAAAAGCAACACCTCTTGCACCTCTACAGAGAGCAAATGAAGGCATGGCAAAATTTGGTGAGCCAAAAGCCTGAAGTAAATGCATAAAATATGTTGATACAGTTCCATGAGTTAGTAATCCTACTGATTCTGCTCCGTATTTTTCTTTAATTTTCTGCATCCTGTCAGCCACATATCCTAAGGCTTCATCCCATGATGCTTTTTTAAATTTAGCCTCACCTCTTGAGCCTGTATTAATTAGCGGAGTTTTTAGCCTGTCAGAATCATAAAGAAGTCCTATACCGCCATGTCCTCTCGCGCAAAGCTTTCCACGAGAGTTTGGATGTAGAGGATTGCCATCAAGTTTAACAACTTTGCCATCAACAACCTTGGCTATCACGCCACAGCGCCAAAAACACATTTCACAGGTAGTAGGAACATACTGGGGCAAAGAAACAGGTTTTTTGCCAAGAGCTAATACAGATTTTACAACTGGGGTGCTTGCTGCAGCGACACCGCCTGTTACAGCTGCAATTTTGAGAAAATCTCTCCTGGTAATACTCATACCCTCACCCCCTTATATTTGTTATACTAATAGTTAAATACTACATAAAAATTTTTATTTTGTCAATAGTTTTTCAAATAGGCTATGGGGGTATAATATAAGTGTGATAATTGATAAAGAAAAAATGGATATAAAAAGAAGGTTCTTTCTAAAGAAAATGCTAAAACTATTTTTTACTTTTGTAGCATTAATATTTTCTTTTTTAGGGCTATCACTCTTAAAACCTGCAAATCCTAAAAAAAAGGAATACAGTTACTATGAAATACCAGAGGATAAGATTCCGAAAGAAGGAGTAAAAAAAATTAATATAGAAATTGGAAACTTGCAAAAATCCTTAAAAATCTATCTTGTAAATGACGGAGATTCAATAATTGCTCTTTCTCCTGTATGCACCCATCTCGGCTGTTTTGTAAATTTTGATAAAAATTCCAATGAATTTATATGTCCATGCCATGGTGGAAAATATGACAGTGAAGGGAAAGTCTTGAAAGGTCCACCCAAAGAGCCTCTTCAAAGACTTCCTGTTAAAATAGAAAATAAAAAGATTTTTGTGGGAATAAAAATATGAACCTCATTGATTGGTTTCTTGATAGATTCAGACTTAAATCTACTCATAGAGGCATTTTTGATAGAGACATCCCTGAAGGAATCAATTATTTTTACTGTTTCGGTGGTATTGCCTTTACTGCCTTTCTTATATGTCTCGTATCAGGGTTATTCCTTTCCTTTCATTATATTCCTTCTGAAAAAGAAGCCTATCAAAGCATTTTAAGAATTCATGAAGAGGTTTTCTTAGGAAAACTTCTCAGAGGAATTCACAAGTGGTCTGCCAATGTCTTGATTGTAAGCATAATTATTCATTCAATTAGGGTTTTTGTAACTAAAAGCTATCGTCCACCAAGAGAGCTTAATTGGATTGTGGGTTTAATTACCTTTGTTATCGTAATGCTTGAGGGCTTTACAGGATATCTACTACCATGGGATCAAAAGGCATATTGGGCTACAGTGGTTGGAACAAACATAGTAGGTAGTATTCCTTTTGTTGGTCAAGCTTTGCTACTGATTGTAAGAGGAGATTATGAGGTATCAGGTGCTACTCTTTCAAGATTTTATAGTCTTCATGTGCTGTGGTTTCCAGGTCTCATCATTCTTCTGCTTTGGGCACATTTTCATATGATTAAAAAACTCGGAATATCAAAGCCTCTATGAAAAAGAAATTTTATCCCGATTACTTGATTGAGATTTTGTTTGTTGCCATTCTGACTTTTGAGTTAATACTGATTCTCACTTTTCTTTTTACACCCCTAATAGGTAGAGAGATTGATTTTATTGCTGCCTATCAGCCAAGACCAGAATGGTATTATCTATGGCTTTTCTGGCTATTAAGATTCTTCTCTACTGATACAGTTTTTATAGGTGGCGTTTTATTACCATTAGGCATACTATCATTTTTAATCTTGATTCCCTGGATTGATAAAAAGATAGGCTGGAAATTGACAGCTTTGATAGCTTTTGCTTTTCTGTTGATATTTTTAATAACCACCATTATTGAAGCTATTTCCTAATAGCCCTAAGGGGTATAAAAAATTTAGTAAAGGATTTAACAGGACTCTCATCCTTTTTAGGAGAAACAATAAAGTTAGTTGGAGTAGGTTTTACCTATCTGTCAACTCTTATATTTGGCCTTTTTCTGGTTATCTATCTTACGAAAACAGTAAAATATTGGAATCAAGTAAAAGCAGAATTCCACCATCCCGTTAAATCAAACTTCTTTCCAACAATATCTATCTCTCTTCTGTTGTTGTCCATTGCATATGATTCAATAAATCAAAGCGTGGCATACTCTATGTGGCTAATCGGCATAATTTTACACTTTGTTTTTCTTATAAGAATTCTAACTTACAGGGTTATTTTTCTATGAATTTTTAACATCTTTAGCTTTGATACTGACAACTTTAGTAATTGGAGTTGTAAGCATTAGGACAATTTATGCTATATCAAAGAGAGAGATTTGTGTAGAGGAGTCTTAGCTGTAAAGTTTTTTAATGAGAATCAATCTTTCAAAGTGATTCACTATGGGTTTATGGTAAGGCAGTCTGTGGGTTAAAGGATCATGAAGCATAAAACTTGGTAGTTTCTTTAGTGAGGGTAAATACTTCTTTATAAATTTGCAGTCAGGATCAAATTTTTTAGCTTGAATTATAGGATTAAAGATTCTTAAAGGTTTAGGATCTGGACCTACAGAGGCATTCCACTGCCAATTTCCTACATTTACCACTTCATCATAATCAATGAGATGCTCCATAAAAAAGCTTTCTCCCCATCTCCAATCAATCATTAAATCCTTAGTTAAGAAGGATGCGACTATCATTCTTGCTCTGTTATGCATCCAGTTTTCCTGCTTTAGCTGAATAATTGCTGCATCAATCAAGGGATAACCTGTTTTTGCCTCAATAAAGGCTTTGTAAAGTTTTTCATCGTTTTGCCAGATTATCTTTCTTCTTTTTTCCTGAAACTCTAAGTTTTTAAATTGAGGGAAATTTAGCTTTATATGATACCAAAACTCTCTCCAAGCCAGCTCCTTTATGAATTGACAATCCTGCCCAGCAGCCTCTGAAGCTACTTCGTAGATTTTTCTTAAGGAGATTAATCCAAATCTTATATAGGGTGAAAGCTTTGATGTTCCATCAATATCCAATCTATCGCGTAACTCTTCATATCTGTTAAAATCAAATTCCTTAAGTCTTCTTATCCCAAAATCTGGCTTCCACACTATGTTTTTTTCATGGCTTATCTCAGAGGCTACTATATCAATCTCTGGTTCATTAAGCTTAGGTGTATTAATTCTTTCTGGAGAGGATACCTCTGTGAGCCTAAGATTCTGTTCCCAGTATCTGTAAAATTTTGAATATATTTTCCTGTAAGGAATCTTATCTATTTCAGCAAGAAAGTTATCATTAAAGGTTACAAAATCAACACCTTCATTTAAACAGAGTTTTTTTACTGTTTCCTCTACTTCTTCCCCACTCCAGGAGAAAGCCCTATTTGTAAAAATAGCCTGAATTCCATATTTTCTTATTAAAGTAAGAAAAACCCTTTGTGGTTCATCATGAAAGCAGTACAATCTTCCACCCTTCTTCTCTATCTCTTTGCTTAAGTGTTTGAGGGATTCTATTAGAAATCCAGTTCTTCTATCATAACTTTTAAATCTTTCAAGTATGCTCGGGATAAAAATAAATACAGGTATTACCTCAAATGAATTCTGACATGCTTCAAAGAGGGCTCTGTTGTCATCAACCCGTAAGTCTCTTTTAAACCAGAAGATGACTCTCCTATACACTTAAATCCTCTGGGAAAGGCTCAAGGTATTTCTGAAGTAGAATGTAATCATTTTCAAATCTGTAGGCAAAGCTTCTCAGGAGCTCAATAAGAACTCTTCGTTTAACCATGTTTTTTCTATATTTTTCCATAAGCTCTAAAAAGTGTGCACGTTCTCTCTGACTTAGATATCTTGATATATGCCCAAAAATATGGGTAAGTGTGTTTATATGTCTTGCTTTTGTTGGCTTTTTTCTAAAAACCTCAATAAATACTTCACCATACTTAGAAATTTTTTCAGTTATATTGATTTTTCCATCCGCAACAATTCTTCCAAGAATTTTCAGATGTTGTTGGCTATATGTCATAAGAAGATATTTGTATTTCGTATGAAATCTCACCAAATCTGACTCTTTAAGATTTTTACTAAGAGCTTTAAATTCACAGAGAGCAAAAATTCTTGTTAAGAAATGATTTCTTATGTTTTCATCTCTTAGTCTTCCCTCTTCTTCTATCGGAATTAATGGAAAGGCTTTTTTTAGGCTTTCAGCAAGAAATCCGTCTGTTTTACCTATAACTACACCATTTCTGTAAAGTTTTGTTGATGAGACTCCACAGGAAGGAGACTTTGCCTTCAGAACAGCGCCATCTATTTTGTTTAATTGTTTAATTACATTTTCAACATAACTAATCATTTTATCGGTTAAATCTAATCCAGTTTCCTGTTGGATTAATCTCTTTTCATTGTTATTTTGTTTAATGATTACAGGAGCTCTTGGCACACCAAGTCCTATCTCAACCTCAGGACATAAATATACACAGTCAACATATTTCTTTAATTTTTCAACAAACTCATCAACAACCAGTCCACCATTGTATCTTACAGGCTCAAAAAAACATCTGCTGAATAGAATTTTTGGCTTTAGCATAATTTATATTATAATGATTGGAAATGTTTGAACAAAAAATCCAAGCAATATCTCCAGTTATACTTGCTCTAATTGCAGGTATTTTTACTTGGTTTATGACTGCTCTGGGTGCTTCAATGGTTCTAATGATAAAGAAGGTGAATCAAAAAATCTTTGATGCAGCACTGGGTTTTGCAGCTGGGGTTATGATTGCTGCAAGTTTCTGGTCTCTTCTTCAGCCTGCAATTGAGATGTCTGAGAAATTAAACATAGTTCCTTGGTTACCACCTGCTGTAGGATTTATTCTGGGTGCTATTTTCCTTAGATTATTTGATATGATTATTCCTCATCTTCATCTTCAATCACCAATTCATGAAGCAGAGGGACTAAGAGTATCTTTAAGAAGAAGCACTCTTTTAGTTTTAGCAGTTACTCTACATAATATTCCTGAAGGATTGGCAATTGGTGTTTCCTTCGGAGCTCATGCCCTAAAACCAGAGTATGTAAGTTTAATTTCTTCAATTGTACTATCCTTTGGAATAGGCATTCAAAATATTCCAGAAGGATTTGCCATCTCAATGCCATTAAGAGCCGAAGGTTTTTCAAGACTAAAAAGCTTCTCTATTGGCCAAATATCAGGAACTGTTGAGCCTTTATTTGCAGTAGTAGGAGTTCTGATGGTTGAAGTTATGCAAAATCTCCTACCTTATGCATTAGGATTTGCTGCTGGAGCAATGATTTTTATCACAGCAGAGGAGTTGATTCCAGAATCACAGAGAAAGGGAAATTCAGATATTGCAACAGCAGGACTCATTATAGGATTTACACTTATGATGATTCTTGATGTTGCCTTTAAGTAATTAGGAGCTTTTAAGCCTTTTTGCTACATCTGTAAGTCTTCTTCCAAAAGCTTTACAAATATTTGCCTCATTCTGATCAATCTCTCTTTTATTTTCAGCCTCTGCAACATGTCCTGGTCCATAGGGAGAGCCTCCTCCCTTTGTTAGATATAAATCAGAAACTGAATAAGGAACTCCAACAATGATACAACCAAGATGAAGCAAAACAGTCATAAAAGTAAGAATTGTAGTTTCTTGACCTCCATGAAGTGTACCTGTTGAAACAAAAACTCCTGCTGGCTTCCCTTCAAAAACTCTCTGTATCCATAAAGGACCGAGTTGGTCAATAACATTTTTGAGTTGCGCAGATACATTTCCAAACCTCGTGGGCGTTCCAAAGGCGTATCCATCAACTTGTTTAAAATCTTCAAGAGTTACCAAAGGAACATCTTTCTGCATCTCTGCCCCTGCTTTCATGTCTGGCCTTGACTGGATGATATTTTCAGGAATTAATTCTGGGCATCTTCTTATTATAGGCTCTCCACCAGCTTCTTTAACACCATCTGCTATCAGTTGTGCCATCTTGTAAGTATTCCCAAAAGTGCTGTAATAAACTATAAGAATTTTCATCTTTGCACCTCGTTTAAAAGTAGTTATCTAAATTATATCAAAATCAAGCTAAAACTTATGCTCAGGATTATGCAAAAGAATCTGTCTCAGTGTTTTCAATTCCTTATCACTAAATCTGCCTTTAAGTCTTTCAAGTTTTACAAGATTTTTTTTGTAAAGCCTCTCATACTCTTTATACTTTTTCTTATCAAATCTAATACTAAAATCTCCGGGGACAAACCATTTATCAGTTAGATAGAGCCATGAGGCAAACTGAGATAGCTCAAAGCCCTTCAATACCTTTATCTCACTGTGCCAGAAATCCTTTAATCTTAACCCTTTTTCATCTGCAACTATTTTATATCCTCCTTTAAATGGCTCTGCTCCCTGAATGTCTTCATACTGCCATGTTGAAACAGAAGTTTGACTACTACTGTGGCAACTTTTACAGTCCCTTGCTTTTCCAAATGGATGTGCTACTTCCTCAATTTGTAACCAAAGCAGATGTTTGTTTCCAGAAGGAAGTCCCTGAAAGGTGCCAACAACTGCATACATATCTCTTGTTTCACCATTATTCCATCTAAATTTTACTCCTGTTGGTGACACATCTTTTTTAATATTGCTTACGCTATGTGGGAAAATCTTAACAGGAAACCACTTGCCTTTCTGGTCTTTCATTAATATCAGGGGCTTTTGAATTCCGTAATAGAGAGAGTATTTTTTAAACGGATTAGGCTTTTCACCTATGTATCCCTTACCCCAGACTGTTATCTGATATCCACCTGCCTCTGTTACATGACAGGCTGTACAGGTGAGATTCCTATGAACTGAGTTTGCAAGGGCTTTCTCTATCTCAATATGACAGTCTCCACAGGTTGCCTTACGTTGCATATCACCCATTCCTTTTTTACCTGTTTGGTGACAGTCTACACAGTGAATTCCCTTTGTAAAATGAATATCTGGCTTTCTTCCTTGAGGAATTGAATAAAACTTCCCTACATAGGTTTCTCCTCTTCTTGAGTGCCCTGAGCCGGTATGGCAGACTGAATTTCCTCTTCCTCTCCCCATACAGCTATATGAGTCTGGAACTTTTATGAAAGCATGAGAGCCTTTTTCTCTGTTTGGTGCATAGTGACAGTCAAGACATCCAGCATGGCATACATTACAAAGTCTCTGTTTTGCAATTGCTTGTTCGGTAGTAAATGAAACATTTATTTCTTTTTTTATTTTTTCAGTATTTGTGAAATCAAAGTCTGCGCTTTTAAGTATTTCCTCTGGAGGTAAATCTGCAAAGGATGGTCCGCAATTGTGTGGTCCATAGGGTTCAAGCCATGTCTGCATAGTTCTTTGACGATAGTTTGTCGCCATTGTTGTGCTTCTGAATTGTTTTAACTCTTCTTGGTGACAACCTCTCTTTCCACATGTTTTTTCAGCTATTTTAGGATCAAAATTAAAAGTATAAGGATTTCTATCATGCCAGAGAATATTTCGCACCTCAGGATGAAGAGATACTCCATCATTTTCTCTCTTTTTTGGAAGAAGCTCAAAAAGAGCATTTCCCCCCATTGGAAATATTTTGTTTAGCTCTATCTCTTCCTTGCTGTAAACTTTGCTTCTCTCCACTGGTTCCGCACTTTCATTGACAAAGATTGCTTTTAACATTCCCTTATGTGCTTTATCTTTATTGTGAGCTCTTCCGTTACCTAAGTGACAGTCCCTACATTGAACTGTTTTATGTCCTGTCTGTTTTCTTACTTCTCCAAGTGTAACATAAAATTGAGGATATCCAAGCTCAGCCATTTTTTCCTTTGAACTGTGGCAATTTATACAACTTTCAGATGAATCCATGTAGTATCCATAGCCTAAAAAGCCAACTATAAGTAGAAACTGAAGAAAAAAAACTGTTACAGTAAAAGGAGTAGCGAGATCACTTATTTTACCAAGTTTGAAGGACATTTAAAATTATAGCAGAGAAAGGGAGCAGGTTGCTCCCTCCTCTTGTAATTTTTAGTTTTCTGTTATTTTATATTTGCCGCCTTTTTTAATCTGAATGGTTGCATCAAGGAATTTTACATTGTATCCTGCTTCTTTAAGTATGTTGTAAGCCATTTCTGCTCTCATTCCAGTTGCACAGTGAACAACTATTTCTTTATCCTTTGGTAGTTCATTAAGCCTATCCTTAAGCTCGTTCACTGGTATGTTTTTAGCCCCTTTTATAATACCCATCTGTGTTTCCTCAGGATCTCTTACATCAAGTATAATCACATTGGCTGGAATTTTTCCTATAATCTTCTTGAATTCCTCTATGCCAATTGTCCCGTGTTTTGGCTTTGGAATATATACAATCTCTTTCTTTAACTGTCCAGATAAAACCTCTCCACCAGCTTTCTTCCATGCTTCTATCCCACCTTCAAGATAAGAGGTATTTACATATCCCCATTTTCTTATAATGTCAAAAGCTTTAAGTGAAAGTTTATCCTGTGTGCAATAAATTATAATCGGTGCATTTTTCTGTTTAGGGAATAATTTTTTTGCCTTGTCAAGTTCCGCGAGAGATATATTAATAGCACCCTTTATATGTTCCTTTTCTGCTTGCTCTCTTGGTCTTACATCAACCAATACATGAGGAATGTCTTTACTGATAAGTTCTTGTAAATACTTGACTGTTGAGGCAACAGGATAACCTTGTTTTTTCCACTCAGGAAGTCCATCTACAAATTGCTTTACATTGGTGTAACCTAATGCTTCTGCTCTCCGAGCAGATGAAGGCGTAAGAGCTCAAGTAGGACCTTGACAGTAGTATACAATTGAACTATTTTTATCCTTCGGTAATTTATCAATATGTTTATCAAACTCTGCAAACCAGATGTTAATTGCACCAGGTATATGTCCCTCATTATATCTACCAGCAGGTCTACAATCAATTATGAGTGCACTTTTTGCATCATAAATTTTTTTCATTTCATTAACTTTTATAACCTTTGAAGGGTCCACGGCAACTGGCGGTTTTACATTAATTAAAGTGGCGTAGAATTCGCCATTTTTCTCTACATAAGTAATAGCAATCTCTTTTTCTTTTGGTAATTTATTAAGGGGTTGATTCCAATTCTTTAGTTTGGTATTTTCGTCAAATTTGACAGTCCATAAAGCACCTGTATCAATTTGAATCATCGCAGCTTTTCCAGAGACAGTCTTCAAATTACCCCAAAGTTCTCCTTGCTTTGCAGTGTGACAACCAGGCAAAGAACATCCCTTAGCTATGATAGGCTTTTGTTGAGATATACCCTGAGAGGCTAAAAAAGCTAAACATAAAGCAAAAATCAAACAAGTCAAAATCAAAGTTCGCCCTTTTTTACTCATAAAACACCTCCTTTTTTCTATAAGTGTAACTTTATTTATAGATTTTGTCAATATATACCCATAAGCCCTTAAAGCTATACTATATTTAACTTGACATTAAATCACTTTATTGTTTATACTCCCTTAGAGTATCCTGCTTTGCAGGAAATAATTCTGTAAGATGGAGGGGTTCCCATGAAAAGATGGAGCAAGATTCTAATTGTAATCAGCCTTGTATTAATGTTAAGTAACTTTACTTTTGCAGCTACCCCATTAAGCGATGAGAGAGTTAAAGAAGCTAAACAATGTGGAATTCAGGAAGTTGATGTAAATTCCGCTAAAGAGTTGATTAAAAAAGGTGCAGTGATTTTAGATGTTAGGGAATATACTGAGTATGTTGCAGGTCATATTCCAGGTGCAATTTGGGCTCCAAGAGGATTATTAGATTTTCAGGCTTATGATTGGTTGCCAGATAAAGAAAAAACATATTTAGTTTATTGTAAGACAGGAGGAAGAGGAGCGGTTTCAAGTTGTGATCTTAAAAAACTTGGATATAAAAATGTCTACAATTTAAAAGGGGGATTTAATGCCTGGTCAAATTCTGGAGAGCCTGTAGAAAAAGGAGAGCCTCAAGGAATGGGTAAAGGTATAAAAAAATAGGAAGGTGTTAAAATGAAAGTCTTATTAGCAACTTTAGTAACTGTCTTATTGTTTACCTTATCGGCTTTTGCTTATGATGTAGAGATGGCAAAAAAATTTGATGTCATGTTTTCTCAGATGACCCCAGAAGTTCTCGCAATGAGACCTTGTCAGATAACAACAAAAGATATACTTGAAATGATCAAAAAGAAAGAAGATTTTGTAATTCTTGACATAAGAACACCTGCAGAACAAAAACTTATAGCTCCTGTATGGAAAGACTCTCTTCTAATCCCAATGCATGAACTTTTTAAACCTGAAAACCTTGCAAAACTTCCAAAGAACAAAAAAATTGCAGTGCTGTGTCACACAGGGGATAGAGCTGCTGCTGCCACAATTGCCTTAAGAGCAGTTGGATTTTCCAATGCCTTCCAATTCAAAGGTGGAATAGCTGAATTTGCTAAAGAAGTAGGCAGGCTTGCAACAGAATATGTGAAAGAATAAAGAAAAGAGGGGCACTGTCCCCTCTTTTGTCTCTCACGCAATATGATTAATAAAAAACCATTAAGTTTTTTTATCTTTCCTTGACAAAATATAATATTTTAAGTTAATTTAAATTGTTGATGGGCCTATAGCTCAGCTCGGTTAGAGCGCACCCCTGATAAGGGTGAGGTGGTTGGTTCGATTCCAACTAGGCCCATGTAAAATGTGGGGGTGTAGCTCAGTTGGGAGAGCGCCTGCTTTGCACGCAGGAGGTCGTGGGTTCGAATCCCTTCACCTCCACTTTATTTTTCAAGGGTTTACAAATTCTCTCTCCTGTGACTGTGACCAAATTGTGACTAAATTGTGACCAAATTAGTATTTTCAAGGGTTTGAAAGGCATATGGGGTGTGGGGGTAAACAGAAAATCAATTGTCCACTGTGACTTAAATTGCTGGAGAATGTCTATTTTTTCTTATTTGACAGAGAGCTATCCAGAAGTGGACTGTGTCCAAAGTTATTTTCCAGTGCTTTAAGAGCCTCTTTTTTATGTGCCTGAGATAAGTGAGAATACCTGAGAGTCATGGTCAAACTTTTGTGACCAAGTAGTTCCTGCACTGTCTTTAAATCAGCTCCAGACATAACAAGATGACTTGCAAAGGTGTGTCTCAGGTCGTGAAAGTGGAAGTCTCTAATGCCTGCTTTCCTGCATGCACTGTTAAAGCTCCTCTTTAAATCGGTGTATCGTTTGCCTGTATCTGGATTTACAAAGACATAGTCGGTGTCAAGTCTCCTCTGACTGTGGAGTTGTCTGAACAGAGCTTTCAGGCTGTCAGTCATAGCTACCTCTCGGCGGTTGTAGTTTTTGGTTCTGTCAAGTAATATAATTCCGTTTTTTAAATCAATCTGACTCCATTTGAGAGCAAGGATCTCTCCTTTTCTCATGCCAGTGTGAATTGCTGTATAAATAATCGGGTAGAGGTGTTGTTCGCAGTGAAAGAGAAGTCTATTGATTTCCTCTTTAGTCAGGTATCTCAGACGCTTAGTTTCTCCCTTGAGAGACTGAACTTTTCTGATTTCTTTAAGCCTTCGTTCTGTAATCATGTTCCAGTCACAGGCTTTTGAGAATGAGGCTTTAAGTATTGATATATAACGATTACAGGTAGCGATTGAATATTTCTTTTCTATGAAGTAACTTTGTAGATATTCCACATCCTTGAGTCCTATCTGTTTGAGTTTTAGTTCTTTAAACCATTCAGGTAATACATTTAGATAGTATTTTTTCATGCTCTCATAATATGCCTGCCTTTTATAGCACCATGGAAGGTAGTGCTTTTCATAGAATTCAGCATAGCTTATGCTACTTTCAGTTGATTCAGCTGGTTTAAGTAGGTCTGGTGCAGGCTCAGATTTTGAGTTGTTGAGTTTGAGCATAACTTTGGCATAAATCTCCTCTGCTTTTTTTCTATCTGAGGTTTTAGTTGAAATGCGGTGTCGCTTTCCATTATGATAGAGACTAATCCACCAAACACCACCACGTTTATACAAAGCCATAGGAAGCCTCCTTTCCTGTGGCTTGTATGCCTGACTTGTCAATGAGCGATAAAGATAAAAAATTGTAAGGCATGGCAGGCTTTGTGGTCAACTCAGGATATTTTTGAAAGAATTTCGTTGACAGCTTCGTCAATATCAGAAGTTTTGACAAGGTGTTTCTGAATAAATTCCTCTACATCAATAGGTCTAAAGCGGACCACTTTTTTGTTAATACGAACATAAGGAATAGTTCCTTTTTCAATCCAGTAATAAATTGTACGTTTATCAACTTTGAGAATTCTGGCTACCTCATCGGGAGTAAAAAGTTCTTCATTTATAAACATACATTCTCCTTTAAAAATCACTATTTTTTATTAAAAATATTACCGTTTAAAAAAATCTTTACAATTTGAATAAAAATAATTTCTCGTTTGCAATCCTTTCAATTCAGTAATGTATTGTCTCATTTTCATAAAATCTTTATATCCATCATGCCTGACTATTTCATCATTCAGCACAACTCCATAAGGATGTATTTTTTTTAATAACTCAAGGTTTATATTAGATAACATTACAGGCTTATCTACAGAATTTATAATTTCTTTTATTTGTTCTATAAAAATGTTTTTTATTCCTTTAAAATTAAAAATAAAAGTATCTATATAAAAAGCAAATTTTAAATCAGTTTCTGAAAAATTGTTATCTGCAAGTTTTATCTCCTTAATAATTTTTAATTCTGGTTTTTTATTTTTTAGTTTTTTCAAATCATTTAAACTTAAATTTTGGTTTATCTGTATTACTGTTGTCCTGGTTTTTTCGACTAAAGAAAGAATAGCCTCTACCGAAGAAAAAGAGGTAATTATAATTGGAGTCACAAATACAGGAATGTATTTAACCAACTTCTTAAATGTTTTAATAGAAATTTCATTAGAACTTTTAGAAAATGTCTCTTCAAGAAAGAAACCTAAAGCATCAGCCCCTTCGTATGCAGCGGTTATTGTTTCTTCTATGGTTGTCACTCCAGATATCTGAATTTTCAAGGGCTACCTCCTCAAGAATCTTTATAATTTTTTCATCAAATATTCCGTTTTTCCCTTTTAAGTAAGTTATTGCAAGGTCATGATCACATGCAGACCTGTATGGTCTATTTGTTCTCAGTGCATCATAAACATCAGCCGCAGATACAATCTTAGCTGGAAGAGGAATTTCATCTCCTCTTCGGCCATATGGATAACCCGAACCATCTGCTCGTTCGTGATGATACAAAATAATATCCTTTGCAGTCTGATAAAATACGGTATTGTCTTTACATATCTTTTTTAAAAGCGTCAGCCCATAAAAAGAGTGTAATTTTATATATTCCTTTTCTGTTGAAGTATACCATCTTGGAGCGTTTATAAAACTTCTTGGCATCAGTAATTTACCTGCATCATGAAGTAACGCTGCAGAACGTATTATATAAGCTGTATTCAAAGAACAATAACATTCGGCTATTCTGAAACTTAACTCAGAAACATTAACTGAATGATAAGAAGATTCAAACTTAACTATTTCCTCTACCACATCTGAAAAACTATATTTTTTATCTTCAATTCTTTTTATAAATTTCAAATAATAAACCACATCTTCTAAAGTCCAGAAAAAAGGAGTTCCCTTTATAGCCAGATTTTTGATTATCTGTAAACTTAAATTATCTATAATAAAACTCTCAATAAAAATTGCTGAGTGATATTGTAGGGCTAAATCAATAATTTCAGAAGATAAATCCCTACCCTCTATAACTGATGGAATGATTTGACGTCCATCTATTTCATGTTCTCCAATAAGTTCAATTTCTCCATCAAAAAAAGATAGAGTCCTTTTTCTCATAATATATGTGCCATGTAAACATAACCAGTAAAATTCCATAGAAAGATATTACTTCAACCACTGAATTCCCACCGCTTATAGAAATAGTGGTAAAACAGGTAACACTTGTGATATTAGTTTTTTTTTCTGGTATCTCTCAGTTTCTTTCAAAAATTAGAAAATTTTTGAAATTTTTTCAACTTCATCAAACTCAAAAATGTCTTTAATAATTCTTCCAAAAACTGAAATTTCTATCTCAAGATTTTTCTCGTTGACTTTCTTGATCATTCCACTCAGCCCCTCATAAGTCCCCTTTATAATTTGAACCACTTCTCCTTCTTTGAAGGACTTTGAAGGCTTTATCAACTCTGTAAAACTGTCAAATCCCTTAAGAAGCTGTTTATACTGTTTTGTTTCAGTTATCTGAATGTGAGGTTTCAGTTCCTCGGGTATATAAGGTTCCGGGTCACGAACAACCAGGATACACTCAGGAAACTCCGTATCAAAAACAGTAAGACGAGCTTTTGAAAGAATAGACTTAAGGATTTTAATATATTTTGAATGCCGGGAATAAATGAGATATGCCATGAAAAAATATTACTTAAAAAGTATGTCACGCATAGAATCACTCCACTGCCATGAAAATCTCTTCCTCTTCGGTATCCTGCATTATCTCATGTTCTACCTGAAGTTTTTCGATAATTTTATTTATAAAATACTCGTCTACGCTTCCCACAAGAGCAAACCAATAGCTATTAACCGTATTTTTCTGTCCTATCCTGTGAACTCTTCCCTCTGCCTGAAGCATTTTAGCCGGTGTCCATTCATATTCAGCAAAAACTACTGTTGAGGCTTTTGTAAGAGTTATCCCCTCTGCTGCTGCAAGCGTTGTCGCAATAAATAAAAGATACTCATCTTTGGTTTGAAATGCCTCAACCAGCTTTGCCCTTTCATCTGCAGGAGTTTCTCCTGTGATAACCAGAGGATTAAACTGCCTAAAAGTATCTCTAAAAAACTTTGCAACGTCTCTATGATGAACAAATACTATTACCGGTTCCGATTCTAAAGTATCACTGAGAAAATCAACTATAATTTCTTTCTTTTCTTCAAATGCATATCTTCTATATTCGTTCATGAGAGTAAATGCAACAGAACGAACCTGCGTTTTTTCAAGCTTCAACTTATTAAGTAAATCTCTATCTCCATTTTTCTTTGCTTCTTTAATTTTTTTATTTATTTCCCTAATTTTATCCATCATCCCTCTGGTTCTCTCTTCAAGGTCTAAGAATACCTTACCAGCATTTTTCTTTACAGGGATAACTGTTCTTATTTTTTCTGGAAGCTCTTTTAATACTTGAGATTTTTCTCTCCTTAACATAATAGTAGCTCTTAATAATCTGCCAAGTTCTTCTGTGTTGGATGCACCATTAAAATCCCAGAACTCTTTTATCCCATCTCTTGTTTGTATCTGCTTTTTATGAGCTGCACAATATTTGTGGGCAAATCTAAAAAAATTATCAAACTTCTGAGGAAGCAATAAATTTAAAACAGGAAAAAGTTCCGCAGGCCTGTTAAGCATAGGTGTACCAGTAAGTGCAATGATTTTTGCTTTAAGATTAGATTTACAAATTCGTTGAACTTCCCTGGTTCTTATTGCATATTGATTTTTTATATAATGAGCCTCATCAAGTACTATACAGTCAAGATTTTTAAATTCTTTACCCTGAAGAATATCATAATTGCAAATATAAATATCAACATCAAAATTCTGTTCAAAACCGTTTCTACCCTCAAGAACTTCTATGTTAAAAGGATTAATGGACCACTTATTTAACTCCTTTAACCAGTTGTATTTTACGGATGAAGGACAAATTATTAAGGATTGGGGAGTTTTCCCTGTTTGTTTAAATTGATAATTAAAATAACCTATCACTTGAACGGTATTATGAGTTACAATCGCATTTTCAGTGAGGTAAAGACGGTCTGGAGAATCAACCTGAATACATACTGCCTCATCAGTTTTTGAATATTTGATTGACTTAAACTTTCTCGTCAATTTTTCGGGAGGAGAGTAGAAATGGTAAAAAAAGTTATAGCTATAACTTTTTGTTTAATTTTTATATTTTTAGTTTCGTTTGCCCAGGCAGGTTGGCTTGATGACTGGTTTGACCAGCAGGTATCTTCCGGTCCGAACTACTTTGAAGGACAGAAAAGAGGATACTTCACTGCTGGTTCGTTCAGTGCAAGGATACCCTCTTCAACAGATTATCTGTTTAGTATAGAAGCACCAAGACTTAAAGCAGGCTGTGGTGGTATAGATGTTTTTCTTGGTGGTTTTGGTTTTACTAATTTTGATTATCTTGTGCAGAAGTTTCAGAGACTTATACAGGCAGCACCTGTTGTGGCATTTCAGATCGCACTAAATACGTTGAGTTCACAACTGGGTGTAGAGATGAAAGATGCTGAAAAAATAATTAATGCACTAAACTCTCTTCAATTAAATGAGTGTGCCCTGATGAAGCCTTTTACTACTATAGATCTATATAAAAATGATGCAGAAAAACAATTCACAGATGCTGCAGAAGCAGCAATTAAAACAACAGGATTAACCGATTTGTTTACTTCTATAAAAGCATTAGGCTCAAGTGCAAAAACAAAGACAAATCAAACCCCTTCTCCAGCCGAACAATATGCGGGATGCGGCACTGAATTGCAGGCAGTTATAGATGGTTCAGGGAACAATAAAGGAATAATTCAAGTAGGAGGTTACGATACACTTGCACCTTTAATAAGAGGCATGATTGGAGATCTGGTTATAAAAGCAGGACCTTCAACTATATTTGCTGAACCAACTCCACCGTGTGAACAGAATGCTTTCGGTGCTTTTAAGGAAGGTAAACTTTTCAGACGAGATACTCCAACTGCACAGGCATGTCAGCAGGATTCTGTTCAGTCTTTCAGAGATAAGGTTAGTGATTATCTTATAAATGCATATTTGAAAACTGGAAATAAACAGGCATTAACTGAAGAGCAGAAAAATATTTTTAAGATTTCTCCTTTGCCCGTATATAATTTTGTCAAATATGCAAATGTGACAAAAGATTCTTCTATTTTACCCGCTATGGCAGACCCTGTAGCTAAAGGTATGCTTTATCAGGCATTTCTTGATGTGTATATAAATCTTTATAAAATTCTTATGAAAATGGAGTCAGTATCATATAAAACAAATAATAGCAATGAAAATGGTTTATGTAATATTGAGCATGTAAGAGAAAAAATGAAAATACTTATATCAAGGGCTCAGGAGTTTTACAATTATGCAGGGTCTATTTATATGGCAAGTCTTAATGAAAATAAGTCTACGATAGAGATAGCGTATACTTATAAAAATTTTGAGGATATAGTTTATAAACAGTTATCAGATAGATTTTCAAGTGCAACAGCAAGTAGAGCTTTAAACAAATAGCAGAGGTGTAATTGGTGAAAAAAGGAACATTTTTATTTTTTATTATAGGTTTAGTTTATTTCTTATTTCCTTCTTCTACGGAAGCTGCATGGGAATACATAACACATGGCGGATATGATGCAGCGGTAAACGCATGGAAAAGAACTGCTTTAATTTTCAGCGACAATAACTACAAAGGCTTATTTATATCTGCTATAGTGCTCGGTGCTTTAGCTATATTTGTGGCTACATATATCAGGGCAGCAACAGGTGCTAAAGCAGGAGGTCTTTCGTGGGCTACTCCTGTTCTTTCAGGAATGGCAATTTATGCTGCTTTTATTGCTCCTAAAGATAAATTAATTATATATGATGAATTGCTTAACAGAGGGCCTCAAGAAATAAACGGCATTCCCCTGATACTTGCTACTTCTGCCGGTATCCTTAACAAAATTGAAAAAGGTTTTGTAGAAATAATTTCTACAAGCACAGACCCAGCTTCTGATTACAGAATGAATGCAGGAGGGCTTGGGTGGAGTCTTCTTGATATTAATCCGGTCAATGTTTTGCCATCTACACAGTATGCATCAACGCAGAGATTTATTCAGGATTGTGTTTTTATGGAACTTATTAGAGAAGGAACAATTCTCGATATAAATAAAATTGCAAGAGGAGAACAAAAATGGGATAAAATTCTTGAAGAAAGCAAAAACCCTGCACTATATACCGTAATTTATACAAGCAATGGAGCAGGAGAAGCAAAAACCTGCACTGAAGCAGCAGATATAGTAAAAGGTTATATAACGTCGTTTATTAACAACCCTGACCAAGAAGCCCTGAAAATGATATGTGCTTCTAAGGGGTTTAATACTACAGGTGCAAGTTTTAATGTTTGTAAAAATTTGATAACTTCAATTCTTGCAACAACCTTTTTTAGTTCTTCACAAGGAGCCATAGACCTTGGGACTTTTTTTGCCCAGAAAGTTATGGCAGATGCATTTATGGAAGTAATTACTTCCAAGTCTCCTTCTGTAGCCATATCAACACTTGCAACAAGTCAAACACAATCTCAGTTTATAGGTTTAGGAGTGCATGCTAACTCATGGATACCTGTAATGAAAGAGTCTCTCACCGCTGTAGCAATCAGTATTACTCCTTTGTTACTTCTTTTTGCTGCAACCCCGCTTGCAGGAAGAGCAATTTCTCTTGTTTTTGGAATGTTTGTATGGCTTACAATGTGGGGAATTATTGATGTGGTTATACACTCATTTGGAGTAGATTTAGCAAAACAGGCATCTCAACAAATAGCAGTTACAAGCCCTGATATGGGATTTAAAGCAATATTTATGTGGCCCGAATATTCTGCCAAAGTTGCCGCTACCTTTGGAGCACTTCGCTGGTCAGGGCTTATGCTTGCCTCTGTAATATCAGGCATGCTTGTTAAATTTGGTGGCACTGCACTTGCCATGCTTGCAGGTTCTGTCTCTGCAATGCCACAAAGCAGTGGTGCTGCATATGGAAGCAGTCTCCTTAAGAATGCAGGTGGAGTATTACAAAGTGAGATTTTACCGACTCAGACATGGTCTAATGCAGCTGCTGCGATGGGTGGTTCCAGAGCATTGATGAGTGGACTTGCAGAGAAAGGAGCGGGTGAATTAAGAGGACAGGCAAGATTCGGAATAGCAGCAGGAGTGGATAGAATAGAAAGTGCAACTTTTGGAAATTTAATGGGAGGAGCAGCAGGGGGATTAAAAACCTATAAAGATATGAGCATAGCAATGTCAATCGCAGGAGGTTCGAACTCATTAGATTCTCTTTCACGTTTAAAGCAAATGGGGATTGATATTAATTATGATAGACAGGGAAATCCTATTGTTCAGGGCTCAGGAGGAGGTGCTTTGCCTGTTACAGGCACATTCAATCCTCAAACAGGAAAGTTTGATAAAGGAATTTTTAAAGTGAATGATTCAGCAATAAGTTCAAAGATAAATCAGGCAGTAACTGCAAGACATGCTGCTCAGTTTGCTATGTCAGATGAAACTTTCAAGAGCTGGGCTGTTGATAAAGCCAAAGAATATTTTGCAGGACAAAAGGGACAATTTTCAGAATCAGTTGGAAGAAGATTGGACAATGCTTTTGAACAACACTGGAGTGAAAGCCTTGACAATGTGAGAAATATACTGGAGAAAGAAGGTTTCACAAGAACTCATGAGGGAATAGGAACTTCTACAGGTGGTGTTGGGGGTGATGCAATTTTAAGGGGAAAGTTATCAGAAGTAGCTGCTAAGCAGGGAATAGATGTCAATTCTCTTAAGGACCTTAAAATTCAAGATGGAGCTGGTGGACGTCTTTTTTATGATTTTAAAACAAATAAAATTATATCATTTAAAGAGGATACAGGAACGATTACAGATGCAAAACTTTCGAAGAATGCTGAGGAAGGCATAAAGACTGCATTCAGGGATACTTTATATAAAACAGCAGATACTACTTTCACCACTGAAAGTGGTTTTAGAGATTTGAAAAAATTAGCTGCAAGTGAAGGTGGCAGGGCATCTCGGAAAGCTGATGAATCGTGGACGAAAGCTGAAGAGTTTTCAAAACAAGTAAGCATTGATTATGCTCCTTATTTAATTAATACAATGGTGGATAAATACTTAGGGGATAGAACACCAGAGAATTATCAGAAAGCGTTTGAAATGATAAGAGATGCTGTGGCAAGAGGAGAAACAGACAAATTAATGTCTGATCTTGGAATTAATTTTATAGACCCAAAACAGGTAGAAAACAAAATTAATACTGGCAAGCAGGGAATTGAGCAAAAACTTGTTGATATCAGAAAGGAGGTTGAGCCTTTTATTAAAAATCCATCCGGAGATCCGAAGGCAGTTCCCATGGCTGTGAATCCAGAATTTATAAAATCTCCTAATTACGAAAAATTCAGAGAAAAGTTATCTACCTTTGATAAATCATTCACTGACATAAGGGATGCACAGGAATTTGTAAGGCATAATCCATGGTTACTTGGAACTCTTGAAAAATTAAGGGAGAGTGGGGTTAATCCTGAAGTTATAGCCCCTAATCTTTATAAAGCGTATAAAACTATCAATACTCCTATTACAAGTCCAGGAAAACTTCCAAAAACCGAAACGCAGACTCTTAAAATGGATGGCCCTGGGTTAGAGTCAAGGCTGGATAATGTGCTTGGGTTACCGGAAGGTAAATATAAAATCTTTGGTAAATAATTTTAAAAGTTCACAATGATGGAGGTTATATGAATTTATTGTGTGGTTTTTATTATGAAAAAGGACTTGCATTTATTATTAAAGTCACCGATGAAGAATATAATTCTTTGCCTGACGAGATAAAATCAACAACTCACATAGATAAAGAGAATGACAAACAGGTTCTACTTGATTTCAATTTCATCAAATTACCCCTTACTTTGTTTTCTGAAGAGAAATTACCTGAAGAATTTGAACTGATATTTTTAGTATATAGAGAGTGGGAATTTTATTGTTCAAAAATAATATCCAGTAAACTTACAAAAGAAATGATTATAGAAGCAAGAGGAATGCAGAAGGCGTTGGAAAATTTTTAATCTTCGTATTCAGAAGCATCATGAACCCTATGACAAACATTATAGGGAAGAAAGTAATATGCTGGGTCTAAGAAATCTTCATCAAGTTTACTATAAAGTTCATCTTCTATATTTTCTGTATTATTAATACTTTCTTTTTCGTTTATTTGTATATTATTTTTCTCTATCTCCTCTCTCATTTTTTGATAAGCCTCTTTAACTATTTTCATTTTACTCCTCCTTTATAAGTCTCCTTAAACATATATTACTCTCATAATTTTGTTCTGTCAAGGGGTAATATTTAAACATAATAAGTTTAGTAGGCTTTGCCGAATAAACCTACCAATCCGCTTTGAGCGGAAATCTTATTTTCCCATCTGAGGAGGAATTTATTTATGTTCAAGTATGGTCTTTATCTCCTTGACGGAGAACAAAATGTTTTTAAAGAACAATTGGTTCCTGTAGAAGGGATGCTTTATATCCCTGGAACCAAAGTGGTTGCTGTCTGGGGTGAATTACAGTATAAGGGCTCTACACTCGTAGAAAATCTTCCCTATAAGGAAGAACAGTTTGATGAAAATGCTGTTGATACTCTATTGAAAAAAATAATTAAAAGATTAAAAGACAGAGTTGATTTTATTGAATCCCTGCAAGGAGGGCAAAATGGCAATTCAGCCAATAAACCACAAAAATCTCAAGCAATATCTATCACACAAACCCCATAATTCAGCAAATCAAACTAATAAAGTTTCCATCTGGAACAAAATTATTGTTGTAATTATTGCATTATTCTGGCTAATAGGCTTTTCTATGACCTATTAATTTTAGGCAGGCTAATGCCTGCCTTTTTTACTATCTTAAACGGAGGCTTGAAAATGTTGAATTATCTCAAAGAATTATCTAAAATAATCTGCATGAACGAAAAAATCTATATCTCTTTCAATATTGAGAAACCAGCATATCAACTTGAATCAGGTATATTCCTGAATTCGCTCTTTAACTTCACATCTCTTCTTGAAGAAATCCACAAAGAAATTGTAAAAAAAGGAAAATTACAGATTGGAATTCTTCCTGTATCCAGAGGCAGTTTTAATATTGACCTATCTCTTGCTCTGAGTGCTATTGAAAGCATAAAATCAGTTTTTACCTATAATGGAATTTCCTACCTGAGTGATTTAGTTGCTACTCTGGTAAATCTTATTCTTCTCAAAAAATTCCTCAAGGGAGAAAAGCCTGATAAAATTGAAAAAAATGAAAATTCAGATATGGTTACCCTGCACAGAAACGGATACTCAAAATCCTTCCCTGAAAGAATTTATAAAATTTACTCTTCAAATGAAAAGATTAATAGAAAACTTACAAAAACCTTTGAACCGCTTCTGGATGATCTTACCATAGGTTCAGTCAATTTGAAAATTTATAACGATTACCATTTTATGAAAGATTTAAATATCTCAAGAAGAGAATCTGAAGGTTCATAAACACATGACAAAATCTGGAATTGAATACTCCTTTGATTGATAAAATATTAAGAACAGTCTGAATTTCTGGCAGGCTGAACAGCCTGCCTTTTTTGTTGCCATATTTTTTGAATTAAGTAATGAACTGTATCTATATAAAATTTATAGATTTTATTTATATAAACCATCAGATTTATTAGCCAAAAAACAAAATAAGAAAATGATTAAAATTAAATTAAAAGAAGTATTATTTTATCAATTTAAATCTCCTGCTGAAAACTATGTAATTATAAAATCTCAGAATAATAAAAAATATAATTTTTTCAATATGCTTATTTTATCTCACTTGCCCGAAAAAACCTTCAGTAAGGAGGAATAGTTCGCCAATTTGACAGATTTAATATTGTTGTAGGTAATATTTTATAAATCTTCAAATTAGTTGAGGTATTGTGTATAATAATAAAAAATGAATATAAAAATAAACAACCTTGGACCAATAAAAAAAGCAAATATAAAGACAGGAGATATTACAGTATTGCTTGGACCGCCTAATGTGGGAAAATCTTACACATTAAAAGCTATCTACAGTGAATTAATTTTTATGAATTCGGTTTTTTATGAAATGGTTAAAAAAGTTATAGAAAGTCATTTAGACCAACTCATGAGTGATGCTTTCAAAAAATTTGCTTCAAATATTCAAACAGTTGTTAATAATAAAGAACAAGAGTTTTCCTTTACTGCACCATTTAAATTTTCTGATATTGTAAAAGATTTAAATAGAACAATTAAAAAAGTTGTTTCCACATCTATTCCATTTCAACAAAATACAAAAATAAGTATAAATGCGTATAAAATAAATATAAATGAATTTTTAAAAACACTCCTTTATTCTGCACTTGCCGAACCCTTAAGACTTGAATTAAAAGATTCAAAAATTTTTCCTTTTCTGCCTTTTACTTTAAAAAAATTCTTTATCGAAGTTTCATTTGAACCGCATGAGGATTTTATAAACTGTACATTTACTTTAAAAATAGTTTTAGAAGAGACAATTAAAGATAAAAAGAATATTTATCAAAAAAGAATATCTGACTCTCCCAAAATAAGCAGAGGATATGATTTTTTTATTTTTTCTCCCTTTAGAGCAAAAATTAAAAATTTAATAGGTTCCAGAATCAAATATAATTTTTCTGAAATACTAAAAGAAAAGTATTCCATTTTTGAAGATTCACTCATTTTTATTCCTTTTGGAAGAACTCCTATTGCTATGATTAATCTGTCTCAACGCGAATTATTTGAGGAAATAATTGTTCTGGATAAGTCATTAATAACAGATTTAAGAAGTATTCCCTTTGAATATAAATCTTATTGGCTCTCTTTTAATAAAGGTTTTAAAAATTTTAAAAATGCAGATAATACCACACTGCTTGAAATTTTCTCTCCTGTGATTCAGGGAGAAATTCTATATGATGAAATCTACAATTCTATTAGATATAAAAAATCAAATACAGTTGATGTTCCATTTCAAATGTCATCAGCACTAGCTACAGAAATAATAGGTTTAATCATCCCAATCTTGAGTTTAAAGGAGAATTCAATTATATTAATTGAAGAACCTGAGTCTCAACTTCATCCCTCTGCTCAAATAATGATGGCTATAGCTTTGTTTGCAATTTGTCAGAAATTTAATCATAAAATAATTATTAGCACACACAGTGATTTGCTTGCAATAATGTTAGCCTATTTGGATTCATTAAAATACAAAAAGGATGACATTATAATTCTAATGAAAAAAATTTTAGAACTTCAGGGATTAAAAATTGATAATGGTATAGAAGAAAATATTCGTCAGATTGGGAAAATTTTAGAAAATATCTCAAAAAAAGTAAAATTTTATGCCTTTGATTTAAAAGATACAGCAATTACTGTATCAGAAAAAAGCTGTGTAGATATAATGAATAATGTTCATAAAATAACAGATACTGTTGACATATTGGCTACATGGGCAATTGATAAAGATGAGAGAAGATCATAGGTTAGAAGGAGTATATATTGCAGGAAATTGTAGAGTTCAAATTGAAGGTGGAGAACCTTTTATCCTCATGAACCTTGAAATGCTATCTGAAATTAAGAATTTAAATTCTCCACATTGTGATTTTTTTTATCTGCTATGTAAAAATGATGAATATCACTTGTTTTTAATTGAACTTAAAAGCATAGAAAAAATAAACCAACAAGGCTTTAAAAAACTGCTTGATAACGTTTATAACAAATTTATAACAAGCAGAAAAATATTAGATTTATTATTTCAAATCATTTCTACGAATTCAAAAAAACAAATTAACATTCAAAAAATGCAAATTCATGATATTTTGGTAATCCCTGATGCTTACAAAATATCAGCACTACTAAAAAAATTTGGTAAAAAAATTAAGCCTATCTCCTGTGGTAATAATATTTGGTCATATTAGCAAGTATAAAAAGCTCAATCTAATTAAAGATCAGATTTTCAGATTATGATTTGTTATAAAAATATTTATAGACAGGCTAAGTAGGACTGCATTTCATGTTTTATTTGAATTTCATGTTCTTCTTACGACCGCAAAATATCATTGCAAGAACAATCAGGTCAACCATCCCGCCCTAACGGAAAGGGTCTTTCCGGGGTAAAGATAAAAATTAAAGTAATATTTTTATTAATGAAAAACCCAAAAGAGAAGGCTTTATGAACCTGACTGCCTCAAATTTTAGGCACATAACTCTTCATATGAGAGGAATGTAATAGAATTTAGATAAAATTTTAATTAGCCTAATTAGGCACAGCAATTTTAAGGTAAAATTTCCAAATATTACTAAGCAATAATGAATTATAACATAGATGTGCCTAAAAAATGAGGAACTTAGGTTATGAAACAAAAGATTTTCTCAATATCCGCATTTATATCGTTAACAATTATTATTTGTTCCTCTTCTTTAGCCGATGAATTAGAATCAAGGGCTAATGTATCTCCTGATGAATGGCAGCAGGAAAAGAAATGTATCAAAGAAGTTACGGATTATCTGGTTCATTTTGAGCTGGGGGGTTCTACATTCTCAGGTATTTTCAAGTCTTTCATCAGCAGTGGCAGATATTCTGCATGTGAAATGAAGGAAATAATTTTTGATGTAGCAAGTCAAAAGAAGTAACTTTATTTTTCAATACTTTCATAGGTTATCCATCCCTCATTGTTCTGGCATTCATCATCCAGCACTTTAATCCTGTACCAGAAATGAGGGATTGAATTATATGATTTTGTATCAAGCACTTTAACTTCTGTTCTTTTTATTAACAGGTAGATTGGATTCATTATTATAGTAGGTTCTGTGAAATGCTTACTGATTAAGGATGTGTTTTTGATATTTTAAAATTTTCTGTTGTGCTTACAGCTGGAAGTATTAGAGTAACAATGAAAATAATAAGTTTTCTGAGCATTTCATATGAAAAACATATAAATAAATTATTCATATTTACTTAAACTTCCTCCAGAGAAATTCTGGTTTAATCTCTAAGATAGAAATCACAGTTCATTTTATTGTATGCATTATAATTATTAATTGTTTTATATATACTGCATTTATTTACTCTTATGCTGTTTAAAAGACCTAAAGCTTCTTTAGAATCTGAATTTTTAATAAGTACTTCAGCTTGTTCCAGAACATTCAGAGAATCTTTATGTTTGTTTTCAAGAAAATGAATTATTGATAAGTTTACTAAAACTGATGCTCTATCTATATCTGTTAGAGCAAACTTTAATGCTTTTTCAATACCCCTTTTAGCCCTTATCGTATCTGGCAAACAAAGACTCGCATAACTATAACCTAATGCCATACGATACTTATCAGTCTCGTCAGTAAACTTTGGAATTAATTTGAAACATTTATCAAGTAAATCCATTAATTTTCTATCATTACAATACTGATTAAAACATTCATGTTTAAAACCAATATGATACTTATTTATAAAAGTGTAACAGGATTTGATAATTTCATTAGGAACACAGTTAGCATAAGAATAAGAAAAGCTAAAAAAATAAATCAATAATATCAGTCCAATAATTATTTTCCCTTTCACCATTTGTGATCTCCTCCTTATCTAAAATGTTTTACTTATATTAGCAACTTAATGAAACAACTGTAAATTTATCCAAAAGACAATATAGATAACTTATCTATATTCATATCTATTAAGTTTATTGATTATTTTATATCTTAATCTTGTCACAAAACTAAACAACTTTTGCTATTTTCTATCGCTAACCGATGTAATTTTCAGTGGTTAGTAAGCAAAATCAAAATAAGCCTAAAAATATTTTGGGCATGATTATTTTAATTACAATCGCTGTTATATTGCTTATTGGTTTTTTCCTCACTTATTTGGCAGGCTGAACAAGCCTGCCTTTTTGTCTGTTGTCAGTATTCTCTCAGACATTATTTAAGAAGCGTTTGAGGATACCAGTTTATGTCAATACCAATATGAATGGGAATATAATAAATTGGTTTAATTTAGAAATTTTCGAATTGAGGGAAGCGATAATATATATATCAAAAAGTTTTCTTATCTAAGCAATATAATAAATTTTTATAGATATATAATAAAAATTAATTTGTATATAGCTTTTGCTTTATTTAAGAATGATACTACGGAGGATAAAATGCATAGAGAAAAAGTAAAAGAGGCGATACATTATATAAGCTATTTATCAGGCAAATCTCCTGAGAAATTTGGAAAAACAAAGTTGCATAAAATACTATGGTTTTTCGAAGGAATAATGTACTGGTATCAGGGGAAAAAACCAATAAATGGTGTATTTATAAAGGACAACTATGGTCCCACTCTTGAAGGATTAGATGAAATACTAAAAGAACTCGAGGGAGAAAAAAAGATAAAGGTAAGAAAAAGTATAAATTATTTTGGCAATCCTCAATGGTTATTAAAATCTATCACAGAGCCAGAAATAAAATATTTATCGCATAAAGAAAAAGAGATTCTCAGTTTGCTTACAAATCGATTTCTTATGCTAACAGCAAAACAGCTTAGCAAAAAAACCCATACGATTTGTTTTGAGAGAAAAAAAAGATTTGATAAATTAAATCCTCTATCGGTCATTTCCTGCTTCAAGCCTGAGCCTGAAGAAATTAATGAAAATGATGTTATTTGGGCAAAAGATGAAATTAGAGCTATTAGAAACAAAAAGATTCCTCCCTCTATTCTCAAGCTTCAAGAAAAAATCAATATTATTGAAAAGAATAAACTGTAGAGTTGAACTACTATATAGTTGAAGAAAATGAGATAGAAATTTCTGCTAATTTATATATAAGATATTTACAGTTATATTATCAATTAGATTACAAAAACGCTCAAATATTTATCTATGATATTATCGATTTGTTAAAAGATGAGATTATGGCAAATCCTAATGGTGGAATAAAAATTGAACAAAATCCAAATCCTGTATATTTTAATTTTTTATCTGTTCCATTTAAGGGCTTAATTGATAAAATAAGATTTATATGGAAAATTAATAATCTGTCCGGCGAGATAAAATTATTGAATTTTGAAATTGAATTTATTTAATGTTCGTAGAATTAAGCATGAGAACTAACCTTTTCATTGATTTGATTGGCCTCTTCATTAATTTTGCTTTTTTCTCTTTCCTTTCTTACTTTATCGTAAAATTCCTTAATAATTCTCATTTTATCCCTTTACTGTATTTCTTAATTATATATTATTCTTACATTTTGTTCTGTCAGGCGGGTAAATTCTTTCAGGTAAGGCATAATATCCACGGCAAGAATAAGCCCTAAATATTATGCCTAAAGAGAGGAACTATAAGTTGACGGTTCTTATTTAAGACAACTATAATATTATATGTATTATTTCATGATTAAAGGGACAAAATGAAGATTTTTTGATTGATAAGTAAGAATGCGATAATCTAACCCACTTGTCAGATGGGTCAAACCCTTGAACAACTTGATTAGGAGGTAACTATGAACGAACAAAATAGTAAGCAGTTAGCCCTAATGCAGCAGGTCAATTTTGAATTAGAGTTTTTGGTTGGTAAATTTGAAGAAAAATATGGCGTATCTAACGTAAAGGAGGCGATTGGAAACTTGTTACTTACCTTGGCAATGAGAGATGAGAATATTGTCAAACTTACTTTTGATATTGTCCATAAAATGAATATCGGTGGCATTCAGAAACAAAGTAGTTAATTGTGGCGCTTGCTCGCAAGGCCGACTTTAAGAATTTGCACAGAGATAAAACAGACAATAAGGAGGATCTTATATGGATGAAATTTTATTAAGCTGCGGGGGCAAAGTTAAAAAAGAGGGAGAATTCATAGTATTCAAAGATAAATGTTGGACAATATCAATACATATTGAAACCATTAAAATGTACTCTTTAGAGATTAACAAAGAACCAAACAGAGGTTTTTTCAAATCTGGAGATACTGTAATTCTAACTCATAATTCAGCAAAGATAACACTATCTCTCGAGGACTATGAAAAATTAAATCAATTGTTTGACTTTTAACTTTGCTATGTTTGAGGTTTTGATTAATCTTGATTAGGCTCAAGTCTTATCCATTTGTCAGGTGGTTGGTAAAGGTTTGCTAAACCACCTGACAGTTTGTTGGTTGTGATATAGTATACATCCTGATTTGATTATTGTATTTTGTGTAAAAAATCATATATAATTACTTACAAATAAAAAAACAGACAAAGTAGAGATAAAAATGTTATTGATATGAGAGCAAAAATAAAAAATATAAGAATTAACTCAATTCAATTAGTGCTATTCAGTCCTTTTTTGCTTATCACAGATAAGTTAAAAATAGCAATTGATATCAGAAACAGACTCGTAAATATTTTAGATGGTGAACCTATAATGTTACCTGTACCGGAAGAAGCTCCTCCTGAGTTTCCAAGAATTCAACTTACCTCAAAGAATGGAATATATAATATAATAATTTCAAAAAATCGAATTGATTTTTTTGCTAAATACGGTCTTCTGGAAAATATTATTGATATTCCTGTAGACTTATCTGAATATATAATTACTACATTTGAATATCTGAAAGATTCAATTCAAGCACAAATAATAAGAGCTGGAAATGTTACTGAATGGTTTATAGAATTAGACGAATTTTCATCGGCAGAATATATTCTATCAAAGTATATAAAAGAAAACATTCCAATATCAGAACCAAAAGAATTTGAATTACATTGGTTAACAAAGGAATATATGTCAAATTTTGAAATAAATAAATGGACAAGAATCGTTACTACTCACAAAACCCTGACATCCGCTGAAAGTAATATTATTTCTCTTATTATTGATATAAACTCATTATCTGAAAAGGCTTATAATTTTAATAAAAATTTGCTTCAAAAATTCTTCTCAGAAAGTTTTTCGCTTATAAAAAAAGAAAAAGAAAAACATTTACAAATAATGGGAGTAAATAAATAAAAAATGAACACTATATTACATGCAAATATTCAAAAACGAGATGTTAAATCTATAAGCCAAAGAATTCAGCCTGAGAGCATAAATTTAAGAATATTACTACTAAAATATTCATTATATCCAAAATTTTTATATTTGACAAAAAGTTTTCCGGTTGAAACATCAAGTTCATATAATGAGGACTATATTCAAGATATCAAAAAATATACTGCTCAGGAAATAAATGAAGATAGTATAGAACAAAGATTACTATTAGATGTCATAGTCCATTTTGCGCTTTTCGAAAGAATTAAATCAATTTATTATAATAAATACAAAGATGAGGTTTGTTTTTTCATATTAATAGATACAAAGCAATATGACGATAAACTTATGGACAAGCTCTTAAATACAGAGTATGAAATAAGGTTAAAATATCCTGAAATTGTTTTTCAATTTAATTATTACCCTGAAGGAATTATAGCATCAGAAGACATAATACATCCATGTATTCAATGCATATTTAAAAAATAAAAATGCCAGATTTTAAAATTCATCTTTCTCAGGCAAAACACAATGAGGAAGCAGCCAAAAAGCTTGTCAACGAACCTCCATATCATGACTGGGGAATTACAGCTGCATTTTACTCTGCAATTCACTATTTTGAATTCTGGCTTTTCAATCAGCCAGAAAAACATACTGAAACAAGTATACCATTAGATCAAAATGGAAAGCCTAAATGTTCTTTGCACAGCTGGAGAGAACACTTAATTCAAGTAAAACTTAATAAAAAAGCTTTCTTAAGTTACAGAAAATTGAGAAATGAAAGCAACATATCAAGATACTTAAGTTCTAAGAATTCTATGATAAATAAAACGGCTTTTGATTATCATACTCCAGATGACGCGAAAAATTTACTGAATAATGAATTAATTACCTTCAAAAAGAGCATCGGAATTTAATTTGTTTAAGTCAATTAAAGTGTAAAAATACAGGACGTTAAAAATGGGTTTTTATAAAAACTTAGAAATTCAGTTATCTGGAGAGGGAATTGATATTCATAGCTATCTTACCATAGGTAATAAAATGGTCTGCTATCATTGTTTCGAGGATTATGCAATAAAAAATTTTATTAAAGAAAACGCTGATAAACGATTCTGTGATTATTGTAATAGCCGTTCTAATTATAAAATTTCAATTTCAATATATGAAGTAGTAAAATTTATCGTTGAAGGAATTAGATTTGAATGGGATATCCCAGAAAACTGCATGGGCTGGTGTTCTCAGGAAGGTGGGTGGATCGGAGAAACAATCGATAAATATGACCTAATACATGATGAATTAAACTTAGGCGTGGAAAATCCTGAATTATTAAGAGATATCACCGATTTAATATTAAACTTCGAATGGTGTCCTCAAAATCCATATCATTTAAGTCCTGATGAGAAAATGTTCTATGGCTGGATGGAATTTTCAGAAATTATAAAACATCATGTGAGATATTTTTTTATCGGTTTTTTAAAAAAAGAGGAAATTTCTGCTATTGAAAAAAGACCTTATCTCATATTAACCGAAATAGGAAAAAATATAAAAAAATTTAACCTGATAAAGACTCTACCAGCAGGTTCAGAAATTATCCGAGTTCGTTTAAGTGATGAACTTTTAAACTCTTCAGCGAAAGAACTCGGGCCTCCACCAAAGCAAAAAACAATATACTCAAATAGAATGAGTCCAGCAGGCATCCCGATGTTTTATGGTTCTATGGATGAAGAAACTGCAATAGCTGAAACACTTGATAAGAAAAATCCAAAAAAATACTTATATATTGCTAAATTTAAGACATTAAAAAATCTTAAACTTGTTGATTTAACAAATCTTCCAGATTTACCAAGTCTTTTTGACAGAGATAAAAGATATCTCAGAGTGCCTTTAAAATTTTTACATTCTTTTCTCTTAGATTTTTCAAAACCTATAAAGAGAGATGGTAGAGAACATATAGAGTATGTTCCAACCCAGATTGTAACAGAATATTTTAGACATATTTTCAAGATAAATAACAGAAGAATTGATGGTATCATCTATCCAAGTGCAGCAAGAAAAAACGGTAAATCATGCGTTTTATTCTGTGATTCTGAAAAATGTACGGATCTGAATGAGCTCAAAACAGAATCAAAAAATGAAAATAAAGATAAGTGGTTAATTCTTGATGTAGTAAAGAGAAATGATAATTATACTGGGGAGCTATCATGAGAAGATTATTGGTTGCTGATGTGGGTGATGGACTTAGTGCTTCTCTGTTTTTAAATCGTTATGAAAAAATCCAGATTGACTGCGGAAGTGCCAATAAATGGTGTAAGGCATATTTAAAATGGAAAATGACAAGTTGTTTTCCACCAAAGGAGGAGGCTTTCATTTTATCGCACTTTCATGTTGACCATTACAGTGGTCTTCTTTATGCTGTCAATTTAAATGATAAGTCATTTTCAATCAAAGAGGTATATTATCCCGGAATACCAGAATTTGAAAAGAGAGAAGAATTTTTTATATGCCTTATGGCTATGAATTTCTACATATTTGGTAAAAGAACTGGACTACAGGCATACGATTTTCTTGAGACAATCAGTAAAATTAACAAAATCAAACCTTTTAAACAAAAAATGCTTTTTGAAGGAAATACAATAAAAATCAATAATCTAATCATAAATGTACTATGGCCTCCAGAGCATATATGCGATAAAGATACACTATCTGTAATCAAAGAGGCTATTAGTGCCTTTGAGAGACTTATTGAAAGAAATCCTGATTTAAAAAGAATTTATGAGAGTCTAAAAAGAGACAATATTTTTCAAAAATATTTTTCTAATGAGAGGAATGACAAAGAAGATAAATATGATGAAAATACTAAGAAAAAAATCAATATTGAAATCAACATAAGAGATAAAAAACTCTTACCTGAAATAAATGATACAAATAAATTGCTAATAAAAGCTGCTAACCATCTCTCACTTGCTTTTTTCATAGATGATATGCTTCTTTTTTTAGGTGATTTAGAAAAAAATGAATTAAGAAAAATAATTAATAAATTAAACAACTCAAATTATAAAGTTTTGATAACTCCTCATCATGGAACTCACTGGGATGATAGTTTAAAAATTATCAACTGTAAATATGCGATTAATTCTGTAGGTTATCTTCTTTACAAAAAATTGAAAAAAGAGTTTTGTTCTATATCCAATATTAACTTAAATACTTATGAATGGGGTGATATCTGTATAAACATGGATGCTATCTCAGAAGAAAACTTATGTTGGGGGTGTTTCAAAAGTTTCTGTTGTTAAGAAACTTATAGATGTTTATGTTTTAAGCCAGTTTGTTCCATAGGTAGCAATCATCAGATAAAATCTTTTTCTTAGAAAGAAAATTTCGTAGATTTTTTCATTATTATCAACAAAGCTTCCAAAGCTGCCCCTTTAATTTCAGCAACTGATAGCTTTTCTTGTTCAATAAGCTTAAGAATTTCCTTCACTGCCCTTTGAGTGTTTTCATTAGAAAAGTTCTGTGATATAATCTTATTCATGCTTTAACCTCCAGGAGGTTTTTATGGAAGACAGAAAATTTTGTCCTCTGTTTGCTTTTAGAAATCCATCAAGTAAAGAACAATCAAAATGTCTTGAGTCTAATTGCGCATGGTTTGATGGTTATAATAACCAATGCTGCATTTTGACCGTTACTCATCACTTGAAAAATACAAAATTTCTGCAACAGGATAAAAACTATAATGAAAAGGATTAGCAAAAAATCTTAATACATTTACCGCCTGCATCAAGCTCAATCCATTTCTCATACATATTTCAACCATTTTTTCAGCAACATCTTTTCTTCTTGTCGCATAAGTGAAAATAAAGCTCTCAACGGGATTTATATTCTGAAGTGGTATGGTTACATTATATTCATCAAATATCTGGGAATAAAAATCTTGCATTTCTGATACCTCCATATGTTTTATATGGCTATATTACCCTTGATTAATCTTTTTCAAAAGTAATATTTTATTAAAATGATGGAACCACTCAATCACAGAAACATCTCAAAATTCAGACCTGCTCCCCTGTCAGGCATTCAGACTACTGATTCCCCTGTTGAAATTAAAAAGGAGTCCATTCTTGAGAAAAAAATTCAGGAATCAGAAGCTGAAAAAGAAAAAGCCACCAGTGAAGCATTAAAATTCGGGGGTATAGCCTTCCTAATTCTATCTGGTATCGGACTTATTACGCAGGTTCCAGGATTTTTCATTGCAGGTGCTGTTTTTCTCGGTATTTCTTTTTTGGTCATGCTATTTTATGGATTGTCTGATAATACCGTCACTTTAAAGGCTGGATTATCCGGGGAAGAGGCCTTAAGAGATAAATTAAGAGAAATCCTATCCAGTGATTATAAGGTTATTTATAATTATCCAACCCCGCATGGTGATATTGATGCTCTTGTTGTTGGTCCGACAGGAGTTTTTGTTCTTGAAGCAAAAAATCATAACGGCTATATAACTGTTGACGAAAATGGCTGGCATAGACAGAAGGTTGGACAGATGGGGACAGTTTATGATGCCTCTATCGGCAATCCTGAAAAGCAGGCAAAGAAAAATGTCTGGTTTATCAGCAATCATCTTAAACAAAAAGGAATAAAAGTCTGGGTTGACTACTTTGTGGTGTTTACAAACCCTGAAGTAAAACTTGAAGTTAAAAATGGAAACAAAAGAATTATTCATATTGACGAACTGGATAAAGTCTTTAGTAATTTAACAAAACTTGATAATCAAACAATAGATAACGTTTTTAAGGCTCTTAATTCCTAATTTCCCCGGGATTAAAAAGATTTTTGCTTATACCCTCCTTATTGTATCAAAAAGTAATATTCTATTGAGCAATTTTCAGTAGACCTGCCGAAAGAAAAAATTTTTTAGAAATAATCCTGAACTAATTGACCAGTATGAGAAAAATGAAAGAGAAAAACTTCTAACTTTCACTCAATCTGTTAAGAGGAGAGGTTGATTTAATAGTATTGTAGCAGTAAGTATCTTTATAGGGATGGAAATAGCCTGTAATGGGATTCCAGGTGAAATTACACCATTCTATTGAGGTTTTGTTTATTATGATATTTTAAAGAAAATCTGGCTTAATTGTTCAATATAATTTCTACTTTTTAATCTTTTAAGGCGGGACAGACTGACTCTGGATTGCCTGCCCCCTTCATTCCCCTGGTCTCCCAGAGTCCGCGAGGGTAGTTGGCCAAGCTACCAGCACCAGGGTACTCTCGTGGTGTTCATTGATTCTCCCATAATAATATTACCCTTTTTGTTCAATATAAATTTTATACCCCCTTGCATTTGCAAACTGTGGCTCAGGTAAAACTATGGCATCCTCAAGTATGTTTTTCAGATAAACTGCTCCACCACCAGCTACAACTATAGCCTTAATTGAATCCAGGTTGAATTCCTCATTCCTCAGAAAATTAGCATACTCCTTCAACTTTAAAGTAACTTTTGGAATATAATAATCCCTTAATATCTCTGAAGCATCAAATTTATATTCCCTGCCAAAATATGTAAAACTCCCTTTCTGCAATATAACCTCTGCTATCGTATTGTTAACAAAATCACCATACCTGTTTGATACCTCATCGCATATTTTTGAAAATAAAACTTCCATACCCACTGGATAACTCTTAGCCGTATGAGAAATAAATTGACCCTTGTCTATAAAAATAACGTCAAGAGTATAGTATCCTATGTCAATCACTATTACACTCTGTCCCTGATAGTCAGGATTATTCACAAGAAAATCAACATAAGCTCCTACTCCTTGAGGGATAAATGAGATTTTATCCGGCACTGGCAGGAATGTTTTGTTAAGTTTTAACTCATTCTTTTCAAGTGCATTCCTTAGAAGAATTATCTTCCTTTCATTAAAAAGTGCAGGAGGTAATCCGAGAGCGATTCCTGATAAATTAATATTTCTTTTGTAAATCTGACTTAAACAGTATCCAATTACAGCAAAATATTCATTGCTACCTACGAATTCTTTGTTCACCTTCCATGATGGAGTGGTCTCTGGTCCCACAAGATACTCCTGTCCATTAACTGAGATGACTTCTGGAGCTCTGTTAAAAATTTTTTCAGAACGAACATGTTTTGATACAGTAGTCTGAAAAATCAAATTTTCATTGTTGCTTCCAAAAACTACTTTTGTAAAACCATATCCAATATCAATGCCTGCAAAAGCCATAATTTATCCCCCTTTCTATAAAATGTTCTTTAATTTGCTTTTTGAGAAAATTTTGTTAATTAGATTAATACTTGATAGTTCTCTCAATATTGATTCGGATTCATTTGAATCAAATTCAAAACTTCTACCCTTTCTGTGATTGATTAACAGGAAGGAAATCTCAAAATAGTCTTTCTTCCATTTTGCAGTATCTTCACGCTTATATATTTTTTTGGAAATCTGAAGCTCTACATGAGGATATTTTTGAAATAAAATCTCTTTGATTTTTCTGTAACTGTCCATTAATCTGAAATCAATCTCAAACTCTTCATATTTGATCCCATGCAGAATAGTATCTCCAGTGAAATAAAAAAGAACCTTAGCTATTGCAGTCCTGTGATTACCCTCTCCAGATATGTAAATTTCATCATTGATTTTCGTATAGTGCATATCAGGTTCTTTTCTTTTATTTTCAAAATAATAATCTTGATTCTGAGCAAGAAGGGCGAGATTTAAATGCATTCTTTTCCCCACCTTTAACATGTCTATCCATGTTATCCCATGATTGTAATCAGGATGAGCAGTCCCAACCACTCTAAAAATATTTACAGATTCACTGTCTGACCAGTAATGTGAGGTTGCAAATTGTTTTAAAAAGTCAATATCAGGAAAAGGCTTTATGGGTTCATTTAAAATGCAATCCCTTTTTTTAATTTCCTTTATTACCATTTCAGGATTTGATGCAATATAGAGATGAGGTTTATCAGGGTTCATTTTCTATTCTCCTTTAAAAAGGTTATTTACAGAACCAAAAACATTTTTCAAGGATACAGATAAACCACCAGAGGACTGCTTTTCAGGTTTGTTTTTATCTGGAGTATCACCGTCATGTGTAGCTGGATCATTAAGCTCTGTTTGTTTATCTTTTAAGAGTGTTTTTTCATCTTTTTTCTCAACCATATCTTTCCATTCTTCATTTATTCCCGAATTGCTTAGCTTTTCAGAAGGTATCTGCATAACTCGAGATACACTATAACGAATTGCATCTACAACAAAAATCGTTCTCATGCTCTTAGGAACACTCTCAAGTATCTTTATCACGTCAGCATGATGAGTCTCATCAAAAGAAAAACGAAAGATAATCTTGCTCATCTTTTACTCCTTTATAGGTAAATAAAGAGGCTTATTCATTATCATCAACATAGCCTCATATACTGCTCCTCTTATCTGAGCTAATGAGAGGTTATATTTTGAGAAAAGCAATAAAACTCTTTTAGTAAAATTATTGTTCACAATTAGTTCATCTAAAGTCTTTTTCCTATCAAGAGGCTTTAAATAGAAATTTCTCCCAAGTACTTCCTCAGAATCCAGATATAAAAAGGCATCTAACCACTTAAATATACTTGTTATAGATGAATTCTCTTCTTCTGCAATTCTGACAATTTCTCTAGCTATCTCCTCACATCTAACGGCAACAGGACAGGTAGAACTGTCATATGGAATCCTCCCCTGACAGAAAGAATCTCCGTAAATCTCATATATTAATAATTTCATTTTGAAGTAGATGTATAGCAAAGCTGTGCCTTAACTGGTGTGGTTTAACAGATTTATAAAAGGAAAATAGTAGATTTAATTTTGAAGGAAATGTATAAAATGGAATTTGCATAAATTTTTAGCCCGCACGTGGTTTCAAGGAGTCCTTAGTTGGCTTTTTTATTTGTTTCACAAACTTTTCTTTCATGCTGTTCAACCTTTTTTAGTTTCACTGGGAGAGTTTGTAAACTTTTGTAAATATTTTTATAATGTGAAGCATGGTTTACTGAAAATTTATTTTGTAATTCTTTTGAAAATTCAAATTATTAGCGAATTTATCTTTTATGATGATTCATGTTTTTATCATTTTAAAAAAATAGCTATAATATCAATAATGAAACCATGAGGTGAGAAAAATGAAAATAAACGAAAGAGAGATTTTTGAAAAAATTAAAGTTTTATCGGACAGTGAAAAACTTGCTCTTGTAGATGCAATTTTAAACGAACTTGATAAACCTGACCCTGAGATTGACCATATATGGGCAGAAGAGGCTCGGAAGAGATGGAAAGCTTATAAATCTGGGGAAATTGAGACAGTAAGCTATGAAGAAGTGATGAAAAAATACAAATAAATGAAAGTACGTTTTTTAAAACTTGCTCAACTTGAAGTTGATGACGCTGTTTCTTGGTATGAATCACAATCTCAAGGACTTGGAAAGAAATTTTTGGATGATTTAGACAGAACAATCAGAAGAATAGTCGCTTTCCCCTATGCTTCCCAGGAGATAGACTCAGATTTTAGAAGATGTTTGTTATCACGATTTCCATATGGAGTAATTTATCGTATTGAAGAAGATTCAATAATCATAATCGCTGTGGCTCATCTTCATCGTAAACCAAGATATTGGATAGAGAGATTGAACAAATAGAAGTAAATTTATTCTAAAATATCAACAAACATATGTGTGAACTTTTGGGAATGTGTTTTAACAAAGAAGTTAATCCAAGCATATCATTTAGGGGATTTAGGCAAAGGGGAAAGTATAACGCTGACGGCTGGGGGATTGCTTTTTATCCTGATGAGTCAGCTATGGTTTATAAAGAGCCAGTTATGGCAACCGAGAGTAGGTTGTCAGAGTTTTTGATGGATTATAAAGAGCTGAAATCAAAGATATTCATTGGTCATGTCAGGCTTGCAAGTGTTGGAAAATACAAATATAAAAACACTCATCCCTACAAAAATACTCATCCCTTTCAAAGAGAACTTAATGGTAAAGATTTTGTTTTTGCTCACAATGGAACTCTCAGGAATTTTGAAGAAAAACTTAAGCTTGGACGGTTTAGAAAAATTGGAGATACTGATTCTGAGCATGCTTTTTGTTATCTACTCGGGTTAATTGAAGAAAAGGGGATAAATTTTGAGCACAAGGATGATTTTGATTTTTTAGCAAAAATACTGAGACAAATAAATGATTTAGGCTCATTTAACTGTATTTTCTCTGATGGAAGGCATCTTTTCTGTTACCATGACAAAGATGGCAGAAACGGACTCACAATGTTGAAACGCACTCCACCCTATGGACCTATAAGGCTCCGTGACGAAGACTGGGAAATAAATCTCGCCGAAGAAAAAGACCCAACACAACGTGGATTTATAATAGCAACGACGCCTCTTACAAACGAGCATTGGGAAAGGTTTAAGCCGGGTGAGTTGAAGGTTTTTAAAGAGTACAGAGATGAGATTGAAATAATTGTAATATAGAAAACTTTAAATAAAATAAATTTAATTTTGAAAATTTTTTAACATATTATCTCATTAATTCTTCTAATTTTTCTTCAGGTAATTTTTTTATATAATCATTCACATAAAAATAATCAGGTTCGCTCTTGTGTGCTCTTGTTCTTATTTCAAAGGCTGGATCTTCGGGATTATTTTTATCAAATAATATAAGTCCTATTCCAAATCTCATACAAAGTGATTCAAGTTTGGGGATTTCAGTTGCTTCCTTTGGAATTACAATATAAACTTTATGACTAAAAATTTTATAACCACATGCTTGCCCGAATGCGGTAATTAATTGACTTGTATCTATTTTAATTTCGGCACTAATTATTTCTATTGGTGGCTTAATAAGGGCTATTTCTGAAAATTTGTAAATTCCTATAACATCAGGTGTGCTCCATTTATCTCCAAAAAAATTTCTACCCAAAGTGATAGCATTTGTACATTCTTCTAACTCATTTACGAGGTAATCTTTGAATCTGTCGTAAAAATCCTCTTCTTTTATTTTAGTCTCAGTTGGGACTTTTTCTTCGGATTCTTGGAATTTAGTTAGAATGTATAATCCTTTGTCAGGCATTGTAATTTCCTTTTCCTTACCTGAGCGAATGCTTTTTCTTAACTCATGAAAATTTCCAGTTATGGTATTTTTTGGTACATCTGGTAATTCGTTCATTATAAATCTCAGTATTTCAGCGTAATTAGCGCCTTGAGGTTTGTTTTTCAAATATTCTTTAATTAATTCAAATACTTTTTGCCTTGTAGATTTACTCATTATTAACCTCCTTCTTTTTTGTTCATATTTTTCATTATAATAAAATTAAAATTTCGTCAACTCCTTCTCCAACTCTCTCCTCATCATCTCCCTCAACTCTTCAGGCTCTATTACTTCAAAATGAGGAATGAATGTATAAAGCCAACGTTTGATTTCTTTGAGTCCTGCAACTTCAAAGGTGACAAGGATTGAGCCATCGGGAAGTTCTTCTCTGTGTTCTATCTTGTGAAGTTTCTTTTTTCTTCTTATTTTGTGGGCTATTTCTGGAAGAAATCTTACTTTAACTGTCACAGGATCAGCCTGCAAGATGTAAAAGCTTTTTTCAAGTTTCTTATCCAGTGAAAAATCCTTCGGCTTAATGAATTTTTTGTCTATCATTTCTAATTCCATTATTCCATCAAGGGCAAACCATCTGTAACTATCTCTTAAGTGGCAGTAAGAGTATACGAACCATTCCCCATCATTAAAATATAAGTCATATGGGTCAATCTCTCTTTCAGTTACATTCCCTGTTTCTATTGATTTATAGATGATTCTAAGAGTTTTTTGATTTGTGATTGCCTCCATAACTAATTTGAATACTTTCGATTCGTAATTTATGGATACTTCATCTGGAGTGAGGCATATACAGGGCTTTTCTAAAGCGGTTTCATTCTTTGTTTGAAGGTTTAGTTTTTTTATTAAATTTGCAAAAAGTTCATACAAGAGAGGTTCTCTCCTTTTTAATGTGGAAAGCACAGCTGCAAGTACCGCAATTTCTTTATTTTCAAGAAAGAGAGTCTTTTTTGTTAATTTATTTTCAAATTCATATCCTCTTTTTTCACGATTATACTGAATTGGCAAAATAGAAGTTAGTATCTGCATGTATCTTTGTGCGGTTCTGAGAGAGACTTCACATTCATTAGCAATGTCATTTCTTGAGGGATATTGGTCTTTCTCAAGCATAGAGAGGATTTTCATCAAACTAAAATATTTCTCTGAAAGCCCTGCAGGTTTGTCTTTTTTGGATTTGTTGATCTTTGAAAATTTATAATTATTTATCATCAGACAATTTTTTCTTTTTCTGGTTCAATTCACTCATAATTTTAGCTAATCTAATTTTTAGAGCTGGCAACTTGAGTTTAATGGTCTCCCAAACTAACTCATATTTAATACCAAAGTAAAAATGTATTAGTTTATCACGAAAGCCTGCCATTTCTTTCCATGGAATATCAGAATGTTTTTTCTTAAAATTTGCTGGAATATTTTTAGATGCTTCGCCAATTATTTCAAATTTTCTTATAACCGCACTTGTAGTTTTATCATCTTTAATAAAATCTTCATATTTCATTCCTTCTATGAATTGCTCAATTGAATCTATTGCATTCAAAATATCTTTTATATAAAGCTTTAAGTCTCTTTTGCTCATAAATATAACGTCTCTGATAAAATTTTATCCTTTATTTCTTCTCTCACTGTATCAATAGGTATCACATCAACCTTTTTTATTCCGAGTTTTTCCTCAAGAAATAGAGCAAGACCGACAAATTCAAATAAAGTAGCACCTTGCTCAAAAATAACAAGAACATCTAAGTCACTTCCTCTTTTCTGCTTGCCTTTAGCAAAAGAGCCGAATATTCCAATTACCTTAGCTTTATATTTTTCCTTTATTTCATTGGTTAAATCATAAAGAATGGTTCTTATCTCTTCAATAGATTTCATATTTTTATACCTCGTAATAAATTATACACAAAACCAGTTCTTTGATGTAATTTAAGTCAAATCGTAGTATCAATCACAGACCGAAATCTAAAAAATAATTTCCCAAAGAGACATAATGTTGGCACTCTGGCTTTGTTAAAATTAAATTAGATTGAGTTACTATAATTACGTGGAGAAGTAACATGTATAACTCAGGTTTAGAAAACGACGGTTTCTCCCCTCCCAAAGCATAACTGCAGCTGCTGTAAAAAATCTTTTAAATATCAAAAAACAAAGAAAGGAGTTTTATTATGAGAAGATTAGGCAAAAAGTTTCAAAGTCCATCATTTTCAATGAGTGCCTTTATGAAACCTGTTAATTATGAGATTTTTCGTTCAATAAAATCCTATCTTGTTAAGCTGCAGATGGGAATTGTGCAGACAGAAAGTTTCATTCTTGAAGAGATATTTTCATACAGCGAACCAGGGATTTTTACTCTTCCAAGCATTGTAGGTTTTGATGTTTTTGATAATGTTATGTTTGGAAATTCTGCTTTGCTTGGGGTGGTAAGATTCAGAGAAGAAAGATACTTTATCTCCTGCGCCTCTTTTGATGACAGAGGAGGTAAGGTCTATGCACTGTTTATATCAGGAGAAATAACAGGAGACTTCAGACCACAAGAGCTTTCTGAGATTCTGCTTAAAGAGGCTGTGCTTAATTCAGGATACTCAGGTAAGATACTGAGAATATTTTATGATGATTACTCTCAAAGGGTGTCATTTAAAATTTTACCTTCCCCTGAAATTTCTCTCCATAATATTTATTTGAAAGACAAAACCGAACTTGAAGATTTTATCTCAGCAATAAAGTATGCAAAACAGGGATTAAGATATCTCTTTGTTGGTGAACCTGGAACAGGTAAGACTGATACAATAAGGTCACTAATCTCTGAATGCAAAAAGGTAAATGAGGGTCTTACGGTATTTGTGTTAGATGCAGGATGTGGACTTTCCCTTGAGACTCTCTTTGACTATGCAGAGATATTTAGACCTGTTCTTGTGTGCATTGATGACATTGACCTTATAGTTGGCTCAAGAGAGGGGCTACATCGGAGAGATGAACTTTCAACTGCCCTTCAGGCACTTGATGGCTTTATCACAAAGGAAGACACCTTTTTGATTGCTACAACCAATGACAGATACCTTGTTGACAATGCTCTTAGAAGACCTGGAAGATTTGACCTTATTATTGAATTTGAAAGCTTAGCTCCTGATTTTTACTACCCATTGGTACTTAGAGAGACGGGTGATGATAGTTTTGCTCAGATATTTAAAAATGGCGAGATAATGAAGAAACTTTCAAGTTTAAAAGTAACAGGTGCCTTTATTGTTACTCTGGTAAAATACTTGGGCAGGGAAAGATTTAGGGAAATCAAGTATGAACCAGAAACAGTGATTAAAGTGATTGACAGACTCTATGGTGCTTTCAAAAAAGAGGTAAAAACAAAAGAACTGATGGGATTTTAAGGGAGGTTTACCATGATTAAAAAATTTTTTATTGCAATTTCTTTGGTTCTCATTATGTCATCAAACCTATCTGCAGCAGATAATCTCTCAGGAGAGTATCGTCTTAAGAAAAAGGGAGTCCAAGGTGGAATGGATATTAAAATGCTTGGTAAAGACCGTTTTAAATTTAGCATTGACACCTTAACTGGTGGATGGTATAGTTGCAATTTAGAGGGAGTTGCTACCATGCAGGGTAAAAACAAGGCAATATACAAAGGAGAAAATGATTGTATCATGACTTTCACAATCGGAAAAGATCAGATAAAAGTAGAACATACCTATGGCTGCAACTATTTCTGTGGACTAAATGGAAGCATGGATGGATTGTATGTAAAAACAAAAAAGAAATCTAAACAAGAGGACAGTTGGGAAAATGTAAACTGGGAGAAATTTATTAAAACTAATGATGGGCTTACAGAGATATATTATGACAAAGACTCCGTAGCACCCTCTGTTGGTGGAGGTGTTTATGTGACAACCAAAATCACTGAAAAAAGCAAGGATTACATAATCGCTGATCTATTCGTAAATTGTTCTAACAAAAATCAGGATATAGAATTAATCTCAGTTTTTGTTAAAAAAGGAAAAGAATGGTCTGAGGACAGTAGCACGAATCCCTCGCTTCAGAGATGGTTACAGCTTTACAGAAACAAAACTGTAAAGGAGTTTATACACAAAATTGCCTGTGGAAATTAGTTTAATACAATGAAGGGGGCTAAATGCCCCTCATTTAATTCTAAAACAGGGGGAACTTATGATTAATCAAATCTATTTTGCCGATGAGGAATTAAGAGAAGTTGAAAAGGCTATATACGATATAACACTATCACAGGGCAATCAGAGGCTTGATAGAGCGTTTCTATTAGAGAAGCTTTTTGAGAGAGGATTTACCTTTGAAAAATACACTTCAAACAAAATAAAGAGATTCATTTTAGGATATCTAAGAAATTGGGCACAACAGGAACTCAGTACTCTTCAAGTTAAGGATACTGAGACAAATCAAAAAACAAAGTTGAGAATTGAAAATATCCAGTTACTTATTGAAATGCTCAAACTGGCAGCAAAAGATTTAAATCTCCTTAATACATCTATGAGTTTAGCATCAAAGATAATTAAAGAAAACAAAATAAAAAATTTCATGAGAGCAATGTATGAAGCAATATATTGTAGAAATCTAAAGGATCTTGAGAGAAGAAGGCAGTTGGATGAATTTTTTAATAGAGCAAGACAGAATAGAGAAAGTGGAGACGGTTTATCTTCATTTCTTCAAAGAAGAGAAGAGACAACAGAACAAATCTCCTATGAACCAACTGTGAAAGAAGAAAAAGAGGAAGAAATAGATGAGGCTTATGAAGAATTTAAGAAAAGTCCCTATGGCAAGTTTTTTAAATTAGTCTATGCATATATAAATGAATTAGAAGAATTTCCTAAGGAAGAACTTAAGTCATTATTTGAAGAGGAAGGTATTAATTTAGAGGATATAACAGTTTCTCAGCTTATAAGAACTCTCTTTGATATAGCAGAATTTAAAATTGAAAATATGATAAATGAAGATGAATATATTTCTGAAAAGTTCTACTCTTCAGACTTTGAAGATATTGGGGCAGATTGTAAAGATTTAGAAGATTTGGAGTCAAAGGATTGTCAACTTGCTCGTCTTTACTATCTATGGTTGCTTATTGAGGAGGGAAGCCCATATGGTGATTACGAACTCTTTAAATTTCTTGAAGATAAAATAAAATTTACTAATGCTGAGAAAAACTTAATTGAATTCATTAAGGAACAGATTGATACAAGAAAGCAAAGGGAAAAAGAGAGAATCGCACAGATAAGGAAGCAAAGAGCTGCTAAAAAGAAAAAAAAGAAGAACTAAAAAATAACCCAAGAGTGCCGAGTATGAGGATTAACTTCACAGAAAGTAGGATTGTTGAAGATTTAAAAACTAATGAACTTTTTGACCTCAGTGAAGAATGGGGAGTCTGGACATGGGATGGAAATATCTATGTCTGGAAAGGGCTTAGTAAAAAAGACAGAATAAGGGTTACCATACATGAGATAGTTGAATATGTTTTAGTAGTTAAATTTAAGATACAAAGGCTTTATGCCCATAGGATTGCCAATTTAGCAGAAAAAATAATTTTATAAGAAAAAGGAGGATTCATGATTCGTTTAAATGCAAGAAGTTTAGGAGAGATATTAAAAGAAGATTTCTGCCCAAGATGTTTCTGGCTAAAATATCATCACCCTGTAAAAGTAGACAATCCCTATTCATCACCTATGCCTGGAATGTTTTCTACATTGGATGCCTATATAAAACAAGTTATAAATACCACATTCAGTATAACGAATGACCTTCCAAAATGGGTCAAAGAACATCTGAGTGAATTTGAAGTAGTAGAGACGATCAAGCCAAATAGAGAAAAGGTAACTTTTGAAGAATTTGAGTTATTAGGAGAACCTGATGCCATATGGAGACTTAAAGACGGTTCAATTTTTATTGCTGATTATAAAACTGCCCAGCTCACTGATGCTCAAAAGAACTTGCTTCCACTCTATGAGGCACAACTAAATGCCTACGCGTATCTCTTAGAACAGAAGGGAGAAAAGGTCAAATATTTAGCCCTTATATATCTTCAACCGCAAAGATATAAGAAAAATGCTGATATTTCAGTAGAGTTAAGCAAAGAGAAACTAACCCTACACTTTGATTGCGTGGTGAAACTTATTGATAAATGGAATAAAGAAAAAGTTGAAGAACTTGCTTATGAGACTGTAAAGATACTGAGTCTTCCAGAACCACCAAGAGGCAGAGATGAATGTAAAAGTTGTCAAGAGCTGAACAAATGGTTAGAGGAGCTCTGGGATAAAGTTATAAAATACTCTTACTAAAAATTTAATCTTGAGGGGGGGCACAAAAAATTAAATTTTTAGGAGGTCAATATGGCAAGTTGCCCAGGAAGAAAAGGTAATTCTAGATGCCTAAGTACCCTATATCGGTGTAAAAAATGTGGTAATGTAGGCTGTGATCAGTCAAGTGAGGGGAATATACTGAACCCCTTCAAAAGTGGACACGGTCAATTAGTAGAGGTTAAACTTTCTGCATAAGCAGAAAGAAAAGACTTTATAGGGGGGCAGTATAAATGAAACAAAGGAAGTGGACAGCAGAAGAAAAAATGGCGATAGTTTTGGAAGGAA
>Ga0067045_1027361_pt1 | contig 248318 bp, 192 predicted proteins | sample TerdegcTABiofilm_FD_59184 | JGI IMG/M metagenome (GOLD analysis project Ga0067045, IMG submission 59184) | Combined Assembly of (Gp0054472, Gp0054536) Wastewater bioreactor microbial communities from Singapore -Terephthalate degrading... | reverse complement strand
TAAAGTTTATTATCTCGCTATTGCCTACCTATATTATTAATACATCTCCCTCCCTCTTTCGTTTCATTTTCCCTCTTATCTCCCTCTGTATTACAATAATTAAAAAATAAAACATTTATTCAGAGATCTCGATTAAATATTTTTACCATATAAATTGAAAAGATTATGAAAAATATTTGTTTTCATGGTATTATATAAATATTACTGATTGAATACATTTGAAAAAGTTTTTTCCTGCGGTGCTCGAGATGGACTGAGAAACGTGGTTCCTTAAAACTAATTTTAGGGAGTTCAAAGCCGAGAGCAAAATTCGAGTAGTCTACGACAGGCCTTCGTAGCAAAGGAAGTCGGATGGCTACCGTGAGAACACCCACTTATAAAAATTAGGTTCACAACGTTTCCAAAAAGTCCGACGACACACGCGGGATTTTTTTATAAAAAATTTTCAAAAAATTTTTGAAGTTTATTCTTGACAAATGATTTTCAATATGATATTATTAATAACAATAAATGATTTAGTAAATTATTAGTCTTGTTAAAGAAGGCTATTTTGATATAATGAATATAATGATTGACATTATTAAACATAATGATAAAAAATAAGGACATAAAAGGTGTTGTTATTTTCAAGACCTAAAAAAACAATCGGCATAGACTTGGGAGCACACTCTGTTAAGACATTACAAATGTCTAAACAAGGGAGAAAAATATACATAGAAGAAGCAGGCTATGCAGAGATAGATAGTGAAATGTCTATTGCAGATCCAATCAAAGCAAATACAGATGCTTTACTTGTAGCACTTACAGGATTAAATCCCAAACAAAGTTATATTGTCTCCGCATTACCTGGAAATACCGCCGTTGTTCGTTACCCTAAAATTGCATTAAAACCAAATGAAACATTAACAAGTGCTGTCCAGAGGGAATCTTCTCAACATATTCCATTTGATTTGAACGAAGTATTTCTATCCTGGGATGTAATAGCAAAAGAATCAGAAGAATCCAAAGTACAGATACTTCTTGTAGCAGCGAAAAATGATGCCATAAATAGTCGTCTTCGCATCTTCCAAGCATGTGATATTGCCTGTTCTGTATTTGATATTGATTCCATTGCGGTATATAACGCAATAGAACGGTGCCATTTACTACATCCGAAAGAGAGTGTGGCTATTTTCGATATTGGTTACTCTTCTTCCAGCATACATTTTGTCTGCGATATGAAATCTGTATTTATCCGAGACTTAATGTGGGGAGCAAAAGATATTCTTGATGCTATCGTAAAAGAAAGAAAATGTGATTACAAACAAGCGGAAAAAGACTTAATTTTAGCAAGCAAAGAAGCCAAATCTGAACATCCTGAAGCAGTTGAAATTGCCACACAAGAAGTAGCAGAAGCAGAAGAAGCAATTATAGCAGAGCCTGTTTCTCCTCTTGAGCCTTTAGATGAAGAACTTGATATTGATAGACCTCCTGTGGAAGTTGTAAGTTTTACGCCCAAAAGTATTCGTGAAATTATGGTTTCACCAATGAATCGGATGGTAAGTGAGGTACGACGGTCCTTTGACTTCTATGAACACCAACTCTATGAGAAACCCGTACAAAGGATTATTCTTTGCGGAGGTATATCTTGCTATCCTTTAATAGGTGAAACATTGGTAGAAGAATTCAATGTAGATACAGTTGAAGTTGCGGACTTAATGTCTCAGGAAGTTTTACTTTCTAATTCAAAATCATTAGAAATTTTTAAAGAGCACTCGGCAAAATTTACTGTTGCCTTTGGCTTAGCAGCACGAGGATTATCAGAAATATGATAAGAATTAATTTATTACCTGAACAATTTAGACCTGTAAAGAAATCAATACTTCCATACTTTTTAGCGATGGTGGTATTTGTTTTAGGTCTTCTTACCATCATTTTTTTCTACTTATCACTATACCAAAAAGTTATCCAAGTAGAAACACAAAAGAGTAAACTTCAAAAGGAATATGACTCCCCGACAGAATTAAGAAACGAAGATGGGGAATTTATAACCCTTTCAGGAGTTGTAAATGAATATCGTAAGTTAGATAGAAAAAAACAGGACTTAGAGAAAAGAGTCGCTGTTATCCAGGAAATTTTGAGTGACCGTATTATCTGGTCTGAGAATCTTTTCTCACTTGCTAATTTGACACCGGAAAATGTTTGGTATGATAGAATTCGTGTTACCTGGCAGACATTTCGAGAAAAAGTTATTAAAATTGATCAAAAAACAGGGAAACCGGTCATAGACCCTAAAACGAAAGAACCCCAATTTGAACAGAAAAGTGTAAAGAAGCCCATTCTCGAAATAACCGGCTATGTAATAAGTGGAGAACAGGGAGAACGGCAAATATCACCTCTTATTGAGAATACAACAGACCCTGAAAAAGCGTCCTACTTTGTGAAGCAATTTACTTTATTGAGACCTAAGATTGAAGATACAGAGTTTAATGGTTTTTCTGTTCGTAAATTCACATTAGAATATTTAATTGAAGCCAAACCGGGAGTTAAAAATGATTGATTTGTTTAGAGGAAAAATAACAATCAAAGATTGGGCAATCTTTGGATTGGTAGTAGCAGTTGTTGTTGCATTATTTATTGCTGCTTATCTGTTGCTTTTTGTCCCACAGCAAAATAAGATTGCACAAATACAAAGTGAAATTAATGATTTACAAAAAAAGATTTCCGATGCTAAAAAAACTGTAGAGAACTATGATAAATTACTGAATCAAGCAAAGAAAATGGACAATCTGGTAAAAATGTTCAATGAAAGATTGCCCGAAAAAAGAGAAGTTCCAAAACTTATGAAACAATTTGAAAGTATGGGAGATAGCCTTGGATTAAAAACCCAACTCACCCCCCTACCAACCACTGTGGATTCATCAAAAGAAGTAATCCCTTATCAGGTTGTGGCTAAAGGTTCTTTCCATCAAATTGTTGCCTTTATTAATTTATTGGAAAAAGACCAGCGTTACTTAAAAATCTCTGACCTTGATATAGGCCCTGAAAAAGCAGGGATTTGTGAAGCAAAATTTGTTCTTAGTACATTCCGATTTGTTGAACAAGAAGATACTGGAACCCAACAACAGAAGAAGTCATAATTATGGATAACAGAAGACAAATAATCATAGCAGGTGCATTACTCGTTATACTTATCGGTGTTCTCTTTTATCAGTTTGTTTTGGCAAAACCAAAACCACCGACACCTCCAACAACAACCAATACTCAAACCTCCACTCAAACCCCTGTAAGAACAGCAACACCAACGCAATTAACATCTACACCTGCAGGAGGAACATCCATTGCACCTACGATTGATACTTTAGAAAAAAATGTTGATGAAATCATTGAAAACTTGTTAACTGCCATTCAAATAGTTCAATTTAATTATCAAGAAATAGTCCCCCCACGAAACCCAATGACACCACTGGTTGGTGTAATACAGACAACAATGTTTGAAGTAGAAACTCCTGTTCCAAGCACAGAAGTAACTCCGGGACAGGTTTTAAGTAAAAAGATTTCGGCAATTATCTGGGACGAATATCAACCTTTAGCCATAATTGATAATAAACTTGTGGCAGAAGGGCATACTTTCCCAGACCGCATACAAGTATTTAAGATTGAACCGTCAAGAATCGTATTTAAACTCGAAGATACAATTTTCCCGGTAAGATTAAAGGAGCAATAAAATGCAAAAAAGGAAAAATGTCTGTTCCATTTTACATCAATCTGCTATGACAGCACCATGTAAAAAGGGGTATTTTGTTTCTGGTTTTCTGCTGTTCATTTCCATACTTTTTATCATTTGCTCATCATCCTCTGCAATTGATGATGTGACAAATTCTATATGGAAACAGCAGGAAAAGACATGGATTTTCCAAATCAACAACGATTCCAATATGTCATATCTCATATCGGAAAATAGAGAAAAGAACGAAATTAAACTCACATTAGGATGTTCTGAAGGGGGTTCTCTTTCTACAGAACAATTATTACAAGATAGCCCTGACTTTGTAAATATTACTTGTTCAAAATTAGATAAATCCGAAGTAGAATATACATTTTCCATCGGTTCTAATTATTCGTATGATGTTCAAAAAGGTGAAACGGGATTATCCATTATCTTCAATCCAGTAAAAAATCTCACCTCTGAAATTGATAAAGTCGCTATGGATATACAATCTCTAATAAATAATCCTCGTAGAATTGAGACCTCAAATATTGATGAAAAAATAAACTCTTTAGATAACACTATTTCTAAACTCAGAGTTGAAAATGAACTCAAATTAGCCAAACAAATAACCCCTGAATTAGTAATACAAGAACCAAAACAGGTTTTTGCTCAAGATACAACAGGGGCACAGTCTCTTTCGGTTGGAAATGTTGGTAACCCGGAACGAAAAATTGAAATTCGTGAAGCAGAACCTGTTGAACCCCCTTCCCCACCTTCTCCACCAGTTGTAGACAATACAGATACTCAATCTCAACCAGAAACTTCTCAAACTCCTTCCGAACAAGGTCAACCGACACCCGCAACCCCTGAAGAAGAGGTACAACCACCTATGCCTCGTGAAGTTACACCGGAACAGGCAATAGATGCTACTGCAGAAATAACAAGGGAATTGAGAGAACTTCAATCTACAAATGAAGAAACGGATAAACAATTAGTTCCTATAACTCCAGAAGAACCTAAATCTACAGAGAAAGCAGTTGAAGCAGAAAAACCGAAACAGGAAATCCCAGCAGAAGTAAAGATAAAACCCTCTCCTAAAGGTTTAGATACAATTACTGATTTTGAATGTGAACAGATGCCTTTAGCCAAGGTCGTTCCTTTATTAGCCTATAAAGCAGGTATAAATGTAATTGCGGGAGCTGACCTTAAAGGCAATGTTACCATGAGTTTGAAGCAGGTAACTCTTAGAAGAGCCATTGAAGCTGCATTACGAATGAATGGACTTGGAATAATTCAAGAAGAAAACATTTATAGAATCGTTCCATACGAAGAAGCATTGTCCAGTGATAGAAGCACTATTGTTGTCCGTCTGGAAAATGCAAAAGCAACTGAAGTAAGAAAAGTTCTTGAAGAAATTACAAAGGGTACTAAAGGTCGTGAATACATTACCCTTAGTGCAAATGACACTACAAATGTTGTAATAGTCTCCGGACCCGAAGAAAGTATCCAGGGATTGGCTCAAATGGCAAAAGAATTGGATATAGCCAAACCCATTATCCCAACGGTTACAACAACAATCAAATTAAACTATGCAGACCCCGAAGACCTGGCAAAATCTATTCAAAAAATTCTTACACCCAAAACGGGAAATGTGTCTGCAGATGCTCGTGCGAGAAATATTATCGTAACCGATATTCCGGTTGTAGTTGAACAGGTTAAAGAAATTGTAAAAACCCTTGATATTCCTGTTAAACAGGTTCTCATTGATACGATGGTTGTTGATGCTACATTAGGGGATGAATCTCAAACAGGTATTGACTGGTTATTAAAATCTGTTCGCAATCAGAGTTGGAGAGATTTTGTAATGTATGGACCTGAAGGTAGGAAAGTTGGAAATATTCAACAACTTGACTTAGGTGGAGTATCTAAAACAGGTGATACTTTAGGTAGTCTTACATTTAACATTCTTACCCGCGAAATTGATTGGAAGGGTGTTGTTAAAGCCCAGATTCAAAATCGGAATGGACATCTTATTTCTAATCCTGTAGTGGCAACTATTGAAAATAAACCTGCTACAATAACAATCTCCCAAGAAATTCCCTATATAGACCTTTCTCAAACAAGCCAAGGGGGTGCTTTAACAAATACAAGATTTAAACAAATAGGTACCGTTCTTGAAGTAACTCCGCGAGTTACTCATGATAATCATGTTATCATTGATATAAAAGGGAAAGAAAGTACTGTAGTTGGTGAATTTAACGGCGTTCCTATTGAAGATATGAGACAGGTTACCAGCACACTTCATATCAATAGTGGTCAAACTATCTTTGTAGGTGGTTTAAGAAAACGCAACGATAGCGTAACAGCCCAAAAAATGCCGATATTGGGTGATATTCCCGTGCTGAATGTTGTTTTCAGGTCTAATCAACGGAAAGCACAAATCAACGAGTTATTAATCTTCCTTACTTGCTCCGTATTAGAACAAGAATTACCGGAACTCACGGATGAACAGAAAAAAGCCTATGACGATGCCAAACAGGCTCCTATGGATGCCGACCTTGGAAAATACATGGGACATGATATTCTTCATCCCAAAGACATTGCTACTCCCCCCTATAAATGGAAAAGAGTTAAAAAAGACCAATAACTTATACTAATACCCCCGTGTAAAATTATAAAAACACATTCTTATTCTTTTAGCAAAATTTATTTCAATTTCTTGTTTTAATTTAACAATTTAAAATTGAAAAATATTACACATATATTATATAATTTATTGTTTTTATAGATTAATAATTAAATATATAAGGACTTGGTATTCAATGGAAACTATTAATTTGTATAATTTTAATCCAACAATAAAGATGTTCTCATTGATGAGAAAAAAGTCAGATTTGAAAAATCTATTATCTCCTCCTCCCATTCGTATTTATGCAAATCAATTAAATATTTCTATAAAAAGATTTGAGAAATATTTAAGATTATTTGATTTACCCTCTTCTGATTTTTTACCTATATCGTATCCTTTTATTTTGACAATGCCTATGCAAATACAATTATTTGCCCATCCTTCTATACTTATTAATCCTTTGGGTTTTTTGCATGTAAGCAATAATATGACATTGCATAAACCTATTTTTAAAAACGAACCGATGGAAGCCTATTGTCATATAGATTCAACTCGATTGGTTAAAAAAGGATTTGAAATAACTGTAAAAATCTTAATAAATTCAAATTCTAAAACACTATGGGAGTGTCAGAGCACTTATCTTAAATTTTCAAAAAAGTATAGAGATGAGGAAGGAAATGGAAAGAAACAATTCTTTTTTGAATCGTATGACAAATATGATGAAGAACACTTATGGCATGTATCAAGAAAAGATGCTTTTTCTTATGCTCGTGTTTCGGGAGATTATAATTTAATACATCTTTCTTCGATATTTGCTCGCATAACAGGTCTTCCAAAACCTATTATTCATGGTATGTGGTCTATTGGAAAATGCTTACATTATTTAAATATAGATAGCCCGAATACTGTATACTTTTATCATGTATTCAAAGGACCTATCCCATTAAATTCTTCTTGCAAACTTTGTATAAAGAATACTCAAAACGATGCTAAACGATTCGATTTATTTGTAGAGAATAATCCTCGTCCCTGTATACAAGGAATTATATCTACATCTCCTTTTGTGTCATAATGAGAGACTTTGAATAGTTTATTTGAATAACTATATTAAATAAGTAACACACGGTTTATAAACTAATAAGAACACCCAAAATAGGAATGAAGAATAAAAGAAGATATCTCACAACTTGATATACATTACTATTCCTCTTTGTAGATTGGATTTAAATCTATTAAAAAATTATAACTATGAATTCCACGAATAGACACAAAGAAACAAACAAAAAATTCATCATGCATTGTGGTTTTCAAACAATGTAGATGAATCATCCTCGCCTCTGGGATTTTTTAGTGTTTAATTGTTTTTACCACAAAGAGCACAGAGATTTTGCACAGAGTTCACAATGTATGAGCGAAACATGTTTCGCCCTTACATATTTTTTATATCACATTCTCTGTGTCCTTTGTGTAAAATTTCCTTTGTGTCCTCTGTGATTGATTCTTATTACAACAAAAAGAGCCGAGACTTTTCTCAAAGTTTACAAAGAGGAAAGAACCCAATGAAAAAGGCTTCAAATACAATTTTCTTGCTCTTTCAGTCCAATAAGAGCACTGCATACCGTGCCTTTACGATTGAGAAGAAAGTATAAATCTGTTACCTATGTCCTATAGATTATCAAGTAAAAAAATAAGGCACAGGAAAAATTTTTCTGTGCCTTATTTGTATAAATTTCTTAAATTATATAAATAATGGTGCTAATACTAAAGCAATTACACACATTAACTTAATCAAAATATTGATAGAAGGTCCGGCTGTGTCTTTTAATGGGTCACCGACAGTATCACCGACAACCGCTGCTTTATGTGCTTCAGAACCTTTTCCACCGAAATGACCTTCTTCGATATATTTCTTGGCATTATCCATAGCACCACCACTATTTGCCATCTGAATACCTAACATTACACCTGTTGTAATTGCGCCAACAAGAAGTCCCGCAAGTGCAGGAGCCCCTAAACCGAAGCCTATAATTACAGGAATTATAATGGCTAATATTCCGGGCACCATCATACCTTTAATAGCAGATTGGGTAGCAATATCCACACACTTTTTGCTATCGGGCATAACATCTTCTTTTCCTTCTCTAAGTCCTGGGATCTCTTTAAATTGCCGTCTTACTTCAGCAATGATCGCATAAGCATTTTTGCTGACGGCTCCGAATAATAATGAACAAAAAACGAAAGGTATCATACCTCCAATTAAGCATCCCGCAAGGATTTTTGGGTCAATTAATGATACTTTTGCAGGGTCTAACTTCGCAGATAGCATAAAAGCACTTAATAAACCAATCGCTGCAAATGCGGCACTACCAATAGCAAAACCTTTTCCGATAGCGGCGGTAGTATTTCCTACGGCATCTAAATTATCCGTGATTTTACGGACACTGGGGTCAAGACCGGACATTTCGGCAATACCACCGGCATTGTCGGCGATGGGTCCATAAGCATCCACGGATAAAACCATTCCTGTGGTTGCAAGCATACCTAACGATGCAAGTGCTACACCATACATACCACCAACCTTATAAGCAAGAATGACTGCAATTGCAAGAACAACTGTCGGAATAGCAGTACTTATCATACCTATAGAAGTACCACCAACTACGGCAACAGCAGGACCAGATTGGGCTTCTTCAGCCAATCTCTGAACAGGTCTATATTTACCCGATGTGAAATATTCACTTGTAAAACCAACAATAATCCCTGATACGATACCAAGAATACAGGCTGTCGGGGGTCCCCACCAGCTATAAGTAGTTCCTTCTAATGTAAAATTGGAACCCATCAGGTAGCCTAATAAAATTACACCTACAATTGTAAGTCCAGCACTTACATAAGTTCCCCACATCAAAGCACTTTGCGGGTCATTTTTAGCAAAAAACTTAACATAAAAAACACCTATAATTGATGCGATAATACCAACGGCAGCGGTAAGAAATGGGAATGAAGTAACATACATAGAACCACTGGCTGTTGTTGCTGTAATCATGCCTGCTACTGCTAAACTTGCAATAATGGATTCTACATACGATTCTAATAAGTCCGCACCTAAACCGGCAACATCGCCTACATTATCACCTACATTATCTGCAATAACAGCGGGATTGCGTGGGTCATCTTCTGGGATACCTGCTTCTACTTTACCTACAAGGTCAGCACCCATATCTGCACCTTTGGTATAAATACCACCACCCGACCTTGCAAACAAGGCAACCAATGAAGCACCCATTGCATATCCATTAACAATTTGTGCCTCTCCATTAAATATTTTATAAACTACAACTAAAAGCAGGGTTGCAATACCAACGACACCTAATCCCATAACCGAACCACCACTAACGGCAACATCAATAGCTGCTTTCACTCCACCCGAACGAGCCGCTTCCGTAGTCCTTGCATTAGAACGGGTGGCAATAAACATTCCCAAAAAACCTGCCATAGCACTGGCTACTGCACCTATTATAAAGGCAACAGAGGTTTTCCAGCCTAATGGCAAATCGGGACGCCTTGCGCCCACAATAGCTATTAATACTGCGATGATAAGGACTGTGGACATTACATAGCGATATTCGCGTAACAGGAAAGCGAGAGCCCCTTCCTGAACCGCTTTGGAAATTCGCGTCATTTTTTCATTGCCTTGTGATTTTGACAGCACATACTGAATCATATAGGCAACGACCAACAAAGCAAGAACTGACGCTGCTCCTGCAATTTTTAAATAACCTAATCCCATCATAACATTTACTCCTTTCGTTTAATTAATTTTATCTTTTAACCGTATAAACCTTTATTTTCCTTGTTCACAAACTTTGGTATTATCTCATAATCGCGGTACTTTTTGTAGGAGGGATAATGCCTTTTGAGCAGCAATCTGTGATGCACTCTTTTTGGTTTTACCCTCCCCTGCTGAAATAAATTTATCTTCTATAAAAATTCCCATCCGAAATTTTTTCTGGTGGTCAGGACCTTTTTCTTCTATCAGACGATACTCCGGTAAGGGCATCTGATTTTTTTGACACCATTCCTGTAATTCAGATTTGGAATCTTTACGGACAGGTAAATGGGAAACTTGTTCCAGGTATTTTTCAAAAATTTTGTAGATAAACTTTTTCGTTGTTATCCATCCTTTGTCCAAATAAAAAGCACCGATGAATGCTTCCATAGCATCTTCAAGAATGGAATCTTTATTTCTACCACCGGCATTCTCCTCACCTTTACTCATAAGAATAATATCGGGTAAATTTATATTTCTTGCTACTTGACTCAGGGATTGCGACCTAACGACAGAAGAACGCATTAATGTGGATTCTCCCGGAGATAGTCCCGGATTCGTATTATAAATATACTCAGCAATAGCCAATCCTAAAACCGCATCACCTAAAAACTCCAAAGACTCAAACATACAGTGATGTGTTTTTGTTTTTTCACTATATAATGAAGTATGTGTCATTGCCATCTTAAATAAATTAATATTTTTGGGCTTAAATCTTAAACTTCTCGCCCATGATAAAAATAAATTTTCCCACTTACCCTCTATATTTATCTCCATAAGATTAATTCATTTCAAAGATAATACAAAGTTGTTATATTTTAACAAATTAATTTCCTAATATCCAATTTAAAGTCTATGTAAAAAAATCCCTGTAAATAAAATTTATTTACAGGGATTATAAATATTCTTTTTTATTTATTTTACTCGGGATAACACATATTTAATGGCGTCACCCACAGTAATAATTTGATTGGCATCATCATCTAACTGGATATTAAATTCCTCTTCAAGAGTCATTAATAATTCCGTTAGATCCAGTGAATCTGCCCCTAAATCTTCTATGAAACGCGCCTCATCCGTGACCTCGTCTATAGAACGACTTAAACGGTTGGCGATAACTTCCTTAATCTTGCTAACCAAAGCATCGGTATCTGTCATTTTTTCACCTCCTTTCAAAGAACAATAAGTTAATTTCCACTTTTATAACATCATTTTACCAAGACTGGATGTTTAATGTCAAACATTTTATATTCTAACAATTAATTTACATACAGATGTATGTTTGATGTTTCTTTTTACAAAAAAGTTTCAAAAATATTGTTTTTGCATATATTCATTTTTTATTGTATGATTATGATTACCCTTATAAAAGTAAAATAAAACAAATTAGAAAGGAGAATGATATGGGTAATTTTCGTTTAGGATTTATTGGTGCTGGATTTATTGCTCGATTTCAGACAAAGGCATTACAAAGTGTCCGAGGTGTAGAACTTGCCGGTGTTTATGCTCTTAAAGGGGCAGGGGAACTTTCCTCTTTATCGAAACGATTAGGTGTTGGAGAATGTAAGGTTTATAAAAGTATTAAAGACCTTTGTGAAAATGTAGATGCAGTTGCTATATTTGCTCCAAATTTTGCACGATTAGAAATTATGCAAAAAATTGCTGATGCAGTTAAGGCAGGGGCAAAAATTAAGGGAATTATTTGTGAAAAACCTTTGGGAAGAACCGTAAAAGAAGCCATGGAATTAGTAAGTATTGCGAAATCCACAAAATTGCCCACAGCATATTTTGAAAATCAACTTCACATGAAAGCAATCCGCGGTCAGAAATCCCAATTAGCATCTGTAGAAGAAGTCATGGGACCTATAGCATTGGCTCGTTCTTCAGAAGAGCATTCGGGTCCTCATGAAGGCTGGTTCTGGGACCCAACAAGACAGGGAGGAGGGGTTCTCTGCGACATGGGTTGTCATAGTATTGCTTGTTGCTGGTATGTATTAACTCCTCAGGGAAAACCTGTAAATTATCTAAAACCTATCAGCGTATCTGCAGAGGTAGGTTTGTTAAAATGGGGATTGCCCCGATGGAGGAAAGAATTGTTAAAGAGGACAGGAGTAGATTACGGCAAAACTCCCGGAGAAGACTTTGCCACAGGTATAGTAACTTTCCAAAACCCCAAGACAGGACAAATTGTAAAAGGGCAATTTACAAATTCCTGGATGTATGATAAACAAGGATTGCGATTAATGATGGATGGTTTAGGTCCCGGATACGCATTTGAGTTTAACTCTCAGATGTCCTCGCTACAAGTGTTCATTGGTGATTCTGCTGCGGAGGCAGTTGCCGATGCGGAATCAGCATTAGAAAAATCAACGGCAAGCCGCGGATTATTGATTGTAGAACCGAATGAGCCTGATTTATATGGATATGTAGATGAAATTTGCGATGCTGTAAATTCCTTCCAAAAGGGTAAAGATGCTTTTCTAAACTTTGAGTATGGACTGGAAATAACTAAATTGTGTCAGGCAGCGTATATGTCCGCTGAACAAAAACGGGTAATTGACCTAACGGATAAGAATACCCAGAAAGAATTAGAAAATTATGTATCGTTAATAGCACAAGGTAAAGGTAGAGAAGTTCTCCAAATTATAGAATAATAGAATGAGATAACAAATGATATAACTATAACTATCCAATAAATCGGGGTTTACAACCCCGATTTATTGTTTTTATGCAGAATTTTCCTATTTGTGCTCTTTTTGTGATAAAATATATTTGTTATTACAAATTGTATTTTATTCCTGACCAAAATAAAACAAGGATATTTTTAATGAACGCTTTTTTTTATGTAGATAGTATAGTATTCAAAAAAAATTCATATTTTTTTCTTTTATCATTCTTAATTTTCCTCTGTTTATTTACCAATCCAGGCTTTTCGGAAGTAAGTCCCGGGCAAAAATTAATAGAAAAACAGGGAGGACTAAATCTTACCCAAAGTCTATCAGAAAACTCAGATTGTGCCATAGATTCCTTTCTTGATGTATCCGTTGAATTGACATATACAGGAGAAGAACCCCTACTTACATTAGGCTTAAAAGAAATAATTCCTGAAGGGCTTGTTTTTGAAGAGGTCATAAGCGGCTCAGCACCTCCATTGCAACCTACAAGAGGGGCATCTGGAACTTTAGAGTTTGGCTGGATTTTTGTTCCATCTTTCCCTGTTTCTTTTACATTTCGTTTAAGATTTGCCCAACCTATTGGTGGTGGAAATCAATCCATTACAGGGGTAGGTATTTACGCATCATTTGGGGATCCTCAAGAAACCGAACCTGTTATTTCATATTTTGATTGTCCAATCACTGAAGGTCAAATAGAAGGGGAAGGGATTCCTGAGGGCATTGAAGGGGAAGGTATACCTGAAGGGAGTCCTGAAGGTTTTGAAGGGGAAGGGACAATTGAAGGAGAAGGTATAATAGAAGGAGAAGGGTCTGCAGAGACTGTTTCGTTAAATATATCTTCAAAATCGGGCGATATATACTCCCCCGACCAAGAAATGGAATTTGAAGTAAATATTTCATATTTAAATCCTTTAGAAATTACCGCATTAGGGGCAAAAGTATTTCTACCTAAGTACTGGCAGTTTGTTAAATTTACTGCGGGTTCCCCCCCTCCTATTTATTTCTTTGATACAGAAACGGGTCAAGCAGAATTTGCATGGATATTTGTGCCATCTGGAGGAATCGCTTTTTCTTTTTCCGTTCGTGTGTCTCCCGAAACGGAGGGTATACAAGAAGTTTCGGGTTATGGTATATACAGGACAACGGGAGACCAAATTATAACAAGCATTTCAAAGATATATCTAACACCTGTTCCAAAACCAGACCTTGTTTTTGTTTCAGGCACAGTTACACCAACAAGTCCTTTTTCGCAAGGAATCATAACAATTAAATATACGGCTCAAAATACAGGTCTCGTAAATATCAACAACAAAAGTTGGATTGATTGTTTTTACTTATCTAATGATGAATGGCTTGACGAAACAGATATTGAAATGACTTGTATTACCAATAATACTTCCGTCTCTGTAGGTGGACAATATACAAATACATTAAAAACAAAATTACCTTCTTCTGCATCTGGAAATCTTTATGTCCTTACTTACCTTAATAAAACAAGGACTGTTTATGAAGAATCAAGGGATAATAATATTGAAGTTGTAGAAACCCTTCAGATACAACCCAGGGAATATGATTTTCAGCTTACTACAAATATAACGGAAGGAAATACAGGAACACCTATTCCTATTAGAATATATGCATATAATCCTGAAAATTTACAACCTGCTGTAAATAAACAAATTATTTTGCAAATTACCCATCGAGGATTTTCTGAAACAAACTCACTTACTACGGACTCAGATGGAAATATTTTCTATACCTATTACCCTGTCTCAAACACGGAAGGAGGAATATACAGTATTTCAGCCAAAGACCCAAGGGAAGAAGACTATCCTATTACTAAAGAAGTTTCGTTGCGGGGACTTGCTATAACCCCTACAAATTATTCCCTTGAAGTTATCCCTAACAAAACATATACCATTCCATTTGATATTATTAATTTAGGAGATACGGAAGAAAAACAATTATCACTCGTGGTAACGGGAATACCATCTGATTGGAATTATGATTATGTTATTCCATCTTCCATACAAGGTCAATCTAAGGAAACTTGCAAACTTATTCTTTATTCTAAACCCACTACACAAAATAATTTTCCGATAACAATTAGTTTGCAAAGCAATTCAGGAACTTATGCAACTGCTCAATACGATATTAGACCCAAACCATATCAAACGCTAATTACACCTATACCTGAAGAGGTTTCTTTGCCTTTGCTTATAGGGGAAACTCAATTTTATACGATAGAACTAAAAAACCAAGGAGGGAAAGACTCAGGACCTGCCCAGATACAAATAGAGCCTGATAACCCTAATATTCATTTAGTTAGTCCAAATGAAATCTACAATATTCCAGCGGGTGAAAGTTATTTTGTTTCTTTACAGGTAGGTATCCCCTTTATTGAAATACCAGAACCCATAGAGACATCTCTTTCTATTCGTTTTCAATCCGGGCTAAATGTCACCGTTCCTGTAAAGATTATTACGGATACAACAAAAAGTTTAACAATAAATGTTTTGAATAAATACACGAATGAACCCATTCATAACGCAGATATTTCTATCGTTAATGAAGGTGTTATTTTCTACTCTTCTAAAACAAATAACGATGGAATGATTGAGATTAACAACCTACCAGAAACTCCATTTTCTATAGTTATAATGAGTGAGGGATTTGAAAGCCAAACCTATTTTATATCCAATTTAAAAAATACTCGTGAAACAATTAACATTCATTTAGAACCTTTCTTATCGGAACAATTCTGGTGGTATACTATTGATGAAAATCAGAAATTTTACCTAACTTCAATAACAAATACATCTGCACTCGAATCGAACTATATTTCTTCATTAACAATATCACCGAGTTATATTCCTTTTATCACAACGGAATTACCTCAGTATTCTACACTTTCCATTGCCAATCAAGGGAACGAACCCTTGCATAATGTATACTTGCATCCATTTCAGACAGATTTATTAAACATACAGTATCCTGTGCAATATTTAGGAACTATCGAACCGCAATCTTCTATTAATATCCCCGTACTTACACAAGTTTCAGATCTTTTTGACTTTGATTCTTTATGCTCTTCATCAGTTTTGACAGGTATTACTTTTTCTAAAGAAAGAAATAATTCAGATATGCCCCAATTTATGGTGATACCTTTATGGAATACAGAATCTCTATGTCCTGACTATACCCCTGTCTATGGAAACTTATATCAAATAAAAGAAACAAAGCCTGAAACAGTCATTGTTCCGATAAACATTCAAGTATCACTACTCGATAATCAATCCAATCAAGAAGTACCTATTTTTTCCTATTCAACAGGACAAATGACACTATCTACAGGAGAGGTTTTGCCTATCACAATGACGGTAGCCAATCCGATCGGACTTTACGAGCAAATGAATATTCAATGGCGAATTAAAAATTCGGAAAATGGAGAAGATATAACATCTCTGTTCCAGATATTTGAGTTATCAAATTCAAATAAAATAACTATGTCAAAAAATAGTATAGAGAAAAAACAATGGCTGGTCTATCCGTTGAATGAATTCTGGGAAAACCCGACATCTGAAATAAGGTTGTCTGCACAAATTTATATTACTTCTTTACAGGGAACATGGAACATATCCTCTCCCCCACTACCTATAAAAATTCTCTCTCAACCGATATTAACGGAGCATATATTCGCCCCACAAATTCACGAGTTGCAAATTTCATCCAGTGCAGAAAATACTGAGGAAACAATCCTGCCCTTAGCCATTTTATCTTTCTCGTCAGATAATATTAGTTATCCTGTAAAATTCGAATGGGAGGATATTCAATACTTACATGAAATGGGAAGTATTGCTCCCTTATCTTTAATCAATACGAAAATAAATGGAATAGAAAACAATTATCCACAACTTACTTATGACAACCTTTCTTTTGTAGGAGAGCAGGTTCTATCTTATTTATGGTCTTTTCTATCCGCACCTCTTTCCAATAAATGGAATATAAGTTCTCGATGGACTTATAAAAACAATAAAGGAACTCCTTTACCTCTTATAACGAAATTACAATATCACGATTTAATTCATACTATTGAAGTTACGGGAGATAATGCCTCAATAATTACTGGGTTGCTTAGTAACGATGATAACGATGGACAAAGAATACCTGATAATATCTATTTACCTGATGGAAAAACTTTAAGCGTTTCCGCACCATCAAATCCTGTTTGGGTACCTACAAGAAATTCACCCAGAGAATATGGTATTACTTATACCTCTTCGCAACAGGCTGATTATGTTTATTTACATTCCAATTTTCCGGAGGATGTTCCTGAAGATGCCGTTATTCTTCGTATCCGAAGAACAGATACAAGTGTTATTCCATCTGCAAATTATTGGGTTAGTAAACCCACAAATACGAGTCACAAGCATGACCCAGAAAGACCTTCCTTACATTTTGTTGACAAATCTGGCTATAACTCGTATATCGTAGAATTCCAATCAGAATCATTAGAGAATCAGCCTCCTATCGCCAATGCCGGAGAAGATATAACGAATGTATATCGTCCCTCATCTATTACTCTTGATGGGTCAGGATCCTACGACCCCAATGGAGACCGAATTAATTATTCATGGCGTCTTATTAGCAAACCTTTTGATAGTTTAGCATATCTAAGAAATGCAAATACGGCAAATCCCATTTTAATTCCCGACCTTCCCGGAACTTATATTGCACAACTTTTTGTTTCCGACGGTTTTGCACAAAGTGAACCCGACACCGTTGTTATTGAAGTTATTAATCGTCTACCCGAAATTATAATTAATGCTCCACAGAAAGCAAGACCCCGTGATATTGTTACCTTAGATGCATCATCAGTAGTAGACCCGGACGGAGATGAAATAAACTTTCTCTGGAAACTGGTTAAAAAACCAGATAGTAGTCGTGTATCTCTTCAGGGGGTTTTAAATAACATTGTAACAATTACACCGGACTTGTTAGGGCAATACGAATTTATATTGTACATTTCAGATGGTTTTGATAACTCTTTTACGCAATGGCAATTAGATGTTTATAATCATCTCCCTGAAATTGCGATTAATTTTCCGTCAACGGTTTTTTTGAATACTAATGTTTCTATTTCTGCAATAAAAACTTCTGACATTGATAATGATCCATTATCCTATCAATGGCGACTGATTTCAGCACCTGCTGGAAGTAATGCTGTACTTAGTTCAACCACACAACCCGAAATTAGTTTTATATCTGATAAACGAGGTACTTATACATTAAAACTTGAGGTTTTTGATACCTATGAAAAAACGGATAAAACTATTTCTCTACAATGTGTAAACAGAAAACCCCAAACAATTGTAACGCCCAGTACCATCGAAATTCCCCATGGCGAAATGGTTATCTTCGATGCTACGCAAAGTTCTGATTTAGATAATGACCCACTTACTTTTAATTGGGAACTTCTATCGCGACCTATATTAAGCAGTGCTGAGATTTATTTAATTCAAAACAACATAGCCGGGTTAAAAACAGATGCGCCGGGAAAATATAGTGTTACTCTTCAAATAAATGATGGATTTGAATCCAGCGAGATAGTGACCTCACAAATTACAGCAACGAATAGTTCTCCCGAAATACAATGTACGGAACAACCTATAACAGGTTCTGTAGGACAACCTTTAACAATACCATTACCTGAATCAGATGACCCTGAAAATGATCCTCTTACATATTTCTGGAAAATCATTTCAAAACCAGCAGAAAGCATAGTAGGTCCTGTTAACTCTACAGAACCTGAGTTTACATTTACACCTGACCGTAAAGGAATTTATGAGATTCAAATTACAATATCGGACCCATGGGGAGGTAATGCCTCTTGTGTTATTACTGCAGAGATTTCTAATCAACGCCCTGTAGCGGTAATTCAATCCGAAACACAGGGTTTTATAAATAACCCTGTGTCTTTATCTGCAGAAGGTAGCTATGACCCGGATGGAGATACTATTAAGGGTTATCAATGGACACTCATTGCTAAACCTCAGGGAAGTTTTGCTCAGTTATCCAATCCTACAGAAACTATAACACAACTGATACCTGACCGTCATGGTAATTATCAGGTACAACTTCAAGTTTATGATGGAAATATGTGGAGTAACCCTGTTATAGCAACAATTACTACGGAAAATCGTTCACCTGTAATCACAGTAATTTCTTCCGATTATCTTGAAGTCGAAACGACTAATGTTTTAGATGCATCTTTAAGTTATGACCCGGATGGAGATGAACTTTCCTTTAACTGGAAACTTCTTGACAAGCCCAAATGGAGTAAAGCGGAACTAAATAACGATGATGAGGCTATTTGTTCTTTTATACCAGACTACCCGGGGTATTATTCTATTGAATTACTTGTATCAGACTCATATTCCTCTGTAGTTCGTTCAGAAATTGTTCTCAGGACTCTAAATGTCCCACCGATAGCAATCATATCTGCACCTCAAATAATCAAAGTAGGTGATGAAGTAATAATAGATGGAACAGGTAGTTATGACCCCGATGGCGATCCTATTACATATCAATGGCAATTATCTTTCCGACCTAATGATAGTCAAACCACTTTAAGTTCATTAACAGGACCTACAACACGATTGTATATTGATAAAGAGGGAACCTATACCATTGAACTTCAAGTCAATGATGGAAAAATACCCTCTGATATAACAAAGATTTCCCTTTCAACAGGAAATGTGGCACCTGTTGCAATTGCAGGAAAAGATAAAAATGCAGTTGTAGGGACACCGTGTTATCTTGATGCAAGTTCCAGTTTTGACCCTAACAATGATGAGTTGGTATATATCTGGGCATTCCTATCAAAACCTGCTGGAAGTCAATCGGAAATTTTTGATACGAATTCTCCCAATCCTTACTTTATACCTGATATGGAAGGTGATTACGAAATACAATTAATCGTCTCTGATGGGAAACTATTTAGCAAGCCTGTTCTCATTAGAGTCAGTACTACGAACAATCCTCCTGTGGCTCAATTAAAACAAGATGATTTTCAGGTATATGTCGGGGATATTGTTACTATTGATGGCTCGGAGAGTTATGATGTAGACAATACTCCTGTTTACTATGAATGGATATTATTGTCAAAACCTGAAGACAGTGCATTAATAATTCAAAATGCAGACCAACCGACTATCACATTAAACATAGACAAAAAGGGATTTTATCAGGGGACTCTTGTTGTTAATGATGGTTTCTTAAGAAGTAATACAGTGAATTTCCAGATTGCATGTATCAATCGTCCTCCGATGGCTGTTATTAAAGGACCTGAAACTGCATTTATTGGAGACGCAATAACTCTGGACGGTTCGGACAGTTACGATTCTGACATGGATGTATCTAAATTGAAATACAAGTGGTCTGTTGTTTCAATACCAACCGGGAGTTCTGTCGCTTTGTTAAATCCAACTGCAAAAGCCATTAATTTTACAGTGGACATAGAAGGAATTTATGAATTCCAACTTATCGTAAATGACCAGGAAACAGATAGTGACCCAGTAAGACATAAAATAACTGCTACTTGTAATAAGCCAGCACCTCCTCCAGGGATTTCCGCAACAGATGGAATTTACCCTGACAAAATCTTTATCTCGTGGAATCCTTCCCCAGGAGCTGCAGAATATCGTGTTTACAGAAATGATGAGGATAACCTTGCGTCTGCAGTTCCTATATCTCCATGGACGAGTAACCTTTTTTATGAAGACATAATAGATATTGAACCTCAAGAGCAGAATAAAACTGCTTGCGGATGTTCTGCTAACTGCAATGATATGTGTAATCCTCAGGGAAAAACGGTAACAAAATATTATTGGGTTATCGCAAGAATTAATGAAACCTGTGTAAGTGAATTTAGCAATTCAGAAAGTGGTTACATTGCGATTCCCTCTTCAAATCCAAAATTGCCAGAGTTTATTTGTAATATTTTAAGAATTTTTGTGAAGTGATTTAAGACACGGTTGGCTCGATAGGCTCAAATGCTGTGAACAATCCGCCTGCTAAGTCTGTCAAGCAAGAACACCGAATAGTATTCCTTATAATAGGCAGGAACGGATTGAAAGAATAAGACAGTTGAAAACAGATAAAATAAAATGGACAAAAGTAATTGATAACTACATACAGTTTTTTGTTCATATTTTCATCCCCAAAAACATATTCATAATTCTTTTTATATGATTCATAACATGTAATGGTAAATTTTTTTCACATCTACTGTAGCACAGGCATTTTGCCTGTGTTTTTTAAAGTCACGAATTACACGAACAAACACAAATAAAAGAAAAATTATTAACGCAAAGGTCGTAAAAAAACACACATTTTCTAATTGAAATATATATAGATTTTTTAATCACGGAAGAAAAATAGAAATACAGAAAATTGCCGAGAAGACTATGGGATGATAAAAAATCAAAAGATTTTGTAGGGGCAATTCACGAATTGCCCCTATTATAATTTTTTTGCAATAAGGTTTAATTTATTGTTTATAATATAACTGTTAGATATTAAACTATTGTAATGTAAGGTAAATTTATATGATCAAAGCAAGAGCAGGCAAAGTAAATATCTTGTTAGGCACAGGGGCTACACTCATTTTGCGATTATTGGGTTGGAAGGTACAAGGTCCACCTCCTCCCTACCCAAAATATGTGGTAATTTTTGCACCTCATACATCCAATTGGGATGGACTGGTAGGGATTTTATGTAGTTTTGCATTAAGGGTCCGTGGTAATTGGTTAGGCAAAGGTTCTTTATTCAAAGGTATTTTTGGATGGTTTTTGAAAAAAATTGGGGGAATTCCTGTAGACCGTTCTACACCTCACCGATTTGTAGAACAGGCGGTTGAACTTTTTGAAGGAAATGAACAGGTGGTTCTTGCTATTGCTCCAGAGGGAACAAGGGAATTCAGCGATCACTGGAAAAGTGGTTTTTATCACATTGCCTATCATGCAAAAGTTCCTATTGTTCTCGGCTTCTGGGATTATAAAACTAAGAGAGTTGGAAATTCTGGTGTTGCGGTAATGCCGACAGGAAATATAGAAGAGGATTTAAAAATTATCCGTGATACATACAATCAATTCTTGCCGAAACATCCTGAATGTAGAAGCCTTGTTCAATTTAAAGACACGCAAATTTTAAAAATAAACAAATCTTCTGAACAAAACCCCAAATAAAAATTTGTAAAAGAGCCATCATTTTTGTAATATTACTCATAAATATAAAATTCAATAAAAACAATTAAAGGGAATGAGATATGGGAACATTATCATGTCCTTTCTGCAAAACAGAACCCGGTAATATTCAAAACGCCATCAAAGCCTCGATTTATTTAAAGGCTGTATTACCATCTCTTGTTGACCTTGTCAAGTTAGATAAACCTGCAAAAGATTTAATTCAATCTGCCAACGAAAAAATTTTCTTTTCACTCCGTAATGGAGACAAAACTTTTCTAAAGATTGAAAATGGAGAAGTTTCATATTCTCCTGAAAAAGCGGATAATCCTACCATCCATATTCTTCTTATGAGCCCTGAACATGCGGTTCAAGTTTTTGAGCAAGGAAAACTCCCTTTCTTATTAAAAGGTTTTACACGAATTTCTTTTCTTAAGAAAAATTTTGATGCACTTACAAAACGATTGGAGTATTATTTAAAAGGACCGCAAAATTATACTGAAGAAGAGAAAAAAATATATGCAATACTCCAACTTAAAACAGCCCTTCGTTCTGCAGAAGTTCTTGCTGAAAAAGAAGAAATATCTAAAAAAATACTTGCAGGTACACCTCAGGGGATATTAAAAGTAGGTATAGAGAGTATTAATTTTACAGCATATTTTGGATATGTAGATGGGAAATGGAGATATATTGACCAACTATCGGGACAAAATTTTAGTTCGGTTTTGATCTTAAAGGATCTTGAAACTACCGAACTTTTGCTCACAAACAAATTAGATACATTTGCAGGTCTGGGATTGGGGAAAATTTATATTTCCGGGATTATCCCTATTATTGATAATGTAGGACTGGTTTTAGGGCGTATTACGCAATATATTTCTTAAATAATAAAGGAGTTGTATTTATGGAAGTTTTCAACTATTCTGAAAATCAAAAATGGTTTGAAAGAGCAACTCGTGTTATTCCTTGTGGAGTATATGGACATTTTAGTCCTGCTCCGTGTGTCCCGACGAATGCCTACCCTTTCTTTAGCACTCGTGCAGATGGGTGCAAATTCTGGGATGTAGATGGGAATGAATTTATTGATTATATGTGTGCTTACGGTCCGATGATTATGGGCTATCACAATCCTGTAGTAGATGAAGCATTTATAACTCAATTAAAACAGGCTGACGCAAATAGTATTGCTTCTACGAAAATGGTAGAGTTAGCAGAGTTTTTAGTTGATTTAATTCCTATTGCGGATTGGGCATTTTTTGCCAAGAATGGAGCCGATGTAACGAACTATGCAGTTATGATAGCCCGTGCAGAGACAGGCAGAAAAAAAATTATAGCCATCAAAGGGGGATACCATGGGACAGCACCCTGGATGCAGGGAATTGGTCATCCCGGGGTTACTGAAGAAGATGTTGCCAATGTTATTCGGATTCCATGGAATGACTTGAAGGCTTTGGAACACGCCTTAGAAGAAAATTATGGGCAGGTTGCTGGTTTTATATCTTCACCATATCATCATCCTGTATTTGTAGATAATGAATATCCCGCAGAAGGTTATTGGGACGGGGTTCAGAAGTTATTGAAAAAACATGGTGTTGTTTTAATCTGTGATGATGTTCGGGCAGGTTTTCGACTTCATTTAGGCGGTTCTAATGAATATTTCAAATTCAAACCTGACCTTATATGTTTTTGCAAAGCCATTGCCAATGGCTATCCTATATCCGCCCTTGTAGGCAGAGAAGAATTAAAGGTAACAGCATCCAAGGTATTTCATACAGGCAGTTATTGGTATTCTGCCGCTTTTATGGCTGCGGCAATGGCTAACCTTCAAGAATTAAAAAGATTAAATGCACCCGAATACCTTGAAAAATTGGGAAATAAGTTTAACGAAGGTTTAATTAAGTTAGCCAAAGATTACGGCTTCAATTTAAAAGTTACAGGGCATCCTGCTATGGCATATTATCGAATTACAGAGGACCCCAGTCTACAACTTCATCAAAAATGGTGTGCCGAATGTACAAAACGAGGTGCCTTTTTCACTTCTCACCACAATTGGTTCTTATCCATGGCTCATACCGATGCTGATATTCAAAAGACATGGGAAATTTGCGAGGAAGCATTTAAGGTTTTAAAATCATCCATATAAAAAGATTTGTAGAGGAGTATTCAATTATGCCCTTAACAGAACAAGAACACAAAGAACTAAAAACCATCGCTAAAAAGATACGAAAGGACATCGTTGATGTAACCCATTGGTCAGGCGGAAGCCATATCGGTGGGTCTTTAAGCATGGTGGATTTTATGGTCGTTCTTTACTGGAAATATATGCGAATAGACCCTAAAAATCCATCATGGGAAGACAGGGATCGTCTTGTATTGAGCAAGGGACACGGAGGTGTAGGACATGCTGTCATTCTTGCGAACCGTGGTTACTTTGATTTTGAATTACTAAAAGAATTCAATCAATTTGGGTCTGCCTTTGGTATGCATTTAGATTCCAAAAAAGCCACGGGAGTTGAAGCATCTACTGGTTCTATGGGACATGGTCTTTCTCAGGCGTTGGGTATGGCTTTAGGTGCTCGTGTATTAAAAAAAGATTGGAAAATCTATGCGGTTCTTGGTGATGGTGAATGTAATGAAGGTTCTATTTGGGAATCGGCTATGGCAGCAAATCATTATAAGACCAGTAACCTAATTGGCTTTTTAGACCGTAATCACATGATGATTGACGGACCCACTGAGTCGGTTATGAGTTTAGAACCTATTGATAAAAAATGGGAAGCCTTTGGTTGGTATACACAGGTTATTAATGGGCATGATATGGTCCAGATATGTGATGCCATAGATAAGGCACTTACACATAACGGAGGTCCTTCTATGATTATATGTGATACCATCAAAGGCAAAGGTGTTGATTTTATGGAAAATAACCCGGCATGGCATTATGGCGGACTTAACGCTGAACAAGCGGAAAAAGCAAAACTTTCCATAGATAAAATGTACCCAGATGTACCATAAAAATAAATCTTATTAACAATAGGAGAAGTAAATATGAGCCCTGTGGGAGGTTTAACATGGACGGTATATGATGCCGACAAAATGACCCAAGCAGAAACATACGGACTTGTTTTAAGCGAATTGGGAAAAATGAATCCCAAAATAGTAGGTCTTTCTGCAGACTTAGCCAAATCTACAAAGATTGGGAAGTTCGGAGAAAAATTCCCTGAGCGTTTTTTTAATTTAGGAATAGCCGAACAAAACATGTTTGGCGTTGCGGCAGGTTTAGCCAAAGTAGGGCTTTTACCTTTTGTTTCTACATTCTCCGTTTTTGCATCCATGCGTGCGGTAGAGTTTTTAAGGACGGATGTTTGCTATCAAAACCTAAATGTAAAAATTATAGCAACCCATGGTGGAACTTCCTTTGGGTCAGCGGGGACAACACATCATTCGATTGAAGACCTTTCTATTATTCGCGCTATCCCCAATATACAACTTATCGTTCCTGCGGATGCGGTAGAAACTGCATTAGCAGTTCAGGCATGTGTTGAAGTTGAGGGTCCTGTGTATATACGGATTGGACGCAGTTTCGAACCTCGTGTGTATCAAACAGACCAATATGGTTTCCAGATTGGCAAAGCGGTAGAAATGAAATCGGGTACGGATGTAACGGTTATAGCCTGTGGTGCTGTTGTTTATCACGCTGTAGAAGCAGCGAATATATTAGAACGGGAAGATGGCATATCGGTTCGCGTCATAAATATGCATACCATCAAACCTATTGACCGTGAAGCCATCTTAAAAGCACTGATGGAAACGAGAAGAATTGTTACCTTTGAAGACCATAATGTTATTGGCGGTTTGGGTAGTGCCGTTAGCGAAGTAATAGCGGAAAGCGGAAAAGCTTGTGCCTTTACCAAAGTAGGTATACCCGATCAGTTTACACCTCATGGCTATCCGGAAGATTTAATGCACTATTATAAAATTGATACCGATGGAATTGTAGAAAAGGTCAGGGAATTGCTTGGAAAAGAATTTGAAAAAGAAGAAGACTGGGAGGATGAATACTAATGGTAGAAAATGAAAAAGATATTCTAATCTCAAAAATTATCTTAAAGGCAGTTCTACCTGTTATAAAGGTACTATTGGAAGATCATCCCACATTTCAAAAACGGTTTAAGGATATTCAAGGGACCGTCCAGTTTACTGCACAAAATGACGGACAAGTTATAGGAGCACATATAAAGTTTGATAATTTAAACTTTGAAATATCCTCCGAATTATTAGAAAAACCCGATATTAGTTTTCATTTTAGTTCATTAAAAAAGATGAACGACTTTTTTACGGGCAAATTAGTCTTACCTAAAATTAAGGGTTTCAAAAACTTCTCTTTACTTTGGAGAATGTTTAGTGTCCTTTTAAAATTAAAATTACTTATGCCGGATGCAAAGCCGAAAAATCCCATTGATAAAAAAATAAAAGTCAAAATGACCCTATACATGGTATCAACCGCTTTAAGTCAGTTAAACAAATCTGGCGATGTAGACATGGTTAAGTGGACATCGAAACAGCCGGAACGGATATACCAGTGGTCTGTGGATAATGAAGATATTGCCTGCTGGCTAAAGATTAAAGCGGGACAATCCAAATCAGGAAGAGGATTCTATACATTACGAAAGCCTTTTGTACATATGCGTTTTCCGAATATAGACTCCGCTATACCTGTATTAACAAATTCAGTGGATACGGTTCAGGCTATGGCACAGGGTTTATTAATCACAGAGGGTTCTCCGGAATATGCAGCAAAGTTGGGTGATTTTATGTTAAAAATAGCAGAATTGCTAACATAAAATATCATAAAAAATTTATCAATCTTTTTCTAATATATCCATCCAACTATATTTTATCCATTACTATTCAAGTTGTAAATTCCTTATAAAAATCAATACTATAATTACACTTTTTATCTTAAACCCCATATTTTTTAGAATGATGAAACAGGAAGTAACATTAAAATTAGCATTAATCCCGTGTATTTTTCTCATTTCTTTGTTAATCATTAATGTCTGGATATTTGGAGATGAGGCTACTTCTGGACCGTGTCAGGTCGCACTTCTAATCTCCTCTATCATAGGAGGGATTATTGGTCATATAAAATTAGGGCTTTCTTACAGAGAAATAGAGAGAAATGCCATTCATTCTATTGTACTTGCGATGGAAGCTATTATCATCCTTCTTATTGTGGGTGCAACAATTGCCTTATGGATTCAGGGAGGTATTGTTCCAAGTATTATTTACTATGGCATCCAGATACTTACTGCCAAATCGTTTCCTATTGTAGCATGTATTATTTGTTCCATCGTTTCATTAGCCATTGGTAGTAGTTGGTCTACCATGGGAACGATTGGCGTAGCCCTTATGGGAATTGGAAAAGCTTTGGGTTATTCAGAACCCTTGGTTGCAGGGGCTATTATTTCGGGTGCATATCTTGGAGACAAAATGTCTCCTTTATCCGATACGACCAATCTTGCACCTGCTGTCAGTGGAGCTAATCTTTTTGCTCATATAAGGAACATGCTAAATACGACCATACCTGCCTATACTTTAACTCTGATTATTTTCCTTTGTATCGGACTATTTTCGCATACACAGGGACAGGATATTCATCAAACAGACGATATTATTCGTGGGTTAAAGGAAAATTTCTTTATTCATTGGTTTTTCTTTATCGTCCCTATCATTGTTATTTTTCTTGCTATAAGACGAACACCTGCGATACCGGCGCTCACCGTTGGTTGTATTTTAGGAGGGATCCTTGCCTTTGCATTTCAAAATGGCTATCCTGAAAATATAACCCAAATCCCCTCATTTATTTCCAAAAATTACAAAAGCATTATTCATGTGGCTTATCACGGATATAAATTAGAGAGTGGAATCCCCATCCTGGATGATTTATTATCTGCAGGGGGTATGGAGAGAATGTTTTCTACAATTTCTCTTATTATTATGGCTATGTTATTTGGAGGGGTAATGGAAGCCACAGGAATGCTTCAGAAGATAGCAGAATCTATATTAAATTATGTTCATTCTGCAGGAGGTTTGATGGCTTCCACTGTATTGAGTTGCATTATTTTTAACATATTAGCAGCGGAGCAATATTTATCTATCGTTATCACAGGGAGAATGTATCGAGCATCATATACGGCACGCCATCTGGATATGCGAAATTTATCTCGCACATTAGAAGACGGTGCGACAGTAACCTCTGTATTAGTTCCATGGAATACCTGTGGAGCTTTTGCAAGTTCTGTCTTAGGAACTTCTACTTTTCATTATCTCCCCTTCTGTTTCTTTAATTGGATAACACCCATAATATCTATTCTTATGGCTATGATGAATTATAATATTATTCCTGCAGAAAAACAGGAAAACGAAATAAAGCAGAACAAAGAATGAGTATTTTCTGAATTAGGGAAAGAAGATGGTCTTAACCTTAACCGACATATATGAACCTATTCAAGAACCCATATCAGAAGTTGCAAAAGAGGTTCAAAGAGTATGGGAAGACGCATTAAAACTTGTTAATATAGATTTTTCTATGGCACCTAAGGCAAAAGGAAAGTTGCTTCGACCTGCTATATGTTTATTAAGTGCAGGGGCTATTGGGCAGGAAAATTTAAATACCTATATATCCTTAGGGACTGCTTTTGAATTGCTTCATCTGGCATCACTCACACATGACGATGTCATTGACCGCGCTGTTCTTCGACGAGGGGGACAATCCTTAAATACACTCTGGGATAATCATGCTGCGGTGTTGGGCGGGGATTATCTGGTTGCAAGAGCCATCGAACTTTTAGGAATTTATGAAAACCACGAACTTATTATCAATGCGGTTCAATGTGTTCGAGAAATGGCAGAAGGTGAATTAAAATTTTTTGCTAAATCAATAGAAGACTTTACAATTGAGGATTGCACAGAGTTAGCACAGAAAAAAACGGCTATGTTATTCGCTCGTGCGGCTTCTTCGCCCGCTCTTATCAGAAAATCCCCTGACATGGGTACATTATTCCATTTTGGTGAAAATATTGGGATTGCTTTTCAATTTATTGATGACCTATTGGATTTAACACAGGACACCAATATTTTGGGGAAACCCCGATATAGTGACATATCCGAACAAAAAGTTACTTTGCCAATATTAACTCTTTGGAATAAAATGACAAATAATGAAAAAGAACTATTTTTACATATTTTTGGGAAACCCATTGATAACAAAGAACAACAATGGTTACAACAAAATATAGAAAAATATAAAATTGAAGAAGATTTATTACAACACACGGAGCGACTTAAACTTACAGCAATAAAAGAATTAAACCAATTACCGGATAGTATTTACAAAGATTCTTTAATAAAACTTTGTCATTTTATTGTTCAACGAGAAAATTAATTGAATAAAAACCCCAGGATTTTCGTCTATGAAAAATGGAGAAATAGTAACTTCCAAGGAGGAAATACAAGATAAAGAACTTGTAGAACGGATAAAAAAAGGCAATGAAGAAGCCTTTGATATTTTAATCAAAAGATACTATAATATGGTTTATTTCACTTGCATAAAAAAATTATATAATCCAGACATTGCTAAAGAAGCAACGCAGGAAGTTTTCATAAAAGTATGGAAAAGTATAAATACCTGTGCGGATGGAACTTATTTTATTTCCTGGATTATGACGATAGCCAGGAACCATTGTATAGACATTTTGAGGAAAGAGAAGAATCGTAAAGAACGAGAGATTTCTATAGAAACTTTTGAAAATTCAGATAACATCTCCCCCAATGCCTCTGACTCTTCAATCATAGATAAAAGTATTGAATATGAATACTTAAATATTCTTGTAGAACAACTTCCTGAATCCCAGCGTATTGTATTCCAAAAAAGATTGGAAGGCTGGAGTGTCCAGGAAATAGCAGATGAATTAAACTGCCCTTTAGGCACTGTTTTGAGTAGATTTTCTTTAGCAAAAAGAAAGATTTATGAGCAGATGAAGAAGATGAATATATCATTAAAAGAACTTTAATATATAAGGATAAATGGTACATTATAGGAAAAGAGATATGAAAGAAATAAGAATTTTAGAATTATTTGAGGACAATAAAAAGATGATCAACTGTCCTCAATTTGAAACGGTAGCAGAACAAATTGAACTATCTCAAGGGAAACCTCCACAGGAAATATTGGTCCATATTCAGAAATGTTCCGACTGTAGCAATTATTTTTCCTTCTGGCAGGAAATGGAACAGGTTATTTCCTGGCATAATTCCCAAACAGGTAAAGCAATGATAACGGAATGGGAACAGGCACAGTCCATTCAAAAAATCAAACAACGCATTAGAAAAGAACAACACCAGAAAAAATTACTTCTCTGGAGTGCTTTAAGTATTGCTGCGGGGATTCTATTTCTTATGCTGGCTCTCTTTTATTTCATTCCTGCTACTCAGGCACCTTCCGTTCAAGCGATAGAACAACCTGCTCCGACTCTGATTCCCTCTTCTGATTATTCCGGAAATTCCATTCCTTATAATACAGAACCTGAGACAAGAATTCCGGATAAAGACATGTGAGAATCTATTCAAGATTTATAATAAATGTTCGGTCTTCCGTCTGTCCTTGCACTACTTCTCTCCCAGGGATTAATGACTGTTGAGCAAAACTTGTGTTGGATAACCCAAAAGTGTGGACTTCAATTTTGTGGGTTTGAACTGAAAACTTGCGAAATTCAATAGGATATTCACACAAAGCAGATGTAGTAATCTGAACAATATTTTTGGAATAGACAACATAATTCATGTGCATGTGCCCGGAAAGAATAATACAGGGACGAGAATGTTTATACAATAAATCCCGCACATCTTCCGCATTTGCCAAAATACCACTATCTCTATATCCTTCAAATTTACACCTGTCTGGAATAGGGAATAAAGGGGTATGAATGGAAACAACTATCGGATAATTTTTATGTTCTTTTAACTCATTCTCCAACCAGTGTAAATGTTCCTTGGATAAAACCCATTGAAAACCTTTGTGACTTTCTTTCATATTAATAGGATGTTCCGGGTCACGAACTGCATGAACGGAAGAGTCTTTCCACATCCAACTTACTTCCAACATACAAAATCGCAAATTTTTATGAGTGAACGCGTAAGTAAACTTACCTTCTGGAAGTTCCGTGTCAAAATATTTTAATTCTCGTTCTCGAATTTGATGAGTACTTAAATCATGATTTCCCCCTAAAAGGTACAAAGGTATTTCCAAAGAATCAAACAGATTCTTTATCTTTCTGGGAACAATATCGTCTTCGCAGGAACAAATATCACCTGTTATTATGATAAAATCTGGCGAATAGGCAAGAACATCATTTAAAAAACATTGAAATATATCAAATGATTTCGTCGTTAGAACACGATTATTCCATATCCCATCCGGGTCATAGCCCAGATGTAAATCAGAACATTGAATAAACGCCCATGGTTTCATCTATTGTTTTCCGTTCCAAGCAATAATCTATTTTTCAGTCATGAGGTCTCCTATTTAAAACCGCTAAAACTACCCCAATAATTCCCACAATCCAAAAAATCCATATCGGCTGGCTCGATACAACTCTTAAAGATTCTGGTAAAACTCCCATAAAAATAGCCAGTCCTGTACCAAAGCCAAAAAGCATTAATAATATAGCAATAATTGTCATCCGTCTTCCTCCTTAATAAATATCTTCATTTAGAAATTAATAAACATTATAAAATACAATATTTCTAAGTGCAACATATAATTATACTCATAATATGAGATGATACCAACAAAAAATTCTTAAAAAGGTTACCTTCATTTGAGTAAAAACGATAAGAGAATAAAAGAATTAGAAGAACAAATCAGACAATTAACGCAACAACTGGAATCTTTAATTCGGGAAAAAGATACAAACAACCAAACAGTTAATATATCTGGAAATTTAGAGCCCGAATTTAAGCAACAATCTTCCGATATTACCCCATCTATATCCAAAACAATACAACCATCTCCACACAACTCATTATGGTCACGAATTAAATCTGCAATGCAAATAAACTCGAAAGAGGATTTGGAACAGAAAATAGGTTCTGTATGGGCAAGTCGAATAGGTGCCTTATTAGTCATGACGGCTGTGGTTTTAGGGGCAAGAACTACTTTTTATTCTGCCGGTATAGGAATACGAGAAAAAATAATTATAGGTTATACATTTTCTATTCTTCTTATTTTGGGAGAATGGTTAAGTCGTCGTAAAAGTATCTTTTCAGAAGTCATCCTGAGTTGTGGATTAACAGGGATATACTTTACAACTTATGCTGGGTTATTTATAGAACAAACACATCTATTTCCTTTTTTGTCTGAAAGTTATTACTTCCTTCTCATAGGCTTTCCTATACTTATATTCTGTCTTTTTCCTCTCATATACATTGCTCATAAGAGAAAAAGTTCCACTATTGCTGGGATTGGGCTTTTTTTAACATACTATACAGTGGCATTGAGTTGTTATAACGAGCCGAATATACGAACACTTTCTTATGCATTACTCACCAGTATAACAATAGCGTTTATTACCTTTGTATTCCATTTAATCCATAATTGGTTTTTCCTGTCATGGACAGGGGTTATTGCATCGTATGCAACTTATCTTTATGTGTTCCTTTATTTAAACCCTCATACTTATTTCAATATCCCTGAAAAAGCCTATTTCTGGATTTCTTTCTTGTTCTTAACTGCCTGTTTTCTTCTATTCTCTATAACCTGCATTATGGATGCACGGAAACGAGGTGAATACCGTAAAGGTATTGCACCTTTAGTAGGTCTTAATTCGGCTATATATTTTTGTCTTACCTTCTATGCTGTTAGAACATATTATCTACCGTATGAATATCTTTTTCGCACTGGTTTTGCGTTAATGCTTCTAACATTTACTCTAATAGCCCACTTCACAGGACCCCGAAACAATTATATCTTTCAAGTGTTTATCATAAAAACAGTAATAATGATAACTCTTGCTATTCAGTCGTATTTTTCGGGAGAAAAACTTTTAATAGCACTTTCTGTTGAATGCCTGGCATTGGCATTGGCTCACAAAAGAAGTGGTTATTTAGTATATCGTGTGATGAATTTCTTTCTTCTCTGGGTTACCTTTTTCTGGGGTATCTCTTATATTAAGACACCGGGGAATATTTCCCTTGGGGGTTATTTTATTCCAGCGAATTGGTTTGCAATATGGGGGACATCATTATTTTTGTTTGTTATAGCATGGTTCTATGAACATTTTGTCCCTATGCAAAAGACCCCTATTCCGGAGTGGAGTTATGAAATTAATATTTCCAGTATCAAGTGGAAGTTTTCTCCACTATTGATGTCGGTATTACATGCATGTATTGCATCATTGCTTATCCTTTTACTTACAGTTGTAGATTTTATAGATGACCTCCGTCTCCCTCTTGTCCTAACTACGGAACTTCTCATATTGTTAGGCATAGGACTTATTTCATCTACTCCTTCTATTGAATTTAGTGGGGTTCTTTTACTGGTTTCTGCACAAGCATGTTATCTGTTTTATTTTTTTACAAGCCAACAGTCGTTGTATGAACTTCCTTATTTTCTATCTATGAGTTTTCCTCTCGCATTTATATCTTACATTGGTGCTTATGCGTGGGAGAAGTATTTAAATAAAATCCATCACCACGAGGATGACAACATACATTTTATTCTTTCTATACTCCCATATATTAGTAGTATACTTATTACTCTTATTGTGATAAATCAAATAACAACACCCCTGTTATTTCCAGTGATTATCTCTGTATTAGGTATTGTTATATATGGGATAAGTACTTATACTCAGCTCCCTTCTTTTTCTATATCAGGGATGGCGTTAATATTAACCTCTGTTGTATACTTTCTCATCTATCTTTCTAAAATTCCAAGGGAACATACCCCTCTGCCTGTCTTTCTGTCTTCCTTACTTCTTTCCATAGTTCTCGTAATTTCTGAACGCATCAAATACTACAAAAAAAAGAAAAACGCTCGAACTGATTTTCCAGACACTATTATTCGCATTATGTTTTTAGGTAGTATGGCACTCATTCACTTATCTTTTGGTTTCGTTTGTATTCCTAAAAATTTTTTAATTTTTTATTGGCTTGCCACAGGGCTGGGTGTCGTATTCTTGGGTATGCTTTTACAGGAATCCCTATACCGCTGGATAGGTTTTTGTGTGCTGTTCGTTACCCTCTTACGGACCTTCTTCGTTTTTCAATATATCTCATCCGAAATATATCAGGTACTGAGTTTTGCAGTTTCTGCATTGGTTTTGTTCCTTGTAGGATGGATTTACTCGAGAAATTAAACTTTTAATTAGTAAAAGAAGATGAATGTAAAAAAAGACAAATATGTATCGTTAGAAAAAGGAGCACGAAAAATATGTAGCATCCTTCAAAAAAAGGGCTATATAGCCTATTTTGCTGGGGGGTGTGTCCGTGATCTGATAATGAAAAGGAAACCGATTGATTATGATATTGCCACAAATGCAATTCCTGAAGAGATACATCGTCATTTTCCGAATTCTGTTATGCTCTGGAAACATTTCGGTGTAGTCCGTGTTTTATTACCCGAAGGAGAATATGAAGTAACTACCTTTCGTTCTGACGGACCTTATCTGGATGGAAGACATCCATCCTCTGTAGTATTTTCTTCACCTCAGGAAGATGCTCAACGGAGAGATTTCACCATTAACGCTTTATTTTTTGACCCATCTACAAATGAAATTATTGACTATGTAGGAGGACAGGAAGATATTCGTCAGGGGATTATTCGAACCGTTGGTAATCCTTATCATCGTTTTTCCGAAGACTATCTTCGTCTTTTAAGGGCCGCACGATTTTCCGCCCGATTCAATTTCAAAATTGAAGAAAGTACCTTGAAAGCAATGAAAAAACTCCACGAAGGAATACAAAAGGTATCGGCAGAACGAATACGCGATGAGTTAACAAAAATCCTTACAGAAGGCAATCCTTTCTGGGCATTTGAAATTCTTGACCAAACCGGTTTACTTACAGAAATTCTTCCGGAAATTTCGGCACTTAAAGGTATTGAACAGGATAAAGAATATCATCCTGAAGGGGATGTGTTCACACACACCCTTTTAACACTGAAATATTTAAAAAATCCCTCCTCTGTATTAGCCATGGCTGTGCTTTTGCATGATATTGGGAAAAAGCAAACCATTACCTATACAGACCGTATCCGATTTCCCAAACACGAAGCCATAGGTGCCCAGATGGCGAAACAAATTATGGAGCGATTAAGGTTCTCCCGTTCGGAAATTGAAGATGTGGCTTGGTTGATAAAAAATCACATGACTTTACTTCAATATCCTCAGATGAAGGAAAGCACCCGTAAAAGATTATTTAAAAACTCTCTTTTTCCTCTTCTTTTAGAATTGGTAAAAATTGATATTCAGACCAGTTTTGGAGATTTGTCTTCTATAAACACTATAGAAAAAGACTACCAGATTTTTCTACGCAATATTCCTGAATATCAACCCTTACTTCGAGGCAAGGACTTGATTGGTTTAGGTTTTTCTCCAGGACCTTTATTTCGCACTATCTTAAATGAGGTAGAAAATGCCCAGTTAGAAGGTACCCTTAAAACACACGAAGAAGCCATTCAATTTGTTTTACAAAATTGGCAACCCTCTTGATTATTGTTTACATATTTACACACATTTCTGGCTCAAGATTTGTTAAAATGAAAAGAAAGGAAGGTTGCTTTTATTCATGAATATTGCTCAGATTATAGACCATCTACAAAACAATTCTTCTTTTAAACAGAACCTAACGGCATGGAAAGTCATTCCTGCAGAACCTGCAAGATATGAGGAATTCCCGGAAGGTCTGGATGAACGGATTATTTCTGCATTAGCACATCGTGGGATCCATCGTTTATATACCCATCAGGCAGATGCCGTCAAGTCTGCCTTCCGTAAAGAAAATTTGTGTATTGTAACACCTACGGCTTCCGGAAAAACCCTTTGTTACAACCTACCGGTATTACAATCCATTTTGAATAATCCCAATTCACGGGCATTATATCTTTTTCCTACAAAAGCCCTCTCTCAGGACCAGGTGCATGAACTTAAAGAACTGAACGATACCCTCAAATTAGGTATTAAGACTTATACCTTCGATGGGGATACTCCTACTACAGCACGCCAAGCCATACGCAGTGCAGGTCAAATTGTTGTAACCAACCCGGATATGCTCCATACGGGGATATTACCTCATCATACGATATGGATACATTTATTCGAGAATTTGAAGTATGTAGTGATTGATGAAATTCACTATTACCGTGGCGTCTTGGGAAGTCATTTAACAAATATCCTGAGAAGACTTAAACGGATTGCAAATTTTTATAATTCAAAACCTCAATTTATCTGTTGTAGTGCTACCATCGCCAATCCGAAAGAATTGGCAGAAAAATTGATAGAGGAACCCGTAACCCTAATTGACCGCAATGGGGCTCCCCGAAGTGAAAAACATTTCCTTTTTTATAATCCTCCTGTTATTGATGCCGAACTGGGAATTCGCAAATCTTCCACTAAAGAAGTCACTCGAATTGCATCTCAATTGATTTCCAAAGATATTCAAACCATTATCTTCGCTCGAAGTAGATTGCAGGTAGAGATTGTTACCACTTATCTTAAAGATATGGCTCGTCGAATGAACATTAATGACCAGCGTGTTTGTGGCTATCGTGGAGGTTACCTCCCTACCGAACGAAGGGCTATTGAAGAAGGCTTAAGAAAAGGGGACATATTATCCGTAATAAGTACGAATGCACTGGAATTGGGGATAGATATTGGTTCTTTAGACGCGTGTATCATGTTGGGTTACTCCGGGAGCATCTCCAGCACATGGCAACAAGCAGGAAGAGCGGGAAGAAGGCAGGGGACATCCCTGGTTATTCTGGTAGCATCCAGTTCTCCCTTAGACCAATTTATTATCAGTCATCCAGAATATTTCTTCGGGCAAAACGCAGAAACTGCCACATTAGATCCTAACAATTTGTATATTTTAACCAGCCATTTAAAATGTTCTGCTTTTGAACTTCCTTTTGTTGAAGGGGAAACTTTTGGTATTGATTCTCATTCCACTCAAACAATTTTAGAGTATCTTCAAGAACAACGAATACTTCATAAAGTAAGGGAACAATGGCATTGGAGTGCGGAGTCGTATCCTGCGCAGGATATTAGCCTTCGGACTGCAGCACCAGGAAATGTAGTTATCCTCGATAGTCAGAACCACGGGCGGGTCATTGGTGAAGTAGATTATTTTTCAGCCCCTTCTGAAATCTATGAAAACGCCATCTATATGCACCAAAGTGAAACCTATACTATTGAACACCTCGACCTGGAAGACCGAAAAGCGTACGCTCGTGCTGTAGAGACAGATTATTATACCGATGCAGAATTAAAGGTAGATTTAGGAATCCTTAATATTTGTGAACAAAAGGAGGAACTTTTACATACCCGAGTATGGGGTGAAATAAAAGTAACATGGTTACCTACAATATACAAAAAAATAAAATTTGGGACACATGAAAATGTTGGCTGGGGAGAAATCCATCTTCCAGAACAAACAATGCATACTTTGGGATACTGGATGGAATTGTCCGATGCTCTTATTCAACAGGCAAAAATACCTATAGAAAATCTCAGTGATGCATTAGTATCTCTGGTAAATGCGTTACGACAGGTGGCTCCTGTTCAGGTTCTCTGTGACCCTTCGGATATTCGTGCCCATGCCGTCTTAAAAGCCCCTATTTCACAAAAACCCACTCTTTTTTTATATGAACGATATCCGGGTGGAGTTGGGTTTAGTGAAAAGATTTTTCATCAGCACTACGATTTGATATCGGCAGGACTTTCTTTACTGGAAAATTGTCCCTGTAAAAATGGTTGTCCAAGTTGTGTTGGACCTGCAATCGAGGTTGGGCATGAGGGGAAACAACATGCGCTGCAATTAGCACGAATTCTAATACAGAGCAAAAAAGAACAACATTGTCTTTTAAAGAATTAACAATAATGGATATGAATAAAGATATTTCGTTAGATAAATTAGCAGAGAAATTGGGATTGGTAAAAGCATCTCAACTACCTACCCAAGAGATAACACCCGAAGGAAAGGGATCCCATTCCGCAAACCCAACTTCATCCACGGATACCTTTTCAGAATCATCAAAGGTTTCAGAAACTTCTTCTTTACTTCAGAAATTGCGAGAACGCCTTGGAATAACATCCGATATACCTTCTTCTACCCCTGAAAAACATCTATCCCATACACGAAAAAAATCCATAGGCGGAACACTTATTGGTAGTGAAACAAGTCAGTGTCTTTATTTTTCTGAAAAATACCCTCACCCATATACCTATGGAGAGGTTCTTCTTTCCGATGCATTACAGTTCTCTATACACGAGGCAACAATATCCTCAGCGGGAAATGAAATTGCAGAATTCAATCCAGAAAAAGCGTTGTTTATTGATACCGAAACAACTTCATGTTTTGGAGGAACAGGTACCGTTGCTTTTCTTGTAGGTATTGGATATTTTGTGGGTAATGACTTTCATCTGGAACAATTTTTTATGAGGGACTATGATGACGAACCTGCACTATTAACGGCACTGGACGAACGAATTCAAAACGCATCCCTATTTATAGGATACAATAGTAAATGTTTTGACCTGCCACTGTTGAGAAATCGGTATCGGATGAATCGTCTTCCCTTCCATGGAGAAATGCTATCTCATTTTGATTTGATGCATGTTGCCCGAAGATTCTGGAACCGTCGTTTAAGCGATTGTTCTTTAAACACGGTAGAGCGCTTTATCCTGAATATCCGAAGACAGGGAGATGTGCCAGGGGCTCTCATTCCTCGGTTATGGCTGAATTACATTAATACCGGTCAATCCCACTGGATACCGCGTATCTTAGAACACAATCAAAAGGACATTCTGTCGTTAGCAGGGCTTATGGCATGGATTGCTCAACGCGTTCAGATTCCTAAAGGGCAGGGATTTGAAGAAATTTTAGACCGTTGTGCATTAATAAGATTACAAATGAAATGCGGTCATTATTCGGATGTGATTGAAACAGCAGAGGATTTACTTCAGCAAACCAATTACCCGTCTATACGAACGGAGTGCTGGAAAATACTCTCAGAAGTTTATCGAAAACTACAAAAAACAGAGGAACGGGAACAAACCCTTATTCTCTGGGCAAAGGAGGAAAAAGAAATTGTATTTCCAAGAATTGAATTGGCAAAGATTTATGAACATCAACAAAAACAATTGGAGCAGGCTTTATACTGGACAGAACAGGCTCTGGAAATAGAACCACAAAATACTCAGATTATTAAAAGAAAAGAACGACTTTTACGAAAAATAAGTTCAACCCAGAATTTGGAATATCCCGATTGACTCAAGGAATCGTTGTTTTGTATTTATTAATACAGCCCTCTCTGCCAGGGACAGTCTACACATCGAGGATGAATGGAACAACCTGTTTTGTACCACTGGACTAATGCCTGTTGTTCAAAAAATCTCAGGGTTCTTCGGGGAAATAAAAATTCTGCATGTCTCTTCATTCTTTTCAGCAACCAGTGATTGTTCTCACCGGGCAAGCGATAATACATATCCCATATTTTTTCTTCTCTTTGTCCCCATAGCCCTTCTTGAATACTAAACAAGAAAAAAGGAAACAATATATTACCTAATATAGAATACACGCGTTCTTTTCCCATAAGAGTATGCGGGGTTTGATTTCTTTTCATCTCCCAATTATTATAATAAGACCAATAGTAATGATAGGTATGGAATACATTCTTCCACAAAATCCAGGGAGAATTTATCGAAATACAACGATTTGCCAGAGAATATAAAAACTCGGAAAGGGAGCCTTCTACTTTTGATAAAAAACCTATCATGCAGGCAATTCGTAAAGCGGGGTTGGCGTTAGGATACACCGAAGATATGATGTATGAATTGTCTTCTTGAAGATTTTCTATGGGAGAATAATCCTGTTCATAGTGCTTTCGAATATCCTCCAAAATTAAAGCATAAGGATTTCGCAGACTTACCCCTTTTTGAAGGTATCCTATCGCGTGCAATAAGATAGATTCTAAAATACGCGGGTCTTCTTTTAATTGGTCCTTTACCTTAGAATAGGGAATGCATTGTGCCAATTTTAAGTATAAAGGGGCATACTTTGTTCCCATTCCTAATCCGTAAAATAGAAATTCATAAATCAGTTCGTCAAGGGATACCTCACGGAAACGGTTTCGCATCTGCTCTATCCGATTAAAAACTCGTTGTTGAGCCAGTACGCGAATGAAAACCTCATAATCGAACTGAATCTGTTCGAGGCAGGGAGGAATTTCAAAAGAGGGATTATGTCGAGATGGCAGAATATCTTCTGTAGAATAAGTTTTTTTATCTCTATAAAATGAAGGTAATACCAATGTAGGTATAGCGTGACCTTTTGAAGTAATGGCTGTAGTAAAGTTCTTTTCTTCGGATAAAACAATATGCAACAGAACGCGGTCATATCGGACATCTTTATGATGTCCGTGTTGATACCAATCCCCTGCTTTTTGATGAATTTCTATATCACCCCGAAAACTTAATCCATTGATTTCCAGAAGAGCATCTTTGAAATCCGGTCCCCCATACGCATTAGGGTATCCAGGGGATAAGATACGAACCTGATATCCTTCCTGGGTTTGCCATACTCTATCCGATGTTATATTTTTTAACCACGCCTGCTGAACCTCATATTCACGAATCCCCTCCCTTAAAACAGTCATTTGGGGTCTTGTATTTTTTACATATATTTCACAGAGACCCGTTGCCATTCACCTTCTTTCCATTCCATCCGTTCACAGTGTATCTTTTCTGGAGTTACCTCATATAAAAGATAATGATGAATTTGATGTTCCGTATTCAAACGGTTTTCCAATCGAGCACCACCACCTGCTGTTATTGTATATCTTACTCCATCTATAGTTTTTGTTACAAACCCATGAACATGCCCCATAAATACCTCTGTAATGCCATTTTCTCTCATGATTTTATAAAATTTTCGGGTATTGTGATGTACTCCTCTACCTTCATCTGTTTTCACAAATACAGGGAGGTCTTCTGGAGGTTTGTGCATAACTACATAACGATACCTTACTCCACTTTTTTTCAAATGCTGTTCCAAAAAATTCAATTGTTCTCGTGTAAACGACCAGAAGGAATTGTTGTTAATACCTACAAATCGTGCCGAACCGAAATCAAAGCAAAAGTGGTCACATTGGTATATTTTCAAAAATGCTGTATACTTTCGGTCAGGTCCCTCTTCATGATTTCCGGGAACGGGAATCACAGGAATAGGGTAAATCAATTCTGCCATACGCAAATGATGGGCTAAATATTCTTCCACACGTCCTCTTCGGACAATATCTCCTGTCATTAAAACAAACGAGGGTTTATTTTCTGCTATCGAAAGAATAATATCTCTCGCTACTCGATAATCGCCTCGGGTATCCCCAAATATGGCAAATCGGAAATTTCCTCCTTTTATCTGGGATTCTTCTGTTAATCTTTTTATTATATCTGGAATATTGTGCCTCTGGATATAAGGTTCTAATTTCTTTAAATCTTTTTCTGTAATGGCTTCCCTCTTTCTACTCCATGGAAATCCTCTCTGAATAAAATCAAACCATTCTTTTATTATTTCCATCTTCTAATTACCAATACTGTATTAAGACTTTTTAAATTCTTTGCACATAAAGAAAACAAAGGACACAGCGTATTTTAAAACTTTACCTGTTACTTCTGTGTCCTATTAATATCCATAGAATACCTGAAAAAATGAATTCTGTATCTCTCAAATTTTCAGGGTTTAACATTCAAAAACGGCACCGGTGTCTGCACTCGTAACAAATTTTTGGTATCTTTTTAACCACCCCGTAAGTTTACGGTCAGGAGGAGGAGGCAATTTTGCCTTTCTTCGGGCTAATTCTGCATCATCTACCAATAGATTAATTTTTCGTGCAGGTATATCAATTTCAATCATGTCTCCATTTTGAACCAGGGCTATGGGTCCCCCGGCGGCTGCTTCTGGACTTACATGCCCTATACAGGCTCCACGGGTTCCACCGGAAAAGCGACCATCGGTAATCAAACTCACAGAATTTCCTAAACCTTTTCCCATAATAGCAGAGGTAGGGGCTAACATTTCACGCATACCAGGTCCTCCCTTAGGACCTTCATACCGGATTACAACAACATCTCCGGGTTTTACCTTATCACTCAAAATACCTATCATGGCTTCTTCTTCGCTCTCAAAAACAACCGCAGGTCCTGTATGTTTTAATATAGACGGGTCAACACCCGCCTGTTTGACTACGGAACCGTTGGGAGCTAAATTCCCAAAAAGAACAGCCAATCCTCCCGTAGGACTATACGCATTTTCAAGGGTACGGATTACTTCGGTATCTTTTGAACGACAACCCTGAATATTCTCACCCAAAGTTTTTAATGTCACGGTTTTACAATTAAGATGTAGAGAACCTTCTTTAAGGGACAATTCTCCAAGTATGGCAGATATTCCTCCAGCACGGTCTACATCCTCCATATGATATTGAGATGAGGGGGAAACTTTGCAGATATTAGGAACACGGGCGGATACTTCATTGATTCGTGCAAAAGGATAATCTACTTCTGCTTCATGGGCTATAGCCAGTGTGTGCAATACTGTATTGGTAGACCCACCCATCGCCATATCCAAAGCAAAGGCATTGTCAATGGCTTCTTTAGTAATAATATCTCTGGGTTTTAGGTCAGCTTCAACAAGTTTCAAAATCTGTGCACCTGCTTTACGAACCAACTCTTTCCTTTCTGGGGTTTCTGCAAGAATAGAACCGTTACCAGGGAGAGCAATACCAATGGCTTCACACAGACAGTTCATGGAATTGGCTGTAAACATCCCGGAACAGGAACCACATCCCGGACATGCGTTTCGTTCTAATTCCTCTAATTCGGCATCTGTCAATTTCCCTTGTTTATAAGTTCCCACCCCCTCAAAAACACTTATTAAATCTATAACCTTCCCATCCTTTAATCGTCCCGCACGCATGGGACCGCCTGAAACAAATATAGTCGGGATATTACACCGAACGGCTCCCATTAACATACCCGGCACAATCTTATCACAATTAGGAATACACACCAATCCATCAAACGGATGGGCTTTTACCATAGTTTCAAGGGAATCGGCTATTAATTCACGGGAAGGAAGACTGTATTTCATACCTCCATGTCCCATGGCAATCCCATCATCTACACCAATTACATTGAATTCAAAGGGAATGCCTCCTGCCTCAATAATGGCTTCTTTAACAATCTGACCCAATACATTGAGATGAGCATGACCGGGAATAATCTCGACAAAACTATTACATACACCTATAAAAGGCTTATCGAAGTCTGATTTACTTTTTATCTTACCTGTAGCCCACAATAATGAACGATGTGGAGCCCGTTCAAAACCTTTTTTAAAAATATCACTACGCATATTTCCATTCCTTTTTTACGAGTTTATATATTTAGATTTGAAAATTTTATCATATATATAATGGTAAAATAAAAGGAAAGAGAAAAAATAAAAATGACATGTATTCCAATAAAAGAACTCCCGAAAAATTTTAATTTGTTTTTAAGCAATATTATTCGCAATGAATCTTATTATTTCGGCAAATATATAAATGAGTTTTTACCTTTCTTAAATCCTTATGCGTATACTCGTCTTATGGAATTCCCCCATATTGAATGTTTTCAAGATGCTTACTCAAAAGAAAATCCCTCCCTTTTTATTATTGCTTCTTCTAATGACCAAAATACCCGCCGTGAGGTACTCCTATTGGAGTATCTCAAAAAAGACAATCTGAATGAGTTAGAAGTTTTAATAAAAGAACTTGTTCAACACTGGAAAGACCAACAGATACAAGAAATTATTTTTGATATTCCCGTTCCTATACACTTTTTTTTGGACAGGATTTTATGTCCTTTATCTTTTCGATGTATACCCCGTCTTATTATGGTCAAGGAATTATCGAAAGATGACATCGCTGAAGATTGGGATAAGAACATGTCCGTCGTTTCTATAGAGGAAATCCCTTCTGCTTTCCAGTGTTTGTCGTCTGCATACCAGAATACACCTTGGAAATATCTTCATCCGGAAGTTCGGAAAGAATACGATGGGTTTAAATCTTTGGAAAACTTAATAAGTATTCATGGGGATACGGAATTTCCTACGGTTATTCAATACAAAATAAACAATCAATGTATTGGAATTCTTTTAGGAAATCGCACCGGGCTACAAAGTGCCTGCCTTATTCATTTAGCGGTCCATCCCTCATACCGCCGACAGGGAATTGCTACGCGATTACTTCGAACATGGTGTCATTTAATTCAACAGCAATGTGTAACAAATATTTTCCTCTGGACTCATTTAGCCAATCCTGCGTTAAGACTTTACCTGAAAGAACATTTCTGTTCTCTGTATTTATACCCTGCATTTTACTATAATTCCCCAAAGGATTCTTTATGAACATCGTTTTCAATAAAATAAGAAACCCTCTCTTTTTACTACTTTTTTTCTTTCTCCTTTTGATATTGTGGCTCTCCTGGGTTTTTGTCTCACCTATCTTTTCACGAGCCACGGCATATAAAAAATACATTCAGGAAACTACAACGGGATATATTATCTTGCAACCTTATAAAGTTCAAAAATACATTCGGAAATTAGCCCCTACAGCAACCCGATGGATTAAACAGATACCCCGATTTACATCTTTACAACCCGGACCTATAAGGTTAGATTGGTTTCATAATCTACCCCGAGAATTTTCGTTGCTTTTTGACTATATCCCCGGGAGTGGATTTGAAACCCATCTTATTATTCGCGAGAAAAGAAATAGCACCGCTTTTATAGAAGAACTCAATTCTTCACATTTCTTAAATGAATTTTGTTTTATTAACTGGAGAACTCCCTTATCCTCTAATATCCAAAGAGATTTGTGGATAAACGAGGGATTTGTTTACAAGAAAACATCTCCAACATCAATAAACACTTCCCATTCTTCTCCTCCTTCAAAATTTTTAAAAAACAAGCATCTTCTTGAATTTCTCTGGATAAACCGAGAACAGAATGCCATAGATATTCTTGATAATCTTCTTCGTTGTTTTCCTCGTTTGAATAATGCTTACTTACCTGTATGGCAAAATGCATTGAATAACATAGAATGGATTTATTTTAACTTAAATCTTGTTGAAGACAATCTTATTGCAGGAACCCTCATTATACATCCCATAACTCCCGCAGGGACAATGGAGATAAAAGAAGGTACCCGTACTCTAAATGAATGGATACAATCTCAACTTCCATCACCCATTCAACTGGAAATAAGTGAAACTACCCATTCAGAGGATTTGTACTGGGAAATCCGTTTTTATGATTTTGAAACACGATTGAAAAGAGCCCTTGGCAATTTTTCGGATTAGAATTTATAAAGTTGGAATATTATTCACAACTTCTGTAAAATGTATATTCATTTAGAGTTAACATATTCCAATTCAGAACGGAAGGAAAATACCGATGAGTCCACAATTCAAAAAAGGATGCCTTATTTCAATTCTCGTGTTTATAGTTGTGTCGATTCTTGTAGTAACAATTATAATATGGCAAATCAGTAAGGGTTATGGATTATCCTCTGCTCCCTATACTCCTATTGCGGATAAATTTTCTGACCGTGCAACTTGTCAAATCATTCTTCGTATACCACCTGCATCACCTATTTTAGATAGGGTACTTCCCTGGGAACAATTGAAAAAGAATACGCCCATTCCTTTACCGCAAACGACCATTCCTATGGCACTTCCTTATGAATTAGGTTTCTGGGCAACAACCGAATTTGCCCGAAATCAAGTTTCATTTACGCTGGCTATCAATGAAAAACGACTCGGTCCTATTGCTTACGAAATTCTTCAAAGTTCCCAACCGTGGAAAAATATTCAACAAATTGAATGGGATAAAAACGGACTGCAATTTCCCCAACGAGGTTATCTATCCCTGACGGGTTCTATTAAAATTCCTGACGGTGTAGAAGAACATGTTTTAAAAGATTGGAAAATCGAAAACAAACCTATTCAAAAATTAGATTCCCAATCCAAACATCTTTGTGAAGTCCAGATGGATTTAGCAAACGGCGATTTTCTCGTCTGGACAGCATGTATCTTGAATGCTCAGGGAATCAACTGGGAGGAAGAACTAAAAAACAACAAATTTGCGGGAATGATATACGAAATTGCCAAAAAACTTCGCAAATTAAATATTATTATGGATACTACTCCTACTCCGGATGAAATGGATGTAAAAGTAAGTTTGCAGGCAGAGCCTGAAGCACAGGGACAATTAGAATTTTTCCTTGGAGGAATGGGTTTTCTAATGCTTCAGGATTATTTAAAAAATCAATTTGGAATGACCTTAGAAGGAAAATTATCCTGGGATTCCAATCAAAGCGCATTAACAGGTAATTTGAAACTGAAGAATTACGAAAACTTCTTACGAACACAACTGGCATCTTTCATCAAATGAAAATTCCATCATATACATTACTTACACTGGAAAACATTAGTAAAAGATAAAAGGATTTTACATAAGGATTAGATTTAAACTTTTACTAAAAATTTTTGACAATAAACCACTCTACACTGTAGGTCTAATATAGTAGTTCTGTAAAAAGAAAAAGAGTTAATATTTTTATTGTTTATCCCTATCAAACATTTACCCCAATTTTTATTTCTCTGTTTAAATTGAAAACAATACTGCCATAACTATCTATAATAATATAATTTTTTTAAATTCCTATTGTTTACTCAAAAACTTTTTTATTGATGTAAAAAGGGACATGAATAATACATTTTTACTACTCATTATGTTGTACAAAAAGGTTGTAGTATTCCCTATTTAAAATCTTCAGATATTACTTGACATGCAAAAAAAAAAATGATAAACTATCTTTAGTTGTCGAGAGATTGTAGATACATTATTTAACCAATTAAAAAAATTTAACAAAAGGAGATTTAACAATGCATACTAAAAGTTTAATTACTCTGTTTGTTTTAGTTTTACTACAGGTCACAACAACAATATACGCAGAAGATGAACCACCATGTGGAGTACTTTGTGGTTTGTGTCCCCCTGTTGTTCTAAAATTAGAAAGATGGGCAACCATTACTTACAATGATTTTATGCCGTCTTCCTGGGCGAGTTGTGAAGGAACTGCGAATTGCTGTTCTCCCAGTTATACATGTCAATTATATGTATCTCAAAAAACTGTGTCTGTAGGTGCATGGATGTGCGAATCAGGTATTAATTTTGGAATTACATTACCCGAAGGTTTTAGTTTAGGCGCAAACGGTAGTGTATCCTATAACGGCCAGACAACAGTCTCTGTAGAAGCAGGCGTTAAGGCAATTTGCAATTTGCAAAGATGTCAAACAAGTACTTTAAAAGTAGGACCTTATTATCGTTGGATCGTGCGGGAAGTCCAGTGTTATAAAATGTGTTTTAATCCTAAAGATCTTATTACACCTTGTATAGAATACCAGACTCCATGTACCGATTTAATGGGTTTTAAAAAATATTCATCGCTTATATATATTTTAGATGCTTGTAAAGTACTTGGTGAATGTGGAATTCCATATTACGGTTCAAGTACCTGTCCTTACTGTGCCAACCCATATAATCCTACATGTCCTTAATATGTAATTGATTTTCTGTTTTTACTTTGAAGATAATACAAACAAATAAAAAAGGAGAATAATACAAGTATGGGATTGGTTGTTTTTATGTTTTTAATTACAGGTATCGGAGATGCAGCAGCCAATAAATATATTGAGGATTTATTTAGATATTACAGCCAGGTTATGAATAATCCTCAATGCCAAGAAGCAAGAGAGTTAATAAATCAGAATAAATATGAAGATGCATTTAAGTTACTTGCTGAAAATGCAATTAAAAATCCTGAGTTAGAAGTCCCATTTATTTCGGCTATGATTGTCTTAAGGCAACAAATAAATAGTAAAACTGAAGACACAGATAAAAATTCAAGTGAAGAAGATTTTTTAAATAAATATTACACAGTTGCAGATTCAATATTAGATACCGTCTCACCTGAATCAAGAAAATTTTTACTTTCAGATTTAGCAGAGATATGTGTGATTCAGAATCAACCACAAAAAGCATACTCATATATGGATGAAATGATAAAAGATATAGGCACTATAGAATCAGACGACTATGCCCTTGCAATGTATCAGTATGCAAATACTGCTATGCTGACCGGTGAAAATTTAAAAGCCATGCAAATATTAGAGGACTTGAGAAGAAATAGAAATTACTACTCTGAAGGAATTCAAGATAAAGTCAATTTCCAGTTGTTTAATATTTATGGAATGTTAGGAAAAACTGACTTTGTTATAAAATTAGGTGAAGAATTGCGTAATAAATTTGAAAAAAAAGAGATTAAGGACTTTTCAGATGTTTCTGATTTGTTAAATGTATTAAAAAATCTTGCTGATGTTTATCTTGAGAGAAAACTCTATGCTGAAGCCAATGAATTATACGATAAGATAATCGAATTGTTAAAAAAGTACAAAACCCCTGATGGAGACATAAGAAAAAAATACTTTTCTCAACTATTGATAGATACAGAATCACGGAAAAAAATGGCAATGACAGGTATGGGGTTAAAATCTGATACCCATATCATGACAGGAGAAGAATTATCTCAAGAATTAAAGAATAAAGACCCAAAACTTGCTGAATTATTTAAAAAGAACATGGAAATAATAGATTCTACATCGAAAGAACCCGAACAAAACACAAATACTCTTTCTCCAGAGACAACTAATAATAAAACAGAAAAGAGTAATTTTTTCTTAGGATTTATTGTTGCAATTACAATAACGATTATATTTTTCGGTGGTACTATACCTATAGTATTAAGAAATAAAAGGAAAAAGTAATTGTAGTTTATCTTTTCATTTATAAATAGTGTTACATCATTTTTTGTTTATTAAATAATTTGATTTACAGATAAAATAAATTTAATTATTATATGCGTCACCCCTCTAAAGGTTTGCGACCTTCAAGAGCCTGTCTTAATGTGTAATCATCTGTTAATTCTAATCCTGCACCCATAGGAACACCGTGAGCAATTCGTGTAATCTTTACTCCTAAAGGTTTAAGTTGGTGGGCAATATATAGGGCGGTAGCCTCTCCTTCATTAGTAGCACTTGTAGCAATAATAATCTCTTTGACCTTACGGGTCATCACTTTTTGAAATAATCGTGAAAGACCTAATTCATCAGGACCAATCCCATCTAAAGGACTTAACAACCCATTCAGAACATAATATTTTCCCCGATACCCACCTGAACGCTCTATAGCCATAACACCTGAGGGCTTTTCAACGATACAGAGCAAATCCCCATCTCTCTCGTTAGAAACACATATAGTACAGGGGTCTGTGTCACTAAAGTCCTGGCATTCGGAACAACGCTTTATCTGTTTTCTAATACGGGATATGGTTTCAACAAAGGCATTAACTTCTTCTTCTGTAGAAGATAAAACATGCAAGGCATATCGTTCAGCTGTTTTTTTCCCCACCCCTGGTAATGAACGAAAAGCATTTACCAAATTATCAAAAAGTTTATTATTCAGTAACATAGAAAAATGGTCAGATATAATTGCTTCTTATGCTAATTACGAATATTAACCCTGCTGTACTTCGGACAACAGTTTTTTACGAATCTCAAACCATTCCTGATACTTCTCTTCACGAGTAATAATATCAATACGGTCTAAAAAGACCATTCCCTGTAAATGGTCGTATTCATGTTGAATAATCCGTGCTAAAAAGTCTTCTGCTTCAAACTCTAATTTTTTACCCCGAGGGCTATATGCCTTTACTTTTATACGCGATGCACGGGGAACAACAGCATAAATTTTTGGTAAACTCAAACATCCTTCTTCGCCTTCAATGCGTTCTCCCTGAAGAATTAAGGTGGGATTTATAAGACACATAGGCTTACTTTCAGGTTCATGAACTACCATAATTTGTTTGGAAACTCCGACCTGAGGACCCGCTAATCCCACTCCTTCATAGGCTATCATTGTCTCAAACATATCTTGAGCTAAATCCATCACATCCGATGTAATACGGTCAAAGGGTTCCGCGACAGATGTTAATGGGTCATCGGGATATAAAACTAAATCTAATATCGCCATCATCAAATCCTTCTTACTTAATGGGTTCAACTTCTAAAAAAAACTTTATTAAAATCCGTAAAAATTGTTATATTATAGCATATTTATCTCTTTAAGTCAATAACTACTTGTATAATTAATTTTATTCCACTTTTTCAGGTTTTTATATCAATATTTTCTGAATTTATTCACCTTTTAATTTCTTTAATAACGATTCTATCATTCGATAGGTTTCACCTTTCTTTTGCAGTTCCTGTTCCACACGCTCACAGGAATGTAATACGGTAGTGTGGTCTTTCCCTCCAAATAATTCACCGATATAACTTAGTGAAAGACTGGGTATTAGCAAACGACATAAATACATACCGATTTGACGGGGTAAAACATATTGTTTTTTACGACACCTCCCTTTCAAATCAACCAGTCGCACATCAAACGATTCTGCCACAGCACGAAGTATAGATTCGGGAGTAATTGTGGAAATCTGGCTTCGGTCTTCTATATCTCGAACTACCTGTTCTGCTTGTTCTAATGTAATTTTGCTATTCCCCCGAAGCTTCATCAATGCAATAACCCCGGTTAATGCCCCTTCTAATTGACGAACATTGGAAGTAACAGAACGAGCAATATATTCTAAAATAGCATCTTCTACTTCATATCCCTTTTGCATTGTTTTACTTTTTAATATGGCTACACGTGTCTCAAAATCCGGTGGCTGTATATCCGTTACCAGTCCCCATTCGAACCGTGAAACAAGACGACTTTCCACACCGCGTATTTCTTTTGGACTTCGGTCGGATAAAAGAACTATCTGCTTATGCTGGTCAAACAGTTCATTAAAAGTATGGAAAAATTCAATCTGGGTCGCTTCTTTTTCGGCAATAAAATGGATATCGTCAATAAGTAAAATATCTACTTTTCGATACTTTTCACGAAAACGGGATTGACTACCTTCTGAAATACTCATAATCAATTCGTTGGTAAATTCTTCGGAGGTTACATACATTACTTTTTTTGAACTATCCCTGCGAAGCAATTGATGTCCGATTCCCTGCATCAAATGGGTTTTACCCAAACCTGTCATACCATAGATAAACAGGGGATTATAATTTCTCCCCGGGCTTTCCGAAACGGCTTTTGCCGCTGCATACGCAAACTCATTTCCATGTCCTACAACAAAATTTTCAAAGGTGTAATTGGGATTTAACCTCAATCCATTGGGGGGTCTATGGTTTCTTCTCTCTGTATTCTCTTCCGATATTTCTTTTACAGGCTTTGCAATATCTTTTCGGATCCCTGGTTTTGCATTGTTCTCTGGCTGAATACAAAAATCAACTGGAACCTCTTTCTGAAAAACTTCATGAATAGCATGATTTAATACCTCTCCGTACCGTTCCTGTAACCAGGAAAGAAAAAATTCATTGGGAACAGAAAGAACCATACGCTCACCATTAAAACCATTAAAAGATACATGAGAAAACCAATGCTCACAAACTTGAGGCTCTAACATATCCTCAAGACGACCTAACACTTGAACCCATAAAGATTCTTCTGTTTGAAAGGACATATTTTCTTTCCTTACATAATTTAATTTTTTGTTTATTTATTAAAAATTTTTATTTCGTTAATTTATCAATCTATAAAAAAATCGCACCACCTACTCCTCCTGCTTTACCTTTGTCCATAATGATTCCAAATATTCGAGCCGTTCTTCCGGATGCTCCGGAAGAACTGTTACCAATGACAGAACCTTTTCCCAACGCCTCCGAAATGTCACATACGAAATAGACAGACATTCCATAGGGTCTAATTTTAAATACTGAGCCAAATGTAATGAAACTAAATATAAATCTCCTATTTCTTTTTTTAATTTCTCTACATCCTGGGAATTTATTTCTTTCTCAATCTCATCCAATTCTTCTCGAATTTTATTTAAGATACCAATAGCATCGTTCCACTCAAATCCAAAGTCACTTGCTTCCTTTTGTATTTCCATCGCTTTGCATAATAATATTGAAGCAGAATTTATATCTTTTATCTCGCTATGTAAATTCATTAAAACATCTTCCTACTCTAAAAATCGTTTTCTTCAAATTCTTTCTATTCACACGAAAACTCCCCAAAGCCCAAAACGCTCATTTAATTTTTAATGAAACTAAAAGATAAATATAACATGTAAAAGATAAAAATTCAAGAAAGTTTTTTTAAATTTTATAAGTATTTGTTTCACAATAACTTAAAAAATGAAAAACCGTCGCAATTTTAAACAATTTAATAAATATATATATGTATATAAATCAATATATATAAATATTAATAAGTGTATTAATATCTATATATATTTTAATAGACACAAATAATTAAATTTGGGCTTTTAATGGTTCTAAAAAAATTCCTAACGACTTGTAGATATACTTAAAGCAGCTGCCCAGTGGATAAGGGAAAAACCGTAATGTGTTCTTAAATCATCTACACATTTCAAAATGCGACGCATTTTTTCTTCATGCGAAAAATGAAATAAGTTTCCCTGTTTTGTCAATATCTCTAATTCTGAAAGGACGACTCCCACCAGTCGTATCTGGTATTTTCGTTCCTGGGCTTTTTTAATAAGAGGAGGTAATGCAGATATAAAATCACTATCCAGTATAGTAGCGAGGGGAAAGGAAAATGAAAATGTTTTTGTAATAAAATCTGAATAACGAATTTTCAGAGTTATTCTTCTGGCTTTCATATTCTTTTGTCTCAATTCATAAGTACATGCCTCTAACAGTTTCACAATTTGTGGAATAATATCTTTCCAGTAGATTAAATCATGGTCAAAAGTAATTTCTCTCGAAATTACACGAGGAGTGTCTACACAGCCTATTCTTTCCACATCACGACCTCGCGACCATTGAAAGATATGAAACCCATAACTCAGACCAAATTTTTTTTCTAACTCTTCCAGAGAAAGTTGCCAGATTTGACCTATCGTATATATACCTAAAGAATGAAAAACCTGTTCGGCTTTCGGACCCACTCCAGGAATACATCGAACAGGTAAGGGAGATAAGAATTCCAATTCTTTCTCCAAGGGAACCGACAGATATCCGTCCGGCTTTGCTTGTTTTACTGCTATTTTTGAGAGAATATAAGTAGATGCAATTCCTACAGTACACCGCAATCCCATTTTATCTCTTAATGTCTTCTTTAATTTTAGTGCTAACTTATCCTCAGAACCGAATAAACAGACACAACCCGTAATGTCCAGAAATGATTCATCAATAGAAGCCACCATAACTTCCGGAGCAAAATTATGAAGGTGTCTTACTACCTGCTCCGAAATATATACATACTTTTCATAATCGCCAGGAACTAAAATAGCATGCGGACATTTTCTTCGAACCTCTCCTATAGGCATACCCGCTGAAATTTCATATTCCCTTGCTTCATACGACGCAGAGGAAACTACTCCACGCGGACTATCTACCTTAGTGACTACAACCAGAGGTTTCCCTTGAAATTCAGGATGTTCTGCCTGCTCTACTGAAGCAAAGAATGCATCCATATCCACATGTAGTATTCGTTGTTTCATTCGTAAAACTCCTTAATTATATAGTGAAAATATTTTCACTATATAATTATAATCCTTTCTCTCTTACTTCTCAAGTTCTTGGGGACCCCGAAAAAATTCCTGAAAAATAAAAATGGTAATTCGGAGGTTGAAAATGACCTTGCAATTGCGATATTCTTTTCGCTACTTTATAAAAATTTGAAAATGGAAAAATAAAACAAACATCAGGAAAGTGTCTTTTTCTATGCCAACTATTAAATATGTTTGTCCTCAATGTGGAAAAAAATTTGTAGAATGGGGCGCTCAAAAATTTGATTTTAAATGTCCCAATTGTCGCGATGTTCAATTAGAACGGATTGGTATCAGCAGTGATCAGATTACTACCACTCCCAAAATACGAAGGAAACCGCGACTTGTTGAAGACGAAGGGGATATTGAGTTTCCTGAAGGTTATGCGCAGGAAGAAGAAGCAGATGATTTTGGGCTACCTGATATTCCTATTATAGAGGATGAAGAACTTCCTCTTGAAGAAGAGGAACTTCCTCCGGAAGAAATTCTTCCCGATGAAACTGAAATTATAGAAGAAGACTTAAACACTGAAGAAGAATAATTTTATAGAGTAGAAATATTGTATGAGTTTATATTTTTATAAATTTTAAATTACCCTGCTTCGTCCAACTAATTGGTTTCATAAAACTTGTCTTCTAATAGTTTCGCGTAATCACAAAAAATTTTGTAGAAATATAGATATGTGATAGGAGATCTACTTCTCTTCGCTTCCCTGCAATTCGGGTTGTAGATATAAGGTATGTGCAGGGTCTAAACGCATTGATTTTTTCCGTTTTACCCATCCGACAATTTGTATGGATAGCCATTCCGCTCCGTATTTGAACCCAAATTTTTCCCAAACTTTTACTACACCATACCAGAATACTAACACCAGAATAATAAAAGGAATGATATACAACGGATTTTTAGGAAACTCTGTTGGAGAACCAATTGCCCACATATAAATCCGCCCTAAACTTACAGCAACCGGCCCTTCTAATAAAAATATAGTCAAAGCCACCATACTAATCCTGCGGAGGACTGTTGTATGTTTCATCCACCATTCTCGTTTATCTATACCTGTATATTCCATAATCCCAATTAAATAAGCAACCAGCATAAGCATTAAACCAACATCCAATATCTGTATCTTAAAAGGAAGGGGTGATTGTGCAAACTCTACCGGTTTTAATCCATAAGTCCACATCAGGCTCCCTGCTAACATCACAAAGGAAATTCCTAATCCAAAGCCATAACGGCGTATCTTTGACAATTCTATCCGTTCGGATAAAGCAATTCCAAAGACGGCTCCCAAATAACCGTATGCCATATTCGGTAGTGGACCTAATACAAATTTTAATAGCCATGCCAGTCCCCATCGTTCTTCCTGTATTGCCTGATGGAAAATACCATCCAATGCATGGTGTATCGTCGGGGATATAAATAATAAAGTTAACGCAATACCTGTTAAAATTCGGAAAGTATATCTACGGTCAAACAACTCCCCTGTCCGCCATAACGCATATAAAGTTATATGGAGGAAAAATAAACTTATACCTATATTCCCTAATGCGTCTGTATAAAAAAGAATATCTATAGAAAAATCTGGTGTACTTCCTTTCCAGATAAATCCTGTTATTAAAGTTTCGTAAAAACGACCGTTAAATGGCATACGATGATGGAAGAAGGTCATGTTGATAAAGGAATAACAGATAAGAAGAAAAGAATTGACCAATCCTCCCAGAAGTAAGCGATTTAATTCAGGAGTGATGCGAGATGTATCTTTATATTTCAATAAATTCTGATGCATTGTATAGGCATGGGCTGTACCGGATAACATAACGAAAATAGGAGCCCATGTCGCTAAAATAACTAAAGGTGCAAATATAATAAATATCCACGGATTGGCGTTTTCTATGGATTGAGGATTGTTGTTATATACAACCGCATTGAATGCATGAAGCCACAAAATATAAACAATAAAAAAGCCTCTTAAACAATCAATATACATTAACCTTTTTTTCACTTCTTTGTCCCTTTCATTCCATAAGATTTACGACTACAAACTTTGTTTATAAATACAAATAAATTAAGGTTTTATTACATAATCTTCCTTATTTTTTTAATCAGCACGGTGAATCCATCTATATTGTCATATTAAAAATAGGAACACGATTTTTATTAAAAAAATTCTCCTATCCGGGTTCTTATTAATTATGGGGAATACACTAAACACTATTTAGATGTAATACTAATCTAAATCGTAGAGTGTTCCATCGAGGGCTGTAAATCATAAGAGAGGGAATAAGACATAAAAATAGGAAAGGAAAAAAAGTATAGATGAATACATGGAATTAAGTATCACTTTTAATGCAAACCCAAGTATACAAGTTAAGAATATTAGTTTTCTTTGAGATTTTTTACTTACTTATATTCCAACATATCAAAAATAGATAAACACATTCGGAAAGATAATAAAAAACTATCTCCTTACTTAACAATGACAAATAAAAACAAATCTATTATTTAAATTGCCATATAAAATTAGAAAAGAAGTGAAATCAGAACACCTAACGGGTCTGCTGGAAAAACACTGGGCCAGCGAAGGAATTCAACATGACCATCCATATACAGCACATTACCTCCACCGGGCACATGATTGAATGTAGATGCACCAGCATATACTGCTATTTCATCCCACATAACGGGTATCTCACTGGATGCCTTTGCACTTGCGGCAGGATTGTTAATATCTGTAATCAAGAATCTTTCTATTCCCATCCTTAAGCGGGGTAGAGAAGCAAGGTCATTTAATTTGCCTGCAATCCGTTGTTCTATAGGCAAACTATCATAATAGAAAATTTCTAACATTTTAGTGACTATGTCATCTCTAATATACTGAAAAGCCAAAGCGATTATTGTCCCTGGGTCTGCGTTTACATCAAGCCCAATTTCGGCTAAAGTCCTCGGTGGAGTAATACCAGGATCAAAAATTATTGAGGGATGTAAAGTCCAGCCAAAATAATAATAACTTCCACGGGCTAACCTGCACGGCTCAACTGGTTTTGTAAGGTCACCATCTTGATGAAATGCTCGCCTAACAGATTCTGCGTCAGAATCAGATGGGCAAACACAAATATTTACATCATTCAGGTACTCAGGATAAACAGAGGGTCCATCAAATGTAGCATTGATAGAAAAACTTCCATCGCAATTATATAATTTAATTGGTGGAAACATTTCACCCTTTGCCTCGTTCGCATACATATTGAATACCAATCCCATCTGCTTCAGGTTGTTCTGACAACTCGACCGTCTTGCGGCTTCTCGGGCTCTTGCTAACGCAGGTAATAATATCGCGGCTAAAATCCCGATAATTGCGATAACCACTAATAACTCAATCAATGTAAAACCTTTCTTCATAGGATAACTCCTTCTTTTAAAGGTTAAAAACTACTCATATCCTATATTTATTATGATACACAATTTTATAGTGTTTCAATATTTTTAAAGAAATATTTAATAAAATAACTTAAAATATTAGGATTTATATTTTTTACATTCAACATAAAATATTTTTCTAACGATTACTCTATTTATATTACAAATATCTATATAAAAAGTTAATACTAATATTATAAGAATAACAAATAAAACACGACTGAATGAATATGTTGAAGAGTAATGGCTTGCTACCTAAATCCATCATTTGCGTTTCATACCGAGTTCTATACAGGCTCTCCCAAATAAATAATTTTTTTCTGACTGTATTAGTCTTGCAGATATGTGCTTTACCATTTACAGGTTGGTTTTTAAATTTATCCTTTAAAATTTATATGAAATTATTGAAATATTATGAAGAAGGATATATAATTATATATGATAATGTAAATATTATTCAGGAATTTCCCATATATGAAATTTTTAGACTCAAAAATAATAAACAAAATTTGAAGAGGAGGACAAAACTATGAGCACACAGAATACCATCAAAATAAGTGTATGTTGTTTAGTGCTTCTTGTAATTACATTGCCGTTTATGGGCTTTTCTGATGGTGTGTTATTCAAAACTACAAAAGATAGCCCTTATTTTTCAATGATGCGAGAGAACAAACAAGTAGCGTATATAAATTATGAGGATGGAATTCAACACATGATTATCAGTGTAGTTACAGGTTTTGAACCTGGTAAGGAGGAGGATATTAAGGATATTGTCTGGATATTCCCAGTACCAGCAAAACCGGAAGATGTTAGTATAGATATTGTTAAAGATTTTAAGATGTTTCACGAGGGGATAAATATTGGAAACAAGGTGATGGAGAATATGCGTTGGTGGGCAGGCTTAACAATCACCTCACAGATATTTCCAACCCCGTTATTACTCTTGTTTCCATTACTCAGGCCCCGGAGTATGGAATTAAAGGGTTCGGGAATATCCTTAGATGTCAGTAGTAGTATTACGGAGTATATGAGTGTTAATAAAATGGGTTTGACTACTAAAATAATTACGGCTACAGATGGAAATGCCCTTTACGATTATATAAAAGAAAGAGGTGCGGATATTCCTGAAGAAGCGAAGGGGACCTTTCAAGCATACATTGGTAAGCATTATTCATTTGTTGTAACCTGGATAGAGAATCTGGACGAATATTTGAAAAATATTGGGAGTACCAATAAAAAAATAGGCTATTCCAACCATACACTTCAGGTATATGTGAAGTTTAAGACGGATGAGATTTACTATCCGATGTTGCTTACAAGTTTGTATGGACAGGAGATAATTGAGATTTTATTATATTTCGCAAAACCTGTTGTGTTTTCCTCAGGTGGAGAGAAGAATCTTTCCTATTTCTATCTTAAAAATAAACATAAGGTTTCTCCCGAACATTCAAGTTTTTATGGTGGGAAAGAATATTACGGCAATTGTGTATATACCTTATACACCGGTGTGAGTAATTATGCAAGTGATATGAAAAATGACCTATGGTTTAAGATAGGTAAACCAAAAAATCTTGATAAAAATATTTTCTTTATCCGTCATTTCTGGATTTTATTTATTCTTTGTTATGTTTTCTTCTCCACTATTTCAAGTTTTCTGGCGGGACATATAGTATTTGATAAGGAAATAAGACCCACCAGTAAAGGATTGTTAGTGTTAGGGTTTTCCAACTGTTTAACCTTGATTGGACTGGTGCTCGCAGGGAATAGAATATTTAAAAAGAACACACCTGTTGAACCTACTGAACCGGATTCCGAATTGAAAAAGGAAGGACTTGCAGTATCTATTAATTCTGCGAGAAAATTTTATGTCTGGTTTTCTTTTATCTTTATGTTCTTTATGCTCCTCTCTGCATTTGTTCTGAGAAAATTCTTATTTTAGTGGAAAGAATTGATAACCTATACGATATAGGCAACAGATTTTTTATACAGCGAATTTTATCTACTACCTTGCTGGTTGTCTATGTTTTTAGTATATTCTTTGAGCATTGTTAATTTTATCAAAGCACGAAAAAATCCATAGCATTAAACCCTGTAGTGTTATTTATGGCTAATGATTTTTCAATTAAAACATACATTTCACAGACCATTTTTCTTCAATCTTGCTGTGGGTAGGAAATAGATAGATAACACTTAACTGACTATCCCATTTGTTATACTCAGTGCTGTTTACTAAGACCTTTTTAATGGATTTGTTAGAAGGATGCCTGATTCTGAGTATAACTTTGCTAAAATCTATATCTTTTTTGAGATACACGCTTCCATCTATTTCATCGTTATCTAACTTTGAGTGCAAATCATAACTTACCCTTCCGAAGTAGGTGTCGGCATTTTTAACAGTAACCTGTTTTCCTGCTTCGAGCCAGTAGGATGGAACAAATGGTGCTAACCAGAGGGAATCTTTATCCTCACGGATGAACATTTTTCTTGTCTGAACGAGAAACCAACCTGTTTCATGTGTTTTATTCCATGCTCCGATATTATGGAAATGTTCCCAGAATGAGAGATTTTCAGTATTTAGTAATGAAGGAATAGCATTGAAATATGAACGGATAAAAGGCTTTACTTCGTCTCGCATAGCATAAGTTTCTACTATTCGTGTGTAATAAGGTTGAATTTTTGAAAATCCACCTAAATTGAATGGGTCTCTCTTGTTTCCTTCTTCCGGATAATCGCCTTCACCGCTAAAGGCAAACCAGTAATCGGAATGAAGAAACCAGTAATCTTCTATATGCTGGATAATATTCTCTGCATCTTGGCTATATGGGTCGAGCACACCTAAAGGGATTAGATGGTGCGGTCCTAACTCGACATCGTATGCCCAACTTCTGCCGGCATCTTCTCCTGGGAACATTTCACCGGAGGTACCATAAGTATACAAGTTAGGTGGATAAGGTAATATCCATCTCCCATTTGAAAGTGGTAAAACAGGCGTTCGCTCTTTATTCCAATTAAATGCCCTTAAAATAGACTCGTTTAATTCCCTTGCCCCTTTTATATATTTATCCGCCAATGGGTAATTTATATCTTTTAATATAGAACCTATCCCATTAAGTCCCGCACAAAAATGTGCCTGTATAGCAAACCGATATGCGAAACGGTTCCAATCGGCACCAACACCAGGGGGCATAAGCCCGTATTCCGGCACTTTTTCCCCATTTACTTCTACTTTTTTCGTCTTCTCACACTGTGCCATTATCCAATCACAAACTCGTGATAGTTCCTCTGCGTTTTTCGTTAGCCATTCTTTATCCCGCGTAAGTCTGTAATGCTCGGCTAATGTCCACAAGTGCCAGCCTGTTCCCATCAGTGTATAGCCTGTGGTCAGATAGCCTGCATCGTTATACTTGCTGATGAAATACTCCAGTGATTTCCTTGAAAACTCATGCCAGCCCATAAGGTCCATCCCATATACAATGGAATGTGCTTCACTTTCCAAAGGACCATAAGACATAGATGCTATCCATGGAGCAATCAAATCTCCTTCAGAACGCGCTGCGATTAAGCAATGCACCTGTGACGCTTTAATAACATTGTTCAGTAAGGGCTCCGGAATATCTATCTTCATAGAGTTTGCAAATAAGTTTTCCCAATATCCTATTGTTTTATCTAAAAGTTCCTCTTCTTTTATTTGCTCTACTTCTTCTATCTTGGTATTTATATCCGACGGAATGATTACAACCAATTTAAGGGAAGAACCCGAAGATATGGGACGCTTTATAATAATATTTTCTTCCTTTATCTCGCTTATTTCATTCTCCACTTTACAAATGCCTAATATTTTTTTATCCTTCTTTATGAATATAGTCTGATTTTTATTTTCTAATTCTGCTTTTTCCCACTCTTTTTTATTGGAATAAAAAGAAAGGGAAAAATCAGAAAGCAGTTCTTTTGCATCACTATTTTTTATTTCAAATTGTGAGATACACAATGAATTTTTTTCTTTATAAGGAGCAACAAATGTCTTTGAAAAATATGTAATGCCATTATCATCCTTTTCTATAACAGGAATAGGCAACCAATCTTTATAAAGAGTGCGTTTAAATTTTTCGGTATTTCCCATGCGAACCTTCATAAAAAAGTCATTAAACTGAATAGAACCTTCTCTCTCCACAATAAATTTATTATTATCGCATGCAAGGGATAGCATGGTGGGTCCATTGTCTTGAACAGGACGGCGGACTTTCTCCATTGCGTTTGAAAAGGTTTGTTCTGGGAGTGAGCGGACATTGTCAAGCACACTTTTCTCGTTTTCTTTCATCTTTTTATATTCACTAACCGTAAGTGATGAAGACTGTAATACTGCAAAAATACCTGCAGAAGGAACATACACACCGGGATGGGTAAGTATATCTTCTATCGCAATACAAAACTTTATGTCCGGCAGAGAAATCCATAATAAAGTTCTATCTCCTTTATCACTTCGCGGAACACTATAAAGAAGATGGAGGGCGAGTGGTTCTGAAATCTTCCAAGTCTGACTGAATGGATTCGATGATTCCAGAAATTTTCCATTATAAATCTGAAGGGTTGCCTGAGTATTTACATCTCCTTTTTCGCTTTCTAATCTTATGGAAGTCCTATCCCAGGATGAATTGCTATATGCATTCAATTGCTTAATATATAACGGCTTGTCACTTTCAAAAACCCATCGGACTTTTTCTGTGCCTTTCCAGATAAAAAGATTATCCCGCCAGGGAATATGCAAAAAACATTGTGTCCCGTTTACTTCAAACTTGCCGTTTACATTTTGCCATTTACCCTGCCACGGAGATTCTCCTGTCCAGGCTTCAATTTTGACTTTTGACGGTATATTATTATCAGCAAATTCTATTGCGAGGTCTGTTAATTTCCGTCTTTCGTGCCATCGCAACCCAATGCATTTTTGTCCATCATAATTTGGAACTTCGTATGCACCATCATTCTGCGGATATACTTTTTTCTCCAGGAAAATATCCTCAGGCGGAAATTCCTCTACTCTGGAACAACGCGCCCCATCATATCGCCTCGGGTCGCAGGTAACTATATCCGCAAATAATGCAATATCCAGATTATCCGTTATATTTTCTCTTTCCTTATCATCCACTAAAATCAGTTTTGCATCAGCCCAGTTAGCACAATCGCAGGTAATGCCATCGTTTGCATTATTAACTATCAGACGAAGTTCACGGGCGTTATTTAAATCAATCCTAACAGGCAAAGGAGAGTCTAACTCTCGCCTAATACCACTATCCCATCGTTTCTCTCCGTCTACTATTATTTGAAAAACCACACTACCCGTATTCGAACTGTTTTGTTTTTGAACCCCTACCTCACATTCAAAATATTTATATCTTTTATTTAAATCTACCACAATTTCTCCAGGGGCATGATGTCCTATACCTTTCTGATATTTTTTGTCTCCTATCTGCAACCCCATTGGGGTCTGTCCGGACGCATGCGCCGAAACATCCCAGCCTGTCTCTCCCCAACCCTGTGATATATAAGTAATGTGTTCCAAAATATCACTTAAATATACAACATCCTCTGTATAACATAAGGAAGGGGAAAGAATAAAAATTATAGAAAAGGAAATAACCATCTGTTTCTGATAACAAATTATCTTAGACAAACCTTTCATTTTATATTCCTTCTTTTTTGCTTTATTAAAATGAATTAGGAACCCTCATACTGTAAAACTTAGTATAAATTTTTCTATGAGAAATTATAAAATAACCATTCAATTTTTATTTTTCGTCTATTCCTGATATAAATTTACGGGAATATTTCCACTCCATCTTTCCCACTTGTCATAATGTCTGTCTACCTCTTTGCCATCTACGGATTTAATTACCCATGTTCCAGCAGGTGCGTTTACATCATATTCAATTTTTCTTCCATCTAAAAATACAAAAGATGAGTAGATTTCTTCTTTCGAGGGATTTTTACTAATAATCTCGCTTAACAACTGATTGGGAGAAAGGTCTTTATTGTCGGACAAATATATTAATCCGAAATTTCTATCATTGTAAATACAAATATAGAAATTTTTTGCACATTCTGGTTCAAAGATAGCCCACAGTCCTTCCTGAATAATGGGTGAGTATTGAGGGGGAATATGTACGGAAGCATTGCCTACGGCGAATTTTTTATAAACACCTGTATTGTTCCAGCACCACCATTTTCCCCGTCCTTTTATATGAAAGCATCTATTTATGTCTATCTCTCCATCATTTAATAATAAGGTGGTAGGCCTCGGAATAATCATGGCTCGCAAGCCTCGATATACACCACCCGCACTAATCAAGTATTCACTACTTCCACTGTATATTTCGGGAGTGCTATTCTCTCCATATCCTATCTGAACAAAATAATCATAAGGCTTTTCTATTGCCCATTTTTTTACAATCGGGGGAACAGTATATGGAGATAAAACAGCAAAAAGAATCCGCGAATATCTCGTCTCTTCTTTTCCCGGGGCATTATCGCTTTCGGGCAAACACCACCATCGCATTAAGGCTGTGTGTGGGTCAATCACTAATAATGTTGTATTTGCGTATTCAAACCTGCGACGGAAAGGAGCACATCTCCGAAATTGCGAACTGCCCAGAGCATACTTCCAATTGATACTGTCCAGAATTTTATGCGCCCTTGTTCTTATCTCTTCTGAATCGGGATATGCATCCAGATTTAATAAAGCCTGCACCGCATATAATAAGTAAGGAATGGAATTAAATTCATATTCGCCATTCAAAAGCATCTCATCGAGATAATTCACAAGCCACTTTTCTAATCCATTAATTTTATTGTCGTATTCATGTTTCCCGGGTGCAATTGTGGTGCTTCCATACTTGAATAACCACTGATTTTTCAGGTATCGGCTACTTTCTGTCATTAAATGGTGATTTTCTGTATCACGAACCCATCCCAATGACCTCGGCACCATTTCCCGGGGCTTTCCACCCTCTTCTACCAAAAGGACTTTGAGTAAATGTTCCAATGTTTCGGGATAAATAAGTTCCTGTTTATGTCCGAAAAGATACAGAATTTTTGTAAGCACTACCTCAGTAAAATCATAATCCCCTTTATATCCAAACCAGGTAGAACCACTACCAGACCATGGTTCTAATTGTTGCAGATATTCATTTACTTCATTAACTTCCTGACCACAGGCAAGTTTTGCTAAACATACATACGGGGAGTGACCTTTCCCGTGCTTCTTCCAATCTAATAAGGGTTTTCCTGCAATTGACTTGATATATTCGTTAACATAATTAGAGTTATAATTAACCTCATTCTTCTCATATTTTGCAAGTATATTTTCTTCCCATTGAGGACCTGCCTCACCCCAAGATAAAGGGGGAATAGGTTTACGCCCTGCACCTAATATTTCATCAACGAATGATGGTAACAGAAATAAGGGGATTAAAAGAAAACAAAGCCCCGAACAACTATAAAAAAATATTCTACTTAGCAAAAGGAAAGATTTCACTTTTTAATTTCAAATAGCATGATTTAGAAAAAGCCATTTATAGCCGCAAATATTATTAAAAACAAACCTATAATCCACATTGCAATGGTTGTAGGTGTTATATAAATGTAATTTTCCGAATCGTTATTAGTTTGTTTGAATAATTCCTTCATATCTAACATAGAGAGTTTCCCTTTCTTTTTGCATTCAAATATTTTATTAATACCATATATTATATATCCGCTCACATTCCATTTCGTTCTATTGTTTTAACAACCATAGTTCACAAATTCGGGACTGCTGTCGCCAATTCTTTTTCAAATCTTCTACGGGAAGTGTCCATTTTACAATAATTTCTCTATCCTGAATACTCTCTGACGGGACGACATAGTCTTTGAATTCTCCTAATTCTATCCCTTTTTCATCGGGATTGTTTATCTTTTGACCATCAATCATAATTTGCGGTTTTCCCAAACCTGTAATACGAAGAATGTATTGAGCGTTAGGTTCTAATCCTTGATATTGTGCTTCTCCATATTCTAAAGAACTCAACCAAGCAATTCGTTTTCGTGTTTTCCCATTATCAAACCACCATAAAGTAGGTTCCTGCCAGGCTTCTTCCGCAGGATTGGTATAACGAATTTCACACCGTTTTATATGAGGCGATTTTGCAGTATTCCCCACATCATCATAAAAAGAACCATATCCGGGTTTCTCCCAATGGGCAATTATGTTTAACCTTTTTATTTTTTCCCCTTCTGAATCTAATTGTCGTATTTGCTGAAATTGATCTTCTAACCACCAGCGATTGTTTAATGGAATATCAATATAGTCTAATGAGGCGCCGCGCTCTCCCCCACTGGCTTTGTATTTTTCTACGCTGGATTGTAATCCGATACTATTAAATAGTGCGTCATACAACTGTATAATTTTTTCTTTTAAGTCCTTAGCAATAGGTTTTGTAACTGTTCTATTTAAAATGTTCATTGCTTCTTCCATCGCTTTTTCTGCACCGATTTCCTCCGCTTTTCGCAATATTTGATTTGCCATTTCTTCCAGTTCTTGTTCGTATATAACCTTTCTACGGATATATGTATCGTAATAAGCACGGACAAGGCACATTTGCCAACGCCAATTATTTTGTTCAAGATGTCCTTCTTGTTCTAATTCCTGCCACTGTTTTAAAGTCCCTTCAATGGCTCCGTTATCTATAATACTACCCCGCCAATTGTTTTCCAATGCCAATATACCTTCTGCTGCTTTTTCTGCAATTGCACTATCAAAAAATACATTTGAATACTCAATCAAAATATCTCGAACTTTTTGTTTCGGGTCCCATCCCATCGCACTCCATATTATTTTATTTACATCGTCATGAATACCATCCGAATAAGTGATAAAGCCATCGCAGTAAGGTTGAAACCAATTATGAATATAAGCATATTGAACAGGTCTCGGATTAATTCCTTCCCTACCAATTACCGATGAGAACGCGATGTCCCACCAGGGAACAGGGTATTGACAAAGTTTGTTATGAGTTATATCCGGATACATGCGTAGTTTGTATTCCACGGGCAATTTCTGGCGTAAATAGGCTATTGGCGGACTGGATGGTCCTTCACAAAGCCCTCCCATCCATTGAGGTCTTTTATTTCTAATATAATCGAAGACAAACTCAGCCTGAGCCGTAGTAAATCCCTGTAAGGATAGCCATATTTTTGCATTGGGATGTATTGGCGTTAACAATTTCGATAGGTCTTCTAAAAATGGCAGAACTAATTCTGGCGGATTATCTCCGGGGTCTCCTCCCGGGAAAAACACACCCGTTATAACAGGGCAATCTTTATACAATTCTTCGTGTTTTTTTAGCATATTTTCTCGTTTTTCTTTGTCATTTAAATCAAAATCTGCTGGTGTCCATACCCAATAATCCAATCCATATTTTTTACATATTTCACTCATTGCTCGGTTCATTTCCCTTCGGGAAACAGGCATTAAAGGGGCTGGTTGGTCATCTTGAAAAGGGATATTTTCAATACTGTTGACACCAAAAAAAGTTAATTCCCTTATATATTGATCATATTTTTCTATATTCCATGCATCATAAGAATTTGCTTTTGCCCGATAACCCAATTGATGTCCGCGTATAGGAGATATAGGTGCTTCAATAATGTTGATGGGGATTTCTATTTTCAATGAATTTTTTGAATATTTCATTATCCGTAATAATTTTCCAACTCCAAATAAAACTCCCCGATTATCTTTACCTATAATCCAAATTCGATTTTTTCCTTGAACATCTTCATTAAATATAGCAAAGCCTTCGGGTTTAAGTTGCTGCAATTTTTCTATCGTAAATGAGATTAAATGTTTTTCATAAATAGAAGATAAAGAGTCAATATTTGTAATTAATATACAGTTCCCATCGGGTAAAAATTCTGAAGTATTTTTCAATGTAATATGTGTTCGTTTTTCAATTTCTTCCGATAGAACTTGAACTATATTATTTAAAATTTCATCTTTGTCTTTTCCAATAAGGCAAATTTTAAAATCCTTTAAATCTAAAATGGACTTATTTGTATCGGCTTTCCCATTAGCACACAGGATAAATAAAACAGACATAAAAAATACTTGCAAAAAGAGCAATTTTTTCATACAGTTATCTCCGTAGACAGGTTTATTGTCTTTTTAATTTTAGATGTATCACTTATGATACACTTTGCCTTTCTGCAAAACAAAAACAAACAATAAAATGGAGAATGTGAATAGGAAGGAAATCTTGTTCATACTCAAACCATGCGAAACATGTAAATAAACCTTGGGCGTTTCCACTACATTAAAATCATCCGAAACAAGGCACCAATACCAACCTGAATCTTCAAGGGATAAATCTTCAATATAAAGTTCCTGACCCAATGCATACTGAATAATTGTTGGATTGGAACAAAGGTAATCTTTGCAATAATACCATTCATATTCTATATTCCCGTATGCCCCTTCCACATGAACAGTAAAGAGATGAGATTCCCCAACAGTTTTATTAATATATGTGTCCCCTTCTATCCATGCTGTCAATTCCATTTCACCTTCTAAAGTCCCTTCCCCTTCTGATATTCCTTCTGGGCTTCCTTCCAGTTCTCCTTCTGTAATCCCTTCTCCTTCAACGCTTCCTTCTGGCTCCCCTTCAGGAATTCCCTCTCCTTCAACGATTCCTTCTGGCTCCCCTTCGGGAATTCCCTCTCCTTCGATGTTTCCTTCCGGCTCTCCTTCGGGAATCCCTTCTCCTTCTGAAGAAACTCCTTCAGAAATTCCTTCTCCCTCACTATAACCTTCATTTAACAAAATGAAATAGGCTGTAAAATTTTTGTTTTCAGTTATATTGGTATCTCTTCTGTTGGTAGTTAATAGTCCATCAGACCAACGGTCAAAAACATACCCACTATCGGCTACTGCATTTACTTCAGTTCCATCATTACCCCGCATAATATTTTGTACCGTATTCCCTGATATACTTCCCCCAATATCTGCAGTATAAGTTAGTGTAAATATCGGGGGCTTTCTCAACCTTGCAATGTTATAACTTATCTTCCCTCCTGCTGTATAAAAATCCCCTCCTACATACAGGTTTCCTTGTGAATCGAATACTAAAGACCTGATTTCTTTATTGGAACCATTTACTCCCGATGTTATACTTCGCCAATTGCCTGAATACCACCATGCTAATCCATTTGCAGTCATACTACCACCTGCATTGGAGAAATTACCTCCAATAAAAATAGATTGTGACGATTGAGGCAAAATTGAATATACAATACCATTTACACCACCACCTAAAGAACTCCAGGAAGAGCCATTCCAAACGGCTATATTACTTACACTCACACCACCCGCTTGGGTAAAACTTCCACCTGCGTATAATTTCCCTGTTTCGTCTACCGCAAGAGAGTATACAGGTCCATTAATACCACTTCCGAGTGCATGCCAATTCGTTCCATCCCATCGGGCTATATTGGCGGCAGAGACTACACCTGCATATTGGAATTGCCCCCCTGCATACACATTTCCATTAGAATCTGATGTTAAAGACAAAACATAAGGAGAAGAACCTCCACTAACTCCTAAATAAGGCTCTCTCCATTGAGAACCATCCCAATATGCTATACGGTTAATGGATGTAGAACCTGACTGTGAAAATTTTCCTCCTACAAAAACTGTTCCGCTGTTCGTAACAATTGCTGTATATACAACATCATTAAAACCATTTCCCATGGCTTGCCAACTTGAACCATTCCATTTTGCCACTCTATTTCTTGTATCTAACCCTGATTTAGTAAACTGACCTACAGCATAAACATCGCCTCCTGGGGATATACACATTTTTTCTACGGCACCATTAAAACCACTTCCCATGGCTTGCCAAATCGTTCCATTCCACCTTGCAACTCGATTAGCATTCACACCGTTTATTGATGTAAAAGTCCCTCCACAGTACACAGTTCCACTACCATCTATGACAACAGATGTTATAATCCCGTTTGTCCAGTTAGGACTTAATGATTCCCAATCATCATCAATATAATTTGGAATATCTTCTGAATATAAAAAAATAGGAATAAACCCAACAAGAATCATTACTCCCAACCGCAGAAAAAACAACCCTCGCATCATAATCCTTTCATATTTTTTGTTTCGTTTTTGAGTATTTTACTAAATTTACTATTCTACTTTTTCTTTAATTCAAATACTTGTGATCTCTAAACAGATGTTTCATTTTTTACATATTGTAATAAAAAGGGAGTTTGGAAGAAAAATGAAACGAAAGAGAGATAAAGGGGTATTGATAATATCGGGAGTAATAGAAACCTAATAAGATTTCGTAAGAGGAGTGTTAATATGCAAGGACAAAAGCAACAGATGAATTTTGCGGAGTATGAGTTATCCTTATACAGGTAAACCCGAATGGGGCAATTTTTAGTTCAGATGAAGGAATTGGTTCCGTGGGAAGAGATAGAGCGGAAATGTATCGAACTTAGGTTGTATAAGCCGAGTCGGGGACAGCAAGGTCGTCCATCCTATCCGTGTCAAGTATTAGTCGGTAGTTTATTTTTGCAGTCGTGGTATGGATTATCCGATCCGCAGACGGAGGAATTGATCTTGACGATGCCGTTATTCCGAGCCTTTTTGGGGATAAAAGTAGGGGGGAAGGTGTCGGACGAAACGACGATATGTAAGTTTCGGAATAAGATGGTGAGCAAGAGATTAATGAAGTGGGTATTTGAATTGGTTCAAAGTAAGATGGAATAAACAAGGGTGGTTAATGCGTGACTAAAAGATTGATATAGTAAATCCGACAACAGTAGAGGCGAAAAATCTTTCGTCACGTTGGGATTAGATAGTAAGGAAGAAAAACGAGAGTAGATTTACTATGGGTGTAAGGTACATATATCGAAGGACAGGAGAGGGATAGAGGAAAAAATGAAGGTTAGTTCGGCGTCGGTGCATGATAGTCAGTAGTTGGAGGAATTGCTGGAAGGTGTGGAGGTAGAGGAATTGTATGGAGACAGCGGGTATATGTCGAAGGAACGGGAGGCGAAGTGTAAGGAGCGGGGTATAAAGTATCGGGTGATACAGAGGCGTGTACGAGGGGAAGGGGAATTATCGGAGTCGGTGAGGAAAGAGAATAAGGAAATAGCGAAGGTTCGAGGGATTTTGGAATTGCCCTTCGCGATATTAAAGAGGTGGATAGGGTATCGGGGATGTCGGTTTCGGGGTTTAGAAAAGAACGGGACGTATCACTTTTTATTGATGGCGATGTATAATTTGAAGCGGTGGTATGGGATGATAAAGCGGGGTCTGCAAGAGGTGTGTGCCTGAGTGGGTTAAAGGAGGAAAAAAAGAACAAAAAAACGATAAGAAAAAATTTAATTATTGTGTATAAGAAAAAGATTTTTCCTTCCCAAAGCGATTTTTCCTCTCTAAAAACGGTATAATCATTTTTTAGTTTAACCAAAAACCTAAAAACCCTATTTGTTCAGAGTACTCGATTCTTTTTGTTTATTGTTTTATATCTAAATACTTCCCTCTTTTTTCATTTTATTTTTTCTCCCTTTCCTTATATATAATCCATCTTATACCAATCTTAAATAAAATTTATTCTGTGAACTTAACAAAAAAATAAAATAACATCTGTAAACATATTAAATATTAATAATATTTGTATTAAAATTTATTTAATGTTTTATTTTAATAATAATTTTGTTTTTTTGTATAATATTTGTAATATAATAACTCCATATCAACAAAAATAATTTTAACTTAATAGTGAAAGGGGAAAAGATGAACAAAAAAGGATTTACACTGATTGAGTTATTAATTGTCATTGCCATTATCGGTATTCTCGCAGCAATCTTATTGCCTGCATTAGCCCGTGCTCGTGAAGCAGCGCGCCGTTCCAGTTGCCAGAACAACCTCAAACAATGGGGGCTAATTTTCAAAATGTATGCTAACGAATCTAAAGGTGAACGTTTTCCCCCAATACAAATTGAAGTAGCCCAACGCGAAGATAATGGACAATGGAATGCATATATAGGACCGGGACCAAAGGTAAAATCTATTTATCCTGAATATTTAACCGACCCATCTATTATTCTCTGTCCATCAGACCCTCAACAAACGCCATTAAAAGGAAAATCATATCCTTCATTAGGAATAACGCCTAATGATTTTCATGTTGGCCATTATTTAGATTGGAATGATGGTGTAAATGTAATAGACGAAAGCTATGGCTACCTCGGTTGGGTGCTTGATAAAATGGGGGACAATTCGAGTGACTATTTATCCATCAACCAAATGCCACCTCAGGTCCAGTTGATTATTACTATTTTTGGTAATGGTGACTTATCGGGAGACCAACTTATTCCTGCACAATTACCGTTGACCTTTACACAATTAGCATTAAACAATCCGCAAGCTCCGTCAGCGTTAGCAACAGCCATTAACCATGGACAACCTTCACCGGTACAAATCGCAAGCCTAAATACCGCTGTAGATAGCGATATCAGTGGTTCACTAATTTCCGGCTACGGTAATGGAAACACAGATATTGTCCACCGTCTCAGAGAAGGTGTCGAACGATTCATGATAACTGATATAAATAACCCTGCTGCTTCTGCAAAAGCACAAAGTAATATTTTTGTTATGTTTGACCTCTTAGGCTCCAGTGGAAATACTGTTCTCTTCAATCATCTACCCGGTGGATGCAATATTCTGTATCTTGATGGTCATGTCGAATTTGTCCGATACCCAACAAAACAACCCGTAAATGAGGGTATGGCTAATGTCATGGCATGGATCTCTTTCAATTATTCCGTAATACGGTAATTAAAAATATACCAATTTAATAAATTTAAAATAATTTTTGATTAAGTATCTGGTTTTTACAGGTCGTGATAAAATAAAGATTGATAAGAGATCTATCCTTGTAGTAGCTTTCTATCATTTTTTCAGGTGACTTTTGATATTAAGTAGTCTTCATTTATATGATTATAGTATCGAAGATTAGTGGCTCAAAGTGTTCACTAATTTTTCATAATTGGTAAAATTATATTATCTTAAGAGTTCTACAATTCTACTATTAAATCTTTCTAGACAGAACTTTTACTTTACAAAACCTATTGTGTTAAATTTTGGAATACTTGTTTGAAGGAGTTTTTGATTTGTTTTAACCAGGAAGGTGTTTTTCTAAAGTTTTCTACTGCTTCGGAACAATTTCGGCATATTTCCGGCAAATGACAGCAATCCTCCATATTTAATCCTTCACGAATCATTTGAAGACGGGGGGTATTCCATATCTCTGTTATTGATTTTTCATTCAGGTCGCCTAAAATAACTGTTCTTAGCCAATCTACACAGCACAAAACTACTTTGCCATTAAAAAGGATGCACATATCACGGGTTGGACGAATACAGCCCCTTCTCGAACGCATTTCGGAAGTATTGGATAATTCCAATACATTGGAAATATTTCCACCGCGATTTTCGAGGGATGATAAAACAAGACGGATACCGTGCTTACCCCAGATTTTTTTCATTTCCTCAATTTCTTTTTCATTTTTAGAGGTAACTATTGTAGATACTCTAAAATCCATATTGGAATGTTTCTTTTTTAATAAAATGGAAAAATTCACAATATTTTCAATGACAGGCTTTGCTGGGTAGCCCATAAGTTGTTGGTTAACATCATCATTTAAGGATTGTAAACTTATTTTCAATCGTCTCAAGCCACTATCAATGAGTTTCTCTCCCATTTCATTAGTCAATCGTGTTCCATTGCTTACGACCAATGTTGTTACCTTAGGCATTTTTTGATGAATGTATTGAATAAGTTCCGGTAATCGTTCATCCAGCAGTGGTTCATTTTGTAAATAGGGCATAATTCGATGTGGTTTTAGGGGTGCCAATTGGTCAATAATGGAACAAAACAATTCTTTCGGCATTCTTCCCGTTGGAAGGTGTGCCTGTATAAATTGCTCATTGGGACAAAAGACACAACGGCCATTGCAACCTGTTTGTGTTTGTATTTGTATTCTTTGAGGGATAACCATTTTCTATCTGTTATTTCTTTTGTTATACTTTCCTAAATAGGTATTTTACTTGAAAATATAAACGAAACTCGAACAAATATGAAACGACATGTCATTGTTATATTACTAAATTCTTTGCTGTTCTTTTCTTGCTGTGATAATAACAAACCTGCCGAAGGGGAACATTTACCTCCACCTTCTACATCGGAAGGACAAATAAGTGCTGCCGAGGGAGAAGGAAACTCAATCCCTCCACAGGAAGGGGAAGGTGAATTGCCAATCCCATCAACATTCTGGCCTTCACAACATCCTTTTACTTTAACTTATCGTATTGTTTCTAAATACCCACATGATAGTACCGCATTTACTCAAGGTTTGATATGGGACAACGGTGTTCTTTATGAAAGCACCGGATTATACGGACAATCGTCTATACGCATTGTGGATTTAGAAACGGGAGTTCCATTACTTATAAAAAGTTTGCCCCAAGAATACAATGGACAGACATTTAATAGAGTTTTTGGAGAAGGAATAGCAATTATTGGGGATTTGCTATATCAAATAACATGGAAGGAAGGGGTTTGTTTTGTTTATTCTCGGGCTAATCTCGATTTGCAAAAAGTTTTTTTCTATAACGGAGAGGGCTGGGGACTTACTTATGATGGCAATCATTTAATTATGTCGGACGGGTCAGCATACATTTCCTTTCATGAACCCGAAACCTTCAAAATAGTAAAAACAATCCTTGTTCAGGAAAAAGGAATACCTGTCAATCAATTGAATGAACTCGAATTCATAGACGGTTATCTCTGTGCTAATGTATGGTATAAGGATTTTATTGTGGTAATTAATCCTGAGACAGGAGATGTAGTAGGAAAAATAGATTTATATGGGCTAAAAAATCAGTTATTAAATCCTAATCAGGCAGATGTATTAAATGGAGTGGCATTTCGCAATGATAATAACCACCTTCTGGTAACGGGGAAATATTGGGATACCCTTTTTGAGATTGAATTATTACCCAAAGGTACAAACCGTTAAAGGATTTAATCACAAAAGCCTATTATTAAAACACTTTCCCATGGAATAAGTTTCGGAGACGAATTTTTTACCATTTCTTCTTGCATTTTAATAAGCCCTTCGTTAAATTCATCCTCTGGGATAAGTCGCAATGTAGAAATAAATTTTGATTTGACTTTTTGCAGATATTCTTCGGATAGCCAATCCCTGACGGATATATAATATTCCTGACGGATATTATAAAACCCCGCTTTTTTGAGCATATCTACGATTTGTTCTTCTTGAGGAAAACGCTGACCATCTATTATAGAGAAACTGGGGAAAAATTGATTTAAAGGATGATTTCTTATGAAATGATGTGGAGCAGAAACAAAAAATATCCATCCTTTTTTTAATACTCTTCTACACTCTGTTAACATTTGCGGAATGTTATTTAGTAAATGTAAAACATAAATCCCTGTAATACCATCGAAAGCATTATCACGACATGGGATATTTTGTATATCCGCACGAATCCAAGTTGCAGGGAGATTTTTTTCATACGCTTTTTTTAGCATATTTACAGAAATATCAAGTCCTACACAATTTCCTCTCCAATGTTGGGATAATTGGTAAAAAAGATTTCCTGTTCCACACCCCAAATCCAGTAAGGCTTCTGTTTTAAACTGTTTCAAGAGGGATATTGCTGTAAAAAGGTAAGGGGCACTTCCCGTGCGGAATTGGTCGTATTGCTCAGCACAAGTATCAAATAGGTTCATGAAAAAAGATTATGAGCGTTCATGTGTAATGTGTTTTTCTATAAAACCAGAAACTTCTTCCATTGGTAAACGAACTTGTGTCATTGCATCGCGTTCACGAATAGTTACTGTTCCATCTTCTTTCGTCTGGAAATCAACCGTAATACAGAAAGGAGTCCCTACCTCATCCATACGGCGATACCTTCGTCCAATAGCCCCGGAATCATCGTAGAAAGTAACAAATTTCTTTCGTAATTTCTTTTCAAGGTCCATAGCAATTTCTGCAAGCCCATGCTTTTTCACTAATGGGAATACACCTGCTTTGATTGGAGCTAAACGCGGATGAAGGCGAAGGACAATTCGTAGTTCTCCCTCTACCATCTCTTCATCATACGCATCACAAAGGACCGCAAGGATAGTTCTATCAACACCTGCAGATGGCTCTATAACAGTGGGAATATATCTTTCATTTTTCTCTGGATCGAAATACGAAAGGTCCTTTTTGGAATAATTGGAATGCTGTGTCAAATCAAATCTACCCCGATTGGCTAACCCTTGAAGTTCGCCCCATCCAAAAGGAAATTCATACTCGATATCAACTGTTCTCTTGGAATAATGGGCTAACGATTCTTTCGGATGTTCATACCAGCGAAGTTTATTTTCATGAATTCCAATATCTAAATACCATTGCCAAATCCATTCTTGCCAGCGTTCAAACCATTGTTCTTCTTCCTCTTCCCTGCAGAAAAATTCGATTTCCATTTGTTCGAATTCCCTACTTCTGAAAATAAAGTTTCGCGGATTTACTTCATTTCTGAAACTCTTTCCCATCTGGGCTATACCAAATGGCACCTTAACACGGCTTGTGCTATATATTTGTTTAAAGTCAACAAAAATAGATTGGCAGGTTTCAGGACGAAGATAGGTATCCACGGCGGTATCGTCACTTACCCCGATGCGTGTTCTCAACATACTATTAAATGCTCGTGGTTCTGTTAACTCCCCTTTACATTCCGGACAACGGTCCCCTTCAATATGGTCAACACGGAATCGCTTCTTACACGATTTACAATCAACTAACATATCATGGAATTCAGCCACATGTCCACTGGCTACCCAGGTATCCGGGTGCATGATAATGCTGGCATCCAATCCAAGCATATCATCTCTTGTCTGAACAAATACATACCACCAATCATCTTTTAAGTTTTTTTTCAATTCTACACCCAGAGGACCATAATCCCAAAAACCATTAATACCACCATAAATCTCACTGGACTGAAAAATTAATCCTCTTCTTTTACATAAATTTACAATTTTTTCCACTTTTTTATTTCCTTTCTTAATGGAGGGAAATGTAAGACGAAACCTTTTTGGTGTAATATTTTAAAATAACTCAACCTAAATTTTAAAACCCAGCATTTGACGAATTATTGGACAAAATAAAAAAGGAAAAAATAATCATAAATAAAACTTCGGGTCTAAAATATATCTCTCTTTCTTTATATCTTTCCAGCACAGAGATAAATATTTACAAGGCTCTCCATCATTTTTACCAAATAATTTTTAAAATTATCTCGTCATTTTTCCTTTTTATAATCCCAATCTGCTCTTATATTTCTTCCAGCACCGATTACTTCATAACTTTGAGCATCTATCCAGATTACACCTTCTCCCTTTTCAGGGGGACAATCAATACACTGCATTAGTTCATAAAACAAAAAAGGTATCTCCCATGCATAATAAAAATTCAAATCCTTCCACCTCTTATCAGAATCGTCAAAAATATTAAATGCAGGGGCAATAACCAACATTACATCTTGTTTATTTTCCGCTTTTAATTGAGGATTAATATAATATTTCGTGTTTGAAAAAATATTTTCTAACCAATCTTTAGCAATACTTAATACCTTATCTTTTGGACATTCTTCTTGCGGTTTACGATTCTTAGGTATTACAGGGGGAGTCATTAAAAATTTGGTTATCTTCCCATCAAGTCTTGATATTATTAAATCTAATCCTTTATATCTACAGGGAACTCCATTTAGCAAAGCCGTTCTCGTTATCCTTATTTCCGGGTCATATTTCATCTCCTTTATTATCGGTGCAGATAAATCTTTACATTCTCCTTGTATGCCCAGATATTCAAAAAGAGGCTTTGCAGATTCTAATATTTCCTGAGTAGATAATAATTTCGATTGTTTACTCCTCCCACTACATTCTTGGGGCATATTCAAATAACTAAAAACTTTATCTTCTCCTTCTGCTATCCACACTTGATACCATTCCTCATAGGAACCTGTGTTAGGATTTGCAAATCTATCTTTCATATAATTTACCTTGTAACCTCTAAAATTAATACATGCTCTACTGGGAAGCAAAAATTTTCGTTTTTCTTTTTCAGGACCACCCATATATTCAATTTTTTTTACATCTGTATGTATTATCTTTTTCATAAATTCCTCTATTATCTGCTTGTCTTTTTCCATTATATCGGCTTCTTCACAAACCGAAATCATCTGAAACAAAAAATACATACTCATAAAAAAAGCAATCATCCAAATTCTATTTTTCTTTAAATCCTCGTTCATTTTTTTCTCCTTATAGCCATATACTAACACCTGCAGTTACAAGAGGAACATTTCCGTAACCTGCCTCTTTCAATTCATCCTGAGTTTTCCTTGCTGCTTCAAAAGTATCATAACCATCTACAAAAACTTTTTCCCAAAACCTTATATCAAACTGGTAAGCTACAGTAGTAAGAATTGGTTCTTCAAATCCTATTGCAGAAATTGCATTAAAAGCCTCTCTCCATGCTTCTATTAGCCAACCTGCACAGCAAGCTTTTAAATAAACAAATTTATAAGGATGTAACCCATTATATTGCTCTACCTCTGACGGTTCAATTATCGTTTCATCATTGATCACAGAACTATCAAGACCAAGATATCCTGCATAGCTCCCATGACCATTGTAGCAGAAAATATCATTTTCCGTAACTTTTTCTAAAACCTCTGTCTCAGAACCACATGATAACAAATGTTCTACTCTATAACAAAACGCTGAAAGATAGTCATCTGCGACCAAGTAAGGTATCGGTGGGACATCTTTAGATTCCACAACCAGAGCACTTAATTGCCGGAAAACGGCTTTTATCCTATAGCTAGTAGTTCCCCAAGGAACATGTATGCGATTCGGAACAGGATCCAAATCCCCCCACCAGTTCATATATGCTGTCAAATTATCCCAATGACTTAATGATATCCAACTCTGGCTATCTTCATCATAATATTCCCAATAGTCAAATTCCCAACTACGATTACAGGGTTCTGCTTTCAATTTTACTTCATTCCCTATTATATTAGCACAATTTTCTATAGAGACTCCTGCCCAGCCTGAACAGTCTCCTCCTACATTAAACGGCAATGGGTCGTACCCCCACACCTCATTGTATTTTCCTGATACAATTCGGATTACTCCCTGTCCTTCTACACTTGGCGACAAATGAATTCGTTCCGCACATATACCAAATATATTTTTATCTCCCCCTGTGTCCCCAGGAAATGTGTACCCTGTAGATTGTTGTAAATTATATCCTATATCACTAAGCCATAATACAAATGCTAAATTAGGTGTTGGTTCCATAAAAAATGAAAATGACTTTTTATCTATTCCCGCACTATTTGCATAGTCATAAGGAAACACTGCCAGACAACTACATATATTACAAGGACACCGATTACAATATATTGTTCCTTGCCAACTCCCTTCACCATTAAACATTATAGGAAAGATTTCTACTGAATATGTCGGTAATGATTCTTCCACTACTTCTATATCTGCACGTACATACATAGGTTGTGCTTGTGGTGAAGAAGGTCCTTCTACTATAACTGAACAACCTGTCTCGTCCCACCGTTGACCTACGGGTGTCGGCATGTTTATTCGTTCCCATATCATCTTTCTTACAAGACCTGGTGGTAATGGAGGTAAGTCATTTCTTATTTCCCCTGCAAATGTTGCTAAACTATCTACATCTCGTTCTACTATGAAATAACTCGAACCTTGTTCTATAGCATCACCTGGAATAGTTACATTCACTGTATTAGGATTCCAGTAAACATGTATTTTCCGTTTATTCCATGAACTGACAGCCGATAATATTATATTTTCTGTAACCCATATATAAGTTTGATTAGCAGGAAAAAGGTTAAACCATCCGCTCGAATCTATCCAATAATCTATTTTATAGTTTTCTGCTGGTGTAAATGTTGCAGTAACAAACTCTCCGCGGGTATATGAGGGTTTATCTGGACTTAATGATACATTCCCCGCCCCTAAAGGAATTGACCCTTTCACTATTGTCTGTATGTTATTTCCACATTCACACACTTCCGATGGACATCCACTCATACTTATTACTATTCCAATTCCTATTACTACCAGACAAAACATTAATAACCTTTGTTTTATTGATTTTTCCCAATTATTCATGTCTCTTTCCTCCTTATTTATTGTTATTGTCCTTGATAATTATTTACTTTTACTTGGAAGCCTTTTTTGTTATTTCTTCTCGTATACGGTCCATCATTATATCACCTACTGGTGGAGGGGTATTATTTCTTGTTCGAGGAGCTATATCGCGTAACGGTTCTTTTGTTAGAGACATCATTTCGGACTTCAATTCCGCATTCGGGGTATGTTCTGCTATTTCTAAATAATAATTCTTTAACTCTTCTTCTTTCTCCCTAAATCTTAAGCCAGCTGTTTCTTCTTTTATCATCTTCATACTTATAAATAATGGCTCTCGCTTGAATATTTCTATGTCCATCCAGTTCGGCATTTTCAAATGTCCACCTAATTCTACTGCATACTCATACCAGCATAGTTTCACAAAATAATTATATGCAGACCGTAACACTTTTTCTCGCTCTTCATATAAACTACGGGGACTGAATACACCCGGTAATACCCCGGTTTGTATTAACTCCTTACTCCGAAAATATAACTCTTTTGCTCGGTGCCTCTGTATATCCCAATCTGCAAGAATACAATGTGCGTATATGCCTTCCATAGTCATGATTGAACCCGGTTCCTTAATCAAATCTTCCAAAACGCTCCCTATTTCCTCCCTTATATCTTCAAAGCACAAACCCAATTTTAAAAAGGACAATAGCATATAACGAATTCGTGAATCCGTAGAATTCTTCAACATATCTGACCATAATTTAAAAGTTTCTCTGCTCATATCTTTCAAATCCATTGTGGGTAAGCCCACTGATATAGAATTCAAACCTGGCGATAGAGTCAATACTTCTTCGGATGTAATACCCCACTCTTTCATCTTGCCTAATAATGCTGTCTTCCCCTCTTTTGACCATTTCTGGATTTCTCGTCCTATACAATCCATATTGCCTTTACATTCCAACCCCTTTACTGCTTCTATAAGTTCTCTTAATTGCTGCAAAACCTGTATCTCTACGAACATTTGTTGAACCACCGTATTGCTTGTTCTCATATATGGAACACTTAATATTCGATAAAAATCTGTTGATATTCCCATTACTTCTTGTTTTTCTGGAAATGTTAACAGACCCAGCCCTATTCCAACTACATGCGGCATATTCTCTTCACTATTGATTAATTTGGAAAGATTACTATACATCTGTGCCTTACTCATCATATCTACAGGTGCTTTCATCGTATAAGCACCTGTCAGTAATAAACGGTCTATGGGATATACTGATGGCTCTAATAATGGTTCTGTATCCCTTATTCCCCCTTCTGATAATGTCCTCAAAACCCAATCATGACGGGATGAGGTATAACAAAATAATTGGAAAGGTCCTAATAACGGTTCTATATATTGTGCATCGTCCAGAGGGGCTTCTCGAAATAATTGAACAAGACGGCGCAATCCTTCCTTTACTTTCCCTTCGTTTATCTCCGTATACGCATTCTGTTCTTCTGTCTTTACCTTCTGCAAATATGCCGTGTCTAGACTATAGATGCCATTAGAGAAAAAACTACTTACAATGACTATACAAATAAAAAGATACAATTTCCGTTTCATACTTTTCCTCCTCTTTTGAGGTTTGTTCTTTTTCAATTGTAAAAAACACTACTTACTACTTCTTTGATCATCTTATTTCATTATACAAAAAAAAAAAAGTATTTGTCAAGTCTTTTTTAAAATTTTTTTTGTTTTTTGCTAATAATTATTTTTTGATTCTATATAATCTTATTTCATGTGTTTTGTCAGAACATACCACTTCTGCATATACCCATATTTCATCTTCTACCCAGAGCCAATGAGAATATCGAAATGTAGCAAACATATCTCCGGGAGTATTGCTTATTAATAACGGAGAATTTGGAGTTAAATCAATGATATTATGCAAATCGAATGTAAATCCCAATCCTGTTGCAATGTTGTAAACAGGGTCATACCATTTTATATTTGAACCCTCATAAATGAATAGGAAACCAACTCCTATGGGTAATATAGAGGTAGGTCTTACAAAGAAATTATGCCAGCCATTTAAATTCATTATCGGCTCATTTTCATCTCCTTCAGGAAGCCATGTTTCTCCATCGCTGCTTGTAAAATGGAATATCCATTCGTTTTCGCGTATATAACCTATGGTGTAACAATGATAGATGCCATCGTGAATAAAAATAACTGGGTCTTTATATCCACGAGGACGAATATCTCTATCAAATCTTTTTTCGGGGGGTGATATTATTTTTTTTGCAGTTTCGGGTTGAAACTCTTCGGGGTTACCTGCATCATCAAATTTTATGATTGACCATATATTATTTGAATCAGGTGCGCACGCATACAGTTTAAATTTACTTGTTAACGGGTCTATTAGGATAGACGGTCGTTCGAAACCGGGGACAGGGACATCCTCTCTTCGGATACTTTTTACTTTATTAAAATGAACACCGTCTTTACTATTCAGGATTCGTATTTCATATCCACGAAAACCCCTTTGTCCTTCGGCAGTTCGCATTCTACATGCAAGCCAGAACATTCCTTTTTTATCTCTTACTACGGATGGAGCACCTGCCCACCATTCAGGTTCATTTTTATCAGGGCGAAGTATTACTTCGTAATTTAAAAACTTCTTCCCGATTTGTAAGAGATTCTTTTCAATTTCGGGTAATACAAATTCATTTGCAGTTGATGTTTTAATAAAACAAATAATACAAAGTAACATGGTATTCATTTTTTATATCCTCTTAATTGTTCTTTTTATGTTTGTAGTATACTTTTTATAGTATAATTTGACCTTATATCTCGATTAAAAGTAAAATTGTATTCCTCAAGTTCGAGACAGTTAAGGGTTTTGCATGTTCCCGAACCGACAAAAATTGAATATGAATGGAGTTTGGCTCTTCATCCCTGACCATGAAAATAAAGGTGAAGAGAGCCAGTGGTATTTAAATCCGCCGATTGATAAGGGAGTGGAAATTTCGCTTCCTCTGATAGAACCTATCTATGAAATAACAGATTCCACCTCTTTATGGTTTATTAAAGAATTCGATATCGAAAATTTACAGGATGATATACTTCTACTTCTGCACCTGCAAAATGTCAATTTTAAATCCGTTGTCTGGCTAAACGGACAATATATAGGGGTTCATGAGGGCGCCTTTACCAAATTCCATTTTAACATCACCCGATATGTGCAAAAAGGGAAAAATTTACTTGTAATTAAGGTATCTCCGTTCTCATGGCAAAACTTATCAAAATTTACTACGATATATGATTTATCCTGGGTGCAATTTCCGGGAATTTGGGGGGAGATATACATTGAGTTCGTTCCTCGTTATTACATTCAAAATATTCAGGTAAAACCAGATATTCGTGGTAAAAGAATAGTAACCAATGTATATGTAAATTACAAAGATTGTATTCTACGGGCAAAAATACCTGAACTAAATATTGAAATAAAAAGTAAAAAGCCTAAATTAATAATACAGATGGAAGATTTCGAAACATGGAGCCCCTCTTCTCCCAAATTATATACACTGCAAATTGAATATATAACCCAAACATCTTCTGATTTTGCAATAATTCCGTTTGGAATGCGGGATTTTAGTATAAACGATAATCAATTCATACTAAACTTTAAGCCATCCTTTGTTCGAGCATTCTATTTTGATTGGAATATAAAAGACTTAAATACCTCTTCTTATTCAGAAAACCCGTTAAGAGAATTTTTTTCGAAACTGCGTAAAGATAATTTTGATTTAATTTTTTCTTATGGACGACCTTTGCCTGAAAAGATAATTCGTATTTGTGATGAAACAGGTGTTATGGTGGCACAAACTCCTTCAATACAACATGATACTAATTCAAAAAAATGGAGGGAACTGGCGCAAATAGAAATTGATGAATTGCTGAATAATTATATTAACAATCCTTCTTTTGTATGGATGTGGTTTGAATATACATCCAAAAATTTTAATATCTCGAACTTTGTTCGTAATATTCGCAAAACAGACCGAAGCAGATTAATTACAATATATCCACCCTCTCATTATTCTAAATACCCTTCCTATTCTTGTATTCCTTATAACATACATTTATTACCTACAAAGCAGATATGGACACAATCTTGCGACTATTTAAATAATGCAACGCAGAAATTTTTAGAACATATTGGAGATGACAATACCCTTAATTTTGCAATCCAGATCCAGTCAGAAAAAAGAGAACATCAAAGTATCGGTATTGGGAATAAATATGAATCTTGTATATCAAAAATTAAGGATGGCTTTACAGAACGGGACTTAAGTTTAACATTTACTTCTATAGATAATTTTCTGGAACAAATAAAAGAACTTTACATAACCAACTTACAGTCGTATGTAAACTCCATACTGTGGAATCCTAAAATAAAGGGATATTGTCTACAAAACTCAATAGACAAAGCTATCTTTTCTTCCGCCGGATTTTTAGATTTTCTAAAACTGCCTGAAAATTTACATAGACAATTGCGTCAAATAAATAATAACCTTCGACTGGTAATTAATTTAGGTAAAACAAATATATTACAAGATGAAGAAACTGCTGTTAATGTTTCTTTTGTCTCTCATAATGATGAATATCTATCTAACGAAACAGAAACTAAGGCATCTTTATCTATTCAAATATCGAGCCCCACACAACAGGTGTTATGGAAGAAGAAAAAGGATGTTAAATTAAAAAAAGACAATAAAGAACTTTGGGTAGGAGATATTTCAGGTTCTGGAAACATAGGCCAGCACTTGATAGTGGCAAGATTATCACTGAATAATCAGATTATTTCTGAAATCAAAAGCAGTATCAATGTATTTCCTATTCCACAACCCACAAATATTCCCGTCAAATTTATTGATACAAGTGGACAATTTTCCAAAATATGTTCTCCTTGGGTAGAAGAACCTACAACATTTCCTCCTATCTATATCGTTCCACCGATTTACAATTCCGTTTTTGCTTATAATGAAACTGAATTTATTTCTATGATGGAACATGTTCGATACGGAGCCATTGCTATCATTTTCTCTCCTCCTGATGATTGGAATGAATTAAGTAAATTGTTGCCCAATTGTACACAATTTACATCAGTTAATCTCGAATATCCTGATGAATTTCTACACTTTCATTATGTAAAACCTCACCCACTATTTCTTAATCTCCCCAATCGCTGTATAATGAAACAAGAATATAGAAATATTCTGCCATCTAAAGTGTTTTTAGAGAAAGGGGATGAAGATATTTGTGGGTGTTTTGTTATTCCTCAGGGAAAAGATGTAGAACCTTTTTGGGGTTCTGATATCCTTGTAAGTCGCTATGGAGTGGGGAAACTTGTTTTTGTTTATTTTAAAGTTTTAGAAAATATACCCCAAGACCCTATTGCACTACATCTGTTTATCAACATGGTAAATTATTTTGCTCGTAGAGCAATTCCTTCCAATACAGATATTCCATTACCTCAAAATATCCTTGAACAATTGCGATTCCAAAGAAGCAAAAAATTACGGAAGTGGATGGTTATAGGGGAATTCCCTCTTATTATTAAAGAAGAGGAAGACAAATCATATCCCGATGTTGATTCTATGGATATAACCTCAACATACTGGGGCAAATACGGGGAAATACGCTGGAAACCCTATTATACTGATATAAACAAAAATCATCTACTTGATTTTCATGAGGCTTTGTCTATTCCTTTAACCCCTTCTCATCTTACACAGGACAGCGGTGTAGCATTTGCCTTTGCCGAGTTTACCTATGAAAATAAGGAGGAAATAATTTTACAAATAGAGACTTCCAATTCATTTACATTATGGTTTAATAATAACAAAATTCTTGAAAACCTGACTTCCCTCCCTCAAGTCCAAATATTTGAAGCAAAAGTATCTTTGCGTAAGTGGAAAAATTCAATATTTATCAAAATGATTAAAGACAACGGCGAACATTCATTTATCCTTAACTTCTACGATAATAAAAGAAAAAAGCTTGATATAAACTGGTAAAAAATTTTTAACATTAAAAGGAATAGAAAAATGAAAAAACAATTTATTCTCATCATTCTCTTTTTATCCTTCCTCAGCCATGAAACATTTGCTGTTGCACAAAGAAATGAACCTTTTGTTCAAGAGGTAAGAACATTTTTTAGAGAAAAAGAAGGATTGGTAGAAAATAATATCAAACATGTAGTTTATCTACCATCTTATGGCGTTTTTGTTTTATCCAATTCTGGCGATATACAAACTTATAGAGATAATCAATGGCAATCTATTTCAAATGATACTTCCATAAAACCTACTTATATGACAGGTGCAGAAAATATCATTTTTATTTCCGATAATAATCAAGTAGCACAGTATAACCTTGATGAAAAAAAATGGAATATTCTTAATCTGCCGATACAGAAGGAAATCACTGGATTACATGCTACCATTTCATCAGATAAAGAGATGAAACTCTATATAATTTGTAAAACAGAAGTAATTTATTGCGGGCTTAACTCAGATAATCCTCAAGAGATAAAAGGACCCGGAACAGAAATATATTCTATTGCTGTAGGGGAAAATAGAGAGATTGTTGTCGGAACTCAGGAAGGCATTTATCTTTTTGATTCTTCAAAAACAGATTGGGTTTGGCTTTTACCAGAAGATAATAAGCGTAGATGGGCACCTCGCGATGTAAAGGCTCTTACTTTTGACAAGGAAGGAAATTTATGGTTTGGAAGTAAAGAGGGAGTAGGCAAATACAATCAGAATACATGGACACTATATACAGGAGCCGAAGGTTTACCGTGGAACGAATTTCTTTCTGCAGTTTCAGGTGAAAAAGGGGATGTTGTATGGTTTGCAACAACTCGGGGGGCTATTCGACATGAGAAAGGGAAATTCGATTATCGTTTCAGTCATCGCTGGTTAATGAATGATTTCGTTAACTCAATTGCCGTAGAACCCAATGGGAATTCCTGGCTTGCTACACCCAAAGGGCTTTCTCTTATTGAACGAAAACTAATGAACCTTGATGAGAAATCAGATTACTTTATACAACAAGTAGAAACGCGACATAATAGAGATGGATATATCGCTTTTTGTAAACTGAAAGAACCTTTTAATGTAGAAACATGGGTTCCTTCTATTTCCGATAATGACGGACTTTATACAGCCATGTATGGAGCAGGGCACGCCTTCCGTTATGCCGTAACAAAAGACCCGAAGTCCAAAGAAATTGCTAAGAGAAGTTTTTTTGCGTGCAAACGACTTGTAGATATTACGGGTAGAGATATGCCTGCACGCGTCATAATACCCATAGATTGGCCTGAACCTGTAAATGAAATTATGGGGGCAGAATACAATGCTCGTAGACAGATAACAGATCCTCTATGGAAACAGATTGTTCCCCGTTTTGTAACTTCTTCAGACGGCAAATATATGTGGAAATGTGACACAAGTTCCGATGAATTAATTGGTCATTACTTTTTTTATGGTATATATTATGACCTTGTGGCAGAAACCGAAGAAGAGAAACAACCTGTAAGGGAAGTGGTTAAAGCGGTAACTGACCATCTCATCAATAATAATTATTGTTTAATAGACCATGATGGTAAACCTACTCGATGGGCATTTTTTGACCCCGAAACACTTCATTCACTCAAAGGTTGGGAACAACGGGGGCTAAACTCTATGATGATATTATCATTCTTACGGGTGGCTCATCATATAACTGGAGATAAGATTTATGATGAGAAATTTAATGAACTTTGTAATAAATACTTTTATCACGCCAATGCCATGCAGTCTAAAATGTATTTTCCTCCTGATTATGTAGTTCCCTGGGATAACAATCTATGCCTGATGAGTTGGTATGGAATATTTTGTTATGAAGAGGATGCAGAAAAACTGTTGATGTGGAGAATCGCATTAGACCATGCATGGCAACATGCAAGTAGAATGAGACAACCCTTCTGGCATTTCTTATACCTTGCCAGTGTAAAAAACTTTGCCCGACATTTAGAAACAAAGAAGTTTGAGTCTTTATATCCTGATGTTCCCGGATTAGTTCCCATGGTATTAGAGGCTTTTGACAAACCCAATCCGATTGCTTTGGAACATGCATTAGAAACATTGAAAGGCATCCCATTAGACCTACTATTCTATTGCATGGACAATACACACAGGCTTGACATCATTTTAGACGCAGATAAACATCCCGAAAAAGTTCGTGGATGGCGAGTAGATGGATATGCAATACCCATACAAGAAAGTCCTCATATTCGTAACGACAATGACCCATTTTCTCTCAGCAGTTGCTCAGGCAGAGATGGTGTAGTTGAAGAAGAAGGTACTTTCTTTTTACTTCCCTATTGGATGGGTGTTTATTACGGGTTTATTAAATAAATCAAACTTTTTAAGTTTTTTTCTTTTTTTGCTCTTTTTGTTTTGTATCTTTCTTTGGATTCTGTTTTTTTACAAACTCTTTTTGTTTGGCACTTCGGTTGTTAGTTCTCTTGTCTATTTTTGAAGTTGTTTTTTTCTTTTTGGGTTCTTTTGCACTTTCTTCCATATCTTTCATTACTTTTTTAATATCCCCCTTGAAAAAAGGGTCTGGAGGAACATAGCCACCAAGCAAAGTATCTTCCACGGCAAGAATATATCTTTTCTTCTCCCCTTTTGAAAAATGTTGGACATGCGAATCCTCAAGATTCTGAACTGTTTCTTTTTTTACAGTAGAGGTATTCATTGTATCTGAATTTTCCTCCGCAGAAGAATCTGTTTTACAGATTGCTTGTAAGCGGGCAATTTCAGCACTTGCAATTGTATGGAAAGGGGTTTTAGGTCTCTTTCTCAGAATTTGTTTATATAATTGAATGGCTTCATCATATTTTTTGAATATTGCGGACTTTATCTTTGCCTGATAGTATTTTGCTTCTATCCATGCGGATGTTCGGTCTTCGTAGTTATCAATAATCTCTTGTAAAGTTTGAAAAGCCTCTTCATGTCTTTCTTTTGATTTTAATAAACGAAATATTTCAAAAAGAGCCTCAACCTGATTATTCTTATAACTGCGATATAATGCAATAGCCCCATCTATATCTCCCATAAGTGCTAATTTTCTTGCATTAGCAAAAGGAGATGGGTCACCAATTTTATCTCCTATAGGACTGATTTGTTCTACTATCTGGGAAGATACAACATTAACAAAGAAAAAAGAATAGTAAAACATAGGTATAAACCAAAAAAGCAAAGACCAACCTAATATAATTAAACGACGGGGGGGTTCTGCATTCACATATAAGTATCCTGAAAATAAGACATACGAGGTAATGACCATAATCCATACAAAGAGAATAAATGAAAATTTTGATAATTCTTTTCTTTGTAATAGAATACTTTTTATCACTTTCCCCGTTAAGATAAGAAAAAGGACAAAGCATAATAGGGGAATAAATTCCTCTAAACGCGGGTAGTATATATTCATAAAACCTATAACCCCTAATAAAATTTATTATCATTGCCCGATTCAACTTTGTTATATTATACCAAAAGAGGGCTATATTGATGAGAAAAAAAATAGAAAAAAATTCGGAAAATAAAATCGTTCCTTTGAGTGAATTACAAAGGTATATGTTATCTTCGATAGAAAATGATGATGAAAATCAGATTGCAGAATTTGTGGATTTCATCATCAGTCAGGGCGCCTATCACATGGCAAGCGATATACATTTAGAACCGTGGTCTGAGCATTTAGCATTAAGGTATCGTATTGATGGAATGCTGCATCAGGTTGCACTTATTCCTCGAGAATATCAGTCGCGAATTATAGCACGAATAAAAATTCTATCTGACCTTGTCATTTACCGGAAGGATGTTCCTCAGGATGGTCGGATCGATTCCAATAAAACTACCTGTCAACGTCCTTTACGGGTATCCATTGTTCCTACTATCAAAGGGGAAAAAGTTGTTATTCGCATTTTAGGAGAATCTCAGGATTTATTTCACCTTGATGTATTAGGTTTTCAACCTTATGTTGAGGAAAAACTCAAAGAACTAATTAAAAGGAATCAAGGAACACTTTTACTTACAGGACCCAGTAGTAGTGGTAAGACCACGACTATCTATGCCATTATTCAGGAAATGATACAATCAAACCGTTCCTTGCCTAATATTGTTACCATTGAAGACCCTGTAGAATATTCTATGGATAAAATTTCACAGATACAAATCAATCCTCATGTTGACTTCACATTTGCCAATGCCCTGCGTTCCATTCTACGACAAGACCCGGAAGTAATTATGGTAGGAGAAATTCGCGATTATGAAACAGCACATATCGCAATTCAGGCAGGGCTTACAGGACATTTTGTAATTAGTACTATACATAGTGGAACAGCAGCGGGTGTTTTTATTCGATTGCTGGATATGGGAATAGAACCCTATTTAGTTGCTTCCTCAGTAATTGCTACTTTAGCACAACGGCTTATTCGAATTAATTGCCCTGATTGTATAGAAACTTATATACCCCATATCTCTACCTACTCGTTTTTTAACTTATCCGATAAAGAAGAAGTATTTTTTAAGAGTAAGGGTTGTTCTATGTGTCAATATATTGGTTATCGAGGGAGAGCATGTATAGGTGAATTGTTACCTGTATCATCTGAAATAGAAGAATTGGTATTAAAACATCCCACCGCTTCACAATTACACAATCTTGCGGTTTCTTTAGGAATGGAAACTATGTCGGAAGATGGATTAAAAAAAGCAAGAAAAGGGATTACTACCCTTGAAGAACTTATTCGCGTTTTGCCTTCGGGTTCCCATATTTATTAAATTGCTTTAAATTATTGGAGAAGAAATTATGTATCAAGGAGTAATATTAGCCGCAGGACACGGAGCACGGCTTGGACCCTTCGGCGAACAAAATCCCAAACCGATTGTCCCTATTGCGAATAAACCTTTGATTGTTTATCAGATTGAAGCATTGAAAGCCCTTGGTGTTACAGATTTCATTGTAGTTATTGGGCATTTAGGCTATCGAATTATTCAAACATTAGGAGATGGAAGTAATTGGGGTGTTAATATTCGTTATGTAGAACAAGAAAAACGATTGGGATTGGCACATGCGGTCGGACAATTAGAACCTCATATTAAAGGTCCTTTTTTTCTGCTTTTAGGGGATATATTTTTTCATGCTCCGCACTTGAACCTTATGTGTGAAGTTATGTTACAGAATCAATGTGCCTGCGTATTAGCCACAAAAGAAGAAGATAATATTGAAAATATAAAGAAAAATTTTAGTGTTTATACTTCTAAGGACGGTTTTGTAACGAAGGTAATAGAGAAGCCCAAATATCCCCAGACAAATTTGAAAGGATGTGGTATTTATTTGTTTGATGAACGGATTTTTGAAGGTATTCGACGAACGCCACGCACTGCATTAAGAGATGAATATGAACTAACAGACTCTATTCAAATTCTTATTGATTTTGGTTATCCTGTGAAAGCACTTTCGGTTATTGAATGGGATGTAAATCTAACTTATATTAAAGACCTTATCACATGTTGTATTTATGAATTAGCGAGGCAGGGAAAAGCATACATAACTGGGAATAATTGCAAATTAGGGGACAACTGTTCTTTGGATAACACGGTGATTGGAGATAATGTTATTATTGGGGATAATTGCACATTAAAAAAGTGTGTAGTTTTAAATAATGTTTCTATTCCTGCAAACACACACCTTGAAAATTGCGTAATGTCCCCTGAAGGTATTTTAGAATAAAAATCTAAAAATTATTTTTGACGCTCACTTAGAGTCCCTGTTTCGGGATTATAATCCCATTCACGATCTTCATAAGGATGTTCGGGTAAGAAAGTCATAACATTTCTATTTAATATCTCTGAAAGACTGGGAGGATATGTTCCAAATCGTTCAAAATACACTTTTATTCCATTTTCCAATAAATGTTTGTTCCGTTCCAACTGTTCATCTAAAATTGTAGTATTCTCTACCCTACCTGATTGTGATATAAAAAACCTTCCACCTAATGGGTCGCGAATAGAATCCGAAGACAGCCCTATTTCTTCTAACTTTTCCGGCAATTTATTATTTGTTTCTCTATATTTTTGCACTCGGGATGTTAACTCACGACAGATTTGTTTAATTTCCACCATTAGCAATTTTCTTTCGGCTAAATCGCGTAATAACTTATCCTCACTCTTTAATAAATTTGACCACATATCCCTCTCAATTTCTATTAAATCGTGCTCGTGATTTAATTTTTCTGCCAAATCTACTATAAATTGCGGTGCTTTCCCCGTCGCAGAACTCATAGCAAGATACATTCCGGCAAGTTTTTTTGAATTAGGTTCATTGCCTCTATTTAGGAGATATATCATACCTGCTTCGTATGGTAAGTCCCATGTCTCTGGACGATAGTAAATACCCCGATGGAGTAATTTCAGAGCAGCATCAGAATCTGCTCGTAATGAAGATAAAAAGACACTACCGAAACGATATACCTCCCTGAAATAAGGGTCTAATTGAACAACTGCATTTAACATTTTCTCTAACCACTCGAAAGAAAAATCCCCATGAATTTCAGCACCTACATATAACAAACAATGTATCCACAAAAAATTAGCAATGATTGTGTCCAATCCCGCGGTAAAGTACCTCAATAACTTTTCATTGGGTAAATATAGCAATTCTTTACTTTGAACTTTTGAAAATGATGCGATTCGATACTGGACACAAATAATCAATGCCAGCAATGTAATAATAAGAAATAAATGGAATACTTTATTTCTAACGAAATAAGTTTTAAACATCTTTCCTCTGAAACATTAAGACCGCAAGATAAATAAAAAACACCGAATATAAGATTGCATATACGATTGTATAAATCACATACAAATAGGACACAGGAACCCCATTAACGACTTCGGAACGGATGTCAAAATTAGAAAAATTGGGTAATATGTAATATAGTGCTTGTAACAGGGGTTTACTCCATGTTCCTTCAAAATTCGGTGGAAGGTCAATTAGCACTCCCGTTGAATGCCCAAATACATAGAAACAAAATACTATAATTGCCCCTAAAATAGGAGAACTTAAGGTAGAGAAGAGAACAGCAAGGGCTGTTACTAATAATAACTTCATAAACACAAGGAACGAAGCGATAAAATACCAATGATTAATATCTCCACCTAAAATAACAATATATATTGCAGATATAATACTCATCAATACAACCACCCCGAAAATTAAAAGAGACAAACCTAAATATTTTCCGATAACAAACTCATAACGATGCAGAGGTTGAGCAATGATAGTATAAATCGTTCGTTTATCAATTTCTTTGTAAACAAGATTTGTTCCCACAAAAATAGCAATTAAAGCCCCGAAAACAGACATTCCCGCTAATGATAGGTCTTTAATAATCTTTATATCCTGTCCAATACTTATCCAGCCCACTGCTTTTGAACCAATAATAACCACCCCTGCAAAAAGTAATAAAACATACAAGACTTTATCGCGAACGGATTCGCGGAATGTATTTTGGGCTACTGCTAAAATTCTCATTTTTTATTCCTCAACTCGGGAATAGTAAATGTCATTTTTCTTTATCTGACTATCTTCAACGATTTGCATTCTCATGAAGTAGTCTTCTAATGTCTCTCTTTGTGGGCTACATTCGATGATAACAGCACCTTTTTGAAGACATTCGGTTATGAATTGATTTGCAATAGAAATATTTTCAAATCGGAATTGGAAATAGTCTTCCCATGTTCGGGTTAAAGTGCCTTTTTGTTGTAAGGAAGATATTAGAGCAGTATCTAAATTCTTAAATACTACCTCGACCTGCCGAATATCTTGCTGTAATACCTCTCGAACATGCCCTATAGCCACCAATTTGCCTTTTGATAATACACCTACTCTATCACATAATTGTTCTACATCGCTTAAAACATGGGAACTGAAAAATATAGTCTTTCCCATCTCCTTTTGCTGTTGAATAAGTTCGCGGATATGTTTCCTTCCTACAGGGTCTAACCCACTCATAGGTTCATCTAAAATCAAGAAATCTGGATTTCCTACCAAGGCTATAGCAAAACCTATTTTCTGCCTCATTCCTTTGGAAAAATTTTTTAATCGGATATCTGCAATTGGTTTTAAATCAAGAAGTTCAGAAAGTCTTAACCATTCTTGTTGTCTTTCTTTTGCGTCTATTCCTTTTAATCTACAATAGAACTCGATAGTTTCCCTCGGTGTAAGGTATTCGTAAAAATAAGGTTGTTCAGGGAGGTATCCAAGATTTTTTCTCGAATTGGGGTCTATAGTTTCAATACCGTTAATATATACTTTCCCTGATGTAGGTATTAACAATCCACAAATCATCTTTATTGTTGTTGTTTTACCCGCCCCATTCCTTCCAAGAAAACCAAAAACCTCCCCTTTATATATTTCAAAAGAAAGATCATTTACAGCATAATATTCTTTTGAAGAAAGTCCTGAGTATTTTTTTGTTAAATGAACTGTTTTTAGGATTGCAATTGTGTTCATACAATTGTATTGTTTTATCTATGTCTCTCTTTCTTCTTTTCTTAATGATTTCTTTTCTGAGCGAACAAACCAGTATGCAACAGCAACTGCAATTACTAATGCTCCTAATGCAAAAACATTTAAGGGGTCCATTTTATTAAAATCCATGATAATTACTTTTCTGCTAACAGCAATAAGTGCGGTAGCAACAACAACTCGGACATGAATAACATCTTCTCGAAGATAAATAACTATATTCTCATAAATCTCAATGGCTATCAATACCCCTAAAAATGCACCAAAAATATCTACCAGGTCATCTACCGTGAGGAAGAATTTAGGAACATTCCATATTTTAGACAAAACTACACTAACAATATCAAGAGCAGAATAGGCAATAACAAAAACCATTACAATAGTTAGAAATCGAACTACCCAGCGGATACATTCCTGAGAAAATGCCATTATTTTTTGGTCCATATTATTTTCTTTCATTCTTATATATCCATACTATATACGATAATATACTTTTATTGTCTTAATTTCAAATGGACTAACTGAAATTTTAACATTATTATTCGCTACATCTAAAGAAACGATATTTTCTTCTAATAGATTACACTCGTAGGCTTTCTTGACTCGAAATGGGAATGATAAATTAACTGAACCTCTTGTTTTTCCCGCCTCATAGAAACGGATTATTATAGATTCATCTAATTCGCATTTTTTTATAGATTCAATAATAACATTGGGATTATCAACCCAACATAAGGATATGCTTTCTTGGGTCGGTTCCTCTTTTCCTTGATGTGCATAAATATCTATAGGCACATTTAATTCATAAGCAGAACGGGCAACAGATTTAACATTAAAATCTCCCTTATGAGGTAAAATGGCGTAGGTAAACTCATGTTTACCCTGGTCTGCTTCCATATCGGGAGCCATAGGAGAACGAAGAAGTGTTAGTGATATACGGCCATTATAGGCATCATGTCCATATTTACAATCATTAATCAAGGCAACGCCATAATCTGCCTCTGAAACATCTACCCACTTATGGGCACAAACTTCAAATTTCGCTCTATCCCATGAAGTATTTTGGTGTAAAGGCCGAACTACATGACCGAACTGAATTTCATTTTTAAATTCCTCAGCCAGAACATTAAAGTAAAACCCTGTTTTTAATAATGTATGTTTTTCATGCCAATCTACTTCTGTTTTGAAGTCAATCCGTCGGCTTTTTGAATAGAAGATAATATCTTGAATAAGGCTCGACCTTTTCCCAATCTTATATTCTCTGCGAATTACATGCATGATAGGTCCATCTTCAACTACTCTTGATGAAACGAGGTTCTCTTCATATTGTATTTTATCTCTGTAATCCGAATTAATATCCCATGCATCCCAGCAAACAGGGATATCCTCTGCCGTATAAAGAGAATTTAACGAATACCCTTCTTTTACAACTTCTCGGTGTGCTTCTTTGTCCCATAGACTAATAATTCTACCTGCTTTATCGAATTTTACTTTGTAAAAAGGTGTTTCTAATGTGTCATTAATATTGACAAATGGACTTGGATTGACAGTTTCTATTTTTCTTAAGGCGATGGGAACAATACTCATCGGTGGCATTGAAACAGAAACATATAGCCCCTGCTGGTTTTTTTGGGTTTCCAAGTAATTGCCGTTTACATCAATAGCAGCACTATATTCCTTATTGGGAACAAAAACAGTGTCATTTCTTTCCCATGACAAGGAATTACAAACTAAATATCCATTGTTATTCGGATCAGAATGAATTTTTGTTCCTAAAAATTCCATAGTTTTTTCTTGAACATCTTTTAATTCCTTTTCTATCTCCTCAAATTCTTTCTCTGCATCCTGATAAACTTCACGGATTGAACTACCCGGCAGTATATCGTGGAATTGATTTGTTAATAATTTTCTCCATAACATTTCTAACTTTTGCGATGGATATTCGTTCCCATAAATAAATGCCAAAGAAGCCCAAATCTCCACATTACGCAACAAAAATTCTAATTTGCGCATATATTTCTTTGTTTTTGCCTGCGTAGTATATGTGCCCCGATGAAGTTCGAGGTAAAGTTCGCCTACCCAACAAGGAATCTCATCTCTAATATCTTCTCGAAGTTTAGATAAAAACTCGGAAACATTTACAAAATCAACTTTGGGACATCCCTCCAAATCTTTCAACCGTCTGGCTATTTCAATCATTTCTAAAGTAGTTCCCCCACCTCCATCACCATATCCGATAGAACATAAAACTGCATTCTGGATTTCTTTTTGTTGAACATAATCCCATGTTTCTTTTATAACAATAGGATTGGGAAAAGCATTGTAGCCATTGGTTCGGGTTGTTAAGAAATGTGTAAATATACGAGAGCCATCTATTCCCTGCCACCAAAATGTATCGTATGGAAAGCGATTTGTATCATTCCAATTTATCTTGCTTGTAATAAAGTTTTTTATATTGCATTTGTTCAAAATTTGGGGCAAAGCAGAGGAATAACCAAATACATCAGGTAACCATAATGTATCTGGAACATATCCAAAATATTTTTTTACTGCTTTTATTCCTTCTAAAAATTGTCGAACCAAGGATTCTCCCCCTGAAATATTACAATCTGCTTCAACCCACATTCCGCCATTAGGTTCCCAGCGCCCTTCTTTTACCCTTTTTACTATTTTTCCTAAAAGTTCCGGATAATTTTCTTCTATCATTCGATACAAAACAGGTTGTGACTGTATGAAACGAAATTCGGGATAGGTCTCCATCAGTAATAACATACTTGAAAAGGTACGAGCCGCTTTCCGAATTGTCTCTTTAACAGGCCAGAGCCATCCAATATCAATATGAGCATGTCCAACAATACCTACAAAAGGTGTTGTAGTCCCATTATGACATTTTATTAAAGAGTTTATTACTTTTTGAGCAGTCTTTACCGCAGTTTCTAACTCTTCCTCTGTCTCCCAATGCATCGGGATAATGTCTAATGCTTCATTTAACCCTTTTAATATCCTGGCTCGTCTTAGAGAATTTTTATCAAGGATTTTTGCTGTTTGGAATAAAGCAAGAGCATCGAAATATAACTGTGTTATATGCACCCTTTCATATAATAATTCACTTGCTTCTAATTCAAGAGGGGGCTCACTTTCAGGTGCTTCTCCTACCGAATGTAAGGTTCTCACCCGAATATCATAGCCTTCCACCCCGGGAAATGGGTGTCCACAATACGCTTCTATATAAATATTGTATTGTTCTCCACCTTTGGAATAAGGGTTTAATAATACTACTGGATGTTTTATATCCATCCCAGCATAGGGCTTTCCATTCACAAACAACAATTTTTCTGCGATACTTTCGTGTCTATAATATATCCGATGGCCTTTATATTGCTTAGGTATTTCTATTTGCCCACGAAACCAGACAGTCTCCCAATGGCTACCCCATTTTGAACCAACAGGGGCAGGATTATATTCAAGATGTTCTGGAGGGGTTCTGAAATGCTCCATTGTTGCCGACATCTCCAAATCAATATCACATATTTTTCCATAACGCCATTTATTAATCACTTCAAGGCGGTGTTGTAATTTATGTTCTACTTCTAACGGAAGCATTTTATTTTTTCCTTTCTATTCTTTATTTTATTTAAAAAAACCCTACTTTCTGAATAAAGTGTATAAACATTATTTTTTCTTAAGAAACTACCTTTGGTAAGTCCCCATATACTCGGATGTGGAAAGGATATGCCCTTCCATTGCTTTTAACAATTCTGACTTCTTTATACCTGCAGGCAAATCCAATACTATATCCAGAGCATATAATTTAAAGTAATATCTATGCGGCTTACCGGGAGGTGGAGCAGGACCATTATATCCAATCTTACGGAAATCGTTCATTCCCTGTTTAGCACCATTAGGGAGTGTATTCTGCTTAGGAACTCCCTCGGGGAGGCCCTTTTCCGAAAAAGGAATGTTAAAAATAACCCAATGAACCCATGTTCCCACAGGAGCATCCGGGTCGTCTGAAATTAGTGCAAATGACTTTGTCCCTTCCGGCACACCATCCCAACTTAACGGTGGGGAAACATCAACACCATCTCCCGTATATTTTTTTGGAATGGTAGAACCCATCTTAAACGCTGAACTTGTAATAGTTAAACGAGATGTTGCCATATCTGCATTTCCTTTGTTTTGACTATTTTCACTCCATATATACAAAGTGAATATAAATATGAAAATAAAACAAAGAAACCATTGCTTTTTCATATTATTAAAACCTATTCTTATAAATAAATTATAAATCAGTTATTGAATAAAAGTAAATATGCCCTGATATTATTAATCCAACAGTTTTTTATTTTTTAATACGAATTGTCTCTCCCACCTGAAGGACTTTTTTTCCATCAAAATTATTAATCTCCATGAGTTCTTTTAATGAAACCCCTAATTTTTTAGAAATTGAATATAAAGAATCTCCTTTTTGAACGGTGTATGTGTCTGTTTGAGATTGCTTTTTATCTTGCAATGGAGTAACTTGTGATTCTGCTATAGTAGTTACTGCAGAAACCTGTATCCTGTCTCTTTTATCTGTATTTACATCCTGTTTTGCCACCGCTCGTATTTTTATTTCCTGACCAATCTTTAATTGTTTCGATGTATCCAAATTATTCCATTGAGTTATTTCGTTTACAGAGATATTGTTTTTTCTCGCTATTGACCACAAATTATCTCCGGGTTGCACACGATATATAATAAAATCTGTTGGGGTAATATCTTCTTTTACGGATGTTTTTTCTTTTGATATTTGGGGAGTGTTGCTTTTATTACTTGTCATTTCGCGAGATAAAATAAGTCTTTGTCCAATTTGTAAATTAGAATTTTCATTCAGGTTGTTCAACTCTAAAATACTTTTTATAGTTGTATTATTTTCTTTTGCAATCTTAGAAAGTGTGTCTCCTTGTTTTACAATATATATATTTCCTTGATATTTTCCCTCTTTGGGTTGGATATTCTCTTTTATCTCAGGGTTGTATAAATATATTTTCTGTCCTATTTTAAGAGTGGAATTATCATCTAATTTATTCCACTGTTTTAATTTACTTATATCAGTTTTATAAAGAGAAGCAATTTTTCCAAGGGTATCTCCTTTTTGGACTTCGTGGACTTTGTTTTCACTTTTTACCTCGGCAATTTTGGTATTCTCTGGAATATCTGTGGAAACTACTGTTGGTTTCGTTTCTTGTGTTTCTTTGATTGTTTCTTTTCCAATAATAAGCCTTTGACCTACATGTAATATTGACTTTGCTGAAAGATTGTTCATCTCCATTATCTTTTCGGGCTTTATAGAATAGGTTTTAGCAATTGCATTAATAGTGTCTCCCGCTTTTACTACATGATAAATATCTTTTGTTCGCAGTTTTCCTTCTTCATGGGAAATGGATTGGGATACTTCGATATTTTGAACAGAAAGTGGCTTTAAAGATATTTTATCTCCCACTTTCAATCTCTGGTCGCTTTTCATATTATTCCATACCGCTAAATTTTCTACTTCAATGCCATATTTTTTCCCTATAGAAAATAAGGTTTCCCCTTTTTGAACAAGATGGTAATCTTTTGTTTCTTGTCCACTTTCTTTTTTAACTTCACTTTTAGCAAAACTAAAATGTCCTTTTTTAGATAAAGGAATTTGTATTTCCATGCCTGCCTTTATAGATTTGACACTATTGAAACCGTTTACTTTTAGTAATTCACTAACAGAAATATCATATTTCTTCGCAATATGATAAGCAGTTTCACCTTTTTTAACTCTATATGCAACTATTTCGGCTTGTTTAATAGATGGATCACTTAACACTGCTAATAATTTTGTGCCATCACCCGCAGGTAGCATTAATTTACATCCTGTAGGTGGAGTGGTTCCCCGAACTAAAAATGGGTTCCAGGAAGAAAGTGTTCCTGGTGCATAACCCATTGCTCTATCTAATGCATCCAGAGCATACATCCCGCTAACATCAATTTCATCCCATTTAATAGGTTGATAGGGTGATGGTGAAAAGCCGTAAGGAACAGGGTCGTTACAAATAAGTATATAAGCGAGAAGTCGAGGAAGATATTTTTTTGTTTCATCTTTAATTTCATAAGAAGCGGGAGGTGTTTCGATAAGTGTCCAAAAATTTCTATCTCCTCCATTGGTTTCGATTTTACGCATTAATGCTCCTTCTCCCATATTATAAGCACTTATAGCCAGTTCCCAATTCCCTTTAAAGAAGTTATGAAGATTGGTTAAATATTCAATAGCACGAGATGTTGCAATAACCCAATTATATCTTTCATCAACATACGAGTTTATTCTCATGTTATAATGTTCGCCTGTTGAACGAATAAATTGCCACATACCCGCAGCGCCTGCAGAAGAGTATGCTTTTAGTTTATACATGCTTTCTACCATCGCCAACCAGCATAATTCCTGAGGTAAGCCTGCTTTTTTCAGAGATTCTCTTATATAAGGGACATAATAACCACTTCGGTCTAAACCTTCCTGAAAACGGTCTGGATACCTTGTTTGAGCATCTTCAATTTCGTATAAAACCCTTTCTGGGACAGGAAACGGGATGTTAATAGAACTATAAGGAGGCGAACCTTTCAGTCTTTCTATTATCTTATATGTGTTCATAGATTCAAGGTTTATTTTCTTTTCTGACTCCGGGAGCATATCCCTTTCCCATTTTTCTAAATCACTAAAAATACCAGGAACGATTCCAGCACTTATTAATGTTCTACGGGCGGTTAAATATTTTTCCTGGGCAGTTTTTTTATCTCCCTTTTGGAGTGCATTCTGTGCTTCTTCGAAATAGGCATTGGCTACTCGAATAGCCTGCACTGGAGATGCTGTTGCCACAGGAGGTAATTCCTCAGATGGAATTTGCGGAGGAGGTGCAGGTCTGAAATGGATAGGTTTTAATCTATGTTCTTTTGCACATCCCGATAATAGACTTATAACGGTAGAGACACAAATCAAACCTATTAAGGAAATTGAATAATACAAATGTTTTCTATTCATAAGATTAATTTACAAATTTTGATTTTTATTTTTATATAACTATAACACAACTAATAGGGTGAGAAAAAATGATAATACAATTAGTAGTTATTCTTTTATTAAAAATTAAGACTTGTTTCTACAATTTTTTTAAGGTCTTCGAACTGAAATGGCTTTTCCAAACAAAGACTTTTTGTTTTTTGTAGGAATTTTTGTGTAGATAAGTTTATACTATCAGCAGTTATCAATATTACTTTATTAGGCGCATATTTTCTTTCTTTTATGATGTAGTCATATAATTGATAGCCTGTTATAGAACCCGGAAGTTGTATATCGAGGATAATTGTATCAAAATTTTGCTGTTTCAATTTTTGGACTGCTTCATCTGTAGAATAAGCACTGGTAATATCCATACCCAACTCTTTCAGAGAAATAATAATAAGTTGATGCAAATCTCTTTCGTCTTCCACAATAAGCAACTGATATTTCTTGAGTTGTGGAGGAATTTCCTGCGTGTTATTTACATCCGTATCTTCTTGATATATAGGAATATTTAAAATAAAGTTTGCACCTCCTAATGCTCCTTCTTTAACTTGAATTGTTCCCCCAATTGATTCAATCACTGCTTTTGCAAGTGTTAGCCCTAAGCCTAATGTTTTTGAATTGTCATCTGTAGTAAAAAAAGGTTCAAATATTTTTCTCCTGATTTCCTCCGGAATGCCCGGACCATCATCCATTACAGAGATAACAACATTATTTTCATTGATACTCATATCAACAATGACTTCATTTTCTGCATATTTAACCGCATTGTTTATGATAGATATAAGGGACTGTGCAAATTGCTGTGGGATACAAGATATATAAACTGCAGGTCCAGGGAAACGAAAAGCCACATTTTTAGGGCATTTTGCAGAATATACAGGAAGAACCGTAGAACGAATCAAGGCATTTACTTCAACCTTAATACTCCCTTCACTGAAAATACCTTTATATTCGTAAATTTGGTTTATAATAGAACGGCACTTTTCACAGTTCTTCTGTAGTTTTTCAACAACACTTTTCAGCAAAGGCTCTTGTATACTATTGGCAAGGATTTCTATAGCACCGGACATAACAGTTAGAGGATTTTTTAGGTGTCGTGCCAATGTTATTGATAATTGAGAGGCTATCGAATCCTGGTGAGTAAGCATCAAATATTTTTCTATATTTTTCTCCATCCGTCTTTCTTCAGTTATGTTGTCAATAGTACTTAAAATGGCTTTAACTTTTTTCTGTTCGTCGAAAAGCGGAACAATAATAATTACTAACCAAACAATACCTAATTGAGTATCTAAACTTATTTCTTCTACGAATGTTTTCCCTTCTTTTAGGGCTTTTTCACATATACATTCTCTCAGATTCTTCTTTTTTTTCATAAGATAACAACAAAATCGTTCATTCATATCAACATGTTTGACAGGTTCAGGAAGGTCGTCCCAGTTTATAGAATATAATACCTTTTTTTGGGAATCAATGATTTGGCTTGCCAAAGGAATATAAGGCATTAAATATTCTCCGAGATACTTCAAAATGTCGGACATAGAAAAACGAGCAGAAAATTCAGGTTCTATTAGTAGTAACAATTCTCTCTTTTGCTGTTCCTCATCAAAAATAAAATTAGCCGTGAAATTTGCCGAAATTATCGTTTCTTCATCACTTTTTATTCCTCCCTTAAAGATAAAAGGTCCAACAAGACTTCGGTGTTTTAATACTCGTTTTATCTCTTTTCTTGCTTTTTCGTCACAGAACAAAAAAAAGGATTTGTTTACTAATTCTTCATCATATTCTTTGACTATTTTAGGAAAGTATTTATTCGTTTCAAATATATTTCCATCCGTATCCAGAATAACTAATGGTTTCTCACAACAATCCATTAGTAAATTCATTTTTCTTCGTATCAAGGAATTTGATAATTCGTCCATAATCAAACCTTGCATTTAATATTTGATTGATTTGAATAGAAATATAAACACCTCTCTGATTTCAACTTAATTTGCCTATTCCAAATATCAGGATACTCACTTATTTTTTAATACCACTAATTAGAAGATTTAATTTGTTTTTAAATCACCTTCTATCATATTAGCACTATCGGGATTAGAAATCAACATGGCATTATTTTCGAAGGGTAAATGGAGAAGAAATAAAGGAGTGTTTTTTAAAGTAGGCACATAAGTATCAGTTACCCATTTTTTCAATCCTAATCGCACTTGTTTTCCTGCGACTCCGTCTACAGGTAAACCCATTTCACGCTGCAAATTTTTTACTGCTTTTTGTGTTTCCTCATCAAATTTATCTGTGTTATTGTTTTTGGATAGCCATCCTCCTCTTTGTAGAAGTGTTTTTAATTGGGCAACAGAATCACCTGAGGAACCCATAGACAAAGATTTAACTTTTGAGTCATCTTTCCATGGGATAACGGAAATGTTTGAAAAAATGGCACGGAACTGGTCTTTGGAAATTTCTACTAACTTCTGTGAACCCAAGAATAACACAACCTTATCCCCCTTTTCCTGAACAAGAGTACACCAAAATTCTTTTCCATTCTGTTTTATATATACCATTGCAGGTAAGCCAATGGTTAAAATTTGTGAAACGGTTGTTTGTAATGTTTCTGCAGATAAGCCATTTTCATTGAAAAAGCGGACTAATCCTATCGGAGAATTATCATCGGGCTGGCTTTTTACTTGAGCCATGTTCCACATCCTCAATAAAAGTAAGGCACCTTCTATACGACTTTTTTCTACATCTACATTCAGTTCTTCTACCGCATGTACTATATCATCTGTTTTTTGTGGCATTGTTTCAAAAAAGCGTTTCCACAAACCTTCAATTAGTTTTGCAGAAAATTCTGGACTAATTTCATTTTCTGGTTTTTTACTAACTGCTTCTACTTGCGTTGTAGAATTAGGGTTTGTATTAGAACTTTGAGAACGAGGAGAAAAAATATTATTGAAATTTCTTAATTCTTGAGCCATCTCATTTATAGGAATATACCATATACGAAAAGCAATCAGGATTAAAGCAATCCCAACGATTAAGGATGGGCTTGGGATAAGTTTTTTCCAATCTCTTTTTTTCGTTGGGATAGGCTGAGGATTTTCCAGTTGTCCATGAAGTTCTTTCAATGCCTGTTTGACAATATAATGGTCTATCACTTTCTTTTCACGGGTATAACCCACTAACAAAGACCTATCACAGATAGAGTTTATAAGACGGGGAATACCTTTACTATGTTTATAAATCAATTTATATGCTTTTGGAGCAAATTGAATCCTCTTTTTTCCACCTGCAATATGAATTCTATAAGCAATGTATTGGCGTGTCTCTTGTTCATCCAGAGCATTTAGATGATAGCGGGCAGTTATTCGTTGATTTAACTGCCTTAATTCATGAAGTTTAAGACGGTCTAACAATTCGGGTTGCCCAATAAGAACAATCTGTAATAATTTTTCCTTTTCTGTTTCTAAATTGGACAATAATCGGATTTGTTCTAAAACAGGTGGTGTAAGGTTTTGTGCTTCATCAATAACCAAAACACAATTTTTTTGCTGACGCGATTTTGATAAAAGAAATTCATTTAACTGGTCTGTCAAATCGAGCAGGGTTTCAGCCTTTGTTTGGACCCCGAATTCAGTAAGAATTCTTTTTAACAATTCCACAGGGTTCAGGCAAGGATTAAAAATAAAAGCAAGTTCTGTATCGGGGTCGAGTTGAGATAAAAGGGCACGACAAATAGTAGTCTTACCTGTCCCAATCTCCCCTGTAACCATAATGAAACCCATCCTGTTTTTTATTCCAAACAAAAGATGAGCAAAAGCCTCTTTGTGTTTCTCACTCAAAAAGAGGTATTTGGGGTCAGGAGTAAGACTAAATGGTTTTTCTTTTAATCCGTAAAAAGATTCATACATATTAAGTATAACGATTGTTTTTCCTGTAAATATTTATTTCTTTATATTTTACCGATTTTCAATAGCAAATAGAAAACGACTATCACATTTGAATACTAAATTGATATAATATATTGTAGTTAACATTGTAGTTTTCTCTTATAGTCTAATGGACTGAAGGGAGTTTTTTAAATCTAAATTAACTTTTAACTGTTTTGGAGGTTATATCAATGAAAGATAGCCAATTAACCCGTCGTGCGTTTCTTGCTGTTAGTACAACATTTGCTGTGGCTGGAACAGCCCTTGCAAAAAAACAAAAAGTGAACACTGCCACTGTCGTTCCAAGAAAAGTTTCTCCGAATGAAAAACTTAATATCGCAGGAATTGGAGTAGGAGGACAGGGAAAAGGCGATATTATGAATTGCAAGAGTGAAAATATTATTGCTCTTTGTGATGTAGACGATAAAAGAGCAGAAGAAACCTTTTACCTGCTCCCAGATGCTAAAAGATACAAAGATTATCGGAAAATGTTGGAAGAAATGGATAAAGAAATAGACGCTGTCATAATTTCCACTCCCGACCATATACATGCACCGGCAGCATACATGGCTATGATGATGGGTAAACATGTCCGTGTGCAAAAGCCATTGACACATACTATTGCCGAAGCCCGTTTATTAACTAAAATTGCGAAAGAAACAGGCGTAATCACACAAATGGGAAATCAGGGACATGCAGGCGATGGAGTTCGTGAATTATGCGAAATGATTTGGGCAGGTGCTATAGGTGATGTAAAAGAAGCACATATATGGACAAATCGTCCCATCTGGCCTCAAGGTATTGAAAAGCCTTTGCCCAAACGAGATATTCCTCCTACAATGGATTGGAATTTGTGGATAGGACCCGCTCCTATGAGAGATTATAATCCGGGTTATGCTCCGTTCAAATGGAGAGGCTGGTGGGATTTTGGATGTGGTGCTATTGGAGATATGGCTTGTCATATTATGGACCCTGCATTCTGGGCATTGAAATTGTACGAAGCACCTAAATATACAGTAGAAGTCCTACAACAGGAAGGAATGAACAAGCAAACAGCCCCGAAGAAATCCATTATAAAATATCAATTCCCTGCTCGTGGGAATATGCCGCCTGTAGATGTATATTGGTATGATGGTGGTCTTTTACCCAAACGACCAGAAGGTATACCTGCAGATGAAAAATTAGGTGATGGCGATAATGGTTCCTTGTTTGTTGGGACCAATGGTTATCTTACTTCAGGTTGCTACGGAGGTGAATCCAGGTTAGTTCCTGCAGAAAAGATGAAAGATTATAAGAGACCCGAGCCTACCATTCCGCGAATCCCTGAAGAAAATCCGTTTAAGAACTGGATAGAAAGTATCAAAGCAAACCAGAAAGCCTGTTCCGACTTTGAATATGCAGGACCTCTGACAGAAGTTGCTAACATGGGTAATGTGGCACTCTGGGCGGGTGAAAAAATTGAATTTGATGTTGCTTCCATGAAGATTACAAATGTCAAGAAAGCCAATAAGTACTTAACAAAAGAATATCGTAAAGGTTGGGAATTACCTTTATAAATCCCTTAGAAATTAATTTCTAATTTCGTATCGCAAGTTAAAAGCCTTGTAAGACCCATCTTACAAGGCTTTTTTGTTTCATACTCCAATTTCCCAATCGAATAAAATTTTATTTTTTTAGGCATTTTATCTTTTACAATGAAACATCCTGTAACAGCGGCAATTTCATCTTCCCATATAAGGGTTATATAGTCATAAACAGGGATATTCCATAAGTTGAAACCATTAAGTTTTTGAGGATGACTTCTTTTTATTGTAGATAATACCCTGTTCAAAACTTTTTTTTGATTTTCTAAAGGAGATTGCAATTTGCACAAGGATTCATATATTGCCCAGAGGAATAATAATACAGAGGGGTTTATATCCGGGTAGTTTAATAACATCTTTTCATTTAAGAATCGTTTTATTTTTTCTGTCTTTCTTTTAGAGTTCTCTATATCAATTCCTATCGGAGATGCTGAATACAATGCCAACATCATCCATTTATCTGTGTGACTGATAGAAAGATAAACTGTTTGTGTCGGAGAAGGAAAATAATTATTTATTAATATTTCTTCTTTTCTTTTTATGGAATTATAGTATTGTATATTTACATTATTTGTCTGCATAATATATAGGAACAGAAATCTGCTTAATAGTAATTCTTTTCTTCGTTTTTGCGATTGGCACCTAGAAATATATTCAAAAAATTCAGATGTAAAAACTGGGTTGTTCTGAAAAAAAATAGACAAATCCTGTTCTGGTAATAAGTCCATAGGGATAAACAAAACGGAGATATTTTCATCCAATAAAAAATGCGGCATAAGGAAAAGTTTTATTTCTTCCTCTCGTATATATGCAGTGCTCTACCAGAAGGTAAAATGTATTGTTTATAAACATAGTTTTCTCGGAACTCTGCTTCTCCAGCCATTTCACGGTCGCTTACAAATCGGGGCTCTTTATTCCCCGTAGCAGAACCGAACATAATATAATCGGGTTTTCTTGAAAGAACATATTTCCCATCCCCTTTTTCATGTCCAGCAAAACCTTTCCCCAATGTTTTTACCTCTCTATGTGCTATATGTTCATCATTAAGACCTAACATGTCAATTGTTTTTAAACGGGAATAATAAGCAACGCTACCTGCTGTATTTGTGGCAAGCAGGGAATTCGGAGGGACATTCTCACGAAGCCACAGCCCGGATTCCTTTCCTCTCTCAGCGACTACATCAGCCACAATTCTTTCATAAAGGTAGGGGTCATTCTTTAATTGCCACAAATTAAAACACACAATAATAAGCACCAACAATAAACTACGGAGGTAAGATACACCGGGGAGGAATAGGGAATATACACTTGCGGCAACTAACAATGGGGTTATGGGAGTATAAAAACGATGTGCTGGCATACAATCCCCCCCTACAGATATAACATAGAGCATATTCAAAAGGACTGCTAAACTCATCGAAAAAACGACATAACCTCTATTCCCCAATGTTTTTAGAGGAAATATTTGAAGCATGATAAAGGGAGCCCAGATAAGAGAAGTGCCTTTCAGGAAATAGAAAGCATAAGTCAATCCCCTTTTAATTTGCTCTTTCGATGAACCTACTTTCACATAAAAGGTATTGGGTAGTAGCCATCCATAATAGTTATACCGCCAGATAAAATACGGAATAAATATAAGCGAAAAGCCTAATATAATAAACACAGGATTCAGATATTGCCTTTCTTTCAAAGCATGGAGTAACGAACAAAAGACGAGAACGGGAAGAATTATTCCTGCATCGGGTCGAGACATCACAGCAAGAGCTATTACAATTCCAACAATAAAATAGCCTGATAATGATACTGTATTTCGTGAAATAAAAGCACCAAATAATAATACTGACAGAAAAATTAAAAACGCCGTCATACTTGTTTCCATACCACTCATAGCCCAGGAAGTAAAAGCACCCATTGAACCTAAAACTAAAACACCTGCGACAGAAACCATCCAATGGGTGCACTTAATAATTTTATGGACACGGGACATTAAAAATATGGTAATAAATGTAAATAGAACGCCGAGAATTTTTGAGGTTATAGGTAGGTCTAAACCTATTTTATGTAGTCCCGCTAACAATACAACCCACAAAAAACAGGTATAACCCTCTACATATTCGCCTTCATTGTAAACAATACCTTTCCCTTCTGAAAAATTTTCTGCATATCGAAATGCAATATATGCATCATCTAATGTCCATGGCTGCAAATAATAGTTATACAAAGCCACTATTATTAATGAAATACCCAGAGATAAGAGGACAATTAGTTCAGCATATCGGGAAATCTCAAAATTTTTCATCTTCTCTATTATCTTAATAAAAGGCAAACCTTCGTATGAATTCATAAATCAACCTCTACTTAATTTTATTGTCCACCATATACTATACAAGAAGTAGTAAATAACATATATTAAGGATAAATAAATATAAATATGATGATTGGGATAATTATAGAGAGATAATACGATAAGAAATGCCCAAATTGAAACTAAAATGAGATTTAATAAACGGTATTGAACGGCTCTGCTGGGATACAGATAGCGAATGGGAATAAATACCAATATAGTAAACAACAAAATTATTATAAAATTGATTTTTTCCGGGAAATCTAAAAGAAATATATAAAGCACTACAATATTCCAATAAGAAGGAAAACCTTTGAACCAGTGGTCTTCTGTTTTTGCATCGGATTGGCAAAATTGATAGGCAGAGGAAAGGGTTATTAAAATTGATGACAATAAATTTAATTTATAAGGAACACTGTGGGTCTCATATAGGAAACTGGCAGGTACTATCACATAAGTAAAATAGTCAACAATATTATCTAATAAAGCACCATCAAAATTAGGCAGGACATCTTTCACTTTAAATGCACGCGCCAGGATACCATCTACAGAGTCTATAAAAACAGACACAGCCATCCATGTAAATGCTAATAGCCATTGGTGTCTGCCGATAGCAATAATTGCCAAAAAGCCAAAAACGGCACCCATCGCAGTAAATAAATGTATAGACCATGCCAAAGCATATTGAATGTAGGAATACTCTTTATTGTTTGTCATATTAAATCAATCTATTTATTCTTATGCCCTCAATCTTTTTCATTATCATGTAATAATTTTACCCTTTTGCGAAGGTAATAAAAAAGCAACAGTTCGGCAAGTATAACAAAAATCACAAGAAATGTTATATATTTGTAAGATACTGTTACCCCATATTTATCCACTAAAAAACCGAAAACAAGACTTCCCACGACACCCCCTAATCCTACGAGACCTTCATTAATGGAAGCCCTGCCATGGCGAAGAACAGGGTTGTTGACACTATAATAGGTGCTGGCAAAAAAGGTTAACCCGTGGTTCGCACCGATTACAGCAAAAGATAAACATATTAAAAGGATACTTTTTGTTTCGGATAAAAGGAAAAATGTAATGGCACATATCCCTTGAGAAATAATAAGTAAAGAAATACGATGTTTCCAGAAATATGTCCACGCAAATAGTAAAAAAACACCGGCAGTGGTAAAAGCCATCATTGCGGAAGGCCAGGAAAATTTCGTTGCTGGGTCTCCTGTTAGGATTGAACTAACTGTATCTTCAAATAAAAATCGAAGTTCATTATTTGAGACTAATTTTTTTAGATGTTCAGCATAAGTAGAACGAGGAATAATTGACATTAAGTTTGCAAGAAAAACCCCTATCCAAAAAGGATATAAAAATAAATTATTTGTTTCATCTCCATTGCAATTATTCTCCGAATTCTGTGGGGGATTGTTTTCCAGATTATAATGATTGTTTTCGTTTTGTATAAACAAGAGAAAAATAAAAGAAAGGACACTTATAAAAAATATCAGGATGTAGGGTAATCTAAAATCAATATCATAAAGAGGTCCTGCAACCAATGGACTAATTGTAAAACCTAAACTCCAGGCAATATTAAAAAAGGCAAGATTCCGCTGTCTCTTGGCTTCATTTGTTTCCGTCCCTACCCACGCATAGAAGGCAGGCCAGGAAATAGCCATACCTATAAAGGCTATTGCGGATAGTAGATAAAAGGCGTATTTAAAGGGGAAGAAAGGATATAAAGGATAGGAAAAAGTAAAAATAATAACTCCCCATCTTGCCCATGATAATATGTTTTTTGATTTTCCCACAACTCTCGACATTATAAGACAGGTGATTGTATAAGTTGCCATTTGTATAGCAAAGACATTTCCAGAAATAGCCGTATTGCCATTGGGAACATGGTCAAGGATGAGGAAAGGCAATGCTACGACACCTGCCATAATGGCAAAATCTACCCAAAAGCCAACCTGGCATAGTAAAAAGAAGGATATAATTCTTTTATGAAACATACAACTCTATTTCTTTATGTTTTGTGGGGCATTATAGGATTAGATAAATGAATGAATTATCGTTTATATGAAAGGAAAACCGCAAATTTTAAAAATTATGATTTTATCCAATTGTTTTATGGAACCGAAATGAGGCAATAAAGAGGATAATTATACCCATAGCACCAAGAACGGCTCCATTATGCCACAAATCCCAGAAACCTGCACCACGAAGAATAATTCCACGCAGTATCCGAATAAAATAGGTAGCGGGAACAATCTGTCCAAACCAATAAATAATTTTGGGCATAGTTTCTTGTGGGAACATAAAGCCGGACAGAAGGAAGGTAGGTAATAATATTAGAAAGGAAATTTGTAATGCTTGAATTTGATTCTGGGCAAAAGTAGAAACCAATAGTCCCATACCTAATGTAGTAAAAAGAAATATTCCTGCGAAAAAAGCAAGAAGAAGAACACTCCCTGCAATAGGAACCTGGAACAAAAACCGCATTAGAAATAAAACAGAGGCTGTTTCACATATTCCCACTCCTAAGAAGGGAATTAATTTGCCCAACATCAGTCCAAAGCGTGATACGGGCGTAACTACTAATTGTTCTAATGTCCTCTGTTCCTTTTCTCTGACAATAGCAAAAGATGTTAGTAGCATTATTACTACTTGAAGGATAACGCCACATAAGCCGGGAATCATAAAATTTGCTGTTCGCATATCGGGATTAAACAATACACGAGGACGTACATCAATAGGAAACTGAGAGGGCAAGGATTTTGTTTTGTTTAACACTTTTATTGAAGCCCTCAATCCGATGGCATTGCTCACATTCAATGCCTGCATTGCTACTGTAGAATCACTACCATCAATGAGGATTTGCACACTTACATGTTCATTTTTCAACACACGGTCTGTGTAGTAGGGAGGAATGTGAATCCCGACACGCACATCTCCACTACGCATAGCCGAAGAAATTTCTTCCTCATTATTAAAAATCTTAACTACATCAAAATAGCCTGAATTAATAAACTGGTCAACTAAATTTCTACTTTCTATTTTTTTATCTTGATTTAATAACCCTGTTCGAATATTCTTTATATCCAAATTGACCGCAAATCCAAAAAAAATAAGTTCAAGACTCGGAATAACTAACATTAAGAAAAGACTTCGTGGGTCTCTAACAATGTGCCGTGTTTCCTTATAAACAATTGCAAAAAGTCCTTGAAACATATATTTACTTTCCAAAAGAACGAGTTAAAGTCACAAAAACATCTTCGAGTGTCGGTGGAACTAATCGCAAACTATGAATATGAAATCCTTTTTTCTGGATAGATTGCTGAAGTTCTTCTTCACTTCCCTGTTGGATGAGAATATGAATAACATCAGAAAACATAGTGGCATCCCTTACAAAAGGCATTTTTAACAATTCACGCATGGCTTCTGTAAGTCGGTCTATTCTAAGTTCATAACGAATAAATCCCTCAGGTGTTACTTGAGGCATCTTTTTTAATTCTTCAGGAGAACCATAAGCAATGAGTTTTGAAAAATAGATATATCCCAGATGGGAACATCGTTCCGCTTCATCCATATAATGCGTGGTAACAAAAAAGGTTGTTCCGCGTGCTGAAAGATCAAACAAAAGGTTCCATAGGTCACGACGGGCAACGGGGTCAATTCCTGCCGTAGGCTCATCTAAAAACAATAATTTGGGATTATGAACCAATGAACAGGCAAGGGCAAGTCTTTGTTTCCATCCTCCAGATAAAGAACCCGATAATTGGTTTAGATAAGGCTTTATCTCTACAATATTAATTACTTCATCAATTCGTTCTTTTCTTTGTTTTCGGGGGATTCCATAAATTCTTGCATAGAAAGTAATATTTTCAAGGACGGTAAGGTCAGAGTATAAACTAAATTGTTGTGACATATAACCTATAGACTTTTTTACCTCTTCGCTTTCCCTTACAACATCATATCCCAAAACCTTTGCTTCGCCAGAGGTAGGACGAAGAATTCCGCATAACATACGAATTAGGGTTGTTTTTCCGGAACCATTTGGACCTAAAAAACCAAATATATCTCTTTTGCGAACGGTTAATGAAACACGGTCTACAGCAGTGTAAGAACCAAATTTTCGGGATAATTCATTAACCTCAATTACCGCAGGATTAACCTGTTGAGAAATATGGTTACCTTCTACCTGTGACAAATTTATGCTCATCGTATCAACGGACTTTCACAATAGCAGTCATTCCTGCACGAAGTTTACCACCGTGTGAGTTTAAAGATAATTTTACAGCAAACACCTGTTGTATTCTCTCTTCCTGTGTTTGCAAATTTCGTGGAGTAAATTCACCTTCGGAAGCAATATAGATAATTCTCCCTGAAAATGTTTCGTTTTTGTGAGCATCTGTATGGAAACTTAATGTTTGTCCTATGGAAATATGACCCAATATATAAGCAGGGACATAAATAATCATTTCCAAATCGTCCGGGTTTACAATACGGATACAGGGACCCGGTGGAACTATATCTCCTTTGCGAACGGATATAGATTCTACAATCCCATCAATAGGTGATTTTACAGTGCATTCTTTCAGAATAGTTTCTGCTCGCGATAATTCGGCTCGAGCTGATTCTAAAGCCGATTCCGCAGAACGAATATCTTCAATTCGTGGTCCTCTTTTTATTTCGTCAAACATAGCGACAGACCGTTCCCAATTGGCTTTTGCAGCCTCTATTTCTTCATCACGGGCACCTTTTTGTAGTTGCTTATGTCTCTCCTCGGCTACACGATATTCTGCTTTAGCCTTTTCAAAAAGGATTTTTGCCTGTTCCCATTCTTTCTTAGAAACGGCTCCTTCGTTAAATAGGCGTTCGGCTCTTTCATAATCATGTTTGGCAATTTCGAATGTAGATTTTGCGGATTCGAAGGTAGCCTTTGCAGATTGTTTATCTTCTTCTCTTGCACCTGCAAGAAGGAGCCGATATTGTGCTTCTGCTGTTTTTACGGCATTTTCTGCCTGACGGAGTTCTTCCTCTGTAGCACCTTTTTTTAATTTCTCTACCAAAGATTCGGCACGCTTAACTCCAGCAAGAGCAGATTGATACATTGACTCCTGTTGAGCACAATCAAACTGAATCAAAGTAGTGTCTTTTTTTACGACATCCCCTTCCTTAACAAAAACATCAATAACACGACCTCCAATTGTTGAGCCTGGAGTATGGACTTTACATTCAATTTGTCCTGAAACTAAAAAGGAAGTTTTTTCTTCTTTATTGCATGAACAGAATGCAATAAAAATAATTAAAAGTATTACACCAACACTATTGCAAAAAATCTTATATTTCATTTTCTTGTCAAAATATATTTTGTAAATATTAGTTTTTTATTTTTGTCATTAAATATTCAAGGAGAAAATAATAACTTACTTAAAATAATAAATACAAAATAAAGAGGAGTTGTAGAGATAAGTTATTTTTTAATTTCGACAAGACCGAAAGTCATTGATGCTTCTGCAACAACTTGATTTTCTACAGAAGCAACTACTTTCGCTTTAAATAAATCATTTTTGTAATACAACATCTCTGCTTCTACCACAAGTTGGTCTCCAGGAACAACCAATCGTCTTAAAGAAGCATTTTCTATCCCGATGAAATACGCTTGATAAAGTGGGGGTTCTCCATTTTCACGGAATATGAGGACAGAAGAGACCTGTGCCATGGCTTCAAGGATTAAAACACTGGGCATTACTGGAACATCAGGCCAGTGTCCCTGGAAGAAAGGTTCATTTACAGTTACATTTTTTATGCCTACTACTTTTTTCATAGAGGTGAATTCAATAATTCTATCAACAAGGAGAAACGGATAGCGATGGGGCAATATCCTTAATATTTTGTTTACATCCAAAACAGGGATTTGTCGGTGTGCTGTTGGTCTTGGGTCATGAACTGCATAAATGCCATACCCGTTCAAATATACCTTTTTAATTTGTTTGGTAAACATGACATTTTTTTCGTGTCCGGATTTGACCCCAATAATATGTCCAATTAGAGGTCTGCCTAAAAGGTAAGTATCTCCAAGCAAATCAAGGATTTTATGACGAACAAACTCATCCGGGAAACGAAGTCCATCATTGAGAATTTCTTCATCACCAATAACTACGGCACTTTCTAAACTACCACCCATAATCAATCCCTGTTCTTTTAACATTTTTACTTCTTTTAAGAAGCAAAAAGTTCGGGCAGGGGCTATTTGTTTCATAAAAGTCTCTTCGTTGACAGGGAAACTTGCATATTGAGTTCCGATGGCTACATGGTCATACGCAATGGTCATTGTTACTCGCAATTCATCTGACGGAAGAATATTTAATGTGACTTCATCCTGTCGATAGTAAACAGGTCTATCCACGACCAAAGATCTCTTCGGTTCTTCTTGTTCGGTAATTCCTGCTTTTAAAAGGCAATTCATTACAGGGAGGGCACTCCCATCTCCATTAGGTATTTCTTCATTATCAAGTTCTATATACAGATTGTCAATTCCTAAACCTGCCATAGCCGCTAAGCCATGTTCAACAGTGCGAACTTTAGCACTACCTATACCTATAGTTGTGCCTCGTGAAACATCAATGACATGATCAATATCGGCAGGAATAGCCGGTTTACCCGCCATATCTGTTCGTATAAAGATTATACCTGTATCGGGAGGTGCGGGTTTGAATGTTACTGTAGTTAAACTTCCACTATGTAATCCAACTCCTGAAAAGGATACTTCTTTGCTAATTGTTCTTTGGTTTTTCATACGCAATCATTCTCTATTTTTTGAATTTTCATTTCAAGGTCTTTAACTCTTTTAAGTAGTTCCGGGACATATTGCTGAGCAACCAATATTCTCTTAGCTCGAGAATGCTCTACCGCGGGAAATCCCGAAACAATGGCATCTTTTTCTACGGATTTTGCTACACCTGACCATGCACCAATGGTAACATTATCGCCAATTGTGATATGTCCGTTAATACCGGCTCCAGCACCGATACGGACGCAATTGCCTATAACTGCGCTTCCAGCAATACCCGTAGTCGCCGCAATAGCACAATTATCTCCAATTTTAACATTATGTCCTATCTGGACTAAATTATCAATTTTGGTTCCTGAACCTATTCTCGTTTCTCCAAAGGTTGCTCTATCAATACAGGTATTACTCCCAATTTCTACATTATCACCAATAATTACTCGTCCTATCTGTGGAACTTTAATCCATTCCTTACCATCGAATACAAAACCAAATCCGTCAGTTCCGATACAAACTCCGGAATGTATAATACATTGAGAACCTATTATGGTATTTTCCCGAATAGTTACATTGGGGAAAATACAGGTGCTCTCGCCTATCTGGCAATTATCCCCAATATATACATTGGGGAAGATTATAGTGTTTTTTCCTATTTGTGTGTTCTTTCCAATAAACACATACGGACCTATTGCAATGCCTTCTTCTAATTGGACATTATCTTCAAGAATAGCTGTGGAATGGATCCCCTTAGGAATAGAGGGTTGAGAAAATCCGAATTTTTGTAATATTTGAATAAAAGCAATTTCTGGATTTTTTACAATAATGCACACAATTTTTTCAGGCAGGGGTACCGTTGGTTCTTCTGCTATAAGAACTGCTGAGGCATGTGTTTGTGAAAGGTAGGCTTCATATTTTTTATCACGAATAAAGATTAAATCACCTTCTCGAGCATTCTCAATGCTATTAAGCCCGGTTATTAAAGTATCTTCCTCCCCCCTAATAATTTTGCCATCTACCCATTGTGCTATTTGTATTGCTTTTATTTGCATCTGTTTTCAAATATTCAAATATGATTATAGTATTGGACAATTCTACAGAAGTTATTTTTTAGGTTTCGGTGTAACGGTTACGGAAGAATTAGAATTTAAATGTGTTAGAACTTTAGAAGTAATATCCATAGTTGGACTATGAAATAATAAACTGCTTTTCAGGGACTTACCTGCATTAAAAACAAGGTGGTAATTATCGGAAGTTGCTATTACATTTATTGCATTCTGAATATCATCCAGACATTCACGAATAATCCTTTCTTCCTTACTATCAATGGTTTTTTGCCGTTTTTCGAGTTCAGCCCGATATGCTGCGGCTTCTTGCTCTATCTTCATTTTCAAATCGAGTTTTTCTTCATCACTCATAGTGGCTTTACCGGATTCGAGTTTTTTACGGTCTTCTTCAATTCGATTCATTAAATTATCGAGGTCTTTTTGTTGGGCATCTACTTCTTTTTGAAGTTCTTCGTATTTTTGTTTCCTTTTGTTATATTCCCTCATAACAAGTTCAACATCAACAACAGCAATTCTATAAGATGTTCCTGTATCGGCACTTTTAGCAGGTTCTTGTGCTGTTACATACTTTAATGGAATTAAAATACAACTTAAAACAAATAATGAAATGAAAAAATATCTCCCTTTCACAACTTTTCCTTTCTTTTTATAGGGTTAATTAACAAATCAATATAATTAACGAAAGTATATCACATTTTTATTTTAAATTTCATTATCTCCTGACAGAAAAACCGAACTTTTAACTATATTATAAATTAAAATTGTAAACCTGTGGTCAAGTGCAATTTACCGCTTCCCTGGTCTTCATCCGGATTAAGCGGTATACCGTAATCTATACGAATAGGTCCAAATCTGGGAATTTCAGCACCTAAACCAAGACCTGCACTATATTTCAGGTCTGATAAATCAAGATCGTCTTCATCCTTCCAAACACCACCCATATCAACAAAGGAATAAATACGAATCATATTTGTTAATTTATACTTCAATTCCAAATTATTCACCAGACGGAGATTCCCGCCTTCTGCAATCCAATCTCCAAACCAGCCATATTCACGAATCTTGGGACCTATATCGCGATAGTCATAACCACGGACTGTCGTAGTTCCACCTGCGTAGAATCTATAAATCAATGGGATATAATCTGAATCTCCATATTCCGTCATCCAGCCTTCACGGGTTCTTAACATTAAGACCCATTTTTGATTTTTGTCTAACGCCTTAAACCATGATAAATCGAATTGTAATTTAACAAAATTATTGTCTCCTCCGAGCCCAGCAAGTTCTGAACTCAAAATGGCATTGATTCCCCGAGATGGGTCTCTGGGGCGGTCTAAAGTATTTCTTTCAAGACTCAACACGGTACTAACCGTAGTTGAATTTTCAGTTTGTCGGCGAATTTCTCTATTAATAAACCACGGCAAATCACTAACATCTACATCTTCTACACGGAATGATAAACGAGCGGTATTATACAATGAGAGAGCCTTCCCAAATCGTATTTGTCCACCTGCCTGATTTTCGCGATAATCAGCACCACCCCTGACCCAATAGGATTCATTATAGAGGTCTACACCCAAAGATATGGGATAACCTAAAACTTCTGGGTCTGTAAAACTTATATTATAACGGTCCCTTCGATCTCCGAGGTGAACACGAGCAGAAAATTGCTGTCCTCCACCAGAAAAGCGAGGCCAGTTTGTAATGTCAAAGTTCCTCAAACGAAGTTGAGCAAATCCACCGATACCTTCATCTGTGCTATACCCTGCTCCGAATAAAAATGTGTTGGTCTTACCTTCTTCTACATCTACAAGTAAATTGGAATATCTCGGGTCAACATCATCATCTGTAAGTGTAATACGAACTTTATCAAAATAATCTGTATTTTCAAGCCTTAACCGACTGGATTCTATAGAGGAACCATCATATCTTTCACCGGGTTTTATTAACATTTGACTGCGAATTACATCATCTTGAGTAACATCGTTACCGGTAATATCTATTTGTTTAATGTATTTCAATTCTCCTTCAGATACATTATAAGCGATATTTGTTGTTTTATTTTGTTCATCTTTTGATACTTGTGGTGTAACTGTCGCATCTACATAACCACTATCGCGATATTTGATTTCTAACTTCTGGGCATCTTTGGCAACCTGTCCTTTGTTGTGAATATCTTCGGGCTTTACTTTTATTTCTTTTTCAAATTCATCATTGTCAAATACATTATTATTTGCATACTGAATTGACTTAACTTTGTATTGTTCGCCCTCTTCTACAAACAACTTTATTTTTAGTCTTTTGCCCCCATCTGTATAAAGAACATCTGTATGAATTACTTTTGCATCTAAATATCCATTATCTCCATATTTGTTCACAACATTGTCCAAATCGTTCTCAAACTTTGTTTCATCATACTTTCCACCTAAAAACCACCAAGCAGGTCTTGTTTTCATTGCCTTTTTAATCTGTCGGTCTGATAAAGCATTATTACCTTCGATTTCTATTTCCTTAATACGGGCTTTTTTCCCTTCATCAATAGAATAAATAATTCGGACAAGTCCGGGGTCTATTTTTTCAGTTATGACATCCACTTTTGTATTTGCGTAACCTTTTCCCTGGTACATATTAATGATAGATTTTCTGTCTTCTTCACATAATTCTGGAATAAAAGAAGCCCCTCTTTTCTGTTTCAAGGTAGGTTCTATGGCGCGTGGTTTTATCTTTTTACAACCGATTATTTTAACATCTGCAATTCTTCGTTCTTCTTCAACAACGAATAGAACTTTTACTCCATTTCCCTCGGGAGTAACCTCGGCATCAACTTTTACAAAATAACCCAGCCCATAAATTCTTTTTAAATCTCTTGCAATGGAACGAGGATTTAAATTTTGCCCTGTCTTCGTTTCTACCTGTCCTAATACTACTTGTTCATTAATTTTTTCCAATCCTTTTACCTGAACAGAAACTACTTCCTTTCCGGCATATTCCTCTATTTGAGCCATAACATTACCGCAAAATAGAAGAATAGCGAAAAAACAGCCCACATACATGTATCTTGTTTTAAACATTTAACAAATCCCTTTATTAGTTTGTTAAGTTATTTTCAATGCTTTGCCTACAGTAAGCCCTAATTAGTAATTAATTTTACTGTATTATTATCGTTTTTTTGTAACTGATTTTCAAATTCGTTTTCTTTCTGGGTAAATTCTAATTTTTTATTATCCTCAGAAACTTTAATTAGTACCGTGTTTCCTTCTTTAATATCACCCGTAAGTATCTTCTCAGCAAGGGGGTCTTCTATATTCTGTTGAATAGCCCGTCTTAAAGGTCGAGCACCATATTCTTCACTACTACCAATTTTCACAAGGAACTTTTTCGCTTCGGGTGTAATTTCTAATTTTACTTGTTTCTCGCTTAATTTTTTAGCAACCTCAGCAATTTGTATATCTACAATTTTTTCTAATTCTTCTTGAGTAAGCCTATGAAAGACTAAAATTTCATCTAATCTGTTCAAGAATTCGGGATTAAAAGTTTTTCGAACTTCTTCCATAACACGGTCACGCATTTTTTCATATTCTTCTTCCACAGAATCTTTCTGAAATCCCAATGAGGTTGATTTCCCTATTTTACGGGCTCCGATATTGGAAGTCAATACTATAACTGTGTTTTTAAAATCTACTTTTCTTCCACTCCCATCCGTCATTTGTCCTTCTTCAAGAATCTGAAGTAGTGCATTAAATATGTCCGGATGTGCTTTTTCTATTTCATCGAATAGAACAACGGAATACGGTCTTCTTCGCACCTGTTCTGTAAGTTGACCACCTTCATCATAACCGATATATCCCGGCGGAGCACCCATTAAACGGGATACAGTAAATTTTTCCATGTATTCCGACATATCCAGCGTAATTAATGCTCGTTCATCTCCGAACAAAAACTCTGCCAATTTCTTTGCAAGTAGTGTTTTACCTACACCTGTGGGACCCAAGAAAAGGAAGGAACCTACCGGGCGATTATTATGTCGCATACCCGCTCTTGACCTTTGTATGGCTCGGGTAATTGCGTCAATAGCTATATCTTGCCCCACGATAGATTTATGTAATTCATCACGCATACGAAGTAATCGTTCGGATTCTGTTTCTCCAATTTTGGTTAGGGGAACGCCTGTCCATTTGGAAACAACATAAGCAATATCTTCTGATGTTACAATTGCCCGAGAGGAATCTCTTTGAGATTCCCATTCTTTCTTCTTTTCCTGATACTGGGCTTGGAGACGGCGTTCTTTATCTCTCAGCGAAGCTGCCTTTTCAAATTCCTGATGTTTAATTGCTATTTCTTTTTCTTGTGTTACCTTTTCTATTTCTGTTTCTAATTCTTTTAATTCCTTAGGCCGTGTGGTTATTTGCAGTCGGACACGACTTCCTGCTTCATCCAGCACATCTATCGCTTTATCAGGTAAATAACGGTCTGTAATATATTGGTCAGAAAGTTTTACTGCGGCGATTATGGCATCATCTGTATACTTAACTTTATGATGGGCTTCGTATTTATCTCGAAGTCCCTCAAGAATTCTTATGGTTTCTTCAGGAGAGGGGGCTTCAATAAAAATTGTTTGAAAGCGTCTGGCTAAGGCAGCATCTTTTTCTATATATTTCCGATACTCATCTGCAGTTGTAGCACCAATACATTGTAGTTCTCCCCGGGCAAGTGCAGGTTTTAACATATTTGCTGCGTCCACAGCCCCTTCTGCGGCACCGGCACCAACTATAGTATGTATCTCGTCAATAAAAAGAATAATATTATCTTCCCGTTGAATTTCTTTCATTACACTCTTTAGTCGTTCCTCAAATTGTCCCCGATATTTTGTCCCTGCAATAACAGACCCTAAATCTAATGTTAATACTCTTTTATTAAGAAGCAAATCGGGAACATTACCATTAACAATAGATTGAGCAAGTCCTTCTACAATTGCAGTCTTACCTACACCCGCTTCTCCGATTAAAACAGGATTGTTCTTGGTTCTTCTACTCAATATTTGAACAACACGCTCTATTTCAGTTTCTCGCCCAATTACGGGGTCTAATTTCCCTTCCCTTGCTAACAAGGTTAGGTCTCTGCCAAATGTATCGAGTGCTGGTGTGGAAGATTTCTTTCGTTCATACATTTCACCTTTGCCACCTGGTTTACCATGTTCCCCAAGTAGTTTCATAATTTCTGTTTGTGCTCGATTTAAATCAACACCGAACTCGGCTAACAATTTAGCGGCGACGCTTTCTCCTTCTTTGATTAGTCCTAAAAGTATATGTTCTGTTCCGATATAAGAATGATTGAAGCGATGCGCTTCTTCCGCTGCCATTTCTAATACTTTTTTTGCTCGGGGGGTATATGTTATTTCTTCGGATGTAAGTAAAGCAGGTCCTTGCGGATTTCGATGTTCGATTTCTTGTATTAACTGTTCCAGATCTACCCCCATATTCAATAATGCCTTCGCAGCAATCCCTTCAACCTCAAGACAAAGAGCAAAGAGAATATGTTCTGTGCGGACATATTCACTACCTCTTTTCGAGGCTTCTGTTCGAGCAACGGCTATTACATGTCGGGCTCTCTCTGTAAAGCGTTCCCACAACATCTATTTTCTCCCTGAAAATGTATTATTTTATGAATAATTAATTGCTAAATATTTCTTTAAATTTATTAGCACGCATCAAACTCATTTTTACTGTGTTATTACCATTCGAAGTTAAATTTACAGTAATATGCCCTCCTTGAAGTTCAAACAACAAAGACAGAGGCAATAAGGAGATTGAGTTTGATGTTAAATTTAAGGAAAAACCTAATTGCAAAGCAGACCACAATTCTATTGCCTCTGCAAATTCTAAAAATCGGGCTCCTTTCGCAACACCTTCGGCTCTGCCCACCATATCTTCTAATGTCAATTTACTGGATGAAAGTAGTTTTTGTCTCGCATCCATTTCCGCTTTTGTTATCTCGCTGACCATATGAGATAAAGAAAAAACGATTTCTGCCTCAGAAAAACCTAATGTATATCTATTACCAATTACAAACAAACTGCCCACTGTTTCTATTAGACCTACTGCAACAGGGGACGATAGGGAACTATGAAAACCCTGCTCAATTAAGTGTTTGGGTATTGCTAAGGGCCGTGCGTCGGTAGGAGGTCCCGTTCTTACACCTTTTAGGTAAAAACCTAATGATTTTAGTTTCTCTTCCCAGAGCATAATACTTCCTGTTCTTGCTAAACCGGGAAGATGAAGTATGGTAAATAACTTTAACCCTGTTCCAATGAGGTTTAAATCTGAAGTTAAAAAACCTAAGCGAGGGTCAGTCATATAATCTATGGAAGAACTCATACAGTCATCCATCTGGTTCAGAAGTTCCCAAACTTTTTCTACTTGAAGCCCGGCAAACACGACACGGAAAGCAATATGTTCTCCAGCATTTACCATTACAGAGAAACGCTGGTCTTTGCTAATAAACGCTCCCCGATGCCCAATCCCGGAAAGTAAGTCATAAGACACAAGAAAGCGTTCAGATAAAAATAGGTTTTCCCGTGGAGAAGATCCTGCAAAACTGATGTAATCATCTACTGAAATACCCTCCAATCGGAGAGAATTCTCTTTCACTAAATCCTCCAGTCGCTGTTTTTCTTCTTCACTCATTCTCATAGGGAAAAAGAAGCCAGCAACATTGCGACATAATGTTCCTACAGTTAAAATAGATACAGGTGCACCGTATACTTCCTCTTTCCACCAAACTGGTTTATTTTCGACCCATGTTTTCATCATCATAAGTTAATTTTTACCTATTTTCCATGAAGATAGCATTTTTTCTAAATCTAAAATTTCATCACGCAATTTTGCAGCAGATTCATAATCCTCCGATTTAATGGCTTGTCGTATTAGTGCCTTTTTTGTATCGAGTAAAATTTGAGCCTGGACCCGCTCCTCATCATTGGCATAATTAAGTTTTTTGCCAATATGGGAACTTCCACCCTGAATAACTTCAAGAATAGATTCAATTTCAGGTCCAAAAGTTTTATAGCAAGTAAAACATCCTATTTTATTTTTTTCTTGGACATAATTAATTTGTGTTCCACAAACCGAACACAAAGTTTTAGTCTTTGATTTTTTTATAATCCCTTCTGTCTCTTCATGTCGTTCTTTAACTTGTGGCTCAATGGAAGCAAAGTTGAACCCCTTCGGATTTTTCTGAATTTCCAGTAAGCAATCGGGACATAAATGAATCTCTGTGACATGACCATCAATTACTTCCGCATATCGGACTGAAGCAAGTTTTTTGTGACACTTCTGACAAAGCATTCTGTGTTCCTTTTATCTTTTAGTTTAATTATAACATTATAGAGATATTCCCTTCACATCTGTAAGTTTTGAATACAGGTTTAGAATTTGAGGAAAGAGAGTAAGATTATCTACAATAAATCTAATTCAAATTTTCATTCTATGTTAAAAGCATTTCCACAGTGAACAAGAAGATAAAAGCAAATAAATTTAAAAGATGTAAAGTGGCTATAAACAATCAAAATTTTATAAAGATTGTTTGTATAGCACTTGCTTTGTATTTATTAATAGCGGTTCTTCATGGGTTACTACCTGGTATTTGGGAGAAATCTTTTGGTGGGAAAGAGGGAAAGGGACCTTTCCGAATTTTAATGTTTACTCCCCTTCTTATTTCATTGCTATTTTTTTCCCTTATAAAACATTCCTTGAGGAAAAGTATTTTCTTAAAACCTAAATCCAATTATATAAAAATTATACTCCAGCCTAATTCTCATCGGGGACCTCCCTACAATCAATAATAATTACCTGCCTTTGTTACATTTGTTTTTCTTTTTCACTACTATCAATTAATTATTTCTACAAGTTTAAAATTGTTTAATTAGAAGGAGTAATATAATGAGAAAAAATGGTTTTACGCTAATTGAATTACTGGTAGTTATAGCCATAATTGGAATTTTGGCGGCGATTTTATTGCCGGCTTTAGCTCGGGCTCGTGAAGCGGCACGAAGGTCCAGTTGCCAAAATAATTTAAAACAATGGGGACTTATTTTCAAGATGTATTCCAGCGAAGCCAAAGGGGAACGGTTTCCTATGATAATTATTAATAGGGAACCCCTATATGACTGTGAAACTCTCACACCCACAGGAACATATAATTATGTTTACGGGTTAAATCCTCGAATCTCCACAATTTATCCTGAATACTTAACAGACCCATCTATTCTTGTCTGCCCATCCAATTCAACAGTCTCAGTGAATAACCTAAAAAATTCTAAAGGTGAATGGACTATAAATCACGCATGTGTAAATAGTTCAGGTGGTTTATTACATTCTGCAGGTATTCGATTGGGTTGTAACAGTTATATATATACAGGTTGGGTCTTCGACCGTTGTGAACTGGATGACCCATCTACAAATTTAGCACCGTTTGCCTCCACAAAAATAGGAAGTAGGCAGTTCTGGCGGGCGCTTGCCTACACTGCTATGCAAGGGGCTATGGCACATAACTACGCAGTTGCAGATATGGATATTACAGGACTTTCTCCTGATGGTAATGCAGGTGGAGATACCGTTTACAGGCTTCGTGAAGGTATCGAAAGATTTCTAATTACAGACATTAATAATCCCGCAACTAAAGCCCAGGCACAAAGCAGTATATGGATTATGTTTGACATCATTGCAATAGGCAGTAAAGCAAGCTATTTTAATCATATCCCCGGCGGTTGTAATGTATTGTATTTAGATGGGCATGTTGAATTTATTCGCTACGAAGGGAAAGCCCCCGTAAACCGATATGTAGCAGAATGTTTAAGTGCAATTCCGTATGCGCTAACATTCCATGAAAACTGAACTGAATTTTTAATAAACAGTAATAATGTCCTGCACAATAGGTTTACCGTATTCGACTTCGCCTACTTTAATATGTAGGTTTGGCAAAATGTGTACATCGGCAAAACCATGTGTATGTCCACATAACACAAGGAATTGGTGATACATACTACTTATAGCCATCTCTTGAATTACTTCACCAATGGCACCACAGGTATAATTGGGCAACCATTTTGCATCACCTCTTCTTCCTTGATGCCAACATGCTTCCGCAAAAGGAGGCACATGTGTAGCTATAATGATAAACTGTGCGCGATTCATCGCTTCAGGTAAAGCACGGGCAATATAATTTGCGGAATCTTTACCTAATGACTGAATTACCTTTTTAATTTGGGTTCTATCTAATCCTGCAAGTTCTTTTATGAATATGTAATCGCTCATCTTTGTATCAGAACGGTCAAAATCTCCTAAACGGGCATCTCCCCATCCATCACAGCCAATCAGAACAGTATTGGGGGTAAGTGAAACCAATCCCACTTCGGGCAACCAACGAACCCTCTGGGAATATTTTGTAATCTGTCGCACTTTTTGTCGAACTTGTTCGATAGAACCATGATAATAATCATGATTTCCCAAAACAAAATATACAGGACAGGTAAAAACTCTATCCATATATAGCAACCATTTATCTACGGTCTCTGCGGTGGATATATCACCTGTAATTACTACTACAGACGGATTCTGTTCTGCCATCTCTTTAATAAAAGAAGCCCCTTGTTCCGGGGAAAGATGGTCTAAATGAATATCGGTTGCCCATAAGAGTTTTATGATTTGTTTCTTTTCATCATTCGTTTTACTATTTTTTATTATTGACATACTACAGTAGTTTTCATATTAGTTTATGTTGTTTCTGCCAAATTTTTGTCATGTCTTATCATAATAACACAAGCAATTGAAGTTAGTACTATTACAATACCTAAAATTAATTCTAAATTAAGTTTCAGTCTATTAAGAATAATTTCAAGTAATGAGGTAAAAACGACCTGACTTAATCCCGTAACTGAAATCCACTGAGGCTTTCCCGTTCCATAGGCGTATGTTAAAAATATCTGTCCCAATGTGCCACTTAAGCCTATTACCACAAGTAATACTCCATATTTTTCAAGAATTTCTGTAAATACAGGCATATCTGATTTTGAAAGATAGAATATACAAAAGGTTATCATTAAAGCAACTGCACTATAATGACTAACAACAGTTATAGGAGTAATAAATCCGCAAAAACTTAAACTTACCATAGCAGAACCTGCACAAATTGCCCCTAAAAATGCTACAAAAATAGGTATAAAATCTCCTCGGAATTGGGGTTTTTCAATCAAATAAATACCTAAAAAAGTAGAAATAACAAATAACCAGAATAAAGAAGGTACTTTATCAGAAAATACGATGTACATAATGAGTGTAACCCAGATAGGGGTTGTGGCAGAAATTGTAACCGCGTCAGTAGCATTCATTCGAGATAAGGAGTAAAAGGTACATAGCAATGCGACAGTGCCTAAAATACTTCGTAACCATAAAGAAAGTGAAGAAAATACAAGGATTTTTTCTTTGCGAATTAATGCAATTGTTACCACAAAAATAAATGTGGGAGCAATACGAAAAAAAGCAACTGTAGTCCATGAAAGATTGGTTCCAATTATACTTCCGCAAACAGCCATAATCGTAAAACAAAAAGCAGAACACAACATATAAAAGTATGGGGATAACAATTTCATCTCTTTTTTGATATATGTTAATATACAATTACATATTTCATAAGGGTATTTAAGTGGAAAATAATATGCGTTATGATTGGTGCTTTTCAAAAAATGTTTCTAATTTTTTGAAAATAGCGTTTAAATTATTCTTGATTTCTTGTTTTCTAATTCATTCAGGATGTGTCATATTTCATCAGAAAAAGGGACATTTCACAACCAATCAAGATATTTCACTTCATTACATAGAAAAAGGAGAAGGACAACCCGTTATTTTAATCCATGGTATTCTGGCAAATTCTGACCTTAATTGGCGGTTTCCAGGAATTATGAACAGGCTTTCTAAAAATTTTTATGTCATATCTTTTGATTTAAGGGGACATGGAAAATCAGACAAACCTCATGGAAAAGAAATGTATGGTATCCATCTGGTTAATGATGTTTGTAGAATTATGGAGCATCTTAATATAAATAAAGCACATATTGTTGGATATTCTCTCGGTGGATTTATTGCTTTAAAGTTTGCAACTTGTTATCCCGAAAAAGTTTATTCTGTAACAATTGCAGGAGCAGGATGGGAAAAATCTACACAGGAGAATTTAGATAGACTGGAAAATATCTATACAGCAATGCGAAATAATAATGATTGCACTCCTTTATTTGAACTTGTCGGGATGAGAAAACGGGGATTGGAACGAATTACTATTGCTATTGGGAATTGGTATTTTCGCAAAACAAATGATTTGGGTGTAATTGCAGATTTATTGGAAAGCACTCCGGAATTAGAGGTAAAGGAAGAAGAATTAAAGAATTGTAATATCCCCATATTGCTTATTGGAGGAACAGCAGACCCTATGTGTAAAACGATTCCTGAATTAAATGATGTGTTACCCAATAGTCAAGTAGTTTGGATAAATAAAGGCACTCATTTAACTACTTTATTTAAAAAAGAATTTGCCAAATCTATTGAAAATTTTTTAATAAATAATAAACAACCATAAGGATAGTACGGTATGAAAATTTTATTTTTAATTTTACTTATTTTGATTGCACTTATATTGACAGGTTTGGGTGTAATTATATTTTTGTTAAAATATCGCGTAAAAGGAAATTTCTTTGATTCTAATGGATGTAAGATACATTACCGTATTGAGGGAAGTGGACCTCCATTAATTCTTATACATGGATATGCTGTAAATGCGGATATTAACTGGAGATGGAATGGACTTATTCATAAACTTAAACGACACTTTACGACAATTTCTTTAGACCTTCGAGGGCATGGGTTAAGTGATAAGCCAACAGAACCGGGTAGTTATGGTATTGAAATGGCAAAAGATGTAATCCGACTTATGGATCATCTAAAAATTCCCAAAGCGTATATTATGGGTTATTCTATGGGAGGATTTACCACATTGAAATTGGTAACCATGTATCCAGAGAGAATAATTAAGGCGGTAGTAGGTGGAGCAGGTTTTGAAAAAGTAGATGGTGATAATGTGCGAATTTTAATGGAGTTGGTTGAATCCCTTGAAAGTGGCAAAGGTTATGCTCCGCTAACAAAGGCTTTGGAACCTGATAGAAAAGAGCCTCCCGCATGGAAAATTAAACTGCTTGATTTCGGATTAAATATGTTGTCTGATTCCCGTGCTATGGCAAATGTAATGAAACAATTTCCTGAAATGGCAGTTTCTGAAGAACAACTAAAAAATAATCAGGTCCCTGTTCTTGCTATAGTAGGGACAAACGATCCTTTGAAAGTAGGGGTTATAGAAATGGAAAAATACTTAAGCAATGCCCAATTTATTTATTTAAAAGGCAGGGATCACATGACTGCTATGACAGGAAAAAAATTTTATAACATTGTCCTTGAATTTTTGAAAGAGAAAAAATAAAGTTATCTATTACCAAAGCGGTTAGAAAATATAAAATAAAGAATGGTTTTAAGTATACGATAGGAATCATAAAATTTGCGGAAATGGGAAGAGCGGTTTTTTTCTTCATAAATAGAAGGTATTGGGACAGTTCCTATTTTCTTTTTTTTCTTCAAAGCCAATAGTAAAATCCATGTTTCTGTTTCATATCTTCCAGGGGGGACACATTCAACAATTTCCTGAGCAAAGGAACGGGAATACAAACGGAAACCGCATTGTGTATCCGATAAAGGACATTTTACCAATATATGAAGAATATATTGGGTTATGTAATTTCCCAGTTTACTGGGGAAAGGTGTTTTTTCGGGTTTAAGGTCGCGTTGTCCAATTATTATGTCTTCCTTATTTTTCTCCCATTCCTTAATAAACAAAGGGAGTAATTCCGGGTCGTGTTGTCCATCGGCATCCATAAAACAAATTAATTCGTATTGTGGAAGATTTAAGACATGTTTTAAGCCTTCAATAATTGCAAATCCTTTTCCTTTATTTACGGGGAAAGAAATAACAGACACAGGCATATTTAACACAGACGCAATACAATTATCTGTTGACCCATCGTCAACAATATAAATGTCAACAGGAAATTTTGTAACTGCTTGAATAACTTTTTCCAATCGGTTTCCCGCGTTATAACATGGGATAACAACCGCTATATTATTTTTTTGTTGCATTGTATGTTCTTGATTGTATTCTTTTTTAATTAGCCTATTTTTTTTCTTTCTATTTACACTAACTATTATAATTAAAACAAAAAAGGAAATGGCTTATGATAACATTATTTTCAATAATCACTTTAACAACCCTCACAACCAACCCAATTATTGTGGAGAAGGATAAGCCTATTGATTATGCTTATGCGATGTATGATAATTTTGATATGATAGACTCCAATGGAGATGACCTAATTACCTTACAAGAAGCACAAAGACTAATAGAGGGATTGGATTTAGAAACTTTTTTATCTTTTGATAGAGATGGAAACCAACAGTTGTCAGAAGAAGAATTGCAATTGGCTATAAAACAGTTGAGTACTTGTGGTTCTCAACTTCAACGGGGATGTTCCTGTGCCGTTAATAAGGTTGAAACATGGATATCTGATTTCATTGCTATCCTTTTTTCAATGACGATTCTATTTTGTATGGGCTCTGCAAAAAGATAAGATAATTCTCGTTAAATAAATTTTCGGGAGACTTTATCTATTTCATCCATTTCTGCCTCAGAGATATGGAATTTGAATGTTCCTAAGTTTTGAAGTGCTTGTTCTTTTCGGGTAGCACCAGGGATAGCAACAACACGCTCCCCGTGAAAATGAATGAGCCAATTCAGAGCAACTTGGGCAGGAGTAGCCCCATATCGTTCAGCAATCTTTTTTAATGTATCTATCACGGGCTTTGTTCGTTCAAGACCGGAGGGACGGTAAAGTGGAAAATATTTTCGCCAGCCTACACGAGTTTTTATCAAAGAAGGGTTTTCATGAAATTTTCCTGTTAATAACCCCTGTTCTAATGGAGAATATGCAATAATCGTCATTCCTAATTCTTGTGCTGTTTTTAATATCCCATTCCTCTCTATTTTGCGGTTTAGTAAACTATAATGGACCTGATTGGAAACAAGAGGAAAACCTAATTTCTCTAAATGTGCATGGGCATTTCTCATTTGTCTTGCAGAATAGTTGCTTACTCCCGCAGAGCGGATAATACCTGCTTTTAGTAAATCTGCCATAACCTCCATTTCTGTTTTTATTGATGAAAGTGATGTAGGTGAATGAATTTGATAAAGTGAAATTTTATATGGGGCAAGGCGTTGTATTTGTTCTTCAATAGAACGAAGCATTCTTGATGCTCTACGGGCAATAGGGTGCCACTTTGTCGCGATTATTGTGCTTTCAATGGGAGCATTTATTTTTTGAAGTCCATGGGAAACACATTTCTCAGAGGCGCCCCATCCATACATTTCTGCTGTATCAAACCAGTTAATACCTCCTTCCCAACTTACTTTTATAATCTCATCACTTGGGACTTCTTCAAGAGAGGGCCAGAATTTTCCGGCAAAGCCAATTCTGTTACTAAATTGCCAACATCCTAAACCCAAAGGTGTGATATGAATATCACTCTCTCCTAATTGACGGAGTTTTATATCCATTGGTTTTTCCTTTATTGTTGTGCAAGAATCTTTTGAAAATCTATTTTCTGGAATACAATTTTTTCGTAGGGCTCTTTCTCTCCACATTCAAATAAGATGCCCACTTCTTTTTCATTTATTGAATACAGAGAAGAATATGCAGAAGGTCCTTCATACAACAACTTTTGATATTTCCATGTTTTTCCATAATCGGAACTAATTTTTACTGTCATTTTAATTCTTTCTTTTTTATCTGCTGGATTAGAAAAAATCAGGTATTCTCCATTTTGGAATTGATGTTTAATTAAACTTGCCTGACATATAGGTTCAATTAATTCCAAATCATAACTTAAATTACCCCATGATAAGCCACCATCCTCACTAATAGAAGTAGCCCTACATGGATATTCTCGATTGTAATTTCTCATGTTAATAAGCAATTTATTATCCGTTATTTCTACAACCTGGCACTCATTGGTCTTAATACCTATCGGATTGCTATATGCCCATGTTTTACCGCCATCATCCGAATATATAATGTGAGAATACCATTGTTTGTCATTTTTGTTAGAATGGTCACAAGGGATAACAAGCCTATTTTTATATTTATCTCCGCTCATTTGTATTCCTATTCCCGGACCTGTAGCATACCAATTCCAGTCAGGATGTTTTGTTGAGTTTGTTATTTCTTCAACTTTTGACCATGTCTGTCCATTATCTACGGAACGAGAAATAAATACACGACGGGTATCTTTTGAAACACCGTTAATAATTTCCATCTCATTATCATCTCCCCGATTCCATGTCATTAGAATGATGATATTTCCTGTAGTTTTATCTATTACAGGACAAGGATTACCGCAGGTATTTTTCTCATCATCCCATAAGACATACATACTACTCCATGTATTTCCGTTATCTTTAGAAAATTTATAAATAAGATCTATATCTCCTGCATCAGACACGGAATCTTTTCTACCTTCACAGAAGGCAATTAATGTTCCGTCTTGTGCTTTAATTAAGGAAGGTATTCTATAAGTATTGTATCCCCCTTCACCGGAAAGAAAAACTGTAATGCTGTCATCCTCTCCCCAAACAAAAACAGGGATTGTAAGTAACATAGCCATTGTCAACTTAACCGTTAACTTCATAGTATTTTCCTTTCCTATTACCTATATAGACATAAAAAAATGGAGATGGTATTCCCATCTCCATTCTACCTAAATATTGTAATCGAATTAAATTTACTTTTTGGATGATAATTCCTTAGCAACTTCATCAAAATATTTCACACATTGAGATATATCGGGGAGTGAATTTTCCCAATTATGTTCGTATTCAATTGAGAAAACTCCTTTAAATCCTTTTTGATAGAGATGTGTTAAAATGGCTTTCATATCTGCCTGTCCTGTTCCCCAAATAGTATCGTGTGCATCCCTCTTGCCAAATTCATTTAAATCCTTGAGATGGAATGAAATTATTCTGTTATCTAAAGCCTGGATTGCTTCAATTGGCTTTATACCAGAACGCATCCAATGTCCTGTATCTGCACAGGAACCAATGTTAAGACTTGCATCTTTTGTAACTTCCAGAACTTTTTTATAATCCCAATATAGGGAAGGTTTGGGATGATTGTGTATTGCCACTTTTATACCATATTCCTGAGAAAGTTTATCTATTAATGGTATAGCATTGGCAGGAGGCTCAGAGACAATAGTCTCTATACCCATGGCTTTTGCAAAATCAAACACTTTTCTCGATTCTGCTTCGTCATTTGGTAATCCAACGACACCATAGTTCACAAGTTTCACATTCGCAGATGCTAATTTTTCTTTCACTTTCTGTTGAAGTTCTGGAGAAAGACTATGGTCAAATTTCACATCACCGGTTTCATTGGATAGTTTTTGTCCTGGGTATGCTTCAATGTAACGGAGGCCAATCGTTGAAACTTTATCAATGGCTTCAAAGAAAGTAAACCGATTGAAAGAGTAAGCCTGACATCCGATTTTCCAGCCGATGGCTTCTGCGTTCGGGGCACCTCCTGTATACAATTCAGTATCTGCGTGGGAGATTTTTGTCCCCAACAAGATAACGGACACTAACAATACTAACGACACAAAAAAAGAGAAAACAAAAATATTTTGCATATACGAACCCTTTCTTATTAATTGTTTATAATTGTTTGTATCTAATTTGAATAACCGATGAACTATTATGTTTCAAAAATCGGTAAAAAATCAATTTTGCGGTTTAAATTTTATATCGGTCTGTGCTTTTGAAAAGCCATTCTAACAGCGGCAGAAATAACACGAAACAACCTATCTTCCTTTGTATTCCTATTTTTCTTGTTTCCAAGATGTTGGTAAATCTTTAATATCATTGTTTTTTCCTGAGGTGTAAGCATTTCTATTTTATTATTCCACACTTTATTTAAGCCAGAAACAAGTAAATTTCTTAGCTGTAAATACACAGGTTCGGATCTGATTGTATTTTCTATGTCTTCTTCTGACTTTGTAGATATAGATTCTCCATATATTCCTTCTTTTACCGCACCCTCCTCAGAAGAAGATTTCATACTGATAATTATCTGTGACAAATCACCTAAACTCACTTCTCCCCATTTTTCTGCAGTAGTTTCAAGAACCATTTCTGCTAATTTGTTATCTTTTATTTCCTTTTCACTAATAAGTTTTTGCTCTTCTTCTGTAAGAAAAATATCTGGGAGTATCGGTTCCTCTAATTTAGAGGTGAGAAGAAGTTCCTGATATTCTTTTTGTAACTTTTGAAGATTTATGGTTCTTCCTTGGAGTATTCTTCGAGTTTCTATCAGTGAATTTTCTAAATTTTCGATAACACTCATCCAACGGTCATGATTTTCCGTTTCTTCTCTAAGTCGTTGGTCTGCTTTACGAAGCAATTCGTTAATTTTCTTTATTGCTTCCTGGTCTCTCTCAATCAAAACTTTTAGTTTCTCTATTTCACTACTTATTTTTGCTAACATACTTTCCTTATCTTCAAGCATTTAACAGACCTCAACCCTCTTGGTTTTAATGGCGTATCTCAAAATTATTATATCTTTCATCGCCTTCTTCCCATTGAACATCAATTTCAGAAACATAGGCTCCTGATGGACCTTTACGGCACCATGAAAGCATTTCTTCTAATTTCTCGTGAGAACCTTCGAAAACGGCTTCTACACTACCATCACTTTTGTTACGGACCCAACCCGTAATACCTAACTGTAAAGCCTTTCTATAAGTTGAGTATCTATACCCAACTCCTTGAACAATACCATAAATGACAACATGAACTCGGGATTTCACAGTTCTCCTTTTAATTTAATATATCTTTCACGGTATGCCGGTAAAGTAACACCAACAGCAGCACGACAGGCTTCAAAAGCGACTTCAATATCTCTACTTTCTATAGATGAGGGTAATATTTTTAATAGATTTTTATCACCTAATTTAAAGATGAGATAACAGATTTCTTTCCTGACAACAGGACTTCCTTCCCTCATTAATTCCTGATATTGAGGTAAAACTGTGGGGTCTCCTCCCTGATATAATGCAGTAATTGCTTTTGCTCGATAAATAAGATTTACATCAGTAGGATTTTCTCTTCGAGTAAGGCGGGCTCTTAAAAATTGTTGTGCTTTCCATTCTTGTTCTCTTGCCAGAATAAGGGCAATTTCCGGGCGGAGCGTTATTTGTTCTTCATATAGTTGAGAGAGAAGAGATTTTCCTTGAGGCTCTTTAAGATAGAATAGGGCTTTTATAGTTCTATACTCTGCCATACCTTCCAACCGTGGAAGAAGTTGAAGTAATTGTTCACGAATATCATCACCTCCAAGTGTAACAAGAGCATAAACTGCCGATTCAGATTTTTCTTCGTTTTGTGATATTAACATTTCAAAAAGTTTCGGTATAATTTCACGAACACCTAAATAGGCTAACGCACGTGCTGAAGGTCCACTGATTTCACCCGAACGGTCTTGGAGCATATTCATTAATGATGGTATTCCATCACGATAACCTACCAACCCACTTAAAATAGCCGATTGAATTCGAACCGACCTGTTTCCATGTTCTAATCCGCTTCGAAGTAACGCCGTAGGAACCTGATTTTCTGCTAAATACATACCCCTTGCAGAGACCAATTGTGTTGTTATCTCGTTTGAAGAGAGTAATTTTTGTAAATATTCCATCGCTTCTTGAGAGCCATGCAACACTAATAATACAGCACATTCTACTTTAAGGTCCTGGTTTCCTTCAGAAGATTTGAATATTTCATCCAATCTACTCCATGCCCTTTCTACCGTTACCTTGTCTTCCGTTCTGAGTGTCACGCCTGGAGAAAGTTGTATAGATGGTCTTTCTTTCTTTTCTGTTTGTACTATAATCTCTGCAATTTGGTCTAAACGATATGTAACTCTATCTTCTTTTTCCGTCTCAAAAGCAAGATATTGATCATGTATTTCTACGAGTTGAAGATTTACATCCTTTGCTCCTGAGTTTTTTATGATTACAGTAACCAAATTATTTGAATTTAATAATTCTTTTAAGGATTTTCCTCCAGTTATTTTAATATCATCAGAAAAGATTGATAGCGACACGGCAAATAAAATTGTAAATAGCGTTGCCGACATCATTTTTTTTAGGTTCTTTATCTTATCCATAGCATTCCTTTCTTTGGTTACATCTTAAAATTATTATAACCATAATAGACATTAATTATCTCATAAACAGAAAATATACTTTATTTTCGAATTGTTTTATAAACGAGTAATTTATCTTTTTATTTAAACCATTCTATCCTTTTTGTTTGAATGAATTCATCTAAGAACAACTTCGCCTTACTAAATGAATCTATAAATGGATTAATAGCAAGGGCTTTCAATGCATAGTTATATGATTTATTGACGATGGCTTCTATCATAAGTCGGTCACTTTCTTTAGCGGTTAAAAGTAAACCACGGAAAACTTCTGGTAATTTGGTATGAATAGAAGGTTTTAACCCTTTATTATTTATTTCACAGGGTATTTCAACGGATGTATCAAAAGGAAATTCGGATAAATAATCTTTATTCGGGATACAAACAATATGTTCCTCCGGACGGTGTTGTTGCAAAGCACAAATGAGGGGAATAATAATTTCGTCATACCATGATGGATTTCGTTCATACACAACATCAGGAATGGTAGATACTTGACGGTCTTTATAAATACTCAATATTTTTGATTCATGTTCATAAAGGAGTTCTGATCGAAATTGGGATTTCTTTTTTTGTTCTTTTAAATAATCACTTTTTCTTAAAAATATGTTCAGTGCTCGGGAAGGTATAACATTAAAATTAGAAATAATTTCATTATCAAATGAAGGGATATTTTCCTTCTCCAATTTATCAATAAGTTCCATCATAATGCTTTTACCATTTAGATATACATCGCAAATAGCACCCAAATGATACAGCCCTATGTATTGAATATGAATATGTTTCTCAGAGACATTGAATAATTGTGAAATAATTCTTTTATAAGAAGTAGATGTTTCACAAATGCCAATAACATGATTTAATCCTGCAAATCGTGTAAGCGTTTCTACGACAAGCCCCATTGGGTTAGTCATATTTATTATATGGGCTGTAGGATTTATGGAAGATATTTTTTTGCCTATTTCAAGCATCACAGGTATCGTGTAAAAAGCATTTAGGAAACTTCCTGCTCCAAAACTTTCGTCTCCAATTAAATCATAATTTACAGGTCTCTTTTCATAATCAATTCTTGCAAGAAAACCACCGACACGAATATGACTAAGAATTATTTGTGCCTTTTCTATTCCCGTTTCTATCGAAGTAGTTTCTTTAATTTGTAACGGATACCCTATATTATCAACCATCCTTTTACAAAATGATGATACGATATTTAATTTTTCCGTATTTTTGCCGACCAAAACGATTTCTTTAATCCGAACATTATTCTGCATTAGGGCTGATAGGAAAACAGGGATATAAACGCTACTCCCTCCCAGCACGGCTAATCGAGTTATCATTTTCGTATTGTAGTATTGTTGTTGAACTTCTTTTTTCTTCATAGACACCCCCAATGAAGTTATATAGAAATTATTGTAGAAGTATATTGTCCGGCTCTGTAATAGGTTCCCCTCTTTTACATAGTTCACATTCTTCCGGTAACCAACTCGCTAATTGGATTTCTGCTAAAGAATAAAACGGCACATCAAATGATACATTTCCCGGATTTCTATTCACAATACAACCCACACCAACGACATTAGCACCTCTTTCCTGTATATGTTTTATACATTTCATCACAGAACCCCCTGTTGTTGTAATATCTTCTACGACAATTACTTTCCAACCTTTAACCAATGTAAACCCTCTCTTCATCGCCATACTACCTTCTGGTTCTTTTTCAAGAAATGCGGAGCGACAATCAAGATGTTTGGCTACTTCATGTGCTAAAATGATACCACCCGTAGCAGGACCTGTAACCAAATCAACCTGTAAATCCTTGAAGTATTGAGATAATTCATAACACAGTTTTTCTACAACTTTGGGGTATTGTAAGATACGGGCAAATTGAAGGAATTGATTTCCATGTCTACCACTGGCATAAACAAAATGTCCATCAAGCAAGGCTTTATGCTGCACAAACAAGTCTAAAACTTCTTCATTTTTCATTTTCAATTTCCTTCACAACACGCTCAAATGCTAAATGGGGATTTTCGGCTTTTAATATAGGACGAGAAAGGACTAACATATTCGCACCCCGAGAGATTGCTTCAGACGGAGTCATAACTCTCACCTGGTCATGAGTATCCGAAGCCCATACAGGGCGGACACCGGGTGTAATTAACAAAAAGTTAGAACCTAATTTCTCCCTTAAAAGAGATATCTCCATTGGGGAGCACACAATTCCATGAGCCCCTGATGAGAGAGCCATGTTAGCATAATTAAATACAGCATCTTCTAATTCCCATTTAATTCCTAATTCTTTCTGTATTTCTTCTTTTGTGTGGCTTGTTAAAATAGTTACTGCAATAATCTTCGTTGAACTTCCTTCCACTGCTTCTCTTGCGTATCTTATCATTTTACTTCCGCCTAACGCATGCACTGTTAACATATCTACTTCAAGGTCTCTTGCTGAACTTACTGCATTTTTCACTGTATTTGGAATATCATGATATTTTAAATCAAGAAAAATTTTTTTATTTTTCCTTTTAAGCAAGGAAATCACCTGAGGACCACATCGGGTAAACAACTGGCTCCCTACTTTAAACCACACACAGTCTGGGCATAATTCAAGGATTTTTTCCACCTCATCTATTGTATTAATATCTAATCCTATAATAATTTTTTCTGACATATACCTACTTTCTACTTATTCAATAATCACCGAACCTATAAGTTTGTTAATATCATCTATACCGTTATTAAGGCAATACTCTCGCAAACCCTGTATAATACGAATGGGAGCCAATGGGTCACGGAATAAATAGGAACCTATTGCAACCATTCTTGCTCCTGCAATGAGAAACTCCAATGCATCTGAAGCAGTACAAATTCCACCCATCCCTATCACAGGAATTTTCACCGTTCTACTTACATCCCATACCATTTTTAAGGCAACAGGACGAATAGCAGGACCGCTAAGACCACCTACGACATTTTTTAACTTTGGTTTTCTTGTTTCTGGATTTATAGCCATTCCAAGTAGGGTGTTGATAATAGAAATAGCATCTGCCCCGCCTCTCTCTGCTGATAAAGCAGGTTCCGTAATATCTGTAATATTTGGGGAGAGTTTAACAATCAGAGGCAATTTCACACTTGAACGGACTGCAAGGGTATATTTTTCTACCCATTCTGGGGATTGAGCAATAAGTGGACACTTGAATTTATTTTTAGCATCATGGACATTGGGACATGATAAATTCATTTCTATAGCATCAGCACCACCCTCTTTTTCAAGGAGTTCTGCCAATTTAACATATTCATCAACAGAAGTCCCATAAATATTGGCAATAATTGTGCATTTTTTCTCACGCAAAAATGGGAGTTTACTCTTCAAATAAGTTTCTATTCCGACATTCTGAAGCCCTATCGCGTTTAACATTCCAGCGGGGGTTTCAACAATACGAGGAGGGACATTGCCCAACCGAGGTTGTAGAGTAAGGCTTTTTACAGTCACCGCTCCCAATTCAGATATATCGAAATATTCAGAATATTCTTCTCCGTACCCGAAGGTCCCTGATGCCACCGTTACAGGATTTTTTAATGTAAGATTTCCTATAGATACTTGAAGATTAATATCCATTTTATTTTTCTCCGATTTTATCCCAGAGAATTACCTGTGTATCAAACACGGGTCCTTCTCTACATACACGAGCCATCATTTCATTTTCAATTTCCATCTTTGCCGGGATAACACATCCTAAACAGACCCCCTCTCCACAAGCCATTTCTGCTTCTAAAGAGGCGTAACAGAGCCATTTTTTTTGTTCACAAATTTTATGGACATTCTTAATCATTGGTAGGGGACCACATGTGTATACAATGGTTGAGTCTGGCAAATCAAGTGTTTCAAGAATATCTGTTGCAAGCCCTTTATGTCCGGCACTTCCATCTTCAGTTACAAGGTGTATCTTGCATCCCATCTGTCGAAAATCTTTTTCACACAAAAGATGATGGAAATCTTTCCCTGCCAAAATAATCTCTGGAGCAATACCCCGAACTTTAAGTATTCCCTCCACTAATGCAGGGAAAGGGGCTACCCCTATACCCCCTGCTACAATGAGATAGTGTGAATACTCTTTCGGAATAGGAAACGAATTCCCTAAAGGACCCTGTACATTAATTTTTTCGCCTGTGGATAATGTGGATAAAATTTTTGTCCCTTCACCACATACTTTGTAAAGAATAGAGACACCATCCGAAAAAATCCGTTCTATAGACATGGGTCTGCGTAAAAAGGGGTAGTATCCCGGAGAAACCTCTAACATTACGAATTGACCGGGTAATGATTGCGTAGCAATTTCTTTGCTTTGTAGAACCATTCTGTAATGATTGGGAGCTACAAGATTATGTAGAGTTATAAGGCATTCATGAAGTTTATCCATATTACCTCCGGAATTCTAATCCCATTTGACTGCGTAATAAATTCAAACTACTCCGAATCCGTTCTGCCAGGACATCTCCAATCCCTTCTACATCCATTAAATCCTCTTTGGAAGCGTGAAGTATTTGTTTAATTCCACCAAATTTTGCCACTAAATTTTCAATTAATGTTGATGGTAAACGGTGTGTCATTGTTAAAATCCGATACCCACGAGGAGTTATATATGTATCCACAGAACGAAGGTTTGAACCATACCCTAATATTTGACTTATATTACTTAAATCAAGCAATTCATCCTGTGTTAGAGTATGCAGTTTTTCAAGAAGAGTATTATAATCTATTCCGGGACGTTCACGGTAGTAATCTTTTAACACCAATTCTGCCTCAGGAAGTGGAATGAGCAATTCTTTGAGTTGCATTTGAATTAGTCTACCTTCAGTCCCCAATTCAAGAATAATAGGATGTAATTCATCTGCAAGCCGTAATACGACTTGAGTTCTTTGTATAGTCCTACACACATCATAAATCGTTACTACATCTTGAAATTCTCGAAGGGTTAAGTCCTGAAGGGACTGGTTCATCGTTACTAAAAATCTTTCTATCGTTTGCAAAGACTGCATTGCTCGATTTAATAAGGTAGGTAAAGGAGCCAAAACATGTTTTCGATCATTGACATAAATAGTAACCGAAGACCGCCGTTGAGATACCGCTACAACGATACAGTGTGCTTGTTGAGCCATTCGTTGTGCTACGCGATGTCGTGTCCCTGTTTCATCGGAAGGGATTTTCGCATTCGGTTTTAAGAAACGATTTGCATATAAGATCTCAGTTCCATCTGCATTAAGGATAATAGCCCCATCCATTTTTGACAGTTCATAAATCAACTGGGGTTTCAATTCTTCATTTAATTCTACTCCCCCCTCAGAAAGTTGCGATAGTTTACGGGGTTCGCCAAAACAAAGCAAGGCACCCATCCCGCTTTGAATAATTGCGGATAGAGCCTCCCGAATTCGACTTCCCGGGGCAACCATTTGTAATGCTTTTTTAAATAGTTCATCTGTATCTGGAATATTACTCATGAGATTTCTCCCGATTTTCAAACAATTGATTTAATTCTTTTATATTTTCTAAGGAAATAATTTGCAAATTTTCTGCTTTGTCAGGAATATCAGAAGGTTCTATTCTTGGAATTATACAGGTTTTAAAACCGAATTTTGCAATTTCATTAAGTCGAATTCTTGCCCCATTTACACGGCGAATTTCCCCGGATAAACCTACCTCTCCAAAAGCAGCCCAATCCGAAGCAATAGGAAGATCCCAGAAACTGGATAGCATAGAGATAACGACGGGTAGGTCAACCGCAGTTTCGTCAACAAACACTCCACCAGCAACATTGACAAAAATATCTCTATCGGAAAGGAATATACCTGCTTTTTTTTCAAGAATAGCGATTAATAAAGATACTCTTTGACTGTTTAAACCCATTACACCTCTACGGGGTTGCGGAATTCTACTTTTTCCAACTAAGGATTGAATTTCTACCAGCAAAGGGCGAGAACCTCCTACCATAGGAAACACGATAGAGCCACTTACACCGACAGGCCTTTCTTGTAAAAAAATAGCACTGGGATCGGCTATTTCTTTTAATCCTTCACTACACATTTCAAATACACCAATTTCTTGGGTCGAACCAAATCGGTTTTTTATTGCCCGTAAAACTCTCAGGGAATGTTTCCCTTCCCCTTCAAAATAAAGAACCGTATCCACAATATGTTCTAAAACTTTAGGACCGGCAATATATCCTTCTTTAGTAATATGTCCAATGATAATCATGGGAATATTTAGTTGTTTTGCTTTCTGGACTAATTCATAAGTGCATTCACGAACCTGTGTAATACTCCCGGGTAAGGAATCTACCTCTGGATTGCTGACACTTTGAATGGAATCAATAATAACTAACGAATATTGATTTGTGTCTATACTTGAAAGAATATCTGACATATCTGTTGATGAAAACATAAATAAATTTTGATGGAGTGCATTCACCCTCTGTGCCCGTTCTTTTACCTGATGAAACGATTCTTCTCCATGCACATATAACACACTCCCATTATTTTTTGCCCACAAACCAGCCACCTGTATTACTAATGTAGACTTTCCTATACCGGGCTCTCCTCCGATCAATATTACAGCCCCTTGAATAATCCCTCCTCCAACAACGCGGTCAAATTCTTTTATCCTTGTAGGTATCCTTTTTGATTGTTCGTCAAGATGGTTCTTTTCAAGAATAGAAACAGGCTGAGTGTCTATCTTCTTTTGTTTGTTTTTTGTATAATTTTTAGCAATTTTTTCTAAAAAAGGATTCCATGATTCACATTGAGGACATTTGCCAAGCCATTTTGGGGATTCAAAACCACATTCTGAACATTCATAAATTTTTTTCTCATGTGCCATCGTTGTAAAATCTTATTGTTCTGATTTATTTTATTTATCATCTAAATAATATCGAAATTGTATACTGTATCCCAACTGAAAAGAAAGGATTGTAAATGGAGCATTTGTTCTTTTTAACAGAAGAAGAAGTTTTGCATGTTAAAAATTATTACGGCACACCTATTTTTATTTATGATGAAAAAACCATGTTGCAAAGGGCACAGGAAGTATTAGCATTCCCCCATGCCTTTGGTTTTACTGCTCGTTTCGCAATGAAGGCACTTCCAACACGCAAAATTTTACAAAAATTTCATGCATGGGGACTTCATATAGATGCAAGCAGTGGTTATGAAGCCGAACGAGCCATTAAAGCAGGTATTCCTCCATCACATATTCAAATCACAGCCCAACAAATTCCCTACAATTTAAAAGAGTTGGTAGAACAAGGGGTTCTGTATAATGCCTGCTCCCTCCAGCAGTTAAAAGTCTATGGTGAAATGTTTCCGGGGACAGAAATCAGTGTTCGAATTAATCCCGGATTAGGTTCGGGTTCTTCCAATCGAACCAATGTGGGTGGACCTTCCGCCAGTTTCGGTATCTGGCATGAATATCTCCATCGTGTATATGAGGTAGCCAATGAATACAGATTAAAAATCACAGGTATGCATACACATATAGGGTCGGGGTCAGACCCAGAAGTTTGGGTTCGTTGTGCTCATTTGGCTTTAGAAACAGCCGGAAAAATGCCTGATGTTCGGAGGATTAGTCTTGGTGGAGGATACAAGGTAGCACGCATGTCCAATGAAAAAACAGCCAATTTACAAGAAATAGGGAACAGAATACTGCCCGCGTTTTTTGAGTTTGAAAAAAGACATGGTAGGCAACTTCACTTAGAGATAGAACCCGGAACATATCTTGTTGCCAATGCAGGGTCACTTTTATGCAGTATTATTGATGTAGTTGATACAGGACCTACAGGGTATCGGTTTATAAAGATTGATTCGGGTATGACAGAAAATATTCGTCCAAGTATGTATGGGGCATTACATCCGCTTATCGTTGTCCCTCATGAGAAAGATAGTCCACGAAATAAATATTCGTATATCGTTTCAGGACATTGTTGTGAGAGTGGAGATATATTTACACCTCAACAGGGAGACCCTGAAAGTCTTGGACCGAGAGAACTATTAGAAGCAAAAATAGGCGATGTTTTAGTGGTAGAAGGAGCGGGGGCATATTGTTCAAGTCAATCTTGTAAAAACTACAATTCTTTTCCCGAATGTGGAGAATTATTACGAATAGCACCTTTTGAGTTTGAATGGATAAGAAAACCACAGACATTAGAACAAATGGTTCAGAACGAAGTATAAAATAAAATAAGGGCACATCATATATGAAAAATCTTACTGCTCTCGTTACAGGTGCCAGCAGAGGGATTGGCAAAGGAATTGTTTTAACATTAGCAAAACAAGGTTATAACATAATAGCCATAGCAAGAAATCCGAATGGGCTTCGACTTCTAAAAGAGGAAATAGAAAAAAACTATCCTGTGCAATGTTTAGCATTTTCCCTTGACATCGGGGATTTAAAAGACCAGGAAGTATGGTTCTCTAATCATTTTCCAGCATTACCTGAAATAGACCTTCTTGTAAATAACGCAGGAATAGCACCTGATAAGCGTTCTGATATTCTGGAGTGTTCTATAGAAAGTTATGACAAGGTTCTAAATACAAATTTGAAAGGTGTTTTCTTCTTTACTCAAAAGATTGCTCAACGAATGGTTGCTTCTATACAAAAGGATATAAAAAAAGACTACAAACCTCGCATTATCTTTATAACCAGTATTTCAGCGATAACCGCGTCACCTAACCGAGCTGAGTATTGTATTAGCAAAGCAGGTTTAAGCATGACTTCCCAACTTTATGCTGTCCGACTTGCAGAGTATAATATACCTGTATTTGAAATACGCCCCGGAATAATTATGACGGACATGACGGAACCCGTTCGTTCAAAGTATGACGCCTTGATACAACAAGGGTTATTACTTCAAAAACGATGGGGAACGCCAGAAGATGTAGCCAATTGTGTTAAATCTATTGCAGAAGGAAATTTTGACTATGCTACGGGGTCTGTTTTTGAAATTAGTGGAGGTTTTAGCATTTTAAGATTATAATATTGTTTGAGGGTAGATATCTTATGGATATTAAACGACAAGAATTAGCAAGAATGATTGACCATACCCTTCTTCGTCCTTATGCGAGTGAGGATGACATAAGAATACTATGTCAGGAAGCAAAAGAAAACAATTTTTATGCGGTGAGTGTTAACCCAACATGGACAAAGTTGTGTGCCCAATTACTCAAAGATACCCCTGTTAAAGTAGATGTATGTGTTGGTTTCCCTTTAGGTGCAACAACTGCTCATATTAAGGTTGCGGAGACTGCAGAAGCCATTAAAAATGGGGCTCAAGAAATTGATATGGTGATTAACATCGGTGCTTTAAAATCAGGGTATACTGCCTATGTTGAAAAGGAAATTGCTATCGTAGTTAAAACCGCAGGTAATATTCCTGTAAAAGTTATTTTAGAGACAAGTTATTTGAGTAATGATGAAAAAGTTGCAGTATGTGAAATGGCAATACGGACAGGAGCAAAGTTTGTAAAAACTTCTACCGGATATGGAACCCAAGGGGCAACAGTGGAAGATGTGCAATTATTGCGAAAAGCAGTGGGTAAGTTTTTAGGTGTTAAGGCAGCAGGAGGCATTCGAACCTATGGGGAAGCGGTGGCTATGATAGAAGCAGGGGCTAATCGTATTGGCACAAGCACAAGTTTAGATATTTTGCAGGATGCCCCGTTATAATATTTCTTTCATGAATCACATTTGTCATCAAAGGAGGTAAAATATGGATGCTATTGAGGCTATCAGAACGCGTCGCTCCGTGCGAAAATATCTGGATAAAGAAGTGCCGAAGGAATTGTTGGAAACTATTGTGGACTGTGGAAGATTATCTGCCACAGCAAGAAATGAACAACCCTGGGAGTTTATCGTAATTGTGGACAAGGAATTAAAAAGAAAGGTAGCCGAACAAACCGATAATGGAAAATTCATCAGCGAAGCAGGTGCATGTATAGCGGTTGTATGCAAAGACACAAAATATTACATTGAAGACGGTTCTGCTGCGACACAAAATATTCTCGTGTCTGCTTGTGCTTTAGGTCTGGGATCTTGTTGGGTAGCAGGAGATAAAAAACCATACTGTGCTTCCATTTTAAAACTGCTTAATGTGCCTGAAACATACCGTCTGGTCAGTTTAGTTGCTATAGGTTATCCTGCTTCTATCCCATCACCACATAAAAGAAGTTTAAATGAAGTTTTACATTGGAATTCTTTTTAAATACCACCATTTAGCACACTGGCAGATTGCTTAAAATAATCGTATGTAGCATACTGGGCACGAATAGTTCCCTTTCCATGCTCTACATAGCGATTCGTCTGCCGTTCATCCAGAACTCGAGCCTTAAAGTTGTCCTGGATTTGGAAGGAAATTATATCCATAACTTGTTGTTTTAGTTCTGGGGAAATAATTGGAAAAGCACATTCAACACGGTAATCAAGATTGCGTTCCATCAAATCAGCAGAAGCCATATAAATAGTTGTTTGTTCCCCTTTTCCAAAAAGATATATTCTCTGATGCTCTAAAAATCGGTCTAAAATAGAAATGGCAGAAATATTAGGATGTGGGGGCATTGCATAAGTTGTTCGAACAACTAAATCAATTTTAACACCTGCATCGGCAGACTCTTTTAATTTCTTTACAATTCGGGTATCTGTCAGATGATTTACCTTCAGGAAAATATACCCGTTAGCACCTTTTTCTTTTTCACGGTTAATCAATTTATTCAATGATTTTCTTAGTGAGAAAGGGGAAATCCCCAGATACTCAAAATCAGGTGGGGTTAACGGAGGTAAACCGGAACTTCGGTCTAAAAGTTTAAATACCTCTTCCACTTCTTCTGTAATAGATGGGTTGGAAGTTAATAAAATACTATCCACATATTGACGGGCAGTCTTTTCATGGAAGTTTCCTGTGGAGAGTCCTACAAAACTCTTGTTTTTCTTTTTAATTAAAAGAAATTTAGCATGCACCTTCATAGGAGGAACACCATAAGCCACACGAACCCCTGCTTCTGACAAGCGTTCCGCTATCTGAATATTATGTTGCTCGTCAAATCGTGCCTGAAGTTCTATAGATGCAAACACTTTTTTTCCATTCCGAGCCGCATTGATAAGAGCATTGACAATCTTTGATTGACTTGCTACACGATAAATGGTCATTTTGATTTCTTCGACATTAGGGTCAATAGCCGATTCGCGAATAAGTCGTATAACATGGTCAAATGACTGATAAGGATATGTAAGCAAGATATCCTGTTTTTCTACTATATCTAAAACAGGAGTAAGAGGACCATCTAAAATAGGGTGTTTCACGGGAGGTAAAGGTTCAAACAACAAGTCTTTTCTTTTGGCAGGGAAGTTCATCAAATCTTTCATATTGTGATAGCGTCCCCCTGCTATTACTGTATCTTCCTCTGTGATTTTCAATTCTTTTAGTAATTTCTTACATAGTTTTTTTGGCATGTTCTCATCATAGTGAAAACGGGTAGGGCGACCTCCTTTTCGTTGTTCTAAAACTTTCCTCATTTTCCGAACATACCCCTCTGAGAAATCATTATCAATATCCAACTCCGCATCTCTTGACACTTTAAATTCATAAGCCTCGATATCATCAAAGGGAAATATATACAGAACATCTGTAAGGAAAAGGCGAATTACATCGTCAATATATGCAATATTACCACTGGGTAATTCTACAAAACGAGGAAGAGAAGCGGGAATTTCTAAAACCGCATACTTTTTCTTGTCCCGCATATTCATTTGTATTGCGAAATATAACGCACCATCGGTTAATGGGGGTAGAGGGATTTTATCCTCTAAAATTACGGGAACAAGTGTATGAAGGATATTTTCTTTAAAATAATCCGAAAGCCACTGATATTCGGATGGTGATAACTCGTATAAATCTTCTTGTGTTAATATTCGAATACCATAATTTTCTAATTCTTTTGTAATAGTTTCATACGCCTGGCGAAATCGTTCATCTAATTCGCGTGAAAATTCTCCGATGGCTTCTAAAAGATACACCATCTTTTGCTCCCCTAATTCAAGGCGTCTTTGAACACTGGCAACCCGAACCTTAAAAAATTCATCCATATTGGAAGAAAAGATACCTAAAAATTTTAATCGTTCTAATAATGGATTTCGTTCATCTTCCGCTTCTTGTAAAACGCGTTCATTAAATGAAAGAACAGAAATTTCACGGGTATAAAAAATTTTTTCTTTATTAAGCATACAATTTTATATAAAAGGATTTATTTATATTTTCACTATTAATTTAAGATATTTTGTGTCTATTAATCAAACCACTGTCCCATAAGATTTTTTATATTTTTATTAAAAGCAAAAACTATCCTCACTTTCACCCGGACAAGGATAATATCTCCTGATATTAAATATTTGTATTGCTCGAATTAATTCAGAGAAAGAAATGACCCAATCCTGAGGATTATAATCGCTGGAATGCGCTTGGCATTCATGGTTTTCACCATAACCTGGAAGATAGCCATCTTCAATTTTTGAATTGATATTACAGTGATAACCTCCCGAATTAAATAATTGGATTATTCTCAATAGTTCATCTAAATCAATTATACCGTTTCTATTTATATCCGAACTATGGAAGAAAATATATTCACCTTCGAGAGTTCCTTCAATGTTCCCCTCACCATCTACATTACCTTCATTGTCTCCTTCTACGATACCTTCTATTATTCCTTCTCCCTCCATAACACCTTCTATATTTCCTTCTGTAATTCCCTCGCCCTCTGCAACCCCCTCACCTTCGCTAATACCTTCATAATCCCCTTCTAAAATTCCTTCTTGTGGTATGCACTCTTTATAACTTAGAAAGTCCGACAATTCAAAATTTGGCGGGATTCCTCCACCATTGGATAATCCTGCAATAAAACCTGAGGAAACACAATTAAGCCATGTGATAGAAATTGTTCCATCATAAAACATTTCTAATTGGACATTGGCTTCACCGGAACCATATCTTGAAACTTTGGAGAAAGTAACAATAAAGGCATCCGTATCGAACTGATATGAAATAGAACCTGCTTTAGATGGGTCTAAATCATCAAACATTAGCGATATTCTTGGGATAGCAAAATGTCTTTCTAATGACTCTGCATAATCATCATTACCCTGCGTAAAGGTAACATAACCATTACTTCCCACATAACATTGAGAATATTGCACCCCGTATAGATAGACATAAGTTTCTAATGGGAACTCAATCAGGGCAAAGGCATCATCCCCAATAGTAATAGGTGTTGCGTTTGTTGTAGCTTTTGGAAATTCATTTATACTTTGCAAGCATGCATGATACCTATCCGAAGAGTTATCGGGAACAAATATAATTCGGTGATTGGACAATGGAACTGTGTCCACAATATTTGAAGTATAGTAATAAGTAAAATAATCTGGCTGATGTAGCGTAGTAAAAGTGCTACAATCTGTCGAATATTCGTTTCCTGCAATATCCGTTAATACAATCCTATATGTATATTCTGTATCCGCAATTAATCCCGCAATTAAAAATTTGTGATTTGTATCCATAGCAAGAGAATTTTCATATTTCTCAAAGGGAATCGTGCATTGACTTCCATATTCAAAACGGGCAGAACAAATTTCATCAGTCTCCAATTGAACATCCACATTTTTTATATCTGGCACTACTGATAACTGGAGTAATTGGGGGGGATAAATATCCGTTGTAGATTCGGCTGTTATTGTTTGAGGGGAACCCGATCCCGTAAACTCATCATAATACTCTGCTGTAATTAAACCATTATGAATTACAGAAAGAAGTCCATCATTACTTTCTGTTGATAAGGTTGTTAGTTGAATGGTTCCCTCGAAAAATCCAGAAACCTGAGTTTCGGTCAATATTATTTGTTCATTATCTCCACTACCCGATCTAACCGGAATAGAAATTTCTCCCTGTCCGGATAGATTTGCATCTGCCAGGACAAGAGTCGCTAATGAGGAACCATTATAAATTGTTTTATCCCATTGTATACTGCCATCTGCACCTACTACCACAGGCAAATCTACTTGATAGGGCACTATGGGGTTTCCTGTAATAGTCAATTTAACTAAAGGAACAATCCCCGGGGGAGAAAAGGAAACAAGATTGCTACCAAAATTAGAACGGGCAGCACCTAATAATGTATTGGAATTAGAAATGGATATAACTGCATTCTCCCACTCAATATAAACGGATAAAGGCAAACCATTCGGGTCTACACCTGAGCCATGGGTAATATATGGGTTTTGTAATATTCCCATCCATATTTCCGTAGAAGGGTCACCTAAAAGGTTATACATCTCAAAATATCGTTTTGTTGTATTTGTATCCCCATAATAATTGAAAAATTTTAATTTTCCATTAAGTATCATTCCGGCTGTCCATGTTTTCTTCAATGAAAAGAAACTTTCTATAATAAATTTCTCGAACATATCATCTTCATCCCAATAGGAAGTCACAGAACTACCTAAAAAGCCGACCCCACCTGCTGACGCTCTTTGCCAGGTTTCTCCGAAGCATTCGGGTTTGGCATATTGCCCTGTATCGCATGCGAAACTAAGTATCCAGGGGTATACTGCATTAGTTAAAGAATTAACATCACTTTGCGATATAGGGGGACCGTCTGCCCAACTGACATCAGAGCCGTGACCGGAATATACTACCCATCCCCGCCCGGAATTAATCGCAGAAATTACATCAGAACTTGTCGCTCCATAAGTTACGGTATATAATTTTTGAGAAACAAATTCTGCTGGTTCAAAATAATTTGAAATCACATAATTGTGCGTTCCTTCTGTAGTGTCATAATTATCCGAACCTGTTAAAAAAGAAGCTTTTATATACCATGGTTCTGTAAGGGTCCATTGTGCCTTTTCATATTTAAGAATTTTATTTAAAGCATTCTGTAATTGAGTTGAACTTGATACACTAATCCTGCCTACCCATAAATCCGGGGTATAATATTCCTCTCCATCTACAATGGAATAATATAAATCTGTGATGGGATTATTAGACGCATAACCTGCAGGAGCCTGAATATAGTAAGGGTCTCCTACCAAAACCACAAATGTAGGCGGAACTTCCCAATTATTATACGCTTGTTTTATATAATTTCTAATCGCTGTAGAATTTGTCCCTATATTTGCTACATTCTCTACTGTTACGATAAAACCTCTTTGTGTCTTCCACTGAACCCATTCATTAAGTTTACTATTCCCCATAAAAGGCGCAGCAACGATAACAAGCATTCCCACAGGAATGTTATAGCCTATACTTTTTGCTTTTTCGTTAAATAACGAGGAATTTAAAATATATGGGTTCCATAAATCATCAATATATTTTGAAAAATATTTACTATCACGAGACAAAGCGGTTTTCGGAATATTCCAACGAATATCTAATAAGAGATTTTTAGTGATGGAAATTTTTGAATTTAAGGGGTCATAACTTACAGGATAGTAGGTTATTTGATAAAGATTTTTTCCACGAACATTTCCATATTGTGCTATCTCTGCAAGATTTTCTCCATGCTTTTCATTTGAATTGTATACATCATCATTTATTGTGAGTTTAGGTCTTTGAACCCCTTCTTTTTTTTCCCATGGAGGTTGAACAGGATATAGAGGATACTGAATTTCTAACTCTTCAGAGATCGTTTGTTTATTATAGGTTAAAGATACATCCGTCGCATTAGGAGGAACTTCTATATACCTTCTCCATGCAGGCAATTCTGGCTCGCCTATAGAACCCGATGTCCCCATTTCGGGAATTTTAATACGGGTAAAGGTATTGCCATCTATGGTTTCTTTTTTAATTTCAGGGTCAGAAGTCAAGTTAATTTGAATTTTAATTCCTCCCGCTTCAGGAAAAGTAGCTACATGGACCACATCTCCTTCTGCATTAACAATCACTAACATTACTATCAAAGACAGTAGTATTAAAAGCCTATTATTACCCCATGAAATACCTTCTTTTCTTTTCATAATCTCGAACCACAGATGTTTATAATTAAATTTACTACTATAAGATTATACCATATATTAGAAATATTTATTCCCACAAAAAAAGTACTGCGGTCTTTGCAGACCGCAGTAACAGTATGTTATTTACACTACAATACTACTTACTTCTTTGCACCCAAAACTGCATCTTTTGCCGCTTTTGCAATACGGAACTTCAAAACTTTCTTTGCAGGGACCTTCATTTTTTCTTTGGTCTGCGGATTGATTTGAATACGGGCTTTGCGGTCTACAACTACCAGTTTGCCTAAGCCAGGGATGACAAAACTGGCTGGTGCTTGTGCATAAGCTAATTCTACTAAACTTTGAAGAACTTCATTAATGTTCTTCTTGGTTAGCCCTGTCGCTTCAGCAAGTGTGCTGATAATTTGGGCTTTGGTCATTGGCTTATCTTCTTTTTTTGCTTTTTTAAATGCCATAATTGTTCCTCCAGTGGGTTACTCCCCATTGTTTTTATCTGGCTCACTCAGCACTACAACAGGCAGTGCGTTGTGAATACCATATTTTCATTGATATATTAAGATATACAATTTAAACTCAAAAATCAAATTGCAAAGCAAATTATTTTAAAAATTTTTAGAAAAATCTGATAAATAAAGGTTGAAATATGCTTGCACATTTAATACAAGGTAAAGAAGGTTGTATTTTTGGAAAAACAAATCATTTGGGTATTGTTGTTGTAGATGCATTAAGAGCAAGTGCTACTGCTATCATGTTGCTTCATTCTGGAGCCAAAAGAATTATAGTTACAGATGAGGTGGAACATGCTCTCCAATTAAGAGATCCGTATCCAAACGCATTATTATATGGGGAACGAAATGGATTGCCTCCTGCTGGTTTTGATTATGGAAATAGTCCACGGGAAACTACAAATGCACGGGGAAAGGAAGTTGTCTTTACCACTACTACGGGAGCACGCCTCCTTATTGCAGGATATAACGAAGATATTCCTTTTCTAATTATGGCTACAACTATTAATGCAAAAGCAGTAATTAATTTTCTAAAAAAGCAGAATAAAGATTTTGTTATTGTCCCCGCAGGTTTGTTTGATGATACAAATTTTTCTGCTCAGGAAGATTGGGTTGCTGGAAGTTATATCATTAGTTTATTAGATGCTCAAATAGAACACGGGAAAAGCGATTATGAATATTGGAAGAAAAGAATTGACTCAGAAGGAATAGAGCAATTATTTAATACTGCACCGCATGCAGAAAAACTCCGACAGATAGGTCTCCACGAAGATATTCGCTGGTGTGCCCAAATCAATATTTCTAACTGTATCCCTAAAGCAGTAAAGAAGGAAGAAAAATATATTATCCTTGAAAATATCGGGTCTTATTAATAACTATTCCGGGATATAACCTTCTGGGGATTTCGTAAGAATAGCCCACGCTGATTTGTCCACCCATTCGTATAATTTTTCTACACCTAAACTGAGCGAATACCACGCCGGGATATACATTAATGTTATCTGCCCATGTAAGTTCCATCTCAAATTGGAATAGTCCCAAATTCTCAACCCTAAAACTTTGTGGAATATTATGCCCGATACATATTCAACAATAAAGATACCTATCATGTAAACAACGGCTCGGAAAGGTAATGGAATCTTTTTAGCTTTTAACGGATTCCTAAGCCATGGAGTAATAATACCTAATAATCCATAATCTATCATCATCCAAGGGGAAGAGTGTCCATTCATACTTATATTTCTATATGATATTAGCCCACTTATCCCTGTGAACATGACTTCCATCGTTAATCCCAATACTGCAAACATTATAAACCGAACAAAGGCTCTCCGATACTTCATACAAATTTCCTTTCTTTATTTGTTGTTAATCCACTTATTATGCACGAGGATGAGCATTTTTGTGGGCTTGTGTAATTCGTTCTACACTTACATGGGTATAAATTTGGGTAGTAGAAATATTGGAGTGTCCAAGAAGTTCCTGAACTACACGCAAGTCGGCTCCCCTATTTAATAAATGGGTTGCAAAGGTATGTCGTAAAGTATGCGGAGTTACTCTATCTGATAGTCCTGCTAACATTGCATAATGTTTTATAATTCGCCATAGGGTTATTCTACTCATAGGTTTGCCTGTCTTGGATAGAAATACGGCTGGTGATTTTACTTTGCCTGTTTCTCTTATCCTCAGCCAATTCTGTACTGTTTCAATGGCTGCGTTTCCTATGGGAACAATACGAACCTTATCCCCTTTACCTCGCACTCTCAACATTCCTTCGTTTAGAGACAAATCATGTATTGTAATGTGAGTCAGTTCACTAACCCTTAAACCGCAAGAATAAAAAAGTTCTAATATCGCAAGGTCTCTTTCTTTATTTCGGGGTGAAGTTTCTGCAACTTTGAATATTTGTTCTATTTCACCTTCAGTTAAAAAATGAGGTAATTTTTTGGATAAACGAGGTGTATCCAATCCATCAATAGGATTTTTATCAATTATTTGTTCATCATAAAGAAATTTATAAAATCCTCTTAATGAACTAAGATGTTGTGCTAAAGAACGAGCCGATATACCTCTCTTTTGAAGAGTTAAAAGATATTCTAAAATAAAATGCGAATTAATTTTTGTCAGGTCATCTATGTTCTTCTCGCTAATAAACAGGATATATGAATTCAAATTCCGCCGATATGTTGTTAGTGTATTCTCTGATAATCCCCATTCAAATACTGCAAGTTCGAGGAAATAATCAACAAGAGGTTTAAACTTCGAAGTTATTTCATTCGGATTCATCCAGAGTAAACTCTCCGGGCTCTTTTATGTGTGTTTGTTTTGGTTTTATCTCTTCACTTGTTTTCTTAACTTTTTCTTCTTCTTCCAATTTCTGGGTAACTTTTAATAAAAGTTTACCGGCATTGGGGTGCTCTAATTCCACAGCCTTTTCTAACATCCAGCGACTTCGGTTCAAATCACCTAATTTGTAATAACAAAATCCTAAACCATAATAGGCATCACGATGTTCGGGGTTCTCTTCACAAATCCATCGGTATAAGGCAACTGCCTCTACAATCTTTCCCCTACTTACTAATGTGGCGGCTTCTCTTGAACGAATTTTAATATCCGATGAAAAGGTTAGATTGCTTCTGCCTGTAGTTTCGAAGCCATCATCAGGTAATGGGATCTTTACTACAGTTTTGGGAATTTCTTCTTTAGGAGCAGGTGAATCTTTTGCAGATAAATATCCACCTTCGGGTCTTTCTATTCGTACTGATAGAATTTTTCCACAACGGGGACAGGTTCCTCTCATTTCATTTTGTTCAACTTTAGGTAATATTTTAGCACCACATTCACATTCCAAAATTTTGGTAATTGTTTCATGTCCGTCCATCTAAATACTCCTAAAAACTTATATTACATCTATTGGCTCTTTGCCTTCATTAGTTGTATTATCCATATTCTTTTGATCTTTTTCTTCTTCTATCTCTGTAATTTCTTTACATGAAAACTTTCCTATATTATCTGCAATATGTCCCAATAAATCTGATTCTACTGCCTTAACTGCCCCACGAATACCGTTAGCAATTCCTAACGATGTAGAGGCACCATGTAGAGCAATAACAATTCCCTGAACACCTAACAAAGGAGCCCCCGGATATTCATTTGGGTTTACAGTTTTCTTTAACTCTTGGAGAGCACTTCTTGCTAATACAGCACCTAAACGGTTCATAGAGGTTTTCAATAGTTGTTCTTTCATAAAATTACCCACGAATTTTGCAACGGATTCCGCTGTTTTTAAAATAATATTTCCCACAAAACCGTCGCAAACAACTACATCCGCTTCTCCTCCAAAAACACCATTCGGTTCAATATTTCCTACAAATTTAATGCCTTCGATTTTACTTAGGATTTGAAATGTTTGTTTTAAAACACTACTACCTTTTACCATTTCCTCGCCAATATTAATCAACCCAAGTCGGGGATTTTCGACACCTAAAGCATAATGAGAATAGGCAATACCCATCAAGGCAAAATCACAGAGATGTCGAACCTGACAGTCTACATTAGCACCTAAATCCAGCAGAACAACTTTCCCGCCAATCGTTGGTAGTGCCTGAGCTAATGCAGGTCGAGATATACCTTGCATAATTCCCAGTATAATTCGAGAACCTACCATCACAGCACCTGTATTCCCTGCACTTACGACCGCATCTACCTCCCCTGCTTTTAATTTTCGTAAAGCAACCAGAAGGCTACTCTCCTTCTTCTGGCGAAGGGCAAGCACAGGTTGGTCTTGCATAGAAATATATTCCGGGGTGTGGATTATCTCTATATTTCCCTTTTTGGGATATTTTTCTAACTCTTTTTTCAGTATCTCTTCATTACCAACGAGGACAATGTCGCAATTCTGGTCTAAACTTGCTTCCACAGCCCCTTGCACTTCTATAGCAGGAGCACCATCAGAACCCATCGCATCTAAAGCGATGCGCATGTTTTTTCTCCAAGTTAAAGTTTTAAGTTATTATTCTTCTTCAAGATTTAATACCAGGCGATTTTTATAATACCCACATTTGGGACAAACCCGATGAGGAAGGATTTTCTCACTGCAATGTGGACATTCAACCAAATTCGGTTTTGTTAAAGCATGATGAGACCTTCTCATATTTTTCTTGGCTTTTCCAGTTCTTCGTTTTGGGACAGGCACTTTTTTACTCCTCCTTTAAGTTAAGGTTTATTCCTTGAAGTAATTCGGACAATTTTGTATTTGAAAGTTGTGCTTTTTCCTCTTCACGATTGATATTACATGAACATGTCTCGTGATTTAAATTTGTACCACATACAGGACACAAACCTGCACATGTTTCACTACATAAAAATTTATAAGGCGTATCTAATACCAATTCTTCCCAAATATAAGGTGTCAAATCTATTTCATCTCCTTGAAATATTCTTTTTTCTGCTAATTCATCAAATTCTTCTTTATCTTTCCTGTGTTTACTCTCACCATGACGGTCGCTTTCATCCACAGAATTTAAAAATATATTCGCTTGTCCTCGTTCAAATAACCATACCATTTCTTTATCTAATTTATATTGCATATCATCAAGACAACGATCACATGTATGATTATAGTATCCTGATATTTTACCTTGAAATAAAAAGTTTTTCCCTGTTTTCTTTATTATCCCTTGTAAATGTATTGTTTCTATGGGAAGTGCTTCTACATCAACAGGCTGTAATTCTACAACCTTAATAATTTCATCAATCTGATAACCCTTATCTGATATGTCCATTATTCTTATTTTTAGTATATCCAATGGTGTAATCCTTAATCAGATAGGGCTCGTTTTGAAAATTGTATCACACTTTAAAAAAATAATCAAACAAGGGAAATTTTTATTTCCTTAGGGATATGAAACGATATTATACAATAAATAATTATAAGTTTCCAAAATAATAAGTTTTTAATTGAGAAATATTCAATAAACAACCAATGTTTTGGTAAAATAAAAGAATAAACAATAGGAGATATGTATATGACAAAGACTAATGTAACAAAAAAATCAAGAATCCTAATTTCAACATGCATGCTTATCTGTGTGGTATTCGGGCTATCTTACCAGGTAAAAGCCTTAAATATTGGCGATCCCATGCCTGATTTCAATCTAAAAGATTATGATGGTAAAGAACATTCATTATCACAATACAAAGGGAAAATTGTTGTCATCGAGTTTTGCTCTCAAGAATGCCCCTATTCTCGAGGAGCAGACCCGGATTTAACGAAACTGCATGCAAAATACAGCACAAAAGGTGTTGTTTTTATTGGTATTGATTCTCACTTTAAAACACAACCCGAAGATATAAAAAAATACGCTCTTGAAACAAAAAAACCATATCCTATTTTGAAGGATGTTGAAAACAAATATGCTGATAAAGTAGATGCAAAAGTAACACCCGAAATTTTTATTGTGGATAAGGATGGAAAGATAGCTTACCATGGAGCGTTTGACGACCGTAAAGGACCGGATGGGCAACCAACAGAAAAATATACTGAAAATGCCATCGAAGCTTTATTAGCAGGCAAACCGATAGAAAAGACAGAAACAAAAGCATGGGGTTGCACTATAAAGAGAGTTCCAAAAAATTAATATTGTTTAGAAAAATTTTATTTTATGATAAATAATTATTACAGATGTAGTGCTTCTCTTTTTGTTCTTTTTGTTATTTTATTTGTAATAACATTTGCTTTTTTTCATTCATCGGCAGAAAAACAACCTGAAAAAGAGCCTGTTATTCATGATATTAAACTAACCCAAATTGAAACCTTGATTTCTGAAAAGAAACCGGGGCTCGTAATTATCAACTTATGGGCTACATGGTGTCCTCCCTGTGTTGCAGAACTCCCTCATTTTGGAAATATTTACAAAAAATATTCCAAAGAAAAAGTTCATTTGTATTTAATAAACATAGAGGGAAAAGAAATAAAAGAGAAGGTTTTAAAGCCATTCTTAAAAAAGAATACTCTCCCCTGCCCCGTATATTTATTAGAAGAAGGAAGACCTGAAGAACTTGAAAAAGTTTTAAAAACAGAAATAAGTGGTGCTTTACCCATTACGATTATTTACAATTCAGAGGGAAAACTTATCAAAAAATTTGAAGAGGCAATCACTGAAAGTGATATAGAATCAGTTTTACAACAAAATGGTATCTCACCTATTTCCCTAAATCAAGAGGAAAAGTCCGTGTAATTACAACATTAACCCCTGTTTCCATATAATTTTGAATTATTACTTGACCGCATTTTGCAGGAAGAGAGATTTTCTGTTTATACAATTGAACTAATAATGGATTGATATATCTTTTGGGTATCGGTTTATCTGTTTTGACAGGGATATACGGCATTTCTTCTGAGTCGGTTTGAACTACTGCAGTAACAACTCGTTTTGGGTCTGTTATTTCTTCATAAGCATATACCTCGCCCCGTTCACATTTTGCACCCTGAAACTGGAATTCTCCCGGAGAAGTTTCTTGAACCGTAATGTGACAACCGTTTGGACAACTTAAACAAATCACTTCTTTTTCCATAGTTTTATCCCGTTAACTAAGTGAAAATTCTATGGGCAATAATTCTCCATTAGAAACTAAATCATTTAAGTCTTCTTGCTTCAATTCCACATGGAACATTTCCGCTGGTTTTACATGCCTCAATGTAAATTGACGGATTGTTTTTTCTCCTTGCCGAACAACCAATGTTGCTTTATCACGAACAATCAGGGAACGCATAGAAAATCGGTTTTTCTCCCCTAATCTATACCTATTTGGGAGAACATATTTCAGATTTGCACCTGCAATAACCTTCCCCTGCTCAATTTTTTCTGTTTTCCCCTGCAAGAAGTTTATCAATTCCTTTCCACATCTCTGTGCCTCATCGGAAACCCAATCAACAAGGTCATGGACATGCAGGACATTGCCACATGCAAAGACACCTTCCGCAGAAGTCATCAATCTTGTGTCTACTAAAGGACCTCCTGTTTCAGGATTAATTTTAATACCGGCAGATTGTGTCAATTCATTTTCAGGAATAAGTCCCACAGAAAATAGGAGTGTATCACATTCCACTTTAAAGGTCTTTGTATAATTAGGAGCACCATTTTCCAGAGGGGTTATTTCCACTGCTTCTACCCTCTCCTTGCCTTCAATCTTCGTGATAATATGGCTTAAGTATAAAGGAATGTTAAAATCATTCAAACACTGAACAATATTTCTTGTAATACCGGATGGATAAGGCAATATTTCAACCACGGCAAGGACTTCTGCCCCTGTCCATGTCAGTCTACGAGCCATAATCAAACCAATATCTCCAGACCCTACTATGACCACCCGCTTACCAGGCATGTAGCCATCTATATTAATTAATCGTTGAGCCAAACCCGCAGTAAATATTCCAGCAGGCCTTGTTCCTGGGATACCTAAATTACCTCGATTTCGTTCTCTACAACCCATTGCAAGGACTATAGCCCTCGCATTAATCCTAAAAACACCGTGTTCACTACTACACAGATTTACTTGCTTTACAGGTTGATGAACCGCCATACTTGTAGCGGTCGTATTCAGATAAATATCTATGTCTGATTTAACAACATCTTGAATAAATCGTTCGGCAAATTCAGGTCCTGTAAGTTCTTCCTTAAATAAATGTACTCCAAAACCGTTATGGATACACTGGGGTAAGATACCACCTAAAAAAGGTTCTCGATCAACAATGGCGGTTTTCAAACCCTCTTCTGCCACCTTTAATGCAGCAGCCATTCCTGCGGCACCTGCACCTATTACCAAAACATCGTAGTTTCGTTCTTGCATAAAAAACTCCTATCTCTCTGCTTTTTCATCTGCAAGGGCTTGCAGTCGTTGGGATATTATCCAACTGTTATCTCCCCGTTTTGTAATTTTTTCTACAGGCATACCTGTCTCTCGTGAAATTATCTTTAATATCTTATAGGTGCAAAAAGCCCCCTGGCATCGTCCCATACCGGCTCGGGTATAAAATTTTATTCCATCAAGGGTCGCATGTCCCTTTGAAATTGCTTCTACAATTTCTGCTTCGGAAACACTCTCACATCGGCAAACAATATGCCCATATTTAGGGTCTTTTTCTACAACCTTTTCTAATTCTTCAAAGCTTAACTCGCGCACCTTAATGGGATGAGGTAAAAATGGGTCAAAATCTTTTTTCTCGATTAGTTGCAATCCCTCTTGCTTGAGTATATCTTTCACATAGTCCCCTATAGCAGGAGAAGCCGTTAATCCCGGAGACTGAATTCCTGCTACTTGAATAAAGTGCGGTTGTTTCTTGGAAGGTTCTATATAAAAATCATTGCCTTTCATTGTAGGCCTTAAACCGGCAAAAGAGGTAATAATCTCCCTTCGCGAAATTGCAGGAACCATATAAGTTGCCTGCATAAAAACGGTTTCTAAATTTTGCGATGTTGTTTCCACATCATATTTATCATCTGTTTCTATAGCGGTAGGACCTACCATCAATGTACCTTCAACTGTGGGAATAACTAATATCCCTTTTGTATGGGCACCAGGAACAGGGAAAATTACATGATTGGGCAAACCTTTTGCGTTCCGTTGTAATAAAAATTCTTCGCCTTTTCTTGGGATAATTTCAAAAAGTTCTGCATCAAATGATTTTGAGACTTCATCGGCAAATAGCCCTGCAGAATTTACCACATATCTCGCTTTAATAGTTTCCCCTTCTTTTGATTTAACTATCCAATAATCCTTCTCTCGTATCCCCTGTTCTACTGTAAATTGTGTTTTTACCTCCACCCCATTTTTTTGTGCTGATTCTACTAAGGCAAATACATAACGGTATGGCTCAATAATTCCGCCCGTAGGGGCATATAATCCGCCAACGACATCAGAATTTAATTGAGGTTCCAAACTTAAAATCCGTTCTCTTCCACATATTTCCATTCGAGGAACGCCATTTGCTACACCCTGGGAATATAAATGTTCTATGGTTTTCATTTCTTCAACACTAAAGGCTACAACTATAATGCCTACCCTCTTAAAAGGAAACCCCAATTCATAATGGAGTTGGTCGAACATTAAATTTCCACGAATCTCCAGGCGGGCTTTTAATGATGTAATAGGATGATGGAAACCTGCGTGTATAATTCCAGAATTGGCTTTCGTAACCCCAAAACCGACATCTACACATTTTTCTAACAAAACCACTGATATTTCATAAGCAGACAATTTACGGGCAATAGAAGCACCACAACATCCCGCTCCAATAATAGCAACATCATATATTTGACTATTCATTGTTATCTTTGTTTTTCCTGTATTTCTTTAATTTGCATAAAATTTTGGACTACTAAATAACATAAAATATACCAATTAAAGGACTTCTTTTGCGAATTGGCGAGAATATGTGATTAAGGTTTCTAATTTGTTCATTGCTTTTCCGGAATCTATGGCTTGCTCTGCAATACAAATTGCCTCTTTCCAATCGGATGTTTTTCCACTTACTAAAATTCCAAAAATAGCATTCAATAAAACAGCATCTCTATACGGGGTTTTTTCCCCAGTCAAAACACTTCGAACTATTTCTGCATTTTTTTCTAATGTCCCTCCCTTAATATTTTCAATAGGGTGCCTTGACAAACCAAAATCTTCCGGAGAAACCTGATAATGTTTGATATTATCTTCTGATATTTCTACAACATCTGTTTTATCGGAAATACTCAGTTCATCAACACCATCATTCCCCCAAACAACAAAACCTTTTTTAATTCCTGACTTTTGTAATGCTTTTGCAATCGGCTCTAATAGTTCTTTAGCAAAAACCCCTATTATCTGTCCATCTATAGATACTGGATTTGATAATGGACCTAATAGATTAAATACTGTTGGGAAAGGCAATTCCGAACGGATTTTTGCAACATTCTTCATAGCAGGATGAAATCTTCGGGCAAATAAAAAGCCGATACCTATTTCTTCAACGCACTTTGCTACTTTGTCCGGAGGAAGGTCAATCACAACACCCAGATACTCCAGAACATCCGCACTCCCACAAGAACTGGTCGCACTTCGATTCCCATGCTTTGCCACATAAATGTTTGCACCAGCACAAACTAATGCTGTTGTGGTTGAAATATTGAAAGTTCCTTTTCGGTCGCCACCTGTTCCGCATGTATCTATAATCGGATGTTTATCTACACTTATAGGCAAAGCAAATTTCCGCATTGCTGTTGAAAGCCCTGCCAATTCATCACCTTGATAAGGACGAAGGGACAATGCAGTTAAAAAGGAACTTGTCAAGATTTCCGAGACATTTCCTTCCATTATCTCCGAAAGGGCATGGTAATAATCTTCACGGGATAAATCTTCATTCTTTACAATCTTTTTTAAAATATCTACCAATGACATGTTTATACCCTTTTTGGCAGTTTATCCATAATTAAAGTAGAAAAAAATCAATATTTATTTTTTTTCGGAAATTTTAAGTCACGAGGTGATGAATTATATATACCTATATAATCTATAGTTGGGCAAGCAAGGGCTTTGTCTATTTGAATTTTTATCTCTTTGGTCTTTTGTTCGGGGATACAATGGATTCTTTTATAGCCAATAGTAGTAGCAGAACTTACCTTTTCCCATTTACCTTTTTTATTTTTAACCCATACCGAATGTTCTTCAATCCTTTGTCCCAATGGAATCTGTTCTTTTATAACTACACGGTCAAAAACAATGGGAGAAGAAAATTTTAATGTAACATATCCTGTACGAAGATTGTCGTCTGTAGCCCAGTATTTATCATCGTTTTCTTTTAAGCACATTTCAGGGGCATACTCCGAAGCATTCCCACGGACATTACTTGCTTCCCAATCTGCTTTTTCTGCAAGATTTACTTTGAAAGTTTCATCTAAAACTGAACGCCACTCGAAAAGGCGTTTCACATCCGGTTCTGGCAAATGACCGGAACGATCAGGAGATACATTCAATAAAAGAACCGCACCCCTTCCTACAGAATAATAATAAATCCGTAATAATTGATTTAATGACAACAATCTATTCTCCCCGTCTGTATGAAAGAACCATTGTCCCTTTCGAATAGGAACATCACATTCCGCGGGATACCACACTTTTTTACCTTCTCTTTCCTGCACATTCCAGAGGGTTTCGGGTGCTAATCCATCCTCATTTCCAACCCAACGAATATCAGGTCCACAAATAGCAATTAAAGCATCCGGTTGTAGTTCTTTAATCAATTTATAATAACCATCCCAATCATAAACATGCCCTTTTGTACCCGCACCATCAAACCACACTTCAAAAACAGGTCCATAATTAGTTAATAACTCTCGAAGAAGGCTCTTAAAATATTCATCATAAGCCTTATTGTCATTATAACGAGGTTCATGCCGGTCCCAGGGAGAAAGATAAAAGCCGAAATGGACACCGGCTTTGTTACATGCTTCTGCCACCCCTTTTATGACATCTCCTTGTCCATTCGCCCATGGAGAAAAACGGACACAATAATCTGTGTGCATTGTGGGATATAGAACAAATCCATCATGATGTTTGGCTGTTACTATTAAATAACCCATACCCACTTTTTTGGCTACATCTGCCCACTGCTGGGGATTGAAATCCGTCGGATTAAAACTATCAGCAGGTTTTGTCCCATCTGTCCATTCTTCATTGTGAAAAGTATTAATCCCAAAATGGCAAAACATACCCATCTCCAGTTGTTGCCATTTGACCTGTTGAGGAGTGGGTATAGGATATAAAGGTTCCGGAGGGGTTACTCTGCTAAGAGAACAACATGTTGAATTTTTTTTACTATCTGCATGTGTATTTGTTGCGCAGACAATAGTTAGTGCAATAGTTGTAAAAAAAATTATTTTTAAAAGCAGATTCATCTTTTACCTTCCTTTTCATTTAAAATTTGCATTCCTTCGGTCAATGAGTATCTCATTATTAGGTTGCAATTTGCATTGCATGTATAATTGTCTCAATGAATCAAAAACAGATTTTGCTGATATTTTTAAATTGGGATTACAAAATAGACCACATAGGTAAAGACCAAGTAAAGATTCTTTTTTATTTCTTATTATTTCCATTGATAATTTATGATTGGAATATATTTCAGGTAATAAGTCCTCCCATGATTTTTTCAAATCCTTCAGAAATACTTCCATATTTTTAGGAGGGACTAAACTCATAAAATGTCCATTCCCAATATGCCCTAATTGATAATCTTTTCCGAAATAAGCATTTGCAACAGTCTTTATATGTCTTGCAAAAGTGTTGATTATTTTCAATATATCTACATTAGAAAGGGTAGATTGCAAAGAAGGTAAACCGGATAATTCTATATAAACAAATCCACATGCCTGGTGTAACAAAATAGTTCTTTGTAATTCCAATCGTATTAAACGAAAACTCCCAAGTCCTGTATAAGAATCCGTTAAAGGAGTATTTTCAATCGAGGATACCAGAGTATTCAGACGGGATAAGAGTAACGATAATGAAATAGGTTTTACTAAATAGTCATCTCCTCCTTGAGAAAAACCATGTTCTAATTCTTCTGGGTCATTCATTGCCGAAAGGAAAATAACCCCCGTGTTATATACTTCTCTATTAATACGAATTTGTCGGCATAGTTCAAAGCCCGAAGTGTGGGGCATCATGACATCAAGCAATACAACGGTAATTCCCTCTTTCTTTATTGTATCTATTACATGATCCGGAGAATTCAATACAAAACATTGGTAGTTTTTTTGTTCTAAGGCATGCTTTAACTGATTTGAGAAACTTACATCATCATCAACAATAAGTAACTTCACCAAATTATGATTCCTGAATTATATTTTATGAAACCATTATGAAATATCATTTATATTCTATTTAAAATTGTTGTCTCTGAACAACTAATTACCTATATCCATTTTTGTATAATATCCTTATACGGTTGTTTAATAACAAACCACAGGAGAAAATATATAGTTTTACTCTATGAATGGTGAAGAGAAAAATAAAGAAATTAATCCTCTGGACTCTCCCGATAATACTGGAAGTTCTCCGGCATCTAATCAGGAAAAGGGGGTTGATGAAATATTAGACCAATCCTTTATAGATTCTCTATTTCAAAATGCTAAACAAGAGTCATCAACATCTCCAACAGATACTCAACCCACAGAAATTCCTCCTGATTTAGCACAAAAAGTAGTTGCTCCTCCTAAAAAGCAAGAAACGGAAGTCTCATTACTTAGTCAGGATGAAATCGAGGAATTAATTGAGTTAGCACGAAAAGAGGATAAAGAAAGACAAAAGAAAAAACAGGAAATATTAGAACAGATTACCAGCAAAGCAGCTGTTCAACCTACTGCAAAACCCGTCTCTAAAAAGAAAATTGATTTTAAAAAATTTCTTGTTCCTATTGCCATCAGTTTAGTATTGGGACTGATTAGTGGCACATGGACATATATTTATCTTATGAAGAATCGTATAATTCCCTCAGAAGAAATAATACCGACATATATTAAAGACCTTGCCACAGCGAAAGAATATGCAAAGATACTTATTGATGACAAACAATATTTAAACGCAATCTATGTATTGGAAAGGGCTTTGAAAAACAATCCTCAGGATTCCCCCGATAAAGCAGATGCTCAATTTCTTCTTATTAAGGCAAAATATCTCTTGGGAAGAATTAGCCCAGGAACAAAAGAATTTCAAAAATTTATTGACGATATGGAAACCGTGACAAAAGAAAATCCTAACCATCCGATGGCGCCATACATATTCCTCTGGAAAGGGAAACTTCATGAGGCTGATAATTTTCCATATCCCGCTATAGAAGCCTACGAACGAGTCGTTCAATCTTACCCTCAATTTGAAGGACGAGATGAGGCTCTGTTTGCATTGAGTCGTCTTGAATTACAGATGAACAATACTGTTAAATCAGCACAGTGGGGACAACAATTGATAAAAGAGTTTCCTTCTTCTCCTTACGCATTAGAAGCAAGGTTTAATATAGCAGAATCTTATCGTTTAACAGGATTAATGGAAGACGCACGGACACTATACATTCGAATTGCAGATACGGCTCCCGATACAGAAATAGGGGCTCGGGCAATACTTCGTATATCTGAGATGGCATACAAACAGGGAAGATATGAACAAGCGTTAATTCAATTAGAAACAAAATTAAGTCATATTCGGCAATTTCAGTATAACGATGAGGCGTATTTATTGTTAGCAAAAACATATAAAGCACTCCAAAGGTTAGAGGAAGCAAAAACAACTTTGCAGGACTTATTGGTTTTCTTCCCTGATTCCAAAGTTCATCCTTATGCATGGGTTGAACTAAGCCAGATATACTACTCGTTAGGAGATAAAGAAAAAGCATTTCAAACGGCAAACGAAGCAAGTCTTTTATATCCGAATCATCCTGATGTTTTAGCAAATAAAGCAGACTTTTTAGCATTACAGGGCAATTCCTATGCTTCTGCCATTGCCTATCTTGAAGCAGAAAAAAACGGGGGGACGAACCCATCTTATTTATTAAAAGCAGGGCAACTATTGATGATAAATTCGCAACTTGAAGAGGCTATAAAAGCATTTGAAGAGTTAAAAGAACGCTATTATGGAACTAAAGAGGCGTTAAAAGGAACTATTGAACGAGCAAAATGTTTATATAAATTAGGGAAAATCTCTTTGGCTGTTTCCTCGCTTGAAGATTTGAAAAAGTTAACTCCATCCACGGAGGCAGAATATAAAAATATATTACAGGAATTATCGGCGATGTATTTTGAACTCGGTCTGAAAGAAGCATCTGCCGAAATTGCAAAAGAATGGTTTCAAAAAGCAGATAACCCGGAAGAAAAAATGGAATCTGCACTTATCCTAATTAATAGCGATAATACAAATATAGTTTATTCCAATCTTTCATCAATAGATTTATCTTCTGTGAACAGAGAAAAAGCAGCAAAGTTTCTTTATTTACTGTCACAAAAATTGCTAACGATACTTCCATCAGAGGGATTAGTTCTCTTAGAACAGGTATATTACCAATATCCTGAATTTAGGACATCTGATATCCGCTATCATTTATTAGAAACATATATCAATACGGAACGGACAACTTCAGCAAGACGAATTATTCAGGATTGGGAAAATGAATTAGATACACAAAAAGAATCTATCCGTGATTTTATTGACGGAGAAATTTTATGGGGTAATTATATGTTTGAAAAGCAAGAGTGGGAATCTGCCTTACAGGCATATAATACTGCTATCCAGATTTCTCAAAAAAATGAGGAGCCATTACAGGGGATACGATTTCATACGGATTGGGCTAAATACCAGCGTGCGAATATCCTCGCCCAAAAGTCCCTATTAGAAGATGCTATAAAAATATTGGATGAGTTGATACAATCTAATTCGTCTTTAACATCTTTAGCTCAGGTAAAAGCAGAACAAATCAAACTCGAAATGATTGCGAAAAGATAAGAAAGAAGACAGATGTCATTCTCTAACAGAAACCAATCTCAAAATTTTATATATTGGTCACAAAGACAACAGGTATGGTTAAAATCTCAAATTGAATCTGCCGAGAATCTGAAATCCTTATTAGAAAAAAATAACATTGATGATGAAATAGAAAAAGAAATAAAAAAGCATGAAAAACAAAATGAACAATTAAATGTTTTGATAGAGGAATATGATATTTTAAGAAAAGAAATGTCACCTGATATTTTACGAGAGCAAAGCAATCAAGAAATTATACAAATAATAAAAGAACTTATTCAGACATTGATGAAAATCAATGATGAAATATATCAAATAGTATTAAAACAAAAAGAAAATCTTCAAAAAGAAATGGGTAACTTTTTCCCACTAAAAAGTCGGTTTGAAAAATACAATCCGCAGGGCAAAAAGTCATCGGAAAATGTAGATTATGATGTCTAAATCCACAGAAAAAATGATTTCTATTTCTCAGGTAGATTTAGAGAATCTTACAAAAGCATTAGAAGAATTTACAAAAACCAGTCAATCGTGGGAACAAGCATATTCATTACTGCAAAAACGGATTTCAGAACTAAATCATGAATTAGAACTGAAAAATCATGAATTAGCAATGACATCGGAATATTTGAGTAATCTTCTTGAATCTATATCGGATGGTGTTATTGCCGTAGACCTGGATGATAAAATTAATCGTTTTAACCGCTCCGCTTCTATTATTTCGGGGTATGAACCTTCCGAAGTTTTAGGGAAACATTTTTCTGAGGTATTCAATCGTTCTTTTTCTATTGAAGAAAACAACGAAAATACCTATCAACTTTGTTCTAAGACAGGCAGACTTATCCCTATCGCAGAACGGAACTCTTTAATAACAGATTCGCATGGAAATGTAATAGGAAAAGTCAAAGTTTTTCAGGATTTAAGTGAGATTCTCGAACTGAGGGCTCATATTCAACACAAGGAAAGGTTGGCACTAATCGGAGAAATGTCTGCTACCATTGCCCATGAAATACGAAATCCATTAGGAGGGATACGCGGATTTGCTTCCTTCTTAGCACAGGATCTACCTGAAGACGACCCAAGACAAAGATTTGTGAAAAAGATAATGCAGGGGATTCAGACATTAGAACACACTATTAATGACTTATTAGAATACGCTCGTCCTATAGAGTTAAGACAGGAACCAAAACCATTATGTGAATTGATTCGCTCCAGTTTAGAATTTCTATCTTATGATAAAAAAAATATATCCATTCTGGTGGAATGTCCTCCTGAGATAAAAGCCAATTTGGATTTTAACCGCATAAAACAGGTTATTTCGAACATCGTTGTCAATGCTATTCAAAGTATAAGCAAACAAGGTTTAATTAAGATAAAAGGCGAAGTGGAAAATAAATATGTTCGGATAGAAATACAAGATAACGGCTGTGGAATCAAACCCGAAATACTGCCAAAGATTTTTTCTCCGTTTTTTTCAACCAAAGAAAGGGGAACGGGTTTGGGGTTAGCCTTGTGTGCTAAAATTATAGATGCACATGGAGGGCAAATTAAAGCGGAAAGTATTGTGGGCGAAGGAACTACAATTACAATATGGCTGCCTATATAAAAAGAATTTAAATATTTGATAAGGGATAAAGTATGCCAAAAGCGAAAATTCTTGTAATTGATGATGAACCTCTCATGCGTGAATTTATTGAAGAAGCCATGACCCGTGCTGGCTATCGTGTAGTTAGTTCTGGCAGTGGAGTAGAAGGGATGGAATTGATTAAAACGCAACCTTTCGATTTAATAATAACGGACTTAAAAATGGAGCCTGTTGATGGAATGGAGGTGCTACAAGCAAGTGTTAAGGTTTCAGCAGAAACACCCGTAATTATAATGACTGCTTACGCAACAATAGATACAGCCATTGAGACATTAAAAGCAGGCGCCATGGATTATCTTGTAAAACCTTTTACCCCGGAGGCTATTGAGATTGCCGTAAAACGGGCTCTGGACAAAGTCAAAATGAATGCAGAAAATAAGTATCTTCGTTCAGAACTTAATGCATACCTGGGACCTCCTGAGATTATCGGAAAAAGTAAAATTATGCAAGAATTGCATGAAAAAATAAACAAAATTGCCGATTCTCGTTCAACTGTTCTTATTCGTGGAGAAACAGGTGTAGGAAAAGAATTAGTGGCTCGGACAATTCATCTCCTAAGTCCTCGAAGGGATAAACCTTTTATAAAGGTAAATTGCGCCGCCCTCTCTTCAGGGATTCTTGAAAGTGAACTATTCGGACATGAACGAGGTGCTTTTACCGGTGCGTATGAAAAAAAGATTGGTCGCTTTGAACTTGCTCATGGAGGGTCATTGTTGCTGGATGAAATAAGTGAAATTCATGTAGACCTTCAACCAAAACTTCTTCGGGCATTACAGGAACGCGAAATAGAACGGGTGGGCGGAACAGAAACTATATCTGTAGATGTTCGTATTATCGCCACATCTAATAGAAATCTTGAAGATGCAATTGAAAGACATTCCTTTCGCCAGGATTTATTTTACCGATTAAATGTTATTACGATTTATGTTCCGCCACTTCGTGAAAGAAAAGAAGATATTCCCGAACTGGCAAATTACTTTTTGAAACGGTTTTCTAAAGAAAATGGAAGAAATGTTGATACCATTACCAAAAAGGCTATGGAGTATTTTATGGAATATGACTGGCCTGGAAATGTTCGTGAATTGCAAAACATTATAGAACGCGCTGTAGTTCTTGCTGGTGACAAAAGAAGTTTATGTTTAGAAGATTTCGAGTTCCTTAAAATAAAGAGCCATTCCGAGCATAATAATACACAGGTAGAACCGGGTATTACATTAGCAGAAATAGAAAAAAATATCATCTTAAAAACATTAGAACATTGTGGGGGTAATAAGACAAAAGCAGCTGAAATATTAGGTATTAGTGTTCGGACACTCAGGAACAAACTGCACGAATACGGAATGATCAAACCCCAGAAAAATCGAATGGAACGCATTCCGAAATAAAAATGACATTAAAACAATATCTTATTTTGAAAAACAAATCATAAAGCATGAAAAAAAAAGAAACTATATTTCTTCTTCTAATACTTCTTTTAGCACTTGCTATACGAGTGGTTTATTTTTATCATATTTGCAAACAACCCGAATTTTCACACTTAATCGTAGACCCTCAATTTAACGATTATTGGGCACATAAAATACTGTATCAAGGGAATTATCCATCTCCTACGGGAGATGACCCTATGATAGAAAATACTCCTTATGGGAGACCACCAGGATATCCCTTTCTTCTGGCTTTTATTTACTTTCTTTTCGGGGATAATTATAATTCCCCACGATTAATTCAATTTTTTCTGGGAATTATAAATGTTTATTTAATGTACTACTTCGTTTCAAAGATATTCGGAAATAAAAAAGCAGGTTTGGTATCTGCATTCTTAATAGCCATTCTTTGGGAATCTGTTTATTTTGAAGGGGAAATAAACTATCCTGTCTGGGTAATCACTCTTACAACAATCCTTTTATATACCTCTTTACGCTACTTACAAACAAAAACAGCAAAATTTATAACATTTTCAGGATTCTTATTAGGAATTATCGCTCTTTTTAGACCCAACGGACTTTTGTTATTACCCATGTATATTGGGGTCGTATTTTATATATTAGGAAGAGAAAATATAAAAAAATTTTTTATCCACAGTATTCTCTTTACTGCTTCTGTATTTATAACGATATCTCCTGTTTTAATCAGAAATTATATAGTCAGTAAAGAATTCTTTCTGATTTCTTGTTTTGGGGGAATAAACACATATATTGGAAACAATTCAAAGTCAACCGGGGATAGCCCTACTGTACCGGATATAATTCATTTGTGCGGAATTGATAACTGGGACTGTTTCAACTATCGTTTATTAGTAAAGGGGCTTGGTATAAAGCAAGAGGGACGAAATTACTCGTTTAAAGAAGCCTCCCAATTCTTTTATAAAAAGGCTTTTGAATACTGGAAACAAGAACCTATTTCTGCAATTAAACTAACTATTCGAAAATTTCTTCTCTTTTGGAGCCCTGCTATCGTTTCTGATGGGAAAGTTATTTACCATGACAGGGGATCCTCATTCCTTCGTTTATTACCCGGATTTCCCTTATTAGTAGGCTTATCTCTTTTCTCTTTGACTTTGTTTATTAAACAAAGAGACAATTTAACTAAGGAATTTAAGACACTTATATTATTTACCCTCGCATGGAGTTTTGTTTATTCTTTCTCTGTTATTCCTTTTTTTGTTTCTGAGCGATACCGAATTCCTATTATTCCGCAATTATGTATCATAGGGGGATTAGGTGCAGTTCTATTTCTTAACGATACTGAAAATCGAAACCAGTCAAACAAATTTAAACAAATTATTCTTTGTTTACTATGTTTTACCTTTGTGTATATGATACCTGTAAAATATAAACCAGATACGGCTCGATGGTTCTACCACAAAGCAATTGTCTCCTATAAATCTCAGAACGAAAAAGATGCAATTTACTATGCCAACAAAGCTATTTCAAAGAATCCTGAATATTCAGAAGTCTACGCTTTTCTTGGTATAATTTCTCTCAATCGTAATGAATTAAAGGAAGGAGAAAATTATTGTTTAAAAGCGTTAGAAACAAATCCCAATTATGCTATGGCAAACAATAACTTAGGCTATATCATGGAATTACAGGGAAAATTCGACCTTGCAGAGAAATATTACAATAAAGCATGCGAACTATCTCCTGTGTATACTTTGGCGTGGATTAACCTTGGAAGAATATATTTGTATTATCAAAACCAGTTAGATATGGCAAAAGGCTGTTTCGTGAAGGCAACGGAATTAGAACCTAATTCCTGGGTTGGATGGTTTCATTTGGGAAATGTATATATACGAATGGACGAATATTCTTCAGCAGAAATATCCTTAACAAAATCTCTCTCCTTAAATCCAAACAATGCCCTTATTTTTAATAATCTTGGATTTTTATATATACAAAAGACACAGTATGAAAAAGCGATAGGATATTTAAAAATGGCTTTAGAAAATGAACCTCAATTTACAGATGCTATGTTTAACCTTGGAAATGCATTCAAAGAAATGAATAAACTTGAAGAGGCAGAATACTGGTATAAAAAAGTTTTAGAAATTGACCCCAAATACACAGATGCTGCAGATAAACTCCATGAGATAAACAAAAATAAAAACATCTAACTAAATAAAAAACAATATGGATAACGGAAACAAAAAAAATAAAGATTGGGTAATTCTCGCATGGATACTTTTGTTTGCATTTTGTCTGCGACTTATCTACCTTTGGCAGTTAATAGACGCGCCGGACTTCATTGCACTTCGACAAGACCTGGATGTACAGGATTATCAGGCAAGAGCAATGCTATCAGGGGATTGGACTGTCCGGGAGGGAGTTTCTGATCCACATATCCCAACGACACCTTATTATCGTCCTCCTGGTTATCCCTATTTCCTTACAGTTGTATATTGGCTTTTTGACGGTTCTTATCTGGCACCACGATTAATCCATTTCTTTTTGGGACTTGTTCATATTGTCCTAATATATTTTTTAGCCAGAATTGTATTTAACAGGATTACAGGCTTATGTGCATCTTTCCTTGTGGCTACTTACTGGGCTTTTATTTATTATGAGGGAGAAGTAAACGACCCTGCGTTATTTGTATTTCTTGTTCCCTGTATATTACTTCTCATTTATTATACCGTTACTAAGGACTTTATTCTTTATTCCTTTTTCTCCGGATTACTCATTGGTATATACGCAATTATGAGACCTAATATCCTATTATTTATTCCATTTTTGTCATTATGGATTTTGTTCTTTTTTTATAAACAGAAAAAATTCATTAAGGGCTTCCTGCATATTATCTTTTTAATAATTGCCACTTTTACTATAATAATTCCAGTAACAGTTCGGAATTACCTTGTATCAGGCGAATTTGTGCCTATCTCTACTTATTTTGGCGAAAATTTGTTGATAGGGAACAGTGAAGATGCAGATGGAATAACCCCATGGTTACCTTATTTGCAAGAATTAGAAGGGACTGGGAACTGGTCTGTATGGCATTACGACAATGTCGTAAAAGGTTTAGGCAAATCTTTAGGAAGAGAAGTTACGCATTCAGAAGCATCAAATATCTTTGCAAAAATGGCTATAAACTATATTATTCATCATCCATGGCAGACATTTTTACTCACTTGTAAAAAAGCCATTCTATTCTGGAGTCCTCAAGAAATTACTGAAAATAAAGTTGTAGAAGGAGAAAGACAACATTACATACCTCTAAAATACATGCCTCGTTTTCCTATTGTTTTAAGTGTATTTCTGTTAGGTTTGTTCTTTTTGGTAAAAAACATATTCTTTAACAAGACATCCAAAGATACAAACATAAACATTTATTTTCTGACACTAATTTTATTGTTTATATTCACCTATTTCGCTTCTTTTCTTCCCTTTTTCGTAAATGCAAGGGCTCGTGTCCCTATATTAGGACTGATGTTTGTTATAGGTGGATATGCTTTCTCGGAAATTCGGAATTTATTGGCGAAGAAAAGAATAATTTCCGCACTTATAAGTATTTTTGTTTTAGTCCTACTCTTCCTTGTAACTCATATTGACATTATCCCCTATAAACCGGATATGTGTCGCTGGCATTATGACCGTGCCGATTCTTATCTTCGTGTAGGGCGAGTTGATGAAGCCTTACAGGAAGTACATGCACTTATGTCTCGACCGGAACGCCCTATGACTTATATGCCATTCCGACTGGGACATGCACTTAAAAAATTAAATTATTCTGAATTAGCAATAGATTTATTACGACTTGCACTTAGTCCTGACCCTTCAGAACAACCTTCCATGTATAGAGAAGATATTTATTACCATATTGCGGCTTTATACATGAAATTAAAAAAATACGATGAAGCTATCAAAGAATTTGAAAACGCCTTATCCTTAAATCCAAAAGACCCAAGGGTTCACAATGACTTAGGTGTTATTTACAAGGAACGCAATGATTTGCCAAAAGCCGAATATCATTATAAATATGCTATTGAAATAGAACCTAATTTCAATCTCGCCATAGTTAATCTGGCAGAATTATATATCCAACAGAAAAAATACACTGAAGCCATTAAATTGTTAGAAAATAGTTTAAGCCTACAACCTCACAATATAGAATTACTCTATAATTTAGGATTTGTTTACCATAATTCGGGGGAACTTGAAAAAGCACTTTCTTACTATGAGCATGTATTATCCTATGACGATAAAGAACCTAATACGCTCAATAATATTGCTATGATCTGCTCAGAAAAAAATGATTGGGAAAAAGCCAAAAACATGTTAATAAAGTGTATATATAAAAATCCCTTTTTTACACTTGCATACGCAAATTTAGGAGATATTTTTTATTCAGAAAACCATAAGAAAAAAGCCCTGTATTATTATGATAAAGGTCTCGAAACAAATCCTGAACATATAGGACTTTGTATTGCTTTATCTTTGCTTTACACAGAGATGGGAAATTCAGAAAAAGGTATTTGGGAATTAATGGAAGTTTTAGAAAGACATCCAAAATCAACAAATTTATGGTTTACTTTGGGAAATATTTATAATAAAAGTAATCAAGATAATGAGGCTATAAATGTTTATAATAAAATATTAAATATAGATACTTCTTTTACACCTGTATATAGAAATTTAATGGAAATTTATATAGATAGAGGAGATGTTAATAAATCATTGGAAATCTTTGAAAAGGCAAAACAAAACATCAAAGACCCTGAACAGATAGAATATTTATATTCCCTCATTTTGGGGAAACAAGGAAATACTGATAAATGAACTATTCCGATGAAATAGAGTTAAGCATTGTATTACCTTGTTTGAATGAAGAACGCACTATAGGGCAATGTATAAAGAAAACACAAGAGGTTTTAGATAAAAATCATATTAACAGTGAGATTATCGTAGCAGATAATAATTCTACAGACAATTCCTCTTTAATCGCAGAACAAGCAGGTGCAAAAGTAGTACAGGTCATCACTCCGGGTTACGGGAACACCCTCCGAAACGGTATAAAGCAAGCAAAAGGGAAATATATTATCTTCTTTGATTCTGATTTGTCCTATGACCCTGAGGATATTCCGAAATTATTAGAAAAATTGCGGGGTGGGTATCCCCTTGTTCTTGGGTCTCGTAAAAAAGGAACTATTGATGACGGTTCAATGCCGTGGTTACATAGATATGTAGGCACTCCTATTATGACTTTCCTTGCGAATATTTTTTTTAAAGCACATATATCGGATATTAACTCGGGTATGCGAGGAATGTCCCGAGAAGCGTTTGATAAATTAGATTTGCACTCGGAAGGAATGGAATTTGCTTCTGAAATGATAGCGAAAGCACACTGGACTAAAATTAAAATAGCCGAAGTTCCAATTCATTTTCATTGCGACCAGAGAGGAAGGCGTCCACATCTACATTCAGTTCGTGACGGATGGAGACATCTACAACTTATGTTTCATTACTGTTCTATTAATTGGTTCCTCATACCCGGTTTTTTATTATTGGGATTTTCTTATCTTGCATTTTTTATTCTGCCTAATTATATAGACACTTATACCTCTTTCTTCATTTCTCTGTTAGCAAATATTATTGCTACTCAAATTCTATTGGTTGGTGTGATTGCTCAGGGCAGAGTTCGTGGTTCAAAATTTAGATATACGCCTTCAAAATATCTACTTTTCTTGTCCAAAATAATTAAAGTGGAAAAGGGAATGTTTCTGGGATTGGGAATATGTTTTTTAGGTATAGTTATAATGTTTTATGCTCTTTATTCTAAAATAAATACAGTGGATATAAATATAAAAAATTTTTTCTGGGGTATCCTTTGTTTTGTTCAAGGGGTTCAGGTTTTGTTTAGTTCTATTTTAATTGGATTGTTCGGGATTCGTGTCTCTGAAGAGGAAGAATTTTTCAGAAAATCATAGAGTTATAATAATAATATGATACATGTTGTATTTGTAATGCCTCCATATCCATATTCCCGTTCCATTGGACAGGAAGAAGGGAAAAGGCAAATTGGGTTAATGCCTCCCTTAGGTGTAGGATATCTTACTGCCTACTTAGAACAGACGGGTAAATATCAATGCCATTTTGTGGATGCAGTTGCCGAAAGGTTATCTATTGAGGAAACTGTATTTCGCGTTCTATCACTCAAACCTGATGTAATTGGAATTTCATCCTTTACTACTTTTCTCCTCAATTCCTCATACCAACTTGCTCAAAAATTAAAAGAGGAATGCCCAAACATCCCATTATTAATGGGAGGTCCTCATACTACTTCCTTCGGGGAACAGGTGTTAAAAGATTGTCCCTATATAGATTATGTTATTCCTGGGGATGCAGAAGTTCCTCTTTTAGAGTTATTGGAAAAGATTTTCTTTAGGGGGACACATGAAAATGTAAAGGGTATCATTTACAAAAATGAAAATGATGAAATCGTGGATACAGGTTGCTCTATTCCAATAGATAATCTGGATGTTTTACCTTTTCCTTCTCGACATATATATAACCATAACCTATATGAACCTTTACCGAGTTTAAGTCCCAAACGCCCTGCTATGTCAATGATTACCGCAAGGGGCTGCCCATGGGCACGATGCAAATTTTGTTATCAGGGGGGAAAATATGCCTCTCCATTTCGCCGTAGGTCTCCCGAAAATGTTGTGGCAGAAATAAAATACCTCATTGAAAAATATCATGTTAAAAATATCGTGTTTTGGGATGATAATTTTTGCATCTATCCCGAATGGATACATAATTTCTGTTCCCTTCTAAAACAGGAAAAAATAAAATTAGATTGGTCGGTTTTGTCTCGTGTAAATACAGTAACTCCAGAAATGTTAAACGAAATGGCAGAAGCAGGATGTTACAGTATTCAATTTGGTATTGAATCCGGAAACGAGGAAATACTCAAACTTATTCGGAAAGGGCATACTTTAGAACAATGTCGAAATGCAGTTCAGTGGGCAAAATCTGCCGGTATGGAAACAAGGGCTTTCTTTGTTTTGGGTTTCCCCACGGAAACACCAGCAATGAGTGAAGAAACTATACGATTTGCATGCGAACTAAATATAGATTATGTTGTTTTCTTCTCCTACTATGTAGCACCCGGAACACTACTTGCAGAAATTGCCATGAAAGAAGGACAATGCTTTGAATTTATAGGACAACATTTGCCTTCTTATCTTCCCAATACATATCCCGATTTAGATACCTTAACAAAGAAAGTGCAATCTGCATATCGAAGATATTACCTCAGACCTCGATATTTTGCTCGAACTATTGCAAGGACAATTCGTCGTCCCCATCATTTGAAAAATCAAATAAAGGCTTTCAATTATTGGTTTAGATTGAGTTTAAAAAAATGGACAAGCAATAAAAATTTAAATTAATCAACCTCAAAATAAAGGATAGGTTATGAAAATTAGCAAGTTTCTTATTTACTTCATTATTGAAAGCTTCTTTCTGATAACCTTTCAACACACAGGAGTAACCGAAAAAATATATAACATAGGAAATCGTCGAGAAGTCTTTGTTGACAACAGAATAATTGATAGATTAGAGCATGTATCTTTTAAGTTATGTGAGCCTGTCCCTGCTGAAAAAGTTTTATATTTTGACAAACCATGGGAAGGTAAATTTAGTGGGTATGTAACATTAATCCATGATAAAGATATTTACCGCCTTTATTATCGGGGACTTCCCGTTTCAAAATCGGATGGTTCAAATGCAGAAGTTACCTGCTATGCAGAAAGCCCCGATGGTATTCACTTCACAAAACCTTCTTTAGGTCTTTTTGAAATAGAAGGAAGTCGAGACAATAATGTTGTTCTTGCAAATAGTCCACCTTTTTCACATAATTTTGCACCATTTATAGATGAAAACCCTAATGTTCCAAAAGAGGAACGCTATAAAGCAGTGGCAGGAACTTTTAATAGTGGATTATTTGTCTTTGTTTCCGCAGATGGAATTCACTGGCAGAAACTATCCGATAAGCCGATACTGAAAGGGGAGTCATGGAAAGAATTTGCTTTTGACTCACAAAATGTAGCATTTTGGTCTACTTCTGAACAGAAATATATTTTATACTTTAGAACATGGAATGGTCCAAATGATGAATATCGTTGGGTGAGTAGAACAACGAGTTCGGATTTTTTGAATTGGGAAAAACCTGTGGTCATGGACAAAGGAAATGCACCGTGGGAACATATATATACCAATCAAACAATCCCTTATTTTAATGCTCCTCATATATATGTATCATTAGCAGCCCGATTTGTTCCGGGATGTAAGGTGTTATCCGATCAAGAAATAAAATCCATCGGCGTAGAAATAGATTATAGCCATGATTGTTCTGATGTAATTTTTATGAGCAGTCGGGGAGATAACAAATATAACAGATTCTTCTTAAATGCTTTCTTTAAGCCTGAATATCCCATTGAAAGTTGGGTATCCAGAACCAATTACCCTGTGCGAGGAGTTGTCCCAGCAGGTGATTATCAAATGGCTTTTTATATTCAAAAAAATTATGCTCAGGATACTGCATATATCCAGCGATATTTATTAAGGTTAGATGGCTTCTCCTGCCTGTCTGCCGGATATACAGAAGGGATTATCTCAACCACACCGATAACTTTCAAAGGGGATAATCTGTTTCTTAATTTTGTTACTTCTGCAGTAGGTTATATAAGTACAGAAATTCAGGACATAAATGGAAATCCAATATCAGGATATGAATTTAGTAATTCTATTCCATTGAAAGGGAACCGAATTAACTTCAAGGCATCCTGGAATAATATTAGCAATTTATCTTCACTTCAAGGAATACCTATTCGGCTATCCTTTAAGATGAAAGATGCAGATTTATATGCAATACAATTTAAATAATAAAGGAGACAAATATGCTCAACAAAGCACCTATATTTCTTCTCATTTTTTTCTTAAATCAACAATATATGGTGGGCGAACCTCCTTTTTATAAGGACAAATCTAATTTGCTTTACTATATTGGGAACGATGGTGAAATCCGTAAAGTAGAAAGTTTAAAAGAATGGGATATAAGGAAGAACCATATACTTCAAAATATGCTTCTTGTTATGGGACCTTTACCTAACCGTTCTCAATTACCCCCATTAGATATGCAAGTTGAAACTACGGAAGATATGGGTTCCTATTGGCGGAAAAAAATTTCCTTCAATGCAGAAAACAACGACAGATTGCCTGCTTACTTATTACTACCTAAAAATATTAACGGGAAAAGACCTGCCATTGTATGTCTACATCAAACTATAGACATTGGGAAAGCCAGTCCTGTTGGTATCGGTGATGCAAAAAATAGACATCTCGCCAAAGAACTCGCAGAAAGGGGATATATTGTTATTGTCCCGGATTACCCTGGGTTTGGTGACTATAAAATTGATGTATATTCAATGGGATATGCAAGTGCTACAGCAAAAGGCATCGGGAATCACCGTCGCTGTATTGACCTTTTACAAACACTGGAGGAAGTAGACAAAGATAAAATTGGTGCTGTTGGACATTCCTTAGGTGGGCATAACACCCTCTTTTTAGGGGCTTTCGACGAGAGAATTAAAGTAATGGTTACCAGTTGCGGTTTTACCAGTATGAAAAAATATTATGGTGGCGATTTAACAGGATGGTCCCATAAAGGTTATATGCCGAGAATAAAAGAAAAATATCAATGCAATCCAGACTTACTTCCTTTTGATTTTACAGAAATTCTCGGGACTCTTGCTCCCCGTCCTGTGTTCATTAATGCTCCCCTTCACGACAATAATTTCGAAGTGTCCGGGGTAGATGATTGTGTCGAATCTGCTAAAAAAATTTACGCGATTTATAATGCAGAAGAAAAATTAAAAGTTATTCACCCGGATTGTGGGCACGATTTTCCACCTGAAATTCGAGAAGAAGCCTATCGCTTTTTAGACAAATATTTAGGTTGGAACCCAAAATAGATTAACTATTACCACCTGCCAATTTTGAAGTTAGATATTCTTCAAAAAAGGATTCCACAAAAATCCCTTTATTTTTCAAATCGTAATATTCCTGCAATGCTTTTTTATAGTCTTTCTGAATGAAAATATAATCGAGAAGGTATTTCCATGATTGGTACAGTCCATTTTCACATTGTATCGCAGAATAGAACCATTTCTTTGCCTCTTCCTCATTATTTTCAGATAGAGTAATAACACCTAAGGCAATTCGAGGGAGAGCAATATCTGGATTTACATGAACAATGTGGTGAAGTTTTTCCTTTGTAATTTCAATATCTCCATTTATAGAGGTCATAATGGCATCAAAACAAAGGTATGCCAGTTCCAAATCTTTATCAAACTGAACGGCTTTCTTAAGAAAATATTCTTTATATTTCGGACTCATACTTCTCTGGCTTATCTGGTAATACCTTAATGATTTTGTTAGTTTTGGAACATCTCCTCCATCTTTCAGAGCATTATAAATATTCTGAAATTGCAATTTTTGTAATGGGTCATTACTTATTAATCTTTCAATTAGATACATAGCACACTCTTTATGACCCGTTTCGACATTAGCAAGAGCAAAATCGGATATTGTGAATTTAAGAAACTCATTTTCTAATTCTTTATCCGTCCAGCGATTATATGTAACTCCTTCCTGAGGTAAAACTTTATATAACCGAATAGGTTCTATCCCATAGAAATCATAAGTCTCATATCGGATCTTGCTGTTATTTAACAATTGTTCTAATTCGGTAGAGCCATAATCTCCAAAATAAAAAGAAACATAAACAAACCAAATTTTATCTGTAAAACAACTTGATTCTTTCTGAAATAGTTCCTGAACAATTGGAATGAATGTATTTATATCTTCAACAAATGATACCGGTATTTTTTCGTTTTTAAAATTAAATGTAAAAACATCTTTATTTATCGCTTGATTTACAAATACAGAAACATTTTTATTATTAGATGACTGTTGATTTATAAACCGAACTGTGTCTTTCCAATTTGTTCTTTGGGGTCCCGGAAGAGTAATCAGTAACTGATAAAAAAATATTAGCACCAAAGAAAATATTAGAAAATAATTTAAATTCTTTGTTTTATTTATCTTAATCAAATAACCATAAAGAAAATATATTGCCAGGCTACTATACAATGTATATCGAGGGAAAATACATGGTCTCCATAAAATAGAGAGAATATATAAGAATATAGGGGGAATTAATGCCATCAACAATAAAAGTATTACCTTGTTTTTTGTATCCAATTCTTTATAATTTCCAACCCCTTTGAAAATATATCTGATGGATAAAGCAATCACTAAAATAGTTATCAATAATAAGGAAAAATCAACAACAGGATGTATATTTATTAAATATTGGGGTAATACCTCTTTTATAATTCTCACCTGATATGTCATTCCTACTGCATCATCTGCAAACAAATCTCCAATGAATTCATATAAAGTTGGCTTTTTAAACCAGAAAGACTGTTCTTGAGAGTAATAATTTATGCTCATTACATACAAAACAGAAGGAATGCTAATTAATATTTGTAGGATAATAGGTAAATACTTTTTAGTGTTTTTTATATAAAAGATATAAAACAGCCACAAAACTTCTATACAAACAATAATTACAGCAAAAGGGTGTGTCCATAATAGAAGTGCATTTATTAATGTCAAAACAATCCAATTTTTTCTATTGCTATATTCAGAACATAAAAGCAAATAATATATAGACAGAGCGAACAAAAAAGTCAGCAACACATACATTCGTATTCCCTGACCAAAAAAACGATGTATCGGGGATATAGCAAAAAATAATCCCGCTACCAATCCTATCTTTTCCGAATTAAATTTTCTGCCTATAAGAAATAGAACAGGGATAGTCATCACACTTAATAGGATAGAAAAGAAACGAAGGCTTATAACAGACGGAGACACATAATGCCAGAAGAGGTATTCGAGTATATAATAAGCAGGCATTGTTGCAGGGTCATAAAGAGGATTTAAATAAATAAACTCTTTTAAAGAGCCAGAATTAATATGAACTAAACTTGAATACTCATCCCACCAAACCGATTCATCCGAAATTTTATATATACGAACAACAAAGGCTAATAAAACAATGAGCAAAAACAAAACAAATACTTGTATATTATGTTTTTGTTGTTCTTCTTTTCTTTCCACAGTATAGCCTTAAATCATGCGATTAAAAATATAATTTTTATACTCACAGTTTAGCAATTGGATATTTGTGAATTCCATAACCCTTGTATAGCACGATGAAAGATATAAGAATACCCATATCACTATCTTTTAACTTTCTTCGAAGAGAGATGAAAAGATATAGTAAACCTGTCAGAGGTGCGGTTAATGGATATAGTGGCTTTGCAAATTTAGATTAACTAAATATGCTTTTTTCACTCGTTTTATATCAAGATAATTAATATTATCCACTGAATTCAGTCATTATCTCAGATAGCATGAAAATATTTTTCATAAGTATGTGCTGGTATAGCATGTAACTTACACAAAATCCACACAAACCATTTAAACTTCTGAAGTAGAGGATAATACGAGGGATAGTCTGTAAAATATTTATTGGGAGCATTGACAATTGCCTCAAACTCTTCACGGCTTATACCTTGTTTTCTCAAACAATGTTCAATCCTTTCTTCATCTTCGAAAAACGGTATTTCTTGTAATGCTTTTAATGCAGATTCGCGTGATATTACACCCGTTCTGACTTTTGCGGATAATTCAACCACACGCCAATCAAAGCCAAATTTCCTTCGTGCATAGTAATAAACCAAAGTAAATAGTTCATTATCTAAGTGATGTTGCCCTGTATCTTGCCAATCAAACTTTTCCTTAAGCAATGTTTCGACTTTCTCTCCCGTATCATCATAATAATTTGTAATATTAATTACTCGGATTCTCTTCCACAATATCCAATAAATCATGTCCCAAAGTTCAACATTCTTAAAATGCTTTAACGGGATTTTACAATATTGTTCAATAATAGCCCTTGTGTATCTCCCATCAATATAATTCCACATAAGGGGGGTTATTCCTTCTTCGCGGAAAGAATGACTTAAAATAATATAATGGACATTCTCCGCAACTGCAGTTCTATATAAACTACTTGCAATTCCTATATCATCTGTCAGGTCTATATAAGGGACACAAGCACGAATGGTTGCATTGGTCAATTCTCGTGATTCAGGCCAGTCCATAATTATGGTATGTAATTCTACATCTAATTTATCGCAGAGTTTTGCGAGATTACTTTTAGCAATTTCCGAATCCCAACCATTGTCGAAATGGACAGCCAGAGGGCGTAAATTCATAATTTCTTTTACATAATACAAACAATAGGAGGTATCTCTACCTCCACTGACACCCACCACACAATCGTATTTTTTTCCCCGTCCATCGTTTCTTATCTTCTCTGCTATCCTTTGTAATATCATCGCTCCTTTTTCTCCAACAGGAAACCGTTTATCTAACTTATCATGCATGTGGCAGAAATTACATACACCTTGACTATCCAAATAAACCCCGGGAATAGATGTATCCATAACACATCGTTTACAAAAAATTTTATCTTCATTTTGTCGAATCATACATATACTACCTCTATTTATAATCGTGATAATTCTAAATCAATAGGCTTCTTCGGGTCTCTTTTTCGAACATGCTCGGGTTTAAAATATTCTAATAGTTGTTCCTCTGTAGGATAAGTGATTAAAACAGTCCTCCGTGGGCCATAAAAAAGGAAAAAGGCTCCACATGCGACTGCAGAAACGCCAGACTGGTAATAGGCATCTGCTAAATCCTTAACAGAACCTGCACCTCCACATGCGATTACAGGGATTTGCACATTATCCGTAACCATCTTTATTAGGTCTAAATCATATCCTTCCAATGTTCCATCTCTATCAATGCTTGTAATCAATATTTCTCCTGCTCCCTCCGCCTCTGCCCTTTTTGCTAATTCCAAAGGATTCAATCCTGTTGATTTTCGTCCTCCATGTGTGAACACTTCATATTTACCATTTATTCTACGAACATCAATTGACACTACGATACACTGTCTTCCGAATTGTTCTGCTGATTTCTGTAATAAATCGGGAATCTCTACTACAGAAGTATTAAGAACTACTCTATCAGCTCCTGCGTTCAGCAATTCCCTTATGGTATTAATATCACGAATTCCCCCTCCAACGGTAAACGGCATAGATGTTTCTGCGGATATTTGCTTAACAACTTCTATTTCTGGAGGACGATTTTCAAGGGTTGCCACGATATCTAACAATATTAATTCATCAACATTATGTTGATTAAAAACACGAGCTGCATTAATGGGACAGCCCACATATTTTGGATTTGCAAACTGAATAGTTTTTTCCAAACCCCAATGTCGCAATAAAAGTACAGGTATCACTCTAACTTTTAGCATTCAACACCTCATTCAAAAAATTTTGTATTAATACTGCACCACCTATATAACTTTTTTCTGGATGAAATTGTGTTCCATAAATGTTTTTACTTTGATATAAAGAAATAAAAGAAGTGCCATATTCCGTTATTCCCAGATTTCCATCAATTTCTTTGAAAGGGACAAAATAAGAATGGGCAAAGTAGAAATTAGGATTTTCTATCATTCCAGATAATAAAGACATTCCTTCTCTATAAACTCTTACATCATTCCAGCCAATATGAGGCACTCGAATAGGACTTTTAACTACATTTCGTATATGGCAAACATTCACTGGTATCCAACCTAATCCTTTCACTTTTCCTTCTTCACTGAATTCTGTCATAATTTGGAAACCTAAACAAATACCTAAAACGGGCTTTTTCAACTCTAACACATAATAATTCAATCTTCGGGTCAAACCTACCTTCGTTAGAAAATCCATAGCACTTCCACAAGCACCAACCCCTGGCAAAACAATAGCATCAAACACATCCAGTTCGGTTTCTTTATTAACAATTTCAATAGAAACTCCTTTTTTTGCAAAAGCCTTATATACAGAATGTATATTTCCTGCAGAGTAATCAATAATCGCAATTTTTATCTTTTTATTCTGTGTGTTTTCCATTATCATTAACACCATTCTGGATTTGTGCCACCACAAAGTTATTCAAAAATAGATAATCCAATCCTGATTCTATAAATGTTTGTAGTGCTTCTTCGGGAGTTCGAACAATAGGTGATTCATGCATATTAAAACTTGTATTCAGCACTACACTGGTTCCTGATAAATTCTTGTAATGCTTCAATATTTCATAAAAAGTTGGATTATTTTCTTTTTTAACAATTTGGGCTCGTGTTGTGCCATCTATATGCACGACCGCTTCATGTTGTTCTTTCATTTTTTGCGTACTTTGAAAACAGCATGTCATAAATTCAGCTGCATGCCGTGCCTTTTCATATCCTACCAAAAATTGTTCCGCATCCTCATCTAAAAGAGCAGGAGCAAAGGGCATAAAATCACTTCGTTTCAACATATCGTTTAACTTTTCAGTTATATCCCGCATTGTCGAATCGCATAAAATAGAACGATTTCCCAAAGCACGCGGTCCCCATTCCATTTTATCATAAAATCGTGCAATAATTTTCTTACGATAAATACATTCTGCTATAAATGAAAATATTTGCTGACTATCAAGTTCCTTAAACGGGAGACCACATTTAACTATTGCTGTTTTAATATCGTCATTACTAAAGCAATCTCCCCAGAATGCGTGAGGAAGTGATTTGGGATAGAATTGATATTGCGAGCATATCGCCCCTAAACTCAATCCGCCATCTCCCATATTGGGATATACAAATAATTCTTCGACTTCTTGCAACTCATGTATTCTTTGATTGAGCAACACATTAGCAAAGACACCCCCTGCTACTGTTACTTTCTTAAATCCCGTTTTATTTAGCCAATATTGGATTAAAGAGCAAATTGTCTGTTCTAAGATACTTTGGGACCACGCACATAAATCCTCTCGTGAATACTTACTTAATAATTGTAAAAGCCATCCTCTTAACTTTTTTCCATAAGGTCCTTTGTATAAAAGAATATCTCCGTCCCATGAAAATGGATTTTCATCTTTAATTTTATTTGCATCCCCATGTGCGGAAAGTCCTGTAAGTTTCCCTTCATCTCTACAAGGGACAAAACCTAATACTTCTGTCAGATTTTCAAAGAACAAACCGAAAGAACTCTTAGCAGAGGATTTCCATAATCTCGTTACTGTGTTCCCTTGTCCTTTAGAAACAGTCAAGGATAATCCGTCTCCCATCCCATCTGCAGTAACAATAAGGGCTTCGTCATAACCGGAACAAAAATAACTTCCCCATGCATGTGCTTCGTGATGCTCAATAAAATAAATAGGGATATGTGGGGGAAGAAACGGCAATCGTTTGCGAATTATTTTCCTTAAAATGATAGATAGATTTTTTTTCATCCCTTCTGAAGGATTGATATAGCTGATAGGATTATAGGAAACCGCCCATTCTGTAATGTTATTCCAGTAGGTCTCACTTTTTTGATTTTTTTCTCTTCTTGAAACAAACGCTTTCTTTTGCAAATTAGGAAATAATCGGAAAAATGGGAATGGGGTTACAAATCCCGAAACACATACTCCTTCTATATCTTTCCATGTTAATCCTGTTTGCTTTAAGGCATTTTCCAGAGATAGATATGGAAATCCTCCCTCATTTTTTCGCCGTGTGTATCGCTCCTCATTAGACATAAACAAAATTTGGTCGTCATTACAAATAGTAACACCTGCATCGAAAAAATCTTCGCTAATTCCCAATATTATCATGAACAATCATTCCTTTGAAATAAAAACAATTTATATCCAGAGAGCATTCCAGATTGCAGAAGGATTTAAATTCCATATTAAAGCAAGTTCTACTATCGGTGCACACCAACAGGTAGCACAACCTGTGGGAACAGTTAAATGGGTTATTATGTTCTCAAAATTTTTTCCTGTTTCCGTATCTTTTTTCTGTTTATACAATTCTCGGGTTCCAAACAAATGACAAGAAAGTATTGTCCCATCCGGCTCAATTGTATATGTTAACCTACCGGCACAACACCATATTTTTGTCGGTTTAGGCCAGTTACTTAAATACTCTAAGCCTGCAAACGAATTGCGAACAGGTGCCCCTTGTTTTTTCTCCTTTATTATTTTTTGTATCGCTTTATAATACTCATCTTTATCAGGAGCAATTGGATTGGGTTTCAACGACGAATCCAGATGCAGAGTGGCTGGTTGAAACATTACCTTTGTATGTTCTTCCTGAGCCTTTTGTAAAACAAAATCTATTGTGTTTATGTTTCGTTTTGAAATTACACATAAAAAAGATGTGGATATATTTTTCATTTTGCAATATCTTAAAACTTCAAATAAACGCTTATAAGTACCTTTTCCCCTTATCTCATCATGTATTTCTTCAGGACCATCAAAACTCAAATTAATATGGTCTATATATTTTTCTATCCCGTCATATTTTTCTATATTAACACCTGTAGAACTTAAAAACACATTGAATCCTAACGATTTTGCATGTTCCAGAATTTTCATTATATCCTTTTTAATTAAAGGCTCTCCTCCACCAAATGTAATCCATCTCACCCCTGTTTTATATAAAATCGCCAATCGTTCTAATATTTCATTTGTATCCAATTCATTCACAGATACCTCTCTCGAACCACAATAAAGACATTGATAAGGACATCGAAAAGTTATGTTCCATTCCACAAACAAGGGTGAATTTATTCCTAAAACTTTCGTTTTAACCCATGATTTTAATATTGTAGGGATAGTTTTTATTTTCTTCATTGAATACTATTTCCCAAATCAATCTTTTTATACAACTTTAATCGAAATAATGCTAACCAACCTACAGGAATCCATATCCAGAATGTAATTATACGAAACAGTCCTATTACAAGGATTATTTCTGGCAATTGAACCTGGAGCCAGTGTAGGGAAATACTCATCGTTGTTTCAACAATCCCAATCCCTCCCGGAATACCACTACATATTGCAAGTAGAAGATTCCCTAATACAATAATTTCTGCTTGACTTAAATATATACCTGATTTTCTGCCACCTAATAATAGGTAAAAGATAAAACCATTTATAGCCCATCCTATTGAACAACCTACGCAAAATGTCATAAGAAATAGAGGATGAATTAAATCATCATTCAATAATATTTTAAATTTCAATAACAAAGGTTTTAACACTCTAAGTACAAACGGAAACATAATCAAAGACAATAACGAAAAAATTATTGGTAATAGCAAGGTGTCCGCATAAAATCCCAAAGATATAATTGTTACTAAAAATGCCCCTTCAAAGACACACAATAAAAATAAAAATTCTAATGACATTGCTTTTGAAAGTGACACATCTGTTGTTTTCGTAATTACATAACCTCTCAACGCCCTTCCTAACTGTACTGGCAATACGATTCCTGCTCCTGCAGTAAGGTAAATCCAAACAGATTTTATTACAGGAACATTCGTAGAATATTTTTTAAGCATACATCTCCATAAATAGTAATCCAACATCCAGTCTAATAATCGCAAAGCACATGCAAACAAAAACAATCCCCATCTATTTATAATTAAATTCTTTATATCGGCAAGATTCTCTTCTCTTATCTGGTAGACTCCAAAACAAGTTACTATTATTAGAAGAATAAAACCGAATATATGTAGTAAATTTAATATTTTGTCTTTATTTTTTATAAAATTAAACATTGATTAAATTATCTTTAAATTAGGATTGTATATGATACCACGAAGATGGATACATATTTTACCCTCTGAATATAACGAAGTTCTAAATCCTTCCCCCGAATTATTATCGAACTACAATATTGTTTCTCATTGGGAAAAAGAGTTCGGTGATTTTATAGGTTCTCCGAATACCGTTGCACTCCCCTCCGGAAGAATTGGACTTAAACTTATTTTACAATATATGAACCTTCAAGAAAATGATGAGGTAATTATTCCTGCCCTAACATTGAAGGCATTGGTAAGTATTATCAAATCATTAGGTCTAAAACCTGTTTGTGCAGATATAGACCCTAAAACATTAAACATGGACCCAGAATCGGTACGCAATTTAATTACACCCCGAACTAAAGCCATCATCGCATTACATACTTTTGGAAACCCCTGCCTAATTGAAGAAATATGCAAAATAGGGCTGGAAAACAATATCCCTGTTATAGAAGATGCTGCTCATGCCTGTGGGGCTAAGATACAAAAACAATTCGTGGGGACATTTGGATATGCTGGATTTTTCAGTTTTGATGTATCCAAACCTATAAATACATACGGTGGCGGAATGCTTATTAGTGAAGACTCATCACTTATTGATTTCGTTAGAGAATACAACAAAAAATTAATCATAGATACAGTTGAAATAACCAAAAAAGCAAAGTCTATTAAGTTAGAACAGACACTTTATAATCTGAAACTCATGTATCCCATTCTCTTTTTAAGACTGTTCCGATTCTTCTTCAAGTCCTTAGAAGTTGTATATCGTAAAATTCAAAGCGTCCCTCCTGAAAATATACAATTCACACCTCTACAAGCAAAAATAGGTATGGAAAAGTTATCTTTACTAAATTCAAGAATAGAACAAAGAAATGAAGTGGCACAATTATACCGCAAATTATTATCCGACAAAATTCATATTCCTTATGTAAGACCTGAATGTATACCTTCTTATTATATGTTTGTTGTTATTCTTCCAAAAAAATCTCATAAAATCTGCCGTTCCCTTCTTTTTCATGGGATTGATACTGCATTTAAAGAAGAAGTTATAGATGATGTGTCACGGATAATTCAAAAATCACATTGCCCAAATGCCCATAGGGTTTACCCAAATTTACTTGCTTTACCTTTCTATGATGGTATTTCAAAAGATACCATTGAATATGTATGTAATTGCCTAAATAAACTTGTAGAATAAGTAAAAATTACTAATCCGAAAATCCCATTTGTTTAAGTCTTTGTTTTATATCATCATTTTGAGGATTGAGGCCTATAACTTCTGAAAATATCTTATTCGCATTATCCTTATCATTTAATTTAATATATGTCTCCCCTAATTCTATTAATACCTCTGTAATTATATCTATTGGAGCCTCTTTTTCTTTTAGTTTTTTAATAGCCTCTTGGAAAAGCTGTACTGCTTGTTGATAATCGCCTATCTCTTTTTTAAATCCGGCATAGATTGCCCATCCTTCGCCATCACCGGGATAAATCTCTAACGCCGTTTTGTAAGCATTTTCTGCTTCTTCATATCTTTTCTGCTTTCTATATAAATTCCCCAAATTTCTCCACGCAAGAGGAAATCTATATTCTAAATTTACCGCCTCTTTTAAATGTTTTTCTGCTAAATCATATTTATTAACCTGAAACGCATAAAAGCCTAATGCATTATGAAGGTTGTGGTCTTGAGGCTGTTTTTCTATTGCCTTTTCAAAATAAGGGATAACTTTTTCTAATTCTCCTTTTGCATAAAATGCATCAGCAATATTATAAAGAGCATTTATCAGGTCGGGTTTTATAGATAATGATTTTTGATAAAGTTCTATTGCTTTATCAACATCCCCCAATAAAAAAGCATGATACCCCAAATTGTTATATGCCAGTGGGTTTTTTTCATCTACTTCCAGTGCCTTGTTATACATTTCTTCCGCTTCTTTTGTTTTACCCATTCGGTCGTATAAAACCCCCAGGTCATAAGGTATATAAGAATTATTTGGGCTATTTACCATCGCCTTTTGATATAACTCTATTGCTTGTTCGGTATTCCCCTTTTTTTCTGCCAACTGAGCCAGATTATAGTATGCCAATTCATCATTTGGTCTTATTTTTAATGCTTCATAAAATTTATTTTCCGCTTCGTCCCATTTATTTAACTTAACTAATAAACTTCCCCAATTATTCAATACTAATGTAAAATCAGGAACAACCTCTAATGCCTTTTTAAAGTGTTCTATGGCTTCCTCGGGTTTATCTTCCTGAATCAATAGAGCCAATTCTCGATGTGCCCGCGCATCTTTGGGGTTCATTTCTATTGCTTTTTCAAAGTAGGCGATTGCTTCCTCTTTTTCCCCCATTCTTGACAATACCTGACCAACCATATAATAAACATTCTGAGAATTAGGGTCAATATTTAATGCCAACTTTAACTTCTCTAACGATTTTTCATACTCTCCCCTATTAGCATAAATAGCACCCATTTTAGCAATAACATAACAAAATTGGGGATAGGCTTCTAATGCTTTTTCATAGCAGGTAATCGCCTGTTCGTAGTCCTTCTTCAATTCCATAATTTCCCCCAATTCATTCCATGCCCGAGCATCTCGAATATTTAATTCTATCGCCCTTCGGAAATATACCTCTGCTTCATTCATTCTTTCTTGCTTCTTTAAAACACACCCTAAAAGATAAACGCTGTCTTGATACTCTGGATTTAGTTCAATTGCTTTTTTAAAGTTACTCTCTGCCTCTATTAAATTTTCTTTGGCAAAAAGAATCCTTCCCAATTGTTCGTAAGCATAAGCAAAATCAGGTCTGACAGAAACTGCTCGCCGATGATAATCTTCCGCTGCATCCCATTCCCCCTCATCCGCATGAATATTTCCCAACTCACAGAGTGCCCTTGCATCCTTAGGATTCAACTCTACCGCTTTCAACAAAGTATCTCGTGCTTCTTCTACTCGACCCAAATTTCTCAACTCTCGACCTATAAGAAAGTATACATCTTGATATGAAGGGTCTGTTTCCAATGCTTTTCGGTAAAAAGCCAATGCATCTTCAGACCGTCCTTGCGACGAGAGTATTCTGCCATATTTATCTAAAACATAAGTAAAATCGGGGACAATTTGTAAAGCCTTCTCATAATGAGCAAGTGCTTCTTTCCAATTGCCTTGATGTTCTAAAATTTCTCCTATTTCGTTGTGAGAACGGGCATCGTTCGGATTTAATTCAAGAGATTTTTTAAAATACTTCTCTGCATTTACTTCATCTTTTAAGGCAAGATAGGTTTTTCCAAGGTAATAAAACATATCTTGATAATTTGGGTCTAATCGGATACCTTTTTCAAACTGTTCTTTTGCCTCTCGAAAATAACCTGATTTAAATAAATCTTTGCCTAAACGATGATGCATATACGGTAAACTTTTGGGCATGTAAAGAAGTATCTGTGCTTCTTCCAGAGCCTTTTGAACCTCTCCTCTCCTTAAATAAGAATCGGCTCGCTGATAATGCCATCTCGCCAAATCTGGTTCAAAGGGGACCCATCGGACAGAAATTAGGATAAAAGATGTAAGAAGAATTGACAGCCAACGGATTAAAGATAAAGTATTTTTATTTTTAATACACACCCATAAGAAATAAATGAAGTTAGCACCTATTAAAAAGAACAGAGGAAGAACGGGAACCCGCGCTCTCCCATTCACAAAAAACATCAAAAAACTGCCCAAATAAGTAATAATGAACAAATAAATTAATAATAACAATTCGGTAGAATATGAGCCACTCGAGAAAAAAAGAAATTTAGAAATACTTTCCTTGTTCAACCCAGATTTCATATTAAAAAATAGGAGAAGGGTTCCTGCAATAAAAAGTCCTCCTGCCCATGGAAAAGTAGGGAGATATTTCAACGGAGGGTAATGCTTTATTTCATAATACACAACTTTATTACAAGTAATTTCGATAGGACACCAGAGAAGAATTGCTTTTTTTAATACCTGTATAATCGTTTCCTTAGGATGCGTTTTAATATATTCTATTGCTTTTTGTGTAAATATCTTTGAAGCATCTGCATGTTTCAAATCTTTTATCCCCAATTCTTTCCCTAATCCTTTCACTACATTTACATAATCACGGGCAGTCCAGTTCCCTGTTCCCTCCAATTTCTGCAAATATTGGTTCCATGGTGTTGTCCCATCGGCTTCCGGGTTATTACCTATAAAAAGATTTTCGCCAAAATATGTAGAAATAAGTACCCACTCTCCTGAAGCAATATAGTTGCGAAGTGTTATAGGTATAATGGGAACAAAAGTAAAAATGAAAAGAACAATCCACGATGGAATAAACGAAAAATATTTTCTTTCTTTAAATGTAATCCATGCCATCCACAAGGCTATAAAAGGTCCAAAGGATAAAATATTAGGTCTCATACTTGCATAAGCACCAATAGATAGCCCTAAGGGAATACACCAGTACCATTTTTTATGGATGCTCCAACGATACAAAATATAAAAGATAAAAACAACCAAAAAAACGAATAAGGCGGGGTCGTTTACTTCTCCTTCCCAGTATATAAAAACACTATATGTAGCAACTAAAAAACTAAAAATTAGTCCCACAACTTCATTAAATATTGCTCTCCCTAAATAAAATGACAAAAGGACTGTTAATATCCCTGCAATAGCATTAATAATACGAGGAGTTAGGTAACTATCGGAAATAAAACGATAAAGAAAACTTAAAAAATACCCATGTCCCGGTGGACGAAAAAAAGGAGTTGTTTGCATTTCAGGATCGGTTACACCTTCAGGGACACTCCAATCCCCTGTTACAATAGCACGAGCAAAATAATCCTGCACCTCAGGATCCTGTTGAAGGGCTGAATAATCGGGTGCGTATTTATATACTTCATAAATATACCAAACTCTTAAAATAATTGCGATGAGAAGGATTAAAAATAAAACAAACCTGACTTTATTTTCCTTCACACACTTTTCCTTATGTATCTATCCGAGCAAGACAAATATAACAAAAAAATCCAGATAAAATTACAAAGCGTATATAAATGGCGAGATTACTCCGGCATTTCCTGCAAAGATAAATAAGGCAGCCAGTAATAGTAGAGTAATAATAATAGGAGCCAGCCAATATCTCTTTCTAACCTTTAGAAAATCCCAGAACTCCTTAAATAATTCTTTCATGAATAATGCCTCCATAGTCTTATTTAATAACTTATTATACAAAATTTGACTACTTCCATGGGAAAGGAATAAAAAACAGGAAAAATTATTTGTCAATACTTTTCACTTTCATCAAAAAGGGCATAATGAGTTCTTGTATTTTTATTCCTATTTCTTCAACCCTTCTCAAGTATAGATGATAGGCTACTAACGACGGAATTGCGATAATTAATCCAACCACCGTTGTTATAAGTGCTTTGGATATCCCTTGTGCCAACATTTGCGCATTTCCAATTCCACCTATAGTGATTACATTAAATATATCTACCATCCCTAAAACAGTTCCAAGTAAACCCAATAAAGGGCTAATCACAGATATTATTTGTAATACAGTAAGACCGCGTTCTAAATATGCCATTTGAGTTCTACCTAATGTATTAATATGTTCAACGAGGGCATCTTTGGGTTCACTACGCAGATTGATTATTTCATTAACAAGTATCCCGAGAGGTGAAACATTCCGCTGAGAGACAGAACGGATAGTTTCCAGTTCCTTTAACATATTAGGATAAGAAAGTAATTGAGCAAGATTCTCAGGAATATTCTTCTTTATCCTCAATGCAAAAAAACGCTCAAATATTATCGCTAAGGCTATTACAGAGCATATCCCAAGCGGAAGCATAACCCACCCACCTTGATATAACATATTTATCCAATTCATATAAAACTCCTCTTATTACTACAAAAAACTAAATGTCCATCGAATTTGCAAATTTTTATTTCTATATATATCCGAAACCTGAAAAGGAAAAGGCGAAAAGGGTGCCGATTTTTGTAATGATTGTTTACAAATACCTAAAAACAATGGGTCTTCAGGTTCTCCTATTACATCTATTCTAACAATTTTACCCTCTGAATTTATCTCACAGTCAATTACAACTTCCGTAGGCTTTGTTCCTGAATATCGAGTATATAAATAGTGCCGCCAATATCTTTCTACCCTTTTTTGAATTTCCTTTAAATACGGTGCTAATTGGTCTTGAAGTGCTTCGTAAGCAAGTATTCCTTCTTTTTTCACCTGGTTATAAATTTTTCCCTGTGGTTTCTGTAGTTCCTTTCCTGAATATTCGGGTTCTAAAACCTCGTCCGAATTTTGTTTTTCTATTAATTGTTCCTCTTTCATTCTATCCTCTTTTTTTGAAAGTATTGTTTCCTTCTCTTTATGAAGTATTTCCTCAACAGGGAGGTCATTTTTCCTTTTCTCCGTTTCCTTGGGCTGTATTTTAGGTGGTTTCTTAGTCTGGGGAATAACATTAGCAACTTGCATTTTTTCTGTTTTAGAACCCAATGTTTCGATTTTGGAATTTTCAATTAATGGAGGTCCTGGAATATCTCCTTCCTTTTTATCAGGACCGGAAGATATCGAATTCGTTTCTGCAATATTTTCGGTTTTTGAGGGAATTTCATCCGTTGGTTCTACGACTTCCACTAATTTTTTAATTGATTCTTTTTGTTCTTGCTTAATAAATTCTACCCTTATAACTCTTTCTTTTGGAAGATAGGGGGTTAATTTTGAATATGGCGAGGTTTTTATTAAAAGCCCAAGAATAAAACAATGAAATATCAATGAAAACAATAGATAAATAGTCATTGTTTTCGTATAATTTATTTGCTTTCCGTTTGGGCTTGAAAAAAAATGGTCATTCATTAGAAGTTTGTTACTTTTTGGTTTATTTGCCCAATTTAGTAAAAACAATTTTTTCATTTTCAACAAAATATGAATATGATATATCTAACCACTGAAAAGTCAACAAATCAAGGGCTAATTTAAGTTGCATTTTATTTAAGTAACATGGATTCACAGGCAAATTTTCTGTTCCGGGCATCATTTCAATAGTTAGTCCTGTTTGATTTGCAAGAACTGGAGCCACTTTTGATAATGGCAATGCCCCTTCATAAAAAGGAAGAGATACTTTTCTATCTAACGGAACGGATTTTGGTAAAGAGATGATTACTTCTTTATCCAATAAGGGTTGTTTTGTTTCCCGATTAAAGATTTTACAATCAATAAGTTGGTCAATTCGCATATTTAATGTAGTATAGAAAAATATGAAATCATCGGTTGCACACCATCGAATATTCTGGGGAACGATACGGGCACTTTTTAATATCATTTCCAATGCTATATTTAAAGGCTTTTGAGAAATAACAACCTCCCCTACGGGTAACTCTGCTATGCTATTATCGGCAACAATATTACAACCATAAGTAAAATTCAGGCTATTTAAAACATTAAATAATTTCGTTCCTGCTCCAAATCCTGCGGTTACTGTTATATGTTCATATTTTGAGGGCAATTTATCCGATAAAGACAATCGTGTCAGGTTTTCATATATAGATTGTTCCGTCGGATACAAAAAATAATAGCCATTTACTTCCTGCAAAGACATGCTGGTCGTTTCTGATATTTGCTGAATTAAATTTGCTATTTCCTTTTCAGGCTTATCCATTTGAACCCATCGTGTTTCTGCACCATTAACAACTGAAATGGATATAGGATATTCTCCCCCTAATCTTCTGACAATAACATTTAATAAAGCCGATTCTTTAATGAGGTCAAAAACATTCTCCTTTTGTATAATTTCATTGCTAAAATTATTTTGTTCCTCTTTCGGGGTAGATTTGCAAGATAGGTTTACAAAAATGGGAAGAAGACATAACATAATAAAACATAACGACTTTTTTCGCATAGGTTTTCTCATAAAGTAATACAGCACTTTTTAATTATGTAATTAAAGGTCAAATATCATACAATCTTATATCATATAACGAAAAAAAGTAAAAATTCTTTTCTTATAAAGGCTATGCTTCAGTTATCTGTTTATATTATACTTTGGTGCTTATCTAATGGAGCACAAACTTTTTACGGAGAAATCCCTGAAAATATCCCGACATTTTTAATAAAAATTCAACGAGAACAATCTGAGTTTTACGGGGGCATTATTATTCAGGGACAATGGGTAGATAATGCTTCCCTTCCTGAATTAAAAAGTAAATCGGTTGAAATTGTTATAGATACGCCATGGGAAACACCACAAATTCACCGCCGAGAATTAGGTCATCGAATTGAACTTTCATACGAAGCGCCTGTACTACGCAAAAAAAGACTGGAAGAAGGTTGGAAAAAAGCAGGTTATGTGCTTTTAGATAATCCCCAAGGGAAAAAAGTCCTTAAAGAATCTATTTACAAGCAAGCATTACAGGCAATAGAAATGGCTCAATCTGTTTATCAGCAAAGTCAACCCCCTGAGTTATTATATAGTCCGAGTGGAATAGAACTGGATTCAAACACCAACAGAAATACTTTTATAAAACAGTGGATTTTTCATATTTTAATAGTAGTTTCAGGTGTTTTATGTTTATCTTTTATTATCTGGAAATTTCTGTTAACTCAACACTCATCATGAGATATTAAAATATTCCATACACTAACTCAAATCTAAATCAGCCCTTTAACTTCATAAGCCACAATGAATTGTTCTTTATTTTTTACTTTAAAAGTACCGATAGGAGAGCCTCTAACCCTTCCCTTTAACTCTGCCCATGCTCCACTTCCCACAACAATTGTTCCCGGATTTGCCATATCACATAAACGCTTTGCAGAATTTACCCTATCCCCTACAACAGTATATTCCATTCGCTTCGGAGAGCCAATAAATCCAGCAACTATCTCTCCCGTTTCGATACCAATACCCAACTGAAAAGCAGGTTTTCCTTCAGAAATTCTTAAAACATTCAATTCCTCATTCCTTTTTAATATATCTAATGCAGCACATACTGCAGAATAGGCATCATCACCTGTAGGAATAGGAGCACCGAATATAGCCATAATTTCATCGCCTATGTATTTGTCTAATGTCCCATTCCAGGCAAAAATAATTTCTGTCATTGCTGTAAAATGTTCATTTAACAAAAAAAGTAATTCCTGTGGAGAAAGTTGCTCTGCCATCTGCGATGACCCCCGAATATCACAAAACATTGTAGTAACTTTTTTCTTTTCACCACCCAATTGAATAGCAGAACCTTTACTTATGATTTGCTCCACAACAATGTCAGGGAGAAATCGTCGGAAGTTATCCCTCTTTCTTTCCTCTTCAAGCATCTTCATATTTAATTGAGCATTTTCAATTGCAAGGGCAATTTGATTAGCCATTGAACAGAATAATTCTAAATCTCCCTCGTCAAAAAAAGCCTTTTTTCTAATCGTATCAATATAAATAGAACCTAATATTCTATCTTCAATTCGTAAGGGAACACACATAGCACTTGTTATTTTGCGGGCAATAACACTCTCCCTATTTCCAAACTCCACATCCGCAGAACGGTCCATCATAAGCACAGGTTCACCATCTATAGCAGATTTTCCCGCTATACCCATACTGGGTGAATTCGCTTCTAACCCGGAACCCATTGCCCGTGCAACTTTTGTAACTAAGGTATTTTTATTTTCATCCTTCAAAAGGATAAAACCTCGTTCCGCACCTAAAACTTCTATTACAAGGTCTAATACTTGAGCAAGTTTTGAATCTAAATGATGTGCAGAACCCATAATCTGGGTGGCTTTATATAATGCATCTAACCGACGATAAGCACGACTTAGTTTCTTTATATCAATAGACGGAGTAACTACCTCTTTCGTCTTTTGAAGAGTCGGTTCTGCTTGTTCCATGGATATTTTAAATAAAGTATTTTTGACCTCTTCTATTTCCTCCCGAACATGTGCCATCTGGTCTATATATTTACTTTCATGACTGTCCTTCGCCTGAAAAGTTTTGATTTCCTTTTTAGGAATATCATCTCTAAAAACGATTCTGCATTTACTACCAAGCCATATTTCATCTAAATGTTTGAGTTTATGTTCTACTATTCGTTGGCGATTGACATAGGTCCCATTTAAACTTTTCAAATCAGCAATGATATACGCTCCTTCTTTAATAAATATTTTTGCGTGATGTCGCGATATTTCTTCTGTAGACAAAATCACATCACAGTCATTAGACCTGCCCAGAACTATTTCTTTGTCTTCAATAGGAACCGTCTGTGTAGAAATTCCCTGTTGTTCAATAATCAATAACGGCACAATATACCAACTCCTTTTAATAACATACAGTTATAGAAATTGATATTTAATTTTAATAAAAAAGTTTTTAATTTTTTTACCAATTAAGGGATATAGGGTTCTATAGATATTTTATCTGAAGCAATTCCTTGTAGTTTCATTGTAAACTCCCAGGCTGCTCCTTGATTATATATAGCCATTAACAACACATTATCTTTTTGTAATTTTACAGGGAATTGGTCCTGGTCGGGTGTCATGGTCCTTCCCTCTGCAAATGAGTGAACCAGAGTTCCATTGAGCCACACTTTAACGCCATCGTTGCTTCCCAATAATATCTTTGCATCAATAGGTTCTGGCACGGTAATCTTACATGCAACATACGCTACACATTCTACCTCACCACCGGAAAATTCAGCCAAGTCTGCATAAATTAAGCCATCTCCACGGACTTTTAATGGTAAAATACGCCAATCCTTAACAGAATTCATATCCGTTTCTGGTGGAAAGGAAACTTCGTCAAATAATCTTCTGGCTCCGTAATCTTCCATGCGGTAAGGACCACTTACGCTCCACGAGGCAATATATTCACCTTTATTTTTTAATCCATTTAACAAATACTCTAATTCTTTTGCTTGATTATCTTTTAGGTTTGGAAGCATTTCTTCTAAAATGGATATTGTTTTTGAAGGGTAAGAAAAACTGATATTTTTCGCCACACTAAATCTTGCATTTGCCCAATCCGCTTTTACCGCATCGTTAATTTTCATTCCTTCTATGAAATTCAACACTTCTAATAAACTTAATTTTGCGAGACCACCCAAAATATTTTTTTGGAGTGAAGGATTGTCCCCTGCCATATTCCATAGACCTACATAGTAATCATATTTTTGTCTATCTGTCAGATTTAGGGTTCTCAATATATTTAAAGAACATAAAATTCCAACATTCTTTACTTCTTCATTGGTTTCCTTTGAAATTTCAGATACTATCTTTTGCAAAGTATTCGCATCATCACATTGCCCCATGGATTGCAAGATACTTACCTTTAAGTTAGGTTCGCTCGACCATAAACTTTCAAGCATTGCACATGCTTCCGGGCTTTTTATATTTCCCAATAAAGTTATTAGGGATTTCTTTTGCAAATCATTCTTACATTTTTTCCATTGTTCCGTTATAAGCATTACTTTACGCCCTTCATCTCCTACCCTATCAATAATCAAAGAAATAGCCGGAATATAAGCAGAACTATTTTCTACATCTGCCATAAGTTTGTCAAACAGAAAAGATAAATCTCCTTCATTTCCTAAAACGGCATAATAATTAAGCGCCCCATCAAAAATATCTTTGTCATTCTTTGATATGGCATTCTTAATAATTTCTTTGGCTTCTATTGACCTGCGTTCCGTTAATAAATCAACGGCGAATTTCTTAACCTCAGCATTTCCTTTCTGTACCTTTTCTATCAGGTATTTGTTGGCATGCGGATTATCCAATTTAATTAACGCATCTTTGGCTATTTCTTTAATTTCACGAGGGCTACTTAATACAGTATTCATTAATGGCTCTATGGCACGGTTATCTCCCATGCGACCTAAACATTGAATTGCAGCGATTTTTACTTCTCCATCTGCATTTACCGCAAGGTCTATAACCTGAGAAATAGCACCTGAAATTTTACGGGAAGCAACAACTTCCAATATTCCCAACTGAAGTCTCGGATTTGCTGTTTTTAATGCATCTACACACTTTTCTAAAAGTAATTCGTCGGAGAACGATTTTTCTTTTAATAAATCAATAGCCGTTGAAGAAAGTATTACATCTTCACTACCAACACTTTGCCAGACTTCATTAAAGGCTTCCTTGCCCTTTAACTGAACTAACCCTCTCAATGCATACCCTCTGCTGACAGGTATTACTTTGTCGTTATTAAATATGGACGAATATATTTCCAAAGCCATATCTTTTTCAGACGATTCTTCTGCTAATTGACTTGCAATTTTTAAGAGAGAGGACTGTACATCAATATTTTCCAGCATAGACTTATTTTTTGCCCAATTCCAGAGGATATTCCCTGCTTCTTTACCTCCAATAGAACCTAATGCGATTATTACCGAATTTTGTATTTTCTGTGAGGGATTATCCAGATATTGGGACAATGTTTCAATAGATAAGGCATCCTTCCTTCTTCCCAGAGAGTTGATAATAGCAACTTTGTCATCTTCTGATGTAGATTCTTGTTTCAACACCTGTATCAGAGATTGTGTTGCTTCCTTGCCGGGGATTTGTTCTAAAATTCGACAGGCTATATCAATCGTTTCCTTATCTTTCAATAAAGGTTCAATTCCCGTAACAACAGATGGAGTTGCAATCACAACTAATTGGCGAGCAATAAATCTTTTGCCATCAATAGAGCACTTCGGCAAAATCGCAACGAGTTGTTTTGATAACTGTTCCTGTTTTGCAGGATTATTTTGTGTTGTTTTTATTGCCTCCAGAATAGGCTCTAAAGGTTCACGATTCATCCCAAATTTATAGGTTTGTAAATAATTCAGGGCATCTTTAATGTCTGGAATTTCCTGGGCAAATGTGACAGATACCAAAAATATTAATGTCAGGAATATATTAATTAAAATCCAATTATTTTTCATTTTTTGTCTCCTTTTTTGTTTAACCTAAAGTCCAGGGTGCTCTCATGGAAGGTTGCATCATACGGTTGGCTTCATCATCATTGATAAACATTTCTTTTTCAGGGTCCCAATTTAATTTGCGTCCAAGTCTCATCGCAATATTTGCCATGTGGCACATGGTCGCTGTGTGATAACCCACTTCAACAGGAGCTGTAGGGTCTTTACGAGACTTAACACATTCGATAAAATTCTTATGATGTCCCTTACTTCTGCCCAAATGGATTTCATTAGGACCTATGGTTTCTTGTAGTAATGAAGGAGGATTGGCACGCAGGTCGCCTCCATGAATGTATATAAAAATCCATCCTTTATCACCCTCAAACTTAATTCCGCGAGGACCTACACTCTTTCCTAACAATTCAACTCCGTTAGCATATTCAAATCGGAATTCATAACTCATTGCGGTATTAAACAGTCCTTCTTTTGGGAAAAAGCCTTTTCCTTCCACAGAAATGGGGAAGGTATCATCCGTTCCATTACCTAATTGACCTAAATCAATAATATGTGCACCACGGTCTGTCATTTCCCCGCCACTATAGTCCAAAATATAGCGGAACCAGAAATGGCACCTCTTTTCTGTATAAGGTTCTTTCGGAGCAGGACCTAACCAGAAATCGTAATCAAAACCGGGAGGAATAGGCATTTCAGGTTGGGGAGGAATTGGAGTATGATTATCCACAGGCATGTTTACCCGTATCGTGTGCAATTTTCCTATCCTTCCATTCCTTACTAATTCACATGCATACCGTGCATTATCGCGGGAACGCTCATGACTACCCGTTTGAAATACTCTGCGATATTTACGGACTGCTTCCACTACCGCTTTCCCTTCCGGTATAGAATTTGCCAACGGTTTTTCACAATAGATATCTTTCCCCGCTTTTGCTGCGGCGATGGAAATGATAGGATGCCAATGGTCAGGTGTTGCAATCATCACCGCATCAACATCTTTTCGAGCAATTACATCTCGAAAGTCATGATACACATCACAACCTTTATACTCAGGTATATTTTTCTTTTGAGCATAAAATTCATTTACTATCTTTTGGGCTTCCTGTGCATGATTATCATCCACATCACAAACAGCAACCACTTGCACCTCGGGCAGACTTAAAAAAGCCTTCATGTCATATTTGCCCTGACCTCCAACGCCAATACAGGCAACGGTAATCCGTTCATTAGGCAAAGCAGAAGGTTCGGCTCCCCAAACATAGGAAGGAATAATTGCAGGTGCAATAGAAATTCCTGCTGTTCCCATAAGAACATTTTTTATAAATGTCCTTCTTGAGTAATGAGTTGATTTATTCATAAGATAAACTCCAATTAGATGTTAAATAACCAATATCCTACTTTTATTATTCAATCAAAAATATATAGCAATTCTAATGCAAATTGAGGTGTTAAATAAAGTAAGAAACTACTCAAAATACACTACCCAACGGAAGGATATTACTCTACAAAGAATTTTTCAATATGGGACTATTTTAATTCTAAGAGAGACTGTGCTGTAGCGGTCTTTATTTGATACCATGCTCGGAACAGAGCAACCCGTGCAGAAGCAAGTCTTCCTTCTGCTTCAATCAAATCTTTTTGAGCCTGATTTAATCGCACTAATGAAGTTTGTCCTGCTTTATATTCCTGTTCCACTAAATCCCTATTTTTTCTAACATATTGTGCATTTTCTCTTTGTAATTTTAGTTGTTCCTGTGCAGATTTTAGTTCTTGTAGGGTGCTTTGAACATCTGTTATGACATCAATTCTCCCTGCATAATAATTCTGTTCTGCTTCCCGTAGTCTTGCTCTTGCTTCTGCTCGTAATGCACGATTTTTACCACCCGAAAAGAGGTTATATGAAACATCTACACTTATCGTGGTAGCAAAATCATCCGAACTAAATTCGCTATCTACTGTTCTCGTCGCTGAACGGGATAAGGATACCCCCATTTGAGGATACAAGGTAGAACGACTTTGTCCAACCTGTGCTTCGGATTGTTGGATAACCAAAGTTAACATCTTCAAATCCGGTCTGCTTTGTAAGGCAACCGATAATAATTCATCAACATCTGGATTTTTTAAATCTTCATCAGTTTCATCTTTTAGGGGTGTTAATTTTACATAATCCGGGAGTATGCCTGTATTTAAGCCCATTACACCGGCTAATGATATGCGTGCGATTTCTCGATTTTGACGAGCATTTATAATTTGTGCTTCTGCTGACCGTAATAGAACTTCAAAATTGAGAACATCACTCAAAGAACCGGCTCCTAACTCCTGTTTTACCTTCGCTTCATAAAGGAGCCTTTCATTAAATGCTTTGTCGGCTTCGGCTATACGAATATTTTCTTCTGCTAATTGCACAGCATAAAAACTATTTGCTACCGCTGATAACAACATGCGGATGGCTTCTTGTTGGGATTCTTGTGTTGCCTTTTCACCTAATTTTGCAAGAGCAACAGAATATTTGCGAGCAAAACCATCGAATAAGGTATATCGAATAATAAAATTTATTGCATAGTTATTTTGCGATTCAGGAATGCTATTACTTGCTTGATATGCGGAAATCCATGAATTTAAAACAGTCTCCCATGGGATTGAGGACATAATATCTGTGGTAGTTCCTCCAGTTCCTCTCAATACAGATTGAGAGATTGCACTTGAACTCTGTTGCCAAACAGCATTCTGTGAACGCCGTATAGCAGTATCTGACAAGTCTGTGTGCGAAGCCGTATAATTGGCAATGATTTGCGGATAGTATTGGGCTAATGCTTGTTTAACTTTCTGCCTTGCTTGTTCTATTCGTTCGGATACCGCCTTTAATGAAGGATTTTGCTCTAATGCTATTTTTTGTGCTGTTTGCAAGTCTAAATATTCTGGAAGTTGCTGAGTAACCTGAGTAGTATCTTCAGACCTTAATGGAAAAGTATCTGCTTTTGTATCTCGAGAATAACCCGAAAAACACATAAAAACACATAAACTGGTAATCCATATATATAAATATTTTTTAATACCGAAACTTGCGAATACCATATTTCTTTATTAACTCCTCTGTTTGTTGTAATTTTTTAGGAGGAACATTTTCAATACGATGACCCACTTTTCGTGCTGGGACACCTGCCCATATCTCTAAAGGTCCTACCTTTGTATCCTCAACAAGAACACTTCCTACACCGATAATAGCACCATCTCCAATTTCTACACCTGGATGTATATAACAACGACTACCTATAAGGACATTATCTCCAATGATTATTGGTTTGGCTATATGCGGTGTTAAGGCAAAATGCTCTTTTGTTCCCCAAAATACATGGTTGGTATCTCGTATAACTGTAAACTCTGCAACAGCCGTATTACTTCCAATTTGTATTAATGCAGTAGATTCTAAAATTGTATAGTAACTTAATACAGAGTGTGTACCCATTATTATTTTTCCATTTTTATGGGTGCGAAGTATTATATAATCTCGAAAACGACAGTAATCTCCACACTCTACATGACCCTCTATAGTAAAGTGTTTCCCTTGAATACGACATCCCTTCCCTTTCCTGGCAAACTTCAATCCATAATAAAAACTTCGCCAGCGAACTAATAAAGGTTCAAACATGCTTTATTCTTCCTCCATCTATTACAATGAACTATTTTCTAATTGCCGTTTCTGTTCTAACATTGAAAACACGGGTTCCACCTCTTCAGGTTTTGGAATTCTACGATTTTTAATTATATAAAATAATCTCCGAATATCATTCAATACACTAATAATGGTAGGTATAAATAAAAGTGTTACTACAGTTGCAAATACTAAACCAATCGCTAAAGAAACCGCCATCGGCTTTAAGAACTGTGCTTGCATATCACGCGTAAAGAGCAATCCTACAAGTCCTCCGAATGTAGTAACTGTAGTTAAGAAAATAGCCCGAAACCTTCTCTTTCCTGCCTGAAGAATTGACGAAATAAAACTATTCCCTTCGCCAAGGTTGGCATTAAAGCAGTCTACAAAAACAATAGCATCGTTAACAACCACACCGGAAAGGGCAACAATACCAAACAAACTCATGAGTGTTACAATTTGTCCAAATAATAAGTGTCCAATCAGTGCTCCCACAACTCCAAATGGAATTGTAAGCATAATCAGTATCGGCTGAGTATAGGAATGGAATATGGATGAAATAATCAGGAAAATCACCAATAAAGCAATGGGGAAACCTACTTTTAATGAACCCAGTGCATCTCTACTGCTTTGTTGAGGTCCTTCAAACGACCATATTAATCCCGGATATTTCTTTTGAAGAGACGGGAGGAAAGTATTTGTTAAATCGTTAATAATTTCTGTCGAATTAGTCTTCGTTGAGTCTATATCTGCTGTTACAACCACTCTTCGCATCCCATCAACGCGCGTTATCGAAGAAAAACCGGGAGTAAAATCTACATCCGCAACAGCAAATAAGGGAACTTCATATCCTTGATTAGTTCGTATACGGACTTGATTTAATATAGAAAGATAACTACGGTCTTCACGAGGATACCGAACCCGTATGCGGATATCATCCCTACCCCTTTGTATTCGGACAGCCTCTTCCCCAAAGAAACCACCGGCTAATTGTCTGCCTAAGGAATCTAGGGTTATTCCCAATGTTTGTGCTTCAGGTTTCAAATAAAATCTCGCTTCAATTTTTGCAGGACGGTAATCATCTTCAATCTGATATACCCCTTCATAAGTCTTAAGTTTTTCTTTTATCTCTTGACTGGCATGAATTATATCTTGAAGATTTTCACTTCTTAACCATAATTCTATCCCCGTTCCCCGTGGACCTCCACCACTTACATCATATTTCTGTTTTAATGTCCCCGGAATTGTCCCCGTCTCTTTCGCCCACATAGAACTTATTTTCTTCGCATGAATACCCCTTCGTTCTGTAGGTAATAACTCTACTCGAATTTCACCCACATTACTTCCACCCTGAGCAGAAAAGCCACTGCTACTCTGCCCTACGACACTATAGATATTCTGAATTAATGGTTCACCGCTTATTGTAGTTGTCTTTTCTGCTAACCTTTTAAGAGCCTCCTCCATCCTCTTTACCGCATCTTTGGTAACATGAAAAGGTGTCCCCGCTGGGAACTCAACTTGTGCCATTAAAGAATCTCCATCAGCGTCAGAAAAGACTTCAAATTTAATAATCTGTCCTCGGACAAGTCCCAGTACCGTTAATAATATGGCTATAAAAGCAGTTAATGAAATATAACGATGTTTTAACATAGTATTTAAAATCGGGAGATATATTTTATCAATAAAAGCATCAAGAGAATCGCTAAAGAACCATCTTAGTTTTCTCAAAGGATGTTTCCGATTATCGGAATTGGAAATAGTATGAGATAAATCAGGGAGGTCATTGAGATGAGCAGGAAGTAAGAAAAGAGCTTCAAATAATGATACACTTAATGCCGAAATAACAACTATTGGTAAAATGCGGATAAACTTGCCCATAATTCCACTCACAAACATCAATGGTAAAAATGCCGCTATTGTTGTGGTTACAGCCCCTATGACAGGCAATCCCACTTCTTCTACACCTGTTAACGCTGCCTTCATAGGTGGTAGTCCTCGCTGACGATGGTAATATATCGCTTCACCAATTACTATCGCATCATCAACCAACATACCTAACACCATGATTAACCCAAATAATGACATCATGTTTATGGTACTTCCAAGATAATACATAATGCTAATAGCCCCTGCAAAGGAAATAGGAATGCCTAAAGTAACAAAAAAGGATAAACGAGCATTCATTAATAACAGCAACATTAAAATTACAATAATTAACCCTTGAATTCCATTTTCTTCAAGTAACTTCAATCGGGCTCGAATTAACCGGGCTCTATCGTTCCATAAAGAAATTTTTACGCCGGGAGGCAACTGTTTTTGTTTCGCCTCTACATATTTATGAACTGCATCGGATATGGCTATATCATCTTCTTCTTGTGTTTTGAAACACGAAATTAAAACGGACTTCTCCCCATTAAAATCTGCCTCTAAGGGGTCTTCGTTAAAATCATCTCGTATTTCCGCTACCTGGTCCAGTGTAATAACTTCACCCGTAGGTTTGGCAAGCACAACTATCTTAGCCAGTTCATCCGCATAATATTTTCTTCCTATTGTTCGAACTCGTATTTCCGCTCCTTTCGAACGAATAAGTCCACCGGAAATATTTAAGTTTCCAGAACGAATTGCTGATGCTACCTGTGAAAATGTTAGTCCTAATTTTTGAAGTTTTTCTTCCGAAATCTCAATTCCTATTTCGTACTGTTTCGCTCCAAAAATAAAAACTTGTGAAAGTTCCGGTAGGGCTTGTAATTCATCTTTTATTTGTTCCGCCCACTCTTTTAAGATTTTATCCGGCAAATTCCCTGATAAGGCAACTTGAATAACCTCACGGCGGATAGTTACTTCATTAGTTATAGGTTTCTCGGCATCTTTTGGAAATGTAGAAATAGAATCAATAGCATTGCGAACCTTATCATAAACCTTGCTTAAATCATAACTATCCATCACCTCAATATTTGCCATTCCCATATTTTCTGAAGCAACCGTTGTATATCGTTTGATTCCTTCCACAGTGTCTAAAGATTCTTCAATCTTTCGACAAATTCCTTCTTCGACTTCTTCGGGGTCTGCACCAGGATAAAGCACCTGCACGGTTATCATATCCAACGAGAACTCCGGGAATAACTCTCTTCGGATTAATAACAAAGAAATTAGTCCCGCAATAAGAATAACAGCAGTTAGTATATTTGCAAAAACACGGTTTCCGACAAAATACCCTAAAAACTGATTCATGAAACGGCTTCCTTATCTCCCAATTTTTGAACTTCCAGTAATGAATTTTCTATCGGATTAATTAAACGGGTTGTAATAACTACAGTCCCTGCTTTAAGACCACTCACTATCACTTCATCGCCTTGAATATATAACCTCTCTACTTGAACTGATTTCAATCGGTTATTTTCTGCCGTATAAACTATCCCTTCAAAACTTACAGCCGTATCCGGCAACCGATATACTCCCGACAATACTTTTCCCGGAATTTTTACCTGACAAAACATACCCTGAACCAATGGGATTTTATCATCCGTTATTGAAAAAATATTTTCCTTCTCAATACGAATAACTGTATAAACTGTCCTCGTTTTCTCATCATACCTTTCGATACGGTTTAATAATCCTTTCCATTTATGATTTTCCTTGTCTTCTGTCCACAAAATCTCGCATTCTTTAGGCTCTAATGGTGGAAACCATGCAGAATCAATATTTATATTATCTTTCTGAAACGGAAGCCATTGGGTCGCTTGTTTTGCATCTAAGGGAACGGATATTTCCAGAATGGAATCATCTGAAAGAGTCATTACAACAGCACCAGGGTTCACATACTGCCCTGCCTCAAGATTAACTGTTTTAATCCGTGCATTAAAGGGAACTTTCACCTGGGTCCGTGATAAATTAATCTCAGCCTGAGATAATTGGGCTTCTGCGCTTTTTACTGCTTCCTCGGATTCTCTAACTTTTAAAGGATATAACTCAACGGATTGAACCAATAGGTTATAAGCATCCAATGCCTGATTATAAGCCCTCTCTGTTTGTTCAACATTGGATTGTGTCCCTACTTTTTCTCTTTCAAATAACTGCTTTACACGCTGAAACTCTGAATAAGCCAGGTCTTTTGTGCGTTCTAATGTTTTTAGTCGTTCCTTATCAGAGGCAAACTGTTCCTGTATTCTTTTCAATGTTTGTCTCGATTGCTCTAAACCTGCTTGTGCAGACTTTAATCGCACCTGATAGTCACTGGGGTCTATTTCAAATAAAACTTCTCCCGCCGGAATAACTTCACCGGCTTCAAGTCTTGGATGTATGCGAATAACGCGTCCTGATACTTCCGGGGATATAGGAACAGTCGCTAAGGTCCGAACTTCTCCAAAACCGTTCAATATAATCGGGACATCTTCGGGCTGAGCCTGAATTACATTAACAGGAATGGGAATTTCTTCCTGTTCCGCTTGTGCAGGCGGCTTGCGAAGGGAGGAAAAGAAAACGAATGAAATAATCCCTAATAACAAAATTAAAATAGCGATAAAAAATGAGAATAACTTTGCTATTGTTAAATATCTTTTTACTTCATCATTACTCATAAAATTTCCTCTCTTTATTTATTGGTATTCTGAACGGTTATTAAATATTCTCTTATCTTTTTATAAACATCAACCCATTGAGATGCCGTTTCATCGCCTAAACCCTTTAACAATTCACTTATCCCCGTTAAAATCTGATTTTCATGCCATTTTAGAGTTTCACTGGCTTCCGGTGTTAAGCGTATCTGTATCTCACGACGGTCCTCCGACGACTGTTCGCGAACTACTAAACCTAATTCTACCAATCGGTTTAACATCAAACTTGCTGCAGAAGGTGATACATATAAATATTCTGCTAACTCTTTTAATTTTAATGGCTCACAGTCCTTTATTGTAATCAACATCTGGAACTGCGGCATTGTCAGGTCATGCCCTAACTTTATTTTTTCTTTATCGGCAGAACAACAATGGAACCTGTTATGCATCCACCGTTGTATCATCTGAATTGTTTTGAATATTTCGTAGGCTAACTCATCATAGCGTTCCATTATTTATCTCCAAAATCTGCGAAAATCCTATTTTTGTATTTTTTCTTTAATTACTTCCGTCATCTGTTGAACCAACTCATCGGTAACAATTGTTTTCCCTTTTTCTACGCCTAAATCTGTTATTACAATATGTTCAAAGGGTATTTCTCTCTTCTCAAATATTTTCTTCCCACAGGCAACAGAGCAACCATCTATTACCACATTCTTGTTTGCTGCTAATGCAGACTGTATAAAACCAGATGCATCAGATGCAACGCCTGAAAGACACGAACCACGACAAACTTTTTCTCTTACTAAATTTCTCATAACTCGGTCTGCTATCAGCCCCGTATTTGCGACACCAGAACAAGAGTAAATAAGAGTAACACCTTCTTCATTAGAACAATTACATTGCATAAACTCAATCCTTATAGTAATAGTTTTTTAATTATTTTACTATAAAATAATTTAATAATCAAATTATTTTTTTTATTTATTATTTAATTATTAAAATATTTTATATTCTTATTAATAAAACACCAAAAATAAAAGGAAAGTTCCCTTCATGTGGTTTTTATCGTTATAATATAAACTAAAGTAAATAACTATCTTTGATTAAAATGACTGCATTAGTAAAATGTGAACTTTGTCCGCGTTATTGTATTCTTGACAATGGTCAAAAAGGCGAATGCCGAATCCGCGTCAATATAGAGGGGAAACTTTATACTCTTACATATGGTCATCCCTGTTCTATCCATATTGACCCTGTAGAAAAAAAACCTCTTTATCATTTTTTACCGGGAACACCTATTTTATCGCTTGCCACTGTAGGTTGTAACCTTCATTGTAAAAATTGCCAGAATTGGGAAATATCTCAGACAGAACCTTATCAATTGGAAACAGAATTTATAGAACCTGAAAAAATTTCCGCGTTGGCTATCCAGTATCAATGCCCTTCCATCGCTTATACTTATACAGAGCCATTGGCTTACTATGAATATACCTACGAGTGCTGTAAAATATCCGCTGAAAAAGGCTTAAAGAATGTTCTTGTAACCGCAGGATATATTAACGAAGAACCTTATAAAAGATTATTACCTCTTGTCCATTCTGCAAATATAGATTTAAAAGGCTTTTCAGAGGAATTTTACAGGACGGTATGCGATGGAACTTTAAAGCCTGTATTAAAAACTTTGGAACTAACTAAAAATGCGGGCGTTGAATTAGAAGTTACAAATTTAGTTATTCCTACAATGAACGATAAAGATGAAGATTTTCAAAAACTATGCGAATGGGTAGTAAGTAATTTAGGAAAAGACACCCCATTACATTTCTCCCAATTCTATCCTCGTTATAAAATGACACATTTACCCCCAACACCTTTAGAAACCCTTCTGAAAGCGCGTCAAATTGCCTTAAATGTAGGTTTGCAATTTGTGTATATTGGGAATATTATTCATAGAGAAAGTTCTAATACCTATTGCCCATCATGTAAAAGTTTACTTGTTGAACGATATGGCTTCAATGTTCTTCAAAATAATATTTCACAGGGGAAATGTCCCAAATGTAACACGGAGATATACGGAATATGGCAATAAATAGACGAAAATTTTTATCATATTTTTTAACCGCTGTAATCACGAAATATGGTGTAAAAAAGCCTTCTTTAATTCGACAGACTTATGCTATACCACTACCTAATAAGAAAGTTCTTATTCATTTTACTACCAAAAATAAAAATAATATTTTTTCACCCAAACCTTCATCATGGATAGGTTGAAATTTAATATAATAATAAAAGGTCAATAAGGGGATATTCGATGAGAAATTATTCCTATATAATTTTATTCCTTCTATTCATTGTTGTTATTCCATTTGCATGCGGAGAAAATTCCACTTCGAATAAGGAGAAAGAAGTTGGTTCTCCAAAAGTTTATAAATCACTAATAGCCGGCCAATGGTATGACGCATCTCCTCAAAAACTTACGCAGCAGATTTCAGAAATGTTTAATAAGGCAGATATAGAACCTATAGAAAATGTAATAGGACTTATATTACCTCATGCAGGTTATATGTATTCTGGACTAACTGCATGCAAAGGGATTAAGGCAACAGATAAATCTTTATATTCCAGAATAATTATCTTGGGAACCAGTCATAGAGCACCCTTGGAGAATATTATAAGTATTCCCTCCGTAGATTTTTATGAAACACCCTTAGGACAAATACCTATTGATGTAGAAATTATTCAGGATTTAAAAAAATTTCCGTATTTTAAAGAAGTCCCTTTGGCTCAACAGGGAGAACATAGTATTGAAATTGAGTTGCCATTACTTCAATATTTTAAAAAAGACTTTAAATTAATCCCTTTAATTTGCGGAAGATTAGATTTAGAAACTACACAGAAAATAGCCCAGATATTACAAAATTATATTGACGAAAGAACATTAGTCATTGTTAGTAGCGATTTTACCCATTACGGACCGAATTATAATTACAAACCTTTTAATGAGAATATTCCAGAAAACCTAAAAAAATTGGATATGGGGGCATATCAATATATAGAAAAACGGGATGTAAAAAAGTTTTATGAATATATCGAAAAAACAGGAATTACAATTTGTGGTCCGTATGGAATTGGAGTTTTAATGTATCTATTACCCGAAAATACTCAAGTAAATCTTGTAGAATATAAACAATCCGGTGAAATTGTGAATGATTATCAGAATTCCGTAAGTTATTTCGGGATTGCTTTCACCGGGACATGGGAAAAGAAGGAAAGGACATCTATGAATACTTCAACAACATTAACACCTGAAGAAAAAAAAGACTTATTAAAATTAGCACGCTGGACACTCGAGTATGTGTTAGAACACAACAAATTGCCATCTGATAACGAAATACCCATTAAAATAACAGAGACGATGAAAACACCACGAGCCGCATTTGTTACTTTGAAAATAAACGATAACCTACGAGGTTGTATCGGCGAAATTTTTGCAACGAAACCTATGTATAAATCAGTTCTTCAAAACGCATATAACGCAGGCTTTAAAGACCCCCGATTTTATCCCATTACAAAAGATGAGTTGCCTAAAATTAAAATTGATATATCCCTTCTTACACATCCCCGAAAAATAAATCATTACAACGAGATTGAATTAGGCAAACACGGAATTATTCTAAAAAAAGGTTATTATCAATCCTTATTTTTACCACAGGTCGCCCCTGAACAAAATTGGAATTTACAGCAGACATTGGAACATTTGTCCATGAAAGCGGGACTACCACCTGATGGATATAAAGAAGGCACTGAATTCGAAGTTTTTGAAGCAGAAGTATTTCACGAAGAGTAATTGTGAAAAAATATCTATTACCCATTTCATTAGGTTGCTTTTCAATCACAGCACAAGCATTGCTTGTGCGTGATTTTCTACATTGTGTTGAAGAGAACGAACTTACATTAGGTATCCTTTACTTCTTTTGGTTTATATGGATTATTCCCGGCTCTCTTGTTGGAAAACTTTCCTGCAAATATTCCTATCTCTTTCCAATCACCTCTCTTCTTTATATTCCATCATGGTTATGGGGACATTTTTTAGTTCGTAATTCACGATATATCTCGGGTATTCCGACATACGAACTCTTTAACATTCACGACCTTTTTTTATATTCTGCAATAGCACCCGCAGGAATAAGTTTTCTTACAGGATTTTTATTTACTCATTGTGTCTTATGGTGGGAGGACAATTTTAGCCATGAAACCAGTAATTCCCGATCTTCAACAGTAGTTCGTTATGTATACGCTTATGAGGCTTTAGGTGCGGTATTAGGGGGAGTTATTACTTCTTTTAGTATCTACATCGGACTTTCTCATTGGATACCCTTTTGTATTTCCGTATGGTTTCTAATTACTTCCTCTCTATTATCATTAGATTATCCATTCTTGGAAAAAGTATTACCTATTGCTCTTCTTCCATTACTCCTACTATCAACATTCCTTCTGGAATCGTGGGAAAACAAATCCCTGTGGAATCATATTACAAAAAATGAAAATTTTAAAGGGAAAATAATTACTCAAAAAGGGGAATATTTATACGGGTATGATAATAGCCAATTTATCCTTCTACGAAACCTCAAGCCCGTATTAAGTTTTCCAAATCAGGAATACGGTTTGCATTTACTATCTACTTTCCTTGCCCAGAAAAATGATGCAAAAAACATTCTACTTATAGGAGAACCTTTTCTTTATACATTACCCTATTTAATAAATATCAACAGTATAGAAAAAATTTTATGGATACCTTTTGACTTTGAACTATCCACAAAAATTATTCCATTATTATCTGAAAATTCTCTTTTTAATAATAAAAAACTCGTATTTCCACAAGCCGAACCCCATTCTTTTTTGAAAAATACGGACGATAGATTTGACATTATCCTTGTCTATACAAGTGACCCACAAACTATTTCTTCTAATCAATATTTAACGGATAGTTTTTTTACTTTGCTCAAAACTCATCTTGCAGATAAGGGTATAGCAGGTACTCGAATTTCGGGGGGAGAAAATTTTTTAGGTGGTGAAATAGCCACACTTGGCGCATCCATATACTTTACTTTTCAGCAGGTATTTAAAGTTAATGCATTGAAACCCGGTAATGAAACATGGTTATTCGGCTCTTTAACTCACCCTATAAGCGAGCATATACCAACCCTTGAACAACGATTGTCCGTCATATCTCAACAAATTTCAGAAATCAAACCCAATATTGTAAGAGACTTATATCCCGCAGATAGAATTATTTTTCAAAAAAATCGTTATGAAGAAGTAAAGAAATTTATCCATGAAGACTACTTAATTGCCACAGAGAACAAATATCTCGGCTTTTTATATAGTAATCTTTTATATCTCTGGAAACAGGGTTATTCGGGATTATTAGATAAAATTATTACCATTAAACAAATTACCCTTTTTCTTATAATCTCATCTCCCTTATGTTTCATATTAGCCCGCGGAATATATAAACGAAAATCTATTCAGAAAGGAAAAGAAAAATATCTTTCTACTACATTAGAGACATACTTTGCTATTTTTGTTATTGGCACCATTGGCATGGGGATTACTATCCTACTACTTATACAATTTCAATACCGTTATGGGACTCTATCAACTTATATTGGGCTATTATCCTCTATGTTTATGCTGGGACTTTCAATAAGTCCTATTATTTTTAATTTTCTGTATGCAGACAAAAATAATAAACGACCTTTCTTTGTTCTCCTCTTTCTTGTTTCTATTTGTATTTGCTATACCCTTGTAATACTGTTTGTTTTACCTCCCTATTTTTATACTTACCTCGCTATATTCTTTTTATGGGGGCTTACTTTATCTTTTCTTCTCTCCCTGTTCCTGAATAACTTAGATAAAGAAGCAGAAACCGCTCAAATTGCTGTAAATTTAGAGGTATGGGACCACCTCGGAGCAGGAATAGGGGCTTTTATATTCCCTATTATTCTACTTCCGATTTTAGGATTACAATATGCCATCGGATATATTCTTTTTTCTCTACTCCTAATTCTTCTATGTATTCCCCTTCTTCAAAAAATCCCCTCATCCCAGTCTCCGTCATGGGGAAGAATTTATGGATATACGCTATTCCCTATTCTTGTATTATGCTTTATCTCTACAGAGATATATTACCGTTCTACAGTTCCTTTACCCGAAGATACATTTACAAAAATCGCACAGGAATTATCTGATGGGGGAAAACTCCAACCGGAAACAACAACTCTTCCTGATAACAGGGAAATTCGTTACTATTCCGTTATAAAAAAGGATGAAAACCAGAATGAAAATATTTCTTATATCTTTTCCACTGCTTCACTATTCAAAGTAATTGGATACGGTGGGGAAATGGATATTGCGGTTAAAGTATCACGGGATGGGAACATTGAAAATATTAAAGTTATTCAATCTAATGAAACCCCTGATTATCTGTCCCTCGTTGAAAATTACTTCTTTTTATATAAAGGGAAAAATATATTTCAGCCTGAAACCATATCAGGGATAGATACTGTTAGCGGAGCGACAACAACTGCCGATGCTGTGAAAAGAGCCGTTCAGTTTGCGGGAAAGGAATTTACTCAGATTATCCAGAAGAATAATACAAGTCGTATGGAAACATTATTTACTCACGAACCTTCTGCCCAAACAACATATTCCATATATATCTTTCTTTTATTTATTCTTCTGGCTATAATCTTTCGATTTTTCTATAATGACTTACTTCGGACATCATGGTTAATCTCTGTAGCACTGGTTTTAGGTTTCTGGCTAAATATTCAATACGGACTTTACTCTATTGTTCAACTATTATCTGTGGACAGGTTACAATTTCATTTCACTATCTCAACCCTTCTAACCATCGGCATTCCTGTGCTTATCTTAATTAATGGAAATATTTACTGTGGATATTTATGTCCATTCGGGGCATTGTCGGAACTAATAAGCAAACTTAATGGGATAAATAAAAGAGTAACCCCTACAAAACAAACATGGTATACCACCCGACAGATTAAATATATTCTTGCCTTTTTATTTTTCTTAATATACTTTTTTATACGAAAAAATAGACTCATTAGCATTGACCCTTTGCTGTTCTTCTTTACCCTGGATATGTCAAATTATATAACAATTTTTGGATTTTGCGTTTTACTGACAAGTCTTTTTTACAACCGTTTCTGGTGCAGGGTACTATGCCCAACAGGTGCTTTTTTAAGTTTAATCCAATCCCTTCGGATATTTTCTTTCTTCTGGCAGAGAACATTCCCTGCACATTGTGACCTTGGAATATCAAGAACTGAAGAAATAGATTGTATTCAATGTAATCGGTGTTATAAACATGAAAAGAAATGATTTTATTTTTTTAACAGTTTCATTACTCTATGCTATTGCTTTTATTGTTATTTTTCTTTACCATGTATTACCCGAAAAATCATCGGCAGAATTATCTTCAATACAGACAGAGGGGACTTCTATTAAACCGACAGGAGCCCCAACCGATATTGAAAAAATTAAAACTATGATACAAAATAACAAACTTTCTGATAAGGAAGCCCTGTTTTACAAAAAGTTGTTAGAGGAAGAAAATAATAAAGAAGTAACCCCTAAAGAACATCAACAAATCCGCAAGCGTTGGAGACGAGGCAGGCAAGGAGATAATTGAGATTGGTATCTGAATATAAATCCTTTTCAAAAATTTGTTAACATAAATCCAATTTGAAAATACAGACATAGGAGCTGTCTTAATGAATCAAAAACAAACAAATATCCTTTCTGACATACAAACATTAGACTTATTAGAAAAATATAAAATACCTACAGCCGATTTTCGTATCTGTAATGATTTAAATGAAGTCATCTCAGTCTCAAAAGAATTAGAATTCCCAATAACAGTGAAAGGGATCGTAGAAGGGATTGCCCATAAAAGCGATTTGGGATTGGTAAAAACAGATATAAAATCGGAAGGAGATTTATTAAAAGCAACAAAAGAAATACAGAATAACGCACAAAGCCATTGCTTATCTGGGTTTTTATTACAAAAACATATTTATGGTAAGCGAGAACTTATTGTTGGTGGAATGAAACATAATGAATACGGTTTATGTGTTTACATTGGGATAGGAGGTATTTTTGTAGAAGCGGTAGAGGATGTGGCTTTCCGTGCTGTTCCTATCAGTGAAATTGATTTGCAAGAAATGATTTATGAATTGCAATTCAAAAAAATCTTTCAATCGTTCCGAGGAGATCCTCCCGTTGATACACAAAAACTTTTTGCCATAACAAAATCTATCGAAAATCTATTATGCAATGAAACAGAAATCAGTCAATTTGAATTAAATCCTATTTTAATACATCACGATACGCCTATTGCCGTAGATGCCCTTGCGATTAAAGGTGATGTCCCGATAAAAGATAATCTATCAGAAATCACCTCTCTTGATTTTAATAAATTATTAAAGCTATTCGAACCTGAAAGTATTGCCATTGTTGGTATAACAGATACTCCCATCAAATGGGGTTTTCGTGTTCTATTTAATACTCTGGAAGGCGGATATACAGGAAAGATATACGGCGTCAATCCAAAACGAAGTGAGGTCTTAAATATTCCTTGCTATCCTTCAATTTCTGCCTTGCCTGAATCAGTTGATTTAGCAGTTATTATTGTTCCCCCACCAGCAGTCCAACCTTCAGTTCAAGAATGTATTCAAAAAGGTATTCAAGTTGTATTGGTCATAACAGCGGGCTTCGGAGAATTAAATGATGAATCGGCTCAATCTGCTCAGGACAAATTAAAACAAATTGCCCGTGATAACGATCTGTATCTTATTGGACCCAATTGTGCGGGCGTAGTTAGTCCAGACCCTAAGAAACTGTATTGTTCTATGATAGGAAGATATCCACAACCCGGTGGATTGGGCATCTTATCTCAAAGTGGGAACATAGGTAACACGGCAATGAGTTGGGCTATGGAGCATCATTTAGGACTGTCACGATTTATTAGTACAGGCAATGAAGCCGTCGTTAAGAACTATCACTACCTAAACTTTTTCGGTTCTGATCCAAAAACAAAGGTAATCTTTTCATATATTGAAAGTGCAAAAGATATTCGTCTTTTCTTCAATGAATTAAAACATGTAACAAAGAAAAAACCTGTAATAATATTGAAAGGCGGTAAAACCCAAGCAGGTTCTCGTGCTGCATCTTCACACACCGGGGCATTAGCCACAGATTACCGATTATTCCGTGGAATTTGTGTTCAACAAGGTGCCATACTAACTGAAGATGTGTATGAAGCCGTAGAAACAGCCCATCTTCTTTCCAATGTTCCACTACCTCGGGGCAGGAATGTAGGTATTTTATCGCAGGGAGGTGGCTGGGGTGTGATTTCTGCGGATGTATGCACAAAAGCAGGATTAAATGTTATACCTCTTTCTGAAAAAACACTAGAAAGATTAGATGCTATTATGCCTAAATGGTGGAACCGAACAAATCCTGTGGATATGGTTGCAGGAACAGATATGGACTTATTCAAAAATTCTATGGAAATATTAATACAGGATGATGAAATTGATATTCTGGTTATATTAGGTATTGGCTACATCGGTAGTGCGTATATGCGTTTACAAAATTCAGAACGGGCAAAAAACCTGGGACTTAACAAATTATCTGAAATTGGGACTCAATTTGAGATAAAGGATGCAGAAGAAATTGCAAGGCTCATGGACACCTATCAAAAACCTATCATAGTGGCTTCTGACACGACTATTCTATCTCACGGTCAGAACATAAACCCGGTTCTAAAAAAACTTGAAGAAATGAATATCTATGTATTCCAAAATCCAACCAACATGGCAAAATCCATCGCCCACCTTTGCCGATATAGCGAATACATCAGAAACACCCCACGAACTTTTTAAATCTTTTATTAAAATACTTATAGCAGTTTAAATATACCCGTGTTTTTATAATCTCTCCTATCGCATAATCTGATTAAAATATTATCTGTATCTACCATCAAAACTACGCTATGGGAAAATCATATCCTTAAAATTTATTTCTGAGGGATTCGAGGTTTGATAATGTGTTCTATCCAATTAATAAATTCGCATTCGCGAATTTTATCATCAATTAAATCGTCATCAATCTTATACTGCCAGCGGATATATTTCAGGGAGGGGTTTTCATGTACCATTTCGAGGCGCGTTACATATATCATCATATCTTCATGATCACGAAACATCCCCTGTTGGATAAGTTTCGGTTCACGAGCAATAATTAACCGTGCGACTTCATGCAGGTTATATTCAGGGTGGTACTGCGTTGCCCAGAAAACTCCTTTTTTATAATGTACTTCACATGCCTGAACAGTGCTCCAATCATTCCCCGCTAATAGAACTGCTCCATCGGCTAATTTTGTTACCTGGTCATCGTGACTAACAAAATGAGAATATACTTCGGGCTTCCCCTTAAACATGGGATGTTTTTTCCCTTCTTCTGTTAATCGGATTTTCGTGGCAATTCCCATTTCTCGTCCTTTCGGGTGAGCCTCAACCTTCCCACCTGCGGCATAGTTGGCTAATTGAATTCCCCAGCAACTCCCAATTTGTGGAATACCCGCTTCATAACAACGCTGGCACAAGCGTATATGGGCTTGAACTCTTGGGTCATCTTCATGATAAATTGTTAGATTGCAGCCGGGCCAGATAACCCCGGTATATTGACTTAATTGTTCATCGGTTGGCGGGACAGCACCTTCATCACTGCTATACCAAATATCATATTCCGCCTCTGGCAAATATTTTACAAGCAAATCGGCATAAAGCACTCCGGCAAGTTTCATACCTACTTGTTCAAATTGTTCACGGCTTTTTATGGGATAACCATCTACTATAAGAAATCGTGGGGCTTTACTCATACGAACTACTCCTTATACTACATTTTTATTTTTGTATCCAAAAAAATTTCCTTTAATTTTCTGTATCCAATTCTTTAATAATATTGGGCAAATCCTCATATTTTTTGCAAATAGCATCTGGACATGTTCCATCTAAAGGTCTTTCTTTTACTGCTGTTAAAAGCACACCTCTTGCCCCTACGGATTGCGGTCCCAAAATATCATTATGCGGACGGTCTCCGATGTGGACAATATTTTGCAGTTCAATATTAAAATGTCGGGCTACTGCTTCAAAAACAGCCGGATGGGGCTTTGATACACCTATTTCATCAGAAAAAACAAAGTAGTCAAAATAGGGATACATACCCGCTTCTTGTAATAGGATCCGCAAATTTCTCCCGGGTGTAAAAATAGCATCCGATATAATAGCCAACTTATACTGCTTACTTAATTCCCTTAATGCATCTACTGCACCCGGAACAGGGTCAGGCATATATTGAACTTCCATATCTTCATAAGAGACAACTATCTCATCAAAAATATTCTTCGGGAGAGAGCGACCTAATCCTTCCAGCAAAACAGAAACCCGTTCTGCCACTGTCCAGGTTACAAGTTGGTCATGCCATACTTTACGAAAGGCGGCATCCACAACATCGAACGCAGTATCAACAAGGACACGGTCAATGGGTGCCATTTTTGATAACGCATTATAAAGTATTTCTCGTCGGGCAACTTTTTTACTTTGTAAACCTGCCCTTGCTCTTTTTGGCTCATCACTATCATCAATAAAAAGACAATCCCATAAATCGAAAGTAACTACCTTAACCTTTGCCACAATTCATTCTCCAGTTTGTAGTATTTTTTTATTTTTTAAATACAACATTAATGCTTATAGTTATAGAGGGGAAAAGATGTGTAATTATAGCAATTATGGACCCCATTTGAAAATAGTTATAACAGGGAAATGGTCTGATGGATACTTGCCGTCCTTGTTATAAACGATTGTCTCGCATTTTAATGGGTGGTAGGGTCCACGATATAAAATCCAATCAATACGATAATCGGAATTCAAATCCGGGTCTTTAAATCCACACCATGTAGTCAAAGGACCTACTTTTTCATCTGCTTTTAACCAAGAATCGTTAAAACCATTATTCATAAAAATTTTCCATGGCTCTGATTTTTCACCTACGGCGTTAAAATCACCTGTAATTATAACAGGCAAATTTCCACCTTCCTTTTTTATCCTATCACAAATAATCTCTGCCCCTTTTTGACGAGCAACTTCACCTTTATGGTCAAGGTGCGTATTGATATAAATAATTTCTTTGCCGGTAGGTTTATGTTTTAATTTCAACCATGTAACAATCCGTGTGCAAACAGTATCCCATGATTTCGAACCTGGTTCTTCAGGAGTTTCAGAAATCCAGAAATATTTTGTATCTAACACTTCCCATAAATCCTTCTTATAAAATACCGCTGTTTGTTCACTGGAACCGTCTTTTTCTCTACCTTTTCCCACATATAAATAAGATGGAATTTGTTCTGCAATATATTTTGCCTGAAAATCAAGACACTCTTGAGTTCCTAACAAATCCGGGTCATAGTTTTTAATCACTTCAACAAGAATATCTTTCCTTTTGTTCCAATGGTTAGGACCATCCATTGCAGTACCATAGCGAAGATTAAATGTCATAACTTTAATTGTTTCTTCTGCAAAACCTTGTTCGGCAAAAAAAACGATATTAGAAATCATGAGGAAACAAAAAATTGTAAGGTTTAAAAATACAGTCTGTTTCATATCATTTTCCTTTTTATAATGTTTTTTTCAATAAACATAAATATTACGAAATCACTTTTTAACTTATCAAATTTAGATAAAATACGAATCATTTATAGGGGTGATAAAAAAGCACAGGTCACACAAAAATGTGACCTGTGCTTGAATGAGTAGTAACTATTGTCCTACTTTACTTTTTGCAGCCTGCTTTCTTTGCAGGAGCCTTCTTTGCGGCGGCTTTCTTCGCAGGAGCCTTCTTTGCAGCGGCCTTCTTTGCTGTAGCCATTTCCATTCTCCTTTTTATTAGTTTACATAAATTGTTAGTTGCCCAGGGTATACACAACTTTTATATTGTGTATACCAATAATATTTATACTACATATAGATACCCTTTGTCAACATAATTTATACTATTCATTAAATGCTTTTATTTTTATATAAAATTATTATTTTATTTATGTTCATTTTTTTCATTAATTCAATTCAAAAACAATCCTATGCATATTTGCTTGTATATCAATAACTTACAAAGCCCAATTTTCTATCACATATAATTTTTCTTTTTTACGAAAGAGATAAAACAAGTTATAAGAAAAACTTATAAAGATTATAAGAAATATTTATATAATTTTTTTGAGGAACAAAATACAAAATAAATCAAAAAAAGTAAAAAACTGATGACAATTGATTATACTCCGAAGAGTTAAACAATAGGCATACTTCGTAATTGGCGTTTTAAGATTTTTCCGGTAGGACCTTTTGGTAATTGAGGCAGAACAACAACATCTTTAGGCCATTTAAACTTTGCTATTTTTTCCTGCAAAAACTGCATAATTTCTTCGGGATGAATTTCTTCTCCTTCCTTAGGAGAAACATAAACACGGACTTCTTCTCCCCGCAACTTATCAGGGATGCCAACTACAGCCGCTTCTAAAACCTTCGGATGTGTATATAAAACTTCTTCAATCTCCCGTGGATATATATTCATCCCCCCACGAATAATCAATTCTTTCTTGCGATCAACAATATAGAAATATCCGTCCTTATCGGTTCGTCCCATATCTCCCGTATGAAACCAATCATTTACCATTACTTCTGCCGTTGCTTCCGGGCGTTTGTAGTATCCTTTCATTACATTATGTCCCCGAATTACTATTTCACCTATTTCATCTGGCTCTGCAAATGTTCCGTCATCTCTCATAATCCGCATGTCCACACCCCAGATAGGTTTACCTATAGAACCCACGCGAACTTCTTCTCCTAAAACTGTAAATGACGCGACAGGACTTGTTTCCGATAGACCATAACCTTCAAGAATTGTAATGCCATATCTTTCTTGAAATCTTTGATGTATATCCGCAGGCAATGCTGCACCTCCTGATACCGCCAGAGTAACACAGGAGAAATCAAACTCCTGCCAATTGGGCGCATTCAATATAAAAGCATACATGGTTGGAACCATAGCAAGCACATTGATACGGTCTCTTGCTATAACTTCCATTGCTTTTTGTGTCTCAAATCGAGGAAGCATAGACATGGTTCCTCCACGCATAATACAGGCATTCATAACACAAGTTTGACCAAAGGAATGAAACAGCGGTAAAACGACCAATGCAACCATACCCGGTTTTACCCGAACAATTTCATGGGAAGCATAATAAGCATTAAAAAACATATTAAAATGGGTTAATTCCGCTCCTTTGGGTGCTCCTGTTGTTCCTGATGTATAAAGAATAACAGCGGTATCATCGGGCATAGTTTGCACGATATCGAATTTGTTGTCCGATTCCATTAACAACTTGTTAAAATTCTCTCCTACTTCTAAATCTCCCATATTCTCCATCGGAGGAATAATAATAAGATGTTTACAGGAATCTACAGATTGAAATGCTTTTATTGCCTCTTCAGAACAACCATGATATACAAAAAAAGCAACGGCTTCGGAATCACGAATGTAATGTTCAATTTCCATTTTTTGGTATAAAACATTTACAGGAACCACAACTCCTCCTGCTTTTAAAATCCCATAATATACCATAGGGAAATACGGAAGATTAGGTATCATTACTGCAACTTTATCTCCCTTTTTGATTCCTTTTTGCTTTAATATATTTGCGACTCGATTGGAATAATTATTCAATTGTTCATAACTGACCTTTATCTGGTCTAAAATTACTGCAGTAGTATCTGGATAGGTTTTTGCTGTTTCTTCCAATACATAACCGAGGTTAAGCATAGCCTGTCTCCTTATTAAATTCTATAATTCTGTAAAAAACATAATACCGAAAAATAATGTGATAAGCAAATTGACATATATGGGACATTCCCCAAATATTAGAAATCTCTTTCTATAAATGTTATATAATCTTTCTTTATTATTTGTTAGTATGGTCTCAATTTTTTAAATTTAACAATGTATGTTTCTGATTGTAATAGGAGAATTCTTTTGACTTCTTACGCCTTGCCAGATATTCCTGTTGTTTTGTTTTGGATTTTTATTGCTCTTGGTGTTCTCATTCAAGGGATTAGTAAATCGGGTTTTGCAGGTGGTGCCGGTATAATTTCTGTTCCATTGATGATGCTGGTAATGCCCCCGGACAAAGTTGCTGCCACTTTACTTCCCATACTTATCCTGTGCGACTTAAACGCCATATATATACACCGAAAAAATAAAATCTGGAAACCTATAATGGAAATTTACATTCCAGCCATTGCTGGAATTCTTATAGGTTCTCTTATGTGGTGGTATATGGGAGAAAAAGGGATTAAAGAATATGAAAAAATATTGAAGCAGTTTGTAGGAATCATTGCTATTACTTTTGCCATTTATATATGGGGGAAAGAATTTTCTTTAAGATGGGCAGAGAAAAAAAGTTTTGGAGTTCGAGCCGGGATTATTGCAGGAATTCTTGCGGGTATTACTTCAACATTAGCTCATGCTGCAGGACCTATTGTAAGTCTTTTTTTATTCTCAAAAAATTTAGGGAAAACTTTATTTGTAGGAACAGTTGCATGGACTTTTACACTCATTAATATTACCAAACTACCTTTTTACATTGCGGTGGGGCTTGTAGACTGGTCAGTACTAAAATTTGATCTATTTTTAATTCCATTTATCCCTATAGGCTCATTTCTCGGGTTATGGCTACATAATAAAATTTCAGAACGAACATTTAATTTTGTTATCATGGTGTTAACTATCATAATAGGTATTCAATTATTAATTGGAATAAATCCAATTGAAATAATAATAAAATCATTTGTGTATACATCATCTTTTGCCACATAACAAGAACAAAATGGAAAACAGACCTATAAATTACAAACTGTCCATAGTAGCTCCTGTATACAATGAAGGTTCTTATATAAAAAATTTTGTGTCTGAAATTATTGAGGTGTTGGATGAGTTAGGGATAACAAAAAATAGTGAGATTATCCTTGTAAATGATGGAAGCACAGATGAAACCGAAAAACACATGGATACTCTTACTGAGACATATTCGGGACTTGTTTATGCTATTCACCTTGCAAGAAACTTCGGTCAAGCATCTGCCATAACTGCTGGGTTACATTATTCTTCCGGAGATTGTGTCATCCTTATGGATGCTGACGGACAGGACGACCCTAAATGTTTTTCCAAATTTATTGAGTTATGGAAAAATGGTTATGATGTTATCTTCGCAAAAAGAGCAAATCGAAAAGAAGGTATCCTTTTCCGTTTTTGTACCTGGCTTTTTTACAGACTTTTATCCATTAGTGCTCAAATACCTATTCCGATAGATGCGGGGACCTATGCTCTGATTGATAGAAAAGTAATTGAAGCCATTAAATTATGTCCGGAGCGGAATCGGTATATTCCGGGTTTACGGAGTTGGGTCGGTTTTAAACAGACAGGTATCGTGGTTGAAAGAAGAGCCCGCTATGATTCAAAGCCCCGTGTGGGTTTTCGTGGTTTATGGACACTTGCCATGAATGCATTTTTTTCGTTTTCTTATGTCCCCCTATTTTTTTTCCGATTTGCAGGTGTTGGCAGTTTGCTCCTATGTTTTGTTCTAATTCTCTTTGCTCTTTACCACAAATTAATAACAGGGCTTGCCGTAACAGCATGGGCTTCCCAACTTATATCTATTTCCTTTTTTGGAGGAATTAATTTAATAGGAATTGCTCTTCTGGGCGAATATATAGCACGGATATACGATGAAGTGAAACAGAGACCCTTATACATTTGTGCTCGAACTTCGGGTTTACAGAAGGAAAATCAGTCAAAGATTAATAGTCCTGACGATGAAAATCATGATAAAATATGAATATGAATTTACAGAGAAATAAGGAAGAACCTGTGGGCGATTTCCAAAAAAATATCCTGACAGAAATCGGTCCTAAAGATGAAAAAAGATATACCTACGATTTAATCAGTGAAACCATTGAAGTCTGTATGATTTCTGATATTGGAAGTCGCAGAACCAATAATGAAGACCACTGTCTTTTTTCAAAGGTTAATGATAATGATTATCGCGAGCGATTGGGTATATTAACTGCTGTCGCAGATGGTATGGGTGGTGCCGTTGCAGGAGAACATGCTAGTAAAATGGCGGTTACACTTCTATCTGATTATTATTTCTCATCAGAAGGGAATAATATTCCGGAGATATTATTAAATTCCATCCAAAAAATTAATGAAAATATCTTTAACTTGAGCGAAAATGACCCATCTTATTTTGGAATGGGGACAACCATATCCGCATTAGTTATACATGGGGATGTCGGATATGTCGCCCAGGTGGGTGACAGTCGTATTTACCTCTACAGAAATGATTATCCCGTAAAACAAATCACCGAGGACCATTCCATCGTAGCCGAGCAACTAAAAGAAGGGTTAATCAATGAAGAAGAGGCTCGAAATCATATATTAAAAAATCTTATAACAAGAGCCTTAGGGATTAAAGAAACTGTTGAAACGGATTTGTATTCATTTACGATAAAAAAGGGAGATACATTACTTCTCTGTTCAGATGGATTAAGTAATATGGTAACGGAAGAACAAATCCAGCAAGGTTTATCATCCGAAAAACTTGTTGATGGTTTGAATTCTCTTATAGATATTGCTATCCAAGAAGGAGCCCCTGATAATATAACCGCTGTTGCTGTGCGTATTATTGGTGAATTAGAACATAAAGATATCATTCGTCATGAAAAAATGACCATAGTATCTCCTGAAAAGAAATTCTCACTTCTCAAAAAATTGCTTCATCTTTTTTCTTTTAAATAAAGTTTTATCTTCTCTTCCGAGGGCCTCGATGACGAGCATGGGGATGTTTCTTATGTGAAGGATTCCGACGAGGTTCTATATTTTCTTCTTCCTTTTCTTCCCGAATCGTATTACTTATAGAAGGATTAACATTATAACTGTAACAACGAGGGCATTGAGATATTTCTTCTGCTTCAGTATCCAGATATACGAAAGCACAATATTTACATTCCCACACATTTTGATTCTTAAAGGCAGTATAAATTCTTCGTGTGCCAACTTCGGATAATCCCCATAAAATAATACCGGAAAGAGCAATAATAAACGAATAGATAATAAATGCTCCCGTTATTGATATTTCTATCATAACGAAACTCCGGATATACGATAACGAATAGTTACCTGCTGTTCGCCAGAATCCGTATTTATCAAAGGCTCAAAACGGATTTTACCAATTTCCCCTTCTATATATCTTGACATTTCATCTTCAATTATATTCAAATCTATCACCCGCAAAACTGCTCCATCCGGTAATACGGTTAACATAAAATCGTAATTTTTTTCACCTTCTACCATAGATTTTTTTGACATCTCTAACAAACCCGGGAAAAATAGAATCGTTCTATTATAAGGAGGATTAATCCATCGAAAGATAATCTCCGTTCCATCCCCTATACTTTGCTTCATCAAAGGGGCGGAGGTATTTTCTTCCGATTCTTTATTCTGAAGTTCTGCAGACGGAGCAAAAGGACTTAAAGCAGTGATAGATTCCCTTATTCTATTTATTCCCGCACCAAATTGTGCCCAACTGTCTCTATATTCTACCGATAAAGGTTGTGGGGAAACTTCCTCCTCTACTAAACTTCTGCGAAGTTTTAGTTTTTCTAATTCTTCAAATTCTATTTTAGGGAGTTCAAAACCACTTGACTGTTTTAGGTCATTTATATCAAATTCATTGTTCTTATTATCATCTTCCAAATTCTTTGACAATTTTAGTCTCGATGTCAAAATAGAACCGGTCGTTTTATCTGTATCTGCCTGAACAACACGAATATCCAGATATTGAAGGTCAGAACGAGGAATATAGACTACAATCTTAAAAAGAGTTACCGCAGAAAGATGTAGAAGGAGAGCAAAAAGAATCATTTTTAAGAACCGATTACGGTCCTTTTTTATCTGGAGCAGTAAATCCCCCTGGTGGCTTGTTGAAATATCATATTGCAATACCTCTGTATCTGTCTTTGGTAAGACAAGCGACTCTGAGATTTTAGAAAAATCAGTATTTTCCTGAATACTTTCCTCAATCTCGTAATTTTTCTCGTGCTTGCGCACGGATTTTCGCGTGCGCCTCTTCATTGTAATAATCCGTATGTTATTGTGTTTTCTCTTCAGTGGTTGATGGAATGGCTGCAATTCCGTAATGTTTTATTCCAACGGAATTAGCAATTCCTAATACTTTAACTAACCGTTCTGTAGGCACCCGACGGTCAGGACGAATAAGCAAAAGCCCTTCGGGTCTCCTTTCATAGAAACTTTCCATGGCTCTTGTTAATTCATACCAACTTTTAATAGGAATTTCATTATCTTCTGTGTAAAAAATTTCCCCTTGATTGTCCGGTCCCCCTTCTCCGTATGCCAATGTTACAGTAGCATCTTTCTGTTCTAACTGTTCTGACGAATCACTCTTAGACAGTTCTACAGGGATAGACGCCTGCACTACAAAAGTAGATGTCAACATGAAAAATAGAAGTAATTGAAATACCACATCAATCAAAGGGGTCAAGTCAATTGTTGCTTTAATTAATTTACTTTGACTTTGTTTCCGTTTAAATTTCATATTAAATCTCCTTGTCTCCCTGATGCCGTGTCAACAAATCAACCAACTCCGAGGAACTAATCTCCATTTCTACAATCATATTATCCACCCTTGATACGAAATAATTATAAAACACTAATAGAGGAATGGCTACCGTTAATCCTGCTGCGGTAGTAATTAATGCATTGGAAATACCCTCTGCAAGGTCCGAAGGATTGACCTGTCCCCTTTTATTCTGAATTGCGGCAAAACACTTTATCATCCCTTGCACTGTTCCTAAAAGTCCTAATAAAGGGGCTATACTTGCACATGTTGCTAATGCGGATAGATACCTTTCCAAACGGGGAATTTCCATCTGCCCAGCATCCTCTATGGATTCACGGATTTCCTCTTTCGATTTCTTATATTTCAAAATTCCTGCTTTCAGTATTCTCGCTACGGGAGCATCTACACGATTACAAATATCTATCGCATCTTGAATTCGATTTTGTCGAAGTACCTGACGAATTGTATCCATAAATTCACTCGTATCAATCCCTGCCTTCCGTAGAAACCAAAAACGCTCGATAATTATACAAACACCTATCACAGAGCAAAGCATGATAGGCCACATTAAAATCCCGCCTTTAAACATAATTTCAAGAGGGTCCATTGGCATTAGATAATCTCCTTTTCAGATAGATTAATAACTTTAAAGTTTTATTTTTAATAATATTTATTACGATAAAATATCAAGAAAGATATACAAGGGTTCCCAATCCCTCTCGGGTAAATATTTCAAGCAATAAACTATGAGGAATTCGCCCATCTATAATATGTGTTTTACGAACCCCATGGTCTAATGCTTTAAGGCATGATTCAATTTTGGGTATCATTCCCCCGCTAATTATTTTTTCTTCCTTTAATCGCTGAACTTCATTAGAGGGCAATTGATGAATTAATGTTTCAGGATTGGAAGGATCCCGAAGCAAACCGGGAGTATCTGTTAAAAACACTAATTTTTCTGCCCTCATGGCAGATGCAATATCACCGGCTACAGTATCTGCATTGATATTCCATACTCCTCCGAATTCATCTGTTGCAAGTGGAGCAACCACAGGAATAAAACCTGATTCGCATAGAACCTGGATAACTTTGGTTTCAACTTTTGTAATTCTACCTACCTGACCTATATCCGTTCCATCATCTGCATATTTTTTTACAGCATAAAGCAGTCCGCCATCTTTCCCACTGATACCTACAGCATGACCTCCGACACGATTTATCAAAGCGACTATATCTTTATTTACCACTCCTGAAAGAACCATTTCTACAACCGATATAGTCTTATCGTCTGTAATTCTAAGTCCCTGAGGGCTAAACTGGGGAGTAATTCCTAACTTCTTAAGCATTTCATTTATTGAAGGACCGCCCCCATGAACAACTATTGGATTCATGCCAACATATTTCATTAAAACAATGTCTTCTGCGGTACTTTGCCGTAATCGTTCATCTATCATTGCAGCACCACCATATTTTACAACTACCGTCTTCCCCCAGAACTCACGGATATAGGGTAATGCTTCAATCAGAACATTCGCTTTTTCTATCAGTCTATCCATAAACTTTCCTTGTAAAGTTTAGGTTCTATAATCTGCATTTATTTTTACATAATCATAACTTAAATCAGAAGTCCAATAACATATTTCTTCTGACCCCATCCCTATATCTGCATGAATAACAAACTCTTTGTTTTTCATTATCTCTGCAACTTCTTTTTCATCATAGTTGGCAGGGAGTCCTTTTTCAAAAACAAGTATATTACCTATCCACAGTTTTACTTTTTCAGGTTCTACAGGGACACCGCTATATCCTATGGCACATAGTATTCTACCCCAGTTCGGGTCACCCCCAAAAAAGGCTGTTTTGCATAACTGGGAAACGGCTATAGATTTTGCTATTTTCCTCGCATTATCTACGGTGTCTGCTCCAGTAATCTTAATCTCAACGAATTTAGTCGCTCCTTCACCATCAGCAACGATATTTCTTGCTAACCATACACATACTTGAAGTAAACCTTGATAAAACAACTCTTCATCCTGCGTCCCGGACTGAATTGCTATACCAGAGGCTCCATTAGCCAGCAATATTACCGAATCGTTCGTACTCATATCATTATCAACTGCAATGCAATTAAACGATTTCTGGACAGCACGCAGAAGTAATTCTCTGAGTTTTTCTTTGGCGATTCCGGCATCTGTAGTTATAACCGATAGCATGGTAGCCATATTAGGACAAATCATCCCTGCCCCTTTTGCCATTCCACCAACACGAACAATACCCCGTGATAACTGCACAGCCACTGCATATTCTTTAGGAACTGTATCTGTAGTCATAATCGCTTTTGCAGAGTTTAAATGATTTTCCGAAGACAAAGATTTTACACATTCATGCACCCCTTTTTTAATTCTATCCATAGGTAAGGGAACTCCAATAACTCCCGTGCTCATAACTAACACATGTGTCTTATCTATCTTTAATAATGTTGCTATTTCTTCTGCTGTTTGTTCTACATCATTTAAACCGCGTTCTCCTGTGCATGCATTTGCATTTCCACTATTGATAAATACAGCATGAGCCTCACCCTGCGAACAAAGCCTTTGACACCACAATACTGGGGCTGCTTTGACACGATTTGTTGTAAAAGTGCCTGCAATAGTTGCTTTATCCTTAGAAAAAACTAAAGCACAATCCAATCTCTTATTTTCAGGATTTTTTATACCTGCAGAGGCTGCCGATGATTCAAATCCTAAACTCGCACATACACCGCCATCTATAGGAACTATACTCATATTTATTTTTCTCCTTTACTGTAAAACTTATGTTATGGCATCATTCCGGGGAAACGAAGTCCTGTATCCTCTGGGAATCCAAACCGAACATTCAAACATTGGATACCCATACCTGCAGTTCCACCTACCAGATTATCTATCGCACAAACAATAACAATATTCCCTGTTCTATCATCATAAGTCCAGCCAATATCACAAAAGTTGGAATTACGAACATAGTTAATCTCTGGAAACTGTCCTTGTGGCAAAACACGCACGAAAGGCTCGTCATCATAACATTTATATATTTCAGATGGGTTTATGTCTTTTGTGGGTCTCAATGTAATTGTAGATAAAATTCCACGCGTGAGAGGTGCCACATGTGGGGTAAATTGCACTGTATATTTTCCACCAATTTCTTGTTCTATCTCGGGAATATGTTGATGATTTCCAATTCGATATGCTCGCATATTCTCATTCATATTGGGGAAATGAAACAGTTCGTTTAAACTCCGTCCCGCACCTGAAACACCTGAAATAGAATCAATAACTATTGGAACATTGGGTTCTGCATATTGAACCAAGGGTCGTAATGGCAATATATTACTAATCGGGAAACACCCCGGAACAGCAACAATATCCGCCTGTTTAATTTGTTCGCGATACCATGGAACCAAACCATAAACCGAACGAGATACCAATTCTGGATGAGTATATTCCAACTTATAAAACTTTGAGTATTGTTCCGCATCTTTTATTCGAAAATCCGAACCCAGGTCCATTACTATAACGCCTCTTTTTACCAATTCTGAAGCCAATGGCATAGATTTCCCTGCTGGTAAAGCAAAAAATACTACATCACATTTCTTCGCTATAACATCCGGGTCAAATATTTCTAATTCTATATCCACCAATTTACGAAGATTGGGAAGAACATCCTGTAATTTTTTGCCCGTTTCCATTTCAACAGCACAAACCAATTTCGCCTGAGGATGTGCTACGAGAAGACGAATAAATTCTCTTCCCGCATAACCTATTGCACCGACAATTCCTACTTTTATCATGTTTAACTCCTAAAAGGTATAGGTTCTTACATTGAAAAACTTCCCCTTATTCATTTAAACTATCATTCCGATAAATATTTATTGGGGGATTAAGTGGATATTATACTCTTAATTACCGTTTTTTTTAAAATATAGATTTTATATGTGTTTATCATCATTTGAAGATACAAAAATTAAAGTTATATATCATTACTTCAAAATATAATAGGCAGGAGAAAAAATAAAATGCATCCATTTCGTACACATAACTGTAATCAATTAAGAAAATCCGATGTTGGTAAGGTAGTAAAACTATCAGGTTGGGTACATACAAAACGAGACCATGGAGGAGTTATTTTTATTGATTTACGCGACCATTATGGAATTACACAAATTGTTGTAAACCCAGACCGTCCTTTTTTCTCTGAGGTAGAAACTGTAAGAAATGAAAGTGTAATTACTATTGAAGGGGAAGTTGTTGCTCGAACCCCTGAAACAGTTAATCCAAATATTGATACAGGCGAAATTGAAGTGGTCGCAACCAATTTTCTTCTGGAATCTGCCTGTGAACAATTGCCTTTCCCTGTTAATAAAGAAATAGAGGCACCGGAAGAACTTCGATTAGAATACCGATTTTTAGACCTTCGTAGAAGTACCCTCCATAAAAACATCATGTTACGTGCTCAACTGGCAAAACTCGTCAGAGAACACCTGATATCTCGTGGTTTTAACGAATTTCATACACCTATCCTTACAAGTTCCTCACCAGAAGGTGCTCGTGATTTCCTGGTGCCCAGTCGAATATATCCGGGGCAGTTTTATGCATTACCCCAGGCTCCCCAACAATTTAAACAATTGTTAATGATTTCAGGTTTTGATAGATATTTTCAGATAGCGCCCTGTTTCCGTGATGAAGACTCCCGCGCAGACCGTAGCCCCGGGGAATTCTACCAGATAGATATTGAAATGTCGTTTGTTACTCAGGAAGATATTTTTGATGAACTTGAATTATTAATGGTTCGTATATTCAAAGAACTTTCAAATAAAAATATTATCTGGGAAAAATTTCCACGAATTCCCTACCGTGAAACGATGGAAAAATATGGCACTGACAAGCCTGATTTGCGTTATGGATTAGAAATGCATGATTGCACAGGTATTTTTGGAAATTCAGACCTTAAAGTTTTCAGTGCACAGGTAGCCACAGGAGGAGTTATCAAGGTAATTCATCTGCCACATGCCGACCAACAACCTCGAAAATTCTTTGATGATGCAGAAGAATATGCAAAAAGTGAAGGGGCAAAAGGTTTAGCATGGCTTATCTTAAAAGAAGGTGATTTCAAAGGTCCTATATCGAAATTCATGAAAGAAGAAGAGAAAAAAGCACTTATACAAAAACTTCAGATGAATGAGGGCGATGCTGTTTTCTTTGGGGCAGGTTCAAGAAATGAAACCAATACACTTATGGGTAAAGTTCGTACATATCTTGCGCGTCAATTAAATATGATAGACTCTAATCAAGTAGCCTTCTGCTGGATTGTTGATTTTCCCATGTTCGAATGGAACGAGGAGGAAAAACATTACGATTTCTCTCATAATCCATTTTCCATGCCTCAGGGTGGAATGGATGCATTACTAAACAAAAACCCGCTGGATATATTGGCATACCAGTATGACATCGTTTGCAATGGAGTAGAACTTTCTTCCGGCGCCATTCGTAACCATAAGCCAGAAATTATGTTAAAAGCATTTGAAATTGTTGGCTATCCTCCTGAAGTTGTTAAAAATAAATTTCCAGCATTATGGAAAGCATTTCATTACGGAGCTCCTCCTCACGGAGGTATAGCCCCAGGTTTTGACCGAATATTAATGCTCCTGACAGACTCTCCCAATATTCGTGAAGTGATTGCCTTCCCGCTAAATCAAAAAGCACGCGACCTTCTCATGGGTGCGCCCAGCGAGGTTACACCGAAACAACTTCAAGAACTCCATATTACTATCGTTCCACCTAAAAATAAGTAAAATAACTCATTTACACAAACAATATGGAGATTTTTTTTCTCTCCAAACCTGACTGCCTATTTTTATATGACCATCTTCAACCCAAAAAAAGTCTACTTCTTTTGATAATTGCATATTCGGTCTTCGATAAACAAAAAATGGCAGGTCGCGTTTTTTTATTTCTTCTGTTTTATCGAAGTATTCATTTTTAGAGATATTCAGCATGTCTGCATTTTTAAATCCATTTCTTCCCAGAGGTAGAAACCGATATAAGTGCCATGCATGAATTCTCGCTCCTTTTTCCCATAAATGAAGCAGAAAAGCAGTTATCTCGTGTAACATATCCAAATTTATTTTGCAAACAACCGTAGAAATAGTAAAAGGAATTCTCCCCTCCGTTAAATATTTTAGCCTTCCTTTTATTATGTCATAGTGTTTTCGGAAACCTTTTCGCAGATAATTATGAACCTGTGGATTGTTTGAGTCAAGAGGTATGACATATCGGTCAGCATTCAAATTTTCTATCACATTCGGAGTTAAACCTACCCCATTTGTTCCTACTTGGGTATGAAGACCCATTGTTTTTGCTAAATTTATTGAATGGGATAAAGAATATCTCCATTGCAAAGGCTCTCCACCACCAAAAACGACGCTCTCCATGTCTCGCCCTTTTATTATTTCCAGGACTTCCTCTACCTGTTTCGGTGTCATTTCTGATAGAGTATTTTCTGTAATACAGAATAGGCAACTCATGGAACAGGCACCATGAAGCATAATCACTCCTACCCTGCGATGTTGAATATTTATTTCTTGCATGTTTTACTTCATCCGAACTGCTGATATAGCAAATCTCAATCCTGTAAAAATTTCAAAAAACAATACTTCTGGTATATAAAACATATTTTTCCATCGAAATCTTCCAATAGATAAATCATGTTTTAATCCTATCCACCAACGATTAATTTTTCTTCGGTGGGCAACTGATTTTATCATTATTTCTTCGTAACTGCAAATTATCTTTTTCTTTACAAGGGAATCAAATCGAATTAAGTTTTCAATATTAGGGACACAGGACTTGAAACTATTTATTTGTTCTTTTAATCCACTTAATTGTTGTTCCAACCTTCTCTGTATTTTACGATTCATCTGTCCTGATGTCTGGGATAATTGTAATAACAACTCGTTAGTCTTTTGAATAATTTGTTCATATTCCTGAGAAACAAATTGGGTGTATTGATTGGATTGTAATATTTGTGTTAAACAAGTACGAATTTCCTGAAGATAAGAATAAGCAGAGGCTAAAGATTCCCGTTTTTCTTTCAACTGTTTTCGTGTTAATAACCATATTTCCTGATATTCGTAAAATACCTGCATAATTACTTTAACTTGATTAATAAAGTCTTTCATTCTTCTGTGTAAAAACGCACTAATGCTTTCTATTTCCATTGTTGGACGACGCTCCTTCCGCCTCTTTTTCCTTAAAAATCCCATACTCATAGGATGATTGCTTAATAAAGTAGAATAGCGATTCCATAAGGTCAACCAAAAAGCATTCCAGTATTGTTCCGGTGGGCAACGAAGCAATATATCAATAATATTATCTTTGGAATAGAAAAGGGACCATGCTTTTAGCCATGATTTTTTTAATTCTCCTATTTTGAAATTAGGATGAGGGAAAGTTTCATGACAACTATCATAGTGGTTACAATCATCTGATATTTTTTCCCCTCTTTCCAACCTTTCTTTATGGTCTTTGGAACCTGGAATTGGAGTCATAATGAAAAAAGATGCTTCATCAACCTTTACTTCAGTTTTTAACAATCTGACATCATGGATAATACTTTGTGGAGTATCACAAGGCATACCTACAATATAACCTACATGAACAAGAATCCCTGCTCTATGCCATGATTCTACCATCTCTGCATATTCGGATGTTTTATTTTGTGTTTTTCCCATCAGTACCAAATTTTGCGGATTAATACTTTCCATCCCGATAAAAACAAGATAACATCCTGCTTCTGATGCCATACGAACAAAATCAGGTATTTTCCATGATTGCGTATCAATTTGCATCATGAATCGAATTTTTTTACCTTTCTGCTTTAATTCTATAAGTCCCATAAAAAGTTCTTTCCAGATGGGAGAACGGGACATGTTGTCATCTGTAAAAAAATAACTAAAAAACCCATTATCATAATTTTGCTCAATTACTTGTAAAATCTTTTCTGCGGAACGGCATCTAATTTTTCTTCCCTGAACATTAATTATGGTACAGAAAGAACAATTAAATGGACAGCCACGGCTTGTATCTATCGTACACATCGGTTGCATAAAGTGTTTTAAATATTCGGGGTCTGCTACAGGGATAGGGGCATCCTGAATATCAGGAGATTTCGGAATCATATAATACGGTTGCAGTCTGTTATTTATAGCATCATTCAATATAGTGGCAAGAACCCCATCTCCTTCTACTTCGCCACATACTAAACTTACCCCGTTATCCATTAGAAATTTCAAATCAGGCACATCAGGTCCGAACAGTTTCATAACCCCGCTAACATGAAAGCCTCCTATTATCACTGGCACCTGATATTTGCGGAACATTATAGCCAAATCACTTGCCCGTGCGAACATATTGGTCTGCACACCGACCAGTCCTACTATTAAAATTTCATTCCGCTTCTTACTTTCATTGACAGTTTTATCCACATCTATACTCTGAACAAATTCGTCTTTTATTTCAACATGAACTTCAAATTTTTCATCAAGTTTCTTTTCATTTATCAACTTTTGTGTCAAAGCTCTCATACACACAAGTGTGTTGGAGGGCAACAATCCTTTCCAGAAATGATAAGGGTAGCCATCGTCATCATAATGCGAGGGGAGAATATAAAGAATTTTTACATTTTTCTTTTGTGTTTTTTTATAAGAAAACAATTTCATAGCGAAAATCCTCTCTGTAATGTATTAAAATTAGTGAGTTTCCTCTTCATAGTTATATTATAATATTTCTGTTCTAATTTTCTAAAAAAATAAAACATATTAATTTAATACTTATTAACGATTAACAAAAGGAGAAAAAATATGACAAAGGCAATGCTCGTTATAGGTTTATCTTTCTTAATGTTCTTTTTATGTTTCTCTTACAATACCGCCCACGCCGATTCTCGTTTCAAAGATGATGTAGAATTTTTGAAACAATATGTCACCGTTATCCTATTAAAAGATCCAGAATCAAATGGAGAAGTAGCCATTGTTCCTGAATATCAGGGGCGGATAATGACAAGCACAGCGGAAGGACCTGACGGGTTAAGTTTTGGCTGGATTAATCGTGAATTAATTGCATCGAAAAAATTTGAGCCCCATATCAATGTCTTTGGAGGTGAAGACCGTTTCTGGATCGGTCCGGAAGGTGGGCAATATGGCATTTTCTTTCCTCCCAATGCACCTTTTGATTTAGAACATTGGCAAACACCTGCTGTTATTGATACAGAACCGTATGAAGTAGTTTCACAAAATGATAAACAAGTTTCTTTCCGAAAAGACGCAAAGTTAAAAAATTGGACAGGAACTGATTTTCAGATATTAATCGAGCGAACCGTTAGTATTTTATCTAAGGAACAAATAGCAGGAGCATTAGGAGTTAGAATTCCTCCGGGTATTAAATATATAGGTGTTGAATCAAAAAATAAAATCACCAATACTGGCACAGAAGATTGGAGTAAAGAAAAAGGTTTGCTCTCTATCTGGATATTAGGAATGTTCAATCCCTCACCCGAAACAACCATAGTTATACCCTTTTTACCCGGTTCCGAAGAGAATTTAGGTCCGAAAGTAAACGATGCTTATTTTGGTAAAGTTCCTGCAGACCGACTGGTTGTAAGGGACAATGTGGTATTCTTCCGTGGCGATGGTCAGTATCGAAGTAAAATTGGAATTTCACCTAAACGAGCATTATCTGTTTGTGGAAGTTTTGATGCCAAAAACAAAGTTTTAACTATTGTTCAATACAGCAAACCAGATACTCTAAAACCCTATGTAAATTCCATGTGGGAACTTCAAAAAGAACCGTATGGAGGCGATGTAATCAATTCGTATAATGACGGTCCTTTAGGTCCCGGGAAAAAGCCCTTAGGACCCTTTTATGAACTGGAAACTTCTTCGCCAGCAGAGGAATTGAAGAAGGGAGAACATGTCGAACATACGCACCGCACATTTCACTTCATAGGAAGTGAAAAAGAATTAAACTATCTGGCAGAAGAAGTATTAGGAGTTGATTTGCAGACTATCCAGAGTGTTTTTGCAAGTAACTAATCTATCCATAACAAAAGACAGGGCAAACACTTTTTATTATGTTTGCCCTGTCCTTTTTATTTATGAGTTTGTTAGACGCTGGCGTTTGTTATCTGTTCTATCATACTAATCATCGGATAGAATAATGAAACAAATAGAGTAACAACAATAATACCTACGACAATAGTAAATATAGGTTGCAATGCTTCCCCTAACGAATCAACAGCCACCTGAACTTCACTATCATATATATCGGCTATTTGTTCTGCTATCTTATCTATACTTCCGGACTCTTCGCCCGTTATCAACATGTCTGCAACCACAGGAGGTATTACATCAGCAGAAGCCCGTAAAGGTGCTTCCAAACCTCCTCCCCGTTCAATCGAGTCTCGCAAAGATTGCAAACTTTGAGCCACTGCCTGATTATGAATAGAATATTTTGTAAGTTCTAACGATGACATCATAGAAAGCCCACTTCTCAATAACAATGCCCAGGTTCTCATCATTTCAACGATAGCATATTTATGAATAATCTTCCCTATAATAGGGATTTTTAACTTGAAACGGTCTGCAGATAATCGGCGAAGTGGGTTTCGGATGAACCATACCTGATAAAACAATATCAAAACAAGTATCAGAACGATCGGTAACCACCACCAGACACGGAACCAATCAGAAATATTGAAAAACAATTCTGTTGCAGGGGGAATTTTTATATTTTGCTTTTCATACATATCTTTAAATTGAGGGACAACAAAATTGGTAAGTAGCAACAACACCCCTAAACATGCAATTACAAGGACTATCGGATAAAAAAGGGCGCCACGCACCTTTCTGCGAAGTAAATCTCTTCTCTGCCGATAATCTACCAATCGTTGTAGAACCGTAGTAAGAGTACCACTGGCTTCACTGGCTTTGATCAAATTTACAAAAACGGTATCAAAATAGCGCGGGTGTCTATCAAATGCCTGCCATAAAGGATTTCCTTCCTCCACATACAACGCCATATCATTAATTAGCCCTCGTATGGCTTCCGATTGACCCCTTTGTGCCAGTGTCTTCAACGATTTCAATAAAGGTGTGCCAGACTCTAAAAGCATTATCAATTGTCGGAGAAAATCCGTAATTTCCTGATAACGAACGGTGCCTTTTCTCATAAAGGACAAACTCATTGATAAAGTATTGCTAATTACGGGTTCTCGTCGAATTACTTCTTCTTCACTGACAATTTGAGAGAGACTCTGCACTTTTCCTTTTGTAGATTTCCGAATTTTTTTAATTCCTTCGGCGTTTTTCTCAGCCATCGCTGTTCTCCTTATGTCATTATCAATTTTTTATTTTTTCTGTCGGGATACTTCTATTCCAAACAACCATCGGATTGCCTTCTGTAAACACAACCCCTGCTTCTTTTGAAGCGAAGACATGGTTGTATTTCTTACCTAAAGCCACTCTACTCAGTTCTGCTACAACTACAATCTTAAAACTGTTTGACTTTTCTGTAAACGGGAACTGCCAATTCAAAGCCATATCATCAACTTTTATATTATACCCTGTCGTGGGTTTTTCTAATATTGTAATCAGGTCATTCAGTGATTTTATCGGACGGGCATTTGTAATTTTCTGGGCTTCATCGGAACTTATGTTAAACAAAGCCATTAAAACTTCGACAGGTGCTTTATTAATATTTAAATAAGGAATCGGATTATTGGGATTGCCCGCATTCCATGTAGAAACAAAATTTGTTATTTGCTCATTAAACTTTCCCGAAATTACTCCATTTTCGCCATATAATTCTTCTACCAGATAAAACCATCTTCCCGTAGATGATGATACTCCTGAATTAGGCAAACTTGAAACAATTCTCCTCGCTATTTCGCCATTTGTATTTAATATTTTCTGTAGCACACTTGCTGGACTGCAATTTAAATTTATTTTTCCACTTTCATCTGTTATCCAGACTTTCATATTAACACTTATTGTATCTGATGGTTCTAAGGCAAAAGTTCCGTTTCCTTTATATTCTTGTTTATAGTAAGGATAACTAAACTCAATAGGGCATCTATCTATTAATTTCTGAACTGCATCCATTCGCCATGCCTTTTCCAATTCTACTAATGCAGAACTTATACCTGTTTTTGCATATTCTCTTACCCTCATTTCATCTAAAAGCAGAACTGTTCTTCTTAATTCGGTTTCCGCATCGCGCACATAATACATCCCTAATAAGGCAAATACTCCTAATAAGGATATGGCTATCATTAGAGCCACACCGTTTTTACTTGAAGTATAAAATGATTTTTGGATTTTTTTTAATATGGCTTTCATAGAATATTCCCTAACCAAAAAGTGCTTTCACGCACTACTTGTTCCCATATCCTGTTTTCATCTGCTAAAACGAAACTCACTTTCACTGCTTTTGGATAGAAAGGCTTATCCCATTGCTCTAACCAATTATTTCCATCATAACAATGAATTTTCATTGCAAGAACGCCTGTCATAATAATTTCCCTTGCTCCACTTGGCTCTTTTTGCCCTAAAGGACTTACTACTCTAACAAGAGCAGGAACACCCCCCAAACTTCGGTCTATATAGTAAAACACCTGCATAATTGTATTCTTATCTTCAGAATTTACATAAAGGATAGGAAACGATATTTTATCATCATCCAAAGGAACGGATTGGTATCGTTTTTCATTTTCAATATGTCGAACTGTGCTTAAACGACCTTTTGTAAATATTGGAGAAACTATCTGGTCAAAATCCAATTGTAACCGATTTATCAATCTTAAATAATTAATATTAATAGCTTGCCGAATTTCGGACTGACGCCGATAATCCATAATCTTGCCGAACATAACTACACCAAGAGTAGACAGCACGGATAAAACTGCCAGAACTGTAATAATCTCAATTAATGAAAAACCTCTACTATATGCTCGTTTAGTTTTCTTCATTTCTTAATTACCTTATCAATCTGGAAACGAGGGATGATTGAATTGATTGTGTAATACTTCGTTCGCCCAAATTCTTTATAAATTACAGTTACGACTATTTCGTAATAACCAGTATCTTTGGGCAATAATTTTCCAAATGCCTTCCACCGAAATTTCTGTGAGATATTTTTATAATTTCTAAAACTTGCCCAATCCGGAGGAGCAATAATGGGTATCTCCGCAACATTGCCTGCTTTTGCTTCGTCTTCTGATGTTAAAATAGGAAAAACTTCTTCTTTATCGGTAGCATCAGGAATTTTCCAGATAAATTTCTCCGGACAATTTTTTAAGTAATTCAATTTCTCATTTGCTAAATTACTGGCTAATAGTGCATTTTGGGATGTTTGTGCCAGATTTAAACTTAATGTAAACATCTGCACTAATGCAGTTAATGCGATACTTACCACAGCCAAAGCGACAATTAACTCTATTAAAGTAAAACCTTTTGTTGTCTTAATCCATAACATTTTGTTTTTATTATAATTTTCTCTTGCCATAAGAAATACCATTACCCATTCTTGAATGTTCTATAATAATTTATCATGTAAATAATATTCTCATTCAAATCTATACTTATATGCAAAAAAAATATAACACAAATAATTTATTAAATAAAATACCCATTTCTCTATTTTACAACAATCAAGAGATAAAAACATCTCTTCCCAAGGAAGGATTTAAAGGGATTTTTGAATTACAATCCCCAAAAACACAAAATTTGCCTGAACAACTATTTGAAGAAGCAGTTCAAAATCCTATCGGGAATTCACTAAATCCCTTCTATCAAAAAATAAATAACCTAAATATTTCTATCGCCATTTCAGATTCATTTCGATATACAGGTCTGGAACAGTTTATTAAAGTAATGATGAATAGACTATTTGCTTGTGGAGCCAATCCCGAAAGATTAAAGTTTTTAGTATCTGTAGGTTCGCATCGCCCCCCTACAGAAACCGAATTACAATCACTACTGACACCTGAAATATATAAGACTTTCAAACAAAATATCTTTATTCCTGAACCGTATAATTTTGAACAATATGAATATTTAGGAAAGACAAAAAGGGGAACTCCTGTATATGTTTTTAAAGAAGTCATGAACAGTGACCTCTTAATTTTAACAGGAACTATTTTATACCATTATTTTGCAGGTTTCGGAGGAGGGAGAAAATTAATAGTCCCCGGATTATCAGCATTACCTACCATTCAACATAATCACGCATTAAGTATTCATCCAGAAAAATGTGAAATTCATCCGGATGTGAGACTTGGAAAATTAGAAGGTAATCCTGTTGCAGAGGATTTAATGGAAGCAACATTACTTACTCAAAAAAATTATTTTATTATTAATACCGTCCTTTCTCCAGATAAAAAAATATTAAAAATCTTTTGTGGAGATTTGATTAAAGCACATCAAACTGGAGCCAAATTTGCACAAAAAGTGTATTCTATTAGTATCCCCGAATTTGCAGATATAGTAATTGCTTCTGCAGGAGATGCAAAAAATTTTCTCCAAAGTCATAAAGCACTTGTCAATGCATGGCAAGCCAGAAAAAAACCTTATGGAAAGATAATCTTTATTGCTCCTTGTGTAGAAGGATTGGGTGGTCATCAATTTCAAAAATGGCTTGAAATAGGAAATCCAGAACAATTAGTTGCTCATCTACGAAAGAATGGGGAAGTTAATGGACAAACAGTTATATCTACTTTAGAAAAATCTCCCCATACATATTTCCTCACGGAAATGAATGAAAAAATGGTAAATCTTTTGGGAGGTAAAAAAATTAGTAGTATCGAAGAGGGTTTCCGATTAGCCTGTGAAGAACTCAAAAAAGTTGGGATTCCTAAGCCATCGTGGATATTTTTGCCGCACGCTTTGTATTCTGTCCCTCATATTTCAGAGGAAAAATAAAATCTACATTCTTTCGGGGACAGAAATTCCCAAAAGATGGAGTGCATTCTGCATGGTTTGTAATGTTGCGGAACATATCTGCAGTCGTGCTTCTTTAATTTCTTCTTTTTCTGCCTGTAAAACAGGACATGTGTGGTAAAAAGAGGTAAAAGTATGTGCCAAATCTAAAGCATAGCCTGCAATTATTGACGGATTGCGTTGTTCAATACTATTTAATACTGTCAACGGAAACTCTGAAATCTTTCGAACTAATATCCATTCTTCATCTTGTTGTATTGGAATTTCATCACTGATATTCAAAGGAATTTCTTTTCCATATTTGCGAAGGATAGACTTGATCCGAGCGCAACTATACTGCAAGTATGGACCTGTATCTCCTTCAAAAGACAGGGCACTTTCTATATCAAAAATAACATTTTTAGTTGGAGTTACACGAAGCACGGCAAAACGAATCGCAGAGACAGCAACTTGTTCAGCAATAAGTTTCTGTTCTTCCTCTGAAAGTTCCTTACATTGTTCTTGCACCCTTTTGAATGCCAATTCAGAAGCGGTATCTAAAAAGTCAGAAAGAAGTACTACATTACCTTGCCTTGTTGACATTTTTCCTTCTTTTAATAAAATATAAGAATAGAATACAGGGACAGGGGGTTTATAACCAGCACCGGATAGAATTAAAGAAATTTGCTGCAAATATAGTTTGTGGTCTTCACCTAAAACGATAATATCTTCATCAGCACCCATAAGTCCTTTATATATAGTATATGCCAAATCACGATAGCCATACATGGAACTTCCATTGGCTCGACGCAAAACAAAATATCGCCCTTCTTCCTGTGTATATCCTAACGGAGCCAAGTCCACTGTTAATCTTTGTTCTTCATCAACAAATAACGCACCTTTTGTTTTCAATACCTCTAAAACTTTATTCAATTCTTCTGACTCAATGAAATTAGATTCCCTATCAAAATAGTCATAATCTACACCTAACCGTTTCAATACCTGTAATTGTCCTTTTAAACACATCTCCGTTACATGGAAAAACTTTTTACGAACATCTTCATCCCCTTGTTCCATTTTTGCTAATAAATCATATCCTTTTTGAGCAAACTCCGGGTCGTTTTCTGCCCGTTGATTTGCCCGAACATAAGCCTCCAATATCCCGTTAAAATCTAAATTCTCAATTTCATCGGAAATGAGAACCAACAAACCTATCTGCCGTCCCATGTCATTCACATAATAATGAACTTCTGTATCATAGCCCTCAAAACGAAATATCCGAGATAAACTATCTCCTATCATAGCATTCCTTGCACGTCCTACATGCGGGCTTGCATTAGGATTAATACTTGTATGCTCGATAAGAGCCTTTTTACCTTTCCCTGAAAATGAGGAACCAAATAGTTTGTTGCTTTTTAGTACCTGCTTAATAATTTCTCCCGCAGTAACATCTCGATTAAGGAACAAATTTAAATAACCGCCTACTCGTTCAACTTTATCAACAAAAGTTTCTATTTTCACCAGCGGTATGCACTTTTCGGCTAATTCAGGTAATGGGATATTCAGTTTTTTAGATAATGCAAATAGAGGGACAGAAACATCCCCCATTTTTA